>ERZ1066136.32-NODE-32-length-210185-cov-26.554847_pt1 | contig 210185 bp, 180 predicted proteins | sample MGYA00382783_ERZ1066136 | MGnify/ENA primary metagenome ERZ1066136 (study PRJEB33369, sample SAMEA5778366) | biofilm metagenome | biome: Industrial cooling water; feature: Water cooling tower basin; material: Biofilm | place: United Arab Emirates | collected...
GCTAAACGGGTATGGAGACTGAAAAATGCTCAACTTATTGTTACAAGCCGCCTAAATTTGCTTTCTGCAAATCAGACAAGAATGACCAATCTCTCCGGCCTAACCCAACCCAGACAAGTTCTGCCTCAGGCAGAGCGCAGGATGTCTGGGAGCTGATCCCGCAATTGCAACTGATGCATGTGGTTAAACAGTTTCCAGCAATAGGTTTCGGGCAACCCACAGGTAATCGCCCCACGCATCACCACATGAAAATACCAGTCATTGGGGGCCAATTCCTGCTCTAACTTATCAACTACCACATAGGTTCGCACATCGGTGTACATCCGGTTCTGACAAGACACCTCGATATACTCATGGCGGTAGCCATTTCGGGGCACTTCTTCCCGCTCGTCCAGGCGATCGCTGAACCGCCAGGGGAGCTGATACAAAACTCCTTCCACCGTAGAGCGGGGATCTCTGACTATATCTAAAGCGCCACAATTGCGTCGCAGGGAACGGCGGTAGAACCCTAACCGGTAGCCTTTTAGGGTCGCAGGGCCAATTACAAAGGGATGGGTATTTTCGCCAAAGGTGCGCTTCAGGTCAACCGGGCACATGCAGGAACCATAGGCAAAATAGAAAAAGGTTGCTTCGGTAACGGAGGTCAGTTTCATAGCCAGGACTCGGGTCGGGAAATTTTACCGATTGTACCCAGGAGTGCCTCTGACTGTTGGTTTAAAGAGTTACTTACAACACAAATTTATGCCAGATTGACCTTACTTTTTTATCGCTTCCAGACGATAAGTCCGGCCCTGGCGATCGGTGCGGTAAACCCAGCGCTGCTTACCGTTAGTAAACACCACCCGCCAACCATCGACCAGGGCCGCCCCACAGACTTCATCGGCACCGGCCAGCCCAAGACAACTATCGGGCCAGGTTTTAGCCGTAGACGCCAGAACTCGCAACTTTCCGGCAGGCACCCCGACCCGGCGGCTCAAATCCTGGCGCAGAAGATTAATTAGACGGGGCGATGGCTGCTGAGCAGGCTTAGACTGCTTCACCGCAGCCACAGGCTCTGGAGCCGTTGTCGCAGCGGTCAGAGCTTCTGGGATCAGGCCCAAATTGCAGAACACCAGGATTGCTAAGGTCAGACTGAACCAGATTGGCCAATTCCTGTCTTTCGATCGCTCAAAGGTCATGGGGCCCTCCTTTATTTTTTCATTTGAGCCGGAATCGGTAACTGCTGCCAGAAGCGAGCAAAGGTGGCAGGGCTGGCCACCCGCCAGAAACCCCCAATCACCAGGGCCAGCAATGCCAGGGAAACCAGATTATAAAAGGTTTGCTGTAATCGCAGCGATCGTCGCCCGGAACTGGCCGGAGCAGGTCGGGCAGATTGGGATCGACTGGACTGGGAGACGACAGTCGGACGGGGGGCTGTCGGAGTTGCACGCCGAGGAGTGGCCGTTGGCACCACTCCCGCCGCCGGACGCACGGCCTGGAGTTGCTGGGTCACTACCGCCGGACGACGGTTACTGCGGGTCCATTGTAAAAATGCCGCCAGGGGCACCCCACAGAGATTTGGAGTCTCCAGTTGCCGTAATCGTTGCACCAGAGGTTGGTCGTTACTGACCAGCACCACCAGCCCCTCGGGGCGGTTACGGGCCAGGCCATAGCAGGTTTGGGCCACGGCCAGAGAATGGCGGGCTTTTTTACTCAGGTCATGGCCCGCCGCAGGCTTGAGGGAAGGATGGGTCGCGATCGAGTGAGTCGGCTTCCAATTGCTTTCGGGATAAAACCGGGAAAATTCTCTAGCAACTCGCTCTGCCTCTGCCTCTGCTCCACCGTTGGCAATAAACTCAAGTTCTTCCAGCACCACCTTGGGGACAAAGCACTCTCCCACCCGAGAAAATGTCTGCCAGTCTCGGGTGTTGCCGGCCAGTAACACATTGGTATCCAGGACAATCAAAACAGGAGGTAAAACATTCATAGGAGAGAAGGTAAAAATCAGTTAATAAAAGTAATTAATCCTGACCAAAGTTAACAAATACTGACAAAACAACCGCAGCTTAATTATTTCGGTTCAGGGGTTTAAGTTCTGTACCAATTGCTGATAACAGTCTTAATATACTGTCGTTAGCAGCTACAATTACAGCAACTCCCCAATCGGACTTTGCTCTTCATCTTGAGTGTATCTAGAGACGAAACCTCCTGATCCGGCAAAGATTTGAACCATCGGATTTACCTGAAAAAATTATTACATTTAATGTCTCTACGGGTAAAAACACTGGTTTGAAACCAGCTCCCAGACCAACCCAGATCCGCCCATAGTTGCCAGTTTAACCGTTGCAATTGTGAAGCTGGGTAACAATGATTTCAAAAACATTTAGAAATGGTGTGAGTTCAAATTCCAGCTTTACCTTATTAACTTATATCGAATCCCTTTGAGGCAGGTCATGAACAACTTCTCGAAATATCGGATAAATTGCACCCTTTCTTTCGGCGATGTTTATGGACAAATTATTGTCTGGCTGATGGTGATCTTTATCAGTCTGGCAGCCGCTATGGCGCTCATGGGAGCCAGTAAACCCTACTACGCCCTCGCCACAGTCGGGCTCATTTTGGTGTTGTCCCTGCCCTTTTTACTGTTTGCTTTTGTGACAACCCTGCTCAACCACATTGAACTGGTGGCGATCGATCCGGCAACCAAGTCTCAACCGGTTTCTTCAACGGGGATTTCCAGTCGTCCAGCTCAGGCCGCCGGGTAAGCCAGCTTTTTTCAGCCTGGCTGGTAGAACTTTTGTTAAACAAAGTTCTCTGTCTTTTGGCAGGGAACTTTTAATTTTGGCAAGATATTCATAGCAAAGTCAGGGAGCAAAACCTGCGATTCAGCCGTTTTTATCCCCGTTCTTTGAGTCTTTATTCTTTCGCCCTATCTCGTTTCATGATCGATCACGATGTCATTATTGTCGGCGGCGGTTTAGCAGGTTCGCGAGCAGCTCTAGAAATTGCCCGTACCAATCCAAGTTTGAGTGTGGCAGTGGTTGCCAAAACCCACCCAATTCGATCGCACTCCGTAGCGGCCCAGGGCGGCATTGCCGCTACCCTGAAAAATGTGGACGAAACCGATAGTTGGGAAGCCCATGCCTTCGATACGGTAAAGGGCTCCGATTATCTGGCCGACCAGGATGCCGTTGAGATTTTGACCCGGGAAGCTCCCGATGTCGTCATCGATCTGGAACACATGGGAGTTTTATTCTCCCGGCTGGAAGACGGACGGGTAGCCCAGCGGGCTTTTGGCGGTCATTCCCACAACCGCACCTGCTACGCCGCCGATAAAACCGGCCATGCCATCCTGCACGAACTGATCTGTAACCTGATGAAGTACGGGGTCAAGATCTACGACGAGTGGTACGTGCTGCGACTGATCCTGGAGGAGGGACAGGCCAAAGGGGTGGTGATGTACCGCATCGAGGATGGCCAACTGGCGATCGTGCGGGCCAAGGCGGTGATGGTGGCGACGGGGGGCTACGGGCGGGTCTATAACACCACCTCCAACGACTATGCCTCTACGGGGGATGGCCTGTCGATGGCGGCCCTGGCCGGGTTACCCCTGGAAGATATGGAATTTGTCCAGTTTCATCCCACCGGGCTGTATCCGGTTGGGGTACTGATTTCAGAAGCCGTGCGGGGAGAGGGAGCTTACCTGATCAACAGCGAAGGCCGCCGCTTCATGGAAGACTATGCCCCCAGTCGCATGGAACTGGCTCCCCGAGACATTACCTCCCGGGCCATCACCCGAGAGATCCGGGCCGGTCGGGGGGTGCATAGCGATGGGAGTGCCGGAGGGCCCTTCGTCTACCTGGATCTGCGCCACATGGGGCGGGAAAAAATCATGAGCCGGGTGCCCTTCTGCTGGGAAGAAGCCCACCGCCTGGTGGGGGTCGATGCGGTCACCCAACCCATGCCCGTCCGACCGACGGTGCACTACTCCATGGGCGGGATTCCGGTGAATACCGATGGTCAGGTACGCAGCAGTGCCGATGATCTGGTAGAAGGCTTTTTTGCCGCCGGAGAAGCGGCCTGTGTCTCGGTGCATGGGGCCAATCGCCTGGGCAGCAATTCTTTACTAGAATGTGTCGTTTATGGTCGGCGTACCGGCGCAGCGATCGCCCGCTATGTGGCCAATCGCAAACTCCCAGAAATCAATGCTACAAGGTATTTGCAGGAAGCCGAACAACAACTGCAAGCCCTCTTAGACCAATCTGGAGAATACCGCATCGACCAGATCCGGCAGGCCTACCAGGACTGCATGACCGACCACTGCGGCGTATTTCGCACAGAAGGGGTGATGCAGGAAGGCATTACCCGCCTCAAGGAAATTCAACAGAAGTATTCCCAGGTACGCCTGGATGACCGGGGCAAGCTGTGGAATACGGAAATCATTGAAGCCCTAGAGTTGCGAAACCTGATGGTGGTCGGAGAAATCATCCTGACCTCCGCTCTCAACCGTCAGGAAAGCCGGGGTTCCCATGCCCGGGAAGACTACCCCGATCGGGATGATACCAACTTCTTGAAGCACACCCTGGCCTATTACTCTCCGGCAGGCATTGACCTCGCCTATAAACCGGTGTCGATCACCATGTTTCAACCTCAGGAGCGGAAATATTAAGCTCCTTAGCACCCACCAAAATCCTCCTTTAGCGGTATGCCGTCAGGACTTTTTTCGGCCTAGCGTAGGAGGATATTTACAGCGGGGTTTTTCCGCAACTGATGTTTCATGGTGTGGTGTTCGTTTTTACAGCAGCCGGGACTTCTGGCTGCTGTCCTGATTCCGGCGCTTCTGGATTCAATCATCGGGAAATCGGCTCACGCCCCAATTGTTCTGGAACTGTTTGGCCTCGGCCTGGGGCTGGGATTAGGTTTAATTCTATCCAGAGATTTGTGGTCGGGCCAGTCCCCCTTGCCCTCTGCTGCTGGCCGCAAGCAGGATAAGACCTTTCGGGACTTCATTCAGCACAGTAGTGATGGCATTTGTCGTCTGGAGTTAAGCGCCCCCTTACCCACAGAACTTCCAGAAACCCGACAAATTGACCACCTGCTGCAGTACGGCTTCGTTACCGAGTGCAATCTCAAGTTTGCCCAGACCTGTGGTTATGCGATCGTCGAAGATTTGATTGGCCAACCCCTGTCTACTCTGCTGGATGGCTCTAACCCAACCCATCGAGAATTCCTTGGTGCCTTTATTCAATCGGGCTACCATCTGCTGGATGTGGAGTTCTGTTGGGGTAACTATGCCTACCTTCCGGGGGACTTTTTGACCCGCCTGATTGGGGCCGTAGAAAACGGCCAGCTCCGTGTGCTGTGGGGAACTCAGCAAGACATTACGGAAATGAAACGGCGCACCAGCGATTCCCACGAACAACGCTACCGCCAGGTACAGGAATTTACCGCTAACCTGGAACGCCAGGTGCAGCAACGAACCGCCCAGCTACAACTGGCCTCCGAGTTTGAAACCACCTTAAAGCGGATCACCGATAAAGTGCGAGACAGCCTGGATGAGGCTCAGATCCTGCAAACCGTGGTTCAGGAACTGGGAACTGGTATGGGGGTCAACAGTTGCAATGCCGCCATTTATGACCAGGAGGCTGGCACCTCTACCATCTGCTACGAGTACAACCCCCCGATCGTGCCGTTGCAGGGGCTCCAATCGCGGTTGGCCAACTATCCTGAAATTTACAACCAGCTCCTGGCAGGGGAATGTTTTCAGTTCTGTTTTCTGCGCCCCAACCCGGTACGGGGGAGAACAGCAATTCTGGCCTGCCCAATTATTGATGACCAGAAAGTGTTAGGCGACCTGTGGTTAATTGCCGATCGGGACTATGGGTTCAAAGACCTGGAGGTACGGTTAGTACAGCAGGTCGCCAACCAATCGGCCATTGCCCTGCGTCAGTCTCGTCTCTATCAGGCGGCCCAGGAACAGGTGCTCGAACTGGAACGCCTGAACCGCCTCAAAGATGACTTTCTCAGCAGCGTCTCCCACGAACTGCGAACTCCGATGTCCAATATGAAAATCGCCATCCGAATGCTGGAGATTCAGCTCAAACCCCTGGAGGTGTTTCAGGCCAAGGCCAGCCCCCTGCAACGCTATATCAAAGTGTTACGGGAGGAGTGCGATCGGGAGATTACCCTGATCAACACTTTGCTCGATCTGTCCCGCTTGGATGCTGGCATGGGTAGTTTGACCCTGAACACCGTCACCAATCTATCCACCTGGGTTCTCAGGTTGATCGAACCCTTTCGCGATCGGGTTCAGGTGCAGCAACAGCGATTAGAGGTGGCCATTGCTGCCGACCTGCCCCCCCTGACCACCGACCTTTCTCTCTTAGAGAGCATTTTGTTGGAATTGCTGAATAATGCCTGCAAGTATACTCCGACCGCTGAAACTATTAGCATCTCGATTCAGGCTGTCCAACATCCAGCAGAATCTTCAACGGAACCAAGGCTTTGCCAGATTAGCATCACCAATTCGGGAGTAGAAATTGCCGCCGCAGAACAACCCTATCTATTTGATAAATTTTATCGAGTTCCGGGGCTTGACCCCTGGAAATACTCTGGTACAGGGCTGGGGTTAGCCCTGGTAAAACGCCAGGTGGAACAGTTGGGAGGGCAGATTGAGTTAACCAGCCAGAACAAAACTACGACCTTTATCGTAGAAATTCCCTGGAACCTGGCCCCCCCAGCCCAGCCCAGCCTAGCTCCGTCCGGTGACCGATAACCCGCCGACAATCAGGGAAGGTGTGTAGCAGGAGCCATTCCAGTCTGCATCCCCGCCCAGCTCGATCAGCTGCTTGAGGGCGGTGTACACATTACCGGACACCATCGTGTCTTTGACCCGACCCATCACCTCTCCTCCCCGGATGCGGTAGCCCAGATCGACATTGATCGAAAAATCCCCGGAAATTCCGGCTCCCCCCCCCAGCATCTGATCCACAATCAGGCCGTCATCCAGGGTCGCAATCAATTCCTCCAGAGATTTTCCAGGAGTTCCTCCCCGACTATCTCCCCCCGGCTGGATCAGGATATTGAACATACCGGGGGTCGGATAACTTCCCAGACCGGGCCGAAACCCATTACCTGTCGTGCCGCTGCCCAGGGCCCGGCCGGTTGTGCGATCGGCGTAGAACAGCTTTAACACCCCCTGATCGATGAAGGTAATCGGCCGGGTCGGCGTACCCTCGTCGTCAAAGGGGCAACTAAAGGGGCCAATCTCGGGCTGCTGGGACAGGGTTAAACCCTGGGAAGTCACGGGTTCATTCAGTCGATCGCTCCAGGGAGAAGCTCCTTCAATCACCTGCTTGCCACTGAGAGCCGCCTGTACCGTACCCCAGAGCATATCTGCGGCTTTGGAGGTAAACAAAATCGGCACCCGTCCGATCGGGGGCTGGGTATTTTCCTTAGCCCACTCCAACCGCTGCAAAATTTGTTGAGCCAGGGCCACCGGATCCAGGTTGCCCCGCTGGGTCTGACCGTCAGACACGCTCAAAAAGTCATCCCCTCGCACCCATTCCGCCGAGAGATAACAGCTCAGGGTGGTGTCGGTATAGCCGCAGTCTAACCCCTGGGTATTGATTAACCGGGTAGTTTCCGCTTCACATTCCCACTCGGCGGTACAGAGTAAATCGGGATTGACTTCTCGAATCAGCCCGATCGACTGCTTTCCCCAGTCCACCAGTTGTTCCACCGGCACCGTCTGCCCCAGATCGGGATAATGCAAATGGGAAGCACCGCTCAGTTCAATCGTTTCTGGCTCGTTTAACTGACTCAGGGCGATCGCCCGATCTACCAAAATCTGCGGTTCCACCGGGCCATAGGCAACGGCCAGACCAGGTCGGCCATTCTGCCACAGCCTCAATGCAATGCCCTCGGCCTGGGCACTTTCTAACTGTTTTAAGCGATTTGCTTCAAAAAATACCGGACGGGCCAGCGACCAGGATTGAAATACCTCCGCCGCCTCTGCCCCAGACTTGGTAGCTAGCTCCAGCAGTTGTTCTGCCAGTGTTTCCTGCAAATCGTCAGAACCCATACTTTCCTAGCACTATTAGCATTAAGCAGCCAGTAAAGAATTTCAGGCGCTAACAAGAAGAAGGAAGTTCGGTCAGCCCAAAACAACCCCCATGCTTAACGACCGATGACTCAAGACTGACTGCTTAGGATCACTTTACGCCAAATTGGGATCTTGTAATAGCCAAAATCCGGCAAAAGCTTCGGTTTCGGGGTTAGCCTGCACTGCCAGAAAGTGAATTCCCTGTACCTGTTGTTTAGCCGTTTCAAAGTTTTGGGCCTCCCGTTGCAGGGCAGGAGTCGGCAAAGAAGCCAGGGCCCAGCGATCGACCACCCCTGTTTCCAGCAGCAAGCGGGCCGGGGTACCGGGTTCAAATTTGAGGCAGGCCAGTTCCAGGCCCGACATCCAGGCGGCCAGGGGCAATGCCCGCTGGGAAAACAGAATCAGACCGGGGATACGCACCTGCGGCTCAAGGTTGAACAAACTCAGGGGAAAAGCTTCACCGAAGTCGATCGCCCAATCTTTCATCTCGGCAAAGGCAGCAGCCTCCAGGGTAACAAAAGCCCATTTTTGGGCTAAGAGGGCATCGGGCAGGGGTTGGGCAGGGGTTTCGGCAAAGCTCACCGTTGGGTTGGTACCGGGTTGAAAGCCGGGTTGCTGGGGATAGACTTCCGCCTGCCGTTGCTGCAACCACTGGTTCAGGCTAAAGGTACGGCGGCTCAACTGAGCCGGAATAGCCAGATCATCACAGGCTTTCATAATCATGTTATTCATCGCCTGCCGGAAAAAGCGAATTTTATCTGGGGGTTGGGGGGCGCTGGCGATCGCCGACTCTAAGGCGGTTTTCAGCCAGATCGAGTTGACCTGACTACTCGGACAAAATTCGGCATAGCGAAACCCGGCTTCTGGCTGATCACTACTCAGCGGGCTTTCACAGACGAGTAATTCCCAGACTTTTTTCTTTTGCTCATCCAAAATTGGCCGGGAGTAAAAATCTAATTCCCAAATGGTCGGCATTTAAGGCTCTGACTCAGCTTAACTATCCTTTCCCATCCTGCCAGATGGCGGCTCCAAAGGGAAATGATCCGATCGCCTCAGATCCTCCGATTATCCTGATTCTTAAGGAGGAAGGGGATTTACCAATCTGAACGGGAGCGGCGCTGATTAGGGCGGCGGGAAGGGGAACGGTCACTGCGTCTGCGGGGGGCCTGATTCCACTCCCGATCGGACTGGTAGTCGTCTGTCACCTCAGGCGGTCGCCGGGGAGAAGGACTCTGATCATTTCTGGAGCTGCGTTCCCGCCGTTCCGAGCGGTTACTCCGGCCCGGGGACCGATCGTCGGGCTGACGCCGCTCCCGAGAGCGCAACTGCCGGCTGACTTCAATAAAAGCGTCCCGTTGCAGGTAAGGATAATCGTTGACCCAGAGGTTATGGTTCGGGATATAGATATCGGTATTTTTTGTAATCCGGCCCAGATCGCCCCGGTTAGACATCACCACCATCTGGGCCGTATCTCCCACATCGATCGCCTGATGACTGCGCTTTAAGGGTACACGCAAACGGGCCGTAAACCCCGCTTCATCCCCAACCTCCAGGTTGATACAGCGTTCCCGGTTTTCCACAATTACCAGATCGCCCCGATTATTGACGGTTTCCTCCTGGCCAATCAGCTCGTCGGTGATGTAAACATCCAGCACTTCTCCCTGCCAGAAACCGGCGTAGGGAACACGACGATACTCCAGATTCTTCAGACTGGCCCACAGCACTGGCCCCCACAACCAGTAAAACCCGGAACCAACTCCAAAGGCGAACCGCAAGAAACCATAATCGGCTCCAAAAACCAGCCCAATCCCCAGGGTGGCAATCAGGACTCCGACGATGGAAATCAATAACCGCCGCAACAGGTCGGGTAATTTACCCCAAAAGTAAAGATACTGGGGGCCAGTCGCCACTACCGGAATCAAACTCTCAAAGGTTTTGCGCGTCAGAGGTATCAGCATTGGGGCAGGGAGGCGATCGCTGAAGGCAATCTTACAACAACTACGAGCCTAGCACTTGTGAGAAGTTTTCCCTACAGCAGCAGTTTCCAGGTATCTGACAGAAAGGAAAAAGTATTTTCACGGATATTACCGCAGGTAACTCAGGTAGGTTTGGGCAAAAATTTGAGTAGTATGTCGGATGGTTTATCGGGCCTGGACGAACCACAATCAATACATATCTGAGGAACGCCCTCAGACCAGCCAGGCAGAAATAGGGGGCAACTATATTCGTTTGGCTGTTCTGAATTAAAGAGCGTACTTACAGGTAGACTGCCTGACCCTGGGGGCTTATAAGGGTCAGGCAATTTTTTTTAGATCTTTCCTGAGAGCCATGTATTGCAACGCAAAGACTGTGATTCTGTCAGCAGTTGTAGATCATGGCGGATAGACATCATGGTTCAGACCTACCGGCGGCATGTCGGCTATTTCCCCCAAACCGATTAACTATATCTGGTATGCCGTGAGTTGTGGGGCCTTTTTGGCGATTCTCTACCTGTTACTGGGGCCTTACCGGCAACAGGCCGAACAGCAGCACCCCCGATCCAAACAAGCCTTTCGTAAGCTGGTCACAGTTCATGTCGTTCTCTGGACTCTCTACCCGGTAGTCTGGATGCTGGCCAGTACCGGGTTTGGCGTGCTAGACCAGGGTGGGGAAACGGCCGGTTATACCCTACAGGATTTAGCCTCTAAGGTCTGGTTTGGTTTTTTGTCGCTGAATACCCTGCAACAACTGGAGCAAAAAGGCAAATCTCAACCTGTCCGGGAGTATGAACCAGCATCGATGTAGCTCTTCCGGCCCCGGTCAGGAACCCTGACGCTCCAGAGCCAGCTCCCGGCGGTAGAGAAAAAACGGCAGCGCGCAGGAAAGCCCAATCCCAAAGGTCAGGCCGACATACAGAAGCAGCCAGGTACGAGACAGATTCAAGCGTTTTAACTCAAACCAGACAAACGAGAAGAAAACCACCACTGAAACCAGCAAATCCGTTGCCAGGGCAGTAGTCACCGGGTTGGTAAAAGCCCGTTGCACAAACAGGGCAGGAGAAAGAATCGCCGCAACATCTTGCAGCAGCCATACCCAGGGAGCGATCGCCCCGATAACGGTGAGGAGCAGGTACAACCATTTTCTCCCGTTAAAGGAAGCTGGGGTTGCGGGATCTATTGCTTTCAGCATTGGGTTTTAGTCAAATTGGTCTATTTTAAGATAGGGCTAAAGGAAAAAAATAGCAGTCATGCCTGCATAGAAAATTATGGCCTGACCAGGGCCCAGGTCTGAAGCCTGGCTGGTGGAGCCCATCGATCGCAGATTAAAGCCACGCATCAGCAAAATGGCGGTGATCGAGGGAGCCATTCAATTACGCAATTTCTACCTTCCGGATATCAAAACCATAGAGCAGAATGGAAGGGCAACTACAGGTTTCCCCTCACAAAAACCTCACATCAGTTAGCAAAAATGTCATTGCTTCTACTTTCTATGTGTCAATGAATTACCCATCCAACTATAAAATTTCTGAAGAAACTATTTTAGATCAACTCAATATACAAAGATTGACAGAAACCAAATCTATTTCCGCACCAACACCGAGGGAAATCGACAATATCCTGTCACGGTTTTTTCAATGCCGAATTCAATCCCTGCGTGCAGAACGGTTACTGGTACAGGAAGAGGCCATCGTTCTTTGACCTGCGGCAGCTCAAGCCATGGCGGCGATCTCCCCCTGAGTTAACCGTTTCTTGATTGCAGTCGGGGTTAAGCGGCAATGGTTGGAAAGTTCTTCCAACCCCTATGCCAAAAAGGAATTATTGAGTATAATGATAAAGCTGTCCGGGCGGATGGCGGAATTGGTAGACGCACCGCACTCAAAATGCGGCGACTTCGGTCTTGCGAGTTCGAGTCTCGCTCCGCCCATATTTTATTGCGTAAGGGTTTCAGGGTTTTTCCAAGATGAGAGGGAAAGCCTGATAAGTCTGCTCTCTTCAAATGTCGGGTTTGTGCTGCTATTTGTGGTGGCCAAATCTCCAGTGAAACTGCCCTACCTTGAAATTGGTTCCTGCATTAGTGGTTAGGGCACCTGCAGAATCTGGCTTGGCGCTTTGAGAAGGGTACTAATTCTCAATTGCTGTTAACCTTTCAGCAATTTAGTGAAGACTTAATTGATAGATAGACGATAAGGTAACGGTGAGATGAAAAGAAGCCATACCATCTATGGTTTTGCAGTGTTGGCACTAACAATTTTTCATCCATTTAATCAACAACCGTTAAAGGCACAACCATCATCAGAGCTGCATGCATGCATAGCAAAGTTTGAGAAAATACGTATTGAATCTGAGAAAATCAAGCCTGTTAACTTAGTTCCATTTCTTCAGGCTTATCAGCAATTGGGATACCGGGATAGAAAGGGAAAAGTGGTAATTCCACCCCGTTTTACTGAAGCAAGACATTTTTTCAACGGTAGGGCTGTCGTGGCAGACAGAAATTGGTACAAGGGGCTGATTAACTCCAAAGGAGAACTTGTTGTCCCTCATAAATTTGTCTGGATTTCAGATTTTATACATGGAACAGCTGTTTTCGGAGGAACAAGAGAAGACCGGGATTTGAGGGGCTTTATTGATGTGAATGGCAATGTTCTTCTTACTTTCAGAGGAGCCATTCCTATGCCGGAGTTCATTGGCTTTGACCAGAATGGGCGGGTTAGGGTATTTGTCCATAATTTATCAAAGGACTACGGGAACCCTGTTCCTAAAATCATGGGTTATGTGGATTGCACTGGAAAAGTAACATTGGAAAAGTAAAGTTATCCTTTGGGCCTGACAACTGCGGGAAAGTAAATAGCTATATCGAAGGGTTAACCCTTAGCCAGACTTAAATTGCATGGAGTGGGCGGGATTTGACTTTCTTCTGCCGCAGGTGCGAAAAGGGAAACCAGCGATGGGGGAAAGTTTCTACGTTATCCAGAAAAAAGACCTGGTAGTGATTAATTTCTGGGATCGACTTCAAGGCCACCGGGTTTTCGTAAAGGCAGCATTTTTTGCCCAGCGATCGCAGATAGTCTTTAGCCTGTTCGGGGGTGAAGGTTCCCTTAAACCAGAGCAACGCATGGGTAACCCCGGGCAACTGACTCAACAACAAATCGTAGGGATACCTGTTGGATGTCAGAGCAACTTCCTGACCCGTAGGCAGAACATCGCGAACCGCTTCAATTTCTTGATAAATGCTCTGAATTGCCTGTTCTTTAGTGACCGTAGAACGTTCCTGTTCGTAGGTTTGAATTAACTCCGGGCTACGCTTATAGTCAACGGAGAGAGTATCCAGCACACCTGTATTCACAATGTGTTCCAGTTCTTTCCAGGTGCGGGGGAAATTGAAGGTCATAGAAGCCTCCTCAAATGGTTCCAGGAGAAAGGTTGTTGCGTTGCTTCCGTACTTATATAAATACCGCTCTCAGACTATAGATTACTCAGTACGCTTACACAAATTGCTGATTGATTTCAGGATTGAACGGGTAGAAATACACAATAGAATAACACCCCTATGTCTTTAACTATCGGGCAAAGTTAAAAACCTAGGGGTGACAGGGATATTGACCAGGGGTGATATTTTCTGCCTATAGCCGCGATGCAACTCTCAACCCAGCGGTGACACGCACCCAGGATGAGTAGTAATCAGCATCACATCACACAGCTTAAGTCCCCGGCCCGTTGGGTAAAGCGCAGGTTTTCGGCATAGTCCACCGGACAATCGATCACCGCCGGTACATCCTGTTCCAGAGCTTCTTTCAAAATAGGCACCAGATCCATACAGGACTCAACCCGGTAGCCCTTCAGACCCATACTTTCGGCCAATCGGACAAAATCGGGATTGCCAAACTTGATAAAGGCAGAACTGCCAAAGTGGTTGTGCTGCTTCCACTCGATCAGGCCATAGCCGCCATCGTTAAAGATTAAAGTGACAAACGGGGTGCCGACCCGCAGGGCCGTCTCCAACTCCTGGCAGTTCATCATGAAGCCTCCGTCTCCGGTAACTGCCACCACCCGCTTATCGGGATGCACCAGTTTGGCGGCGATCGCCCCCGGTATAGCGATTCCCATGGCGGCAAACCCATTGGAGATCAGGCAGGTATTGGGACGTTCGCAGTGGTAATGGCGCGCCATCCACATCTTATGGGCCCCCACATCACAGATCACAATGTCTTCGGGAGCCATCACCTGGCGCAGATCGTAGACAATCTTCTGGGGTTTGATCGGAAAGGCATCATCCTTGGCGTAATGGACATAATCGTTGCGGATATCAGCCCGCAGTTCCAGGGCGTAGGGATCGGGTTTATCGCTGCGGTTGGCCCGATAGAGAATTTCCTTCAAGGAATCGCTAATGTCTCCCACTACTTCCACACTGGGAATGTAGCTACTATCTACCTCCGCCGGGGTGGCGTTGATGTGAATAATCGGGATCGTCCCCTGGGGATTCCACTTCTTGGGAGAATATTCAATCAGGTCATAGCCGATCGCGATCACTAAATCGGCCCGATCGAAGCCGCAACTGATGTAATCCCGTTGCTGCAGCCCGACTGCCCAGAGGGCCAGGGGATGGGTGTAACGGATTACCCCCTTGCCCATGAAGGTATTGGCCACGGGAATATTCAGGCGGGTGGCAAAATCGGTCAATAACTCCGTAGCATTGGCCCGAATCGCCCCATTCCCCACCAAAATCAGTGGGTTTTCGGCCTGGGAGATCATTTCGGCGGCCTTCTCAATACTCTGAAACGAGGCAAATACCTTCTCCTGGTTATCTTTTTTCAGGGGTTTACCGGGAGCTGGCATGGCCGCAATATTCTCTGGCAGATCAATATGAACGGCCCCCGGCTTTTCGGTCTGGGCAATCTTGAAGGCTTTGCGGACAATTTCTGGAGTATTGGTCGGACGCACAATCTGGGCATTCCATTTGGTGATGGGTGCAAACAGGGCGACCAGATCCAGGTATTGGTGAGATTCAATATGCATACGATCGGTACCGACCTGGCCCGTAATCGCTACCAGAGGGGCCCGATCGAGCTGGGCATCGGCCACCCCCGTCATCAGGTTAGTGGCCCCTGGGCCTAAGGTAGACAGACACACTCCGGCTTTACCGGTCAAGCGACCGTAAACATCGGCCATAAAAGCCGCCCCCTGCTCATGCCGGGTCGTAATAAACTGGATCGAAGAATGCTTCAGGGCTTCCAGAACATGCAGGTTCTCTTCCCCCGGTAAGCCAAACACATACCGCACTCCCTCGTTTTCCAGACAACGAACGAGCAATTCTGCCGTGTTCATCTCGCCCATAATCTTCTCCCCTTAATAAAAATGATCCCTTTCTGCTGGCGCTCAGTCCTGTCCGGGTGACTGCTCAGCCCCAGCTCTTGCCGTGATTCTGTTCCTATTGTTCACAGGATTTCAGGATCAGCCTACTTCACCCAAACAGTCTTAATATTGACGAACTCACGGATGCCCTCACTGCCGAGCTCACGGCCAAACCCCGATCGCTTGATGCCGCCAAAGGGCAGTCGGGGGTCAGACTTGACCATACCATTGATAAAGACCGCACCTGCTTCTACCTCGCTGATCAGGCGATCGCACTCACTGGGGTCATTCGTCCAGGCACTCGCCCCCAGACCAAAGGAGGTACTGTTGGCCAGGTGAATCGCTTCTGTCACATCGGCCACCCGAAATAGCATAGCCACCGGGCCAAAAAACTCTTCCTGGGCCGTAGCACAGTGGATATCGATGTCGGTCAGAATGGTCGGCAAATAGAAGTTACCCGCACCTTCCAGCCGCTGCCCCCCCACCAGCACCCGGGCTCCCTGCTGCCGGGAAGTTTCCACCTGTTTTTCCAGGTCTTTGAGAATGCCGGGGGTGGCCAGGGGGCCAATGTCGGTTTCTGGCAGCATCGGATCTCCCACATTCAGGGCTTTGTAGCGATCGACCAGTTGTTGCTCAAACTCATCGGCAATCGAGTTGGCTACGATAAACCGTTTGGCAGCAATGCAAGACTGGCCGTTGTTAATTAACCGGGCCGTCACAGCGGTGGCCACGGCGGCTTCCAGATCGGCACTGGGCATGACGATAAAGGGGTCACTGCCCCCCAGTTCCAGCACCACTTTTTTGATCTGGTGACCGGCGGCAGCGGCCAGACTCATGCCCGCGGGCTCACTACCGGTCAGGGTAGCGGCCTTCACCCGATCGTCGGCAATCAGTTGGGCTACCCGATCGGCCCCTACCAGCAGAGTCTGAAACACTCCCTCCGGAAACCCGGCTTCTCGAAAAGTCTCGCCAATGGCCAGGGCCGACTGGGGCACGTTCGAGGCGTGTTTGAGTAAGCCAACATTTCCGGCCATCAGAGCCGGAGCAGCAAAGCGAAACACCTGCCAGAACGGAAAATTCCAGGGCATGACCGCCAGAATTGCCCCCAGGGGTTGATAGCGAACAAAGCTATGGCTGGCATCGGAAGCCACGGTTGTATCGGCCAAAAATTCTGCCGCCCGATCGGCATAAAAGCGACAGACCAGGGCACATTTTTCTACCTCGGCAATGGCAGACTTGAGAGTTTTACCCATTTCCAGGGTCATCAGCCTGCCAAATTCTTGCTTGCGAGATTCCAGAATCGTAGCGGCCTGATGCATCCACTGCGATCGCTGCTGAAAGCTGACATGGCGGTAATGCTCAAAGGCTTGCTGGGATCTCTGAAGCGCCTGCTCAATTTCAGCATCTGTGAGCGCCGCAAAAGTTTTGATCACTTCGCCAGTGGTCGGGTTAGTTGTAGCGATACCCATACTATTCTCCAGATCTAACGTCTTGTTTTAATCAATCAATGTCTTGATTTCGGCGGGATCTTCTAAAGCCTTAAGATTTTAAATTTTCTTGCTTCAACGGTTTTCACAGGCCCATTTCCCAGCCTATTCCTCTCAACCCACTTTTTCCATTAAAAGGTTCTCCACCTCAAACCGTCGCCCTACAAATCCTTCGCAAAAATTTAATAAACTTTAAATATCAGGCGACGCAAACCCAGTTTTTTCCTAAGAAATACAAACATTAATTGAGAACCGACTTTTTTAGTATACAAACACACAATTAATTCTTAGGATTTAGTCTATGAAACCCTCTCTTCTAGTCGTTGGTGTCACTCAGCAATCTTCCGTAACTTTAAAAAAATCAACTAAAATCAATCAATATAGTACAAAAGTTCGTCCAGCTATTTGCCTGAGCAACGTTTTTATCCCTGTTGTTAAAAATTTCGGTCGCCGCTATGAACCGTCCCCTCATCCTTGCCGTTGATGATGATGAAGATAGTTTGCTCCTGCTCAAGCAAGCCCTGGAAATATTTAGCTTGACGCTGGTTACAACTACCACCGGGCGATCGGGTCTGTTGATGGCGGCTTTATTTCAACCGCAGTTGATTCTTTTAGACATGCGGTTACCTGATATCAGTGGGTTTGAGGTGGTTCGTCAGTTAAAACGCCAACCCAGCACCAGAAACATTCCAGTTCTGGCAATTTCAGCACTGGTACAGACGGAATATCTCCAGGAAATGCTGTTAGCCGGGTGTGATGGTTTTCTCGGCAAACCCTATTTCCTGAATGACCTGGAAGTAGCCATCCACCAGATGCTGCCCCAACTCTGCCCGAACTGTGCTTAATCCTACGAATATAATCAGTCGCAACTAGGACTGTTCCTCTACAATGTTTAATAGACAGCCAACCCAGGCCTTAATCAGAGGACAACCGTGAACCAATTAGATAGCCAGCCTGACACCGCACCCCAGGCCGCCGCCAGACAGGCCGCCAGGGAGCCATTTTTGGCAGTCATGCGGGAACTGGCCCGTACCTATCAGGCCTTCACCAGTTACGACGAAGAACATATTCGCCAATTGGGGCTGACCGTTCCCCAATTTGATGTTCTGGCAACCCTGGGTAACACCCCTGGCATGACCATGGGGCAAATTGCCGAAAAAACCCTATCTACCAAGGGCACCCTGACCGGCATCGTCGATCGCCTGGAGAAAAAGGGCCTGGTACAACGGGTGGTGCCGCCGGAAAACCGGCGTTGTTTCATTATTGTTCTCACCCCTGCGGGAGAAAAACTGTTTGAAGAGGTGTTCCCGGCCCATATTGCTTACCTGAAGGAGCGGTTCGATCGCTTGAACCATGAGCAACTGGAGCAGATCAGGCAGGCGCTGAAACAACTCCGAGAGATTTTTTAGGTTTTTTTCGAGATTCAGAGGCAGGGATTGAGAGGCATCTTTCGTCGATCGCTCTCAATCCCTCTCAAGATCGAAAATGTCACAAAACCTGGAACTTAATTTTGCCAGCGTCACGGAGCCGTACTGGCAAAATTAACCAGATTTTAAGTCGTCAGGTAAGTATACCGGCTCAAACTCCGCTCGTAATTCTGCAACAACAGTTGCGACTCCTGAATCGTGATGCGTTTCTCCTGCAAAGCCTGTTCCGTCTGCTGCCGAATGCTCTCAATCAGATCCTCCGAATCGTACTGGACATAGCCCAACACCTCGGTCATGGTATCTCCCTTGACCACATGCTCAATCTGGTAGCCCTTAGGAGTCAGGTGAATATGCACTGCGTTGGTGTCGCCAAACAAATTGTGCAGGTTGCCCATGATTTCCTGGTAGGCCCCACTCAAAAACATCCCCAGGTAGTAAGGTTGACCCGACTTCAGGGGATGCAACTCCAGCACATGCTTGACATCTCGCAGATCGATAAACTGGTCGATTTTGCCATCGCTATCACAGGTCAGATCCGCCAGGGTGGCCCGTCGGGTCGGTTCTTCATCTAAGCGATGGATTGGCATGATCGGAAACAACTGGTCGATCGCCCAGCTATCGGGGGCCGACTGAAACACCGACAGGTTGATGTAATAAATGGAAGCCATGATCTGCTCCAGGTCTTCCAGATCATCGGGCACATACTCCTGCTGGCGCACAATTTGCAGGATTTTTTCGCAACAGGTCCAGTAAAGCCGTTCTGCCCTGGCCCGTTCCGTCAGGCTGAGGTAGCCAAAACCAAACAGGCTGGTGGCCTCTTCCTTGAACTGGGTCGCGTCATGGTAGGCCTCCTGGTAGTTTTCTTCGGTGATCGATTCGTAGGTTTCGTAGAGGTTGCGAATAATCAGGTGTTCCTTTTCATTCGGGGGTTCGGGGATGCCAGAAGGCACTTCGCTCGTACTCAGGACATCAAATACCAGAACCGACTGGTGGGAGGCGATCGCCCGTCCACTTTCGCTGACGATCGTCGGTACGGGCAGGTTACGCTCGTCACAGGCTTCCTTGATCTCTGCGATCACGTCATTAGCGTAGTTCTGGACGTTGTAGTTTTTGGAAGCGTAGAAGTTGGTTTTAGAGCCATCGTAATCGACCCCCAGGCCACCGCCGACATCCATGTATTTCATGTTTGCCCCCAGTTTTGCCAGTTCCACATAGATCTGACTGGCTTCCCGCAGAGCATCCTTAATCACGGCGATCGACGAGATCTGGGAGCCGATATGGAAGTGCAGCAACTCGAGGGAGTCGAGCATATTGGCGGCCCGCAACTGCTCGACCGTACTGATAATTTCGGGGATGGTCAGACCAAATTTGGCTCGATCGCCCGCAGAAGTGCCCCAGCGGCCCATCCCCTTGGTATTCAACTTGGCTCGCACCCCGAGAATGGGCCGGATACCCAGCTTTTGACCGGCCTCAATCACCAGGGCAACTTCTTCGATCTGCTCCAGCACGATAATTGGGGTTTGCCCTAAGCGTTGGGCCAGAATCGCCGTTTCGATATATTCCCGGTCTTTGTAGCCATTGCAAATCAGCAGAGATCCGGGAGTTTTTAAGGTGGCCAGAGCGATCATCAATTCTGGTTTAGAACCGGCTTCCAGACCAAACTGGTAGGGTTTGCCAAACTTCACCAGAGCTTCTACCAGGTGGCGCTGCTGGTTACATTTGACCGGAAACACCCCCCGATAAACCCCGGGATAGTTGTAACGAGCGATGGCGCGGGAAAAGGCCGCATTCAGGCGTTCAATCCGGTCTTCTAAAATATCTGAAAAGCGAATCAACAACGGTAAGCCGAGGTTTCTCAGCTTCAGGGCATTCACCAGTTCAAACAGATCCAGGGAACCACCCCGATCGCCCTGGGGGGAAACCGTGACATGGCCGGCGGCGTTAATCGAGAAGTAGGGTTCGCCCCAGCCGGTGATGCGGTAAAGTTCTTCGCTGTCTTCGATCGTCCAGGATTTAGCCGGTTGAGGGGGGGCCGTTGGACTGGGAGCAACTAAACCACCTTTGACCTCTTTAGAGCGGTTGTGTTTCTCCGGTTTGGGTTGTCCGTTACTGGCTGACTCTAACTCGCTATTCGTGGCGGATGACCGTCCTCCCATCGTTCGCAGACCTCGCATCGATACAAAACTTTGAGTTTATCTTATCAATGAGCAGATTGCAGGTAGGGGAGAATACCAGAAGCCAGGAGGAAATGCTTCACTCTGAGAGAAACAGGTAATGCCACTCGTAGGAGCGCCCACTGATGGCCAGGGCCAGCAACTCTGAGAGAGCCCGGGCTTTCGGGTAGTTGTCCTGCTGATAGTCACAAACATGGATGTCAATTGTTACCTTTCCGGCTTCTGGCCAGAAATGCAGGGCGACATGGGATTCGGCCAGCAGAACGATCGCTGAAACCCCCGTTGGTTGGAAACAAAAGGACAACTCACTGACGGGAACTAAGTTGGCCTGCTGAGCTGCAGTCCGCAAAACCTGCAACCACTGGGAGGCTGGCCAGCCATGCACCTCGGGAGTAGCTGCCAAAATGGCCGAGAAATGGTGGGAGCGGATCATGTCAGGTGTCGTAAACTCTCCGTCCATCACCGGGAAGCAACCTCAGCATACTGGGACGAATCCGCTGACCAATCGTGACTTCGATCTCGCCCATCCAATCTTCGACGCATAGAACCCGGTCTGCGGTTCCGGCATAGTCAAAATAGTGGCAAACTTCTGCCTGCCGATTCAGGGTGCGCCCCTGACGAGACAGGCGGGCCGTACCGGCTTCCGTTTGTTTGTAGGTGATACCGGCAACGGTTAGCTGCCGGGGCGGGGTGCCGCTAATTTCTAGATCGGTGTAGGGTTCTAGCCAGTAAACTTCGACAATATCGTCTTCTTCTACGGCTAACCAGCGCAGGCGATCGCCATCTTGTAGCAGGTATTCTAGCCAGGTGTAGCCACCGGAGTTATAGGTCAGGCAACCTTCTACCACCCAATCCGCTGCGTCGTACTGGACAATATCTCCCAGTTGAAGGGTGAAGACTGTGCGGTTTAAGGAGACGAGTGCGGGCTGCTGCCGATGGGTGAGGCGTTTTTGCTGCCGGATTACCAGGGCAATGGCGATGCCGACGGTGGCGATGACGGCGATCCAGACTAAGGTGAGCATTTTGTTTTCTGTCCGTTATTGTTTCCTAGCCGTTATTTAAGGTTGTTGAGATGGGGGCTCTTAAATAGGGGCTCCGGGAGAACCTGGATCTGGGGGGCAGCCCCCCAGTCCCCCCGATCTGGAGGGGACGGTGCGTCCCCCCAGCCCCCCCTCCAGAAGGTGCTGACTGTGAGTAGGAAAAAGCGCTTCGCATTGGTTGGGTAGCAAGGGTATTGACTATAGGGTGTAAAGGCACTTGCTTCACCTGCGGTGAAGCGTTTTAAAGGTAGGCGATCGTCTTCGATCTGCCACCGCAGGACGCCCCACAATTATCCTTCCAACGCAGCTACTATCCTCCTATTTGGGGGGTTTTGGGGAGTCAGGCCCCCAAGCTGCGGGGGTCTGGGGGAAGGCCCCCAGTTCTGGGGTTTGCTATGACAGTAACTCCCCAACCAACCTAAAGATTACTCATACAACGACCACCTCTGATCCGTCTGATACCTCACAATCACTGGCTGCGCCAACCGATTAACCTCCACATTTCCCAACACCACATCCCCCGGCAACTGAAACAAATTCTGCAGCAGGGGCAGGGTCAAAAACCGAGTAGCCACCGGCAACGTCAACTTTTCTGGCTGAAAATTGGAGCGACTGGCCAAAACAAAGCCCCAGGGCCCAAAACTCGGTACATCCACCACATAGGGATAGACCGTCAATCCGACGGATTTCAGGGTTTCGGCAATACAGGCAAACGCCTTAGGGGCAAAAAATGGACTGGAAGCCTGGGTCACCAATATCCCGGCAGGAGATAGACGGGTCAGCAGGCGTTGATAAAATCCCTGGGCATAGAGTTTGGCGATACTATCCCGATCGGGGTCAGGGAAATCGGCGATGATCACATCGAAGGTTTCTTGCAAATCGGGAGCCAGCTTAAAAGCATCTCCGTGAATCACCTCCACCCGTCGATCGGCAAAGGCCCGCTGGTTCGTTTGCTGCAGAAAGGGATGGCGCTTGGCCAGCTCTACCACGGCCCGATCCAGATCCACCAGCACCACCCGTTCCACCGTCTGCCATTTCAACACCTCTCGCAAGGCCATGCCATCTCCGGCCCCCAGCACCAGCACCTTCCGGGGGCCAGATTGGCTCTGGCCCAATTGCCCGTTAGCGCTCATGGCCGGATGCACCAGGGCCTCATGGTAACGGTATTCATCCAGGGTTGAGAGTTGCAGATCCCCATCCAGAAATAACCGCACATCCGTCCCCTGGCGGGTCAGGACAATCCGCTGGTAAGGGGACTGGATGCGGCTGATTACCGGGGCCTGGTAGAGGTTATTTTCCAGGCGATCGCTGAGGGGAACGGTTAAGGGGGCAAACAGACAGAGGGCGATACCCAGACCCAGGCCCCAGAGTTGCCAGCGACGCAGTTTAGGAAAGCTGCGCCCCAGCCAGAACACCATCCAGGCGGGTACTGCGCCAATCAGGGCGGCGGCCGGGAACATGCCGACTACCGGCAACAGGACGATCGGAAAGAGTAGAGAACCGACCAGGGCCCCCAGGTAATCCAGGGCCAGAACCCCGGCCAGGGCATCCCGAACTCCTTCTTCCTGCTCCAGCATCCGGGTCAGGAGGGGCACCTCCATGCCGGCCAGCACTCCCAGCAGCAAGGTAGATAGAAAGAGGCCGAGCCAGAGGGGGCCATCTACCACAAACAGGGCAAACAACCCCAGGGGCAATCCGGCACTCAGGGGAGCCATCGCCAGTTCCACCTGGACAAAGGCCACCTGCAACTGTTTTTGTTGTACTTCCGGGGCTGCTGCCGTTGCCGCAACAAATCGGCTCAGGTAAGCCCCTAACCCCATAGCTGCCAGAAATCCCCCCACCGCAATGCCGTAGGCCAGGGCCTGATTACCTACCAGATAACTGGCCAGAGTCCCTAACAGAAGTTCGATCGCCAGACCACAACTGGAGGACACCGCTGCCGTCAGTAACAACACCCGGCGCTGGGAACGGGTCAACCCCGGATTACTTGCCAGCACCCGGCCCGCCCCCCCGAAAACTACCGTAGGTGGCGCGATCGGGGGAAGCATACCAGGAACCACGGGAGTACCGCCCCGACACACTGGTACCATGACGCGACCAGTAGAGCGGTTGAGACTCCTGGCGCAACATCAGGGCCGATCGCTGGGTGTAGCCTGCGTAGATCGTCAAACTGGCAATCGTCAGGGCCAGCAGCGTCAAAATTTTAGACATAACGGCAAACCAGAAATAACAAATACAAAGTCAATCAGGCAGCCCCCAGGTGAATCACCTCAACTTCAGCCAGGGTATGGGTTCCTTGCCTCACCGTCAGGGTCGTAGAGTCAACGGATTGATCCGGCGTTACCTCAACGTAAAACCCGTAGGAACCCTGGGATTGCAGCAGAAAAAATGCCTGTAAGCGGCCCGTAGCACCCGTAACTCGGCCCTCTTTGGTTTTGCTGTAGCTGACTCCTACCACGTAGTTGGTGTGGTAGATCTGATCGCCATTGCCATCCTTGACAAACAAATCCAGGTCTAGGAATCGGGGACAGGTTTCATCGGCCTTAATCGTCACGATCACCCGCAAGAGGCGATTATCCCCACCCATTTCGGCCCGATCGCCGATATCGCTATCGTTGATAGTTCGGTGGATCACTGTACGGCCACTGGAGGGAACCACCTTAAAGGCCAATACCACCAGCACCAGGGTGCCCAATAACCCGGCCCAGAGATAGCGGGTATCGACCACTCCATTCCACACCTTCACCCGAAAGGAGACGGACTGATCCAGGTCTTTACCCGAGGTATCGGTATAGTCGAGAATGTCGATCGCCAGCTTCATCGGCTCCGCCCGATCAGCACGAACATCTAAGCCTGATTGCAAATCATCTTCGGCCCAGGTACCCGATTCCCCCTCTTCTCGCCAGGTTCCTGTCTCTGACCAGGCCTGCTTGATCCCACTGGCGATAATTTTGCCCTGGGCATCCCGCAGTTGAATTTCGTAGGTGAGCCAGCGGTTAGCCGGGATCACCGCCGTGACATCCAGGCGCAAAGCCCCGATCGCTGCAGGCCGCAAAGTAAAGGCCGGCAGCTCTAAGACTTCTTCTGGTTCCACCAAGACCGTCCTGGAAATCAGAAGTTTGCCCTGAAAAAAGGCCGCTAAAAAGGCCGCTACCATCCCCAGGCCAATCACGGCTGCCAGGTAGGGAAACAGATCCAGAAACTGGGTTGTTTTGTAAGTCCGAACATTAACAGACATGGGAAATTAACATCAAACCATGTTTCGATTTTCCAGGCTTTACCCCAGAAAAGGGACAAATCAGCATTAAAAATATGTATTTAGAACTTCCTTGAGATCCGAAGCAGTTCCGCACCCTTAGTTACAGGACGATGCACCGATTTAATAGTTTGGAGAAGTTCAATAAATTTAATGATGCAACCCCTCAGATTTCGGAGTGATAAAATCTGCAATCCATCCTGAGGAGAGTGCCATAATAAACAGCGTTACTCAAGCTGACGAGGTGAGCGTTGATCACTCTTCAAAAGGTAGCCGAGACCATCGGCTGGACAACCGTCGGAATTGTTTTGCTGTATGGTGGCATCCGGTTATTTGACCTGCTAGATCCGATCGACTATCGCGAAGAAATTCGCAAGGGCAATCCGGCGGCAGGAATTATCGTGGCGGCAGTGATCGCAGCGATTACGGCGATCGTCGTAACCGTGATTATTTCCCCCTAAAAAACCTCACCATCTCCCTTAAAGGAAAATGGTGAGGTAGGAGACGGGAGTTGTCAGATTCTTCCGCAAAAATTACTCGTCGGCAGTAGGCGGCTTCCCTTCAGGAGCGGCTGTCGGCTTCGGTTCAACAGCGGCAATCGGCTTCGGTTCGGGAGCCACGGCTAGGGGTTTCGGTTCGGGAGCAGCAACTTTCACAGGTTCAGGCTTGGGCTTACTCACGGGTAAAGGCTCGTCGGTATCTTCGATGCCCAACTGCTCTTTAGCTGTAGAAATTGCCAGGGCTGCACCGCTCTTACTCACCTCTAGAAGATTTTTACCTGTTTCGCTTAAGAGGCGATCGGCACTGGGTTTTTCCAGGTTATTGATCCATTCCCGGGTTGCCCAGCCTGTACGGTAACCGGTTTTCCAGATCCAGTCGCCCAGCACCAGCACCAGACAAATTACTAACCAGACTAAGTACCCTGTTTCCCTGACAATCGTCCAGGTCAGGTCGATCGTTTTTTTGTAAGTTTCTCCGGTAGCTGGGTCAGTTACAGTTTGCCAGACCTTACTGGCCTGCGTTTGAATTTGTTTACTCATTGCACTTTCTCTAACTCCTGACTCAGTTATAGGCGTTTGGATCTTTGATTATGGTGAGTTGTAACCAAGCTTCTTACGAGGTTGATTATCCCATCCATGATCCGAAATAGTCGCCTCAATAGAGTAATCAAATTCGGTTCAGGATGCCACGCTTTCCGGCAATTCTGGGTTAAAGATTAAGCTCTTAAATCAAAGCATTATTCATAGATAAGTCTGCCTGTAAGCCTAACCTCCAGAGTGGCATGACAGAAGTGGGGTTGTCTCAGCAACAGGGTGACGGCCAAACCGACGACCCATGGTTAGCCAACCCCTGGGGATTTAAACAGCCAGGAATCGTTGAATTACCTCATTGCTCAACTCACTCGTCGGCCCGGAAGCAACTATCCCCCCCTTTTGCATGGCATAGTACCAGTCTGCCTGCCGGACAAAGTGCAGGTGCTGCTCTACCAGTAATACCGAAACCCCCGTCGTTTGCACAATTCGGCGCACCGCCGCCTCAATTTCTAAAATGATCGAAGGTTGAATCCCCTCCGTCGGTTCATCCAAAACTAACAGCCGAGGCCGCCCCATTAAGGCTCGGGCGATCGCCAGTTGTTGCTGCTGTCCACCACTCAGGTCCCCGCCCATCCGGCCCAGCATCGTCTTCAAAACGGGAAACAGTTCAAAGATATCGTCAGGGATTTGGGCCTTAGCCAGCCCTTTACCAGGACGGGCTTCTAACCCCAGCAGCAAATTCTCTTTGACGGTCAGACGGGGAATCACTTCCCGTCCCTGGGGCACATAGCCAATTCCCTTACGGGCTCGCTGATCAGGGGTAGACCGGTTCAACGGTTGGCCCGCCAGAGCGATAGAACCACTACGGGGATGCAACAGGCCCATAATGGTTTTGAGCAATGTTGTTTTACCCACACCATTCCGCCCAATCAGGCAGACCATCTTCCCGGGTGCCACCTTCATGTCCACATCCCGCAGAATATGGCTCTCACCGTAGTACACATTCAGTCGGTTAATCTCCAACATGGGTTCTGCCAGGACTGGAGAATTCTCTGCGATCGCTGCGTTCGTTTGGCTCATAACCTTCTACCACTTCCAATTCAGCATTCGTTACCCAGCCCACTCCAGCTCAGGCTAAGCAGCCTGATGGTCGTCCTCATCTTGATGGCCCAGATACACTTCAATCACCCGGGGGTCATTCTGGACTTCATCCATATTGCCCTCACACAGCACCGACCCCTGATGTAAGACGGTCACCTTGCGGGCAATCTGCCGGACAAACTCCATATCATGCTCGATCACCATGATCGAATGGCTCTCAGCCAGGGACAGCAGCAGATCTCCGACTTTTTCCGTCTCTTCATCGGTCAGCCCTGCCACCGGTTCATCTACCAGCAGCAAGTCAGGCGACTGGGCCACCAGCATGCCAATTTCCAGGCGTTGCTTTTCCCCGTGGGAAAGTAACTCTGCCGGAATATCGGCTTTGGGAACAAGGCCGATCGTCTCCAGCAATCCGGTAATCGTCCGTCGCTCGGAGGTAGAAGTGCGCCCCAGGAGAGAACCCAGAACATTTTTCTGACGAATACAGGAAAGTTCCAGATTTTCTCTGGGAGTTAGCTTCAAGTAAACCCTGGGAGTCTGAAACTTACGTCCAATTCCCAATCGAGCAATTTCAAACTCGGCATAGGGGCGCAGGTTTCTGCCCTTAAAGAAAACCTTACCCTCCGTTGGCTTGGTTTTGCCGGTAATCACATCCATAAAGGTAGTTTTACCGGCACCGTTTGGCCCAATTACGACCCTCAACTCGCCTTCATCCATACTGAAGTTGAGGTTATTGATTGCCTTGAAACCATCAAAACTAACCGTCAGATTCTCGATTTCCAAGAGTTTCCCGCTCATACTTCACCTCCGGATCTTCTTCAAGGCTGGGATAGGTCATCAATGGTTTAGGCTGACGGCCCAGCACCGATCGCACCAGATTCACACCGTCAGTACGCAGCCAACCGAGGATGCCATTGGGCAGAACAAGTACCACAATCAGGAACAGGGCTCCCTGGAAAAACAACCAGAATTCAGGAAACTGTTCGCTCAACAGGGTCTTGGCAAAGTTGACAATCAGCGTACCCAAAATTGCCCCAATCAGACTGGCTCTGCCACCCACCGCCACCCAGATCACCATTTCAATCGAAAAGGCAATATCCATCGACTTGGGGGTGATGATGCCAGACTGCACGGTATATAAGGCTCCGGCGATGCCTGCCAGGGCAGCGGAAATAGCAAAGACAAAAACCTTGTATCCCGTTGGGTTATAGCCAGAAAACCGCACCCTGGGTTCATCATCCCGAATCGCCACCAGCATGCGTCCCAGGCGGCCACTGGTGAGCCAGCGGCAAAGGGCGTAGGCAATTCCCAGGAAGACCACGCTCAGGGCATAGAAAATGGCCTGGTTTTTTGGGTCGCTGACCAGAACGCCCAAAAAAGCCGCCGTGTCTGTCTTTAACCCGTTAGTCCCATTAATTAACTTTTGCTGACCATTGAAGAAGTTGAAAAATACAATCAGCGCCGCCTGGGTCAAGATTGAGAAGTAAACCCCCCGAATCCGGTTACGGAATACCAGATAACCCAGCACACCTCCGACGATCGCCGGTACCGCCACGATCGCCAGTAAGGTGAAAGGAAAGGAATAAAACGGCTGCCAGAACCCGGGCAGCTTATCTACTCCATAGAGCGTGAAAAATTCTGGGATCTGGCCCGCCGGTAATTGGAGGGAAAGATACATGGCAAAGGCATAACCACCAAGGGCAAAAAAGATGCCATGCCCCAGACTCAATAGCCCGGTATAGCCCCAGATCAGGTCGATCCCCAAAGCCACAATTCCCAGAGCCAGAAACCGGCCTAACTGATTCACCCGCACCCCCTGACCCATGGCATTCAGGATCAGGGGAATCACAAATATCAGTAGGAGTGCAGCTCCGGCAATCATGGCTGCTTCGGCAACCAGTTTGCGTTTCTGAAACTTAGAGTTAGGGCGGACTTCTGAAACGGTGTCCATCGTCGTCATTGCTGTCTCCTAGTTATCCACCGTTCGTCCCTTCTGAGGGAACAGGCCAGCCGGACGGAATTGCAAAAATACTACGATCAGGGCAAACACCATGACCTTCGCCATACTGGCACTGGCAAAAAACTCGAAAAATCCTTTCAACAGGTCGCTAAAACCAACTAGCGGACCTAAGGCATTAGAACCGATGACATAACTGATGGTGCCAATCACACCGGCAGCTACAATACTGCCAACCAATTTGCCAACCCCACCGACAACGACCACCATGAAGGTATCAACGATGTAGGCCTGCCCAGTATTAGAACTAACTGAGCCAAGCAGCGCCACGGCACAACCCGCTACCCCGGCCAGACCAGACCCGATCGCAAAGGTCAGGGCATCTACTTTTTGAGTTGGAATCCCCAGACAGGAACTCATGCTGCGATTTTGCGTCACCGCTCGAATCCGCAGCCCCCAGGGGGTTTTGTTGAGGAACCAGTAGACTCCGAGCACGCAGGCAATGGTCAGAATCAGAATAAACAGGCGGGTGTAGGGCAACTGGTAGGTTCCGATCGGCAACCCACCCCGCAGCCATCTAGGAGCCGTTACATCCACACCCTGGGTACCAAACCAGGGCTTGGTCACTACCAATTTGAGGGACTGACCTAAAATACTGGCGGAGAACAGGGAAATTGCCGCAGACAATGGCAGGAATGCAGCGATCGCCCAACCCCGAATTCTTTCCCAATCTGGACGGCGGGCAACCAACCACAGACCACCAAAAAACAGTAAACAAAAAATCGTCAGGCCAAACACAAACTGCCAGCTGACACTGCGGACAAACTGCTGCAGGATTAAACTGACCCCCCAGGTTGCCAGCAGGGTTTCTAAAGGCCTGCCGTAGAGGTATCGCACCACCCCTCGCTCTAACAGCAACCCGATCGCCGCCGTCACCAGAAAGGCTGCGATCAACGCTACAAAAATGTATATATCTGCCAGGGGAGTTTGTTTCAGGGCATTTTGCACCACAAAGGTGGTGTAGGCTCCCAGCATCATCAACTCGCCGTGGGCCATGTTGATTACACCCATCAGCCCAAACACGATGGCAAGGCCCAGAGCTGACAGCAACAGCACTGAACCGATGCTAAGTCCACCAAATAGAGATTCCAATATCTGTGACAACGGGTGTTCTCCTCTCAAAAGTTATGAGTTACAGACCGATGGGTTTTGAGATAGGTATCTCAAAACCCATCGGTCAACCCTCAAAACTACCTATCGATCAGGTGGTCTTAAATTTGCCTGGGGTATCGGGTGCTTTCACATCCGTCTTGGTCCAGTCACAGGTGTAACCCTTGGTTTCAGCAACGTACTGGTTCCAGGGAACGGGCTTGACCGCTTCCTTGGTTTCAAACACGACGTTGAACAGCCCATCATCCCGCACTTCTCCAATCCGCACGAACTTGGAAATGTGATGGTTGGTGTTCATGGTGACCATACCTTCTGGGGCATCAAAGGTCTGGCCGTAGGCTGCTGCCCGGACTTTCTCTAAGTCGTCAGCAGTCTTCGCCTTTTCAACGGCCTGCTTCCACAGGTAGACCATGATGTAAGCCGCTTCCATCGGGTCGTTGACGACTCGATCGGCACCATACTTGGCCTTGAAAGCTTCCACAAACTTTTTGCTGGCTGCAGTTTCAACGGTCTGGAAGTAGTTCCAGGCAGCGTAGTGACCCTTGAGGTACTCCACGCCGATCGCCTTGACTTCTTCTTCCGCAATACTGACGGACATGGAGGGATACTTATCTGGCCCCAGACCCGCACCCTGCAACTGCTTGAAGAAGGCCACGTTGCTATCCCCGTTCAAGCTGTTGTAGATCACGCCACCATCGGGCATGGCCGCTTTGATTTTGGAAATGATGGGGGTAACTTCGGTGCCACCCAGGGGGATGTAGTCTTCCCCGACTACCTTGCCACCCTTAGCAGCCAGTTGGGCCTTGATAATGGTGTTAGCGGTACGGGGGAAAACGTAGTCAGAGCCAACCAGGAAGAACGGCTTACCCTTGTATTTTTCGAGTAACCAGTCAACGGAAGGCTCAATCTGCTGGTTAGGAGCAGCACCCGTGTAGAAGATATTCTTGGAGCATTCCTGACCTTCGTACTGGACGGGATACCACAGCATGTGGTTCTTGGACTCGAAGGTAGGCAGAACTGCTTTGCGGCTGGCAGAGGTCCAGCAACCAAAAATAGTAACTACTTTATCTTGATCGATCAGCTTTTTAGCTTTTTCGTTGAAGGTAGGCCAGTCGGAAGCACCATCTTCTACAACGGCCTGAATTTGCTTACCGAGAACACCGCCCGCTTTATTGATTTCTTCAATGGCAAGCTGTTCAGCATCTACCACGCTTTTTTCAGAAATTGCCATCGTGCCGCTCAGGGAGTGGAGAATTCCAACCTTGATGGCATCGCCAGCAGCAGTGGTAGCAGCAGGTGACGCTTCCGGCGAGGCAGTAGAAGCGGTTGGAGTGCTGCTGGCACAGGATTTCAGGAATACGCTACCTGCGGCGGTTGAACCCAAAATGATGAATTCACGCCGACCAAATTGTTTTGTCATTGAACTAATAAGCTCCCCACTAAGTAAGCCGAGAGTTATCCCAACTCGGTTAATAACTCTGTGATATTAGGGCTATGCCGAAATTGAGAATTGTATTTTCTTATACCAAACGCCCGGGGAAGTTTAGGAAATTACTCTTTAGGGGGTAGCGAAAAATAAGTCCATCGATTAAAACGCGGCTAGATTATGACCAGTTACAAACCCGATCCTTTGTGGCTAAAAGCCTGGGATTCCAGGGTTCAGGGGGAATTGCCTGGGGAAATTGATGGATGATCCCCACCTGACCATTTGCCTGAATCTGGCCAATTCGTAACCATTTTGTCGAATGATGACTATTTGTTAAGGTCACCCGACCCTCTGGGGCCTCAAAGCTCTGGCCGATCGCAGCCGAGCGGACTCGCTTCAGGTCAATCGCGGTTTTCGCGGTTTCTACGGCCTGCTTCCAGAGGTAAACCGAGGTGTAGGCGTTTGCCATTTGGGCAGTCACTCGTCGATCGGCCCCATACCTGGCTTTAAAGGCCGTGACAAATTTTCGACTGGCCGGGGTATCGAGGGTTTGAAAGTAGCTCTCGGCCAGGTAATGGCCTTGCAGATACCTGGCTCCAATCTGCGGGATTTCTAGCTCTGTCATGTTGGTAGAAATGCAGGGATAGCGGGCCGCAGTCAAACCGGCTTGAAATAGCTGGACAAAAAAGGCGTGATTGCTATCTCCGGTGAGGGAGTTGTAGATGATTCCCCCCTGGGGCAATGCCTGCTGTATGGTTTTGACGCTGTCCTGGGTGTCTGTGAACCCCAGAGGCACATAAGTTTCACCTACTACGGAGCCCCCCAGTTGTTGCAGCCTGGCTTTGATAATGGTGTTGATGGTGCGTGGGTAGGCGTAGTCTGACCCAATTAAATAAAAGTTTTTTCCCCGATTGTTAAAGAACCACTCCAGGGTTGGTTCAATCTGCTGGTTTGGCACTGTGCCTGTGTAGAAAATGTTTTGCGAACATTCCTGACCTTCGTAGGCGGCAGCATACCAGAGGAGATGCTGATAATTTTTGATGACAGGCAGCACAGCCTTACGACTGGAGGTGGTCAAACAACCAAAAATGGCGACAACCCGATCGCCCTGAATCAGCTTTTCGGCTATCTCCTGAGCCAGAGGCCAGTCTGATTGATAGTCTTCTACGATGGGTTGAATTTGCCGCCCTAACACTCCCCCCGCCTGATTGATTTCCTCGATCGCCAGTTGCTCGGCATCCAGCAACTCGCTCTCAGCGATCGCCATGACACCACTGAGAGAGCGGAGCAGCCCGACTTTAATTGGAGGCACAATGCGGATAGGGGCGGGTTGACCCAGGGCGGCCCGGCCTCGCTCGGTCAGTAAGGCCAGAACCGCCCCTCCGGCCAGTTGCATCCACCGTCGCCGACTCCACAATTGTGGAGAAGTTTGCACAGTTGTGAGCTGACAACGGCGATCGGGTGGTGTTGACATGCAATTCCCCACTACTATTCAATCTGTGATTCAATCTGTAATTGATTCAATCTGGTAACTGGCAATTCCTTAGACTGCCGCAGTTAAGGATCGTGAATTTAATCAAACCCGGAACTTAAGTAGCTGGGTGCAATTCAACTAAAGATGATGTTGGGGGTGGAGGGGGTGCCCCCCTTTCAACAAACAATTACGCCTGCCTACTCAATTTTTGCAAGCACCATGCCGCGCTTGTAAAAGTTAAAAGTTTAGTTTTAATTGGTTTCTGTTGCTAAGGCACTGTGGCGATCGGACGGAATTGGGCAGAAATAAAGTTGATCACTTCAGGCAACCCCGTTCTAGTTTTCAGGTTTGTGAATATAAAGGGTTTCGTACCCCGCATCCGCTCCGTATCACGCTTCATCACCTCCAGATCCGCTCCAACGTAGGGAGCCAGGTCAATTTTATTAATCACTAGCAGATCGGATTTGGTAATCCCCGGCCCACCCTTGCGGGGAATTTTGTCTCCACCGGCTACATCGATGACATAGATCGTCACATCTACCAGTTCCGGGCTGAAGGTGGCGGCCAGGTTGTCACCCCCACTTTCAATGAACACCAGATCGAGGGACTGAAATCGTTGCTCTAATTCTTCCACAGCCGCCAGGTTCATCGAAGCATCTTCTCGAATCGCAGTGTGAGGGCAACCACCCGTCTCTACCCCCAGAATGCGATCGCGATCCAGGGCCTGACTGCGTACCAAAAATTGAGCATCTTCCTGGGTATAAATATCATTCGTTACAACGGCCAGGTTATAGCGATCGCGCATAACCTTACACAGCGCATCCACCAGGGCCGTCTTACCCGAACCGACCGGGCCTGCCACACCAACACGTAATGCATTCATAGCCTGTATTCTGCCGAACTGAGAGCGTAATTCGTTGATTCTAGAGGCTCAGAATAGGCTTAGCTAAAGACTTTAGATAAAAATTAAGTTCCGGGTTCGATGAAATTCACGATCCTTAGCAGTCAAGCTGCTTGCTAGTTTGCGGTCGAACTAACCACCGTTTTGATCGCAGACAGATCAAGATCAAACTGGCGACTCATGGTTTGCAACAGTTCAGATTCAGCCTCGGTAATCACTCCATCCAGGTGAGCGATCGCGTAGCACCGGGCCAGCGTGAGTACGGCAAAATCTTGATTCAACTGATCCAGCAAGGCACCCAGGGGTTGGGGGGCTTTCAGGTTTTCGGCGATCGTTTCGAGGGAATTGGGACTGAGCTGGAGGGCATCGAGCTGGGGCAAAATATCGTTCCAGGAGGTTTCGGGATAGGTGGCCAGGATCATGTGGGCCAGAATCTGATCTACCAGAGCCTGTTGGGCGATCGCCACTTCCAGATAGGTTTCGCTCTTTTGCTTGATAGCTTCTAAGGTTTCCGTAGAAGTCTCAACCACCTCCGGGTTGAGTTTGGCTTCGTAAAAGCGGCAGGCGGCATAACCCAGGGTATACAGGAGGGTGGCGTTGGCACTGGCCCCAATCAATGCCCCAGCCAGGGGCACGGTTTTCAGGGTTGCCAGCCCTGCTTTAATCGCCCGATTGCCCCCCAGGGTCAGGCCAAAGATCGCCAGCACTTCTCCTTTGCGGGCTGGATCATTTAAATCCAGGCCGTAGGCCGCTGCAATCTGATACAGCATCTCAGTCTGAAGAGCCGTTGTAGTTGCCAGATCCACCGCCAGCAGGGCGATCGCTCCTCCCGGTACGAGACTGCTGGCCAGACCGACCCCGCCTGCATAAATGGCTTTTTCTAGCATAATTTGATGGGCAATCTGGCTGGGCGTAGCCTCCGGGTGTTTTTGTTGTAGCGTTTGCACCGCCTCGGCAGCCTTCTGCAGATCGACCTGGTCGCTCAGGCCCGTCAACCACTCCAGTTTCATGGCCCGGGTGAGCTTGCGAATCAGCGGGTTGTCACTGACGTAGGTAATCGCCTGTCCGGTTCCCCGAGTTGCCTGGGTCGCCAGGTAGTGACTGGTTTTGAACAAATTTTTAGAAGTATTTACCGCCAGCTTGAAGGCAAAATCCGTTGACTGGCTGGTAGAACGGGCGATCGCGGCTGCGATTCCCAGGGAGGTCTGGATCACCGCTTTACCCGTTTGAGCGGCCCTCTGCCCCGCACCGGTCACCGCTCCCGATGCCGTTGCCAGCACTTCTGTCCAGGGAGCTTTGGCGGACTCGGATGGAGCCTGATCAACCTTAGTCGGGGAAGCAGTCTCAGGTAATTTAGCCACAGCGATAAAACAGCTTAATTAAATCTTTTGTCAACAGCATAATGGCCCGATCAGCCGTCGCCCTCAATCTGGAGACAGGTTCGGAAAACCCTCTGGGCAGTTTTTCCATCGCATACTACAATTGTATTATGCCTTTCCAGCCGTTTATCTACTTTAAGGAGACAAGAATGCATACTATTACCCGCACTAGCACCACCGAAATGGAAGTCACCAGCATTCGCCTGGAGCGGGAATTGAAAGAGCGTCTGAAGGATCTATCAGGCAATCAGGGCTATCAGGCTCTGATTCGAGATATTTTGTGGAACTATGTCCGGCAGAAATCTGGGGAACTGGCTCCTGAAACGACTCAGACAGATATTCGGGCCACGATCGCCGCCGTAGCCCAAAAGGAGGAGCATTGCGCCCTGACCGGTAAGTTAATTCGAGCCCAGGAAGCTATGTTACTGGGTTTAACCGCAGATGGCACAATGGTACCCCTCTGTGTTGATAGTTTTTCTGCCAGGGCCTAACAATGAGAAGAGATACGGTCTGGCAAGATCAAACCCTGGTAAAGAATTTTTTGACCGGAGTCCGGGGCGCTATTCCCTACGCAGCCGACCAGATCCGGATTGCCTTACAAATCCTTGACAGCAGCAGCATTCCCGTGACTCAGGTGGCTGACCTGGGCTGTGGCGCTGGGGCGATCGCAGAAGCAATTTTGCATCACTATCCTGAGGCTCAGGTGACGGCGATCGACTTTTCGGCCCCCATGCTAGAACAGGCCCAGCAGCGACTCCAACCCTTCGGGGAGCGGGTCAGACTGCTCCAGGCTGACCTCTACACCCCTGACTGGCGAGCAGACCTGGGAAGGTTTGATGCGGTGTTTTCCGGGTATTGCATCCACCACTTACCCGACGATCGCAAACGCAGTCTCTATCGGGAAATCTATGAGCAACTGGCGATCGGGGGCTGCTTTGTGAATATTGAGCATGTAGCTTCCGCTTCTACCTGGGGCGAAAGCCTGTTCAATGAGTCCCTGGTCGATGCTCTCTATGAGTGGCACCAAAGCCAGGGTGGCAGCGATTCTCGCGAGGTGGTGGCCAAACGGTTCGTCTATCGAGACGATAAGGATGCCAATATTCTGGCCCCCGTCGAAACCCAGTGTGCATGGCTGCGGGAAATCGGGTTTGAGCGGGTAGATTGCTACTTCAAATGGTTTGAACTGGCTGTCTTTGGTGGAGTTAAGGGCTAATTGTCAGAGTGACAGAAGAGGTCAGTTGGCTCCGCCCGCTGGGGCAGGTCAGCCATGGCAACAATCCGGCCATCGGGCAGGCTGACCAGCCTTTGAGCTTCCCGAATTTGCTCCCCGGGCTGCCAACCAGCCAGCCGGGAAGGGGCTGGAACCACCGGAGGTTGAACTGCCCCTGGGCTGGCCAGGGGTTTTACCTGCACCAGGTTATAACGACTGGAAACCTTGGGATCCAGGGGAGTCGCAGGAATTCCTCCCGTACCAGTCACGACAAAACTACCGCTTTCCACCGATCGCCGGGCCAGACAACTCCCGGCAACCACCTGATCCGGGCTGACAAAATTGCCTGCCAGGGAGGCCAGGGAATTTTGCAAAAAACTGAAATCGGGAATATTCACCTGCCCACTGATACCAACCCGACTGGAAGCAGAAATATCCACCCGATTATTGCCGCGAAATTGGGCAAAGTTACCCGAGGTGACCGTGACGGCAAAGGCTCTGCCGGTGGAAAACAGGTCGGCTAAAAACACTTCGGAGTTGATCGTAATATTGCCCCCCGCACCCAGATCGGCATTGGCCAGAATGTCACTGTCTTCCAGGGCCAGAAACAGATCCGATTGGATTGTAATGTTGCCCCCGCCCCCCGTACTGTTGGAGACGCTGGTGCTGATCAGGCTACTGTCGCGCAGTTGCACATCCTTAGCGGTGATGAAAATATCCCCACCCCCAGACCGATCGGCGGCGGCTGTAATCTCACCATTGCTGGCACGCAGGGATTGCCCCAGGACAAGCCTGATATTTCCGGCCTTACCCGCCCCCCGACTGCTGCTCGTGATATCCCCGCCACTATTGAGCAACAGGGAATTGGCCTGAATTTGCAGGTTTCCTCCCTCACCGGCACTGGCGGTAGAAGTGGAGATGGTACCTCCGGCCTCAACGGTCAGTTGCCCGGTGGCAATCTGAATTTCTCCGGCATTCCCCGTGGCTTCCCGGGACGAGGCAGAAAACAAAGCACTGGTAGCCTGAGAACCCCTGCCACTCACCAGCACCGATCGAGGAGCAGAAATGACCATCCGCCCCCCATTGCCCGTACCAAAGGTTCCCACCCCCAGTTGGGCCCCTTCCCGGACAATTAAATCAGGGGTATTGATCGCCAGAACTCCCCCATTTCCAGCATTCGCTGTTGTTCCCGCCGCATTGGCAAATAGACCACTGGCTATATTGCCATCCAGAGAAGTACCAATCGCTTCTACTAGACCGGTCGCATTCACGCTGAGATTGCCTCCCTGACCACTGCCAAAGGTAGAACTATCAATCTGGGCACCGCCCTGCAGCGTCAGTCGTCCGGTTTCCAGAATCAAATTCCCGGCGTTACCAGTGGCTGTCGCTGCCGACTGAACTGATAAGCGGCTACCAGTCAAGCCATCCAGCGATCGCCCCGTCACTTCAATAAAGTCTCGGGCCGCAATGGTTAGAGTGCCCCCTCTACCACTACCGAAAGTGGAAGCGACAATTCCTCCCCCCTCCTGCACCAGAACCTGATTCGCCGTAATCCCTAAGTTACCCCCATCGCCCGTACCATTGGCACTGGCGGTGATTTCGGCCCGATCCTGCACCCGCAATTGCCCCGTCCGGATGGCCACCGTCCCAGCCTTACCGGTAGAGGCAGAGGTTGCCGCCGTAAAGATCGCACTGGGAGCCCGGGCCTGGCCTCTGACCAAAAGGGATTCTGTAGCCGTAATATCGAGGACTCCCCCATTGCCAGCGGCAAAGGTTCCGGCCCCGATCTGGGCACCGTTCTGCACAGTCAGGCGATCGCTGGCAATTTTCAAGATGCCAGCATTTCCAGAGCCGACCGCATTTGCCGCCAGGCTGCTGGCAAAGGTAGTCGCCAGATTGGTGCCGTCCAGCAGAATATCTGTGGCATTCACGGTCAGGTTGCCACCCCCACCGGCCCCAAAGGAGTTGGCAAAGATTTGTCCGCCGCCCTGCACGGTCAATTGACCCGTTGCCAGGGTGAGATTGCCCGCCGCCCCGCTACCGCTGGTCTGAGTATTGATCGTACTCAACTGGCCTGAGGCAGAAGTACCGCTCACCTGCACCCCATCGATCGCCGTCACCAAAATATCGCCGCCAGTGCCATTACGGGTTGTCAGGGCAATTACCCGGGCTCCATCCAGCAAAGCCAGAGAACGGCTGCTCAGGCTAATCGTTCCACCCTTTTCGGTGGTGGTGGTATTGGTAATGCTAAAGGTATCCCCGTTCAGCCGGATCGCCTCCCCACTCTTGAGGGTAATAGCCCCTCCCAGGCGGCCCCCCGAAAGAATCACCGTATCAGCAGCCTGGACTATGTCACCAGCGGCCAGCAGGGTAATCGGACCACCGTTGCCGGGGGGAGTATTCCTGGGCAGGCTGGAAGCATCCAGGGAAGCATCCAGTTGAATCGTACTGCGGCTATCGATGACTATCTGGCTGCCATCCCCCCCGGTTCCCAGGCTGGCCACTCCCAAATTCACCAACCCGGCTCCCGTCACTTGAATTCGGCCCCCGGTCAGCGATCGATTGGGGGCAAACTGGTTAGTCAGGTACACCATACCTCCAGGAGCCAAAATAACGGCATCCCCGATGGTGATATCGGCGCTGGTAGCCGTTGGGTTGTTGACCGGGTTGGCAGCCAGAAAGCCACTGCTGGTAAAGAAAATGTCACCCAGAAAGGTGGCGCCCACAGTCCCCAGGGGAGTTCCGATCGCCGCCGGATCCATGCCGGCCCGGATATCTAAAGTGGGGCGGGCGTTGCCATTGATCACCAGGGGGGTGCCATCGGAGAGGGTGACATTGGCCAGGGTGGGGGTACTGGTCGGGTTGATCGTATCGGCAACGGTATCGGAACTGGTGATGACCACCGTATCGATCGCCACCCGTCCGCCCGCCAGAATATGCAACGAACTGCCCTGGTAACCTGAAAAGCTAACATCTCCCTGGGAACGGATAATCGGATCGTAGGGACTGAAGAGATTACCGGGCTGGCCATCCAGTTGTTCTATGCGAAAGTTGCCAACCGCCCAGTAGCGGGCATCTCCTCCCACCGGATTGGCACTGCGTAAAAGCAGATCGGCCCCGGCTATCAGACCGCTGGCAGGATGGTTCAGGGTAAAAAGGTCAATGCTGCGATCGCCCTGAACCAGCAAATTACGACCTGCTTGCAAAATTGCCGGATTGCTGACGCTATCCCGCAGCCGCAGCTGATCCGTAGCCCGCAGGGAGAGATTGCCCCCCGCAGCCAGCTGGCCCTGGAGATCTAAGTTTGCGGCGGCCAGGGTCAGATCCTTCCCGACAATCAGTCTGCCCCGATTGCTCAGGCTGGCCTGTTGAGTCGTCAGAGCATCCAGAAATAAGGCTCCTGGTTGCACAGCCAGCAACTGGCTGGTTTCGGGTTGACTGGCCCTAAATTGACCGGTTCCCAACTGAATCGCACTGGCCGTAGCAGCGGTAAAGGAACCCGCAATATCCAGACTGGCCTCGGCTCCAAAGATGATGCCATTTGGATTTAGCAGAAACAGGTTGGCCGAACCCAGAACCCCCAACCGGCCCAAAATACTGGAAGGCTGAGAGCCCGTCACCCGGGTCAGAATATTTTCGACTCCGATCGGGTTACTAAAATAGGCAGCGGCTCCCGTAGCCACATGAAAATCGGAGAAGCTGTGGAACAGGTTACTGCCTCGAATTGCCCCGCCCTCAATTCGATCGGCCATCAGCCCCCGCAGGGATTGGCCGGGAACAACGATCGAAGCTTCCCCCGCCAGGGTGTTGTCGGGAACGATCTGAGCCAGGGCAGGAAAAGCTCCAACCCCCAGGGTTCCCATACCAAGGCCAACCCAGCAACCAAATTGCCAACACCTTGCCGCGATCGTCACAGGTTTACCTCTATCTAAATCTCTGCTGTCCTATAAAAAGAGCTGGCAATCAGACCTCTGAGCATCTTACTCAGGATTTGATTACCAGCGCAGAAATTTCTTAGAGAATCGCCGTTGCCCAGACAACTGAACGGTCAGTGTCTACGGACGAATCACTAGATCGGAATTGAGGGTGAGGGTAAGGTCGGTGTTGGGATTGATCGCAATCAGATTGACGCTACTGCCACCAAATACCGCTCCGGCAATCGCTCCGACCCCCGCACCAATCAGCACCTCTCCGGCTCGAATGGTGCGATCGCCGGTCACCCCGGCAATCCCGGCGGCAGCTCCCGCACCTACCACGGTCCCGGCCAGAATCCGTCCGACATTGGCTCCCTGTTTCACCGTTTCCGTCCGGGTGATCAGTTCAGAGGTAGCATCCAGGGGCAATCTGGTACCACTGGGCAGAACAATTTCCCGGCCAAAGAACTGGGCCGCCCCATTGGCGGTTCGCAATTCACCATTGACGCTGCTACCGGCAGGAATCAGTACCTGCCCGTTGGCCGTGACAATATTGCGGGCTACGGTCAGGGTCACCGGAGTTGGGGCTTCGTTGGTCGCCAAAAGAATTCGATCGGCCCGATCGTAACGGACTGGAATGGTAGTCCCCGCAGGAATTTGCAGGGATTGGGGTGCCTGACCAATGATGTAAGGAGAGTTAATTACCGGAGCCTGACCGGTACTGACCAGAGCCTGGTAGATAAAGGCCGCGACTTCAGCCCGGGTAGCCGTCCGATTCGGGTTGAGCAGTTGCACATCCGGGTAATTCACGACCATGGTGCGTTCCGTCGCAGCGGCAATGCCGGGACGGGCATAGTCAGGAATGCTGGCTGCATCGCTGAAGATCCCCAGAGTCGTGTCTGCGGGCCGGGTATTGGTATAGCCCAAACCACTGGTGAGAGATACCAGCACCTGAGCCCGCGGAATATTTTCATTCGGGCGAAACTGGTTTCCCGGGTAACCGGCCATAAAGCCGGTGGTATAGGCTGTCTGGATGGCTGCAGCGCCCCAATAACTGGCGGGCACATCCGTAAATTGCACCGGATTACGAACCGGCGATCGGTTGAAGGCCCGCCGGATCATGGCGGCAAATTGGGCCCGCGTCACCGGATCTTCAGGGCGAAAGGTGCCATCTTCGGCAAACCCCGCAATAATGCCACGACTGGCCAGTTCTTGAATAAAACCACTGGCCCAGTAGGTAGAGGGCACATCAGGAAAGGTGGTTTGGGCCGTCGCCGGGGCCGTCACTACAAGGGGGGCAACCATAGAGGTGGTCAGACCCAGAGCCACCAGCAGGGCAGTCCCAGATTTCCAGGAGTTGGAATAAGACATGGGGGTAGATCTCCAAAGCAACATTGACGATTCGTTAGATTTATAGACCTTTCACAAATAAAAAGGTTCCTATCAGCGGTTTAGGCCAGATTTGGCTAATTTTTACTCCAAAATTCCAGTTTTTAACCTGGACTTTTCAAATTTTCGAAGTTTAGACAATAGTATTGACGACCGATCGAACTCCTGAGTTGCAGTCTGCAATAGATGGAACAATTCATGGCAAGCCAGACTGCCCCATCCATCCCAGTCCATGCTGTCAGGATGATACTTGCTCAATTTACTTTTGAACGAATAATTTTTGAATCACCATTGAGATAGATAAACCCTTAAGAAACTGCTGAAAGCTGTAACAGTAATGGGTATATTCAACGCTGAAAATAAAAAATTCAGCTTAAACTCATTCGTAGGATAGACAGGACTGTTTGTAGCAGTACTGCACGCAATCACAGGGTAACCTCAGGATGGGTGAACCATGATTCTGGATGCCAAAACCCTAGAGACAATACGAGGATACTGTCGGGATGAAGCAGCCTTTGCCGAGCTTCAGACAGTGCTGGCTCCCTTTCTGACAGAACCTCCTGAGGGTTCGGAAGTGACTCAGCGCCGCATCTGGTACGAAGAGATCTTGCAGGTATTGCCCGATCGGGTCTTTCTGGTCAGCCGCAATGGGGACAACCTCGACTTCAAGGGCACCCAGGAGGATATAGAGCATGGCTTCGATCGCAGCAGCGTGATTGGTACCAATCTGCGCCAGTTTTTGCCGCCAGAAGATGCCGAACGCTGTCTGGCGGCGATCGCCGCAGCCCTCAACTCAGGGACTCTCCAAACCCTGGAATACCAGGTGCCCAAAGTCTGGGAACCCGGTGCCGGAGAAGTGCGAGACTACGAAGTGCGGCTGGTGGTGAGTGGCCCGGGAGAAATTCTGGCGATCGAGCGTGACATCACCGAACGCAAACAGGCAGAAGCCCAGTACCAGGCAATTTTTGAAGCGATTCAGGATGGTCTGATTATCAACGACCCCGATACGGGCGTAGTCGTGGCGGCCAACCCGGCCTGCTGCCAGATGCATGGCTATACCTGTGAAGAATTTGTCGGTCTGGCTCCCAAAGATTTTATCCACCCGGATAGCTATCCCCTCTATGAAGCCTACGTGGAAACGGTGCGGGCCGGAAAACCCTTTCGCTGCAGGGCCCTGGACTTACGTAAAGATGGCACTCCCCTGCCGATCGAGGTGACGGGCACCCAGTTTCAATACCGGGGCAAATCCCACTTACTGGCAGTGATTCGAGACATTAGCGAACAGGTAGAAGCAGAAGCCGCGCTGCAACAGGCCACCCAGCGACAGGCCGAACTCTACCAGCAGGTACAATCCCTGGCTGCCAGTTTAGAGTGCCAGGTGCAGGAGCGCACTGCCCAACTGGAAGAGAAAATGCAGCAAATTCAGGCCGTCACCCAGCTGAAAGACGATTTTCTCTACGCCGTTGCCCACGACCTGCGAACTCCCATCGTCGGCATGCAGATGGTACTGAAGAATCTACAAAATAAGGCAACGGAAGTGGCCACCCTTTCCCGTTCTACCCTAGAGCGGATGATTCAAAGCGGCGATCGCCAGTTGACCATGATTAACTCGTTACTGGAAGCCCACTTCAGCGAAATCCAGGGAGTGACCCTGCAGTGCGAAGTCATGCATCTGGGGCAATTACTGGAGGCCCTGACCAGCGATTTAGAACCCATCCTGCTGGCTAACCGGGCCAGCCTGAACCAATTCATTCCGCCCAATTTGCCTGCTGTCATCGCCGATGCCACCCAGATTCGACGAGTGTTTGAAAACCTGTTGACCAATGCCCTCAAACACAATCCTCCCGGTTTAGGGTTAACCATTAAGGTCGTCCTGGAGCCCGGCTGGATCTTCTGTCACATTCAGGATGATGGGGTGGGCATGACCCAGGCAGAATGCGACTCAATCTTCGATCGCTACGCTCAGGGCAAACGCCATCGCCGCTCTACCGGCATCGGCCTGGGTTTGTTTCTCTGTCGCCAGATTATCACCGCCCATGGAGGGCAGATTGGGGTAACCAGTGCCCCCAATGCCGGAGCCGATTTCTGGTTTACCTTACCCCTGGAAAAATCCGCAGGTTAAGGGTAGGACCGTAACCCAGCAAGATTCCAGATTAATTTAAAACCAAATTTTTAATTTTTGAAAGCGTGGCTCGGCCACGCTTTCAAAAATTAAGTTCCGGATTTTATTAAGTTCCCAATCCCTAGAAACCCTTCTGCCCCACCAGCAGGCCAAATTTTACCAATCCCCGCTGGTAACCCCGACGCATCAGATCTAAGGAAAGAGCCGCTTCGATCGTCATCCAACCGGCAGTCAACAATCCCCAGAGGGCAGCAGGCGAAAAAGCTGAATCGATTACCACATCCCAGAAGGGGGCCACCGCTTCTGACCAGTCGGCGGTGCGAATCTGCTGCAACCCGATCTGATGGCCGATCGCCTCGTACTCGGGTAAAGAAATGACGTAGGGTAACTGATAAACCCGGTAAATCTCCTGCAGGTGAGCCTGCTCATCGGCACTCAGGGGCAGTTTATCGATCGGGCGGTGGCACCAGGTCACCATCAGCAGGGTTCCCCCCGGTTCTAGCACCCGATGGCATTCCTGCATAAACTTGAGTTTATCGGGCATGTGTTCGCCACTTTCGAGGGCCCAGACAAAATCAAAACTGTTATCGGCAAAGGGCAGGTTTAACGCGTCAGCCACCAGAAATCGAGCCGCCGGGCGGCCCACTCGCATTCCCTGAGCCTGGGCCCGTTCCGTTGCCCGCTGGGCCTGCACCGGACTGAGGGTAACCCCCGTCGCGATCGCATTAAATTTTTCGGCCAGATATAGCGAACTACCTCCGATGCCACAACCCACATCCAAAATTTGCGTGGCCTGCTTAATATCGGCCCAGCGGAGCAACTCCTCAATCAGATCAATTTGGGCCTGTCGGCGGTCTTTTCGCTCCCGTCCATCGACTCCGTAATAGCCATGGTGCAGATGTTCACCCCAGATTTGTTCCCACAAACCGGAGGAGGCATCGTAAAACTTGCGAATTTGTTGGTTCAGACTGGGCATGGAAGTTGTAGTTATAACGATCGATCACTGAACGGGTAGGGGTGCGTTGGCCATTCACCAGACCAGCGCAGCAGAACCACTTCTTCTCGGACCTGTTCTTTGGTAGCCGTGGCCGCCCTCGTGCGAAACAGCTCAATGGCCTCTACTTCGTACCCCAACCCCTCTGCAATATTTGCCAGCAATTGCCCGGTGCGAATCATCACCTGCAAGTAAGATTTTTGGTCGCCAACCACGTAGGCCAGATGGGCACCGGGTCGTAACAGAGGCCGCAGGTCGGCCAGATGCTTCGCCATCCCACCGAAGTAAAGTTTTACCGTCCGGTGATAGAGACGCTCAAATCCGCTGGTTTTCCCCAGGGCCAGCCGCCTCGCCTCAATTTCCCCGGCCAGCCTCTGAATTTCTGGGTGGTGCGAAACCCAGAGGTCATCCGTATCGACCTTAAAGACATTACGGGTATTTGAGCGAATTAACCCTTCTTTGAACGATCGCAACTCGGCTTTTGTGTTGATGAACCCGAGTAAAACCGACTCCAGGCGGGTAGTACGGGTATAGTCCTTTTCGTTGGGGTAGGGCGGCGAAGTAATCACGGCATTAATCGAAGCCGGTTCTAAGAGCTGAAGAAGCTGGCGGGAATCGCCGTGGTGTACCCTGGCCGGAGCAGGCGGCAGGTTTTGCAAAAGAGCCAAATCCTGTGCCATGCAATTCACCTGTTCTAACCACGACTCTACCACCGCAGCATCCTGCTTGGCTTTCCCAATCCCCACCTCTGGGCCAAACCGCAGATTACTGATAGCAGTCACCAGAGCCTTAGCCAGGGCCAATTGCAAATGACGGGAATAGACGGGGGGAACAGCCTGAAGCTGCTCCAGTAAAATCAGGGTTTTATGCAGGGGCAGAGGACTGATGGAATTGGCCAGTAGCAATTTTTCCCGTTCTGGCGACAACTGGCGATAGGGTTCTCCGGCCTGCCGGATTGCAGTCTCCGCCATCTCCCCTACTTTCTCAGCCCACCGCCCCAGGGTCAGCCCAGAAGGAGTCCAGTCTAACTTCACAGAACCGGCAAACCAGGCCATCGGGTTGGCCTCTACTCCGACGCTTTCTACCCCCTGCTTCTTACATTCCACAACGGTTGTGCCGGTGCCACAGAAGGGGTCAAGTACCCGATCGCCAGAAGATAGGCCGAATCTGTTCAGATAGTCCCGAACCAGGTGGGGCGGAAACGATAAAACAAAGCGGTACCAGTCATGACCGGCCCGGTCTTCCGGCCGGAGTTGGTTCAGTGCTGGATGATGGCGATCGCCGAGGGACTCCCTGACCGGTTGGGCTGGCTGCAATTTGTTCTACCACACTACATTTAGCGTCTCTGGAGCCTGTATTTTAATGGAGCCGCTATAGAACTGCAACCATTATTATTGCTCAATTTCCCCTTATCCCAGAGCAATTGTCGAAATTCGCAGGGGTCATCCTGTGGTAAAGAAATAGTCCCATCTTCCCCCGCTTCTCCTATGACAAAATCCAGCGACCTCTGGCAGGCCAACCAGGATCTGGCCCAGGCCTGTTTGACCCATGCTTTTGTCCGGGGCATTGCTGACGGCACGATGCCCAGAGCAACCTTTGCTTATTACGTAGGTCAGGATGCCTTCTTTTTGAACGCCTTTGCCCGCACCTATAGCCTTGCAGCAGCCAAAACCGAAACCCTGGAAGACTTTGCTACATTTCATACCCTGGCCTCCGGGGTGCTGGAAGAATTGCAGTTGCATCAGACCTATGCCGCCAACTGGGGAATTAATTTAGAGGAAGTTAAACCGGGGCCAGCCACCCAGCGTTACACCGACTTTCTCACGGCGATCGCCTGGAGTCAACCGATTGGAGTGATTGCGGTAGCCGTGGCTCCCTGTATGCGGTTATATGCCTTTTTAGGTCAGCAACTCAGCCAGCAGGGTCTTGCTCCGCATACCTATAGCGACTGGATCAAAACTTACAGCAGTTCAGAGTTTGAGCAATTAACCCAAATTCTGGAACGGTTGATTGAAGAACAGGCCTGTCTGACCACCACTACCCATTCCACCTACCGCTATGCTATGCGCTGCGAACTCGACTTTTTTACAGCGGCCTGGGAAGGAGAGGAAAGAGTGTGAGTTAATGGACTAATTGGGCCGTCCAGTCCCTGTTCCCCTACTCTTTCGCCTTGTCCATGACTGTTTCTCGTACCATTTGCCTGGGCTTTCTAGCCCTGATCGGTGTGGGCACCCTGTTATTGATGTTGCCCTTTGCAACGGCTGATACTCCTGTTTGGAACTGGGATCATGCCCTCGTTGCCTTCTTTACGGCTACTTCGGCGGTCTGTGTCACAGGACATATTGTGGTAGATACGGGCAGCTATTTTTCGCCGATCGGTCAGGGCATTATCCTGGCCCTGGTACAGATTGGTGGTCTTGGCTATATGACAGCTACCACCTTTTTATTACTCCTCCTGGGGCGGCGGTTTGGCCTGCGCGATAAAATAGCCATCCAGCAAGCCCTCGATCGCACGGCCATCAGCGGTATTAAGCAGGTGATCCGCTCAATTATTGGTGCCACCCTGATCTTTGAAATCACCGGAGCCTTGCTGCTACTCATCGTTTTTGTACCAGCCCATGGCTTTGAGCAAGGCCTGTGGCTGGCGATCTTTCATAGCATTACTGCCTGGAACAATGCTGGATTCAGCACCTTTTCTGACAACCTGATGGGCTACCAGTCTTCCTTTTTAATCAATTTTGTGATTTCAGGACTAATTGTTTTGGGCGGCATTGGTTATGAAGTGATCTTTGAGTTCTACCTCTGGGCCCGCAGTCACCTGCTTCGCCAGCCCGAGAAGGTAATGCTCTCCCTCAACTTTAAGGTGGCCATCAGCACAACGCTGGTACTCCTGGTGCTGGGAACCCTCGCCTTTCTGGCCGTCGAATTACGAAACCCGGCAACCTTTGGCAACTTAGATTTTTCTACGAAATTAATGACCGCCTGGTTCCAGGCTGTAACTCCCCGCACCGCTGGCTTCAACACGATCGACATTGGCAAAATGACAACGGCAGGGCTATTTATTACGATCGCCCTGATGTTTATTGGGGGCAGCCCCGGGGGTACCGCTGGAGGAATCAAGACCTCTACTCTGCGGGTTTTAAGCCGCTGCACCCGAGCAATTTTGCAGGGTCGGGAAGAAGTCACTCTCTACGATCGCCAGATTCCCATCTCTGTGGTGCTGAAAGCCGTCGCCGTGACCGTTGGCTCCTTTGTCACCGTCCTGGTAATGACTACCCTGATTGCCTTCTCTGACCCGCACATAGACTTTATTCGAATTCTCTTTGAAGTGGTTTCGGCCTTCGCTACTGTCGGCTTATCTACGGGTATCACTGCCAGTCTATCGGTCTTTGCCAAACTGGTGCTGATTGCCACCATGTACATAGGTCGAGTCGGGGTGCTGTTGCTGATCGGAGCGATCCTGGGCGATCCCAAACCCACCTTTGTCCGTTACCCAGAAGAAAACCTTCTGGTCGGGTAAGGGCGATCCCGCTCTGAGGGTCTGCGCTTCACCGATCGAACATCCTGGTCTAAGATAGGCAAGGTCAGTTGCCAGAACGGGAGGCTGCCATGATTAACGTTGAGCATCTCAGTAAAATTTACGGCTCAACCCCTGCCATTGCAGATATCACCTTCACCGTGGAACCGGGGGAAATCCTCGGTTTTTTGGGCCCCAACGGGGCCGGAAAAACCACCACCATGAGAATTCTGACGGGATACCTGCCTGCTTCCAGTGGTAGAGCTACCATTGCCGGCTACGAAGTCCATGAAAATTCCATGGCCGTACGTCAGCGGATTGGCTATCTGCCCGAAACCCCTCCCCTCTACAGCGATATGACGGTGGAAGGGTTTCTCCACTTTGTTGCCCGGATTAAGGGAGTGAATGCGGGCGAGCGACCCCAACGGGTAGAATCGGCCATGACTCGCTGCAACCTGACAGAGCGACGACGCACCCTGATTCGTAAGCTCTCCAAGGGCTATCGTCAGAGGGTCGGCATTGCCCAGGCGATCGTCCATGACCCACCGGTAATCATTCTGGATGAACCGACGGTTGGCCTGGACCCCCGGCAGATTATTGAAGTTCGGAACTTGATCAAAAATCTCGCCGGCGACCATACCGTCATTCTCTCGACCCATATCCTGCCGGAGGTCAGTATGACCTGTAACCGGGTGGCCATTATCAATAAAGGGCGGGTCGTCGCAACCAATACTCCTGACCAGCTCACCAGTCAACTCCTGGGTGGAGCCGGTTACGAACTGGAAATAGAGGGAGATGCCACCGTGGCTCAGACCACCTTACAAACCCTGCCCGGGGTCAAAAGCGTAGAATTGCTCGAACCCGGTAGCGCCTCTCCCCATCTGAACCTGCGCCTGCTGACCGAACCGGGAACTCCCCTGGCTGGGCGAGAGATTGCAGCGACGATCGTCCATGCCGGTCTGGGACTGTATGAGATGCGCCGGGTGCAGGCCAATCTGGAAACCGTATTTTTAGAATTGACTACCGAGGAAGTTGCCTCCGAAGCAGGATCGGCAGCCTCGGAAGAAACACCTACAGATAACACCGAAGCCATCAGTGAGGAGGCTGTTTAAATGCGGGTTGTCCTGGCCAATATTCTGGCAATCTATCGGCGGGAGCTCCAGAGCTATTTCGCCTCCCCCCTGGCTTATGTGGTAGCAGGAGTTTTCTGGTTACTGACTGGCTTCTTTTTTGTCGTGACATTAAATTTGCTGACTCAGCAGATCGCCTATGCCGATTCCCTCGGTTATACCCAGGCGATCGATGCGCCCTACCAGTTTCTTCAGGCGTTTCTCGGTGTCGTCAGTTCGATCGCCCTGTTTATTCTGCCCATTCTCTCCATGGGGCTCTATGCCGAAGAACGGAAGCGGGGAACTCTCGAACTGCTGGCCACCTCCCCCGTGACCAACTGGGCCGTAGCCCTGGGCAAGCTCCTGGGAGTTTTGACCTTCTTCATCACTCTGCTGGTTCCCCTGCTGTTCTATGAGGCGATCGTGCTCAGTGCTTCCACCCCTCCCTTCAGTCCGGCGGTCGTTCTGTCCGGCCACCTGGGCCTAATCCTGCTGGCCGCTGCCATCTTATCCCTGGGGATGTTTATCTCCTCCCTCACTGACAGCACGATCGTAGCGGCGGTTTCTACCTTTGGCTTAATTCTCCTGCTCTGGGTCATCGATACCCTGGCCCAGCGCCTGGGAGGGGTGGCAGGAGCGGTGCTGGGGCACCTGTCTTTACTCAAGCACTACACCAATCTTGTCCAGGGCATCCTCGATAGTAGCAGCCTGCTCCTGTTTGCCAGCTACATTCTCCTGGGGTTATTTCTGACAGCCCAGGCCGTCGATGCCTTTAGATTTCAGAGATCCTAGGGGCTATGAAAATTAATTTTTCTACATTGAAATATCTTTTCTGGCTGGCACCAATGCTGATCCTGGCAGGGCTGACCGCCGGGATTGTAGCCGGTTCCTGGGGTGCTATTCCCCTCGGGTTGATTGGTAGCGGCCTGGGAGTTTTGCTGCTGGGAGTAGTCGTCCTGAATCAACGCAAAGATAGGGCCCCGGCAGGTTTTTGGGGTCAGCGATCGACCCGCACCGGAGCCAATGCCCTGGTAGCCACCCTGGCTGTGCTGGCCATTCTGGGACTGATTAACTTCCTGGGAGTCCGGTATGTCAACCGTCTCGATCTGACCGAAACCCAAACTTTTTCCCTCGCCCCAGAAACCCAACAACTACTCAGCAACCTGAAGCAACCCCTGAAAGCCTGGGTTTTTGTCCCCCAGGCTAACCCCCAGGATCGGGAGTTGCTGGAAGCTTACCGGCGGCGCAGCGATCGCTTCCAGTACGAATTTGTTGACCCTAATGCCCAACCAACCCTGGCCCAGCGTCTGGAAATCAAAAGTCCGGGGGATGTGATTCTAACCCTGGAACCGACGGGAAAAAAGCAGTATGTCCAGACGATTACGTTGAATAGTCCCGAAAGCCTGTTGAACGAAGGTTCCCGCCTGTCGGAAGTCAAGCTCACAGGGGCGATCGCCCAGATTACCAGCGATCGGCAATTTACGGTGTACCAGCTACAGGGCCATGGAGAACGGGCTTTGGAAGCCGGTCAGGGAGCTTATTCCCAGGCCGCCGCCAGCCTTAAAGACCGGGGTTACACGATCAAACCCTTCAGCCTGTTAGAAAATAAAACCTTTCCCGCCGATGCCAGTGTGGTGATTCTGGCAGGGCCACAAAAGGCGCTCCTGACAGGGGAAGTCACTGCTTTGAAAGAGTACCTGAACCGCGGCGGCAGCTTACTTTTGCTGGTTGATCCCAACACCGATCCCAAAATCACCCCTTTACTGGACGAGTGGGGGGTCACCCTAGATCCCCGATTGGCGATCGATGCTTCTGGCCGAATTGCCGAACTTGGGCCAGTAAATGTCTCCGTGACTCAGTATGGCAACCACCCAATTACCCAGGAATTGACCAATGTCCTGTCCCTTTATCCCCTGGCCCGTCCGGTAGATATCAAGGAGACCAAAGGAGTACAGGCCACCCCCCTGCTATTCAGTAGCGATCGCAGCTGGGCCGAAAGCGATATTAAAAATCGAGAATTAAACTTTAATCCCCCCAACGATCGTCCGGGCCCCCTGGTGCTGGGCTATGCTCTGACTCGTTCGGCCCAACCGACCGGAGGCAAACCCGCTTCCCCCCCCGGGTCAGAATCCCGTCTGGTCGTAATCGGCAACTCCAGCTTCGCAGCGGATGGGTTATTCGACAAAGGGGTGAATGGTGATGTCTTTATCAACTCCGTTCGCTGGTTGAGTCGCCAGGATCAGCAGGCCCTTTCCATTCGCCCCAAAGAAGGCAAAAACCGGCGACTCAATTTAACAACCCAGCAGGCCACGTTCACCAGCCTTCTGGCCGTAGCCATCCTGCCTCTTGTGGGCTTTACGATCGCCTTTGTCCTCTGGTGGCGGCGGCGGTGAGCATGCAGGGACAGCGTACTACTATCGTCCTGGGGGCGGTTGCCCTGCTCCTGGGAGCAGGGGTTTACCTGTATGAAACGCAATTTTCTCCTTCTCAAGAGAAAACCCAGGAACAGGCTCGTCCTCTGTTTACCTTTGAAGAATCGGCGGTAGAAACCGTCAACTTAACGACTCCGGCCCAAAAGCTGGCCTTTGTCAGAAATCCCCAGGCTACCGCAGCAAAGCCACCCGCAGCGGACAAACAACGGGCAGCATCCACCGAAAAAACCGACTGGTTCATGACTACCCCCCGTAAGCAGCCAGCCAAGGATGGTTCCGTCGCCTACCTGCTCAACCTGATGGCCACGGGCAAGAGCCAGCAATCTCTATCCATACCTCTGGCCCGTCAGGCTGAATTTGGCCTTGACAAACCCACGGCGATCGTCGAAGTAACCCTGAACCAGGGCCAAACCCATCGCCTGCTGCTGGGTAAACCCAACTTTAATCGAACGGGGCTGTACGCGTTGATTGACCCACCCCAGAGCAGTTCTGAGCTAACCGTATTCCTGGTGTCAACGGATTTTGAAAACGCGGTCAGCCGTCCCCTCAAAGATTGGCAACAGTAAAAAAAATAGGGCAAAATATTTTTCTACCGGGCACTTTTTGGTGTCCTCAGCGTCTCTAAGATTACCTGTCTTCCAACCCCAATAAGTCCAATTACCCATCAATCCTGCTAGAGTCTTATAGGTGAAGACAGCAAACTCCTAGCCTGGATCACTCCCTAACCTTGCCTATTGGTTAACTAGCCTATGTTCTCTAATTCTCTCTTGCGACGAACCCTCTCTGGTCTGGCTATCGCAGGCTGTCTGATAGCCGGGCTTCCCAGCTTCACGGAGGCTCAGGGTTTACCCGGACTGACTCTCTTCGGAGGTGTCAAAGGCGAAGATAACCTGAATTACCGGCTCGACTTTGGCGGTAGACCCGGTGGCTGGGATCGCTACCGTCTGAGAATTCCAGCCAAGAAAATGAAACTGGCAGTGGCCCAGTTTGCGATTTCCTACCCCGACTATTACAAAGGGGTCTTTGACACCAAAGATGTAGAAGTCCTGGTTAAAGACAAGGCCGTCCCTTTACAGGAAGTCGTCTGGAATAAAGAAAACAACCTGCTCGAAATTTATCCCAAAGAACCTGTTCCGGCAGGCAGTGGTGTAGAGATCCATCTCTCCAACGTCCGCAACCCCAACTCCGGCGGTATGTTTTACTTCAACTGCCAAATTCTTTCCCCGGGAGATGTCCCCCTCCTGCGCTACCTGGGTACCTGGGTGATCACTATTGGGTAAACCTGCGGCCATCCTGGCTTGAGGGTAGCTTTTCTGTGCAGGGCACCGATCGGTGCCCTGCACCATTTCAGCATGTCTCAATAATCCTGTCCCAGTAATATAGAAGAGTTCGGCCCAGGCTCCAGAACCGGCCAGAGACTTTGCTCCCTAATCTAAGGAATTCATCCACCTGAATTCTTCACCCGAATAACTCTCTAAGTAATGCTATAGTTATAGACTGTGACTTTTGAACCTCTAACTGAAACCCTTAGGAAGTAGTCATGACTCAACGGACACTGGGCGGCACTCGCCGGAAACGCAAGAGAACCTCTGGTTTTCGCGCCAGAATGCGGACTAAAAATGGCCAGCGGGTACTCAAAGCCCGGAGAAGAAAAGGCAGAGCACGTCTCGCTGTTGCTTAAACAACTGGCAATCGCAGACAGGTTAGGTGATGGCTCTGCCTCGAAAGAATCGCCTCAGGCGACGGCAAGACTTTAACTTTGTTTACCAGAAAGGTAAACGCAGGCGTTCAAAGCATCTGACCTTGATCGCCCTCCGTCGCCAACCTAACTTCATCCCAGCAACTTCTGACGAAGTCAGAGCAAATCTGGCAAAAGTCCCAGTTTTAGCAACTCAAGTTCTGGTTGGGATTTCAATTAGTCAGAAAGTCAGTAAACGTGCAGTGGTTCGTAATCGTATCAAACGGCAAATTCGGGCGATTATGCGCTCTCTTTTGCCATCTTGCTCCTGTGGTTGGAAACTTGTGATTGTGGTTCAACCCCAGGCTATTCAATGCGATTATTTTCAATTTCTGCAAGAATTAGAGCAGTTGTTGAGTGAGGCCGAGGTGCTGAATGGCTATCAATGAAGAGGTTTATTTTGAAGGCGGACCCCATCCTGGAGATCTCATTCTCAACCTGTTACTGGGGTTTACGGTCATTTGTCTGCCTCTGACGGTTGGTGCAATTGTTCGAGCTTTGTGGTTGCGCTATCGCATTACAAACCGACGGCTCTCCGTTACGGGCGGCTGGATGGGTCGAGATCGCTCAGACATTATCTATTCAGAAATCGCTAAGATTGTCACGGTTCCTCGTGGACTGGGTATCTGGGGTGATATGGTAATCACGCTGAAAGATGGTAGCCGTTTGGAGCTGAGAGCCATGCCCAGATTCCGTGATGTTTATAGCTATATCAGTGAAAGGCTTTCTGATCGAGCCAAGCAAGCCAGTGGTGCAGTCGGTAGCTAGAGGCGATCGCAGGCTCCATCTCAAATCCCTCGGTTTATTAGCTAAACTTAGATTCAATTATTCAGAGTACAAGGGGCAACGTTCAGCGAATGGACTTCGGTATTGGGTTTCTCTCCAACAACGTCATGCTGCCAATCCTGGATTTTTTTTACGGGATTGTACCCAGCTACGGACTCGCTATTGTGGCTCTGACGCTAGTAATTCGGTTTGCACTCTATCCTTTGAGCGCCGGTTCTATTCGTAATATGCGCCGCATGAAAGTGGTTCAGCCCGTCATGCAACGACGACAGCAGGAAATACGTGAACGGTACAAGGATGATCCTGCCAAACAGCAGGAAGAAATGGCAAAAGTCATGCAGGAGTTGGGAAATCCTCTGGCTGGCTGCTTTCCTTTGCTACTCCAGATGCCAATTCTGTTTGCCCTGTTTGCCACCCTGCGAGGATCGCCGTTCTCCGATGTTCCCTACTCTGTGAATCTGCAAATTCTTCCCAGGGAACAGGTCGAGCAAATTCAACCCCAGGCTTTTTCCACTGCCCCTCAAAATATTTATGTTGCCGATGGCATCCATGCTCCGGTAGCTGCCATCCTACCCGCCGGCAATAAATTGGCTGTCGGAGAAAAGACCAAGATTGAATTTCAAACGGTGGAAGGTAAACCCCTGCAACAGCTGCTGGAAGAGTACCCTGACACTAAGATTGCGCCTCGCTTAGAAGTTGCCAACGGAGCGGAGCGGATCAAAATCAATGAAGATGGCACGATCGAAGCTCTACAACCGGGAGATGTAACGATCAAAGGAGTTGTTCCCGGTCTGGCCGCTGATAAGGGCTTTCTGTTTATTGATGCCCTTGGTCGAGTCGGAGCGATCGATCCCGATGGCACGATTCACTGGGATATTGTCGGCATGATCATCTTTTTTGGGGTCAGCCTCTATATCAACCAGATCCTTTCTGGCCAGGGAGCCAGTTCCAGTTCCGCCAACCCCAATCAGGACACCGTTAACAAAATCACTCCAGTACTTTTCTCCGGGATGTTTTTGTTCTTCCCCCTGCCCGCAGGTGTCCTGATGTACATGCTGATCGCCAATATTTTCCAGACCCTCCAGACCTTCATCCTATCCCGTGAGCCTCTGCCTGAGGAAATCCAGAAGCTGGTAGAAGCTGAAGCAAAGGCGAGCGGTACAAAGGAGGGTGATACTTTGCCCTTTGAGCCCGGTCGTCAGAAGAAGAAGGCTTAAGGATAGCCATGGAAGCAGATCAAATTAGATTGGGGAAGGAATGGTTGGAAGAGTTTCTGCGTCTGGCAGGAATGTCCTCAACGGTTTCGGCAGAAGTCAGCTCTAACCTCCCCGAGGAAAGTTGTTGGCTGACGATTGATGAAACCAGGCTTCAACCCAATCAGGTTCAGTCCTTGATTGGGCCTGATGGAGCCGTTCTAGACTCAACCCAGTACCTCATGAACGCCATTCTCAATCTGGGCCATGACCGGGATTATCAGGGAGCTTACACCATAGAATTGGCAGGCTATCGTCTGCGTCGGTTTGCTGAGCTTAAAGCAATGGCCGATCAGGCTGCAGAGCAGGTACGCCAGACCGGGGAAGAGTTTGAGTTAAAATCCCTTTCTTCCGCTGAACGTCGCCAGGTTCATACAATGTTGAAAGAGTATGGCGACCTGGAAACCTACAGTCGTGGCCAGGAGCCTGACCGTCGTCTGGTGGTACGGTTACTTCAAAGCGAGGCCTGATTTCAGGGCAGGTTGCTATCCTAGATAAGTAAAAGTCGCAGATGCCACTCTTGATAGATATTGGCAGTATGCCAAATCTGACAAACCAGTGTGTCACCTGTTTCAGACTAGCGTTATTCGGACAAGCGAGAGAATGGAACGGATTTATATTCCGCGCTTAACCAGGCTACCTGAACAAACTGAGGTGCTTGAGTTTGAAGAGACTATTCCGGGGTTAGACACGCTCACTCCGGTGAAAGGGCAATTACAGGTGACTCATCAGGGCAACTACCTGGAAATTTCGGCCAAGGCTGAAACGATCATCACGCTTACCTGCCATCGCTGCTTGCAGCAGTATAACTACCGTCTGGCAATTCAGCCATCCGAGTTGATCTGGTTGAATGAGTCAGCTACCCCTGAGCAGGAGTTGTTCGATCGAGAGCTAGGCTCTGAAGACCTGGTAGAAACCCTGCCACCTCAGGGCTATTTTGATCCAGTTACCTGGCTCTATGAACAACTTTGTCTGGAGATTCCCCAACAACAGCTCTGTGACCGTAACTGTCAGGGAATTGCGATTCAAGATAAGCCAACTTCTGAGTTCATTGATAGCCGATGGGCTTCCTTGCAGACGATTAAGAACCAGTTGAGTAATAACTAAACTGAGCTTTACGCATGAGTTTTAGTAGCGAATTTGAGTTACTCTTGCGGGCACGCTATCCGCTCATCTACATTCCCAGTCGGGAAGAAGAGCGCGTTGAAGCTGCAATTACTCAATCGGCCAGACAACAGGGAAATAGAGCTGTCTATATCTGGGATTTTGTTGACGGCTACCAGGGCAACCCCAACGATGCCGGTTTTGGTAAGCGTAATCCGTTACAAGCCTTAGAGTTTGTCGAAAAGTTGCCAGCAGGGGCAGCAGCCATTTTTATCCTGCGGGACTTTCATCGTTTTCTGGAAGACATCTCTATCTCCCGTAAACTGCGAAATCTGGCCCGCCTACTCAAGGCTCAACCTAAAAACATTGTCCTTCTCTCAGCTCAAATCACTATTCCCGATGAACTGAGTGAAGTTCTAACGATCGTCGAATTTCCCCTGCCTGCGGTTAGTGAAATCCGTTCTGATGTTGAAAATCTTCTGCTAAGTACAGGCCAGACCCTGGAAAGTCGGGTTCTCGACGATGTCGTTCGCTCCTGCCAGGGATTATCCCTGGAGCGGATTCGCCGAGTTTTGGCGCGGGCTATTGCCAGCCATGGAGAGTTGCGTCCTGAAGATGTGGAGCTAATTCTCGAAGAAAAGCGGCAAACTATCCGGCAGACCCAGATTCTCGACTTCTATCCTACTTCCGCTAATATTTCCGACATCGGCGGACTAGATAACCTGAAAGACTGGCTACTGCGGCGGGGGGGAGCCTTCTCAGAACGGGCCAGACAGTATGGCCTGCCCTACCCCAGAGGTTTACTCCTGGTAGGTATTCAAGGCACCGGCAAATCCCTCACCGCCAAGGCGATTGCCCACCACTGGCACCTCCCCTTGTTACGGCTGGATGTCGGTCGCCTGTTTGGTGGTTTGGTGGGAGAGTCAGAATCCCGCACCCGCCAGATGATTCAACTCGCAGAAGCCCTGGCTCCCTGCATTCTGTGGATTGATGAAATTGACAAAGCTTTTTCTGGAGTTGACAGTAAGGGTGATGCCGGTACTAGTAGCCGGGTGTTTGGCACTTTCATTACCTGGCTGGCCGAAAAAACTTCCCCCGTCTTTGTCGTTGCCACCGCTAACAATATTCAATCCCTCCCGCCCGAAATGCTCCGCAAGGGGAGATTTGATGAAATTTTCTTTGTTGGGTTACCTGACCAGGAAGAAAGACGGGCAATTTTCTCGGTACACCTGTCTCGCCTCCGCCCCCATAACCTGAACCAGTACGACCTGGAGCGTCTGGCCTACGAAACGCCTGATTTTTCCGGTGCCGAAATTGAGCAGACTTTAATTGAGGCCATGCATATTGGCTTCAGCCAGAATCGAGATTTTACCACCGACGATATTTTGGAAGCCGCCAGTCAGATTGTTCCCCTGGCCCACACAGCCCAGGAACAAATTCAGTTGCTCCAAGCCTGGGCTGATGCCGGTAAGGCCCGTCTCGCCTCCAGACAGAGCAATCTCAATAATCGTATTCAGCAACAGTTACAACGACCCGACTAAGGTTCATAAATCTTAATTAAGACCTTTTTTTTGGAAAGTGCGATTTAACCGCACTTTCCAAAAAAATTTGGGTTTTACTAAACTTCCGATTCTAAGCTGAGGGAGTAGTCTCCATCAATTGACGAATCGCTTCAACTCTTTGCCGATTTACCCCCAGGTCAGACTCTCCCAGGCGAGAAGCCGATCGCACCTGAATCACTCCTGCAGACTCATCCAGGTAAAACTCAACATCGTCTACAAAGCCCATCCAGGCACTGGAGAACTCGGCATAAAGATAACCTTCCCTGGCCTCCATCAATTTCACCCGGGGTTGGGCTTCTACCACTGCTTTGAGTCGGGCAAAGGCTGCTTCTGGCGCAGAAGCATAGGTGATAGGGGCGATCGTGTGGTCAGCATCTGGGCTCTGGCTACTGACACAGTTAGGGGTGGCGGGACAGGCAGCCAGCGACCCATCATGAACTCCGAGGTTGAGGGGCCGCGTCCCAGAAAATGAAAAAATCGCCCCTACAACAGGTTGACTGGATAGGGGTAACGCTGTCACCGGAGCGGCTAACCCCAACCAGCAGGTCAGGATCAGAGCAAGAGCGGTCAGCCACCCAGTTAAAGTTTGAACCACGGGCCCGCCGATCGCAGGCCTGGAAGGGGTGACAGGAAACAAGTTGACCATAGAAGCAAAAGGTATAAGAAATACGAACGGAATTATTAATTTTTATTAAAACAAATTATTTGGGCTTTCTATCCATGGTCCGAGAAAGTTTTCTGAATATATTGCCTTGCCTGGTCGATCGCCTGGGCCGGATTATCTGCCAGAGTAATCTGACCAGCAAGGGCTTGAAAGAACTGAAAGCTGTTGGAATTGGCATGGAGCAAAATCACGGGCTTTTTAGCCTTGATTGCCAGAGCTATTTCAGACGCAGTGCCGGGCCCCATACCACAGGCAATTATCACCTGGCTAGACAACACATTGATCTGGTTCCGGGCACTGCCCATGCCGGTAAAAATCGGAATATCAATAAACTCCGACATTCCCCTGGCAGATTCGCCGGGCAAAATACCGATCGACAGGCCTCCCGCACTTTTAGCTCCCCGACAGGCCGCATCCATCACACCAACATTACGACCACCAGTCAATAACAGCCAGCCAGATTCAGCAATCCGGTGACCCAGGTCATAAGCCGATTCCCTGACAGCGGGAGTCGCTGTCTCACCAGGCCCCATCACTCCTACAATAACCTGCGTCACAATCTAGCCTGAACTGCCTGACGAATTTCTTCCAGACGCACCGTTTTCCCTCCCGAACTGCCGGGACACTGGGTATTGACCCGATCGCGATGGCCACAAATCAGAGGCAGGTTGCGGGTACCAAAGTCTGCCGTAGGAGTAGCCACCGGTTTAGCCGGATCCTTGAAACCAAATCGCTTACAGAGGTTAGTACAGAGTTCAACCGCAGCCTGGAACTGCTGCGGGCTAATGGTAGCACTGCTATAAACCCCATCAAAGGCAAGGCCCAATCCATCATTGATCACATCATGGGCCCCCCGCTTTTGCTCTGAGCGGGCCGCATAGATTCTGCCACTGGGCATAATGATGTAATGATAGCCAATATCACTCCAACCGTTACCATTCACATGGCTGCGCCAGATCAATCGCATCCGTTCTACCTCCTGAGTCGAGGTCGCATTGACCGGCGGCGCACCCACCAGGGCAGTATGGTGAATGGTAATGCGCTTAGGCTTGAAACTGGGTAGCTCCGCTGGTGTGGCCTGACCAGTCCAGGCGCTACGAGCAGCAACTTTCAGGGTTGCAGTCTGGACATTTACCGTAATCTGAGCCCGATCCTGCTCAGAACCGAGAATTTCGATCGTCCGTTTACCCCCCTGGTGAAATAACACTGGAGCTTCCCAGCGACCGCCCTGAACCTTGGGCCGAGCCAGTTCATACTTTTGATCTGCCCGTAAAACCAGTTGATCTCCATCGCTGTAACCATCTGCCTCGCCCCGAAACGTGACCAGTTCTTCAGTTTTAATTTGAGGTGGAAGATTGATGAAGCGCAGGCGGGCAGGGCGGGCAGGGGCAGGGGCAGGTTGAACCACCTGAATCGTCAGTTCAGCTTTTTCCTTCGCAATTTCTAGCCGCATCCGGCGGGCACCGGCTTGCTGAAACAAAAAATCAAACTTCCAGGAGCCATCCTGATTAATCGTAGGGCCTGCGGTACTGAACTGGTTATCAACCACGATCGTCAATCGTTTTCCGACATAGCTGGGAGAAGAAGTACCAGCCAGGGAAAACCGTTCTTTCACCTTGATAGAACCTGGGGGAGCCTGGGTAATTTGAATCATGGGGAGCAAACCTCCGGTAAGTAGCGCAGTCCTAAAGTACCCGGAAACATCCTAGCCGGATGCAACCGGACCGGACAGGAATTTTACGAAAACAGCCTACGGCCAATTCAATTCAGGAATTCCGGGAAATAATCAAAAAGCCCCGATCGGTCAGTCTCTAGAATGGCTAAGATAGAACTAAAGCGGAATCATTCCGACCTTTGTTCATTTCTCCCCTGAGATACGTTCTTTGATCTCCATTTATCGTTACTTGTGAGTCACAAATTCATGGCTGCTGAGGTTCTGGTCGAGAAGAAAAAATTGGCAAAGCCGCCCTTAGACATTCACCGTCTGGGCGATCGGGTGTTACGCCAACCAGCGAAACGAATTGCCAAAGTAGATGCTGAGGTTAAGGCTGTAATTCGGGAAATGTTACAAACCATGTACAGCGCTGATGGCATTGGTTTAGCAGCTCCCCAGGTTGCCATTAACAAACAATTGATCGTGATTGATTGTCAACCCGATGAAGCGGCAGCCCCTCCGATCATTTTAATTAACCCGGTGATTAAGCAATCCAGCCGTGACCTGTCTGTCACCCAGGAAGGTTGCCTGAGCATTCCTGGGGTCTATCTGGATGTCAAACGTCCTTCTCAGATTGAAGTTGCCTACAAAGATGAGCAGGGCCGTCCTCAAAAACTTTCTGCCAGTGGTCTGTTAGCCTGCTGCATTCAACATGAAATTGACCACCTGAATGGGGTGTTATTTGTCGATCGGGTAGAAAACTCCTTGCTATTAAATCAGGAACTTGGTAAACATGGGTTCTCTACCCGTGCCGTTCAACCGGTAGCATAGAGAAATTAACAACTCACAAGTTCCGAGGTAGCTGGGTGACTCCCAAAAGTGGTGTATTTTTAGCTGGATCTTGCATTGCAGCCATTGCTGCGGTCGGTTCAATCTTTGAACTCTCTTCAGGTGAACCCCAATTAGGCACGCCTTTAACAGGAGTAATCCTGGCAGTCAGTGTACCCCTGGTGCTGGTGTTCTTTTTTGCCGCGGTACGGGATGCTAGAGCCAATCAATAATTAGTACCTACCTTCCCCCGATAAGATGACGGGTCAGAGTCACTCAGCCGCTCTTCTTCGCCAGTTGCCCTCTCCCGAAAATCCGGGGCAGCGACAGCCCTGCTATCCCTTAAACTGGCAGGCTGGGCTACTTCTCGGGCGTGATCCCCGCTGTCAGATCGTGCTCGACCCCCTGGTATTCCGCACGGTTTCCCGTCGTCATGCCGAAGTCTCTCCCATTCTGGGATTTAATGCTCCTGACGGGCAACGATTCTGGCAGGTTTGTGACCTGAACAGTGCCAACGGCACCTTTGTCAATGGTCAGAGAATTAAAGGCTGCCAGGTTTTGCAACCGGGCGATCGGATTATGCTGGGCCAAAATGGTCCCGAATTTTTGTTTGAATACGAGGCTATCCAACCACCGGTACAAGCAGTTCCTGCCAGCCTACCAAAAGCCGCGGCGGCCCCAGCCACAACCGTTAAACTGCCGCCCATGCCCCCTCCCCGACGACCGGGCAGGCGATCGGCCCCCCTTCCTCGGGGAAGCGGACTTCCCGCTGACCATGAGCCTGTCAGCCTGACTCAGCTATTCCCAATTTTGTCTACTGGCAGGGAACTGACCCAAAAAGCCTATTTACTTCCCGGCAGTATCACAGTCGGCTTCGTGGTATTTCTGTTTCTGGCGGTCGGCAATCCTATTACCTTTAATTTATTACTGGCAGCTTATCTGGCGGGAGCGGCGTTTTATTTTATTTACCAACTCTGTGGTAAGCATAAGCCCTGGTGGCTCCTGGCAGGAGCCAGTCTGATGACGGTTCTGGTGCTGCTCAGTCCAGTTTTGTCCTGGTTTGTTCTGGTCTTTCGGCAAATTCTGCCCGGACAATTGCCCACGCCGGGAGCATCGGTGAGTTTTCCTGCTTTACTGGTCAAAATGTTCTTTGGTGCCGGATTGATGGAGGAGTTGCTCAAGGCTCTCCCGGTTCTGGCCACCTTTGCCCTGGGAAGCCGCCTGCGATCGCCCTATCGGGAACGCCTGGGGGTATGGGAACCCCTGGACGGCATTTTGCTGGGCAGTGCTTCAGCGGTTGGCTTTACCCTCGTGGAAACCCTGGGACAATATATTCCTGAAATCTATCAGGCGACCCTGGATGCCGGAGAAGGGGCTGCTCAACTCGCCAGCTTACAACTACTAATTCCCAGGGTTCTGGGTTCTGTATCAGGACACATGGCCTATAGCGGATACCTGGGCTACTTTATTGGGCTGAGTGTATTACGTCCCCGCAAACGCTGGTTAATTTTGAGCGTGGGGTATCTGACAGCAGCCGGGCTCCATGCCCTCTGGAACGTTGCTGGGGGGATCAGTCCCGTGCTGCTGGCGCTGATTGGCCTGCTTTCCTATGCATTTTTAGCGGCTGCTATCCTCAAGGCCAGAGCGCTTTCCCCTAATCGATCACAAAATTTTGCTACCCGTCTGCGTTAACAACCCGTTAATCCAGATCGTCCAAAAATTCTGGCTGCAGGGCATGCCTTTCCTCTGGGGTCAGGTGGTGTAAAACAGTGGCATAGCGCTTTCTCAACAAAACAGCCAGAGTTAATTGTTTAAACACCCAGTACAGAACTGTAATCGCTCCAAAGCCGATCGTCATGAACACCAGAGGACGTAAATCTAGCAGATTTTCGACCAGGCTGTACACAACATGATGGGGATGGGTGACAATATTCCAGCTGTTTAACCGCTCAAACCGCCCCAGGTAAACACCAACTGCACTGAGCGCATGTAAAACCAGTTCGGCGGACAGAACTGTCGCACCTAACCCCTGCTTTCTCAGGTAATAACCCAAGTTGAGCAGAGATAGAACGTAGGCTTCAAACCCCAGCAGGACAAAAATCAGGTACTTGGGAATTTTGACCAGGGTACCGACCAGCAGGGAGTCAACGGACTGTAATTCTCGAACTAAATGCAGCAGGTCGGTCAAAATGTAGGGCGCATTTGGGAGAAACGCAATAAACACCAGTAACCCCAACCACCAGATGATCGTTTGGCTACTCCGACTCCGAAATAACCAGATACTCAGGGCCAGAGGCAGTAGGGCCAGGAAAAGGTTCCATGCCATGCTGTTCCAACTCAATTTGCTCCCCCTTGGATCAACCTAAATTTCATTTAATCTGGCTACGACATCTCACTACTCAATTCCGGTTGTAACAAATTTTATTGACTTTACCAGCCTGAAAATACTGAAACAAAAAAACCAGAGGCGAACCTCTGGTTTCAAGATCTTCGTCAATAGTTAAAATCTGATGCTACTCGGCTTCACCCGACTGCTTGTCGCCACCCAGGACAATGACTACAACCCGATCGGGCTCACCCAGGGAAGTAACCCCCTCAGGTAACTTCAAATCACTTACATGCAAGGAACCACCTAGCTGCAGGTTAGAGACATCAGCTTCAATAAAATCAGGAATCAGGTTGGGAGCGCAACGGACACGCAATTCTGTCAAGATCTGATCTAGAGAGCCCCCATTGACCTTAACCCCAGGAGCTTCGCCAACCACATGCACAGGCACATCTACATCGAGAAATGCATGGGTACCAACGGAGAAGAAGCTGAGATGGTAGAGAGACCGCTTCCAGGGGTGAGACTGGACTTCCCGTAATAGAGCCTTGCCTTGCCAGGGCAATTCAGGAACGGTGATATCAATCATGGTGTTATTGACAGAAGCCCGCCGCACCAGCGTTTCTGCCACTTTCGCAGGAACCGTCAGGGCAAGCGATTCAACCCCGTTGTGTCCATACAGAACTGCGGGAATCAGCCCAGAACGCCGGAGGGAATTAGGCTTACTGCCAGCGGGGCGAGTTTGACATTCAAGAGTAAGTTCCATAGTGATTTCGGGATGAAGGATGTAGCTTACTTCTGCTAAGCAGGAAGAAAGAATGGAAAAAAGACTGCGGAGAGTTAGTTTGCAGCCTTGGAGCGAAGCGCACCATCGGTATATAAAAGGGCACGTTTCGGTCCATGAATGGGGTCTTCAACGATAATCGTCTGATCTCGACTGGCTCCCAGGGAGACAATCGCAATCGGGACCTCCATCAGTTCCGCCAAAAACTTAAGATAGTCTAAAGCTTGGGGCGGTAAATCCTCTAGAGAACGGCAGTGGGCAGTAGACTGCTTCCAACCAGGGATAGTTTTGTAAATCGGCTGGCACCGGGCGAATTGGCGAGAATTGCTGGGGAAGTCGTAACACTTCTTGCCATCAACTTCGTAAGCAACACAAACGTTGATTTCGTCTAGCTCATCCAGGACATCTAACTTGGTGATGGCCAGACAATCTAAGCCATTAATACGCACGGCATAACGACCAATCACCGCATCAAACCAGCCACAACGACGCTTGCGTCCGGTAGTGGTACCGAACTCTGCGCCCCGATCGCACAGCAACTCTCCCATTGTGCCATGAAGCTCCGTGGGAAATGGGCCTTCTCCAACCCTGGTTGTATAGGCTTTGGCTACCCCAATCACCCGGTCGATCATGGTTGGCCCTACGCCGGTACCAACACAGGCACCACCGGCTACAGGATTGGAAGAAGTGACGTAGGGATAGGTACCGTGATCGAGATCTAGGAGAGTCCCCTGAGCCCCTTCAAACAGGATGTTACGCTTGCGCTGAATAGCATCATAGATCTTCAGGGAGCTATCTACGACATGGGGACGCAGGCGATCGGCGTAGGCCAGGTATTCCTGAATGATCGGCTCTGGATCGAGGGGTGGCAGGTCGTAGAGCTTCTCTAGAAGGACATTTTTATATTCCACCGTCCAGTGGATTTTCTTACGCAGCAACTCTGGCTCCATCAGGTCAATCACCCGGATGCCAGTGCGCTCTGATTTGTCGGCGTAGGTAGGGCCAATCCCCCGTCCGGTAGTACCAATTTTGTGGTCGCCCCGCCGCTCTTCCGATGCCTGGTCAATTAACCGGTGGTAAGGCATCGTGACATGGGCAGTCTCAGAAATTAGCAGGTTGTCAATAGATATATTGAGCTTTTCTAGCTGCTCTATTTCACCAATCAGAACCCTTGGATCAATCACGGTTCCGCAGCCGATAATGCATTCCGTATCGGGATAAAGAATCCCGGAAGGAATTAAATGCAGTTTAAAGGTCTGGTCTTTGACTACAACCGTATGACCGGCGTTGACCCCACCCTGATAGCGCACAACAACATCTGCCGACTTGCTGAGCAGATCCGTAATTTTTCCTTTCCCTTCGTCGCCCCATTGGGCTCCGATTACAACAACGTTAGCCAAGAGTTTTGGTATGAGCTAGAGTTTGCACAAACATTTATTATCACCATTGGGTGATACCACTGTCAATTAAAATTTTGTACTAATAACCAGCTTTAGGGTTCCAAGCCTCAAAGAGCAGGAGAGCAGCTCTTAAGAGTATCAACTTAAGTTCCGTCGATTAGCCAGCCACGCCGGGAAGCTGAAGAATTTCCATAAAATGGCGGATTTTAGCCTTAACCTCCGGCGGTACCTATTGGGGTTTTATATCATTTATATAAGATACTTTAAGCAAAGCTGGTGATTGCTCTGGTGTCTCTACTTCAGGAGTTGTTCCCTGTGGCCCTATAGGCTCACCTCTGCCCCATGGCTCAGACTGATGTTTCGTAAATAAAACTCTATTTCTACTCCAAGAGGTACTTGTGGCTCTATATGCTGAACTCCACCGTCACCTGGGCGGTTCCGTTGTTCCTCGAATTTTATGGCGCTATCTCCAACGAAATGATAGCGAATTGAGTGGACGGTTCACTGATTACCCTGAATTTGAAGATTTTTATACTCGCCCCCGAAATACCCTGGACGAGTACCTCGAACTCCACACCTTAGTGGAGTCGGTACAAACGGCCGAAGCCCTGCCCTACTTTATTTATCGCCTGATGCGAGGGGCTTATATCTTTGAGAACCTGGCCTATCTGGAACTGCGCTATACCCCCTACCTGCGGACACCAGAAACGTTGCCGCAAAATCAGCGGATTGATCTGATGGCAGAAATTGTTCAGATTGTGGGTCAGGCCAGTCGTCTGAACGAGTATCCGATCGTCACCAGTCAGATTCTCTGTATGCATTCCCGCTTACCCTACGAAGTCAACCGGGCGATCGTCGATCTGGCAGCTCAGTCCCGTGAGTATGTCTGTGCCATTGATGTCGCGGGAGGAGATAATCACTATGGGGAAAGGCTGGAAGAATTTATCGAACTCTACGCCTATGCCCGTTCTCTGAACCTGAACACCACTGGGCATCTCTATGAAACCAGAGAAGGTTGCCATGCGGAGTTGTTACCTTACCTGATGCGAATTGGCCATGGCATTCAGATCCCCCTGCGCCATCCCCACCTGTTAAAGCAGATTGCCGAACAGGGACAATGTCTGGAAGTTTGTCCCAGTACCTACCCTAAAACTGGTACTTTGAAGGATGTTTCGGAGTTGAAACTGGTCTTCGATCGCTGCTTTGAAGCTGGGGTCGATATTGCCATCTGCACCGACAATGCCGGTTTGCACAATGTGCGACTCCCCTTTGAATACGAAAACTTGCTGACTCACGACATTATTGGCTTTAAAGAACTCCAGGCCTGCCAGGATGCCGCCTTTCGTCATGCCTTTGCCTGGCCCTATAGCCAACGTCCAACCACTTTACTGAATGACCTGCTTCAAGTCGAAGACGATCGGGATAGCATGGGAGTTTACGAAGTAGTTCGCTAGTACCTGAAGGTGCTATAGCTTTTCTCATGTAAATAAGGTACGGGAAACGGGGTGCAGGGGTGGAACCCCTGGCTGGGGGCGCAGCCCCCATACCCCCTGTATCTCACTAGCGTGAGAAACGCTGTATTCATAAATAACTGATGCCGTGAGGAGATGCTTAAAAAACACTCTTCACGGCATTAAACATTTCACAACCAGATTTTTTCCAGTCCACCAGCCCTGGAAAAATTAGTCTGGGAATGTTAAGCACCGCGACTAATGGCGGTTTCTACCTGCTTAAACTCTTGCTCTAAGCGATCTTTAAGTTTCTGGGGAACGGGCCGATTGGGATAGGAACTGTAATGGCCCGCCAGGGAATTTAACGCCGTTCGCATGGTGGTAAAGGAAGGCAGCTTGAGCACTGAGCTATCTCGCCGGTAGCGGGAGGCAAAATCGTTGATGAGTTTGCGGGCCTGGGTTTGGGCAACCCCCTTTTCGGGAGTCCCATCGGGCAACTGAATTGCAGTTCTCAGGCTATCTACTACTGCCAGAGTATCCTGACGATAGTCTCCTGTAAGCTCAACAGGAGCAGGGGCGGCGATCGCAGGTGCCCCAACCAGGCTCATAGCGATGACCAGTATTAGGGAAAACAGGTAGGTTAGATAGCGTTTCATGGGCAATTTATACACACTAAAAGGTCCTTGAGCCATCATCACGATAATTTTTATTATCCTACCGTGATTGTTAGCAGGACTCCTATTGCTTATTACAGATGTTCCTGGATCGACAGCAGCAAAATCAGACTGGAAATTAACCAAACCGACCGCTGACATATTCCTGGGTGGCTGCGTGGCGGGGACTCTGGAAAATTACTTCGGTGCGATCGTATTCGACGATATAGCCTGTCCGTTGACCCTTTTCATTGGCCTCAACGTTGAAAAAGGCCGTCCGATCGGAGGCTCGGGATGCCTGCTGCATGTTGTGGGTCACGATCACGATCGTGTAACGCTCTTTCAGCTCTTGCAACAGATCTTCGACCTTCAGGGTAGAAATCGGATCGAGGGCCGAGCAGGGTTCATCCATTAGAATCACATCGGGCTGTACGGCAATAGCCCGGGCGATACAGAGGCGTTGTTGCTGACCACCGGATAGGGCCGTCCCCATTTCTCGCAGCTTGTCTTTCACATCATCCCAGAGGGCCGCCTGTTTGAGCGATCGCTCGACCAACTCATCCATATCACCCTTGTAACCCAGTAAGCGAGGACCAAAGGCAATATTGTCATAGATCGATTTGGGAAAAGGATTGGGCTGCTGAAATACCATCCCAATCTGCCGCCGCACCTCTACCGGGTCAATATCTGAAGCGTAGAGATCCTGGTTGTGGTAGTAGATCTTGCCCTCTATGTGAAAGGACTTGATCAGGTCGTTCAGGCGATTGAAGCAACGCAGCACCGTACTCTTACCACAGCCAGAAGGCCCAATGAAGGCTGTAATCTTATTTTTGGGGATTTCGATCGAAACATCTTTGACGGCCAAAAAACTACCGTAGTAGATGTTCAGGTCTTGAGTACGAAAAACAGTTTCAGTCTGAGGTAAAGTCTGAGCTTCAGTCATCATAAGAGATTGAAAGGATAAAGAGCAAAGGGCAATTGAGAGAGCAATTAACGTTTGCGGCGAATCACAAAACGAGTCAGGACACTGGTGATTAGTACCAGCGTCACCAGCACCAGAGCCCCGGCCCAGGCCAGTTCTTGTTGGGCCTTGTAAGGAGCAGTCGCAAAATCAAACACCAGGCGTGACATGGTTGCCGTTGGTTCCCAGACTCCCTGGGTCAGGTAAGTGAAGGGATTGACATTGACCGGATTCAAACTCAGCCCGGAGTTCCAGAAACGATTAAAGGAAGCCGTAAACAGAACCGGGGCGGTTTCGCCCGCCGCCCGTGCGATCGCCAGCATGATGCCTGTCACAATAGCCGGGATAGCGGATGGCAAGACAATTTTTAAGGTAGTCTGAAACCGGGTTGCCCCGAGGCCGATCGCCGCCTGACGATACTCCTTAGGTACTGCCTCTAAGGCTTCTGTGGCCGTCCTGACAATGGTAGGCAACATCAAAACTGCCAGGGCAATACCCCCCGCTACAGCAGAAAACCTGCCTGTCCGAAGCACAACTGCTGCATAAGCAAAAGCTCCTACCACAATGGAAGGAACCCCGCTTAAGACATTGGTGAAAAAGTTAATCCATTCCGTTAGCTTACTGTCACCGCCAAACTCCGCCAGATAAATCGCCCCAAGAATACCAAACGGAATACTAATAAAGGCCGCAATCATCACCGTTGACAGAGTGCCTAAAAAGGCATTGCCAAACCCTCCTCCGGTAAGGCCGGGAGCCGGAGGCAGGGTCAAAAATACGGATGGAGAGAGACTGGCCAGGCCATTTACCAGAACATAATAAATTACAGCAGTCAGTGGAATTAACGCCAGAGCCGCACAAAGGAATGCTACGGCAGTCATTATTGAAGAAAATAAGGTCCGGGGGGAGGACGGCGATCGCTTCATACTTCTTATAGTAGAAGCTGCCAGCTCAGGACTATTCATAGAACCACTCATTTCACCTGAAATATAAATTGCCTATAACTAATCGGCCATGTCCTGACGCTTCCTGGCAAGCAGTGGTGTGGGACTGAAACCAGGAGGATTTTTCTCAATGGCAGAGATAGCAGGAAAACCCCTATGGGTTCATAGTTAGCTGGTCAAAGTTTGAGGCTGAAGCGTCGAACAATCCACTCCGCCAAAATATTGACCACCAGAGTCAGGAAAAACAAAATTAGGGCAGCGTACATTAGAGCAGATACCTGCAAACCACTGGCTTCAGCAAACTGGTTGGCTAGCAGGGAAGAAACGGTAGAACCCTGGGCCAGAATCGAGGCAGATTTAATTGTGTCAGAGTTGCCAATCAGCATGGTGACCGCCATGGTTTCACCCATGGCCCTACCCAGAGCCAACATGATGCCTCCGACAATGCCAGAGAAGGCAGCCGGAAGAATGACCTGGAAAATTGTTTCCCAACGGGTTGCGCCCAGACCATAGGCGGCCTGCCGCAACCGGGAAGGGACTGACACCAGAGCATCACGGGAAATGGCAGCAATAATTGGCAAAATCATCACAGCCAGAACCAGACCAGCTGCATAAATACCAGGCCCCGCTGGTGGTGTACTAAAAATTGGAATCCAGCCCAGGTGTTGATTTAGCCAGATACCGATCGGACGGAGAATCGGAATTAATACGAAGATGCCCCAAAGCCCATAGACAACGCTAGGAATAGCCGCCAGTAGCTCTACCAGGAAGATAATGGGCTGTTGAACCTCGGCAGGTAAAAAATCTTCACTCAAGAAAATGGCTACTCCAATGCCAATCGGCACCGCCACCAGCAGGGCGATAAAAGAGGTGACCAGCGTGCCATAAATTTGGGTTAAGGCCCCAAACACCCCTTCATTCACACTCCAACGACTGGTTGTCAGAAAGGTCAAGCCAAATTTTTGCAAGGCCGGCAGCGCATCGGTACCAACTCGCAGGGCGATCGCCAGCAAAATTGCCCCAACTCCCAGGGCAAAGGCCGTCGTTAACCAGACAAACCCATTATCAATCCAGCGGGAGGTCGGCGATCTCCGCCAGGACATTGAACCAGAACCTTGATTTGAGGAAGTCATACCTCGGAAGCTTTTCTAAGTTTTTGAGATAACACATAAACATACAGATTACAGAGTTCCCGCAAGCTATGGCTGACCTACCAGAGCTATTTAGCAAAGAACCCTGCAATCTGTATTCAATCTACCAGCCTATTTGGCCGCAACTTTGATCGTATTGAGAGTAGTGGATACTTTCGTGATCAAATCTTGAGGAAGGGGAATATACCCCAGCTCAGAAGCATACTGAGCGCCATCTTTATAAGCCCAGGCTAGCATGTCATTGATTGCCTTGGCTTTAGCCGGATCCCTGGGGTTTTCGTACAGTAGCAGGTAAGTCAGACTGACGATCGGATAGGCATCTTTTGCTTCGGGGTCAGGAACTTTCACGGCAAAATCAGCCGGGATGGTAGCCCCTTCAAGAGCCCTGGCTGCGGCTTCGGGAGTCGGAGCAACAAACTCTCCGGCCTTATTCTGAATGGTGGCCATGGCCAGCTTGTTTTCTTTAGCGAAGGAAAACTCGGTATAGCCGATCGCCCCGGGGGTCTGCTGGATCTGAGCGGTCACCCCTTCGTTACCCTTTGCTCCGGTGCCGGTAGGCCATTCGACGGTTTTGCCAGAGCCCTTAGTCCAGTTGGGACAGGCTTTAGCAATATGCTTTGTGAAAATATCTGTGGTGCCACTGCCATCTGAACGATGGACAAAGTTAATCGGCTGACCTGGGAGGTTAGAACCGGCATTATCCTTAGCAATCTTGGGGTCATTCCAGGTCTTGACCGACCCATCGACGATGCCGCAGAAAGCTTCCCGAGATAGCTTCAGGTTGTCAACCCCAGCCAGGTTATAAGCAAAAACAATGAACAAACCAGTGGAGGGAACTTGAACGGCTTTGCCCCGTTCCGCTGGAACAGCCTTGCGCTCATCCTCTTTTAGAGGGGCATCGGTCGCACCAAAATCTACGGTCTGGTCTGTAAACCGCTTAATTCCGGCACCACTCCCAACGGAGTCATAGCTGATTTGAATGGCAGGATTGATCTTGTTGTACTCCTGAAACCAGCGTTGATAGAGTGGGTTAGGAGCAGAAGCCCCAGCCCCACTGATAGAAATAGTTGCGCCGCCAGTGGAGTTTGCTGCTGGACTGGCTTCACCCGTCGTTGCGCCCGGGGGAGCCGTAGGGGTCTGGGGGGCACCACAGGCAGTCAGACCTGCCAGCACAACCGCCGCAGATGCCGGGAGAGCCCAACGAACTGCTTTCAAGGGTGGGAACATAGGTTTCTTCCGATTGTATGCATCAACTCCTTCAACGTACATTGCCTCAGTAAAGAGAAGGTTAAGCACACCAGAATTCTCTGGTTTGTATTGAAATTAACGATTGTTTTTTCTTTTTGGAAAGGTTTAAAAAACTAGCCTCTAGATAGTTGCTGGTCTAGGGTATCGTTTGAATGTGCAGCGCACCCTATATTGTGATTTCGATTCATCTCCATGACTGATAATTTCCTGCCTCCCCTGATCCAGCAGATGTTGCAAGCGGATTTTTACCCTCACCCGGTATCCGAACCGATCGAGGTGATTCAAACCCATGTGTCCTACGTGCTGCTGACGGGGGAATACGCCTACAAGGTTAAGAAACCGGTAAATTTTGGCTTTTTAGATTTTTCAACGCTGGAAAAACGTCAGTTTTTTTGTCAGGAAGAACTCCGGCTCAATCAGCGAGGGGCGGCCTCCTTATATCTGGAAGTAATCCCCTTAACCCAGGAGGGAGATCAATACCAGTTAGGAGGCAAGGGTGAAACGGCGGAATATGCTGTCAAAATGCGGCAATTTCCTCAAACCGCACTGTTTAATGAGTTGTTCGATCGGGGAGAACTGACCGAGGATCTGTTAAAACGATTGGCCCTGGAGTTGGCCCAGTTCCATCAACGGACAGTCAGTAATGACTATATCCAGAGCTTTGGCACGGTGGCTAAAATCCGGCAGGCGATCGATGAAAACTACGAACAGACAGAGAAGTACATCGGCGGCCCCCAGACCCAGGAACAGTTCGACCAGACCCGCCAGTATACCGATCGCCTGTTTGCCGAGCAGGAAGCTTTATTTAACCAGCGCATCGCCAGCAACTCGATTCGTGAATGTCACGGAGATGTGCATTTAAGAAATATTGCCCTCTGGCAAGACCAGATTTTGCTGTTTGACTGCATTGAGTTCAACGAACCGTTCCGGTTTGTCGATTTCATGTTCGACATCGCCTATATCGTGATGGATCTGGATGCCCGCGATCGCCGGGATCTGAGCAATGTTTTTCTCAATACCTATATTGAACAAACTGGGGATTGGGAAGGGTTACAGGTATTGCCCCTCTACCTGAGTCGGCAATCTTATGTGCGGGCCAAGGTCACGTCCTTCTTGCTGGATGACCCCTCGGTACCGGAGGCAGTAAAGCAGGAGGCTGCTACCACCGCGGCCCGTTACTACCGCCTGGCCTGGGAGTACACCCGTAGCCGTCCGGGCAGCCTGAGCCTGATGGCCGGCCTCTCTGGTTCTGGCAAAAGTACAACCGCCGCTCATCTGGCCAGACAAACTGGGGCGATTCATATCCGATCCGATGCAGTACGCAAGCATCTGGCCGGAATTCCTCTATTGGAGCGGGGTGGCAGCGAGATTTACACCCCGGAAATGACCCAAAAAACCTACGATCGCCTGCTGCATCTGGGCATCACCTTAGCCAACCAGGGCTATGCCGTGATTTTAGATGCCAAGTACGATCGGCAGGCCTTGCGGCAGGCCGTGATTACCCAGGCAGAAAGCCATCACCTGCCCCTGAAAATCTTTTCCTGCACTGCACCCATGGAGGTTCTGGCCCAGCGGTTACGCCAGCGGCAGGGAGATATTGCCGATGCCACCGCCGATCTCTTGCCGACACAACAGATGGATCCTTTCACAGCAGAGGAACAGCCCTACGTCATTTCCTTAGATACAACCCGTGATCTGGAGGCACAATTAAAAGCAGAGTAGGGTTGTAGCGCATGGCCAAAAAACCGGGTACAACGGCGGGTATCTCTGCTGGGGTCAAGTACTGGTTATTTTTTATGATTACCCTGTCTGTGATTGGGTACAGCCCGTTCTTGAGCATCTGTATGGGAGCGATTGGGGGAATCGCCGCGGGATTGATCGCCGCCTTCTCTAACCCGAAGGACTACGATAAACCCGAACCTCAAACTCAGACCAGTATTACAACGGAGCCTGCCATCGTACCCGCAAAGCGTGCCCGGTTTCGCAAGTATGGTTCTCGCCAACCTGCCCATCGTCGCCACGGCCATCGATCGCGGCCCTGGAGCTGGCTGTTAGGCCGTTCTCGCTAACCCGAAATGGCGGTTTACCTCGATCGTTTGGTCAAGACGACGGAATAGGTCAGGCGATCGCCCCGGGAGAAACAACGACCACAGAGAACCGGTTGATCATCGTGGGTGTAGGCCGTATAGCAATAGACCAGGAGCGGCCCCCCTAAAGGGACATTGAGAAACTCGCTGGTTTCGTAATCGGCATGGGTGCATTCTAGAGTGGCTGTAATTTGTTCGATCGCGACTCCATTTTTCTCTAAAACGGGAAACGTCATCTGGCTTTTCAGCTCTGCGGCAAAGGTGCGTCCCAGGTGAGGCAGGATATGGGTGCTGTCGATCGCCACCGGTACCCCATCGATCAGGAGCAACTTTTTCTGCAAATAGACTTCGTTCTGGCCGGAGTCAAGACGAAGAGCCTGCTCGGTTTCGGGGGGAGCCGGAATCGCCTTAAAAATCAGGTTCTCGATCGAACTGACAACGCCCTGGCGGGCCATATCTTCTTCAAAGAAAACCAGGGGGCTGGACAGGGAGTAGGTGACTTTGCGCTGTTCTTTGACAAAGACCCCTTTACCCCGCTGGGGCACCACCAAACCTTGATTGACCAGATTGGAGATCGCCCGTCGCACCGTAATGCGGCTGACTGCAAACTCAGACATCAGTTGATGTTCGCTGGGCAACTGGGCACCGGGCTGAAACACACCGCTAGAAATTTGTTCTCTTAACTTTTCTGAGATCAGCAGGTGCAGGGGCAGTTGCATCGAGTCGAGTTTTTTAGTTCAGAGGCAAGCAGGCTACTTTCTTGAGTTTACAGCGACGGAGGGATGGGGAACCGGATTAAACACCAGCCCACCTAACAGTAAAAGTCAGGGTAAGGCAGGGGGTGGCAGGGTTTCCAGGGGTGTGTTTTCTACCATCGCCTGCTGTAACTGAGCACTCAGTTCGGCGACACAGCTATCCAAAATTTTTTGACCAAAGGAAGCATCGGCCTGACTGGGAGTGCCGACAGCCCCATGAACACTTTCGTGGTTGACCGTGTAAGCAAAAAAGCAACCGGCGGAACGATCGGGTTCGTCCATGGCCCGTTCCATCTGCACCAGGTCGGGACGCAGGGCCAGCATCACGGAAGTTTCGGCGCAGTTAGCGTGGAAGTTGGCCGCATCCTGGTGATATAGCTGGTGAATGGTGGGGGAGATCTCCCAGATCGATCGCAGGGCGATTCGCAGTTCCGGGTATTGATGCCGAATATTTTCCAGGCCGCAACGCAGGGGGGCCCAGTTGGTGACATGACCGTTCAGCAACAGCATACGAGAGAACCCGGCGCTGACGACCCATTCGGCAATCTCTAAAACGATCGTGCTGAGGGTTTCGGGGCGCAGGGAGAGGGTACCCGGCCATTTTTTGGAATGCCCCAGGGAACAGCCGTAGGGCAGGGTTGGCAACACCGGAATTTGGGTTGCGGCAGAGACTCGATGGGCAACGGCCGTAGCAGAAAAGCTATCTACCCCAACGGGCAGGTGCAGAGCATGCTGTTCCGTCGCACCAACAGGCAAAATCACCAAATTAATACCGCGATCGCGGAGAGTTGCAATCTCTTCCCAGGTGAGTTCTTCCCAGAGTACAGGTTGAGTCATTGGTAGCGTTAAACTCCACTGATTTGATCGGAATCGATCGCGTTAGGGCGCAGGGTAACCACAGGCGTGGAAATAACAACCTGAAGGCGGTTTCATTGGTTACCCAAAGGTTAAAGGCAACGATAAAGCGCCCCTCAATTTCAGATGGTTAATTTGAATACCATTGTTATAACAAGTCAGGTTTAATATTCTGTTCAACTTTGGTAGCGGTTTGTACAACTTGTCGATCGCCTGCCATGTCATAACCATTGCAACGATTTTCAAAGCTTTTGAAGGCAGGTTTAAACCCTGTTGGTTTGCTTATTTGTCAGTGTTGTTTCTGAGTTGTCCAGGGATCACTGGTCAAGCTCTTGTGCATTGCCTTACGGTCTGGTGCTTGAGTTCATTTCACCCGAATAGCTATGACTCCTGAATCTCAACAATTCCTTCAAACATTTGTATCGGAGTCCTTTTACTACTGGTCTTCGGTATTTATGTTACTGATCCACGCGGGATTTCTGGCCTACGAAGGAGGAGCATCCCGGACTAAAAATGTGCTGGCCACAATGGTCAAAAACCTGCTTACTCTGGCGAGTGTAGGTCTGGCCTTCTTTTTCTTTGGCTGGTGGGTCTACAATGCTTTTCCTTTCTTCCCCCTGACGGGAGGGATTCTGGGCCCCTGGACCAACCCCGCGGAAAGCGAAACCATCAAAACGGCGATGGTCTATGTGGATGCCTCCTACCCCTGGTCGCCGGCCCTGGGCCCCAACACCAGTGACCATATGACTGGGGTATTTTTCTTCGCCTTTGCCCTGTTCGCCATGACCACGGCTTCGATTTTGTCAGGGGCTCTGATTGAACGGGTCAAGATTGGAGCCTACCTGATTTTATCGATCGTCCTTGGGGCCTTTACCTGGGTGGTGGCCGCCGCCTGGGGCTGGAATGCCTTCGGTTGGATGTTTACCAAGCTGGGATACCACGACTTTGGGTGTTCTGCGGTGGTGCATGGAGTCTCCGGTTTCTTTACGTTAGGGGTGCTGCTCAACCTGGGACCCCGGATCGGGAAGTACGACCAGAATGGTAAACCCCGCCCGATTTTGCCCCACAACCTGCCCCTGACCATGGTGGGGCTGATGTTGATTTTCGTTGGGTTCTATGCCTTTCTGGCCGCCTGCGTGATCTTTCTACCTGGCTATACCAAGGAAACCACGATCTATGGCACGCCCATGACCCTGGCCTCGATCGGGGTGAGTACCACCCTGGCCCTGGCTGCTGGCCTGGTTGGAGCCTATGTCTCCTCTAAGGGCGACCCCTTCTTTACTATCTCTGGCGGGCTGGCCGGGATTATTTCAGCCGGGGCCGGGATGGATTTGTACCACCCTACCATCGTGATTATCCTGGCATTCATTGGCGCTTTCTGTATGCCCAAGGTGATTATCGCGATCGAACGCATGGGCATCGATGATGCTGTAGGAGCCGTAGGCGTGCATGGTTTCTGTGGTCTGTTTGGTTCTGTAGTGGTAGGTATCGCCGCCTTTGGCTATCCCCAGGGAGACGGCATTCCCAGCATCAACCTGATTGGTCAGGTCATCAGTGCCCTGGTCTGTACTATTCTGCTGGGCTTTTTGCCCGGTTACGGTAGCAGCTGGCTGCTGAAGAAGTTCAATCTGTTACGGGTTTCTCGGGAAGATGAAATTAAAGGCCTGGATCTGGCCGATTTAGGGGTCGAAGGCTATCCCGAATACGCGACACCGTCCTTTGTCACCCATGTCACCACCAACGGGGGCACAGAACGGCAATCTATGAGTTCACCGGAACTGGCAACAGAGTAGGAGGAAACCTGCAATGATCAGCCCATTCTCATCGTTCAAAGAGTTTTCTGAAGCAAAAGGCCCAGTCTATACCTTTGCCAATAACCCGACCATGATTGCCATTTTGCTGGTGATCTGCCTGGGCATTACGGTTTACTTTTTCTATGCTTCCTTCACCATGAAGCAAGAAGATTCTAAACCTGTAACCCCGGCAACTCTGGCCATGCTGCTTCTGGCGGGAGCCGCTTCTCTGATTGGTTCGCTGATTCCTGGCCAACCGTCCCGTCAACCCACAGCAGCCTACCGATCGCAACCGGCCATACAACGGCAGGCAAGGGACTGGCAACCCCTGGCAGTGCTTGGTTTAACCGGTGTCGGCGGTTCTCTGTTTGGCCGCAAAAAAACTTCCCGGCGCAGGCGGCGATCACTACGCTAACCTGCTCCAGGCTAAACTCAACTAATCAGAAATTACCCCTTAGGGACGCTTCCTGGCACCTCCCTGAGGGGTAATTTCTGGATGGGCTAAAAACTTGCCTGCTGACGAATCAACCGCTGCACACTGGCCAGGGTCCGATTCAACTCCAGGGGACGGCGATCGGGGTTTTGCAGATAGGCCTGCTGTTCGTCTTCAATCATCACCACATCCTGGCGCACCAGACCAGCCAGCAACCCCTTCGCAGAGTCGGTGAGGCTATTTTTGACAAAGCGGCGAAAGGCCACCGGCAATTTGTGCAACTTGGGAAAGGCATTTAGCGAGGTGAAATGCACCAGGTAAGCGCGGGTATGGGTCGGGCCAACCGGACAAAACAGACAGTAGATGCGGAAGTCATCCCCTAAGCGAGAGGCCCAGTGGGGATAGACATAGCTGACATCTAGTGGGTCAGGGTGGAGGCGGCGCAACTGGGGAAAAAAGAGTTGGGACACCGACCAGATTTTATCGATCTGGTAGTAGTTCTGGGCCTGGTAGTGGGCATCTACCCGATCGGCGGATTCTTCCAGGTCGGCGAGAACGGCCCCAGTCCAGGCCTGATAGTTTTGATGCAGGTGACCGTGGTACATATCCATCAGATTTTCAATCAGGTAGGAAAAATGGGCCCGGGTGTCGATCGTTGTGACAGAACCGATGTAGTTGAGATGCTCCCACTCGCTCAGTCCCATAGGGGCAATTTGCTCGGCCAGCAACGGATCTCCGGGGAATAACCAGATGAAGCCATCCTGCTCTTTTACGGGATAGGAGCGCAACTGGCAGGTCGGCAGCTTCTGGTTTTCGGCCAGGTAAGGCACAGCGGCACAGTTACCGCTACCATCAAACCGCCAACCGTGGTAAGCACACTCTATCTCACCGTTGACCACCGCGCCCCGGCTCAACTTCACATGACGATGGGGACAGCGGTCTTCCAGGGCTTGCAGTTCTCCCTGGCCATTGCGATAAAGCACGATCGCCTGCTGCCAGAGGGTAACGCCCCGGGGTTGAGCCCCTACCTCATCGGCTTTCGCTACCACGTACCAGTGGTTTGGGTTAATGGCAGCCTGACGCACATCAAACTGAGTAAGAGCAGAGGAAGTAACCATGCAGGGCGATCGCAAAACCGACCCAAGAATTTTATCCTTAACTCCCGGGTCGGTTTCCGTTTTACAGGATTGATTCAGGTTGTTAGAGCGATCGCCCAGGATCACAAGTTTAATCAACCCGACAATTTAGTTGTTGCAAGCGGAGCAGAGCTGTACTTACAAAAACTAAAAATATGGTTTGGATTAATTTGCCATCCTTACTTACCGATTTCAGACGAAGAATTTAGAGGCTCCAGACTGGTTTGAAACCCAGGATAGGGAATGGTGGCGGCAAACAGACCGACACAGGTGAGACAAACCAGGGTTGGTACTAGCTTTGGTCGGGTTGCTTTCATATCACTAGAATCCTAAACACCATTAAAAATCTGTTCAGATGAGCAGCAGGCTCGATTCAGTCAGAATCTACAGTATGAGTTTGACTCAACTCCAGGGAAAATCCGGTGATTTACTTAGACAATCCTAGTGAGATGGATCAGGTAAAGCCATCTATAAAATCACAGAGATTGCGTATAAACCCTGGGGTGGATGAGCCAGTTCTTAATCTGGCACTCTAGGTCAGGCTATGCTTCAAACCCTGAACTAATCGCTCAATTCCGGCAAAGGCTGTGTCTTTCTCTAACGCACCGTAGGCAACCCGCAAATAGCAATCGGTTTCCAGACCAAAGGTAGACCCGGGAATTACGGCTACCCCATGTTCTCGAATTAGCTGCTCCACCAGTGTCATCGGAACTACATTCTTATGTATTTTCAGCAAGAAGTAGAAAGCTCCCTGGGCTGGTGGGATGGTACAGAGGTCACCGAGCGATCGCAATTCTTGCAACATCTGCTGGCGAACTTCGGCGATCGCCCCCAGCTTTTCTTTACAGTAGGAAACTCCAGCCTGTAAGGCTCCCAGGGCGGCATACTGAGACACCACCGGCGGGCAAATGACATTGGTATCTTGAATCTTCATCACCGACTCCATCAAATCCGCCGGAATCACCATATACCCGATCCGCCAGCTGGCGAAGCCGTAAGCCTTGGACAAACTGTACAGAGAGATGGTGTGGGGGGCAGAATCGGCGATCGCCGCCGGAGAAAAATGCACCGCCCCATCGTAGAGAAAGTATTCGTAAGCTTCATCGCTGATGTGGTAAATGCCCCGCTCACCACAGAGACGATTTACCTGACGCAGAGCCGCTTCCGGGTAGATTACTCCCGTCGGATTATTGGGAGAGATGGTCACTACAGCCCGGGTACGATCCGTTATGGCCCTGGCGATCGCCGCTAGTTGGAGCTGGTAATTTTCATCCGTATCGACCAGAACTGCCCGACATCCGGCAATGGCGATCGCCATTTCATGGTTGAAGTAGTAGGGTCTTTGCAGAATGATTTCATCCCCGGGGCTGGTAATGGCCAGGATCGCATTGAGAAACCCCATATTGCTACCGGCGGTCACCACAATCTGCCGATCGGCCCCCAGTACCAGGCCATTTTCGGCCTCCAGCTTGGCCGCGATCGCCTGTCGTAGGGGTTCAATTCCCTGCACCGCCTGATAACGGTGGTTGGCCGGTTGTTGCATAAACCCGCCAATCTGAGCGATCGCGGCCTCGGGCGGCCCGTAGTAAACCACCCCCTGCCCGAGGGAAATAGTGCCGGGATGCTGCCGAATCAGGTCGGCCACCACGGGAATAATCGGCGTTTGCACCGCCTGCATGCGAGAAGCCATAGGAGATTTTAGCGATTTAGCTTGAGATAATTACTATACGGAAATACTCTGTATCAGTAACCAACTGAAACCTTAAGCAGAATGATTCCGCCTATCTACCGTTATTGGGATCTTAGACAGAAGTTTTCAGTGTATGAAAGTGATACTGCCTTGAGTTTTTCGTTAAAACGTCACAGCTTCTGAGTTTAATGGGGTAATTTGCTTTACTAACTGTTAGAGAGGTGCGTTTTTGAGACACTCTGTTTAGAAATCAAAGTTGGTTGGATTGTATCGACGGGTTACTGCAAACCGTCAATGCAGATTTTGGTTTCAGTGGGTACTGGTAACAACGATTGCCTCCTACACATTTGGAGTTTGGAATCGACTGATAGGGCCTTCTTCTTTTGGTGTGGTGGAAGCTTTCTTCAATCAACTCTTTGGCATTAGTTTTATTGCCTCTGCCCAATGGCTGGTTCTTAAAACTTACATTTCAAATGCAGGCTGGTGGATTCCAGCAACTGTTACTGGTTTTGCCTGGAGCAAATATCTCGCGTTTTTCTGCTGGCGCTTTGGATTGTTTTATGGCACGTTACGCTTATCCTTAGCCGATATTGTAGTAGGAGCCGGGAAGCACTATAACAATCCCGTTGCACACCGACCGTACAGAGTCTCTGCAGTGAGATCCAGAGGTTACTACCGACGGGTGAACAGGGCCGTCAGGCATCTTCCGCAGTATGGCCGACAGTCTGAATACTTATAGCAATGGTTTTAAGCTACTCGCCCTGCGCTTAGGCTAAAGCCGATAGGCTATGTACGTGAGGGACAACCAAATTTGTGCCTATCAGGAATATTTGGAGACTGTTTTTTCAACCAGGACAGCAGTTCAACACTTCAAGCTAGACGCGCTACCGATCGCTTGTCTGCCATAGAGAATCGCTCCGAAGCCAGTAATATACATCAACAAGCTATAAACGGCAGCGGGTACAGCCATGTCGGCATTGTTGAGTAGACCAGCCGTGATGGCGATCGCCAACGTTCCATTTTGAATGCCCACTTCAATAGCAATACAAATCTGTTGAGCCAAGGGCAGCCGAAACAGCTTTCCAGCAAGAAATCCTGCTAGCGTGGCCAGCAGGTTGAGCAGCACTACGCCGATTCCCACCTGCACCAGAAATCCTGGGAGCTTACTGCCTTCCCTGATTAGTAATAGCACAATAATCAGTGCTAATAGTCCTACGGCAAGGCGGCTCATTTGCTTTTCTAGGCGACGCGCCGTGTCAGGAAACTGGTGACGAATTGCCATCCCGATCGCTATAGGCAGCAGCGTGATCAGGAAGATTTGCAGGATGGTAGAACCAATCGGCAGGGCGATCGCAGCACTTTCCCTGAGGAAATACTGGAGCGCCAGATTTGTAAAAAGGGGAATCGTAAACACGGTGACAATGCTGCTGACTGCCGTGAGCGTCACCGATAGAGCAACATCACCCTTTGCCAGATAGGTAACGAGATTAGAGGAAGGACCACCAGAACAGACTGCCAGAACAATCAAACCGACAGCGATCTCCGGTTGCATAGGAACTACCAATGTAACCAGTGTCCCAATCAGCGGCAGCAGCAATACCTGGCAGACCGTGCCCACTGCAACCGCCTTAGGGTAGCGAGTGATTCGCTTAAAGTCTTCTGGAACCAAACTCAGTCCCATACCTAGCATGACAATTGCTAGAGCCAGTGGCAGTAAAACAGAGGTGAATAAGTTGCTCTGCATAAGTGCTAGAGATTGACGACAGGAGAGGATTTAATAATTTAACAAGTATGCTGCTTGCGGTTGCAGAATGTTGGGAAGCAGGAGCCTATTACACAGCAAAAAATATTCGTGGAAAAGATTATCTAAGCATAGCTTTTATTACAAGAAGTGAGATTTGGCTTAAGTATCAACCAAAGCGGGAGAGAGCTATTGAGTTGTTGCTTGATGGCAGAAAGCTTGAATTATCTAAGGAAGAGCTTGTTCGCGCTTATTACGACCTTGTAGCTATTCAGTACCCCAGAGCCGAGGAAATTCTGGAACGAGATATACAGGCTTATGCCAAAATAGACCCTGACTTTTCAGATAGGCTAGAGTACCTTCTACAAGAGTTGAGAAGACCACAGGAATCTGGTTGGAATGAGGGCATTTAGGTGTTTAGTCAGCAGCCTGATCCTGAATTGGAGCAGAGCCTAGATTATCTGTTAAGTTGCGAAGATTCACCAGCGATCGTTAGCTTAAGCGCTATACCATCTTCCAGCCCGTAAGAGCATAGCCACAGTAGAATCATTCACAGACTAAATAACCACTATGGAAACTAGAACGATCACAATCCGCGTTAATGCTGAGGTTTCCCGTACTTTTGAGGCAGCCTCTGAAGATCAGCGTCACAAGTTAGAAGCGTTAATCAGCCTCAAACTTGGTGATGCAACTCGACGCAAAAGATCTCTGGAGGAAGCGATGAGTGGTATTAGTCGGAATGCTCAAGCACGAGGGTTAACCCCAGAAATTTTGAACTCTATTGTGGATGAATCCTGAAGTGCGCTACGTTTTTGATACAAATGTGCTTATCAATGCAATTCTGTTTGAGAGTACTATACGGCAATACTCTGTACAGGGAGTCATCTGGGATCTTAAGCGGAGTTATTCCGTCCATATATCATTATTGGGATCTCAGGCAGAAATTTTCAGTGTATGAATAGCTAGGCTGCTAACTCGAGAGATAAATTTATGGCCTGGTTTGCTGCCCATGCAATTATGTATTTCAAGCTCAAGAGCGGGGTGCAAAATCGCTTCACCATTTGGGAGAACGTTTATCTGATTGAGGCTGAGGATGATTCTGAGGCTTGGAAGAAGGCTGAAGTTCGAGCGAAGCAAGAGGAAGGTGACTGCGACGGTTCTCTCACGGTTGATGACCAGCCTGCGACGTTAATGTTTGCGGGGATTCGGAAGATGATTACCGTCTCGCATGGGAAAGAGGAGGGGCAACTTAGACATGGAGACGAGATTACCTATTCAGAACTTCAGGTGTCAGATGAGAAATCTATTCGTGAATTGGTTGCTGGCAAAGAAGTGCCCGTAGAGTATATGGAGTGAAATCGGCGCAGATAACAACAGCATGCCCCAACCCACAAAACGCAAGTTGTCATTTACATCAAGAAATAGCTCCCATGAAGGATGATGTTGGGCGTTAACACGTTCTACGAAAAGAACCTGTAAATAGTATGACAAAAGAAAGCTATGAAAAATGGGAACCGATTGAAGGGATTATTACTCCAGTAGCTTTCTCTTTGATAAAAGACGATCGGGATAGACTAACTGTTACATTAGTTTTCTCCACGATAATTGATGGGATTGATGTTGATCTTCAGATTAAATTTGGCCGTGTTCCTGCTTATACTGTCCATGAGGAATTTTCGCATCCCTGGATGAATTACGAGACAGAAGACCCGCCAAAGTTGAATGGAAGATGGGGAAATTACACCTTTCCTGCTTTGATAGTCAGAGATTCCAACTGGTTAAATTCATTTATAGATGTTCAACTGTTTGGATTTGACGAATGCACACATTACCAACTCATAACTTTAGACAAAACAGTCGATGTGCTGTGCGATAGAGTACCTAAAGTATCCTGGGTAGAACCAGAGGTTTAAACTTAGCTAACCCCAACAAGCTAGAAAGTTTTTGGGTCGTTTACAATTCTGCGTTTGCTAACCTATAGCAATATAATAAGTCCGTTGCACACCACTCATATCAAGGCTATTGCCACGTCTGATAAGCTCCTAGAACCTGGGTGAACAGGAGTGTTATCAAGCTTTCTTGAACAGACGATCGTAGATCTCGAGATGGACGACTCAGCCATATATATCGAAAGCTTACGAATCAGAATTAATGAAGCATTTTCCTGCGTTGAAGCTCCTAACACAGAGACTCTTACTGAGCATGATTGTCCAGAATGCTGGGCTGTACGTCGTGTCTTTAGAAACGAAAATTGGCACCATATAGAACCCCAAAAGATTGAGTGAACCTGTGATAAGTTGCCTCTGTTTACGCCCCACGCATTTCAATATTTTCTGCCGGCCTTTATCCTGCATAGGATTCTAATTTGAGTCTAACGTAACTAAAGTAATTGCTTAGAGCGGATTGTAGAGTATCGGTAAGAAGCTGAACCGATGGGTAGGAAACTATAAGTTACTATAGGAGATGTCTATTTTCTCAAAACTGACCTATGCTGCGAGAAGATCTTAAAAAGGAATTAGACAAGCTAAATGACGAGCAATTAAAAAAATTGCTGATTTCATAGCCGACCTTGAGTTTCAGTCTAGACAAGTTGAATCGTCTGTTCCATTTTGGCAAAGAACAACACCATCCGATCGAGCCAGAGAATTTCGTGAATGGGTTTTACAACTTCCCCAAGGCAATCCAAGTCTACGGGACGAAGCCTTTAGCCGCGACAGTATTTATGAGTAATGACGAGATATTTACTTGACACTAACGTTGTTATGCGATTCTGCAATCCTTCAAATATGCAGCATAAGCTTGCAATAGATGCAATCTCTCGTCTGCTCATTCAATCAGATGAATGTTTACTTGTAGCGCAGGTAATTATTGAGTTTTGGGTTGTTGCCACAAGACCAACTCAAGTCAACGGTCTAGGCTGGTCTGTAGAAAGAACCAGAAGCACGATAGATCAACTTCTTGATCGTTTTCCGTTCCTGGAGGAATCTCCACAGATTTTTCCAAATTGGCTGAACTTAGTTACAACTAACAGGGTGACAGGTAAACGCACTCATAATGTTCGTATCATTGCAGCCATGCTTGCAAATTGAATTACCCATCTCTTGACCTTCAATCCAAGCGATTTTGCAGGTATATCAAGTATTACAGTTATTCACCCACAAGGTTTAGCATCATTTGAACCTGATCAGCCATAGGGTGGCGATCGCTGCAAGCAATAGGTCGTAGGTAGGTCATCGACTTTCAATCTCTCCCTCGGCCTCATTCACCAGAGCCCGTAACTGCTCCAGAGTAGCTCCCTGTACCTGCTGCCACAGGCCACGCTGGTGGGCTTCCAGCAACCGTTCCGCCATATCCCGCAGAGCCCAGGGATTTTTTTGCCGGACAAATTCCTGCACCTGGTCGTCCAGCAGATAGGCCTCGGCTACCCCCTGATACATAAAGTCTTCCACGCAATTGGCAGTGGCATCGTAGGCAAACAGATAGTCGATCGTCGCTGCCATCTCAAAGGCTCCCTTATAGCCGTGGCGCAGGGCTCCGGCAATCCATTTTGGGTTAACCACCCGCGATCGATAAACCCGTGCTATTTCCTCCTGCAACCGTCGTACCTTGGGGTTTTCGGGCAGGGAATGATCACCAAAGTAAACCGTCGGATTTTTCCCCTGGGTCGCCCGCACCGCTGCCGTCAGCCCCCCCTGAAACTGGTAATAATCATCGGAGTCGAGCAGATCATGTTCCCGGTTGTCCTGGTTATGCAGCACCACCTGCATCCCCTGTAAGCGTCGAGAAAAGGCTTCCGCCGCCGATCGGCCCTGGCCCTGACCCCGGTAGGCATAGCTGCTCCAGTTGATATAGGCCCTGGCTAAATCGCTGTCATCCTGCCAGTTTTGAGCCTCAATCAAGCCCTGCAACCCGGCCCCGTAAGCTCCCGGTTTAGAGCCAAAGATGCGAAAGCTGGCCCGTTCGATCGCCTGTTCTGGAGTGAGGCCAAGGGTCTGCCACTGTTGGGTTTCCTGCTGCACCTGGGCTGCCAGGGGGTTCTGCTCAGGTGGTTCGTTCAGGGCTGCAACCGCTGTCACAGCCTGGTCAAACAGGTGAATCAGATTGGCAAAGGCATCTCGAAAGAACCCGGAAATCCGCAGGGTGACATCCACCCGGGGGCGGCCCAGCACCGTCAGGGGTAAAATCTCAAAATCGATCACGCGGCGGGCCGCTCCCTCCCAGACGGGCCGCACCCCCAGGAGGGCCAGAGCCTCGGCCAGGTCATCGCCTCCGGTTCGCATGGTAGAAGTTCCCCAGATCGACAGACCCAGGCTGCGGGGATATTCGCCATGCTCCTGGGTATAGCGTTCGACCAGGGCTTCCGCCGCCCGCCGGCCTACATCCCAGGCGGTTTCCGTCGGAATCGCTCGAATATCTACCGAGTAAAAGTTGCGGCCCGTGGGCAAGACTTCCGATCGCCCGCGGGTGGGTGCCCCGGAAGCTCCCGCCGGAATATATTCGCCATTTAGCCCCCGCAGCAGGTTGAGGATTTCCTGCTCGGTCTGGTGCAGGGCGGGCATCAGGCGTGTCTGAATCCAGGCCAGTTCTCGATCCAGGAGAGAGTCGGTCGGGGCAATCGGGGCAACCGGCAGGGTTTCGATCAGGCTGGCCGCCTGGGCTTCGATCGCCGCAATCCCTTCCCGCACCGTAAAGCACCCCGGCAACCTGGGAGATTTTACAGGTTGGGCCGGATCGCTGGTGAGCGGGTCAAACTCCAGATCCCAGGTCTGGGCAATGGCGCGGGTTAAGCCCACCCGACCCGCCGCCGGATGACGGGCGATGGCAATTACCAGATCCCGCAGTTGTCTACCTGCCGGACATTCACCGAAAATATGCAGCCCATCCCGGATCTGGGCCTCTTTCAACTCACACAGGTAGCTGTCTAAAAAGGTGAGCAGGGCCGGAAAGGCCGGGGCCTCGGGCAGGCGATAGCGCAGGTCTTGTTGCAGGTTTTCGGTTTCTACCAGTTGCAGAATCCGCGAGCGGATCAACTCTAAGCGGGAAGGATCGAGGCTTTGAGCTTCGTAGTATTCATCTACCAGGTTTTCTAACTGATGCAACCCGCCATAGAGTTCGGCCCGGGTCAACGGTGGGGTGAGGTGGTCTAAAATCACGGCCTGAGCCCGTCGCTTGGCCTGGGCACCCTCCCCGGGGTCGTTGACGATGAAGGGGTAGAGGTGGGGCAGGGCGGCAAAGGCCACTTCGGGATAGCAGGTTGTGGAGAGGGCAATACTTTTACCAGGCAGCCATTCTAAGTTGCCATGCTTGCCAACATGGACGATCGCCTGGGTGGCAAAGCGGGTTCGCAACCAGTGATAAAACGCCAGATACTCATGGGTCGGCTCCAGATCCGGGGCATGGTAATTGAGGGCCGGATCTTTGTCATAGCCTCGAGCCGGTTGGATGCCAACAAAGATATTGCCAAGCTGAATCCCAGGAATGGCCAGATCGGCCTGGGGCAACTGGTCAACCCCACCCCAGCGATCGCCAATGCCCTGTTGTACCGCCGCCGGGAGGGTCTGAAAATACTGCTGATAGTCGGCCAGGGGCAAAACCTGATGCACCGGGCGCAGTTCTCTGCTTTCCGGGTCGTTGGTCACACCGCTGGTCAACCAGCGGATCAACTGATCACTGTCTTGAGGCAACCGATCCAGGGTATAGCCAGCGGCTTGTAGCGCCTGCAAAATCTTGACACAACTGGCGGGCGTATCGAGGCCCACCCCATTGGCCAGACGACCATCCCGGGTGGGGTAGTTGGCCAGGATCAGGGCAATTTTGCGATCGCCGATCGGGGTCTTCTGCAGCCGACACCAGTTAGCTGCCAGGTCGGCCACAAACCCTACCCGATCGGCCACGGGTTCGTAGGTGACCACATCGGTTTCCAGGGCGGCATTGCGGGTCTGCAACACTTTAAAGGAAATGGCGCGGGTAATAATTCGGCCATCTACCTCTGGCAACACCACATTCATGGCCATGTCCCGGGGTGACAACCCCTGCAGGTTGCTCTCCCAGGCATCAACGGTGCCACTACTGAGAATCACCTGCAACACCGGAACATTGAGCTGCTGCCAGAGGTCGGGCAGAACAGCCCCTTCTTGGGAGAATGGGTCTAGCTGGGCAATGGCAAAGCTGGTAGTATTCAACACCACTGACACCTCCCGGGCTGCCGCCTGAAACTGCTTCAGAACCTCGGTTTGCACGTCTGGCTCCCGCAGAGACGAGACGAACAGCGCCACGGGGGCCAGATTATGGGCTACGAGAGCCCCATAGAGAGCGTCGATCGGCGCCGTATTTCCGGCCAGGTAATGAGCCCGGTAAAACAAAATTCCCACCCGGGCCAGGGGCTGAGACGCTGGCATCTCCTGGGCTGGCTGGTAGCGGCCGACGGCCGGAACCGGAGTTGGTGGCAGGGGCCGGTAGTCGGTGCCAAGACCGACATCGGCCGTAAACAGCAGGGCATTTTTGAGATTTTCCACCCCGGCTTCGTTCAGGTAGCGCCAGAGTTGATTCACCACCGTCAGGGGCAGGGTGGAATGGCTCAGGAGTTCCGGGTCGGGGCGATCGTCCCCCGGTAATACCAGTAAGGCTGCTCCGGTACGCTGCACCACTTCCCGCACCACTTCTAAGCCGTAGGCCCAGTAGGAGCGCCCCCCCAAAAGCCGCAATACAATCACCCGGGCAGCTTCCAGCACCGCTTCGGCGTAGGTGTCGATCGTCAATTGCTGTTGCAGATGCAGCAGATTGGCCACCCGCAACTCGGGGAAGCCATCGGGTAGCAGGGTAACGGCCCGGGCCAGGGTTTGAATCTCGGTGTCAGCCGCAGTAAGAAAGACGATCGGAGCGGGGGTTTGCTCTAAAATAATCACCCCTTCGGCCTGGGAGTCCCAGCCTCCGGGGGTGGCAGCGATTCGATGCATTCGAGTCAGTTCAATCCAAACAGATGGGTGCTTAGCCCATTATCTCTGGCTGCCGCTGGTCTGCATATCTGCTACCGTCTAAACAGACCTGTCTCTGCTGCCACCGATGACTATTTTTACGCTGCGATCGCTCAAGAAAGACTTTGGAATCAAGGAAATCTTGAAAGATGCCAGTTTTAGCCTGGAAGAGGGAGACAAGGTGGGCCTGATTGGCACCAATGGTTCCGGTAAATCGACCCTGCTGAAAATGATTGCCGGTCTGGAACCCGCCGATAGTGGCGAAATGCAGGTCAACTCTGGGATACGAATTGTCTACCTGCCCCAGCAACCCGACCTGGACGAAAGCCGTACCGTTTTAGAACAGATCTTTGCTGACAGTGGCGATCGCATGGCTCTGGTGCGGGAGTATGAGCTGGTTTCTGACCAGTTGGCCCATGGACAGGGCAACCCGGAAGAATTAATGGCCCGGTTGTCCAGTCTGTCCCAGCAAATGGAGGCCACTGGAGCCTGGGAACTGGAAACCAACGCCAAAATTATTCTGTCTAAGTTAGGGATTGAAGATTACAGTGCCCAGATTGCCAGCCTCTCGGGGGGCTACCGCAAACGGATTGCCCTGGCCACGGCCCTGCTCTCAGAGCCGGATGTGCTGCTGATGGATGAACCCACCAACCACCTGGATGCCCTTTCGGTGGAGTGGTTGCAGAGTTACCTGAACCGCTACCGGGGAGCCTTACTGCTGATCACCCACGATCGCTACTTTCTGGATCGGGTGACCAACCGAATTCTGGAAATCGATCGGGGCGATCTCTACGCTTACAGCGGCAATTATTCTTACTACTTAGAGAAAAAGGCCCTGGCGGAAGAGGCGGCGGCCAGTTCCCAGCGCAAGCATCAGGGGGTGCTGCGGCGAGAGCTGGAATGGCTGAAGCGGGGGCCGAAAGCTCGCAGTACCAAGCAAAAAGCCCGCATCGATCGAATTCGCGAAATGCGGGCCGCAGAATTTAAGCAGGTCCAGGGCAAAGTGGATATTTCCACGGCAGGACGGCGGATTGGCAAAAAGGTGATTGAACTGGTCGGGGTGTCTAAGGCCTATGGCGATCGCACCCTGATCAAAGACTTTACCTACGAGTTCAGCCCCGAGGAACGGGTGGGAATCATTGGCGGCAATGGAGCCGGTAAGTCTACCCTGATGAATATGATCACCGGTCGGGTGGCTCCCGATGGAGGCACCGTCGAAATTGGTTCGACGATTCACATTGGCTACTTTGACCAGCATTCGGAAGATTTGATTCCCAACCAGGAACAGCGGGTGATCGAATACCTGAAGGATGTGGCCGAACTGGTCAAAACCGCCGATGGCTCAGTGATTACTGCCTCGCAAATGCTGGAACGGTTTTTGTTTCCGGGCAACCAGCAGTACGCCCCGATCAGTAAACTGTCTGGGGGTGAAAAGCGCCGGTTGTTTTTGCTGCGGGTGTTGATGGCCGCTCCCAACGTCCTGATTCTGGACGAACCGACGAATGACCTGGATGTGCAAACCCTGGCCGTCCTGGAAGAATACCTGGAAGACTTCAATGGCTGCGTCATCGTTGTCTCCCACGATCGCTACTTCCTCGATCGCACCGTCGATACCATCCTGGCCCTGGAACCGGGGGGCAATATTCGCCAGTATCCCGGTAACTACTCGCTTTACCTCGACTACCGTAAAGAGGAAGACACCCAGGCCGTCAAAGAACCACCCAAATCAGTATCAACTCCAACCCCCACCGCCGCACCTGCCCCCAGCAGCAGCAAACCCCGCAAACTCTCCTACAAAGAGAAACGGGAGTTAGAACAACTGGAAGTCCAGATTCCAGAGATGGAAGCGGAGAAGGAACAGATCGAAAAAACCCTGTACTCCAACCCTCCCAGCGGCTTTACGGAAGTGCAAAAACTCTCCGAACGACTGGCGGAACTGAATCAGACGATCGACCAGGCGACGGAACGCTGGATGGAGCTGTCGGAACTGAACAGCTAGAAGCAAAAATTCATTGAAACCAAATTTTTAATAGTTGAAAGTGCGGCTCCGCCGCGCTTTCAACTATTAAGTCCGGGTTTTATTCAATTCCCGCTCCTTAGGACTCTAACTGGCCTGGGCCGGAGCAACGATCTCTGGCTCCGCCTGATAGAGTCGCGTCTCGGAAGTGATGGCAAACGTCTCATCCACCCAGACCAGGGAGGCCCGTTCTACCCGATCGGCCTGCAGTTCTACCAGCGAGAAGTTTCGCAGGCAACCCGTTGCCGTTGGCATAATCCGGGGTACGGCGGCGGCGTTCAGGTACAGGGTGCCCTCGGACATCACTACAGCGGTGCGGGGTTGCTTGCTGTGGCGCAACTGATGGTGCATATGGCCAAAGGTTACCAGGGGAACGATTTTTCCGAGCTGGCGCGTCTGGGTAATGGCCGCCGCAAAGTCTGGATCTCCATGGTCACCCCCGGGAGGGTTCCAGTCTTTGCCACAGGGATCTTCTGGCCGATCGCCCAACCCCAGCGGCCCACAGTGGCCGAGAAAAATAACCGTTTCGTAGGCCGCCGCTTCAGCCTGGGCAACAATCAACCGGGTGGAGTCAGCAAAACTACTGACATCGTAGCGACTCTGGTAAAAGTCTGTATTCTTCCAGTCGGAGCCACCCCAACTGAAGGGCCGCCCCCCCACCACCGTAAGTTGAAATTCTGGTAGATCGAGTTTGCCGTAACCGACATGGCTCACCCCCAGCAGATCAAGTTGTTGCTGCACCCGATCTTCTTTTTGCCGATCGTAGGGGCAGCGTTTCATACCCCACTCAGAGGCACTGTACCAGGCATCATGATTGCCTAAAATCACGGCCTTAGGCAGGCTCAGACTGGCAATCGAACCCACCACTTCCACCGCTTCATTGCCAAAATCCCCCACCAGCAATACCAGATCCACCCCCAGATGGCGGAGCGCCAGTTCATCTTCGTGATCCCAGCGATCGTGGACATCTCCCACCACGGCAATTTTGATCCCTGCCGGTCGGGTTGACCGGTCAACCGCTGGTAAACCCTCTAATCCCACGCCCAAAGTATTTCCCCCAAACCGCGTTGCTGCTCAAACAGGTTGACTTGTATCCCTGCTATGTTCCCTAGCATAAAAAATTCACTCTGGTTTTGGCAGCGCCCTGGGTTGATTCCTGATCATCTCAACAACCTCCAGGGGCGTTAGCATTCCGCCATCTATAGAAAAATTTGTTGGAAATCCCCAGGAATTCTGAAGTTTCCATAAACCGAATATTCTCTGCTTGGCGACCGGAACTTTCCCTATCTATGGTGAATCTACTGATAGGTGTTTCCACTAATTCCAAGGGTTGCATTGCCAAAGCGTTGATCAGAGATAGGTTCTGGACGATCGCTGCGCTTCTGCTTCCCAACCATTGAACACTGCCTTTCTGGTATCTGCGTCTACTGCCAGATCTCTGTTCTTTTGGGCTTTGACCCATGCCTTTGCCGGTGACAAGACCGGTTTTCAGCCGATCGCGGGTTTCCCTCGATTGCGTTGCAATGGCCAGCGAGTTTTTCTATTGCAGAAAAGCTCCGCCGCTGCATGGACTGCTGGCGCTGCGTCGGCCCTATTGCCCCCAATTCATTATTTTAGGAGACCTAGATGAGTATGCCCTCAAGCCACTGGTTCGCTGTCACGACCGCCATCAGCTGCACGCTGGTTGTCAGTACCGTCACTCCTGCCCAGGCTTTTTCGATTGCCGGCACCTCCACGGGGTCCTGGGGCTTACCCGCCGCCCCCAGTGCCAGCACAACCCTGTCGAGCGTGGCTGGTGGCGTGAATAATCGCCTCACCTGGGGCATCCCCACAACCAATAGCTTTTCTAACTATGTCCAATTTAACGGTACGGATATCAATGCGGCGGCGGGTAGCCAGTTTAAGATTGGCGATTTAACCTACCGTAACGGAGCCACGTTAGACAACTTTGATGGCGACTTTCCCCTGGTCGTGACCCTAATTCTCAGTGCGCCTACCAGCGTCAGTCAAAACTTCAACTTTGGGTTCAATATCCTCAACACCACCAATGTCACCAATGACCCGGTGCTAGATGGCGATCGGCTGCGGTTCTCCACGGCCGGATTGGCCAGTCAATCGTTCAGTTTTAACGGGGTGAACTATACCCTGGCCCTGACCGGTTTTTCCAGTGATGGGGGCCTGACCTTCGTTGATGAATTTAATTCCCCAGAGGGCAGTACCGCCAGTGCCGGTCTATACGGCCAGGTGATTGCGGCGGAAGCCGTTCCAGAGCCGCTGACTACGACGGGTCTGCTGTTAGCCGGGGCCGGTCTTCTGGGAGCCCGTCGTCGCCAGAAGCAACGGGTTTAATTTTCCCTGGTAGACTATTAAAGCTTTAATAAACCCCGGAACTTAATTTTTGCAAGCGCAGCGGAGCTGCGCTTGCAAAAATTAAACCTTTGGTTTTAGTTAATTTGTGAGCTGACATGATGTTTGCCGCAAGAACCTGCCGGGATTTCGGCCTCTCTTGTATGCTGGTAGCTGTTCTATGAGCCGAGAATCGCTACCGTGAAAGCTGTTTTGATCACCAATCCCGGTGCCCCAGAGAACCTGCAACTGCACCAGGTACCCGAACCGACGATTCAACAGGAAACTGAACTGCTGGTCAGGTTGAAAGCGGCGGGGGTCAACCCGATCGACACCAAACTGCGTAGTCGGGGCACCTTTTTTCCCGATCGTATGCCAGCCATTCTGGGCTGCGACGGAGCGGGCATTGTGGAAGCGGTAGGTGCGGCTGTACGGCGATTTCGTCCCGGGGATGAGGTCTATTTTTGCAACGGTGGCATCGGGGGCCATCCGGGTAACTACGCGGAATGGACGGTGATTGACGAGCGGTTTGCCGCCACCAAACCCCGCACCCTTTCCTTTGCCGAGGCTGCTGCTGCCCCCCTGGTTCTGATCACGGCCTGGGAAGCCCTCTACGATCGGGCTCGCTTGCAGGCAGGTCAGCGGGTGTTGATCCACGCTGGGGCGGGGGGTGTGGGCCATGTGGCGCTGCAACTGGCTAAACTCCAGGGAGCTACGGTCTGTACCACCGTCAGCACCTCCGCCAAGGCCGAGTTTGCCCAGCATCTGGGGGCCGATCGGGCAATCCTGTATAAGCAGACCGACTTTGTTCAGGAGACTCTGCGCTGGACCGATGGTCAGGGTGTGGAGGTGGCCTTTGACACCATAGGTGGACCCTTGCTAGAACAGACCTTTCCGGCGGTGCAGGTCTATGGCGACCTGGTGACCATTCTGGAACCGGCGGCTAATACCAACTGGAAAGTGGCCCGCACCCGCAACCAGCGGATCAGCCTGGAACTGATGCTCACCCCGATGCTGCAGGGGTTGATCGAAGAACAACAGGCCCAGGCCAAAATCTTAGACCAGGCCGCCCGCCTGATCGACCAGGGGCAATTACAGATCCATGTCAGCCAGGTATTGCCCCTGGCGGAAGCGGCCCAGGCCCATCGCCTGCTGGAAGCCGGCGGCATGACGGGCAAGCTGGTACTGGCGATCGACGGCTGAGTTAGCAATTGTGAGTTTAATACAGCGTTTCTCACGCTAGTGAGATACAGGGGGGTATGGGGGCTGCGCCCCCAGCCAGGGGTTCCACCCCTGCACCCCGTTTCCCGTACCTTATTTACATGGGAAAAGCTATAAAACCCGGAACTTAATTTTTGAAAGGGCTGCAGAGCAGCCCTTTCAAAAATTAAAAATTTGGTTTTAATTATAGCTATCGCCACTTTATTGAGGACAAAGGGGGTGTGGGGGCCGCGCCCCCAGCCAGGGGTTCTACCCCTGCACCTCGTCCTAAATCAGGTGACTATGACTATAATTTGTGATCCTTAATGCACCAGGTCAGGAAAGACCTCCTGCACCGCCGGATGAATCAGGTGATGGTTTTGCACATTCAGCCCTTTGGCCAGAGCTCCATCCCGATCGAGGGCCTCTAGCCCGTAGTTAGCCAGCTTGATCACGTAGGGCAGGGTGCTATTGTTGAGGGCCTGGGTGGCCGTCCAGGGTACGGCTCCGGGCATATTGGGCACTCCGTAATGCACCACCTGCTCTGCGATGTAGGTCGGCTGGCTATGGGAGGTGGGTTTGACCGTCTCAATGCAGCCTCCCTGATCCACCGCCACATCAATAATCACGGAGCCAGGGCGCATCTGCTGCACCAGCGATCGGGGCACCAGAATCGGGGCGCGGCGGGCCAAAATCAACACGGCTCCAATCAGTAAATCGGCCTGGGGCACCACCTGTTCAATCTGGTGGGTGCTGCTGTAGAGCAACTCGACCCGGGAACCAAAGATGGTTTCCAGGTACGACAGGCGATCGACACTGACATCTAAAATTTGTACCTGGGCTCCCAGACCCACAGCAATCCGGGCGGCTTCCGTACCGACAACTCCGCCCCCCAGAATCACTACGCGGCCGGGGCTGACACCGGGAATCCCGCCCAGGAGAACCCCCCGCCCGCCCTGCTGACGTTCCAGGTAACGGGCCCCAAACTGCACCGAGAGCCGTCCGGCAATAATGCTCATGGGAGCCAGCAGGGGCAGCCGCCGATCGGGGAGTTCTACGGTTTCGTAGGCGATGGCCGTCGCTCCTGAAGCCAGCAAATGCTCGGTCAGGGGTCGATCGGCGGCCAGGTGCAGATAGGTAAATAGCAGTTGCCCCTTCTGCAAATAGGGATATTCGGCAGCCAGGGGTTCCTTCACCTTGACAATCAGTTCCCGGCTCCAGGCATCCCGGGCCGCTGGCACAATCTTGGCCCCGGCCTGGAGGTAGTCGCTGTCGCTAAAACCAGCTCCCTCTCCGGCGGCGGTTTCTACAAAAACGGTATGCCCCTGTTCTGTCAGACTCCGGATGCTATTAGGGCTTAACCCCACCCGAAATTCCTGATCCTTCGTTTCCTTCGGTACACCGATTTCCATCTGCACCTCGTTGCGAGTCTATGTTTCTAGCTTACGCTGCCCGCCAGAAAACAGCCGTAACGAGGGCCGCTGTCAGCCTCCCCCGACGATCGTCACGATTTCCAGGCGATCGCCGGGTTGGATTTCGGTGGTGTCCCAGTACTGCCGGTGCAAAATCTCACCGTTGTACTCTACGGCAACCAGGCGAGGGTTCATCCCCAGTTGCTCCAAAAATTTTGGTAAAATGGTCTGAGGAGCGCAGGTGCGGGCTTCCCCATTGACCTGTAACGTCACAAGGTCAGACATAAAGGTGAGACATCAATCCCTAGAACACTGCTTCCAATTATCCCGGATGAACTACCCCCGATTACGCTGCCTGTAATCGAGTTGAGACAGAAGATACTGGGTCACCAGGGTGGGTTGTTCCGCCTGCATAATCGCCCGCACGATCGCCACCCGCTCGGCTCCCGCCTCCAGCACCGTAGGGATGTTGTTAGAGTCAATGCCGCCGATGGCGTACCAGGGAACCGTGGCCTGGGCAGCGGCATAGCGCACATAGTCTAACCCTGCCGCCGGTCGGCCCGCTTTGGTAGGAGTTTCGTAGACCGGTCCCACTCCGATATAGTCCGCCCCTTCGGCGATCGCCCGATGCAGATCCTCGGGGCAGTGGGTCGAGCGGCCAATGATCCGCTGGGCTCCCAGAAGCTGACGGGCCAGGGCGATCGGAATATCCTGCTGCCCCAGATGCACCCCATCGGCCTCCACCGCCAGGGCCAGATCCACCCGATCGTTGACGATAAACAGAGCATTGTAGCGGTGGCAGAGTTGCCGCAGGCGGTGGGCATTTTCCAGACGGGTACTGTCGTCACTGTCTTTGTCCCGATACTGCACCAGGCTGAGTCCCCCCTGAAGGGCGGCTTCTACCGCCCCTAACAGATTTTCGCTGGGGCAGGTCACCAGATATAGACTGGCAGCGGTGAGAGCCTGCTGGCGTTGAAAGCTGACCAATTTGCTATCTAAGGTGTAAACCCGATAGCGCATTTGCTTACAGGCCGCCGCCATCTCCGGGTGATAGACCTTGCCATATTCTTCCAGTACCCGCAGGGCCTCTTCGACCCGGCAGAGATTGGCCTGGAGCACCTGCTGCACACTCGATCGCGTGGCTTCCTGGGGGTGGGTCAACTCAGTGCCGGCATCACCGGGGGTATCGCGGGCAGCCCGCAACTCCGGACTATGCCAGCGGCCCAACTCCTGGCGCAGATGCTTGCATTCATCGGTCAGGGCGAGGTTATCTAAGCCAAACCGGCACCACTCTTCCACAATTCGCAGCCCTTCCCTGGCCCGATCCAGGTTGGCATCGAGAATTCGGTAGAGGGCCGGTTGAACAAAACGGACGGAATGGTTGGAAAGACTCATAGACTCTGAGGCTAAACTGCCGTTATGCAAGGGGGCAATCCCAAATCCTAACATTGCAACCTGTCCCAGGAGTTCTCACTGCCGTTAGATTCCGGGATCTGCTGCCCACCTGCCTCACCATTCCTTTACAATACGTAAAGCAATGTAAGCGAGTGTAGGCAGAATGCGAGTTGCGATCGTAGGGGCAGGGCTGGCAGGGCTGGCGGCGGCCGTCGAGTTAGTCGATGCCGGTCATGAGGTAGAAATCTTTGAGGCCCGTCCGTTCATTGGCGGCAAGGTAGGAAGCTGGGTAGATGGCGACGGCAACCATATTGAGATGGGGTTGCATGTCTTCTTTAACAACTACGCCAACCTGTTTGCCCTGATGCAAAAGGTGGGAGCCTTTGATAATCTGCTGCCTAAAGATCACGTCCATACCTTTATTAACCGGGGTGGGCAGATTGGCCAGCTCGATTTTCGCTTTCTCGTCGGGGCTCCGTTTCATGGCCTGAAAGCCTTCTTCACCACCGGCCAGTTGACCCTGCGAGACAAGCTGCAAAACGCCGTGGCCCTCGGTACCAGTCCGATCGTTCCCGGTCTGGTCAACTACGACCTGGCAATGAAATGGATTCGCGCTCTGGACGGCATCAGTTTTGCCGATTGGTTCCGCAGCCATGGGGGTTCCCAAAACAGCCTGAAGCGACTCTGGGATCCGATCGCCCTGGCCCTGGGTTTCATCGACACCGAAAATATTTCGGCCCGCTGCATGCTCACCATCTTTATGATGTTCGCGGCCAAAACCGAAGCCTCCCGCCTGAATATGCTGGCCGGTTCTCCGGCAGAGTACCTGCACCAGCCAATTCTCGATTACCTGAAACAGCGGGGGGCAACCATCCATACCCGGCGGCAGACCCGACGGATTTTGTTTGCCGACCAGGATGGGCAAACTCAGGTGACGGGCATTGTGGTGGCCAACGGCGAGAGCGAATCGACCATCACCGCCGATGCTTACCTGGCGGCCTGCGACATTCCCGGGATTCAACGGCTGCTGCCCCAGGAATGGCGACAATGGCCAGAGTTTGACAATATTTATCAGCTGGAGGCCGTCCCCGTAGTCACGGTGCAACTGCGGTTTGATGGTTGGGTCACCGAAATGCAGGATGCCGCCGAACGCAAGCAATTAGACCATGCCGCCGGGATTGACAATCTGCTTTACAGCGCCGATGCCGATTTTTCCTGCTTCTCCGATCTGGCCCTCTCCAGCCCCAAAGATTACTACCGGGAAGGCCAGGGTTCCCTGATGCAGGTGGTTCTCACCCCCGGTGATCCGTTTATCAAACAAAGTAACGAGGCGATCGCCCAGCATGCCCTGAAGCAGATTCATGACCTCTTCCCCTCCTCCAGGGAACTGACCATGACCTGGTACAGTGTTGTCAAACTGGCCCAGTCCCTCTACCGGGAAAAACCGGGGATGGACCCCTACCGCCCCAGCCAGAAAACACCCATTCCCAATTTCTTCCTGGCCGGGAGTTATACCGCCCAGGACTATATCGATAGTATGGAAGGGGCCACGATTTCCGGTAAGCAGGCAGCTGCGGCAATTCTGGAACCAACGGGTTATCAGGTTCAGGGGACTGGGCTGTTTAAGTACTAGGGAGCAAATGCCGGGATGTCCAACTGGTTGGAACATAGTGTGCAAGTTGAAGTGAATGCCCCGATCGATCTGGTCTGGAATCTCTGGTCTGATCTGGAGCAAATGCCCCGCTGGATGAAATGGATCGATTCGGTGCAGGTGTTAGATGACAACCCTGACCTGTCTCGCTGGAAACTGGCGACGGGCAACCTGGAGTTTACCTGGCTCTCTCGCATTCTGAAAAATGTGAAACACCAGATTATTCAATGGGAATCAGTGGATGGTCTACCCAATCGGGGGGCGATCCGGTTTTACGATCGGGGCGACCAGGGCAGTATTGTCAAAATGACGGTGGCCTACGCCATTCCCGGTTTTCTGGGCCAGTTGCTCGACAATCTGTTTATCGGTCGAGTAGTCGAATCGACGATTCAGGCCGACCTGGAACGCTTTCGGGAGTATGCCCTGCAGGTCAGGGGCTAGGCCAGTTTTTCCGGAGGGGCGAGCAATCAGCCGTCCCTCCAAAAACCCGACCTAATTGTTGTTGCCCTTATTCATCATTTGCTCGACGAAGTTGGTATACACCTCCCCATCCAGAAACTCCTGGGTTTCTAAGATCTTCTGGTGAAAGGTAATGGTCGTCGGCAACCCGGTCACCGCACATTCCCGTAAGGCCCGCCGCATCCGGTTAATCGCCGCATTGCGATCGCTGCCCCAGACGATCAGCTTGCCAATCAGCGAGTCGTAGTAGGCCGGAATTTCGTAATCGGTATAGACATGGGAATCCATCCGCACCCCGGGGCCACTGGGCGGCAGGTAGCCACTGATCCGACCGGGATGGGGCCGAAAGTTGTGATCCGGGTCTTCCGCATTGATCCGACATTCGATCGCGTGGCCCCGCAGCAATACCTGATCCTGGGTCAGGCTCAGGCGCTCTCCCTGGGCGATCCGAATCTGCTCGGCGATCAGATCCAGGCCGGTGATCATCTCTGTCACTGGATGTTCGACCTGAATCCGGGTATTCATTTCCATGAAGTAAAACTCACCGGATTGATCCAGCAAAAACTCGACGGTTCCGGCCCCGACATAGTTGATCGATTTGGCCGCCATCACCGCCGCCGATCCCATTTTTTGCCGCAGTTCCGGGCTGAGGGCCGGACTGGGAGCTTCTTCCAAAAGCTTCTGGTGGCGGCGCTGAATCGAGCAATCTCGCTCGCCCAGGTGGATCACGTTACCGTAACTGTCTGCCAGAATTTGAAATTCGATGTGGCGCGGTTTCTGGACAAATTTTTCCAGGTACAGGCCGGGGTTGCCAAAGGCGGCCTCCGCCTCTCCCTGGGCAGCCGAAAACAGTTTACTCAGCTCACTCTCATCCTTCACCAGGCGCATCCCCCGGCCCCCGCCCCCGGCCGTGGCTTTAATAATCACGGGATAGCCGATCTTGCGGGCGATCGTCCGGGCTTCTGATTCATCCAGCAATAACCCGGCACTCCCGGGCACCGTTGGCACTCCCACCCGTTGCATCGTCTTCTTGGCCGTAGATTTGTCTCCCATGGCCCGGATCGACTCCGGCGAAGGGCCAATAAAGGCAATCTGGTGATCGGCACAGATTTCGGCAAAGCGAGCATTCTCCGCCAGAAACCCGTAACCGGGGTGGATGGCCGTAGCATTGCGAGTCAGGGCGGCGGCAATGATATTGGGAATGTTCAGGTAGCTCTTGCTACTGGGGGGATCGCCAATGCATACTGCTTCATCCGCCAGCTGGACATGGAGGGAATGGCGATCGATGGTGGAATGAACGGCCACCGTTCCAATCCCCATCTCTTCACAGGTACGGAGAATCCGCAGGGCAATTTCTCCACGATTGGCAATCAGAATTTTTGAAAACTGCATTTCTAGTATCTTGTTCCGTATTCAGTAGAATAGACGTTTCTGCGGATCCCTTGGAAGAGGGGGAGAAGGGAAAGTATACCAGGCTTGATTATTTTCCCTCGCAATCGCAATCATCTTTCAGGTGGTACATCACTGCCGGGGCCAACCCTCCCCAGACGGGGGTATTTACATTGGCCGCCCGCAGAGCCTCCGCCGTCCAGGAATTGCAGGTACGCAGCACCGAGTAGTAACCATGGGCAGCGTAAAAGCTACTGTCTCCATCCTGACCGGCCCCCAGGCGAATCGGTTTCCCCCGATCGTCGGTCTCAAACGCCCCCTGCAGAAATTGCATCAGGGCCAGGTAATCGGCTTCCTGCAGGCATACACCCTTGAGGGTTTCCTGGGGGTAGCGGGGTACGGTGGCGTGACCTTTGAGCATCAGGGCAGAAGTATTACCCGGAGCAAACAAAGCCCGCAAGGCACTGCCGTAGTTCATCTGATCCCAGGAAGGGGTTTCGGTATAGAAGATGCGATCGCCCCAGCCAAATTGCAGGTAGCGGTAGTCGGCAGCGGGAGATTTACCGACCTGGTTCAGATCGAGGTGGGGTCGCCAGTCAAACACAGGGGTTTCCACCGGGACAAACAAATTGGTATGCATCGCCCCCCCGGAAACATAGATGCGAAAGCGGCAATCCGTTACGGTTGCAGAGCTTCCCCACTTACGGGGCATCAGGGCGGCGATCGTCAATACGCCTCCCACCAGCAGCAATCCCCCTGCCAGAACCCATCCCATTCGCCGAACCACGATCCAAGGTTGCATGTCTGCGCCAGATTTCTATAGTTAACCTATCATTACGAGAGAAGGGGCTTACCATGTAGAGACATTCTGGCGCAACCTCTCCGGGTTGCCATCTCCTCGGGAGCCGCCCCTGCATCGGATCAGCCGCTATGGTGAACAATCGTTTTTTTCTAGGCTCTGTTGCCTTTGGTGTCAGCTTTGCGATCAGCCTGGTCACTGGCCGAGATTTAGGTCGGGCCATTCTGACGGGGGCGACTACCGTACCCGCTGCGATCGTGGCGGCGATCGTGGTCGATCGGCGTTCCCAGCACCAGGCAGAAGCCCGGATCGAAACCCTGAAATTTCATATTCGCGCCCTGCAGCAACGGCGCATGGAGGCTTACCAGCAACTGGTAGAAATTGAGGCCGAAAAAGAGCGCCTTGGTTTAAGTCTCAGTTCCAGTTCCAGCCAGTGGATCCAACCCCAACTGGCTCCGGCCCCCCGTCCAGGGCGGCAAATCTTAAGTTGGGATCTGTCGGCTCCGGCGACGGTTTCAGAGCGGCGACCGGCACTGGCGGCCCGGGCCTACGAATTACCTACCCAGGTACAGAGCGCCGGACCAGGGATTCTGGCCCATGAACTGCCCACCCAGTTTCAGTCCCAGCCCCCATCACCGGCCCAGGAATTGCCCACCCAGATGCAACCCCTGGGCCAGCCCAAAACTTCCCCTACCAGCCCGGAACAGTTAAGCCTGGAACTGGAGCAGAGCCGAATTGAGGCGATCGCCCAGCGTCGCAAGTTAGAAGCCAGCCTTCTGACCGTTCAGGCCGAGCTAGATCAACTGAATCAGCAGATTAGCGACCAGCGACAGAGTAAAGAGAAGCTGGCCAGAGAGCTGAGTGACCTGAAATCGCAAAAGCGCAAGCTCGAAGCGGAGGCCACAAGTCTGCGGGCAGAAGTCAAAGACCTGGAAAACTGCCGGGTCGAAATGGAACAATACCTGACCTACGCTGAAACCCGTAAACGGGAGTTAGAGGTCAGCACTAATCCGCTGCAGGCAACGCTGAAGCAACTCCAGACCCAGGTGGCCGGACTGCAGACCGAACTGACTGACCTGGAAACCCAGGTAGCTGCCCGACATAAACAAAAAGCCGAGCTGGAAACCCAACTGGCCAATCTAAAAATTCCGGTCGTTCCGGGGGATGGGCTGACTCCTGTCCCGGCGGCCAAGACGGCCAGCAGCCCCAGTGGCAATGGCTCCCGTACCAGTGGCACTGCCCAGACTCAAACCCTGGCTGCTCCTGCGGCCACCGTCGCCCCGTCGATCGCCCGACCCGTAAAACCGGCTAATCGGGAAGTGGCAAAATCCGATCGCCCTGGTTCTGACCTGGGTCAAGACTGGACAGAGTTAATGGTGCAGATGCCCGAGTACGAACTGCAAGTGCTGCGATCGCTGGTAGAGCACAACAATCCGGCAGGCGTAATCAAGCGGATTGCAGAAGCCAACCTGACCATGCCCGAGATGCTGATCGACTCCATCAATGAGCGAGCCCTGGATACGGTTGGCGATATCATCATTGAACCTGGTGAGGGGTCAACCCCAGCCACCGTTGCCCGCGATCACCTGAAAGCTGTGAAGAAACTAATTAAAACCTATGATTACCTGAACACGTAGGATGACAAATTAAGTCGGCAGTCGTAATTCTTTAAAAGGGGAGCGGGGCCCTGGCCCCAGGGGGGTTGCAGAAATTAAGCCCCCCGGTTGATTCAATTCACCCTGCCCAGGTTAAAACTGACGGCGGGAAAAAACCAGGATGGAAATTGACAACAGTAATACCGTGTAAAGCAGACCATAACCGGCATTTACCAGCAGGGTATCGGTGGGGGGCAACTGCCCATAGACCGCCTGATTCTTGAGATCGAGACGGGCCAGGTCGGGCAAAACCAGGTAGATACTCTGCATCAAATTTTCGATCGCCGGATTTTTGCTGAGTTTGCCAAAGGCCACCAGATCTCGACTGAAGTTACCCATCAGATAAACTGCAAAGGTCAGTAGGGTCGCCAGCAGAGAACTGGTAAATACACCAAACAAAATCGCTACCGCCGTCATCAAAGACAGCTGGAGAAACAGGTACAGCGAAGACAACAGAATATTGCCAACGGGGTAATCAACCCGGCTGAAGGACAAAATTCCCATATAAAGCACTGTCATTACCAGCACCAGCACCGCCAGCACCGCTGACAGGCCCCAATGCTTGCCAACAATAAATTCCGTGCGACTGATCGGCTTGGCAATCAGGGCCAGCACCGTACGTTTCTCGATTTCTTTATTGACCAGCCCAGTACCAACAAACACGGCAATAATCAGACCCAACAGGGCCATGGCCGCCAGGCCCACATCCAGAATGATTTTGTTTTCGGTGGCGGCGGCGATTTCGGGCAACAATCGCACGGCCAGCAACAGGAAAACCGCAAACAGTCCTACCAGGTAGAGAACGCGATCGCGAATTACTTCCCGAAACACGTTCATAGCGATGACAAAAGTTCTACGCAGGTTCATCGGTCGCCCATAAACTCAATCCCTTTCCTATTAAAGGCTAACTGTCCCGCTTCTGCGTACCTATTCTGCGTCCCATTCTTCGGCATAATAGGCGAAGGCTTGATGTAGGAAGAAGGTTAACTGGCATGAGTGATGCGATCGCATGGACAACGGAAGCCGAAGCCCGTTTGAAAGAAATTCCGTTCTTTGTCCGTCCGGCGGCCCGAAAAAAAATCGAAAAGTTTGCCCAGGAAGCAGGGGTAACTCAAATTACGGTCGAGATTTACGAACAGGCCAAGAAAAAGTTTGATACCAAGTAGGGCCAGGTTTGGCCCGGTTTGTACCGAACCCAGTAACCCCAACCCTGACCGAGACGCTGTTCTGTCAACTCCTAAAACGGAAAGGGCTTCCAGGGAATCCATTCGGCCCAGAGTTGAGCCATGGTGCCATCCCGCAGGGTTTCTTGCAGGGCCTGATTCAACGCCTGTAAAAGTTCGGGTTGCTGTTTACCAACCCCGATCGCAAAGGGTACGCGGGTCGGTAGGGTAAACCCCAGACGCAGGTTGGGATCTTCCTCTGCAGCCACCACAAGCACCAGTTCATCATCGATCAGGGCATCAATCTCCCCCGATCGCAAAGCCGCCAGCATTTCCGGTAACACCTTATCACTGCCCGGAAAAGGTACTGGAATCGCCCCAGGAAAAGAATCTACCAGGGCAATATTGGTACTGTCTGCCAGACCTCCGACCCGCACTCCGGCCAGATCCTTCACCCCCTGGATGGGGCTATCCTGCCGCACCAGCACCGCTTCATCAAACAGACCGTAGGGCCGGGTGAAATTCACCCATTGTTGTCGCTCCGGGGTGATCGCCTGGTTAAACCAGATGACATCGTAGTTGCCGGTCTGTAAGCGGGTGTAGAACTCGGCCATCGGAGTGTTGTGCCAGACGGGTTTGAGACTTAACTTCTGACAGATCACCCGGGTCAGTTCTGGTTCGTAACCCGATCGCCCGTCGGAACTGACGTAACTCATCGGTCGGGCATCAAAATCGCTGGTCACGATCTGCAACTCACCCGCTTTTACCGTCGGCAATGCGTTTAAATTCATGGGTTTTTGAGCAATTCTGGGACTGAAGGTAGCCCTTCTACAAGCTTTAGCAAATCCGATCAAACCCGCCAGGAGAGTAGCTGGAAATACATTTTTTCCAGCTGACGAACTTATTATAACAAGTTAACCACTTCCCCTCTCCTTCCACCCCTTGCAGCAGGTGTCCCATGAACTACGAGCCGATTCAACTGACGGATGCTCAGATTCAGCAGTTTCATCATGATGGCTTTTTAATTCTGGAAAACTTTTTGCCTTTGGAGCTCACCCAGCGCCTGATTGAACGGATAGAACCCCTGTTTCATGGGCAATTTGAGACGGGTATTTATCCCGATGAATGGTACTGGCGACCGGGGTTGAGCCTGCCCGACATCACCCGGGAGATTTGTAATGGCTGGAAATGCGATCGCACGATCGCCAGTACGGTTCTCTCTGCCGAGGTTGGACGCTTAAGTGCCACCCTGGCCGGTTGGGAAGGGGCCCGGATTGGCCAGGACAGTATGTGGATGAAACCCCCGGGGGCGAAGGAGATTGCCATGCACCAGGACGGGGCCTACATCGACTACCTGAATCCACCTGCCATGATGACCTGCTGGATTGCCCTGAACGATGCCAGTGCCGCCGACGGTACCCTGATCTATGCCCGGGGTTCCCATCACTGGGATTTGATTGATGTAGCCGGAGAATTCCATGCCCCGACGAAGGATTACCGCTGGGCCATGCTCCAGGCCGCCGAACAGGCCGGAGTCCCGGAACCTGAACTGGTTCTGGTAGAAGTGCCGGCGGGGGGTTGTGCTTTCCATACGGGTCGCACCTGGCATGGATTATGTAAAACCACCCGGCCTGAAGGGGTGTTTCACAGTATGGGCTTGCATACGATTCCGGCCCATGCTCAATTTCACCCAACTAACCCGGCGGGCTACATTTATGGGCGCTACAAACGGGTGGGAGATACCGCCATGGATGAGAGTTTTTTCCCGATCCTGTGGACCCGGGAGGGCTACCGTTCTACCTGGTTACAGGACTACTGTGAAGATGCGTTGTTGTCTCGCTGCGTCGCCCCTATGTCCGTGGGAACAGCAGGCAATCCCGGCGAAGCATGAAAAAAGCGATCGCCCAGATTAGGCGATCGCTTACCAAACACCTTTAAACCACCTTAAATCTTCGGCTTAAGCAGCAGTTTTCTGCCGCCGCCGCCGTGCTGCTGTCAGACCGGCTCCCGCCAGGGCCAGACCCGCCATCGTGGCTGGCTCCGGTACGGCTTCGGCGGAGGGAACTTCCCGGGTCGTAACCGTTGCCTTACCACCGGTCTGGAATACCACGGATGCTACCTGACCAATGAATTCACCCGCCTCGGGAGGTACGCCGTCAGGGAGATTTTGCTGCAGCAGAGCCACGGCCAGGGTAACCTGCGCCCCGGTAAATTCGTAGGTTTGAGTTCCGAGGGTGGGGAAATCGCCATCGCCCAGGTAGTCAAACGGGGCATTAGCCAGAATATTCGGGAGAATTCCCTGATACTTGGTGGGGGCAAAAAGATTGAGGAAGGATGCAACCGCTGCTCCGTCAGGAGTAAACAGATCACTGAAACCAGCACTTACCCCAAATAAGGAAAGATTCAGGTTAAAGTCCTGAACCTCGTATTCAAACAGTCCTGGGTTAGCCACACTGGGGTCTTTGGTAAAAGTCAGATCTCCATTCGCCACCGGAATACTGGGGTTCGCGATATTAGATCCGGTGAGGGAAAAAACCGAAACAAAGGTAGCGGCCTCGGCTTCGGGGGCAGCTACACCCATCACTGCCAGAGCAGCGACTGCTCCGGTAGCGGCCCCTGCAATTGTTTGAAAGGCATTCTTTTGAAATAGACCGATCGCCATTGTTTACTCCTGAAATATCTAGGCAGGCAAATGAACTTAGAGCTGCGACCACAGGGGAACATAAACACCTGTAAAGCCCCGTCAGGAAACCCGATTGAATCAATTCGACCGCAATTTGTACAGATAGAGAATTTACTTAGAACTATCCACTGCACAGGAAGCCAGAGGGCCGACTGCACTAATCTGCTTTCCTTCAGAAAACTTCAGTAATAATGCTGATAAAAGGATGAACTAGAACTTCCACAAATTAGCATCCCTCCCCTGGAATACCAGTAGAATGTGGGCTACTTTACAGAAAAAACACATCCTATTCCTGATATTTTGCGAAATACACGCAAAATCCTTCCGAAAAAATCTCGTTACTATTGTCTCCGCTGGCCGATCGTCAGTAGTCTGTCGTAACTCTCACCCTTTAGGATAAGGATTGTGAATTAATGGAATGCCCCCGTGAGTCAAGCCAGCCCCGCAGATAGCAAGCCACTCCAGCGCACCCCTCTATTTGACCTGGCCAGCGAGCTCAAGGCCCGAATGACCGCCTTTGCCGGTTGGGAAATGCCCGTCCAGTTTAGCGGCATTACCCGGGAACACCTGGCGGTTCGCAACGCCGCCGGGATGTTTGATATTTCCCACATGGGCAAATTTCGTCTGATCGGCCCCCAGGTGTTAGAGCAAATTCAACCCCTGGTACCCTCGGATCTGAGCCGTCTCCAACCGGGACAGGCCCAATACACCGTACTCCTCAATCCCCAGGGAGGCATGATCGACGACCTGATTTTTTACTATCAGGGGCTGGATCAGGCCGCCAACCAGCGTTGGGTGACGATCGTCAATGCCGCCACCAGCCAGAAAGACAAAGCCTGGATGCTGGAACACTTAGATACCAGCCAGCTCACCTTTGAAGACTGCTCCGACCAGGTGCTGCTGGCGCTCCAGGGGCCCCAGGCGCTCGCCTGTCTGCAACCCCTGGTCAGGGAAGACCTGTCTGCCCTCAAACCCTTCGGCCACCTGGAAGGCACGATTGCAGGGCAACCAGCCTTCATCGCCCGCACCGGTTATACCGGAGAAGATGGCTTTGAAATTATGGTGGCTCCTGAGGTAGGGCAGGTTCTCTGGCGATCGCTGATTACCGCCGGGGTCGTACCCTGTGGCCTGGGAGCCCGGGATACCCTGCGCCTGGAAGCGGCTATGGCCCTCTACGGGCAGGATATTGATGACAGCACCAGCCCGCTGGAAGCCGGGTTAGGCTGGCTGGTACACCTGGATAGCAAGGGCGATTTTATCGGTCGATCGGTGTTAGAACAGCAAAAGCACCAGGGGGTGAGCCGCCGTCTGGTGGGCCTGCAAATGCAGGGGCGGGCGATCGCCCGTCATGGTTACCCGGTTCTGTCGGAGGGTCAGGTTGTGGGGGAGGTCACCAGCGGCACCCAGTCTCCTACCCTGACTTCGGCGATCGCCCTGGCCTACGTACCAACCGCCCTTTCTCAACCCGGGCAGCATCTGGAAGTAGAAATTCGCGGTAAACTCTATCCGGCAACGGTGACCAAACGGCCCTTTTACCGTGCCGCCAAACAATAATTTTTAATTCGTTCCAGGGTCAATCTATTAAAGATCGTGAACTTAATAAACCCCCACTTAATTTTTGAAAGCCCGATTGAGCTTTTAAAAATTATAAATTTGGTTTTAATTAGTCAGAGATCCTCACCTCAATCCATTACAAGGACAGCGTATGGCTTTCGATTACCCCGATGATCTGAAATACCTGGATTCCCACGAATATGCCCGCCTGGAAGGAGAAATTGCCACGATCGGCATTACGGCCTTTGCCGTTGACCAGCTGGGCGACATCGTGTTTCTGGAACTCCCGGAAGTAGGGGATGCCCTGGAAAAAGGAGAAAAATTTGGCACCGTGGAATCGGTTAAAGCCGTGGAAGACCTCAACTCTCCGGTCACCGGTACGGTGGTAGAACGGAATGACCCACTGCTAGATGCCCCAGAACAGTTGGGGGAAGACCCCTACGGAGAGGCCTGGTTACTCAAAGTGCGGGTGAATGACCCCGCCGATCTGGAGGATGCCCTGAGCGCCGCCGAGTATCGCCAGCAGGTAGAAGGGGAATAATGAACAGGGGCGATCGCCAATCCTGGTTACGCCCTCTCACCTCGCTTTCAGAAGATTCTGTTGCAGAATATTAAGAGAGCGTCCTTCCCCTAACCTGCGAGTTTTTCATGCTAGAGCCTTCCAGCCAGCCCTCCGGTATCAGCCAGAACCCCGCCCCCAGCGATCGTCTTCCTTCTGCCCAGAGCAATGGCAACGGGGTGCGATCGGCCCTGCTGCCCCAGAATGGCGGCAATCCTCTGGCCTACACCGATTCCTTCTTGCAGCGACACCTTGGTCCTTCCGAAGCGGAAGTCGCAGCCATGGTGCAGTTACTGGGGTTTGACAGCCTGGAAGCATTGATTGACGCGACAGTCCCTCCGGCCATCCGCCTGCAACGCCCCCTGCAACTGGAGGCTGGCAAGGCAGAATACGAACTCCTGGCAGAACTAAAAGAAATTGCCCAGGAAAACCATGTCTTCCGTTCCTTCATTGGCATGGGCTATTACAACTGCATTACACCCCCCGTCATTCAGAGGAACATTTTAGAAAACCCCGGCTGGTATACCCAGTACACCCCCTACCAGCCCGAAATTGCCCAGGGACGACTAGAGGCTCTGCTCAATTTTCAAACCCTGGTGACCGACCTGACTGGCCTGGAAATTGCCAATGCCTCCCTGCTTGACGAAGCCACCGCCGCCGCCGAGGCCATGGCCATGAGCTTTGGGGTGAGTAAAACCGGTGCCCGTACCTTCTGGGTTTCCGAAGCCTGCCACCCCCAGACGATCGAGGTGCTTCAGACCCGGGCCCAACCCTTAGGCCTTGAAGTATTGGTGGGAGACCACCGCAGCTTCAACTTCGATACGCCCGTATTTGGGGTGTTGTTGCAGTATCCCGCCAGCACCGGGGCGATCTACGACTACCGCGAGTTTTGCGATCGAGCCCACCAGGCCAAAGCCCTGGTCACCGTCGCCGCTGACCTGCTCAGTTTGACCCTCCTCACCCCGCCGGGGGAATTTGGAGCCGACATTGCGATCGGCAGCACCCAGCGGTTTGGCGTTCCCCTGGGCTACGGTGGTCCCCACGCCGCCTACTTCTCCACCAAAGAAGCTTACAAGCGGCAGCTTCCCGGCCGCCTGGTGGGAGTCTCGAAGGATGTCCATGGCCAACCGGCCCTGCGTCTGGCCCTGCAAACCCGAGAACAACATATTCGGCGGGATAAAGCCACCAGTAACATCTGCACCGCCCAGGTGTTGCTGGCGGTGATCGCCAGTATGTATGCCGTCTACCATGGTGCCGCCGGGTTGCGCCAGATTGCCCAGCGGGTACATTGCCTGACTACAATCCTGGCTACGGCACTAAAGCAACTGGGCTACCAGCTCTGCCCCGAACCCTTCTTTGACACCCTGCAGATCCAGGTCGGGGCCGGCAAAGCCAGGGAAGTGCTGGGACGGGCCCACTCCCACCAGATTAACCTGCGTCTGATCGATGATGGGACGATCGGGGTTTCCCTGGACGAAACCGTTTCCTCCGACGACCTGGTGGCTCTGTTCAAAATTTTTGCCGGGGAAGAACTACCCCATTTCACCCCCGAAACCCTGCTTTCCTCCTGTCCTGTATCGCCAATTCCAGGAGCCCTGCAGCGAACCAGCCCCTACCTGACCCATCCGGTCTTCAACTCCTACCACTCTGAAACCGAGTTACTCCGCTACATGCGCCGTCTAGAATCCCGCGATCTTTCCCTGACTACGGCGATGATTCCCCTCGGTTCCTGCACCATGAAGTTAAACGCCACCGCTGAGATGGTACCCGTTACCTGGCCAGAGTTTGGCCAGCTCCATCCCTTCGCTCCCCTGGAACAGGCCCGGGGCTACCAGATTTTGTTTGAGCAACTGGAAGCCTGGCTGGCTGAAATTACCGGATTCGCCGGTATCTCCCTGCAACCGAATGCTGGCTCCCAGGGCGAATACGCCGGGTTACTGGTGATTCGGCAATACCATCAGTCTCGCGGAGAAGCTCACCGCACAGTATGTCTGATTCCCCAGTCGGCCCATGGCACGAATCCGGCCAGTGCGGTGATGGCCGGTATGAAGGTGGTACCGATCGCCTGCGACTCAGAAGGCAATATTGATATTTCTGACCTCAAGACCCGGGCCGAACAGTACCGGGATACCCTGGCTGCTCTCATGGTCACCTACCCATCCACCCACGGCGTATTTGAGGAAGGCATCCGGGAGATCTGTGCCCTGGTTCATGCCAATGGGGGTCAAGTTTACATGGATGGGGCCAATATGAATGCTCAGGTTGGCCTCTGTCGTCCCGCAGATTTCGGAGCCGATGTCTGTCACCTGAATTTGCACAAGACCTTCTGCATTCCCCACGGCGGCGGCGGTCCCGGGATGGGCCCGATCGGGGTAGCCAGACACTTGGTGCCCTTTCTCCCCGGCCACTCAGTCGTTCCCCTCTATGATCCAGCCAAGACCCATCTAGGAGCGGTTTCTGCCGCGCCCTGGGGCAGTCCCAGCATTCTGCCCATTTCCTGGATGTATATCGCCCTGATGGGCGGAGCTGGTCTGACCCAGGCTACCAAAATCGCCATTCTGAATGCCAACTACATCGCTAAACGCCTGGAAGACCATTATCCGGTGCTCTACAAAGGTAAGCAGGGATTGGTGGCCCATGAATGCATTCTGGACCTGCGTCAGTTTAAGAAAACCGCTGAAGTCGAGGTCGATGACATTGCCAAACGCCTGATCGACTATGGCTTCCATCCTCCTACCGTGTCCTGGCCCGTAGCCGGAACCATCATGGTAGAACCGACGGAGAGCGAATCGAAAGCCGAACTGGACCGCTTCTGTGATGCCATGATTGCCATTCGAGAAGAAATTCGCGAGATTGAGACGGGTCAGGTCGATCGGCGCAATAATTTACTCAAAAATGCGCCCCATACCGCCCTGGCCATCACTACGGAGAATTGGGATCGGCCCTACTCCCGCCAACGGGCCGTCTACCCCACCCCCTGGAGCCAGAACCACAAATTCTGGGCTGTCGTTGGCCGAATCGACCAGGCCTACGGCGATCGCAACCTTGTCTGCACCTGCCTACCCATGGAGGCTTACGGCGAATAGTATGACCGACCAGTATTACAAACCCGAACACCTGCCTCACTTTGGGCAGATTGGCGAAGGTAGCCCGGAGCTAGCCGAAAAGTTTTTTGCTTACTACGGAGCTGTGTTTGCCGAGGGAGCCCTGTCGGTGCGAGAGAAAGCCCTGATTGCCCTGGCGGTGGCCCATACGGTGCAGTGTCCCTACTGCATTGATGCTTACAGTAAAGAATGTTTGCAACAGGGCTCTGACCTGGAGCAAATGACCGAGGCAGTGCATGTCGCAACGGCGATTCGGGGAGGGGCATCCCTGATTCATGGGCTTCAAATGCTGGACCATGTTCAGAAACTGGCAATGTAGTGTTTTTTACCTGCCAGGGCTGATCCCCTGTCAAACCCGTAGAAAGTTTGGGCACACTAAAGTCAGGGTGTTCTGATGAGCCATCTGCCTCCTCCTGATGGGATCAAAGATGGCGAAGTTTTAACACACTCAGCATAAGGTGTTCTGTTCTGCCAGTGAGAAAATACTACAATCACTAAATATCTGAGCCGAACACCAGATTAGGAATAGAAGGTATGTTAACGTCCTATGCGACAGACAGATGAGGTTCCTACAGACAATCTCGATGTCACAACCATTCAAATAGCCCCAGCAACGGCGGCCCAGACCGAGTACGAAGCAGCTCTCACTTACTACGACCAGTGGATTCAACTCCAACCCGATAGTTATGATGCCTGGTCAGAAAAGGGGAACTGGCTGTTAGGCCAGGGTCAGTACGGGGAAGCCATTATCTGTTTTGACCAGGCCATTGCCCTCAACCAGATGATTCCGCTGACTCACTACAGTCGGGGTTGGGCCGCCTATATGCTGGGCTGGTACGATGCGGCGATCGTCAGTTACCAGAATGTTTTATACCTTGATCCGGGTTTTCCCAACGCTTGCTATAGCCTGGGGCTGGCCTTTTATGTCAAGCACCAGTATCAACAGGCAATTCCCCCTCTGCAACAGGCGGTAGAACAGCAGCCAGATTTTGTGGATGCCTGGTACTGTCTGGCTTCAGCTCTTTACGCCACGGAGCGCTACGAAAGTGCGATCAAGCACTTTAACCACGCCTTAGAGTTACACTCCGACTACCAGGAAGCCTACAGTGGACGGGGGGCCGCCCTGATGGCTCTGCGGGACTACGAAGCGGCGATCGTCAGCTTTGATAAGTCGCTCAGTCTCCGCTCTGATGATGCTGAAACCTGGTATAAGTGGGCCTCTTGCATGAAACGCCTGGGTCGTCACGAGGCGGCGATTGTCGGCTACGACAAGACCCTGGTACTCCAACCCAACCATTGGGAAGCCTGGTATAACTGCGGTAGTTGCCTGATGAAGCTGGGCAATTACGACCAGGCCATTGCCAGTTTTGACCAGGCCCTGCAGCGCCAACCTGACCACTATGAGAGCTGGTTTAACCGTGGGGTCGCGCTACGCCACAGTGGCAAGTTAACCGAAGCCGTCAATAGCTACGATAAGGCGATCGCCCTGCGTCCCGATGACTATAAGGCCTGGACAAACCGGGGAAACGTACTGTTTAGCCTCGATCGCCTGCAGGAAGCCGTGGCCAGTTATGACAGGGTGCTGGAATTGAACCCCGACGATGAACGAGCGAAACAGAGTCTGGCCATGGCCATCAAGCGGTTGAGCAGCAAACAGGGAAAATAGGCCCCCCTGACCCAGAAGCTATTCAGCTTTGATCGCTTTACCAAGATAGGTAACCGAAATATCTTCACTCAGGCCCATGTCAACGGAGCCAGTTCTTTTATAGTGAAGATAAGCTTGAAAGTTTTCTTTGAGAGAATTTTTGAGTAAGCTCAAGCCGTAGATCTCAATGTCGGTCAATCCAGCCTGGTGCAGTAAGCAGGTCAACTCTTGGGGTGGAATAAACTTATTCCAGTCATGCACCCCCTGGGGAATTTCCCGCAGGATATTTTCTAATAACCAGATCATGACAATTCGGGATTTTAGCGTCCGATTGATCGTGTCAAAAAAGAAATATCCCCCCGGCTTCAAAACCCTGGCCACTTCGGCAATCGTTGTGGTCAGATCGGCCACATGCTCCAGCACATCGACACAGACCACGCAGTCAAACTGGGCCTCCGGGTAGGGCAAGCATTCTGCCAACCCAACCCGATAGTCGATCGCCAAACCCTGGTGACTGGCATGGGCTTTAGCCGCCTCAATGCAGGCCGCCGATTGATCAATCCCACTGACGATCGCCCCGCGCTGGGCCATAAACTCACAGGAAAAACCACCCCCGCAACCGATATCTAAAACCTGCACCTGCTGCCAATTTTGTAAGTAACGATCAAAATAGGCAAAGCGGGGTTGATTGAGATAATACAACCCGTAGATTTTGGCAGTCTGGTTCCACCATTCCGGGGCACTCAAGTCATAAAACTCCAGATTATTGCGTTTCATTGTTCCTATGTCCCCTGTCTCAGTTATTATTCCGGTTTTGAATGAAGCTCGCTATCTGGAGCCGACCCTGCGCCACCTGAAAGCCCTGGAACCAGCCGCCTGGGAAATTGTAGTCGTGGATGGGGGCAGTACCGATAACACGGTGGAAATTGCTCGGAACTGTGGAGTTAAAACCCTGATTTCGCCCCAACCCGGTCGATCGCCCCAGATGAACTGGGGAGCCAGGGCCGCCACCGGAGACATTCTTTGCTTTCTCCATGCCGATACCCTGTTGCCCCAGGATGCCCTTGGGGTGATGCAGCAAACCCTGGCCGACCCGGGCATTTCCTGCGGTGGGTTTATTTCTCTCATGACTGGTAGCACCCGAACCCGTTGGGGCATTTCCCTGCACAATTTTCTCAAAACCTACTACGCTCCCCTGTTATTTCGGCCCCATCTGTTCTTCTTCCGCGGCTTGCGTCTGCTGTTTGGTGATCAGGTAATCTTCTGTCGTCGCCAGGATTTCTGGCACTGTGGGGGCTTCGATCCGGCCCTACCGATTATGGAAGATGGCGATCTTTGTCGGCGGATTATTCGCTACGGACGGGTGAAGCAGGTGAACCGGGTCGTGCAGTCCAGCGATCGCCGGGTCGCCAGGTGGGGTAGTGTTAAGGCTACGGCCATCTACCTTTACATTGGTTTTCTCTGGGGGTTTGGAGTCTCCGCCGACTACTTGAAAAAGTTTTACGAAGATGTTCGCTGAAGTTGCTGATTTAACCCCCAATCGTAGGGTAAGTACGAAACTTTAACCGCCTCTGGCAACTCCGAAGCACCTCTGAAATAACCACGCAGGTAATCAGCAATAGAGTCAGATACGGTCAGAAAATCTTTGCCGTACCACTTAAAAATTTGACTGCAATGCAATATATTCTGAGCAGCAGCATAATGAACCTTGGCGGGGTTATTGATAAACCGATCGGCATCCTCGGCTAATTGCTGGCCAACTCGATCAGGATAGTAGGCTTCGTTACGCAGTAGAGGGCAGCCGATCGCGGCACAGACCAGGGCAAAGTGAATCCGGGGTTCACCAAACTGGGAACGGATAATGCCATGTTCAATGGCATTCAAACTATAGTTTTGCCCTTGCATGGAAAACACCGGACGGCTAAAAAACCGGAAAAGCTGCAGCCAATTGGGAACCCCTAAAACCTTGGGTCGGATGGAGGCAATGGGATACCGGGGCAAGATTTGAGCGATCACCAGCGCGTTGTAAAGGTTGAGCCAGAAGGTTAATTGCTCATCTTCCGTCAGGGTTTGAATAGTCACGGCCGAACACTCTTCTAACCAGTTGAACAACGGCTCGGAAGCTTCTGCTTTCCACAATTGGTAGTCAACCCGACCCTGGCGATCGACATAGTGCTGGAGTAGTTGGTTCCACAGGTGATAGCTGGGAGCGGAGGAATTTAGATTTGCCATAACTTAATCATTACTGCCGTTTCTGTTAAAGATTAACCGTGGCCTGAGCGCCGGTTCCTTAGCTCAGGGTATAGTTCTGATCGTTGATGGCAAAGGCTTTTAGCCTCTGTTCGCCAAACTATTTTCAGCAGACAGAGAAAATACAATTTGGCCCAGTCCGTGGGTTTCCCAAACCAGATCGCTTCCTTTCAATACCATCTTCTCAATTCAAGGATTACGGGTGAGCTTATGGCAACTGCCACGATCGATTCCATCGATACCAGCCAGTTATCTACCGAAGAAACCAATGCCCTGACCATTTTGAAAAACCTGACCGTCGAACAGGTGAGCCAGTTAAAACAACTGTTGAAACTGGATAAGCCCGATCTGATTGATGGAGCCACTCTGACAGCCCTGGCCCAGCTCTGTAGCAAGAGTGGGTTTCCCCTCACCTTAGAAGGAGTCAATGCCTTCAAAGACCTGCACCATCTGGGCAATAGTGGTGCTTTTCAGGGGGTCATCGGCGGTCAGACTGCGGGGGTTTACTTTGAAGAATTGTTAGAAGCAGTGGCTAGCAAACCGGCGGCTACTGCCCCGAAGGGCAATCTGAATCCGGCGATCGTGGCGGCGGCTAAAGAGCTGCGGGGGATGTCTACAGCGGATGGCCCCGATGGTGGCAATAATGCCTGTGCCTGGTCAGTCAACCGGGTATTGAAGAAAGCCGGAATTCCGCCCCTGGGAGAAAACCCCAACTTCGTGCCCTCGCTCCTGGAAGCACTGCAAAATGGCCGGGGCCAGCAGGTCGAACCAGCAGCATCGATCGCCGGAGATCTGGTGGTCGCCTACGGTGAAGCCCATATCGGCATTGCCCTGGATGATGGTTGCCAGACTGTCCTCTCTAATTCCTCTTCTAAAGCCTGCTTCCGCTGGGAATCAGACCTGGATTATATGGGCGTGTACGGTGGTTCCAGCACCGTTTACCGTCTACTGAAGTAAGGCTCTGAATCTTATAAGCTGTAAATGTTGATAATGGAGAGGGCAGTGCAAACCCTCTCCATTATCGTTAGAAGTCCTATGAATCTGGTCTGGGCTGGTTTAAAGCAATGGATTCACTGGCAATTTCCCCGGGTTGCGACAATTTCCGTTGCCGAACTGGCCGACTGGTTAAACCAGGAAGGTTCCCACCCTCTGTTGTTAGATACCCGCCCGGAAGTAGAGTTTGCGGTCAGCCATCTGCCGGGAGCCCAGCGAATTGACCCCCAGACCCAGGAGTTCGATCGATTTCAAGCGCTCCCCCACGATACCCCAATCGTCACCTACTGCTCCGTTGGCTACCGTTCGGCCCGGGTTGCCGATCGCCTGCAAACCGCCGGTTTTACCAGGGTCCGCAACCTGGAAGGGTCAATTTTTGAATGGGCCAATACCGACCATCCGGTTTACCAGGGTGATCGGCGGGTACACCAGGTACATCCCTACGACAAACTCTGGGGCCTGTTACTAAACCCCGATCTGCACCCCACCTATCCCTCTACGGAGGGGTAAAATTTTAAGCATCTACATCTTAAGGCTGGCAGCATGGCTCACCCCCTCCGGATTCTGCTACAGACCACTATTCCCCCAACCGAGGACGACTGGAGTATTGCCCGCTTTTCCCTACTGCAGCAATATCTGGCCAGCCTCCGGGACGAAGCAGGAAACCCCCTCTACGAAGTAATTTCCCGAGATCGAGAAACCGATGCCCAGGGCAATGACCCGGTTTTAAGCCAGCTCGATCGCTCCGACTTTGACGAACTCTGGCTGTTTGCCGTAGATGTGGGAGATGGCCTGACGGCGCAGGACTGTCAGGGAATTACCGGCTTTCGGCAGCGGGGCGGAGGATTGATGGTCACCCGTGACCACATGGATCTGGGCTGTTCAGTTTGCAGTCTGGCCGGGGTAGGCGAAGCCCATTTCTTTCATAGCAAGAATCCTGACCCTGACCCCAGCCGCCACTGTATTGATGACCCCTATACCACCTCTATTCTTTACCCCAACTACCACTCTGGCCGTAATGGTGACTGCCAGACGATCACCCCCCTGGAACCCCTGCACCCACTGCTAAAAAACTCGGAAGCTGCAACCGGACATATTCAATTTCTCCCGGCCCATCCCCATGAAGGGGCCGTAGGGGTACCGGCCAGTAGCTCCCAGGCCAGGGTAATCGCCACAGGCAAGAGCCTGATCACCGGCCGATCGTTCAACCTGGCAGTGGCCTTCGAGCGGGAAATAGATGTCCAGGGCCACCGTCTGGGACGAGCCGTAGCCGAATCGACCTTTCACCACTTTTGCGACTACAACTGGGATGCCAGTCTCCCCTGTCCCAGTTTTGTCGATGAACCTCCCGGCCAGACTATGCAAACGGAACCCCAGGCCCTTCCCGATCTCAAAGCTTACCTTCGCAACCTGGCCGCCTGGCTGGCTCCAGAAAAATCGGAGTAGGATCAGGCCGGGGATTCATCTCTCCCATGCACCACCGCCGGAGGACTGGTAGCCTCTACAGCGGTCAGGGGTTCGAGAATTTTGTAGGTGTGGGCAGCCCCTTTAGGCACAACCCAGGAGTGCCCCGGCTCTAACAACAAAACCTGTCCTTCCAGGTGCAACTCCGCTTTCCCCGAAATGATGTAACCAACCGTTTCATAGTCCCTTGCCTGGGCCGGTTCAGGTTCAGCGGGTTGCTCATTTTCCCACAGCCGCAGGGAAACTTGCTTGCCCATAGCCAGGTACTTCTGGCCCATGTCTCCCCTGGGGGAAAACTGAGAATCGACTTTGATCGCCGTTGTGTCAGCCATAGAAATTTTGCCCCAAGTAACCATCAACCCATTCAGGCTAAAAATTCCGATCGCCAGCTCCATCTCCCGATTGACTGATATAGCTATGCCAGTTTATTGAAGACAAAGGGGTTGGGGGGGCTGTACTCCGTCCTAATCCAGGGGATTAGAGCTATAAAAAAGGAACCTGATACAACCAGGTTCCTTCAAACATTGATGGTAGTTAACCGAAAAATAATAAGGATTAAAGGTCTTTTTCACCCAATTCGCGGGTCATGTAGTCAAAGGGCTGGTCAATGAACCCGGTCGCAGCAATACCGGCAGCAGCTACCTGCTCTTTCACGATTTCTTTCATGATCTGAATACCCCGTACCGTCGGACCGATCGGCACAGCCAGGGAGTTATAGGTTTCCCGCAGACCTTCCAGCACCCGTTCATCTAAAACATCGGTATCTGCGGCAATCAGAGCATAGCTGGCATAGCGCAGATAGTAGTCCATATCGCGCAGACAGGCAGCATACCGGCGGGTCGTATAGGCATTACCCCCGGGGCGAATCAATTCGGGCAGTTCATCAAATAGCTGCAACCCGGCCTGCTTCACAATCTGAGCGGCATTGCTGTTAATCACGGCGGCAGCCTGTACCCTGGCTAAACCGGAATCAAAGTAAGACTTCAAGCTATCGATCGCATTGCGATCCAGGTAGCGACCTGTAACGTCGTAGTTTCTGATCAGGCTTGTCACTGCATCCCGCATGAAATTCTTCTCCCAGTCGTCCTCTTTAAACAGATTTGGTATAGGTCTGGCTCGCGCCTCGAATAGCAATTTTTGCGCTTGACGTGTGATTCAGTCTATCACGAGGCGTAACCCGGAAATGCCATCTAACCCCTGTCAGGGCCAAGGCTTAACAGTTAGAAACATAAGCAGCTTTCTGACATCTCTTCCTAACTTTGTGCGTCTCTCCAGAGTCTAAATACCTCCAGCTGAGCCATTTTAGTGCAGACCCTTAATCAAAGTTTAAGTCTCACCAGAGATACTGGTTTTTTGTAGCGCTTGATACAAAAAGTACCCAAACCTGTCTCTAGGATGATTCAGATACAATCACGCTCTATTCTCAAGGGCATTTTCGAGGGAACGCTGCATAGCTCATTCACCGCCAAGTAAGAAGTCCTAGCAGCTTTTTAGATGCCTATTCTTGAGATTGTCCAGCAACTAAGGAGTAATTCATGGCGACCCCGCAAGACATCCTGGGGATGATCAAAGACCAGAACATTCAGATGATCGATCTGAAGTTCATTGATATGCCGGGTATCTGGCAACACCTGACGCTGTACTACAACCAGATTGACGAAAGTAGCTTCGTTGATGGTGTGCCGTTTGACGGCTCCAGTATCCGGGGTTGGAAGGCAATCAACGAGTCTGATATGGCAATGGTGCTCGATCCCAACACTGCCTGGATCGATCCCTTCATGGCAGAGCCTACCCTGAGCATTATTTGCAGCATCAAGGAACCCCGGACGGGTGAACCCTATTCCCGCTGCCCCCGGGTGATTGCTCAAAAAGCCGTAGACTACCTGCGTTCTACTGGTATTGGCGACACCGCTTACTTTGGTCCAGAAGCCGAATTCTTCGTGTTCGAGGATGTCCGGTTTGACCAGAACGAGCATGAAGGTTACTACCATGTCAACAGCGTTGAAGGTCGCTGGAACTCTGGTAAAGAAGAACCCGGTGGCAACCTGGCTTATAAGCCCCGCTACAAGGAAGGGTATTTCCCCGTAGCTCCCACCGATACCCTGCAAGACATCCGCACCGAAATGCTGCTGACCATGGCCAAGTGCGGTGTGCCGATCGAGAAGCATCACCATGAAGTAGCTACCGGTGGCCAGAACGAACTGGGTTTCCGGTTTGCTGAACTGGTGCAGGCCGCTGACTACCTGATGACCTACAAGTACTGCATCAAGAACGTCGGTAAGAAGTACGGCAAGACGATCACCTTCATGCCCAAGCCACTGTTTAACGACAATGGTTCCGGGATGCACTGCCACCAGTCCATCTGGAAAGATGGCCAACCCACCTTCTTCGGCGATGGTTACGCCAACCTGAGCCAGACGGCGCTCTGGTACATCGGTGGGATTCTGAAGCATGCTCCCGCCCTGCTGGCCATCACCAACCCCTCTACCAACTCCTACAAGCGGCTGGTTCCTGGCTTTGAAGCTCCGGTAAACCTGGCTTACTCCCAGGGTAACCGTTCTGCCTCCGTGCGGATTCCCCTCTCTGGCGGCAATCCTAAAGCCAAGCGCTTAGAGTTCCGTTGCCCGGATGCTTCCTGTAACCCCTACCTGGCGTTTGCAGCCATGCTCTGCGCCGGTATCGACGGTATCAAGAACCAGATCGACCCCGGTAGCTCCCTGGATGTAGACATCTACGACCTCAGCCCCGAAGAGCTGGCCAAGGTACCTTCTACCCCCGGTTCTCTGATGGATGCTCTGAAGGCCCTGGAAGCCGACCACGAGTTCCTGACCACGGGTGGTGTCTTCACCGAAGACTTCATCAACACCTGGATCAGCTACAAGCTCGACAACGAGGTGATTCCCATGAGCATTCGGCCTCACCCCTACGAGTTTGCTCTCTACTACGACGTTTAATTGCGTAGCAGTGGCAGGGAACCTGGTTGCCTGCCTCTAACAGCAGTCTTTCCTGCAGAAAAGCCAGCCTTTTAAGGCTGGCTTTTTAATTGAGCCAGGACGGGCAAGATAAACTTCCGCCGAATCCCGAAAACTACGCTTGACAGAGCGGTTTGATTTGAAAAACTGCGTTACGATCGCAGCAAGCCATTTACAAAACGACATAAATTCTATGACGGTTGCCTATCCGCGTAAATTTCAAGCCACCTTTGGCGCTCGCGAAGTGATGAGCCAGGTTGTGCAGGACCGCGAAATTCATTTAATTACCCTGAATCGCTACCGATTTAGCGAACAGCGGAGTTGTGTCGATTTAACCAATGTGATTGAGCAGTTAGACGGTAGACCCGTCGAACTGGTGCGAGATCTATCCCACCATATTTCCGACGAAGCTCGCCATGCTGCCTGGTTAACCGACCTGCTGGTAGAGCTGGGAGCCAAGATTGGCCGACCTCCCGGCACCCTCTATGTAGAAGAGTTTGAACGGCTGATTGACCAGGAATCGTTTGATTCTGAAGACAAACGGGAAGATGCCATCATCGAGGCGATCGCCGCCATTAACGTCACCGAGAAACGGGGCTGCGAATACTTCTCGGCCCATATCCATGCCCTCAAGCAGGCTCCCAAAACCGAAGAGAACGTCAAAATTCGAGAGACGATCGAGCGGATCTTCCCGGAGGAAGCCGCCCATGTTCGCTGGGGTAACCGCTGGCTGGCTCAAATTGCCGATAAAAGCCCCGAACACCGACGCAAAGTGACGACGGCCAAGCAAAAGTACCAGGCGATCGAACAAACCGCCTTTGAATCGGGCATGGATATCACCTTTGGAGCCGAACTGCGGCGGGTAAGTAAGCTGGTGGATATCGCCAATACCCTGCCCCTGTGGCAGCGTCCCCAATACCTGATGGAACGGCTGCCCCAGTCTTTACTGGCTCCCGACCTGCAAATGACTCGGATCGACATCTTTCAACGGGTCTGGAATCGAGATCCCAGGGCCGCGATGGAAAAATTTGTCCCGATGTTTTTGTCAGGGCTGAGCCGAAAAGATCTGGATAAGCCAAAGGCCAAAGCTTAAACTGTCGAAACCGTTAAAAGTTACAGCAAAAACCAGACCCGATCGGGTCTGGTTTTTGTATCTACCCCCGTCAAACCTAAAAAAATCACAAGGCTGATGGCTGCTCCCCCGGTTCAGCGATAACGTAGACTCAAGACAAGCAGCGCTACTTACTGAACGAATACCTATGGTTATCCAATCTGATTCTGCCCCCACCTCCCTGGTCGGTGATGCTCTGGTAAATACTCCCGGCGAAGGCTCTGCAAGCAATCTGGTAGAGGTGATCGAAACCGTAATTGCCAGTCTGGATCACGATCGGACAGCTATGGTAAATCACAGCAATGGTGGCTATGTCTGGAAGTTTAAATACGGCACGATCGAGGTGTTTGTTCAGCTCACTGGCCTGTCCGATGAAGACACCCTGACGGTCTGGGCTGCGGTTTTGCAACTCCCGGCCCAGGATGAGGCCGGATTAACCCGTTCCCTGTTAGAGATGAACTGGGCCAGCACCCTGGAAGCTCGCTTTGCCATCTTTAACAATGAAGTGGTTGTCCTCTCTACCCGAGCCCTGGCAGACCTGTCTCCCGGTGAGATTTCCCGGGCCATTACCATCGTTGCCACCCTGGCCGATGAAAACGACGAATCCCTGCAAACAAAGTTTGGGGCAACAGCGGTTCAGTAAGTTTGACACCCTTGCAGACCTGGCGCTTCATTCCCCCGATTGCAACGACGGGGGCAATACAGATGGCGATCGATCGCTGGTTGTTGCACCAGCACTGGCAGGGAAACCACCCCCCCACCCTGCGATTTTATACCTGGGAACCGGCGGCAATTTCCCTCGGCTACCATCAACGGCAGTGGCCTGACCACTGGCAAACCCTGACCTGGCAGGGGCAACCCCTGGAGCTGGTAAGGCGACCAACCGGGGGCCGGGCCGTTCTGCACCAGGGAGATCTGACCTACGCCATCGTCACCTCCGGCTTGACCGGCAACCGGTTACAGGTTTACCAGCAGTTGTGCCAATTTCTGATTCAGGGTTGGCGATCGCTGGGGGTAGACCTGGACTATGGAACTGCCGGACGGGGTTATATCCACAACCCCAACTGCTTCGGAACGGCAACCGGAGCCGACCTGGTGACCCGCCAGGGAGCCAAGTTAATCGGCAGCGCCCAGTTTCGCAAAGGGGATGCGGTACTGCAGCATGGCTCGATTCAGTTGCAGCCCCAGGTTGACCTGTTTCAGCGGGTGTTTGGAGCTGAACTGGTAGTTCCCACCCTGCCCCTGGATCTGCCCCAATCGGAGTTGATTGCAACCGTGGTTCAGGCCCTTAGGAAGGCAGCCCAGGACTACTTTGGGATGGAGTTAGTCAGCCAGCCCCTCTCTGAATCCGAATGGCAGGCGATTCGGGACTGGCAGGTTGACCGTTTTAGCGGTTGACCGGTTGGGCTGACTCGGCGGCCTGCTGAGCGATCGTGACGATATTAAACCCTGGTGGGTAAGCGCCATCCTGTTTGATCTGCTTCACCATCGCTTCCGAGATCGGCATATTCATTCTTTCAGCCAGCACTCGCACGATATCCCCCCGATCGATGACACCACCTACAGCCCCAGCCGGAGACAGTACCGTAATCCGTCGCAGTTCCTTGGCTTCTAACAGCTGAATCACTTCTACTAAAGGGCTGTCTTCCTGCACCGCCGGAATCTGGCTGAGGGGATGAATAATCCGATAAAGGTTTTGAGTTTCCCATTCACTGCGTTCTACATCATGCAGATCATCGGCGGATACCAGACCCCGGTAACGCCCATCGGAAGCGGCATAGAACACCGCTGGTTGGAGCGCATTAATCAAGTAATTATCTGCAAACTGACGCAGGGTGATATCGGCATCGACGACCCGAAACTCGCGGGTCATGGCATCGCCCGCGTTAATTTTTAACAGAGTTTCCTGCAGATCCGTCATGCGTTCGTAATTATTCGCATTCTGCACCCCAAAGTAGCCCAGAAAGGCGATCCACAGACCACTGTAGTCCCCCTGAATTAGAAAGACCGCGGCCCCAACGATAATCGCGAACCAGCCCAGCAACTTACCCATGCGGGCCGCCCAGTGAATCCCCTGGAACCGACTGCCAGTTGCCTTCCAGACCGCGGCCTTCAAAATCTGGCCACCATCCAGCGGCAACCCCGGAATCAGATTAAACAGGGCCAGAACCAGGTTGATAAAGGCCAGATTGCGGGTCAATACACCCGCGGGACTGGTGGCCCCAGGAATCACCAGGGCAACCAGGGAAAGCAATAGAAACAAGCCAATACTGACAGCGGGCCCCGCCACCGCCACCTGAAAAGCCTTACCGGGGGTTTTAGATTCCTGGTCGATCGAGGCAATCCCACCAAACAAAAACAGCGTGATCGAGCTGACCTTAATCCCCTGAGCCCGGGCTACCAGGCTATGTCCCAGCTCATGGAGCAACACCGAAGCAAACAGCAACAGTGCCATCAATCCACCGGCTACAAAGGGAGTCACCAGTCCCCACTCCGGGTAAGTTGACTGCCACAGAAAGCCGCGAGGGATGGCAATCAGTACGAGCACAAAAAACCAGGATGGGTCAACGAAAAGGGGGATGCCAAAGAGCGAACCGACTCGCCAGCCTGACTGCATAAGATCTCCTCCAGTCCTACCTTAAGGATAAGGGATGGTTGCTGGTTGCTGGCGTTATCTCGACCATTTCTATCTTTAGAGGAACTCAATTAGTCAGGTCTATCCCATTTCTGCCTATCCTTTTGAGCCGCTAAAATAGAGGTTTGAATCCTTCCACCCTGAATCCATGACCACGCCCGTTGAGTTTCTTGATGCCTTTGATGTTGTTGTTGTCGGAGCTGGCCATGCCGGTTGCGAAGCAGCCCTGGCCACGGCCCGACTTGGCTGTCGGACCCTACTGCTGACCCTCAACTTAGACAAGATCGCGTGGCAACCCTGTAACCCGGCGGTGGGAGGGCCAGCCAAGTCTCAACTGGTGCATGAAGTCGATGCCCTGGGTGGGGAGATTGGCAAAATGGCCGATCGTACCTACCTGCAAAAGCGGATTCTAAACTCATCTCGCGGGCCAGCCGTCTGGGCTCTGCGGGCGCAGACCGATAAGCGGGAATATGCCGCTGTGATGAAAGGGATTGTGGAGAATCAAGCCAACCTGGTAATTCGGGAAGGGATGGCAACGGATCTGATCCTGGGAAGCAATGATCAGGTTTTGGGGGTTCAGACCTACTTTGGGGTGGCCTTTCAGTGTCAGGCCGTGATTTTGACCACCGGTACCTTTCTGGGCGGCAAGATCTGGGTTGGCAATAAGTCGATGGCAGCGGGTCGGGCCGGGGAGTTTGCCGCGATCGGCCTGACTGACACCCTGAACCGTCTGGGTTTTGAAACGGGCCGACTGAAGACCGGCACTCCGGCCCGGGTCGATCGCCGATCGATCAACTTCGACATCCTGGAACCCCAACCAGGAGACTCCGATCCCCGCTGGTTCAGTTTTGACCCGGAAGCCTGGGTAGAACGGGAGCAAATGCCCTGCCACCTGACTCGCACCACCGCCAAAACCCACCAGATTATTCAGGAGAACCTGCACCTGTCTCCGGTTTACGGTGGTTGGGTCGATGCCAAGGGGCCGCGCTACTGTCCCAGCATCGAAGACAAGATCGTGCGGTTTGCCGATAAAGAAAGCCACCAGATCTTTTTAGAACCGGAAGGCCGGGATATTCCCGAAATTTATGTCCAGGGGTTTTCCACCGGATTGCCCGAAGCCATCCAACTCCAGATGCTGCGCTCTCTTCCCGGTCTGGAACACTGCACCATGCTGCGTCCGGCCTATGCCGTAGAGTACGACTACCTGCCCGCCACCCAGTGCTATCCCACCCTGATGACCAAAAAGGTTGAGGGGCTGTTCTGTGCCGGTCAGATCAATGGCACCACGGGCTACGAAGAAGCGGCGGCCCAGGGCCTGGTAGCGGGAGTGAATGCAGCCCGCTTTGTCCGCCACCAGGAAATGATCACCTTTCCCCGGGAACAAAGCTATATCGGCACCCTGATCGACGACCTCTGTACCAAGGATCTGCGGGAACCTTACCGGGTTTTGACCTCCCGATCGGAGTATCGCCTGATCCTGCGGTCTGACAATGCCGACCAGCGGTTAACGCCCCTGGGCCGGGAAATTGGCCTGATCGATGATCGGCGCTGGCAATTGTTTACGAGTAAACAGGCCCATATCGCGGCCGAAAAAGAACGGCTGCACACCACCCGCGTCAAAGAGCAGGACACCCTGGGCAAAGAGATTGCCGCCTACACCCAGCAGGCGATTAAAGGCTCCATCACCCTGGCCGAATTGCTACGTAAACCAGGCTTCCACTATGTCGATCTGGATCGGTTTGGCCTGGGTAACCCGGAGTGCGATCGGGCGGAGAAGGAAGGAGCGGAAATTGACATCAAATATTCTGGCTATATCCAGAGGCAACAGCAGCAAATCGACCAGATCGCCCGCCAGGAACATCGTAAACTCCCCGGGGATTTGAACTATCACGCGATCGAAACCCTATCAAAGGAAGCCAGGGAAAAACTGGCGAAAGTCCGTCCCCTCACCCTGGGACAGGCCACCCGTATCGGCGGCGTCAACCCGGCCGATATCAATGCCCTGCTGATCTATTTAGAAGTCCAGGCCCGCCAGACCACCGAAGTCGGAGCCTGACGGGCTATTTCTGTCGCAGATCTATCCCTTCTGGCCCTGCAGAAGCGCCTCGATCGCCCGGGTTACTTCTGGTGGTGTGCCGGTAAAGCGAATTCGCACACAGTCTGCCGTTTCTGCCTTGCGCTGCAAGACCTTGGCATAGAGGTCAAGGTCTTCCAGTTCGGGAGCAGTAGCCAGTAAAAGGTTAATTTTCAGGTTGCTCAGAGGGGTGAGAAAGTGGTCAGACCAGAGTTCAGCCCCGTTATCAGAGAGCCGCAGCAGTTTGCCTGCAAATACGGTACCTACCCGATGTTTTCCTTCTAAGACGGTATAGCGCAGTAGCAGGGGACTATCCAGCCAGACAAATTCTTCCTTCTCTTCGGGCAGGTAAATGTTGTACTTCCCGCCAATACCGTTGACATCATAAAGAGTAATCGGTTCTTTAATTCCCTTAGGTTCCACCTGCATCTGACCAGTCACCTGGACGATCTCTGTCCCGGCATCATTAAAGGTATCCTGGGAAATCAAAATCTGCCGCCCCACAGAATAGGACTCGATCCGGGCCGCCAGGTTGACATGGTTGCCAATCACGGTATACTTTGCCCGCTTTTGCGAACCAATATTGCCAACCACCACTTCCCCCGTGTTGATCCCAATTCCCATTTCGATCGGGGGGAGGCCCAACTGACGATTTTGCTGGTTCACTTCCTCCATCGCTGCCTGCATTGCCACGGCGCAGGCGATCGCCCGCTGGGAGTCATCCTCGCGGTAGATTGGAGCCCCAAACATGACAAAAATACCATCTCCAATAAATTCGTTGATGGTGCCGTTGTAGCGGGTGATGATATCCGACATCACCCCCAGATAGAGGTTGAGAATCGTCACTACTTTTTCTGGCGGTAACCGCTCAGAAATGGCGGAGAACCCCCGCAGATCCGAGAGCATAATCGTGACTTTGCGCCTTTCCCCCCCCAGAGTTAACCCCTGCGGGCTCTCTAGCAGGCTGGCTACCACTTCATCGGTTACATAACGACCAAAGGTCTTACGCATTTCTGCAGCGGAGCGAGCCACATAACCGGTGATGGCAACCGCTGCCCCTACCAGACCAATCATCGGAGGAGCCAGGGGAATCCACCATCCCTGCAAAAAAGCGAGATACCCACTGACTAACAACACACCACCTGCCAGAATGACACTGAGGGCATTCAGGGGGCGATTACTGCGTCCATTTTGGTGCCGCTGCTGCCAGCTCAGGGCCGCCCCAACGGTCGTCCAGGCCAGAATCCACAGCCACTCTAGCGGTTCACTCCAGGTTTTCAGGGTAGGAGAACGACCATCCAGGGCGGCACTCAGGAGTTGACTGGTCAGATTGGCATGGATCACCACTCCCGCCATCCGGGTAGGAGCCGTCAGGCTGGCACTATAAGGTACATAAAACAGATCCTTCAGGCTCTCTGCGGTAGAACCAATCAAGACGATGCGATCGCGGAAAATATCTGAAGGTACCCGCCCGTTCAAAACATCGGTCATGGTCACCGTTTTGAAGGTCCGGATATCTCCCCGGTAGTTGAGCAACACCTGATAGCCTTCCATCGGGGCCCGCACATACCCGCCGTCATTCTGGTTAAAGGCAGGAAAGATCGCCGAACCCAGCTGAATCTGCTCGTTATCGGTCAACCCTGGCTTAATTCCTCTAGGCTCCAGATACTTGGCGGCCAGCACAAAACTGAAGCTAAAAACAGTGTTACCGTTTGGCTCATCCAGATATAGCATCCCCCGTCGGATTTTACCGTCTGCATCTAACACCAGATCGTTAGCCCCCACCTGATCTTTCTGCTTCAGGAGCGGAGGTGGCGCAACGGCGGAGCTATCGGTACTACTACTAACCTTCTGGACTCCAATCAGGTTAGTAGTAGTCTCAAACAGTTTAGTCAAAGTCTGATGACCGGGTTCTTGCGGTAGATCCCGGTACAGATCCAACCCAATTACCGCTGGCTTTTGCTGTCGCACATTCTCAAGCAGTCTGGCCAGGGTGGCATCGGACATGGGCCAGCCCCTTACCTGCTGGACATCTGCCTCATTGATCTCAATAATCACAATCCGTTGATCAGGCGCTTCCGGCGGTCGCAGCAGAAAAAACTGATCCAGAGCATTAAACTCTGGCTGCTGCAGCAAGCCCAGGCTACGAACCCCCAGGACGATCGCCGTTACACTGGGAACCGCGATCAGAATACCGCGCCACTGCCAGATCTTTTGTTTAAGCGCCTGCAACATAAGGGGTGATTACTGGTTAGCCAGGGTGCAGCAGTCTACCAGAGGCTCAACTGCCAGCGCATTTAAACCCACCGACTTCAGGAGTTGACTCCAGTCGTTAGCCAGTTTTGAGTTGTCGGGGTTGCGACGACGCAAATCGGCCAGGCTGGCCAGGGTTTCATGCCAGATCCCGGCCTCGGCATAGACCGCCGGACGATCGCCGGGTTTGGCCTGAGTCAGGGCCTTGGTCAGAGTACGCTCGGGAGCCACCCGCTCTACCCAACCTTCGATACTGGGGTTGCCGTTGGGGCCACCGGTGGGATCACAAATCACTGTCATAAACCAGTGGTAACGCTTACCGGCCTCCAGGGCAGGGGCAGTAATCGGTAGATCAAAGCGGGCAATCCCCGGTTGCTGAGGTAGGGTCAGGGTGGTTTGATAAACCACCTCCGAATCATCTTCTGTCAACAGAATAAAATCTGCCTGTTGGGCCGGAGATTTGGGGGCATGGAAGAAAAAACTGGGCCGTTCCTGCAGGGTTAGCCCCAGCCGATCGGGGGGAATTAACGGCACCAACATCTGCTTCTGGGAGACACAGGCTCCCCTGGTAGCTCCACCGGCTGTTTTTGGAGGAGTCCCCCGCTTCGGCACTTTAAAGTTAAGACTGACCCGCACCGGGGTTGTCACCCTGGCTCCTGCGACCAGCCCTGTCGATGCCTGGGCAGCCATCCCAGGGACAGGTAAAACAGATAAGGAAAGGGCAAGCAGTACCAGGTAACGATTCGTATAGGGCATGGAGAAACCCTCAGGTTGCAAAGGTTATGACGATCGAGGCAAGAGACTTAACGGTCAGGAACTAAAGATAAAAATTGTTCTGGTTAAAAATCCGTATATTAACGGAGGAGCAGGTTAGCAAACAGCGGTATTAAAAGTAGCGATCGGCCCCAGGGTATTGTAAGAGGATATCCTGAATCTTCCGAGAAACAGCTGATTTATCTCTGTAGATAACACATTTCCCAGTATGGACTGGAATTTTGCCAGTAGCTGTGATCGTGACAGGGCTTGATAAATACTTCAATTCTTCCAGGCAGCTTTGCAACAATCAGCACGTTTTTTTATAATCCTGTCTTTAGGGAAAATCAAGATAACTTCGTTACAACCAGTTACCGATCAACACAAAGGGAGACCAGTAGTAGGGTTGTTTGAACTGGGGTTCCCGCAGCAACGCGAGCTGGGCCTGCCGCAGTGCCTGGGCCTTGGTCATGCCTGGCTGGGTCAGTTCTTGATAAAACCGGGTCATCAGGGTTGCTGCCGCCTCATCATTGACTGACCAGAGGGTGGCAACGGTACTGCGGGCTCCCGATCTCACGGCGACTCCGGCCAGTCCCAGGGCTGCCCGTTGATCTCCAGAAGCAGTCTGGCAGGCACTCAAAACCAGCAATTCCAGAGGCGTGGTAGACCGCACATCTCGATTGCGGAGCAGGTCACTCAGCTGTTTGACCTTGAGCCGATCGTCCCAGGTGAGAATAAAGGTTTCCTCGGCGTTAGAGCTAAATTGACCGTGGGTCGCCAGATGCACCACATTGAACGGCACATTACTCAACTGCTGGATCAGATTCTGGTTCGTCAGATCCTGATTCAACAGCAGTTTGGCGGAAACTTCTGTGGTAATTTGCTGGAGTTCTACGGCCACCCCCGGTAAGGCTGAGAATCCCTGACGGGCTTCAGTCAGACCGCCGGTCAAGACTTGCAGATTTTGCGGTTGCAGGGGTTGGGGTGTGAGAAGTTGCAACCCGGGAGACAGAGCGACGTTGTAGTTCTCAATCAAAAATTGGGAACCGTCGTAGAGAGCCGCCATGGGCACTCCCCGCAAAACTCCGTCCAGAACAAATACCAGGGTTTTGATCCCGGCCCGGTTGAGGTCGGCGATCGCCGGACCCACTAACCAGTCGTAGCCCAGACGAGCCAGACGAAACCGTTCCCTGGAGGGGGAGATCGGACTGAGGGACTGGCGCAACTGGGCGATCGTTTGCTCGACCTCGGCCCGTCTGACCTCAGTACTGTAGTGGTGCAGGGGTTGGCCGGGAACGCTGAGAATCACTTCCAGCCGGTTTTCCAGAATGATCGGGTAGAGAATCGCCGCCGTTGGATCAATCCGATCGACCTGGACGGGGGCTGCCTGCAAACAGGCTTCTCGAAAGAAGTTATCCAGTTCGGCCAGTTGGAGAGACTCAATCACCGTTCTGGCCCTGGCCAGATTTTCCTGGCTGGGCACTCCAGAACTGCCGGGTTGTACCAGGAGTTCTACCAGTTGGCGGTAGACGGGTTCCACACTCTCGCGAAACGAAAACTGGACATCGGTGTTAATTGCTACCAGATCATTGCGTAGAGATTGCAGGGTAGTGACTGCCTGGGAATAGGCGGCGATCGCTCCGGGGTTCTGGTTTTGGGCTTTGAGAATACGCCCCAACTGCCACTGCCACTGGTAGGCAATATCGGCTGCTCCCAGGGATTGGGCAATGGCCAGGGCCTGTTCGGTGACAGTACGGGCATCTTCCCACTGACGATTTTGTTCGTAGAGTTTACCCAGGGTTCCCAGGGTATAGGACTCGGCTCGGGGATCGTTCAACTGGCGGGCCTGCTCCAGGGTAGCAGCCAGGAGTTGGGCGATCGCCTGGGCCGAGGGATTGCCTCTGGCCCAGGGCAACTTCATCCAGCTCTGGGCCAGATTGATCCGGGTATAAAGGTTGGTATGGCTGGCTGGCAGAGCAGATAACTGGGGCTGAATCTGGGCCAGCAAATTTTGGGCCACCTCTACCTGCTGGTCTTCCACTAAGAGACTCAGCTGGTTTGCCTGGGCCTGCAGGCGCAACCCGGGTAGGGCCGTGGTTGCAGCCTGTTGATAAAACTCCAGGGCAGCCCGATTATCTCCCTGGGTACGGGCTATATTGCCCAGACTGAACTGGATGGCAGGAACTTCCCCGGGAGCGGATTGTCGGGCGATCGCCAGACTTTGTTCTAAAATGCGACGGGATTGTTCCAGATCCCCGACGGAGCGCAATGCATTTCCCAGGGTTCGCAGACCCACCACCTTCGTAGGGGAATCGGGCTGTTGCCCTAAGTCCTGGCGAATCTGAATCAGGAGCGTGACTGCCCGACGATATAAACCTAACCCCTTCATCGCCTGAATCTGGTTAATTCTGGCCCGCAGATTGCCTTCCTGATCGGCAATCGCCTGATAGACTTGAGCGGCCTGTTCCCAGCTTTCCAGGGCAGGCTCAAATTTACCTGTACTCAGGTAAAGGCTGCCCTGGGTATTGAGGGCCTGGGCCAGAACCGGTCGATCGTCTGGCACCTGGGGATCTAACAAACTCAGACTGGTACGAATCGCCGTCGTCGCCGCTGGCCATTGGCCTAATTGCTGCCGGGCCAGAGAAATATTGCTCAGCACCAGCGCCCGCTGCCGCCGATCGCCCTGGCGTTCTAAGTCACTAGCCAGCCGTTGCCAGACTTCCACCGCTGCGGCAAACCGACCGGCGCTAAATAGTTCCCGTCCCTGCTGCAATAGATCGCTCAGGTCGGGATCTGCGGCCTGGTTGATTGCCAGCCACCCGGGAAACAGGACCGGAGTTCTGCCAGATTGCGGGGAAACCTGGGCCAGACCGGGAGCGATCGCAGTACAGAACCAGGCAGTAGCCATGGCCAGCATCAGCCAGCGGGTAACCCCTCCAGACCCCAGGCTCGGCCTTAAAACAGGTTGTAAACCACGGAAAAGTAAACGCCATTTTCTTGCCATGTTCGTCGTTCCGAAGCAACAGGGACTAAAGGAATTCCCCAATCTAAGCGGGCACTGAACCGATCGCCCTGCTGCCAGACCAGGCCCAATCCCAGGGATGCCAGGGTACTGGGGTCAGGATTACTATCGGCATCGCGGTTCCAGGCTTTACCCAGTTCGATAAACGGAGCCACCTGCAACAATCCAGTAATTTTAGGCACCCGCAGGATGGGCAGCCGCAGTTCTGCCGTGGCCAGCAACCCGTTATCGGTCAGCAGCAAATCCTGGCGATAGCCCCGGATGCTCTCCTGCCCCCCCAGACCAAATTGTTCCAGGGGCAGCAGGGGACGATCGGCCAGTTGCAGGTCTGAGCGCAGTAACAGCAGGGTATCGGCTGCCAGCAGGCGGGCCCACTGCACCTGCCCCCGCCAGGAGAAAAACTGGCTGTCTGGCCCTGACTCATTTATCGTCGCGCCCAGGGCATTCAACCCGACACTAAACTGCGATCGGGCAGCAAACACCGACTGAGCCCGGCGCTCCGTCCATTCCTGAAAAAACCGCAGGGCAGACACCCGGCTCTGGCCCTGGTCATTGGCTCCGGGAGACACCGCCAGGGGTACGCCTAAAATAAAGGTTTGACTGCGCTGGTGAGACAGGGTAGCCCCCAGGGCCAGCTCCTGGGAAGGGGTCTGGAGCAGGGGTTGGCGATAGGTCAGGTCAAAGGTGCGAGAATTGGCCCGAAAATCAATCTGGTCAAAGGGCTGTTCAACGATCAGGCTGCCCCCCAGACTGAACCGGAAACTCACAGTCCCGTTACGGGGGTTAACCGGCAGGACATAGCTGATATCTCCAATGTTGCTGCCCCTGGTATTGGCATAACCGATACTGAGGCTATCCCCCAGGCCCAGCAGGTTGGCTTCACTCACCTGCAGCTGGCGACGAAAGGTACCAACGGCGGGCGATCGACCATTATTGAGAGCCACCTGAAGATTAAACGTATCGGCCTCTGCCACCTTCACATCCAGCAGGTTAGACCCGGGACGAGTGCCCGCCGATAGTTCCGCTGAAATGGTTTGAATCAAGGGATTCAGTTGTAGCAGTTGCAAGGCTTCCAGCAGACGACGGTTGTTCAGGGGTTGCTGGGTCGCGATCGCCAGACGGGAACGGACATAATTTGGATTGAGCCGTCGAGTACCCACCACATTGATCGCTTCCAGACTGCCTTCTACCACCTGGATTCGCACCACGTCTGCTTCTAAAGTCTGGGGAGGAATCACGGCCCCAGAGGTAATGTAGCCCCGATCGGTGTAATACTTCGTGACTTCGGCCTGGGCCTGGAGCAGTTCGGCAAAGGTAATGGGCCGATTGGTAAAAGGAGCCGTTACCTGGGCCAGTTCGGCGGTACTGAAGACCGTACTGCCGACCACCTCAAACCGCTTGACCACGATCGTCCCCGGAATACGATTGGGAACCAGAGGAGCCTCTGGCGCTGGCACCGCAGGAGTCAGGTCAACCGGGGGAGGGGGTTGGGGCACGGGCGCGGGCAAAGGAATCGGAGCCGGAGCCGGGAGCAGGTCGCGGGGCGAGGGAATACGAGGCGGCTCGGTCTGACCGATCGCCCCCCAGCCTGGAAAGACGACTCCCAGGAAGCAGACCAGAATTACCAGCGGGGGTCTGCCTTGACTCAATCTATTTTTACCTTGCATGACAGGATACCGCAGCCAACCAGGGATCTTGGGGCGTGGCAGCCGCTTGGGCTAAGAGTACCACCTTGCCTCCAGCATTGACCATCCAGCCCTGGGCCTGACGCAGGGTTTCCGGAGGGGTGGGAGACAGAGACGGCAGGGGGCGATCGGGCCTCTGGTTTGAAGTCGGGGAAGACCGGACAATGGCAGATCCCAGATCAAACAACAGGCTTTCCCCTTCCAGGGTGGCATTGGGACTGGGAGGCAACCCACCCCGACCGGTGACAATAAATTCTCCGGCGGTTTTGGCCGTAGTTGCCCCACAGCCCTGGGAAATCAGGCCAGAAGGGTCAACCAGCGTCGGATCTACCTGCAAAATCCCCTGACTGGGATCGATGTCGGGAGTTTGCAGAGTCACCTGCCCACTAAACTCTGGCCCCAGCTCGGAAGTGGCAGTAATATCGCTGTTTGCCGTCAGAGCAGATCGAAAGGCGGTGCCAAAAATCCCTTCCGCCCGAATCGATACTCGCCCTCCCGGCCCCCGGGCCGCGTTGGCTGTAATATCACTATTTTCCAGAGCTACCAGGGTGGCTGTACTGATCCTGATGTTGCCACCCTGGGCCGAACCCAGAGCATTCGCCTGGATCTGACTGCGGTTTCGGAGACGCAAGTCTGCTGTTTGCAGAATAATGTTGCCCTGGGAACCCAGGGTATCTGCCCGCAAAGTCCCCTGGTTGAGCAAAATTAACGGAGCGGTGATATTTAATTCTCCGGCAGCCACTCCGGTGGTGTCACTCTTGACTGAGATCTCGGCCCCGTTGCTGACGGTTAACCGATCAGTATTGATGAAAATGCTACCGGCGTTGCCCGTGGCCCGGGTCGTCCCCGAGCTAAACGACTGAGAAAACAGGCCGCTATTTCGGGATGACACCACATCGCTCACCCCCGTTACCAGCACCGACCCGCCGATCGCATTCACCCGCAGGGTGCCGCCCTGGCCCGCCGCCAGAGTCGAGGCACTCACCTGAGCCCCGTTTTCGATCACCAGTTGACCCGTTGTGATGGTCAGATCACCGGCGGTTCCGGTACCGCTGGTACGGTTAATCAGAGCACTGGAGAGAAACGAATTGACACTGGGATCAAACTGCACTCCACTCAGCCGCACCTGGTTTGCCGTCACCGTCAAGTCTCCAGATCTACCGGCGCTCTCGGTCTGTACCCGCACCTGGGCACCGCCACTCAGGTTGAACTGGTCTGCCCGGATGGCAATATTCCCCCCGGTGACGTTACTGCGATTTACTGACACGATCGACGAGACATCCGAAAAGGTCACCTGCCGCCCTGCTACCTGAATATCCCCACCCCGGATGCCGGTACCGGCTCCACTCACCACCGAACCCTGGCCAATCTGAACATCCTGAAAGCCGGAAACACCGGCATACGTGAGGGCCCATCCCTGGAGGTCGGGAACCAGCCCCACCAGACTATTAGCCCCGACAGCTCCCAGTTCAATCCGCCCGCCTCTGGCTCGCAAAATACTGTTCTGGACAGAAACCGGCCCCCCCAGGAGGGCCAGGGTGTAACCAGCCGTGGTCGCCGTAGCATCGGGTACCACCAACCCGGAGGTCAGGTTCGTAGCATTGACGGCCGCCGGATTGCTGCCAAACTGTAGCCCGATCGGGACATTCACGGTCAGGGGTGGAGCCACCGGATTGGTGGCACTAAATTCACTCCCATTGTCAAACCGGATGCCGCTGGCACTGGTCGCAATAAAAGAACCACCCCGGCCACTCCCTGTATTTAAAGAAGCACCGGTGCCCAGAAAAACCCCATTGGGGTTGATCAGAAACAGACTGGCCGGACGATTCCACTGGATTCTACCGTTAATGGTCGAGGGCAGGCTGCCCGTCACCCGAGCAAAAATATTGGCCACCCCGGTGGGATTGGCAAAGTCGGCAGTAACCCCACTGCCCACGGAAAACTGCTGAAAACTATGAAACAGGCTGGTACCTGAAGCCGATCTCGTCCCATTACTGATAGTGCAGGTGGTCGTCGTACAGGCAACGGAAGTTCCGGCGGTACCATCCTGAACAATTTGTCCCTGGACTGGCTGGCCCAGAAATCCCCAACCCGTTACAACCGCGATCGCCCATGTTCGCTTCCACCCCACGCACTTCCACCCCACGCTGTTACTCCAGGCTCCAGATTTTGACATGAGTATCAATTTCCCAACCTACAGTTATCTCCTGCCGAGTCGGTGCTGACCCAGAGTATTCCTGCTTCTGTCACTATTCTCAATTCTGAAATTGATAGCCGGAGGCTCCTGCCTCTGTCTTACAAAACGTTACACCTCTTCAGTCTGTTTCGGTTGATTCCGGTTAAAACCGTTAAATTACTGAAGAATTTACGCTTATATGTAATTTTTAGAAAGCAGCCTGACACCGGAGGAGTTTGAAGAGTATGGTTGAAGAGTAGTTTACTTGCTACCCGCACCCAACTATGGATACTGAAGAGAAAAAGACGGTTTCCCAGGCTGATGTCGAAGTTCCCGCCACCCTGGAAGAAGAATCGAGAGAATTGTCTGACGATGAACTGGCAGAAATTTCTGGTGGCGACGAAACTCCCGGTGGTAAAGAATAATTCAGCTTCAGGCTGACATTTCCCGTTTCCAGTTAAAAATTCCTGGCTATGACAAGAAAGCACCTTTGACCGGGTGCTTTCTTTTTAATCTGTTCAGATTGTGTCCCGCCAATTAGCGCCACAATGACAGATGAGTCCGATCGACCCCGCGTGATTCAGGCAGCCTCCCTATGCGTCCTTCTTCCGAAGCAGTCTATAGTGCCCTGACCAGGTTTAAAGAACTGGGCCCAGACGAAATAGACTGGCTGATTGCAACCGGAAAAACCATAGAACTGGCAGACGGGCAGGTTTTGGTGACGGCGGGTGAACGGATCGATCGCCTCTACATCGCCCTCTCCGGCACAACCCGGATTACCGTAGCCAGCACCGCAGGAGAACAGGAGATCGCCCAGGGCAAACCCGGAGACATCACCGGAATCGTCAGTTTCCTGACCGCTCAACCGGCCAATACTACGATTACCAGCCTCAGCCCCAGCCAGGTTCTGAGTATTTCCCACCACCAGCTACAGACCCAGCTGAAACAAAATCAAAAATTTGCGGCCCATTTCTACCAGGCGATCGCCATCGTCCTGTCCGAGCAAATTCGGCAAATTTCTGCCCTGCTGGTACGCAGTCAGGCTACTGTCCCCCAACCCCTGCGTAAAGTGCTGCTCGTCTTTGCCGAACTCTGGGACAAAGACATCGATTGGCTGGTGGCCAGCAGCATTCCTAAAACCGCAGTTCCCCAAATTCCTCTGATTCAGGCGGGCGAACCCACCGATGCGCTTTACATTCTGCTGGAGGGGAGCCTCTCGGTTTCTATCAGCCTGACGATCGACGGCCAGGTGCTGCAAAAAGAAGTAGCCAAACTGGCCGCCGGAGAAATCGTTGGGGAAATGTCCTTCGTCGATGCCCTCCCCCCCTCGGCTACGGTGACCGCCGCCGAAACTTCCCTGGTACTGGCCATCCCCCGCACCACCCTGTTCGCCCAGTTACAGCAAGATCTGGGGTTTGCGGCCCGGTTTTATCGGGCGATTGCCGTGATCCTGGCCGATCGCCTGCAAGACCGTCTGGCCCAGCATGGCTACAGTAAGCTCACCTACCTGCAAGACCAGCCCCTCAGTGAAGAGGAAGAATACGAAGATGAGCTGGATGTCGATCTGCTTGACCATGTCGCCCTGGCAGGAGCCAGATTTGATTGGATGGTGCGGCAGGTACGGGCAAAGCGCTAGACTCAGGTTTCGATCGCCCGGGTGCTGACACCGCTGTAGCAGTCCTGGCCGGTTTTACCCAGAATCAAAATTTCTATCTCAACCTCCCCGATCCGATAGACCTGGGGATTGGTGAGCAATTGCTTCAGGGTTTTGACCAGGGCCTGATACCGCTGCACAACCGCTCGATCGTCGGCGCTATGCCAGTCCTGGTTCTGGGTGGCTACTTCAAAGAAGCTATCCAGATCCTGAATTTCAACGGTCGCATCGGCGGGCTGGTGGATCAGTTGCCGCAGCCGATCGGGAGTCAGGGTCGGGAGATCTTGCCAGTGCACCACTTCAAATGGATAGTCAGACTCGCTCAACCACTGCAGCCCGGTGGTCGCTTGTTGTAAGGTGGAGAGCAGTTCAGCAGGCTCGGTCATAATTGACAGGTCATAATAATCGATAGTTTAGCCTCAGTCACAGGCAGGGCCAAACTGGCAATTCAGGAAACGCAGAGGGAGAGTCACCATGCAGCAACTCAATCGAAAAACCAAGACCGCAAAGATCCTGGCCCTGGTCTTTTCCTTTCTGGTCATCCCCCTGTTGTTGCTGCTGCTGGCAGTTTACCCGGCGGGGGCCGAGACTCCCAAGCACTATACAGAACTGACCTTTCCCCCTGTACCCGAGATCAAACTGCCCAACTATAGCCGGTTTCAACTGAAAAACGGCATGGTTGTTTACCTGATCGAAGACCATGAATTGCCCCTGGTCAGTGGCACCGCCCTGATCCGCACCGGCGATCGCCTGGAACCTGGCGATAAGGTAGGTTTGGCCGGCACTACGGGGCAGGTGTTGCGATCGGGGGGCACCCTGAAGCGGAGTGCTGACCAGCTGAATCAGTTTTTAGAACAGCGGGCCGCCAGTGTCGAGACTGGGATTGGTGAAACCTCAGGCAGTGCCAGCTTTAACGCCCTGAGCGAAGACCTGGAACCGGTGTTTGATGTGTTTGCCGAAATCCTGCGCCAACCCGCTTTTCCCCAGGACAAGCTGGATCTTTCTAAAACCCAGCAACGGGGCAATATTGCCCGCCGCAATGATAACCCCGGAGGCATCACCAGTCGGGAGTTTGCCAAGCTCGTCTATGGCGACACCAGCCCCTATGCCCGAATTCCTGAGTATGCCACCCTGGACAATATCTCCCGCCAGGATCTGGTCACCTTCTATCAACAATATTTTTCGCCCAACAATATGATTCTGGGCATTGTTGGTGATTTTGACAGTAAAGCCCTGCGATCGCTGATTGAAGCCCGTCTGGGAGACTGGCAGGCGGCTTCGTCCGGTAAATCAGCCTTACCCGAGGTGACCCAGGCCAAAACCGGGGGAGTGTTTCTGGTGAATCAACCCCAACTGACCCAGAGCAATATTCAGATTGGGCACCTGGGAGGTCTGGTCAAAAGCCCCGACTATCCGGCTCTCACCGTAATGAATGAAGTCTTGAACGGGTTTGGGGGACGGTTGTTTAACGAAATTCGTTCCCGTCAGGGGTTGGCCTATTCCGTCTACGCTGCCTGGCAACCCCAGTTCGATTACCCCGGACTGTTTGTCGCCGGAGGACAAACCCGCTCGGATGCCACAGTGCCCTTCATCAAAAGCGTTTTCACTGAATTAGAGAAAATTCGTACAGCCCCTATCACTTCGACAGAGCTGGCCTTTGCCAAGGATTCCGTACTGAATTCCTTTATCTTTAACTTCCAGGATCCCAGCCAATACCTCGGTCGCCTGCTGCGCTACGAATACTATGGCTATCCCCTGGACTTCATCTTCCGCTACCGGAAAGCCGTGGAAACCACCACGATCGCCGATGTACAACGGGTTGCCAAAACCTACCTGCAACCCGAAAAAATGGTGACTCTGGTCGTGGGCAACGAAGCTCAAATTAATCCGCCTCTAAGCAGTCTGAATCCCAGGGTGAAGGTGACCACGATCGATGTCACCATTCCTCCCGCCAGGCAGAGCTGACTTAGGATTACAAATTAATTAAAACCAAATTTTTAATTTTTGAAAGCGAGGCTCTGCCTCGCTTTCAAAAATTAAGTTCCGGGTTTTATTAAATTCACGATCCTTACCAGGGATTGCCCACCATCGTAAACCCGGCCCAGTAGTAAGGATGGGAGAGATTGAGGCTGGGCAATCCCTGGAATTCTGGCGGCAGGGGCAGCGTCAACCCGGGCAGGGAAAGCTGCTGATCCTGCAGGGAAACCTGCTTACGAAGCATGGCGATCTGGGCCTGACGCAGAGCCTCTGAACGGATTGGGGCCTGACGCAACTGCTGGTAAAACTTGGCCATCAGGGCCAGGGTACCGGCATCATCCACGGACCATAGGGTGGCCAGAGCCGACTTTACGCCGGTCTGGTAAGCCAGTCCGGCAAACCCCAGTTCGGCCTGAAGATCTCCCAGGGCCGTCTGGCAGGAACTCAAAACCAGTAACTTGACCGGCGGATCATCCCACCCCAGTTGGCGAATCTGATCCAGTCTCAGACGGGTATCCCCCAATTGAATATAAGAATTTTCTGGCTGGCCAGCGGCAAATTCCGTATGGGTGGCCAGGTGAACAATCCCGTAGGGTTTGGCCTTCCGTTCATTGATCAGATTGTTCAGGGTAAAGTCCCGATTCAGCAAAAACTTACCGCGCCATTGCTGCTGACGAATACTTTCCAGTTCTACGGGCACCGCCGGTAACGGTTGTTGATCTGCAAATTCAGAAGCCCCCATGGCCAGAATTTCCGCCTGTTTCAAATCCGTCGGTCGGGTGTCCGTCAGACTCAGGCTGGGCATTAAACCCAGGCTATATTTCTCCACCAGAAACTGATTGCCATCATGTAAAGCCCCGATCGGTAGAGTACGCAGACCCGCATCCATAATAAACACCAGATTCTGGATCTGGCGATCTACCAGGGCCGTTTCGTAGGGAGCGACTAACCAACTATAGAGTTTTTGCGCGGTTGACAGGTAGGCCTGGCTATTACGCCGCAACGGATCGGAAACCGTTCTGCGAAACTCCCGGGCCGTTTTGAGCAGTTCCCCCCGGGTCACCGAGAGTCTGCGGTAAATCGCTGGCCCCTTTTCTGAGACAACCACCAGTTCCAGTTGATCACTGTCCCTGGCTTCTCCGGCACCAGCCGTTGGCGACTCCGAAGAAATACCTTGATTCCAGTCCGGCAACGCCCCCGGCACAAAACTGGCATAGACGATCGCCGGTTTGACTCCCGTTGCCGCTGTAATTACGCTCAATTCTTTACAGGTCTGGATCAGACTTTTGCGATCGCCCGCCCGTCTTCCCAGATAATCTTCAAACTCCTGGGTAAACCGATCTTCCCGACTGTAGACCCCGATATCCGTCGAGCTGCACTCCGGTTCACCGCTGATGGCGATCGCCGGTTCTGGTATAGGTGGCAGCAGTTGATTCACCAGCTGACTGGAGAACTGGTTGGCCACATTAACCGAAACCAGATTCGACTGGGATACCTGATCCGTGGCCCGTAACCGAAACACATCGGTCAAAACGCCAAAAAATCCAGCGGGTGGGGTAAATACCAGGGTTTCTCCGGGGGCCAGGGTGGTGACTCCAGGAACGACCGGCACCCCATTCTTGGTCAAACTTCCCAGAAGAACCGAATCAATCAGCAGCAGAGTATTATCCTGATTGATATCAGTGACCGTAGGGGCCAGGTCAGCGTAGGTAATGGCTACACCAGCCGTGGTTGGTATGGCTACTACCGTCGAGTTAGCGATCTCCAGACTGGGCGGAGTATTGATCGAACGGATGGTAATTCCAGGGGAAGGGGTGACATCGCCGCCATTGGGTAAAACCGGGTAAGTGGCAGTGGTAATGGCCCCGGCACCACTACTAATGATCCCTGCCGTACCGTTGGGTGAAGTTGCCCCGACAACAAAGGGAAAATTATCTACCCCCCCGGCATGCTGGATAAAGATCGTGCCATTCCCACCCTGGCCGCGAAAAGGGTTGCCAGCGCTGCTAATCGTCGTGCCAGCTACGCTACTGCTGCCTTGCACCCGGCCCTGGGTCGTAGCAATCGTGACATTGCCACCTACGGCAGGGCCAGTCGAATTAATCCCTCGACTGTCAATGCTGGAAAAAGTGATATCCAGGGGAGCACTTAAGCTAACGGCTCCACCCGTCGGCTGGCCATCTCCATTGGAGAAAGTGTTAATTGCCCCGGTGCCGATCGTTCCCCCTGCCGTGACACTGACTGTGCCCCCAACTTCGGTTAAACCCAGGCTATCCGAGGTATTCAGATCTCCCGTACTGACACTACCGTTAGGCGCTGTCAGGCTGATGTTACCTGTGGTTACACCCACCGGTGTAGTGGAGATCGTCCCCGTACTGATATTGCCACCGCTGGTCGTCAGGGAAACATTGCCTCCCCCCGTCGTAATGCCCTGAACAGCGATCCCACTCCCTGCCTGAAACGTGGTTATCAAACCGCCCCCGGTTAAGGTGGTTGAAACATTGCCTGTCCCCGTAATGCCACCCCCTGCCTGCAGGCTAAACACCGGAAAGATCGGGTTAATGAACGGGTCGATCGCATTGATCACCACGGAACCATAGGTAATGCTGCCTCCGGCATTCACCACCAGGGAAGCTCCGGTGTAGTCACCCACGCTATAGTTACCGCCGACGTTAATAATTGGGTCGTAGAGACTGAGAAAATTGGCCCGATCGCCCGATCGATTTTGAATGGCAAAATTGCCGCCAGCACTGAAGTGGCTATCCGTTGAGATCACCCCATCGCTGACCAGGGTTGTATCGCCGCCACTTTGAAATGGTGCAGGAGTCAGATGATTGAGAGCCAGCAGATCAATCCCCTGATTCCCCTGAATCCTCAGGTTACCGCCGGCCTCCACCCTGACCGGATCAGTCACCATATCCCGCACCAGCACCTGATTTCCTGCCAGCAGGGTCAGATCTCCGGTGGTTTGCAGACTGGCAGATCGCCCCTCCGCTGGAAGCACCGTGAGATTATTCTGACTGGCCAGGGTCATGGTCTGAGCCGTAGCCTGGGTGACGACTCCGTCACCGGGTTGCACCACCAGATTAGAACCGGTCAGTTGAACCGTACCATCCGGGTTCACGGTCAAATTACTGGCATGGTCGATCGCCCCACCGGTCAAGAGTTGCGGCAACGGCAACGGGTCAATCTGAGAGGCCGGCAGAGCTTGAGTCAGGCCAGGTTGCTGCACCTCCAGGCTTAATACCTGACCCGCCTGACTCAACCGCACAAAGCTGGTACCGGGCACCGCTGCTACGGTAATTTGGCCCTCCGGGGCCTGCAAGCTGCCCGTACTGACCACCGTCCCCCCTACCAGATTGAGAGACTGGCCTGTTCCTGCGGCCAAGTTCCCCCGATTCACGATCGCTCCCGGTTGACTCATGGCAAACCCAAGGCCGGTTGGTTCACCAGTTAGCGACCCATAGTCATTGAGGCCCGTGGCATTGAACCAACCCTGGGAAAAACCGATCCCACTGGCAGTAGTTGCCGTAAAAGAACCAGAAACATTCAGACTGGCATTGGGGCCAAAGACGATACCCGCCGGGTTCATCAAGTACAGGTTAGAGTTACCACCGGTGATCCGGAGAATGCCATCAATTACGGAAGCATTCCCGCCGGTGATACGGGTCAAAATATTCCGGGTGGCGGGAGTCGATAAAAAGTTAGCAATCTGGCCCTGACTCAAACCAAACTGGCTAAAACTATGGAACAGATTCGCCCCATCCCGGGAACGCTGCCCCCCCGTAATGTCAAGCTGATTCCCCTGGGGATTGACCACCGTACCTACCCCATCCGCCGCCGGAGTCACCGCAGAAGCCAGTAAGACGGGGGGAGTTTCAACAGCAGCAGACAATGGCGACTCTGCAATATCTGAAATCACAGGGACTCGTTCATCGGAAGGCCCATCCTGCCCTGGAGCTATTACTCCCTGGTTTTGCTCCGGAGATTCCGGGGATCGGGAGTTGCCAGCCATCTCAGGGGGAGCGGTTAAAGGGAGGGGTGGGGCCTCGATCGCAACCCATACCTCCGGTGGGGCCGGCCATGGAACCGCCATTGTAGCGGTGGCCCCCTCTGCTTGCCGCAGAATTGAAGAACCTGCCTGAAGGTGATCTCGTTCTTGCACAGAAGGAGTTTCCGCTACCGAGTCCCCGAGACTGGTACCATCCTCCGCCCAGGCTGCAGCAGTTCCTGCCACTGTCCCCAAAAGACCAGCAGCGGGCAGGGCCAGCAGTAAAGGGGCCAGCGATCCCAGACCGATCGTGGGCTCACCTGTAGCAGCAGAACCCCAGGAATACCTCCTGGGAGCAAACCGACCGGAGGGCTGAAAACTCATGGCCTTAGAAAGGGGGTGAGGGAAAACTGTCGGATCGGGAGAGGGCTCCTGACCATGGGGAAGAAGGGGGACTTTCATACCTGGGTATTCGCTCCTTCAACTTGACTATCAGGAGAGAACGAAAAAGAAGCAAAATCTGAAATTTGTCTCCCTAAGCTCGTCACCCCGAGGCACCGATCGTCCTATAGAGTTCACCAATTGTAGGAGAACGGGATGCTATGAGTACTGGCCCGACACGTTACAGTAGAATCCAGTAATCAGCACATCCTAAGACTGTCAGATATTATGGGTGATTCCAAACGGCGAAAAGAAACCCTGGGTGAAAAGTATGGTCAGGAGACAACAGTCCTTCCCTGGCTACCCCTGACAAAAACCCAGGCAACCCAGTTTGTTCAGTGGACCACACGAGGGGCCTGGGCAGGCATTGTTTTACTGGTGATTTACTGGCTCATGATCCGGTTTATTGGCCCAGCTTTTGGCTGGTGGCAGGTTAACTAAACCCGTCACCCACCTCAATAAAACTTAAATTTATCCTGGCTCTGTTTAAGATTCAAAACAGAGGCCAGGTTTTTATTATCTTTAGAGACTACCTGCAGCAATCCCAGGCTGGCTAACCCTGACCAGTTACAGGTTTACAGAAACACTTCCGATAATCTCCTTTGCCTCAGGCAAAAAAAGTTTACATATTTCTTATAATAAGATTTTCTAATTACTGAGAAACACTTCAATTTACCCCACAAACCATTCTGTCAAAACTTTTGAATGAATTAAAAAAAGCCTCTGGCAACAAAAACCTATTAAAAAAACAAATTGGCTTCCTCAGAAAAGTAGTTATTTTAACTTGTAGATCCAGCAAGTCTGAGGCTTCAATTCAAACCTCAGGAAAGGCTTTTAGCCTTGCCGTCAACAGCTTTAAAGCTCTCCCATAGCTAATTCTGGCCGATCTAGATAATAATTCCTGTGCTATAAAGAGGCCAACCGAAAAGTTATTTATTGCACTAAAAACCCTCTGGTTTTCAAAACAGAGCAAATCGACTGTCTTTCTAGATACTTTCTTTTATTAAGAGTCAGTTACCCTTAGGCTATAGGGTTTCCTGTCGAGAATGTCTTACTCTTTGGGCAACCTATTAGAAAGCACGATGCCCTCAAGAAAATCTTAAGAAAGTATTAAAAAGGTTTAGAATTGGGTGTGGTGATTGGAGGACAACTGTGTTCTTAAGACTTGCAGAACAACACCGTCAATTTGTTCAAGACCTGGTTATGAATCTCCAGGCGCTTGCGATCGTTCTGGAAAAGCAGGGCTATCTGGCTTCCTGCTATACCTGCGGCGGTCAGATGAATAGTGCTTCGTTTATGGTGAGTCTGGGTGACAATCACCTGATTCGCTTTCTCGTCTCCGACTACGGTATTACCTGGACTGAAATGCGCGATGACCGCGAACTGATGAAGCTAGAAGGGGCTGAAGCTATCAGCCAGCTTCAGGAGTTGGCCAACCTGATCAAACATCAGATCAAACCATCTCAATATCGCCCAACCGTCTCAGCCGAGAGCTTTCGTTAGCCCCCTGCTCATGTCAGAACCTGAAGTGTTCCCTGGTCATACTTTCAGGTGAGCAGAATTTGATTGTGCTGGAAATACCCATACCCCTGCTCTACACCACAGAATTTTAGGGTTGGGTTTTCCTACGAGTTGGCCTCAAAGTCTGTCAGGAACAGACTCTTAAAAACGAAGGTACCCTTCTTGCCACTTAACCTGCGATCCCTTAAGGGCGATCGAGGAGTTAATTCTTGCCTGCTTCCGGCATCCTCGTGAACTGGGCCCTGTGTCGAGAGAATAGCGACTTTTTACCTACCGTTGGCTATCGGGGGCTCGGGTTGCCGGGAAACAGCATTCCATCCGGGAAGTAGGGTTATCTGAAAATTTTGTTCGGAATCCTTTACAAACCTTAATCCTCTTGTTACCTTATGAGTATTAAGGCTAGTTAACCAGTCTTAATGTTCATACATACATCAAGCACTCATTAATCATGACGACTACTCTACAGCGCACCGAGCGTGCCAACCTGTGGGAGCAGTTCTGCAACTGGGTGACCAGCACCGACAACCGCCTTTATGTAGGCTGGTTCGGCGTTCTGATGATCCCCACCCTGCTGACTGCCACCATCTGCTACATCATCGCCTTCATCGCCGCTCCTCCCGTTGACATCGATGGGATCCGCGAGCCCGTTGCAGGTTCTCTGCTCTACGGCAACAACATCATCTCTGGTGCGGTTGTTCCTTCTTCTAACGCCATTGGTCTGCACTTCTACCCCATCTGGGAAGCCGCTTCCCTCGATGAGTGGCTGTACAACGGTGGTCCTTACCAGCTGATTGTGCTGCACTTCCTGATTGGCGTGTTCTGCTACATGGGCCGCGAGTGGGAACTCTCCTACCGCCTGGGTATGCGCCCCTGGATCTGCGTGGCTTACTCTGCTCCTGTGGCAGCTGCAACCGCAGTGTTCCTGATCTACCCGATCGGTCAGGGTTCCTTCTCCGATGGCATGCCCCTGGGTATCTCCGGTACCTTCAACTTCATGTTCGTGTTCCAGGCTGAGCACAACATTCTGATGCACCCCTTCCACATGCTGGGGGTAGCCGGTGTCTTCGGTGGTTCTCTGTTCTCCGCCATGCACGGTTCTCTGGTGACTTCTTCTCTGGTGCGTGAGACCACCGAGACTGAGTCTCAGAACTATGGCTACAAGTTCGGTCAAGAAGAAGAGACCTACAACATCGTGGCGGCTCACGGCTACTTCGGTCGCCTGATCTTCCAATACGCTTCCTTCAACAACAGCCGTTCTCTGCACTTCTTCCTGGGTGCATGGCCGGTTGTGGGCATCTGGTTCACTGCTCTGGGCATCAGCACCATGGCGTTCAACCTGAACGGGTTCAACTTCAACCAGAGCATCATCGACTCTCAGGGTCGTGTGGTGTCTACCTGGGCTGACGTGCTGAACCGGGCGAACCTGGGGATGGAAGTGATGCACGAGCGCAACGCTCATAACTTCCCTCTGGATCTGGCTGCTGGCGAAGCAACTCCTGTTGCTCTGCAGGCTCCTGCCATCAACGGCTAATTCTGATTCAGTCTTAGTCTAGAAAAGCGCTCCCCGAAGGGAGCGCTTTTTGCTTTGTTTAGCCCGATCGCTTATGTTTACTGAGCTTCCCGGTTTGGTAAGGGTTCTGGTCTGACTGCGAGCTGAACTGCTGCACCATTACGATTAACCGTTATTTGAATTGGGTTGCCAATCGATGTTGATTCCGTTGTTTGTTGAACCTGGCGGGGGGTTTGGATGGAGTTTCCATTCATGCTGGTAATAATGTCTCCTGGTTGCAGTCCACTTCTGGCCGCTGGGGAACCTCTCTGTACCCGCAAAATCAAGACACCCTGCTCCTGATTGACCTTGAAGCCGAGGTCATTCTGGTTAATTTCGTTCCGCAGTTCTGGCGTGAGTTCTGCCATCTGGATTCCCAGATAGGGATGCTCTGCCCTTCCTTTAGTGACTATTTGGTTGGCGACTCGCTGAGCCGTTGCGATCGGAATGGCAAATCCGATGCCGGCAGCACCCCGAATAATGGCGGTGTTAATACCGATGACTTCGCCGTTGGAGTTAATCAATGGTCCGCCCGAATTACCGGGATTGATTGCAGCGTCTGTTTGAATAAAGTCAACTCGCTCCGCCGGAACCCCTACATCTGCTGCCGATCGTCCCGTAGCACTGATAATCCCCTGGGTGACCGTATTGCTAAGCCCCAGGGGGTTGCCGATGGCGATCGCAGCCTGTCCCGGCAAAAGGTTATCGGAATTGCCGACCTTGACGGTGGGTAGGCCAGATTGGTTGATTTTGACTACGGCAACATCAGTGGTGGGGTCTGCTCCCACGACTGTTCCTTTGAAACGCCGACCATCCTTCAGGACAACCGTGACATCATCCGCCCCTTCTACCACATGGGCATTGGTCAGAATTTGGCCATCAGGGGTAGTGATAAAGCCGGAGCCAGTTCCCCGCTGGACTCGCCCTTCCGGGGCACCCCGACCACCAAAGAATTGATCAAACGGGGAATTAAAGGATTGGGCGACTGTGCGAGCTGAATCAATCCGGACAACGGCAGGGCCAACCTGTTGCACGATCTGGGCAATGTAGTCCAGACTGTTCAATTTTGCAGGTGCAACCGAAATTGCCGGAGGAGAACCTGCCACGAGCGGTTGAGGTGGTTGGGTTTCACTACCGTTGCGGGAAAGTAGGGAGCGGCATCCAGTCGTTCCTAAAACTAGTAAGGAAACACACAAAATGGACAGTTTTGAGCGGCGATTCATGGTGACGGGATGAAAACAATGAGTGCATGATTCAAACTATGATCCATATCTATCCTGGCGAATTACTGATTGGAATGATCGCCCGGACTCGTTAACTCTTTTCTGTAATGCATAGTCCTGTGCCCAGCAGCATCAGAAGGGCTGCGACTGCCAGAGATTGGGTGATTGATTCTCCTAACAGGAGAACTGCTAGAGTTGCTCCGGCAAAGGGGGCAAGGGCAAAGTAGGCTCCGGTGCGGGCTGAACCCAGACGGCGCAGGGCGAGAATAAAACAAACCAGGGTGAGGCCCGATGCCATGAAGCCAACCCCAAAGATTGGTAAGAGAATGGGAAACCCTGGAAAGGTTTGACCCAGGACCAGGGCCAGGGCCACATTAATCACTCCGGCTCCACCACTTTTTAGCATTGCCAGTTGTAAAGCATCTTTACTCGCTACTTTGTTGGTGAAGTTGCTATCCATCGCCCAGGCCAGGCAGGTGCCAAGAATCGCGATCGCTCCCCAGGAAAGCCCAGCCTGGTTGTAGTTAGATTGGGATAGCAGAATACCGCCCGCCGTGATCGCGATAATCCCGGCAAACACTCGCCACCGCCAGATTTCCCGGAAAACGGTCCAGGCCAGAATTGCGGTGAAAACGCCCTCAAAATTGAGTAGGAGAGAGGCCACGGCCGCCGGAGTGCTGGTGAGCCCAAGGGTTAAAAGGACGGGAGCGATCACTCCTCCTGCTAAAACTGAAGCTCCCAACCAGATCCAATCCTTTCCTTCTAAACTTTTGACCGGAAGTTGAAGTTGATTACGTAGAAGATAGATAGGGAGTAATCCAACTCCTCCGCTGAGGAAGAGCAACCCTGCCAGCATCCAGGGCTCAACGTTGGTCAGAAGCAGTTTGGTTAGAGGGGTACTAAAACCAAAGAAAATCGCAGTTCCAATCCCAAAGACTGGGGCTGGAATTGCTTTGAGATTAAGTTGAGACACAAGTTGATAACCGGAACAGGGAACAGGAATAATTCCCATTGTAGAACCGGGAGCTCTGCCTCAACTTTGGATGAAACAATGGGGCGTAAAGCTTCCATGCAGGCCGTAAGGAACATGGTGCTTCAAGTGTAATCGGGCGACAGGGCCCTGCTCCAGATGTTGGGCATCCAGAATTACCAGATCGGAGCATTGCCTTTGGGTATCGTAGACCAGAGTCAACACCCAACCTTCATCCTCTTCACCCGGAAGGTTTGCCACCGGTAGTCCGTGGTTAAATGCTTCTGATGAGCGGGGTACAAAAATGGGTTCTCCGACATAGCCATGGGGGGCTGCGCTCCAGAGCTGGCGTGGTTCAGATTCGACATCTACTTTGACGATCGCCTGATGAGGGGCATTACCGGTTTCGTCATGGGCTGCGGCCAGATAGGCGTAACGATAGGGGCGACCGGCTCTGGCAGGATGCACGTAGGGGAATTCGCAGCAACGGCCTTCTAGTAATTGGCGCTCTACCGTACCTGTTGATAAATTCACCCGAAAACGCCAGAGCTGCCCGGGTTCCAGTTTGGCAAATTCAGTTTGCCGGTAATCAGCCCCCGGTTCTACCGCCGGGAGATCTTCGTAGCAAACGGAGTCGATGATCAGGTCGTTTCCCTGTTCAAAGGCGTTGGCATGGTGAAACACAAAGCCTGAAAGCGTTGGGAAGGAACGGGCCTGGGTAAGATGACCGGAGGCTGGTTGACCTTCAGATTGGCGGGGAATCACTACAATCTGGGTTGGTTTTCCAGGTTGAAACTGAATACATTCCCCTGCCGATCGCTGGCCCAACAGAAAGGGTAAAGGATTGAATTTGACCGGATTTTGAAAAAAGATGCAGTAATGGGGGGTGATGGCAAAGTCGTGGATAAAAGCGAAACCGGGAATCGTGTGGGAATATTGCCGCAACAGTTTACCCGCCGGGTCTAATTCGTACAGGGTAATGGTAGAAGATAAGCCCGGTTTAATCGCAAAATTAACCAGGCAGGGAGTGCCATTGTCCTGTTCGGAGGCTGGATCAATCCAGGGGTGAGCCGCAAAGGCCGAGCCATGCTGCAGGATGCCATCCAGGTCATCCAGGCCGATCGTCTCCAGGGTGTTGGGATCAAGGCGATGGGGTGGTGCGGCTTCCCAGAGAGCCAGGAGTTTACCGCCCCAATAGAGAACATTGGTATTGGCAATATTTTTTAATTTAAAGTCAAAGGCATTGGCCAACCAGCCACCCGGTTTTTGGGTGCCAAATACGCCGCGATAGAGAATTCGTCCGGCTTTTTGTTCGGCCAGGTAGCCTTCTGTGCGAACAAAGCGATTTCGGAAGTGAGCCTGCCCATTTTTGAAGGAAATCTGGCAGATCATGCCATCTCCATCGAAGGGATGGTGAATCTTCTGGCCATTGATATCGAGCAAACCAGGGCCGTTGCGAAACAGAGTTCCCTGCAAGTCTTGAGGAATTTCCCCTGTAATGTCATCAATCCAGTAGTCATACTCCTGAGAGAGAGAACGATACCCGGTTTGCCATTCTTCCCGGTTGTAGGACAGGATTGGGGGAACCGTCGCCGCCCGCTCGTTTAGCTGAATACTTTGCATAATGGTGTGGGATAGATTGAGGCAGGTCTAAATCCTGAAGTGGCTTCGGAAGGTTATTCTTCTACGATCGGCTCTGGCTGACGGGGAGAATGCACCAGTTCTGACATCAGATCGGGCAGAAAAGGTTGGCCCAGGTGTTTGGAGGCCGAGGCATCGGCTTCGATCGCTGGCACAGGATGGAGCATAGCTTCCGCCGCCGCCGCTTGAGATGTGGTATCAGTAGCGGCAGGTAGCCATCCCAGCAGAGGCAGGGGTAACAGGGTTGAGAGATTGGTAATCACAACCAGTAAGGCCAGGTTAGTAAAGTTGCTCTCTGTAATTCCTAGCCAGTTCATTAATAGCGCTCCCGATTCGTAGGAGAGCAAACCAGCCAGGTTGACTACCGACATTAACAGGGCAAATAGGGTTGCTTCTACACCCGCAGGGCAGAGTCGGGCGGCCAACACCAGAACTGGCATAAAAGCAATTTGCCCCATGACGGTGAGTACCAGACTATCGCCCAGGCTGAACCAGTGGTCATCAATGCCCAGAGCCCGATTGGCATGGGTGACCAGAAGTAACGTAGATAGTCCCAGCAATGCCGAGATCACGGTAGACCAGCCAAAAATTACGCGAAAGGGCACGGTCTTGAGAAACCGCTGAAATACCCAGATTCCTAGCAGAGAAGCAAGGCTGGTCACCAACCGAACCCGGCCTAAAAATTCTGGCTCAAATCCTAACTCGTTCGTGGTAAAGAAGAAGAAGGCAGACTCTGCCGTGGGAGTTGCCTGCCAGAGAAACAGAAAGGCCGTTGGCATCCAGATAGACTTTTGAGTGATGGCCTGGCGCAGTTGGCCCAACTGATGTTTGATAACTCCCCAGTCAGCTTTGTCAGACACCTGAGATTCGGTAATCAGCCAGGCTACCAGGGAGACAATCAGGGGAAAGCTGGCTGTAATCCCAAAGACAGTACGGGTACTGAAGTGCTCTAACAGGGAACCACTGAAATAAGCCGTTAACAGTCCTCCGGCTGCCGAGGCTCCCCAACTCAAAGATTGCAGCGAGCCCGCCGATGCCAGCGATTCTTTGCGGGCCCGTTCTACCACGATCGAGTCCACAATTACGTCACTGAAGGCAACCGATAGGGAACCCAGGGAGATGGCCAGGGTCGCGGCCCAGGCTGTGTCTACTACGGTGGCCAGAGCAGCCCAGGACAGCACCCCTAACAACCCTGACAGGATCAGGTAAGGGCGACGGCGATAGCCCAAAATCGGCAACCCATCGGAGATAAAGCCAAACAAGGGCTTGACCATCCAGGGCAGGGCGGCTACTCCAACCAGGGCCGATACCTCTGCCGGGCTCAATCCCAGCTCGTCCTTCAGAAAGAAGCTGATGGCCAGACGGGCTAAACCAAGGATGCCCTGAACAAAGTAGACCAGCAGAATTGCAATTAACTCCGGACTGGGCTCATGGCCCAAAAAGAGTTTTTGGGTTAACGATGCCTTGATCTGGGATAAGCCGGAGGAAGAAACAATCATTGATATTTTGTAATAAAGCGTTATCAATTGTTCCTATGATAACGGGTGTTTTTGGGGGATAACACTCTCCCCTGATTCAGCCTGCCCCGAGGAAACTGCTAAAGTGACAAATTGCAACAATATTGGCCTGATCCCAGAGCCAGTCAGGGGGAGAAGCAGGGACTATGAATCAGACATCGGGTTACTCCTACGCAGTGGTAGGTACCGGGGCTGTGGGTGGTTTTTATGGAGCCTGTTTACAACGGGCCGGAGCGGAAGTTCACTTCTTACTACACCGGGATTTTGAGCAGGTAAAACAGCAGGGGTTGGTGGTGGAATCAGCCCTGGGAAATTTTGTCCTACCCCAGGTCTGGGCTTACTCCGATGTCCGACACATGCCTGCCTGCGATGTCGTCATCGTGGCTCTAAAAACTACCCAAAATCATCTCCTGCCCCAGCTATTGCCGCCGATCGTCAAGCCCGATGGGGTAGTGCTGGTGCTGCAAAATGGGTTGGGCGTTGAAGCTCAGGTGGCAGATCTGGTAGGGCAAACTTCGGTTCTGGGAGGTCTTTGTTTCATCTGTGCTAATAAGGTTGCTCCCGGCCATATTCGCCATCTGGATTATGGCCAGATCAAACTGGGAGCCTACCGGGCCGACGATCGCCCCGCTGGTATTAGCGAACCAATGCAGCGGATTGCTCAGGACTTTCAGGCCGCCGGAATTCCGGTAGAACTGGCCACGGATTTATTACTCGCCCGCTGGCAAAAACTGGTCTGGAACATTCCTTACAATGGGCTTTCGGTGGTGCTCAATGCCCGCACAGATGAGTTGATGGCCCAACCCCAAACCCGTTCTCTGGTAGAAACCATCATGGCGGAGGTAGCTGCTGCTGCCGCTGCCTGCGATCGCCAGATTACCCCCGACTTTATCCAGACTATGCTGGACTACACCCTGAAGATGAAGCCCTACCGCACCAGTATGAAGATTGACTATGACGAGGGGCGATCGCTGGAAGTAGAAACTATGTTCGGCAATCCACTGCGAACTGCCCAGCACCGGGGGGTCAAGCTTCCTCGCATCGAAATGCTGTATCAACAGCTGAAGTTTTTAGCAGGCCGCAACCTTAACTAATTCTGCTGGACTGTGAATCAGAAAGTCGGGATGTTCTGCCCCCAGGGCCCGGCTGGAATTAAATCCCCAGGTGACCGCCACCGCCTGTATGCCTGTCCGTCTTGCAGCTTCAATATCACGAGTCTCATCTCCAACGTAGATGACGGTTGCCGGATCAAGGTGGTACTGCTTTAGCATCCGTTTAATTAATCGGCTTTTGCCAAACAGAGTCAGCCCCGAATCAACAAAGTCAAACAGTTCCAGCAGATTTTGGGTTTCTAGAAAGGCAATCACATTTTCTCGGGAGTTAGAAGTTACGATGCCCAGACGGTTTCCCTGACGCTTGAGAGTCCATAAGGCTTCCTGCATGCCTGGAATCGGTTTAAGTTGAAGGATTTCCCGATTTAACTCAATCCTTAAACGTCGCAGGAGAAACGGCAGGCGCAGCAGGGAGACTCCAGATTGCCGAAAAATTTCCCTGGAGCTGAGATTTTTCAGGTGATTAACCTCCTCCAGGGGTGTTTGAGGATAGCCAAATTCTTCTGCCAGACGGTTACTGATAGCCAGCACCATGTCAAAGGAGTCGGCGATCGTACCATCAAAGTCAAAAATCAAAATTTTCACAGTAAAGGCCAGGACGAGGTGGGAAAATTGTCAGGGAACTTTTATAAATCTTTCTTAAGTCCGATTCAAGCCTGGGAATAGTCGCATAAGATACAGAAATAAATACGATCGTTCATCTTTAGCTTGGCTGTTTTTCCTGCCTGTTCAGGTTAGGTAATCAGTCGAGAAAGACGGAAGTAGGGTCTCATCCCGAAGGAACGCGCCTCATTTCTAAACAACTCTTTCCTCAGAGGCGGATTATGAAACTTTCCTATCGTGGTGCTTCATACGACTATAATCAACCGACGCTAGAAATTACGGAAGGCGAAATTTTGGGCAAATACCGGGGGTCTACCTGGCGCTGTCACACCCTTAAGGAAGTGCCTACCCCTCAACCCGCAGCGAATCTCACTTACCGGGGAGCCCATTATGTAACAGGGAATGGTGCTCAGGCTAACCTGAATTATCAGAAACAGGCGAAGAAGATGGAAGAGATTGTCAAGATCCCTTCTACTTTATCTGCTCCCAGAGAAATTGCCCGCATCCATCAGGCCAATCTGCAGCGCAATCTAGAACGGCGATTGCAAGCTGCCAGATTGCGGGGGGATCAAACCCTGGTTCAATTATTAGAGGCTGAATCTAACCAGTTAGTCTAACGGTTATTGACAGTCATTTTTTGGTTCCGATTATGTTGGTAAGTCAGTGGTGTTGACCCAAAAGGTTAACACCACTTTTTTCTACCTACTCCAGTCCCAGTTCTCGTTTCAGCAGTTCGATCGACTTACTGACGATAAAGTTTTCGCAACAGAGCAACTGGGGCGGCCGAATCAAGTCATCCCTGGCCGCCAGGATGGCCTGTTTCACTGTTTCACAACTGGCCTGATCGCTAATGATCGTCTGGGCACTCCGCACGATCGCCTGGAGTTTATAGGTGTCACCCAATTGGCAGGTCATGACCAGCAACTCATCGCCTCGCAGACTATGAATAATCACCTCCGCTACCCCAACGGTGCCAGAACTGAGGCTGACCAGGCCAACGCAGGTTGCCTTTGGTAGTTTTCTGATGATTTTCAGCTCAGGCTCAAAATCGTAAATATCGACCGGAATCACCCGAACTGATTTGGGAGCGGCGATCGCCTCTGCCTGGGCGATAAAGTAGCGACTGGTGACTACGGTGCCAGAACGAGTCTGATCGAGAATCTGGCCTAACTCCTCGATCGGTACCAGTTGAACGGGAATATTTAAGGCCCGTTCCAGTTCCCGCACAATCACTTCCCCTGCCTCAATATCATGGGCCGGAGCTGTCACCAAAACCTGGGCACTGCAGCGGAGTCGCCAATCGATTTCGGCCAGAAATAGTTCCCTGGCCTGGTTTAACGAGCAGCCCAGGTGCAGTAACTCGTCCACACTGGTTTGCACAACCTTGTAGGCTTCCGGGTGCTGGTCGAGGATGGGAGACTTGACTTTAGCTCCGCCATCCTGGGATTGATCTCGCACATAAATACCGGAACCGGCCTGGGCATCGACCACCCCTGCCTCTTCTAGCTGGCGATATACCTTGCTGATCGTATTGCGGTGTAACCCCGTTTGCATTGCCAGTTGACGGGTGCTGGGCAGGCGATGTCCGGGGGGAAACTGGCGAGAAGCGATCGCAAACAATATCTGGTTATAAAGCTGCGTAGATGCTGGAATGTCGCTCTCTGCCTGAATATGAAATTGAACCATGTTAGAACCTCCGGGGTGCTCTGGCTCTGGAGCGGGAATACGAACAAATCTCCCCTATAGAAAGCATTATGCTCTCTGTAGCTCACATTGGCAGTAATTTACGGCTTGTTTGACCTTTCTTTTCTATTTTGGCGGTTCAGCCTGGTATAGTTGCAACTTGTTGTCCCAACCTGGGCCATCACGATACCCCGATCGGAGGAAGACCTATGGCTTACCCCTTGACTTCTGGCTGGGTAAAGGTGCCCAATCAAGAGTTAGAAATTGCTGCTTATCTGGCGGAACCCGATCTGGCCGGGCCTGTTCCCGCCGTGATTGTGATTCAGGAAATCTTTGGGGTCAATTCCCATATTCGCTCAGTAACGGAGCGGTTAGCCGGGGAAGGGTATGTGGCCATCGCGCCGGCCATTTTCCAGCGCACAGCCCCGGGGTTTGAAGTGGGCTACAGCCAGGAAGAAACAGTCCTGGGCCGCAAGTATAAGGATTTGACCACGGCAGCAGAGTTATTGGCGGATATGCGGGCGACGATCGCCTATCTGCGGACTTTGACCAGGGTGCAGGGTGATGCGATCGGGACGATCGGCTTTTGCTTTGGAGGGCATGTGGTGTATCTGGCCGCGACCCTACCTGATATTCGGGCCACGGCTTCTTTCTATGGTGGGGGTATCGCCACGATGACTCCCGGGGGAGGAACCCCCACGATCAGTCTGACTCCAGAGATTAAAGGGACGATCTATACCTTTTTTGGTACCCGGGATCCGTTAATTCCGAATGAGCAAACTGACCAGATAGAAGCCGCCCTGACCCAATCTGGAATTCCCCACAGGTGTTTCCGCTATCCGGCAGGCCATGGGTTCTTCTGTGACCAGCGGGCCGATTATCAGGCAGAATATGCAGCGGATGCCTGGGAGCAGGTGCAGCAATTATTTCGGACTACCCTCGGTTGAGGCAATTTTTGCCAGAGCCAGTAATTCGCTAATTCCCAGATGGCTACGGTTCGTCTGGGAATCTCCCAGGGCTTCAATGCCTTAAAGAATCTGTCGCTTCAGGAAGGGCAGGAGGGCTTCACTGACTTTCTCATGCCAGTCTTCCTGGGGGTAATGGCCCACCTCTTCCAGCTTCACCAGTTCGGCATCGGGGAGGGATTGAACAAATTCTTCGGCGATCGCCACCGGTAGCCAGGGATCACGGATTCCCCAACTGACCAGTACCGGTCGCTGCCAGTTTTGAAAGCCGGTTTCAATTTCTGTTGTAGCTTCCTTCAACTGCAGATTTTGAATCGTGGCCAGCAACGCCCGTCCGGCATCGGAACTACGCAGGAAAGGGCGGCGGTAAATATCCAGATCTGCATCTTCAACCCGGTATCCTCCCCCCCCTTCCAGGGTGCGATCGACCAGCAGCGGATCCTGGGTCATCATGTCTCCCACCAGGGGAATTCCCATCTGCTTAATTTTCCAGGGGAGTTTGGCGCTACTTAAAATTGGAGCATTCAGGATGGCAATCCGATCGACCTGGTCGGGATGCCGCAGGGCATACTGCAACCCGACGGAACCAACAAACCCCTGCACGACGAGAGAAAATCGGCTAATTTCTAGCGCTGCCAAAAAGCCTTCCAACGCTTCTATAAAGGCATCAGGGGTGTAGGCAAAATCCCGCCGATCGGGCTGGTCAGAAAAGCCAAAGCCAATCCAGTCTGGAGCGATGGTGCGAAAACCCTGTTCCGCCAGAACCGGCAATACTTCCCGCCAACTATAACTCTGGGAGGGTAGGCCATGGAGAAAAAGAACGGGCACTTTGTCGGTTCTACCAATTGGCACTGCTTCTCGATAGAACCAGCGCAATGGCCCTACTTCAACCCAGTTTTCTCCTGTTGCCACGATCCTCTCCCACGATTAACGGTTGTCTGAGCTTATCGCCTGGGGGGATCGGTCGGCAAGCCAGCCATCTGGAAAAATGGAAATTCTAAGAAATTGTGTAAATTTTTGCAATGAAAACGGTTTTGTAAATTTAGATACAGAATTATTCTGTTATATTGGTTTCAGAAGATAAAAGTTTAGTCCCACGCAGGAGAAAGCCAATGTCCACCGAAGATCAAGCTCGCGCTCTGATGCTCCGTCATCGCCATCTCATCAAAAATCGTGAACAGTGCATGCTGGGTCGGGCGGCAGCAGAAGTTGGAATGCCTGCGGAAACAGCTCAGTTCTCAAACCACATTCAAGGTAAGCTCCATCCCTCTTCTCGGAGTACCTACGATCGCAGCGGAGCTTCGTTAAGCTAGGTTGAGATTTCTCAGATATTTGGTAGGGATGCGGATAGTACCCTCTTCCCTGTCAATGATAAATGGGCATCCTTTCTTTAGAAGGGATGCCCTTAGGTTTATGGAGCCTCAGATCGTTAAGTTAGGGCAATTCCTTCAGATTTGCTGGAGCGCAGAGAATTAACCGTGGCGATTACGGCTTCGGCCACCCGATCAATCTCGTCGGCGGTATTAAAGCGCCCAATGCCGAAACGGACGGAGGCGTAGGCCAGCTCATTGGAGCGGCCCAGGGCGGCCAGAACATGGGAAGGTGCAGCTTTCGCGGAGGTACAGGCGGAGCCCGATGAGACAGCCACGATCGGCTGAAGCCCTAAGATCAAAGCCTGTCCATCTACCCCTTCCAGGCTGATATTCAGGTTTCCCGGCAGGCGTTGCACCGGATCGCCATTGATATAAATCCCGCCCAGGGGTTGTAACTGTTGCCACAGTCGTTCGCGCAACTGGAGAGCCTGTTCTGTCTCCGCTGTCATTTCGGCGATCGCCAGTTCGACGGCCTTAGCAAAGCCGACAATCTGGGGCGTGTACAGGGTGCCCGATCTCATCCCCCGCTCATGGCCGCCCCCATGCAGTTGGGGGGCCAGGGTGACTCGGGGATCACGACGACGAACGTAGAGGGCACCGATCCCCTTGGGGCCATAGATCTTGTGGGCGGTGAGGGACATCAAATCGATGTTCATCGCCTTCACATTTAGAGGAATTTTGCCGATTGCCTGAGCCGCATCGGTGTGGAACAAAATTCCCCGGTTATGGCAGAGTTTACCAATTTCGGCCAGGGGTTGCAGAACCCCGATTTCGTTGTTGGCGGCCATCACCGATACCAGAATCGTATCGGGTCGGAGGGTGTCTTCTAACTGATCGAGATCAATCAGTCCGTTACTCCGAACGGGCAGCACCGTGACTTCAAACCCCAAACCCTGAAGGTAACGGCAGGGATCGAGGACGGCATTGTGCTCTGTGACGACGCTGATCAGATGACGGCCCCGATCGCAGTAGGACTCTGCTACCCCCTTAATTGCCAGATTATTGGCCTCGGTGGCCCCACTGGTAAAAATAATTTCTTCGGGAGTGGCGGCAATCGCCTCTGCCAGGGATACACGAGCCTGTTTGACCGCGGCTTCTGCTTCCCACCCATAGAGGTGACTGGTACTCGCTGCATTGCCAAAAGATTCAGTGAAATAGGGGATCATAGCTGCCATCACCCTGGGATCGACAGGGGTTGTGGCATGGCAGTCAAGATAGATAGGACGTGATGACATGGATTGACGGTAGCCGGGAAGGTTTCTAAGATGAGATTAAAGTTAAAAACTGTAAAGAAAGTTTACGCTTGCCATCCCATTCGTTTCTACTTAAGTCGCACACTCATGTCCATTCACAAAGAGTCTGTAAATTCGAGCTTGCAACCAGTGCAGCCACTCCTGGGATACCTGGGGGCGATCGTGCTGGCAGTGTTGTTGTGGATTGTTCCTGTTGCGGTACAGCTACCCGGAGCGGCGGCTTATGCCTACAACAATCCTGAATTATTACCCGAGATCCAGACTCCTGTAATTGACCTGGCCAAAGCTTTAACTTCTCTTCAGGAAGAGTCCCTGGTTAAAGATTTAGAAGCTTTTGAACAGGAAACCGGTTGGAAGTTGCGAGTGCTGACCCAGTTTGAACGGACCCCCGGGCTGGCGGTAAAAGACTACTGGGGCCTGGATGACCACAGTGTACTACTGGTTGCCGATCCCCGGGGCGGAAACTTACTGAACTTTAGTGTGGGCGATGATTTTTATCCGCTCATGCCAAGAACCTTCTGGATTGAGCTGCAAACCCGCTTTGGCAATCAGTTTTTTGTCCGGGAGCAGGGGGAAGATCAGGCGATTTTGGAGGCCCTGAACTCAATTAAGACCTGCCTTCGTCGGGGGGGCTGCCAGGTCGTACCAGGTTTGCCCAGAGAGCAGTGGATCTTGACCCTGGTGACATCGATCGTAGGAGGAGTGGTCTGCGGCTTTGCGGCTCACCCACGCAAGGATGGCGAGTCTTTTTCCTGGCAATGGGCCCTGATTTTTTCGCCGCTCTGGGGTATTCTGTTCATTGCCTTCGGTATTGCTCCTGTGATTACCCGTACCAGCGAGTGGTTGCCTCTGTTTCGTAATATTGCCGGTTTCCTGATCGGGGCCCTGGTGGCTTACCTTTCACCCCTGGTGAATCGGCCTACAGCATCAGAAGGATAGTGGTTTTTGCTCCCCTGGATTTGGGCCCGGAGTGTATTCGTGACTGGATCGCGTATTCTGTTGCTAGGGTGCTCAACGTCGATTAGGATGAGTGGACGTTTTATGAAGGGTGGCAATGGAGTGGCACGCAACGGATGCTCAGAGTCTAGCAATTATTGATCGAGAAATTGGCGATCATGCCTTTTCCCCTGCCGAATACGAGATTGTCCGGCGGGTGATTTATTCAACGGCTGATTTTGAGTACAAATCTTTAATTCGTTTCTCTGACCTGGCCTTGCAGTCAGGAGCGGCGGCTCTAGCAGCTCGCAGTACGATCGTTGTAGATGTACCGATGGTACAGGTGGGGATTACCAGCAATATTCAGACCACCTTTGCCAATCCGGTCTATTGCAGTATGGAAGCCCTGACCCGCCCGCAGAAGGAAAAAACCCGAGCCGCCTGGGGGATTGAAACTCTGGCCCGACGTTATCCTGAAGCGATTTTTGTGATTGGGCAGGCCCAGACGGCCTTAACTGCCCTGGTTGAACTGATTGAGGCAGAAGAGATTCGTCCGGCTCTGATTATTGGGACTCCCGCGGGGTTTGTGGATGTAGAGGTGGCAAAAGTTCGGTTAGCAGATTCGCTGATTCCCCATATCCGGGTGGATGGCCGTAAGGGGAGTTCGGTGGTGGCGGCGGCGATCGTCAATGGCCTGGTGGATCTGGCCTGGCAGGCCTACGGTCGCGATCGCAGCAATCTATAGGCCGGGCGCACAACTAACTGTGCGCCCTGGTTAGCAGTTTACCTATTCGCCCAACAGTGCCTTGCGGGCGCGGGGCTGTCGGGACTCGGCCTCGGCCATCACCCCAGCAGCGTTTTCTAGCATTTCCCCGGGGAAGTTTTCCAGCACTTTAGTGGAAAGGGAAATTCTGCCCTTGCCTTCATCCAGGCCGGCAATGATGGCGGAAACCGCCTGCCCTACCTGAAACAGGTTGGCCAGAGATTCGACATAGTTTTTACTGATCTGGTTGATATGGAGCAGGCCGGTGTTGCCTTCAAACTCTATAAATACACCAAAGGGTTTGATGCCAGTGACTTTACCGGTGATCAGTTGTCCTACTTCAATCTGACTGAAATTGGTAGAACGGGCAGCCAGCCGGTTAGATAGCACCAGCTTATTACGGGATTGGTCTAACTCCAGAAAACTGGCCGTCAGAGTTTGACCCTTCAGGGCATCCAGATTGTCTCGCTCGACCAGATGCGATCGGGGAATAAAGCCCCGCAAGCCCTGGACATCAACGGTAACTCCACCTTTGTTAGTTCCCGTCACCCGCACCTGCAGGCTCTGGTTAGCATCCCGCAGTTCGGCCAGATGCTCCCAGGTTTGCTTGATTTCGAGTTGACGCAGGGACAGGGTAATCTGACCATCGGCATCCTGTTCTCGGGCAATCAAAAAGTCCCGCTCGTCCTGCAAGGGGACGATGGTAGAGAGGTCGGTCACCCGGCGCAGGCTGGCCTCTTCCAGGGGTAAAAAGGCCAGGGATTTGGCCCCGATATCAATGTAGGCACCGTTGGTGTCGTAGCTGAAGACCTTGCCCCGAATCACCTGACCCTTCTGGAATTCGTAGTCGTACTGGTCTAAAGCTTTCGCAAAGTCATCCATGGAGAATGCTGCCATTGCAGATGGATTGGCTGAGCGAGAGCGATTTGATTTGGCTTCCATGAGAACAAGAATGCTGTGTCGGCTTTCCTACTATATCCGTTCCACTCAGGAGAAGTAACTTTCAGGTTTTACCGTCAGCCTCCCTGTCAGTTTTATAGAATTTGTAGAGAGCCAGTGGCTCTGGCAGAATTTTGGGTCGGGCAAGCTTAGATAATTCTGTGTCCCCAGGGTTGCTGTTTGGGGAATTCCGGGGTTATAAACAACCTGTATGCAGTGGGTAATCGAACATGTCAGGGCAGATTTTGGGCGATCGCTATGAAGTTGAACGGCAAATTGGTAAACAAACCGGACGCTGGACCTTACTTGCCCGTGATCTGATTACCCAGGAACGGGTCGTGATCAAACTGCTGTTTCTGGATGAACAGCTGGAATGGGACGACTTGAAGCTGTTTGAGCGGGAAGTTGAAATTCTCAAGTCCCTTTCCCACCCATCTATTCCCCGGTATCTCGGTTTTTTTGAGCATGAGTTACCCCAGGACAAGGCTCTGGCCTTGATCCAGACCTACGTTGAAGGCAGATCCCTGGAAGAATGTTTGCAACAGGGCCGCAAGTTTAGCGAAGCTGAAACCAAGCAACTGGCGAAAGCTCTCCTGCATATCCTGACCTATTTGCATGGTCGTCAACCGCCGATCGTCCACCGGGATCTCAAGCCCAGTAATATTTTGCTGGCTAATCGGCAAGCCTATCTGGTTGATTTTGGCTCCGTTAAAGCCCTTACTGGTTCGGGGGAAACCAGTTCCTTCACAGTGGTTGGCACTTACGGCTATATGCCACCGGAGCAGTTTAGTGGCAGGGCTATTCCGGCTTCGGACCTCTATAGTCTGGGGGCAACCCTGATTACTCTGGTGACCGGTATCCATCCCTCCAGTTTGCCGCGGAAGGGGGTCAAGATTGATTTTGAGAAAATTGCCAATCTCAGTCCAGAATTTGCCACCTGGTTAGACTGGCTCACCGATCCCAACTTAGAGCGACGGGCCAAGTCGGCCCAGGAAGCGCTGCAAGCTTTAGAGCAGGGAGGGCGACAGGCAGGCTCGTCGATCGCCCCGGTGGCGAAGCCAGAAGACAGTAAAGTTTCCCTAACCCGGGATGCAACCAGTTTAGAGATTTTGATCCCCTCCATGCTGGGACAGACTCAGTTACAGATTAACGCCCAGCAGATTTCCCTCTCTAACAAACGGTTGGGTTTTCAATCGGGCCGACCCCAGACCTCTTCCCGCCGGGAGATTAGTAAGCTGGAGTATCGTAAACCCACGGCTAACCCTCCGGGAGATGGGACTCCCTGCCTGACGATTTGGGCTGGTAGCCAAAAATATGAACTGCCAGGAACCCCCACCCTGACCATTCCAGAGTTAGATTGGCTGGCCTACGAGCTTTCGACCTGGCTGAAATTACCAATCAGTTGAGAAACCCTGGGGGCATAAATTCACACGATGACAACCCCGTCCCCTATAGTTAGAGAAACTGGTTGACAGGAGGTTTGTATGTTTGGTTTGGGTTGGCCCGAAGTGGCAATTATTGCTGTGATTGCCATTCTGATCTTTGGCCCTAAGAAAATTCCTGAACTGGGAAGCACCCTGGGGAAGACCCTGCGGGGATTTAAGGAAGGCATAAGCCAATCTGAGGCCGAGCAAACCGAATCCCAGGATGATGATTATCGCGGCTAAGTAGAGATGGTAAGGGGCCGGTCTGATCCCTGGATTCAACCTGCCCCTTGACGGTTTATCGGATTAGCCCTGCCGCAGTTTTTCTAAGACACTCCGATCTTCGAGGGTGGAAGTATCCCCAGAAACTTCTGTGCCGCTGGCCAGATCCCGCAACAAGCGTCGCATAATTTTACCGGAACGGGTTTTGGGTAAGGCATCGGCAAAGCGAATTTCTCCCGGTCGGGCGATCGCACCGATTTCGTTGACCACATGCTGCTTCAGCTCTTTCAGCAGGGCTTCACTGGGGTTATGGGTGTTTTCTAGAGTGACAAAGGCAACAATATCCTGCCCCTTCAAGTCATCGGGTTTGCCGACAACGGCGGCTTCTGCCACCGCAGGATGAGACACCAGAGCAGATTCGATTTCCATCGTGCCGAGACGGTGTCCGGCCACATTGATCACATCATCGACCCGGCCCATCACCCAGTAGTAGCCATCGTTATCCCGCCGGGCTCCATCGCCAGCGAAGTAAGTATAGTGACCGTCCTGGGGTGGAATATGCTCCCAGTAGGTGCGGCGGAAGCGATCGGGGTCACCATAAACCGTGCGCATCATTCCCGGCCAGGGGTGGCGTACCGCCAGGTATCCCCCATCCTGGGAACCCACGGGGTTACCGTCTAGATCAACCACATCCGCCAGAATACCGGGAAAAGGTAGGGTGGCCGAACCGGGTTTGGTCGGAATTGCGCCGGGCAGGGCTGTAATCATGATGCCGCCGGTTTCTGTCTGCCACCAGGTATCGACGATCGGACAGCGTTCGCCACCGATCACCCGGTAGTACCACATCCAGGCTTCCGGGTTAATCGGTTCACCGACGGTGCCCAGCAGTCTCAGGGAAGAGAGATTGCGGGCATTGGGCAGGTGCTCACCCATTTTGATGAAGGCCCGAATCGCCGTCGGAGCGGTATAGAAGATATTTACTCCATGCTTCTCGATCACATCCCAGAAGCAACCGGGATTGGAAGGCCGAGGTGCGCCTTCGTACATGACGGTGGTGGCACCGTTAGACAGCGGGCCATAAACGATGTAGCTATGGCCGGTAATCCAGCCGACATCGGCGGTACACCAGTAGACATCGGTATCTTTCAGGTCAAAGATCCATTTGCTGGTGATATGGGTGTAAAGGTTGTAACCGCCGGTGGTATGCACTACCCCTTTGGGTTTGCCGGTGCTGCCAGAGGTGTAGAGAATAAACAGCAGATCTTCTGAGTCCATCGGTTCGGCGGGACAGTCTGCGGAAGCCCCCGCCTGCAGGTCGTGCCACCAGTGGTCTCGGCCCGGTTCCATGGCCGTCTGCTGCCCTGTCCGTTTGACCACCAGGACATTTTGGACGCTGGGTACGCTGTCGTTAGCTAAAGCCTTATCTACCTGATCTTTGAGGGGCACGATCGTATCTTTACGCCAGCCGCCATCGGCGGTCACCACGACTTTTGCCTGCCCATCCACCAGGCGATCGCGCAGGGCTTCGGCACTGAAGCCACCAAAGACTACGGTGTGAGCGGCTCCAATCCGGGCACAGGCCAGCATGGCAATGGCCGCTTCTGGAATCATCGGCATATAGATGCCTACCCGATCGCCCTTTTGCACCCCGAGTTGCTTCAAAACATTGGCAAACTGACAGACTTCCCGGTGTAATTGGGCGTAGGTGAGGGTGCGGGAATCTCCCGGTTCTCCTTCCCAGATCAGGGCGGCTTTATTGCGTCGCCAGGTCGTCAGGTGACGGTCAAGACAGTTGTAGGAGATATTAATTTTGCCGTTGACAAACCACTTGGCGAAGGGCGGTTGCCAATCCAGCACCGTATCCCACTTTTGGAACCAGTGCAATTCACTCTCCGCCAGGTCTGCCCAAAACTTGAGGGGATCTGCCTTGGCTCGTTCGTAGAGTTGCTGATAATCTTCCAGGCTTTTAATATGGGCGTTCTGGGCAAAATCTGAGGACGGGTGAAATAACCGGTTTTCCTGAAGAATGGATTCGATCGTTGGCTGTGACATCGTATGTAGTGAGGTTAAAGTAGCCTTTTCAAACAATACTTGGTTCCTGGGCCCGCTTCACAAAATTGTCGCCTTTGTTAACTCAGTTAACTCACCCAAAGGTAGTCCTAGTGGTTAGCCCTCCAGGTGGATGGTGATTTGAATGGGCCTATCTAGACTGTTATTCAATAAGTCAACTATTGAGATAGAGCAACAGTTTCTATCATGGTAGGTTAACAGCTTCAAGAAATGGTTATGGAAGACTTCAAACTATCCCTTGTCATGTTTCTAATCCGAAATGGCTTTGTTCTAGGCCAGGATTTTTCTATAGATGCCAATGGTGACCTGATTATTGGCAGCGCCGAAACCTTTGCCGCCCTTTCTGAGTTTATGGATTCTTTCTCTTAAATCTGACTCCTCTAACTGAGGTTCTCTCTGATCAGGTGATTTCTGGCTGTTAATCAGTCCTGTTCAGTAGCCTGGATCATTTCTGGAATAATTTCTTTTGAAAATTAGAAATTAAAGCCACTTAAGGAAGATTTAGAGCAGATTTCCTGCTTGCTAATAAAATCAAAAATTTACCCTTCAACTTGTCTATCTACCTGGAAATAGTTAAATCTGCCTGCGATCGCTGGCCATCAACAAGCGTCTGAATCGTCCAGCACCAGAATTTTAGAGAATTCTGTTTGAATTTGGCCCCCTCTCTAAAGATTTGTAATACTGTACCGATACTCTAGTCAGTAAACAATTCAGAGGTTTAGAGGGGGCGTTTGTATGTCTAGCGTAATCGTGCAACTGCTGGTAATTGGCCTGGTCGCAGGGGTGGCCGGTGGCATGTTTGGCATCGGTGGTGGGGCGATTATGGTACCCGCCATGGTGCTATTGATGGGGATGGATCAAAAATTTGCCACGGGAACTTCCCTGGCTGCCCAGATTCTACCGATCGGAATTTTGGGAGCCGGTGTCTATTACAAAAACGGCAACCTCAGCATTCGGGATGCCCTCCTGATTGCCGCTGGTCTGCTGGTCGGAAATCTCTTTGGGGCTCTGTTTGCCAATCAGCCCTATATCAGTAGCGCTCTGATGAAAAAGCTCTACGGGCTTTTTCTGCTGGTGATTGGTTGCCGTTATCTATTTGTCCGTTAAAGGGCGGACGATCTGCTGCTGGTACTCTCGTTCTGTTATCAGATCCTGGGTGGTTTCTACGCGATCCAGGAAGACAAGGCCATTCAGGTGATCTAATTCATGTTGAAAAATGCGGGCAACAAAGTCCGTTAATTCCTGGCGGTGCAGGTTGCCGTCTCGGTCGCTAAATTCTACTTCGATCGCCTGGTAGCGCGGCACCTGGCCACGAATTCCTGGGACACTCAGGCAACCTTCCCACCCTTTGATGATTTCCGTCGAATGGGCCAGAATCCGTGGGTTGATCATGGCCGTGGGTGCCATTTCCGGTGCGGTTGGGTACCGCGGGTTAGGGCGAGAGGCGACAATAAACAGCCGTTCCGACTGGCCGACCTGAGGAGCGGCAATGCCCACCCCGTTAGACTTTTTCACCGTCAGTAACAGGTCTTCGAGCAATCGCTGTAACCGATCGCTGCCCTCATCGGTTACAGCCGTTGCTACCCGACGCAGGGTAGGATTGCCTAACTCAATAATTGGAAGGGAATCTGCCATAGTTGGAGACCGGGAAACTACAGAAAGCAGGGACGTTCCTAGAACATCCCTGCCCTGACCTATCTCAATTTTAGCGACCGGTTTGGGCCGTCTGGGTGGGTAAGGCTCCGGGGCGCACCGCCAGGCTCAAAGATTGCCCGTTACGGCGCAACTCAACCTGCATAGAGCCACCGATCGAGCTGTTTTCCACCGCCTGCTGGACATCATCCGCCGTTTTCACCGCCTGCCCATTGATCTTCTGGATCACATCCCCCGATCGCAGGCCCGAGCGGGCTGCCGGTGAGTTGGGCAGAACCCGGAATACCAGGACTCCCTGGCTTTCCTGCAGGGTAATGTTGCTATTCGGATCATTGTTGATTTGTTGCTTCAGTTCGGGGGTAATGGTGGTCATCCGAATTCCCAGGTAGGGGTGATCGACCTTCCCTTTGCTGACCAACTGGTCAGAGATCCGCTGGGCTGTGTTGATCGGAATGGCAAATCCCAAACCCTGGGCTCCACCGATAATCGCGGTGTTCATGCCAATTACTTCTCCCCGCTGGTTTAACAGGGGGCCACCGGAGTTGCCGGGGTTAATTGCCGCATCGGTCTGGATGAAGCCAACCCGTTTATCAGGCACACCGACCTGGGAACTGCGCCGCCCCGTGGCACTGATGATGCCAACCGTGACCGTATTGTCCAGGCCCAGAGGGTTACCAATAGCGACGGCCCATTCACCTGGCCTGAGCTGATCCGAGTTGCCCAGAGTAACGGTGGGCAGGTTGTTACCCTCTACTTTGACGATCGCCACATCGGTTACCGGATCCGCTCCTAAGACTCGGCCCCGCAGTTCTCGCCCATCTTTCATCACCACCGTAACGGTATCGGCTCCATCCACGACATGGGCGTTGGTTAGAATCAGACCGTCAGATTTAATAATGAACCCGGAACCGGTGCCCCGTTCTACCCGGGTAGAAGGCCCGGAGGGCATATCCCCAAAGAATTGCCGGAAGAAGGGGTCATTGAAAATTTCTGGCATCCGCTGCCGTACGGTCCGGGAAGAATTGATCCGCACCACCGCTGGCCCAACCCGATCGACCACATTCACAATGAAGTTAGGATCCGTGGCTGCCAGGAGGGAACCACTGCGACTGGGGGCCTGGGCTACTACCGCTGGCTCCGGGCTGGTCACGGTCTGGGCCTGGACTCGGGCTGCCTCGGGGTGAGACAACCAGCGATCGCCGGCCACGGTTGCTCCAGCTCCCACCAGGGGCAGAAGGAGATAAAGAGTCGCTTTTTTCCAGGATTGCTTCCAGGAAGCACGATGGCTGGGACTGGTGTGATCAATTGAATTGTTCATTGGCTTACAGTTGCGGTGTCCTTAGAGATGGGTACTTGGGAGCAAACTCACGAGCAGAGAGCGAATACAACTCAGAGTATGGAGGCATCTCACAGAAGATCAGGTCTCGATCAGACGAGGTTCGGTAAGGAGGCAAGGCTCCCTGGTTCACTTTGAATTTAGACAGCCCGTATGACATTTTGATAGCACAGTCATCACAGCAGCATGAAAATTCTCTTGAAATCTGCTCTAGTGCCTCCATAGTAGGTTCCCTGCTGACTGAATCTATATCCTGATCTATCTCAACCGGGTTGAGATAGCTACCTGGCCCGATCGTAGACGCAGCCGGGGGAAAGTTTGCTCCCACAACCGGGTAGAAATTTGCGGGGCAGGCAGAACAATATTTGTCATTTTAAGTTCATCCCTGAAACATGAAATTGACAAACCGGGTTGGTAGCTTAAGGTCACAGGTGAATGAACTGTAAGGACAGGCAGGCAAATACTAGCCTGGTGATCTTGAAGCTTAAGTTTGCTCCTCACTGGATCTATTGCTATCTGGTGTAGCGCGCTGGCTTGTCCTGTCTGTCCTTTTTTTTGAGCTTGAACCAGATTTGTGCTGTAACAGGAAGGGCCTGGAAAGCTCACCTGCGGGCAGATAAAATTCTTGATCGAGGGGAATAAAATCTTTCCCAGTTGGCATTAAATTTTGTTAAAGTCAACGCAGAGGAGCAGGAGCCTCTGCGCCCGACCTTCACCTTTTTAATGTCATCGGAGACCCCTATGTTACGTCTGGAACACGTCAGCAAAATTTATCCTACTGGCGAGGTTCTAAAAGACATCAATTGGGAAGTCAAACCCGGCGATCGCATTGGTCTGGTGGGTGTCAATGGGGCCGGTAAGTCTACCCAGTTGAAGATCATTGCCGGAGAGATTGAGCCGACGGCCGGAGAAGTGATTCGGCCTGCCAGTCTGCATATTGCTTATCTGACACAAGAATTTGAAGTAGATCCGACCCGGACGGTGCGGGAAGAGTTTTGGCGGGCTTTTGGAGAAGCCAACACAGTGCATGAAGCACTCTCAGAAGTGCATCGGCAGATGGAGACGGCCACCCCAGAAGAATTGGACAAGCTGATCCACAAGATGGATCGGTTGCAACGGCAATTTGAGGGGATGGATGGCTACGGCCTGGAGGCCCGGATTGAAAAGATTTTGCCTGACCTGGGGTTTGACCTGGAGGACGGCGATCGCCTGGTCAGTGCCTTCAGTGGAGGCTGGCAGATGCGGATGAGCCTGGGCAAAATTTTGCTGCAAAAGCCCGATTTGCTCCTGCTGGACGAACCGACCAACCACCTTGATTTAGAGACGATCGAATGGTTGGAAACCTATTTGAAAGGGTTGACAACGCCAATGGTGATCGTCTCCCACGACCGTGAGTTCTTAGACCGCCTCTGCACCCAGATCGTTGAAACGGAGCGGGGCGTTTCTACCACTTACCTGGGAAATTACTCTTCCTACTTACAGCAAAAAGAAGAACTCCGGAATGCTCAGATGAGTGCCTTCGAGCGCCAGCAAAAAGAACTGGAGAAGCAGCAGGCCTTTGTTGATCGTTTCCGGGCCAGCGCTACCCGCAGTACCCAGGCCAAGAGCCGGGAAAAACAACTGGAAAAGATCGAACGGATTGAAGCTCCCGAGGGCGGAGTCAGAACCCTGCATTTTCGATTTCCTCCGGCTCCCCGCAGTGGTCGGGAGGTGGTGATGATTGAAGACCTGACCCACTCCTACGGCGAGAAAATCCTGTTCCTGGGGGCAGAATTACTGCTGGAACGGGGCGATCGGGTGGCGTTTCTGGGGCCGAACGGAGCCGGTAAATCAACCCTGTTGCACCTGATAATGGGGATGGAGCAACCCACGGAAGGCACGGTCAAGCTGGGTGATCACAATGTCATCCCCGGTTACTTCGAGCAAAATCAGGCGGAAGCCCTGGACTTGCAGAAAACCGTAGTTGAAACCATTCACGATGAAGTACCGAAATGGACCAATGAAGAAGTCCGTACCCTGTTAGGGCGGTTTCTGTTTAGTGGAGACACCGTGTTCAAACGGGTAGAAGCCCTGAGTGGGGGGGAAAAAGCTCGCCTTGCCCTGGCCAAAATGTTGCTCCGGCCAGCTAACTTACTGGTGCTGGATGAACCCACGAACCACCTGGATATTCCGGCCAAGGAAATGCTCGAAGAGGCACTTCAGAACTACGATGGTACAGTGATTATCGTCTCCCACGACCGCTATTTCATCTCCCAGGTAGCCAACAAAATTGTTGAAATTCGCGATGGTGAGCTACGTCTTTACCGGGGAGATTATCACTATTACCTGGATAAAATCGCTGAGGAAAAGGACAAAGAGCGGTTGGCGGCGATCGAAGCAGATAAGGCTGCTAAGGCTGCAGAAAAACGAGCCAAACAAAAAGAAAAGGAAAAGGCCCGCAAGGCTACCAAGTAACGCTGCGAATCACAAGTCAATAAAAGCCAAATTTTTAAAGATTAAAAATTTGGCTTTTATTCCAGGTTTTATTAAATTCACCATGCCAGGTAACGAGAGCCGGGGAACCACTACTACCCCCGGTAGTCTGACCCACTGTAGGTAATGTTAGGCTGCAGGCGGTTGTAACGCATCCGACGGGCCTTCATTTTAGCCTGCCAGTCTCGAATTGCCATGGCGGTTTTGACAACCTGTGGCACATACCCCTCTGAATTCAGAGGGTCAGGTTCTGGAGCCACGCTGTTAAAGGGTTTGGGCTTGACATTCATGCAGTAGACCAGATTATCCAGGTATGGCTCCAGGTCTAAGGCCCGTAAAACCTCGGTGGGAGATTGGTAGCGTTCCTTAGGAGACACCTTCAGCATTTTGCTGAGGACGGTACCAAAGTGATCGCTGACTGTTGCATGGTCCCGCCAGCGTACTTCCCCAGAGACAAACTCGTAGTCAAACTCTAAGGGGGGCTTACCGGTTAACAGGTAAAGGCAGGTAACTCCTACGGCGTAGATATCGCTGGAGTAAAGCGGCCGGGAGGCTAATTGTTCTGGCGGGGCAAAGCCTACGGTGCCGACAAATTGGGTGGTGGTGGATTTGACAGAAGTATCGCCTACCTGAAGCTTTTCTTTAACGGCACCAAAATCAATCAGGACTAATCTGCCATCATCCTTGCAGCGAATGATATTGGGGGGTTTGATGTCGCGGTGAATCACATGGTTACTGTGGACATATTGCAGTAAGGGCATGAATTCCCGCAGGAATTGTTTCACGGCGGCCTCTGAAAAGGGCCCTGATCGCTTCACTTCTCGACTCAGGGTGTAACCCCGCACATACTCCTGTACCAGATAAAATTCTCCCTGGGCTTCAAAATAGTCCAGCAGTTGGGGAATCTGGGCGTGGCTACCCAACTTGCTCAGGGTGCGGGCTTCCTGCTCAAACCGGCGGCGGGCCAGTTGTAGGGCCGCAGGGTCATGGACTTTGGGGCAGAGTTGTTTGATCACGCACAGGGGTTGCCCTGGCAGCTGTACATCCCGTGCCAGAAAGGTGACACCAAAGCCGCCCTGGCCCAGCACTTTTAAGATTTCATAGCGATCGCGAAAGCGCTGCCCTGACCCGCAGAATTGGTTCAAATGACTGCGATCATTTGCTTCAGCACGAAAGCTAGAAATATCGGCAACCGAAGGATTCATCACTACAAGGTCAAAGGCAATGTGCTTGAACCAGTTCTAACATCTGAAGGTATCAACTTGCGTCGCCCCTAGGGCAGGAATACGGAGTCTTTAATGATCCTGAGGGCAGCACTAAGGTAGATACAATCAATAAAGCTAAACTTGATACCAGTCTAAAAACAAACCTGGCAGTCTGGGGCAAATCTTTAAACACCCAGGACAGCCCTCTGATGAGAAGTAGCCATGCCCCTGAAAGTTTACGGAATCCCCAACTGTGGCACCTGCAAAAAAGCGTTGCAATGGTTAGACAGTCAGTCCGTAGAGTATGAATTTATCAACACAAAAGACCACCCTCCCGATCGGGCCATGATTCAGGCCTGGGTCAAAGCCCTGGGGGCCCAACCGATGCGTAATACATCGGGTCAGTCTTATCGGGCGCTGGGAGAAGAGAAAAAGACCTGGTCTGATGACCAGTGGATAGATGCATTTGCAGAAGATGCAATGCTACTGAAGCGGCCTTTATTTGTCAAGGATGGGCAGGCGGTTATGGTCGGTTTCAAGGGTAGCGATACCGTGATTCAGTCTAATCTGGGTCTGAGCGCATCCTAAGAGGTGGGTTAACGACGGGTCTGGCAGATGGCTTGAGCCTGCCGCTGATGAACCGGATTGCCGCCAACCTGACGGGATAAAACGGGGCAGGACTGGTTGATTACCTCTTTTGCCTGCCTGGCCAGCGCTGGTTGCTCGACCGGTACCAGGGCCGATGCCATAATTGCTGCATCGTACACTTTCTGGCTGGCCCGCCGTCTGGCAATATTCAGAATCGTTTGACTCCAACTGGCGATCGCCACCTGGGCCTGCTGGTATTCTGGCTGACCGGGTTTAATTTTGCGGGCTTCTTGAATGGCAAACCAGTAAGGAGAAGCCTGAGCGGAATTGGCCGGAATTTTAGCTCGGGCGATCGCCAGTTGGGAAGTACTAGGGCTGGGTTTTGGAGCCGGTCTGTTGCCTGTGGGACTGGGGCTAGGAGACGGTGAGGGGGGAACCCGATCGGCGGGCTGGGGAGAGGCCAGGGGGGTGACGGTAGGAACCGGTGGCCTGATCGGAGGAGTGGGCGCTGGAACTGCTTCTGGAGAAGGTTTGGACACCAGAGGATCGGTCGTAACAGTCGGTTTAGTCAGGGAATTAACCGGGGAAGGGGTTGGTTTGGTAATTTGCGGGCCAGGGGTTTGGGTCTGGGGAGTCCAGGCTGACCAGTGTCGCAGTAGTACGCCCAGCAACAGGGCCAGGGTTGCCAGCCCCCCCCAGAACAAGATGGGCCGCCAGAATTCTCTATCTCCAGGTTCTTCTATTTCTGGTTCTATCTCCGGGGCCGAATCTGGGGGAACCTGACCATGGTTGGAGGCTGACGGGTTTTGCTGGCCATTCAGGGAGGTAGAGGCGGAATCGGGATAGACAATTACTCCGCTGTTATGGCTTTCCTCTCCAAAAGAGCCATTTAAGGAGGCAGGTGATAGCTCTGGCAGGATACCGAAACCCTGGCCATTGGTCGGTAGCCCGGAGCTATTACCCAGGGTCGGCCGGTAACCAGGCAGGGAACTGAGCGGGTAACTGCTGCCAGCGGCAGCTGGCACCTGGGGTAGCAGGGGTTGCTGACGTTTTTGCGGCAGGCTGAGACTGAGGGGCTGCTGGATCGGCCGCAGGTATTGTTCGCTGAGTTGCGGTAGCCGATCGTGGAGATGCTGCTCTAACTCGGCGATGGTTCCTCCCCGCTGGGAGCGCAGCCCTTCTAACAATGCCGCCGTAAAAAAGCCCTGGCCCAGGGCGGCGGACTCCCGGGAAAATTGCCCAGGATGGCAGGACAGAATGGTCGAGACCCCCAGTTGCGTAGCCAGATTAGCCGTCTGGGTGCCCAGGGTTTCGTCGGCCAGACTGCTCTGACTCCGGTTGATATCCAGCAGTACCAGAATCGATTCGGTCAGGGCTCGGCGTAGTCGATCGAAGAGGGCCGCTACGGGAATCGCTGTTTCGGGAATTGCTGCCGGATTGGCTTCGATCGGAACCAGATAGTCTTGCCCCTGATGGCAAACCCCATAACCGCTGAACAGAAACCATAAAACATCCCCTGGCTGGAGATACTGCTGGCTCAAACGCTCGATCCAGGCTTCGATATTGTCGCGATTGGGATAGGTAGAATTTCCCCAGAGGGGAGGGGAAGTTTCAGTCAGTAGAAGACAGCGCTCGGGGGCGAAGCCAAACTCGTGAATCAGCAGATCATGGAGGGCCTGAGCATCGGATTGGGCAAAACTTAAGGGCTGAAAAAACTGATAATGATTAATGCCAACTGTCAATGCCCAATGTCTCATGGTTGAACCCCGCTCTTCTGCTACTTAGCATGCCCGCCAGACGATCGCTGTCAACGAAAGATGGAATGGTTCTGGCTGGATGTTGTAATAATGTGGTTTAAATCTGTCAATTTATGTGAATTAAAGTCATCCTTCGGAATCGAATGCTGGAAAATTCCAGGGGCACAGGGTCAAGGCCTGAAGTTTTCTCCTTTATCCTGGTATTGAATGCCCTGGCACCGGGCTCTCCACGGGTTACCGGTTGGATGAGCAGTTGATATAAACGGAACTGAGTGGAACTTGAAGATCGTCAAAGGTAAAAAAGTTTTCCTGTTCCTACTATTAAAGACTAAATTTCTGATAGTTATTCCTTTCTCGAAATCTACCCTCATTATTGATTAAGGAGCCAGGGACATGATGCCAGGGTTTTCTGGGCGAATCAGTCAGCAATCACACCACCTGCCCCGTCTTGGTCACCCGCGATCGGTGCCTGCTTCGCTCGGTCTGGCGCTGTTACTGGCTTTGACCGGGGGTTGGCTTGTTCCCCAGGTGATTGAGCCCGCTCCGGTTCAGGCTTATACCAATCGAGTCAATGTTTCCCTGGATGTTCAGCCCGATGAGTCCTATGATGCCCTGGTGCGTCGGGCTGAGGCTGTTGCCCGGGCTGCTGCCCAGCGCAGTTTCGATCGCGATCTCCTGGTGACGGCGGTTTCTGTGATGATTATTGCCCAGAAGAATGCCACTACCGTGGTGCCCCTGCTCACTCTGGAGGTGGGACGACAGGAATGGAAGAGTTTACCAGAACCACGGCGCTGGGCGACTTACTATCCCAGTGCTAAATCGTTGCTGGGGCTGACCACCCCTCCCGCAACGGCGACCACCCCGACCGCATCCCCCACGGTGACTACGCCCGTAGTAGCTCCTGGGGCTGCTCCGGGCGGTGCTCCGGCCCCCAGTAACCAACCCGGTCAACCCGGTCAACCCGGTTCCAGTCGGCCGCTTTCGACCGGTACTGGCTCGCCTGCCCCCGAGGAGATTACGCCACCCCAGACTCCCCGGCCAATTTTGCCCGATCGAATTAACACCCCGGCTGGAATTGGTAAGTAATTACCAAATGGTTAATCGTTGAAAGCACGGTGCCGCGCTTTCAACGATTAAGCTCCGGGATTGATTAAATTCTCGCTTCTTAGGGACAACCCAGGGACTCGCGGGTATCGACTCCAGTTTTGGGATTAGTGCCGCTGGCGGTCTTGCACAACTGCAGTACCTGGGGCCGATCGAGCACCGCAAAGCTAAAGTCGGCTCCGGTGATGTTGGCTCCTTTGAAGGACGATCGCAACAGCATAGCGGAATTTAGAACGGCATCCGTCAGGTCAGCCCCGCTCAGATTGGTCAGGTAGGCAATGCCGTCGCTAAAGTCTACGCCATGGAAATTGGCCTGGGAGAGGTCAGTGCCGTTAAACACCGCTCCCCGCAGGTCAGAGCCACTAAAGTTTGCTCCTGCCAGTTTGTCGTTGGCGAACTCGGCCTGGATCAGGCTTTGACCAGAGTAGTCTTTTGTCACGGCCTCTACATCATCGTAGGAGCGAATGGCCGCCGAACTGGCTGCTTCCGCCGGCAGGGGCGAAATGCTGAACAGAAGAAATAGCAGGACTCCAAACAGAGTAGTAATCAGGCGCATGGTAATGGCTATCAGGGCGAGAGCGTTAGCTTTCACAAAGTAACATTTTTTAATGTCACTTTTGAAATCTTATAACCCTGCACTGGCCAGGTGATTTTGGGCTTCCTGGGCTACCTGCTCTACCTCATCCTGGGCCAGGGTTTCCAGGGTGGAGCGGGCTGCCGCACTGTTTAACCGGGCCAGGGCCTGGGTCACCCGATAGCGAATTTGCCAGTCAGGATTTTTGGCATAGGCTACTAAATGCTCTACGGCGCGTTCATCTCCCAGTTCACCAAGGGAGCCGATCGCCGCTGTTTGAAGTAATTCGTTGCTGGAACCAAGGGCATCCAGTAGCAGGTCGAAGGCCCGTCCATCCCCCAACTCTCCCAGGGCCGCGACAATGCTGAAGCGAACCAGCCACTCAGAACTGGTGGTGTAGAGGCGTTCTAAATCTGCAAACAAATCCGTCAACTTGAGGGCTCCGATGGAATCGGCCGCAGCCGCCTGAACATCTGCTTCCTCGTCCTGTAAGCGGCCCTGCAAAATTGTAGCGGCCTGGGACAGATCTTGCTGGCCTAAACTGGCTAACTGGCTCACCGCCGCGTAGCGGACGCGAGGATTGGAGTCGGCTACCGCCCCCTGAATTAACTCGAAGGCAGGGGTGGGTTCTAACTGCCGGATCTGGTTGACGGCCCGCAGGCGATCGCCAAAATCCTCGGAACTCAGTAAGGCTTTGACAGATTCAAAAGTCACACTCATAGGATAAAGATCGATGCTAAAGGGTAGGAAATTTAAACCGATGGAAAGGGCTAATTGATAAGTAGACGAGCTGCAAAGAGAAAAGATCAAAGTTGGAGCTCTGCCATCCCAGGGGTGCAACCGAAGGGGCTGGGGTTCAACTGCCAGGGCTGAATCTCGCGCAGGCAAACCAGCCCAGGCGGTCGAACCCGATTCCAGGAGAATTTTCCCAGGGAACCGAACCCGGGAATTGGGATTGCCCGGATTTGACTGAACAGGGCTGCCCTAAGCCTGCTCTGCCGCCATGGTACGAATGATATCGCCCCGGGTCAAAATCCCGACCACATGACCGGCGGCATCAAGAACTGGCAGGCGATGGATACTGCGATCGTGCATCAGCTGGGCCGCTTCTCGAACGGACTTGTCTGGGGTGATGGTCACCAGATCTTGACTCATCACCTCGGCGACGGTTTGACCCAGGGCCTTATGTAAATCTCGCTCGTAGCGCGAGGGGTTTTCCAGATAGATCACACTATCTAGCAGCATGATATAGGCCGGGGGGTTGACCCCTGTTTCTTTCCACATCAAATCGGTTTCCGAAATCACCCCGACCAGGTTGCCCGTTTGATCGACGACGGGCAGGCCACTGATATGGCGTTCTGCCAGAATCCGAATCACCTCGGTGAGGGACATATCGGGTCTGGCAGTGACGGGGTCACGGGTCATGACATCGGCGACGGTCTTAGCCATGCGTTTGCAAAACTTCCTTATTTTCTTCTCTGTTTATTTTAGGGAATTCTGACGATCGCCCCGGCAGGATTCATAGGATGTAACAAGAATCGCCCCCGGATAGCCAGCTTTAGGGAGTTAAGGGTTCGGTTTTGAGCAAATCCTGAGCCGATTGCCCTTCTCCCTGAAACCCGATATACCAGAGGGCAGCAGCGGCTTCTGCCCGGGTTACCTGTTTCTTGGGTTGAAACAGGGTCGTATAGCCAAAGGCCCGTCGGATATTCGACAGATCCCCATTCTGGTAATCGGCCAGGACAGCTCGCAAGGCCCGAGGCTCAATCCGGGCGGCATCCTGAAAGCCCCAGGTTTGCTTTACCCCATCGATCGTGGCCGTTGGTAAGGGTTGCCGGGTATCGATCGGCACCTTCCAGAGCAACAGGCTTTCCCGGGTCAGGGGAGCATCGGGACGGAAATTGACGATCGTGCTATCCCCCGAAAGGGAACTGGGTAAGATACCGGCTTCTGCCAACCCCTGAATGGCTTCAAAGTCTGGGTCGGTGCGGGGAACATCCTGAAAGGCTGGTTGGCTTGTGTCGCTGGCCAGCCGGATCTGTTGGGCCGGACGGTTGGCAAACAGACGGTTGTTGGTTTCGACTAACCAGCGCACATATTCTCGCCGACTGATAATTTTCTGTGGGTTGAACTGGGCTGTGGTCTGACTGCCAGTCTCTTTAGTGCCACCGGATGGAGCCAGAATTCCCAACTGGGTCAGATCCCGCAGATAAGGTTGGAGTTGTTTGGGGGCTTTGTCGAGGTCGCTCAGGCTGGTGGTTGTGGTTCCACTCGGTCTGGGGTCACTGCTGGAACCGGTTGCCCCCAGGGTGGTGCTGTCTGTAAAAGCCGGTAGTTGGGCCAGACTGCTGCCGGAAGTCGGGGTGGGGCTGGGGGTGGAAGTGCCCGTGGCCTGACCTTGCCGATCGTAGCTGAGGTTAAAAGTCGTGTCCGTATTGGTGTTGGGGGCAGGGCTACCGGCAGGAACCGTCACCGTCAACCGGAGATTTTCCCGTTGGGCCGTGATACTGCCCTGGCTAATGTTGGGTTCCGGTTGGCTGAGAAGTTTCCAGTCTCGGTTGGCTAGTTCCTGGCGGTAAAAATTGAGGATACGATCGCTGCTGTCCCGGTTACTCCAGGTTGTAGATCGGCCCTGGAGGGTCGGGGGAGTCACCTGTTGCAATCGGCTGTTGGGATAGAGGGGAATTTCTGGAGGAAAGTCGCTGGGTGCTGGAGTAAGACCGGGGGTCGGGCCGGGTTGCGCTGGAACCACGGAGGTAGGGTTGGGGGCGGTAGCGGTCAACTGGGGGTCGGCTTCCAGGGACTTTTGCAGGGAGTTACCCAGACTACTGTTGGCACAACTGGCCAGGGGTACCAGTAAAGCACTGGCCAGGGTGATACTCAGAGGAGAGGGGAAACGGCGAGACACAACCAGACTCCGGGGCAAAGGATCAATTCCTACCCTAGCGTAGAAAGATCGGGCTGCACTACTGACTAAGGGGCTGACTCTCCTCCACGCAGGGTCGGTTATCCGGGCTCTATTCCGTCTACCTGTTTTTGGTAAGCCAGGTAGATGGCTTCCAGAAATTGATCGGAGGTAGTGTTGGGAGGGACGGCTTCCAGTTGAATTAAGGTCTTGAGCTGACGGGCCAGTTGCATACTCAGGTCATTTCTGGCCCTGGTGGCCATGCGGCTCCGGCGTTGCAGGTAAGACCGGACAACGGCAAAGTCATCTGGTAGTAACTCTTGCAGATTGGCCATCGTGGTCAATTCTATGGCCAGTTCTTCCGCTCGCTTAGAAAAGACGAAGTTGGCTTTGGGGTCAGGCCGTTCTTCCTGAATGACGATCGTGCCTGCTACCAGATCTCCGACTCGCTTTTCCCGGGAGTTGAACAGAATGAAAAACACCCCGGCAAAGAAGAAATCGTCGATCGGACGCAGCAGGGAGCGCAGGGTAGCCTGAGCCATACCGATCGGGCTACCGTCCTCCCGAATCACCCGAATTTTGACCAGGCGTTTGCCGGGGGTCTGGCCCTGCCAGAGAACTTCAAAAAAGGCAAAGTACCCGGTAAAAATCACGAAGCTGGCCAGAAAGCCGATCGCCGCCAGCCAGATCGGAACCGCCGAATAGTCTCCGCCGGAGTTTTCCAGGTTGCTCAACAACCCCGAGGAAAACCAGCCCCAGAGGACGATGAACACCCCCTGGATCAGCCCCATGATGTTGTAGTCAATCAGCAGGGCGAAGGCCCGGTTGCCAATACCCGCCAGGGTAAACTCCAGTTCGACGCTTTCTGGTGTAGAGAGGGAAATCTGCTTGAAAAAACGCATGGATGCCAGCGGTTGATTAACGATCGCGCAGTTTTAAGTCTGCCCCTTCCCGGCGGTTTCGCAGGTCGAAATAGATCAGGGTTTTAACCGACTGCCAGAACGGGACTGTAAAGATACCAAAGAAGATAGACAGCAGGGAAGAGAGGCTAACCCCAATCAGGAAACTACCCATAATTTGCAGGTAAGCACCGTCGTTGGGATTTGGATCCCTGCCTAGTTGGGTCAGGGGAATCATGGAACCAAACAGCGGAATCATGGAGATTGCGTAAAGCGGCAGGGTGATTAACCAGGCGACGAACAGTGCACTCAACACTTGAAAGGCTGAACCTTCGGTCAATTCCCAACTGCGGATAATCGAATCAGTGCTATTTTTATTATTTTCCACGGCCATCGCCACATCGGGAATTGACCAGCGCGCCGTGAACCAGAGATACAAACCCATTCCAAGCAGTTGCAGAATTCCGGCAATGGCGGCCGCAATTGCTTCGTTTCTCCAAAGGAACCCGATCACGCCACCCAGGAAGGTTTGGACGAAGCTCACCCCGATATTCACTCCAAACAGCAAAACCACGACAAAGAACCAAACCCGAAGAAACTTCCACAGGCGGGGAGCCAGTTCTGCCTGCACCTCCTTCAGGGTTTCTGGTTGCTCGCGCAATTCACCGTAGGCTAGCCGTGCAATGGTAGCAGTGTGCATGAGGGACTTGGCCAGACAGAAAACCAGCAGGAATACCCAGACCAGCACTACAACCAACCACATCAGAATCAGTCGGCCCGGGGTATCCAGCATGCCCAGACTCAAGAGCAGGGGGGGAATCAGCACCAGCCAGGGAAGTAAGGCCCATCCGGTGGCAGTAAGGGCAATTTTTAAGTACTGTTTCAGGTGGGTACCGTAGAGGCGCAATCCGGCACTGACCACATTGCCGATGCTCATGGATGGCATAGAACTGGAGCTGCGAGCCATAGGTTACACTCTTGCTAGTCAGAGATGTTGCAGTCTAATCAGAGATGTTGCAGTCATCCTAAATCCAACCCCTCTCGATCGCCTAGAAATATCACAGTTTATGAACATTCAACGGTGGATCGCCCGTCGTCAGCCCGCCTGGAAAGAACTGGATAGTCTGTTGAAGCTGGCCGAAAAACGGGGGTTGCGATCGCTGAATGCCAGTCAAATTCAGACTCTATCCGGGCTCTATCGCTCCGTATCGGCGGATCTGGCCCGGGCCAAGACCAACCAGGTAGGAGAGCTGGTAGTACGGGATCTGCAGGCCCTGGTTTCCCGGGGCTATGCCCAGATTTATCAGGGGTCTCGCCGCCAGGAATGGCAGGCGGTGCGCCAGTTTTACCTCTGGGGTTTTCCGGCGGCGGTGCAGGAGTCAGCGGTTTATATTGCCCTGGCCACGGCTCTGTTTGTCCTCGCAGGGCTGATTTCCTGGTGGCTGGCCTGGCGGGATCCGGCTTTTCTCACCCTGACCGTACCCGACCACCTGATTGAAACGGTGCGCCAGGGGCAACTCTGGATGGGGTCGATCGTCGGGATTGAACCCTTTGCTTCCAGCCAGATCATGGTCAATAACATTAAGGTTTCCCTGGCCGCCGTTTCCGGTGGCATGACCGGGGGCTTACTGACCACCTACGCCATGCTGCTGAATGGCATGATGATTGGCTCCATTGCTGCTCTGGTGGCGCAAAACAACCTGGCTTTTCCCTTCTGGGCCTTTGTCTTTCCCCATGGTTCCCTCGAGTTACCGGCAATTTTTCTGGCCGGCGGGGCCGGTTTTTTGATTGCCCGGGGAATTTTATTTCCGGGGCAGTACCGCCGGGGGGATGCCCTCAAGCTCTACGCTGCCCGGGCGATGCGGCTGGTTTACGGAATCGTGCCGCTGCTGGTGATTGCCGGGATTATTGAAGGCTTTTTCTCCCCCAATCCGGCGGTGCCCGACCTGCTCAAATATATTGTTGGCATTGGTTTATTTACACTGTTGCTCGTCTACCTCAGCCGTCAACAACCTCAAAGTTGATTACGCAGCTTCAGTTGCAGGTAGCGATCGACCAGTTGTTCGCTGATCTGATCGACGGGGGCATCCAGGATCAGTACCCCTTTTTGTTTCAGTTTGGCCAGGGCCAGCTGGCGTTGATTTAGCAGATCCAGAGCTACGGCCCGGGTATAGCCCCTGGCTACATCCGTAGTGATCGTCTGGGCCGTGCGATCGATCTCCGGGTCCCGCAGGGTGACGCAGAAGGGCAGGTGGCGGGGGGGCAGGCGACCCATGGCCAGGAGGAGTTCTGTAGAAGCCGTAACATCGACCAGATCAGTGAAGAGGACGACCAGGGCCCGGCGCGCTTGTTGGGTAGCGACGGTGGTTACCGCATTCAGGTAATCGGGTTCCAGAATTTCGGGTTGCAGGGGGGTAAGGCGTTCGATCAGGTGGGTCAGGTGGGATTGGCCCCGGCCCGGGGGAATCCAGGTTTGCATTTGCCGATCGAAGACTCCAACTCCCACCCGATCGCCCCGGTTCAGGCCGGTCAGGGCCAGGGCCAGTAGGGCATTCAGGCCCCAGTCAAAGCGGGTCAGGCCATTCACCTGGGCGGTCATTAAGCGGCCCCGATCCAGCAATAAAATCAGGGTTTGTTCCTGCTCTGGCTCTAATACCCTTACCAGAGGGCGATCCCGCCGGGCCGTGGCTTTCCAGTCAATTAAGCGGGGATCATCGCCTGTAGCATATTCCCGCAATTCAGCAAATTCTGTGCCCATCCCCAGGCGTTTGGCCCGTCGCAGATTGCCACTGGCCTGCAACGCCAGCCGAATTGACAGCGATCGCAACCCAATCAGATCGGGAAAAACCGTGACTTCCTGGGTCTGGGGAATCGTCCAGTCGTACCAGGTGAGCCGCCAGGAACCCAATTGACGAATTTGTAGATCTGTCCAGGTGTATTTGCCCCGCTTAAAGGGAAAAACGTTGTAGCTCAGGGTGACCTGACTATGGGCCGGAAGCACCTGGGAAAGGGTGGGACTGGTGGACCAGAAAGCCTGGGGGTAACCGTCGCGCAACTGCACCAGGGCGGCAGAATAGCCAGTTTTGAGGACCAGTTCGATCGTATTTTCGCGCCCGATCGAAAGACGCTGGGGAATCTGGCGGGCCAGGGTCACCCGGTTCTGGCGTAACTGCTGACCATCGATTACCAGGAGGACCAGCAGCAGGACATCAAAGCCCAGGGTGGCCAGGGTCACCGGGTTGAGGAACCCCGGCCCAAACAGGTCGGTGCCCACAGTTCCGCTGCCCAGACCGATCGCCGTTCCCAGGAGCAGTAGCCAGTAAAATCGGCGAGCCGGAATGAGCCGCTCAACCGGAGTTGGGGTAGCCATTCTATTACCTCACCGGGGAACGGGAACCTGATTCAGGAGCGAGCCAATCACACTGTCTACCTTGAGCCCATCCAGTTGGGCCTCGGGTCGTAAAATCAGGCGATGGCGCAGCAGGGGCAGGGCCACCGCCTTGATGTCATCGGGGGTGACAAAATCCCGTCCGGCTAACCAGGCATGGGCCTTACTGGCCTGCAACCAGGCCAGTAAGGCCCTGGGAGAAGCACCCAACTCCAGATCAGGATGCTGCCGCGATCGCTGCACCAGGGCGAGCAGGTAGTCAACTATGACCTCCGCCGGTTTGACCGCCTGGACTGCCTGCCTGGCACTCAAAATTTGTTCTACTCCCATCAGAGGTTGGAGTTTGGCCAGTTCCAGACGTTTGCTCTGTAACCCGGCCTGACTGTTCAGGAGCATCTGGCGCTCGGCTTTGCTGTCCGGGTATTCTACCTGCAATTTCAACAGGAAGCGATCGAGCTGGGCTTCCGGCAGGGGATAGGTGCCTTCAAACTCCAGGGAATTCTGGGTAGCGATGACCCAGAACAGGTCTGATAGGGGCAGGCTTTGACCGTCCAGGGTGACCTGTTGCTCTTCCATGGCTTCCAGCAGGGCCGATTGAGTTTTGGGGGGAGTCCGGTTAATTTCATCGGCCAGCAACACTTGGGTAAAGACCGGCCCTTTTTTGAGACTGAAACTGCGGGTACTCAGGTCCAGGATATTAGTGCCTAAAATATCTGACGGTAAAATGTCTGGGGTCAGTTGAATCCGCCGGAAGTCGGCCTGGATCAGCCGGGCCAGAACCTTGACAGTCAGGGTTTTGCCCGTACCCGGTACCCCTTCTAAAATTACATGCCCCCCGGCCAGCAGGGCCACCATAAGCTGCTGTACCAGGGCAGTCTGACCGACGACAATCTGCCCCAGAGCTTCTGAGAGGTGGCTAAAGGCGGTGTGCAGATTACCCATGAGCAAAGCTCCTTAAGCAAAAGAGGTCAAGAATTAATGAGGGTCGGCAATTGCTGGCGCAGGTTGGAAACTTGCTGTAACCATTGCTGCAACTCAGGATCCCGTAAGTGCGGGGAGGATGGTTTGAGAACCCGGCGCAATTCCTCAACCGGCCGTTGATGCTGGCTCCAGGCCACCTCCAAGGTTTCCAGGGGAAGTAGTTCGGTTCCCAGTCCCAGAGCTTTCTGGATCTCCAGTTGTTCGGAGCGGGCGATGGTGGTCAAGACAAACTCACTACACTCGGCTTTACGCAGAACTTCTGCCATAGCCTGCATGTAAGCCTGACTGTTATTAACCATTGGAGGCTTGATTTGCAAAACCTGGCCAAAGCGGCAGTTTTGCCCCCAGAGCAGGATCAGCAGAAATACCACTGCTTGAATCAGGCCCAGGGCGATCGGGGTGCGAGACAGGTAAACCAACAGATTGGGGGTTTCCCGTTTGACTTCCTGCAGGTCTTTGTAGCCATGCAGGTACTCATCGACCCAGATGGGGTAGCCTGGTTCAGACACCAGTTGGGTCAGAAACTCAAAATTTCCCCCGGTACTCTGGTAAGCATTGGCTCCCAGGTAAGGAGTCGAAGCATAAATAATTTTGCCCTGGCCCACGGATTTTTGCCAGACGACGGCTCCAAAGGAGTCCCTCAGTAGAGTCTCTGCTTCTGGGGCCGGTTGGCGACGACTGCCCTCAATGCGAATCACCCCCTTGGGGCTGGGAATGCGGCTGTCAAAGGGGGCTTTAGTCGCCGGGGCGCGATTTCCTAACAGAACCAGCACGTTGCCCTGCTCAACCCAGGTCGGGTTTAATCCCTGGTAAAGATTCGCCCGATCGCTGATTCGGATCAGGGTGAGCCGATCGGGCAACTTCTCAACCAGGGGGCGAGCTCGTCCGGTCTCCTGAACCTTGCCCTGTTGTATCAGGGGTTGGGCCGTTCCCATCAGGGCCTTCAGGGGTTTTTGCCAGCGTTGTACCGGCATCCCCTGCTGCTGCATGTAGCCATACCAGGCCCCATAACCATCCGGTGATCGACCATAGGTAGAACCATTGGAGTGGCGGGAACCGCTGGGGGCGGCGAAACTGGTAATCAATACCATGGCCAGCAGCACCAGGCCACCAATCCAGAAATAGCGACGGTTGAGGGTCATGGCTGTTCAAGCTCCTGGTAGGCCCTTTGACAGCCCTGAAACACCTCGGCGGAGATCTCTCGATCGCTGAAGCAAAGCTGTTCGTGGGTCTGAATTAAGACCTGGTAAGAACGGTGCCGGGGCAAAATTTGTAAACTATTTAGATATTCACCATCGGTACGGCTGGCTGACAGGGGTAGCACCTGGCTTTCATCTAAGCGTTGCAGGGCAGCATGGTAGAGGGCACGGCAGGCTTCCCGGTAATTTCCCCGCTGGGCACAGTTCTGCGATCGCTGAAGCCACTGGGCCACGGTCAGGGTTCTGCTCGGAGGGACGGCTTGCTGATTGGGGTTGCCCTGGGCTTCGCCGAGGGAGGTGATCATCGGACGCAACAGCTTATAGAGTTGCCAACCGACCCAGGCCACCAGAACTGTAATCACCACCCAGAAGAACAGACGCAGTAACCATTCTGGCAGCAGCCAGCCGTTGGGCCGCTCTGCTCCGGTATTCCAGGAAGGAGGTCTTTGTAACTCCAGCCATTCGGTGAAGCGCCACTGAAGTTTCTGGATTTCCCAGGCAAGACTGCTTTTCTCAAATGAACCCGCTGCCATAGCCGATCGCCTGTTTCCTTAGCTGGTGGAGATGGGTTCTATTATGCACGAAGGTTCATCTTCCTCGAATTGGGTTGGTTGACTCAGGATTATGAATTTAATAGAACCGGGACCTTAATTTTTGCTGGCATGGCTCCGCAACGCTTGCAAAAAATTGGTTTTAATTAACTGTGATCCTTAATCGATCGCCTCTTCTTCCGGCATCGGAACCAGGGTAAGCTTAACCCGCTGGCCATCCTCTAAAACGGTCAGCAGCACATTATCAATTTGCAAACTATCTCCAGGGATAGGAGGGCGCTGTAACTTTTCGAGAAACAGGCCCGCCAGGGTAGCGGCATCTTCCCTTGGTAAGCGCAGGTCTAATTCGTTGTTGACCGTAGCGATACTGGCCCGGATTTTGAAAATCCCTTCATGCTCGCTCAGTTGGCGAAACTCCCGTTCTTCCTCGGCATCGTATTCATCTCGAATCTCACCGACGATTTCTTCCAGTACATCCTCCAGGGTGACCAGACCAGCGGTGCCCCCAAATTCATCCCGAACTACCACCAGATGCAGGCGATTTTTCTTCATTTCTTCCAGAATATCGGTGGCCAGCTTGGTTTCGGGAATGTAGTAAACCGGGCGCAGTAACTCTTTTAAGCTGGGTGGATTTTCTTGCAGACCGGGCAGGGGCCGGATCAGGTCTTTAACATGGAGAATTCCGGCGATGTTGTCCAGATCATCGTCACAGACGAGCAGACGGGTGTGGGCATTTTCTGAAACGATCTGGTATGCCTCCACCAGAGAGGTACTGCTCTTGAGGTATTGAATTTGCACTCGGGGTACCATAATCGCTCGGGCCGTGATGTGGCTCAGGCCCACGGCTCCATGGATGATGCGGCGTTCCTGTTCGCCGACGGAGCCGCCAGCTCTACCGGCATCTACCATGGCTCTAATTTCTTCGGTACTGACCGCTGCATCTTCTGCGTCGATCGGGGTACCGGTTAGTTTCAAGATCAGGTTGGTAATGGCACTCAATAGTTTGACGATCGGAGCCCCCAACTTGCCTATCCAGCGGATCGGGCGAATGGCAAACAACGAAATTTCTTCGGCATGGTGAATCGCTAACCGCTTGGGAACCAGTTCTCCTAACACCAGGCTCAAAAAGGCGATGACCACGGTCACTCCAATCAGGGCTACGGGTCTGGCGGCATTGCCTAAAGCGGGTGTCAGAACGGCAGCGAAGGGATTGGCCAGGTTGGTGGCGGCGGTGGCTGAAGTAAAAAAGCCTGCCAGGGTAATGCCGACCTGAATCGTCGCCAGGAATCGAGTACTGTCTTCGGTAGCAGAGAGCACCATGCGGGCCTGACGGTTGCCCTGCTCGGCCAGCAGACGCATCCGAACTTCACTGACGGAAACCAGCGCTATTTCTGCCGCTGCAAAGAATGCATTGATAAAAATCAGGAGGGCAATGATGGCCAGTTCTACAGTGATATTCATATCAGGGGTTTAAGAATGCGGAATAGTGATTTAGACTACCCGCTATTCCGTCAGAATAGGGAAAATCATAAAAGACTGTCCAAAGTTTAGCGTCTATCTGGCGAAGTTCCTCGTTAAAGGCTGGCTCTAGAGGGTTGATGTACAAAACCTTGGCTACCATCGATTAACGTAAGGATGGCGGGAAAGTCGAATTTGCCTGCCCGGGGAGAGCAGCATGATATATAGTGATGCTTACCTCTGGCTCAGCTACGCAAACTGGCGGCCTCACAGGACAGAAGCAGAGTGGCAGAATCAGCCGTGATCACCGATGGGTTACTGGCAAAAGCTAAGATGTTGGCTCAGTTCCTCGCCCTTGCCTGGATTTTATGGGTCATTAATGCTGCCCTGCTGGGTAAGGGCTTGAATCGTCTGGGAATTCGTCCCCGGACGATCGGTGGATTGTGGGGCGTGGGGTTTGCCCCCTTCTTGCATGGCAGTGTCGATCACCTGGTTGGTAACACGACCTTGTTTTTGATTCTGGGTTCCCTGGTGCTGCTCAAGGGAATGGATAACTTTGTAATTGTCAGTATCACCGGGCTACTCGTCAGCGGCCTGGGAACCTGGCTGTTAGGGGGGGACAATACCAACCACTACGGAGCCAGTGGTGTGATTTTTAGCTATCTGGGGTTTCTGCTCCTCAGGGGCTATTACGATCGGGAAGTGATGTCTGCCCTGATTTCTCTGGTGGTCTGTATTTTCTACGGCAGTCTGATCTGGGGAGTGCTGCCCCTGCCAAGGCTGGAGAAACGCCTGGGGGTCAGCGTCTCCTGGGAAATGCACTTTTTCGGGTTCATGGGAGGGGCAATGCTCGCCCGGTTTTTAGATGCGGTGAAGGCCTCATTACCGGCTCACCCGTTCTAAACCCCTAACCCTTCCGGTTGGGCCGGAGAGATACCAGTCTGATAGCAAATTCCGGCCTGTTTAAAGCGACGCAGCACTTCTCCCAGGCGATCGCAGTCAGCGATCAGGCTGATCCGCACATATCCTTCTCCGCCAGAGCCAAAGGCATTACCGGGGGTTACCACGACTCCCGTTTGTTGCAGCACCGAGAGGGCAAAGTCCGTAGAGTTAGTGCCGATCGGGCAGGGCACCCAGAGGTACATGGTGGCTCGGGTTTTAGGGACAGTCCAGCCCAGTTCGGCCAACCCCTCGATCAAAAAGTCTCGCCGCGTCCGGTACCGGGCCTGCACCTCATGCAGGTAGACATCGGGAAGTTGCAGGGCCGTCTCGGCGGCGGTTTGCAGGGCAGCAAAAATGCCATAGTCGAGGTTAGTCTTTAAGGTACGCAACCCCTGAATGATATGGCGGTTACCGACGACAAAGCCCACCCGCCAACCGGCCATGTTGTAGGTTTTGGAGAGGGTATGGAACTCAACACTGATATCCTTAGCCCCTGGAATTTCTAGCAGACTGGTGGGTTGATAGCCATCAAAGGCCAGCTCTGCATAACACAGGTCATGTACCAGCATAATCTCGTAACGTCGGGCAAAGGCGACCACCTCTTCAAAAAATTCTCGGGGGGCAGTCGCTGCCGTTGGGTTACTCGGATAGTTGAAATACAAAATTTTGGCCCGTTCGGCGATCGCATCGGGAATTGAGGCGAGGTCAATCAACCAGTCTTGCTCTGGTTTTAAAAGAATGCTGTGGATCTGGGCCCCGGCAATCAAAGGGCCGCGAAAGTGGGCCGGATAGGCCGGACTGGGTACCAGAACCAGATCTCCCGGATTGACGTAGGCCAGGGCCAGGTGGGTTAATCCTTCCTTGGAGCCCAGGAGCGGCAAAGCTTCCCCTTCAGGATCGAGTTTGACGCTGTAGCGACGGGCATACCAGTCGGTGATGGTACGACGAAAACTGGCAGTGCCTTCAAAGGGAGGATAGCCGTGATTGGCTGTATTTTCCAGAGCAACCTTGGCCGCCTCAACGACGGGTTGGGGAGTTGCTCCGTCGGGATTACCCATGCCCAGGTCAATCAGATCTAACCCCTGTTCTCGGGCCCGTACTTTTAACTCATCTAATCGGGCAAAGACGTAAGGAGGAAGCGATCGCAGGCGATCGGCGGGAGTGATCCAGTCTGGGGTTGTCATGCCTGCACCTCGTGGTTGGACGAATGTTGCGGGTTGAGTTCTGAGTTCTGGGAAGAACCCGTCAGATTACAACTCAAGTTTGAAAACTCATGGGCCCGGTCATTGACGGGAGCAGTCGTAGATACCATGGCTGCCAACAGTTGAGCGGGGTCTACCTTAAAGGGCAGACGATGAATATCAGAACCGGGCAGGCAGGCAATTTCGGCGGCCCGTTGCAGATCGGCCAGGGAAGTTTGGCTCAGGCCCAGCTCTGTCAAACTGGTAGGCAGGCCAATCTCACTGTAAAACTTCAGAAGTTGCAGACGGGCAGTGGTAGCCAGCTGGTTACCCTGCACTAATTCTTCTAAGCGCAACTGCACCAGAATCCCATAGGCTACCTTTTCACCATGGATGGTGCCGTGGCTGGCGGCCAGGTGGGTCAGACCGTTGTGAACGGCATGGGCCGCTACGGTACGACATTGAGCCCCCCCAATTCCGCCAATCACTCCGGCCAGGAGGACGGTGGCATCGACCACATCTCGCCAGGTCTGACTCCCCGGTTCCTGTAGGGCCTGGGAGGATTTTTGAAACAGGATATCCCGCAGTACTCGGGCCTGCTGCACCGCAGAAATCAACAACGATTGCTGGGAGTGACCACTGCTGACCGATGCCTCGTACCATTTGGCAATGGCATCCCCAATTCCGGCCACCAGGGTGCGTTTGGGAGCGGTCTGCACCAGCTCGTAGTCTAGCAGTAGCAGGTCAGGACAGTGGCTCAGGGGCACATCGTAGAGAAAAGCACCCTCCCTGGAATAGACATTGGAAAGCGCTGTCCAGGCGGCACAGGTGGCGGCGGAAGTGGGCAGGGTCACAACGGGCAGATGGCCATAATGGGCCACCAGTTTGGCCGTATCCATGGCCTTCCCACCCCCAACCCCAATAATCAGATCGGCCCGATGCGCTACTACCATTTGCTGCAAGTGCTCCAGGCTGGTTTCACTACAGTCAGGGCTGTAGGAGGCCCAGGCGGTTTCCAGGGATTGCCCTTGCAATACAGGCTGCAACCGAGGACGAATATCAGCCAGTGTCCGATCGCCCCCGATCACCAGAGGCCGCTGACCTAAACGGGCAAGGGCTGCCCCAGCCTGGGCAAGAATGCCACTCCCTCTAAGAACTTGAGCCGGAGCAATACTGAGGGAAAGCCAGGGAGGAGCAGTAGTAGACATGGGAAGGACTGAAGAAACTAGGGATTAAAGGCCGAAGCCAGGAGCAAACCAGCCAACCATTGATTCTGGAGGTTTGCAAGTAGAAATTAAGCCACAGGCCTGGGTAGCTTGGCCAGTTGATTCGGGTAAATCTCTACCATGGGCTGATCATCCTGACGAGACTTCATGGATCGCTGTACCTGACCGAGGTAGACAATCTGGGAAACCCCTTCCTGGGGATGAAGAATTGTTCTTGCCCGAACCGTCATTTTATCTAATCCCTGGGAGAGGCGACCGGGAGAATACATATCGATCGCCGCCTGTCTTAGAGTGGCATCTAGCTCTGATGCAGTAATTTGGGGTGGAACAGCAATCACTACCTGAGCTGCCCCCGTATCAAAGACGCGGGCAAACCGCACAGCCCCAGGGATGTTAGGACGTTCACTCAGGCCCAGTCCGAGGGCAAACAGACCACCGGTTAAAACCCCCATGAAGCCAGTGATGCCGACTAACCGGAAGCGTACACCCCACTTGAGCAGCCAGCCCAGAACGGTGATGACGGCACAAAAGAGAGTAAAGTAACCGGCCCATTGGGCGAACTGGAGAAGCTGGGTAGTCGATAGCATGATCTCTGTTTAGATGAAAAAAACGACCCGAAAGGAAATTGACCCGGCAAACTTAAGGATTTGCACATCCTCAGGTAAAACTCTGACCCCGTTCGCACTAGGCCTCAAACAGCCAGGTATTCAGGCGTTCCATGCTTTTCCAGCCAGGTTTGCGGGCCATGCCATCGGCAATGTTTTGACTCACCTCATCCCGGAGTTCGGGGACGGCCATCACTAACTGCTGCACCACCTCGACATGGGTACGTACCCCTTTTTTGTCGGTTTCCAGCATGGCCAGTACCAGATTGACCCGAGCCTGAGGGTCCTGGGGATTTAACTTGACTGCCTTCTGAGCCGCTTCGTAAGCCTGATTGGGTTTATCGGCCAGGAGGTAAAGCCAGGCCAAACAGGTCCAGCCAGGGCTACTTTTACGGGCTCGATCGCACACTTCCTTGAAGACGGGAATTAGCACCTCAGGGGCTTCTCCGGCTTTGTAGCGCTCAATTCCCTGATCAAAGAGAGATTCAACAGTCTGAGTCATAGGTTAACAGTCAATTGTCAGTATTTTGAGGTCATGGGGGCAGAGGGCTATTGTACCGATAGCTGACCCCTGACCTCAAGCCAGGGTCAGGTAATAGAACAAATTCTGTAGAACTTCAGGTCGCCTGCTGTCTAAGCAGAAAACGACTTGCCACAACCACAGGTTTGATTGGCGTTGGGGTTGGTGAATTGAAAGCCACCGCCAATCAGGGCATCGCTGTAGTCTAAGACCAGGCCGTAGAGATAGAGCAAACTCTTGGGGTCACAGACGACTTTGAACCCTTCGTAGTCGTAGACCTCATCGGTCTCCTGGATTTGGCTGGGATCCTCAAAATTCATCGTATAGGACATCCCTGAGCATCCCCCGCCCCGGACTCCAACTCGCAGGCAAAGATCCTGGCCTTGCTTTTCCCGCAGCATCGATACCTGTTTGAGGGCAGCATCGGTCATCTGAATGCCCTTTTGTTGCGACTGAGTTAGTTGCGTCATGGCTTGATCAAACTCCTGGCATTATCCACGTCACGTCTAAGGCTGTCCATCCATACTATCAGGGATAGCAAGGTGCTGTGCAGCCGATTCGTCTCTGCTGACAACTGAAGCCAGAAAATTCCTGGTAGTCCTACCGAAATTACCGTTTAAGATGAATGTTGACAGAGATGGGGAAACTGGTATCCAAAGGTTAACCCCGGGTTGTATCCATCAGGATTCTAGAGGTTGATTGGATGCAACCTGCTTACATGTAATGAATCTGGCCTGTTGGTAGGAAATTTTGTTTCTCGTCCATCTATTGAGTCATGGGCACCGATACCGGATACTGGCCCCAAAAAACCTCTAGCCTTGATCTTTAGCCCTTAGAGGTTAGATCTGAAGAGAGACGAGCGGACAAAATTTGAGGATTACTGCTCAGGATTCTGGAATGCCGGCAACTTGTTAGGTTTCTCCGGAGCCAGGTCTGCTCCAAATTGTATGCTCAGTCTGCGTTAATAATTGTAAGACTGATGGCCAGTCCTCCCATCCGTTGTTATTTGCTCTCTCCTGAAGTTATGACTGCCCTGAATCTCTCTACCCGCCGCCGCCTGAAAAACCTCCCTCAGATTCCCAGTGTTTGGGAGGGCGATCGTCGTCCCCTGGGAACAGGCATTCAGTCCAGGATAGATTGGCCCGATCTGGGAGATGCGCCGCAACCCGAGGGAGAGTGCATTCTCTGGGTCGATGGTTCGATTGGAATGGTGCGGGCAATGGATGTGGTGCCTCCCGACATTGGCCAGGAAGCAGTAGTACGGGCTCTGCTACGGGCGATGGAGCATCCCCAGAATCCGGGTTCCCCGGCCCGGCCCCAAAAAATTGTGGTGCGGGATCGAGAGCTATTGTTTTTCCTGCGGGGGGTTTTGCAAGACCTGGATATTGTGCTGGACTACGTGCCAGAGCTGCCTCTGATTGACGAAATCTTTCGGGGATTGCAGGATGCCGTTAGCAATCGCCCGCCTCAGTTACCCGAACCGTTTGCTCAAATTCTGCCTGCTAAAGCCCTGGATATCTGGCAAGATGCACCCTGGGAAGTGCTGTCCGACCATGAGATTCTCTGCCTGGAAATCAATCGCTGGGATATTACCAGTCTCTATGCCTCGGTTATGGGGATGCTGGGCATGGAGTACGGAATTTTGTTCTATCGCTCTTTAGACTCGCTCCGCCGGTTTCGTCAACGGGTTTTGTCGGATGCCTCCTTAGAGTCTATGGAAGCGGCTTTCCTGGGGCAGGATTGCCTGTTTGTCACCTTTGAATCTGCCCTCGAAAGTGGGGACGATGCCGATCTGGATCTGACAACTCTGCCTCTGGAGGAAATTGAACCGGTATTTGGCAATCTCCATCCCCTGGAAGGTCTGCGATCGTTCCTCTACGAAGAAGAGGCGGCCATTGTGCTGGTGGCGGTAGAAGCCATGCACCGGTTCCTCAAACAACATCGTTCCAAGTTTCAGGAGGATGCCTTTCCCCTGGTGAGTAGCCGTTATCGGATTACCTTACCGGCAGAGGTCGTCGAAGCCCCAACCCAGGTTTCTGTCAAGGTATCTACCCTGCCTGAGGTGGCAGAAGAATTTTTGGATTTGACGGAAGACGAGGCTGACTTTCCTAAGGTCAGAGATGACCTGGTACCAGCCAACTCCTTCCTCAGTCTGGGGATGGTGCCCTGGGATATGTTGGAGTTTTTGCGTACGGGGGCGGAGTTTCATCAACCGCAGGAGGTGGTGAAAGCGGCGGGGGATGGGTTGCCGGTGATTATGATTCAGACTTCTCGCCCCAAGGCCAAAGCTTTAATTCAAGAATTGCAGACGGCTGGAGGGTTAAAAGGAATTTGCTTTAATCCGGGAGAAAATCCGATGGAGGGCGATCGCTACGACCTCGGTCTGTTTCAGACGGGTAATGGGGATTTGCATCTATTTGGGGAGTTTGGTGAAGATGACCCGACCCATGTAGCCGCCCGCAAGAAATGGGATCAGCGCTGCAAAAAGACCAAGGGTTACTGTGGGTTGATCATTGCCAAGGGGTTGACCGGAGCCAGTCGGGGCAACCCGCAACTGCGGGATATGATTGCGCTGTTTGAAACCCGATCGCTGTCTACCCAGGAACTGGGGTTAGGGACGTTGCAGTTACAGGTAGCTCCTGACTGGCCCTAGAGGGGGCGTTAAAAGCGGGTTTCGTACTCAATCACGGCCCGACTATCTCCAGAAAAGTCGGTAGAGCTGCGGAATAGAAGCTGGTCGTTAAAGCGATACCGGAGACCAAACTGGGCCGGAATATCTGCTGTCAGCACCTTTAAGACTGAAACCGACAGGGAACCGGTAATATCAATCCCGGCCTCTGCAGCCAGATCCAGGTTGGTACTGCTACGGTTGCGGGCTTCTCGGTTGGGAGTAATCGTGGGAAACAGACGAAACTCGCTGAGGCCAAGGGCATTGCCAATCACACTCTGAACATTGGTCAAGAGGGCGGAGCCTGCCAGATTGGCCAATCCCAGGGCTCCACCACCCTGACTGAAGGAAGAAGCTCCCAGCAAACTGACAATTTCGGTAGTGCTGCGGGCAGGACTACTACTTAATTCCAAATTTTCATTCAGTTGGCTGGCGGGGCCAAACACCCTGGCCTGTACCCGCACACTTTGCAGACTGCCGTAACGGTTAAACGATGTCGTATCGGTAATTTCTGAGGGATTGCTACTGGTTGGCAGGCGGCTACCAATCACTTCAGACACCAGGGCTGTCAGACGTACATCCAGAAATGGATCCAGTCCCCGACTGGGATCAAAGGTGGCCGTTTGCGTATAGCCCCTGGCCAGAACAAACTGGGTCGAAAACAGGTTAACCTGACCGGCATTCAGATTAATGGTGCCCTTAGGCCGGGGATCATCCAGGCTACCCGCCACGGTAAAGCTACCCGATGCGACAAAATTCAGGATAGGAGCACTGGTGATGCGAACTGCATTACCCAGTTCAATTGTTAGATTGTTGAACTCTACGTTGGAGCCACTGTCAGACAGGTTATCAGAGGTTACCGTTGCGGCGGCGGTCTGGGTTGGGTCAGACAGTAATACCTGCCCTCTGGAGAGCTGAATTACCCCCCCTATCAAAGGATTCAGGGCTGTCCCCGTGACCTGGATCTGACCATCGACTCCCCCCTGATATAACCCTTTCAGGCTCAGATTGATATTGTTCAGGTTGACTCCCAGGGGGGTCTGGTTGTCTGGGTCTGTACTATCCAGGGGGACTAAGATGGGCAGCACTCCACTGGCGGCTACGGTTCCCCGACTGAACTGGCCTTTGACACTGTCTACCCGCAGCCGATCCTGTTCAAACCGGATGCTGGCGTTCACATCGGTCAGGGGGTCAGGTAAGGCTTTGACGCGCAGGGTCGCGTTTTTGACTTCGGCGATGCCGGTGGCGATCGGTTGCAGCAGGGTGCCCCGCACTTGCAGGTTGACCCGGCCCATGCCCGATTCCCAGGCCACCTGGTTATTCAACAGATTCAGGAAGGCCAGACCTTCATCTTTGACATTTACATCCAGGCGGATCTCGTTGCTGGCGGGCTGGACTGTCGAGGTTGGCAGGCGGTAAGGCAGACTGGCCGTGATCGTCAGGGGCTCTGTCCCGCTAATCAGGATGTTGCTACCGAAGTCGAGGCGAGAGTTCTCGTAGCGAAAATTGCCCCGTGCAGTCTGGATTTCGGTGCCATTGACAATGCCATTGTTAAGCTGAATCAACCCGATCGCCTGGGGATTGGTGAGCGAACCAGCCAGGGTCGCATTGACATTCAGCTGCCCTTCCAGGTCGATCGGCAGGGCAAATAACTCCGTCAGGCTTTCAACCGGAATGTTTTCCATCCGGAACTGGCCGGACTGCTGCGTTCCGCCTACCTGACCGGTAAAGGCAATCAACGCTTCGTCCGATTGAATTCGCAGGGGTAGGAGGGTTAAGGCACCCTCGGCAAAGGTGCCCCGGACGACCACCTGTTTAGCCAGGTAATCTCGCCATTGCCAGTTGCTACCAGATAGCTGAAAATCGGCAGTTAGCCCTTTTTGCAGGGAACCACCTACATTGATAGCTGCATCAAACTTACCCTTCAGTTCACTCAACTCGGGGATTGGGTTGGCTCGGCGGGCGGCAGCGGTTTGGGCCAACAGGCTCTGGATCTCTGAGAGGCGGCGTAATTGGTCAATCAGGGGGGTGTTGGCCAGTTCTACAGGAATCGTCGATAATGCACTGGCATTGCTAAAGGTGGGCAGGTCTAACCCCCGCCCCAGGTCGCCAATGTCGTAGAGTTGGAGTAATTCCAGAACATCCTGCACATCGCCCTGGGTGACTTTTAACTGTCCCTGAAAATTGGGGTCTGTTGCCAGCAGATTGGCACTCCCACTGAGCTGAAAAATACTGTCGCCCCGGCGTAGTTCCGCTCCACTCAGGCTGGCTACCCCATTCGTAATGGCAATCCGGCCACCAAACTGGTCGGCCCGAAAACCGGCAATGGAAGGACTGGAAATGGTGACCTGGCCTGTAGCACTGAGGCGATTCGGGTCATTCAAGGTGCGTAAATTGACCGCCAGGGTGCCAGTCAGGTCACCGGTAACGGGAAATTGGTTGGCCAACCCGATCGGTCGGAGAAAGGCCAGGGGAAACTGCTGGGCTTCTACCAGGAGCAGGTCACCCTGGGTTCTGCCGCGGGCAATCGCCGTACCCCGTTGAATGTCGAAGGCAACCGGCTGGTAAGCCGCATCCAGACGGGCAATGATCCGATCCTGCTGGCCCTGCAGGTTCAGGCTGACTCCCCGATCGAGGCGTAAATTCCCCTGCAAGACTGGTTCAAAGGCAACCCCATTCAGGACAAATTGCCGCAGTGCCAGATCCCCGACGACTTTGGGATCGCTGGGGGTGCCAGTCACCCGACCAACAAAATCAGCCCGTCCAGAGTAACTCACCTGGGCCGGAACCGGCACAGCAAAATCCTGCAGGGCATAGCCCTCGGTGCGTACAGTCAAATCGAGACGGGCGATCGCGGGTGCGGCGGGCCCCTCCAGTTGGGCATAGATCGCGCCACTGGCGCTTAACCCGGGAGATGTGGCCTGTTGCAGAACAATTTTCTCTCCATCCCAGAGAATCTGGGCGGTCAGGGGCTTGGCGACTACGGCGATCCCTTCCGAAAACCGCACCTGCCCCCGGGCCCTTACAGCCGCTGGCCGCAGGGAATCCAGACTGCCGGCCAGGGTGAGATTGCCACTGAACAGGCCGCGCAAATCGGGAGAGAACTGCCGCAGGCGAACCCCCGTACCGATCACATTCGCCTGCCAGCGTCCCTGGGCCGCGGTCGCATTGACGTTGACCGTGCCCCCGGCTACGTTGAGGGTGGTGTCCCGCAGGTTGATTCCTCCATTCGCCACCAGAATCCGGCCGTTGCCGGTGTAGGTGCCTTCTCGGGCCTGCCAGCGCACTTCGGTTTGAGGATTACTGGCTGTCCCCGCCACCTGGGCCTGAGCATTGATCCGCCCGATCGCAAAGGGAGTGGCATTGCCACTGTTATAGACCCGGGCGATCGGATCCCCCGGTACATCGATCGCCTGCAGGCTAAAAGCCAGAGTGGTCTGATCGGCCCGATTAGCCAGGCCGACGGTACCACTGCCCGTCACTCGACCTCCGGCCGTGGGAGTCGCCCGAATCTCTGAAACTACCAGACGACTGTTTGCCGTATCTAACTGAAAGCGGGTGCCGTACTGGCTCAGAGCAATTTGATCTACTTTCCCTGGTCGGGTACTGCGGGCGACTCCCGAGAGAACTGGGCTGTCGATCGGCCCGGTCAGCTTCAGGTCTGCCTGAATCTCACCGGCCACTGACACAGGAACGGTCACCGCCAGGGTTTCCAGAATATTTTTGAGGCTGACAGGTTTGACCGTAAAGGCGAGATTAAAGCCTTTTTGGGTGTCCAGTTCACCCCGGGCCAGGGCCGGAACGGAACCATAAAAAGCGGTCGTTGGATCCAGGCGAATTCGGGTGCCAGCCAGTTGCAGGCTGCCATTGGCCCGAGTGACGGGTTTGGGAATCTGGGCCGCTTTCAGGGTGACATCCTTAAACTGGGCCGTCCCGCTTAATTCCGGTTGCTTCTGATCGGGGCGGAGTTGCACGGTAATATTGCCGTTGGCCCTCCCGGCAGGCAGGTCGATCGGGAGTCGGGCCAACCGATCGACCTCGGCAACCAGAAAGTTCTGGGCCTGGATCTGAATGTTGGTGGCCAGGGGTTTGCGGATACTCTCCCCATTCAGACGCAGGGTGCCCCCGGTCAGCGATCGCCCCGTTGCTTCATAGGTAATGCGCTCGTTCCCATCAAAGAATCGTACATCTCCACTAAAAGCAGCCAGAGATACGGGTTTGGCCAGACCGCCCCGTTTCCCAGCCGGAACCAGCACCACACTGGCATCTTCAAAGTGGATGGCTTCAATATCGGTTCTGATTGGCCCCTGATCTTCCTCCTGTTCAATCTGGGTAGAGATCCAGGTGCCGTCCTGGGCCTGTTCCAGATAGATCTGGGGTTTTTCTGCCGTAATATCGAGGTTCAGGTTACGGGTGAGCAAAACCCGGAGAGGGTTGAATTTGACATCGATCGCGGCCAGGGTGAGGCGATCTCTATCGGTTGCCGTGGCAGGTACGGCCGATGGCCCAAAGCGGATGCCCGTCAGACTAAAGCGCTCTACTTGACCCAGTTGTACCGGCCGCTTGAGAGCCTGACTTAAATTGGTTTGAATCAGGGGAGCCAGTTCTTGAGTCACAAATATCCAGCCCCACCAGGCCCCACCGGCAAGTCCTGCCAGGGAAACAACACCGATGGGGATAGCAATGCGCCGTAATCGTTGAGGCCACCGGGGGCGGGGATTGGGTGTCGGTTCGGTACCCGGATTTGGCGAATTGGTCATTTCCAGGAGGGGGGATACTACTGAGTCAATATATTCACCGGATTTCTGACGTTTGACAACCTCATCTTATTTTTCTGATCCGAAATAAAGTCATCTCAGAGGAGAGAGGAACGGGGGCCAGGGAGAAAACTCCTGGCTGGAGGTGCAGATTCCTCCGTTGCTTAACAGGTTGTAACCGTTTATAGATGCCTGTTTGGCCTGAAGTCCATTCCTTTTCACGATTTTCTGTGGTCATCCAAGTGGAGGAAGTCATGATCTAAGCAATCAAGCCACTGTAGTGTTAAAACCATCTCTAATAAACGATTGAGTGCTGTTGAGGAAGCCTATGCTGCGAAAACATGGCAACTGCCTGCCTGGATTCCTGGGCGTAATTCTGTGAGGCCAGGGTTTGTGAAGGTTCCTTACCTGGTGACCGTTGGCTCGATCGCCGTTGCCTGTTTTCTGGCGGTCAGACTGACTGTTGCCCTGCTGCACTTGAATGGGGTAGCTCTGCCTCTCTGGCCTCCCGCCGGAATTGCTCTGGCGGCCTTGTTGCTGATGGGCCAGAGAGTCTGGCCAGGAATTGCTCTGGGCATCTTTATCTGCGGTTTATCCCTGGGGGCTTCCTTACCCATCGTTGGGTTGGCAACTCTGGGGAACACCCTGGGGGCGATCGTCGGTTTTCAACTATTAGAGTGGGCTAAGTTTCGCTCCTCCCTCCGCACCCTGCTAGATGTCACTATCTTTGTCCTGCTGGGCTGTGGTTTTGCCCCGATCGTGAATGCCACGATCAGTACGGTTAATGCCTGTTTGCATGGCTGGAGCCAGTGGCAGGAGTTTGGCAGTTATTGGGCCACCCTCTGGTTGGGCAATAGCATGGGGATTCTGGTTCTTACTCCCCTGGTGTTGATCTGGGTAGAACGTCCGTTTCCCCGTCGTCCATCCCTCTTTTCCCTGGGGCAGGGTTGGCGACAGAATCGGGGGTTGCGGTTGCGGGCGATCGAAACAACAACCTGGTTTTTTCTGTTGTTGGCGGTGGGTTGGACGGTTTTCGCCTCTACGCCCCAGACCCGAATTGCCCATTATCCTCTGGAGTACCTCACCTTTCCCTTCATTATCTGGTCGGCCCTCCGATTGGGGCAACGGTGTACCGTGTTCAGTGGTTTGCTGGTATCGAGTCTGGCCATCTGGGGGGTGCTGAAGCAGAGTGGCCCGTTTTTCGTCGAAAGTGCCGGCGATATTCGTCAGGCGATGTTTTTGCTCCAGGCGTTTGTGGCGATCACAACGATTACAGCCCTGGTACTGGCGGCGGCGGTAACAGAACGGCAGTCGGTGGAAGACCGCCTGCGACGGAGTGAAGCCAGCTTGTTAAATGCTCAGCGAATTGCCCAGTTGGGGAACTGGGATCTGGAAGTGCCGGAGTGGTGTCCCGATAGCTGTCGATCGCAGTCAGTTGAGCGTTCCGGCTGTTTGTCCTGGTCCGATGAGCTCTACCGGATTTTGGGGTTGCTTCCTGGTACTTCAGTCCCGAGCCTGGAACGGTTTTTGCAGGCAATCCACCCAGAAGATCGCCCAACGGTACAGCGGGCCTTAGAGCAGGCAATTCAGCACCGATTGCCCTACAGCCTCGACTACCGAATTGTTCTCCCCGATGGTGCGGAACGCCTGGTGAGTGAGCAGGTCGAAATTGGCTCTCTGGGAATTACTGGCACGGTTCAGGATATAACCTCCCGACGGCAGGCAGAAATGGCTCTAAGAGTCAGTGAAGAGCAGTTTCGCAGTATGTTTGAAGGGGCGGCGATCGGCATTGGTCTGGATAACCTGCAAGGCCAGATTATTCAAAGTAACCCGGCTCTGCAACGAATGCTGGGTTACAGCCGGGAAGAGCTGCACCAGAAGACCTTTGCCGAATTTACCCATCCCGATGACATCGAGACAGACCTGCAACTGTTTCAAGAAATGATTGCTGGAGAACGGGATTCTTACCAGATGGAAAAACGGCATCTGCGTAAGGATGGCCAGCTCATTCGGGTGCGCCTGACTAATTCTCTGGTACGGGATGGGGCGGGCAAGCCGAAGTTTACGATCGGAATGGTTGAAGATATTACCGATCTGCGGCAGGCCGAGGCCAGCATTCAACTCTATGCCAACATTGTCAAGAGTATGCAAATGGGGCTGATTGTCTGGCAGATGCAAGATTTGAATGACTTGCAGAGTTTTCGGCTGTTAGACATCAACCCGGCAGCCCGTAATATTTTGCAGGTAGCTATCGATCCAGAAGACCTGCTGGGACAAGCTATGACGGAGGTTTTTCCCTGTCTGACCGACACGGCCTTCCCGGGCATCTATGCCAGTGTGATTCGCAGCGGCAAGGAACGGGATCTGGGGGAGGTGCGCTACGGAGATGACGTGATTCGGGAAGGGATCTATGCGACTAAGGCGTTTCCCTTACCCAATCAATGTGTTGGGCTGGTGTTTGAAGACATCACCGATCGCAAGCAGGCAGAAATAGCCCTGCAACAGAGTGAAGCCCGGTTTCGTATCGTCGCCGAAACCGCCGCCTGTGCCTTTCTGGTCTACCAGGGTACCCGTCTGCGTTACGCCAATCCGGCAGCGGAGGCGATTACCGGCTATTCAATCGATGAGTTACTGGCGATCGACTTCTGGGAATTAGCCCACCCTGATTTTCGCGATCTGGTGCGGCAACGGGGGCTGGCCCGACAACGGGGGGATTTAGTCCCTTCCCGCTACGAGATCAAAATTTTGACCAAACTGGGCACGGAACGCTGGGTTGATTTTACCGCTGGCACGATTTACTTTGAGGGCCAGCCCGCTGCCCTGGCAACGGCCTACGATATCACCGATCGCAAACAGGCCGAAGCCCAACTACGCATGGCTGCTAACCGGGAACGCTTGCTGGCAGAAATTGCCCTGCGGATTCGTCGATCGTTGAATCTGGATGAAATTCTCAACACCACCGTTGCCGAAATCCGTCAGTTTTTGCAGGCCGATCGGGTCTTTATCGCCCATTTAGACGATCGGGGTTGCAGCCGAACCGTGGCAGAATCCGTCGCACCCGGCTGGTCTCCAATTTTAGGTTGGTCGGTCAGCCCCGAAAAAGTACAGGAAATTCGCGGTTTGTTTGAACCCGACCCAACGGAGTGGAATCTGGGTATTCGCCGAGTCCGGGTCGTCAATGATACGGCTCAGGTCGAAAAGACTCCTTTCCTGAAAGATTATTACCAGCGCTGTCAGGTCAGGGCCGGTATGGGAGTGCCTCTGATGTTGAACGGGCAGTTGTTTGGGGTTCTGATTGCCAACCAATGTTCCAACCCCCGGCAGTGGCAGCCCTTTGAAGTCGATTTATTGCAACAACTGGCAACCCAGGTAGAGATTGCAATTCAGCAGGCTCAACTTTACCGACAGGTACAAACCCTGGCCGCCAACTTAGAAGATCAGGTAGAAGCACGCACCGCTGAACTCAGCCAGCGCATGGAAGAGTTGCGGAATTCTAATCAAGACAAGGATTTGCTGTTGCATGCGGTTTCCCATGATCTGAAGACTCCGGTTCAGGGCATGCTGATGGTGCTCAACAAACTGCGGCACCGGGGGGATGAAGCGGTGTCTCTCTCCCGCTCCATGCTAGAACGCATGATTGACAGTTGTGACCAACAGCTACAACTACTTACCTCGCTGCGGGAAAAGCATTCCAGCGAAATGCCCAAACCCTGCCTGACCTGTGAACCCCTGCAGTTAAAGCAGGTGTTACAGACGGCTCTGACCTCGCTGCAACCGTTGCTGACGGTGAACCAGACCGTGATTATTGACCAGGTAGCGGCAGATTTGCCTCCTGTCAGAGCAGACTCAATTCAGATTCAGCAGGTGTTTGAGCATTTACTGATTAACGCTGTTAAGCATAATCCTCCCGGCCTAACCGTAACCCTGACTGCAGAAGTCAGACCCGTCCAGGATTCTGAGTCTCTTTCAGTACCCTCGCCGACCTCTGTCCTTTACTGCACGATCGCCGATAACGGGGTAGGGCTGAGTCAAGAACAATGCGATCGGCTCTTTCAACTCTATGTTCGAGGCATGGACAATCGCCATCTTACGGGTATCGGCTTAGGATTGCATCGTTGCCGCCAGATGATTACCGCCCATGGTGGTCAAATTGGGGTTTCCAGCCAGCCAGGGGCAGGAGCTACTTTCTGGTTCACCCTACCTCTGCAGGCTACTCAGGCTGATGCCGATTGCTCTGGGTTCAGGTAGACAAAACTCTTATAAAGTTTCCTGAAAATTTCAGACTGACCGGTTAAGACAGAGGGAATTATATTGATCTGACTTAACCTACGCTGGGAGTTTTCTATGGCCTTTTCTCTGGTCAAACAGGTTTCAATGGTCGCAGGAGCGATGCTTTTAATCATCCAGGTACTCCCCCCGGTTCAGGCCGCGACCCCTGAGCGTCCGACTACCCCTGTTCGCATGGCTGCGGCTTCTCTGGCCGATCAACTGAATCTGACCGATGCCCAAAAACAAAAAATCCGGGGAATTCTTTCGACCCGCAATCAGCAAATTGTCAAAACCCTGACTCCGGCTCAACGAACAAAACTTCAGCGGGATCTCAAGTCGGGCAAAAAATTGCCCCAGGCCATGAAAGACCTGAAGCTAAATCGAGAGCAGAAAAAGCAGATTGGGACGATCGTGCAGCAATCGAATCAGGCGATTCGGGACACTTTAGATAGCAAGCAACGGCAACAAATGGAAACCTACCTGAAACAGCGGCGAACCGAAGGGGGATCTCCGATCGAATAGTGGGGGTGTGCCGCAGGGGAAACGGTCTGAAATTAGCCAAATTCGTTAAGATTAATTAAGTTAACTTAGCAAACTCCGGTTGCAGTCCGATGCCCCTCCGTCCTGACCAGCGTACAAAACTTGATCCGAGCAATGATGCCCTGTTTTACGAAGAACCCCGCTTCGTTACCCATGTCGATGAAGGGTTTATTCAACAGTTAACAGACCTGTATCGAGAGCGCTTGCAGCCCCACAGCCAGATTCTCGATTTGATGAGTAGTTGGGTCTCTCATCTACCCGAGGATATGGAATTTGCCCATGTCGAGGGGCATGGCCTGAATGCCGCCGAGTTGGCCCGAAATCCTCGCCTCAATCACTACTTTGTCCAGAATTTAAACCAGGAGCCAAAACTGCCCCTGGCTGACCAGTCCTTTGATGCGGTGTTGAATACGGTTTCTGTCCAATACCTGCAATTCCCGGAAGCGGTCTTCAGTGAGATTCACCGCATTCTGAAACCGGGAGGATTGGCGATCGTCAGTTTTTCTAACCGGATGTTTTTTCAGAAGGCGATTCAGATCTGGCGCGATAGTTCCGAAGCCAGTCGCCTGGAACTGGTCAAACAATATTTTCGGGCTGTACCGGGGTTTAGCCCACCGGAAGCGATCGTCCGTCAATCTCAAGCTCCAGCCATGCTGCAATGGTTGGGGGTGGGAGCAGGGGATCCCTTTTATGCCGTGATTGCTCAACGCTCACCATAGCAACCAAACGAACCGTTCCGGAGAAAATCGTGCGTTTCTTGTTCCTTCGGCTATCATGCTGCTGACTTTCAGCCGTGGGAAAGGAGAATTGCCGTGAGTGATATTTGTGGGTCTGGCCAGCCGCCGCTCCTGAAGCCGTCAATCAGATTTAAGTTGGGCTACTGGGGCCAAACTTCTCTGCTACTGGGGCTGGCAGCTCTTCCTTTAGGAGGGCTTTGGGAGGTGGTTCTGCTGCCATCTTTTGCCCAGGCCCAGACAGTAGCTCAGGCCAATTCCCAGGCCACGACGGTTCTCCTGGTCAACTCCAGCACCGGGAACGATGCCACGGCAGATGGCACAGATCGGGCTCCTTTTCGTACCATCAGCCAGGCCCTGCGGGTGGCCCAGCCTAATACCGTGGTTCTTTTGGCTCCAGGTCGTTACACCGCTGAAACCGGCGAAACTTTTCCGCTGCAATTGAAGCCAGGGGTGGTGCTCCAGGGCAATCCTGAGACGCGGGGAGAGGGGATCGTAATCCAGGGCAGTGGCGCATTTCTCAGTCGCAGCTTTGCCCGTCAGAATGTCACTATCCTGGGAGCTACCCAGGCAGCTCTGGTAGGGGTGACGGTGAGCAATCCCCAACCCCAGGGTTATGGTTTATGGGTTGAATCTACCAGCCCCGTTGTCACCGATAACACCTTTACGGGCAGCAGCCACGATGGCATCTCTGTTGTTGGCAATAGTTCTCCCCTGATTCGGAACAACTACTTTTACCAGAACGGGGCCAACGGCATCACAATTTATGGCACTTCCCGTCCCGAAGTTCGAGAAAACGTCTTCGAGCAAACAGGGTTTGCCATTAATGTCAATCAGAATGCGGCCCCCTTGCTGGTGGGTAACCGGATTACCCGCAATAGGGATGGTGTTGTGGTGCAGGCGAATGCCCGTCCTATTCTGCGGAACAACTCCGTAGAGGGAAATGAGCGGGATGGACTGGTGGCGATCGCCCGTTCTCAACCTGATCTGGGTACAGGTTCGGAACCGGGAGGAAATTTCTTTCGCAATAACGGTCAGTATGATGTCAACGCTAAAGCGACCAGTGAAATTTTGCCTGCCGCAGGGAATGAGTTACTGAAGACGATCGGCCGATTAGACACAACTCAATTGGCCAGGTCAGTTACTCCCACCTCCGATCTATCGTCACCTCCCGTCACTCTAGCTGCTATACCAGCGATACCGGCATCTTCTCCGAAGCCAACGGTTCCTGCCATGCCACCACGGATTTCGGGCCAACCGCCTTCTACCCCCGCCTCTGAACTAATCGCCAGAACGAAAACCGAAGCTGACGAAATTTCTGCGGCGGCGTTTCCAGTGCCAGGTTTGGCTAGCCCCCCTAGCAGTTCAGTCCGTTCGACGGCAGCAGCCAATTCAGAGTTACCGATTACTCCTATTTCCAGTGCGGCTTTTCCAGTCCCCGCGGCACTTACTGCTCGATCGGCTGCGCCCCAATCTCAAGCTCAGTCAACGGTCAGTCCAGCTTCCCCCGTAGCTTATGCAAATCCTGCTGTGCCCCTAGCAACGGCTCCAGTTGCTTCTCGATCGTCCCTACCGGCATTGCCCAAAGTTGCAGTGTCCGGTTCTGTTCCTGCCCGCTCTAATCTTCCCCTATCGGAGCTACGGCCCGTTTCCGGTGGTTCGGCAGTGGCAACAGTCCCTTCTTCCAGTTCGATTCCTGCTCCCACTGCCTCATCTCGGTTGGTGCAGCCTGGGGGAGGATTGCGGTTACCCACCAGAGAAAACCCAATTCCCATTGCAGTACCTGCTCCAGAAGTGAGGGCAGTTGTGGCCGTAGCTCCTGAACGGAGAGTTATTCCAGGAGCCAGTAACCCTATCATCAAAAATCCTGCGATGCCCAGGTCACCTGTAGCGATTGGACTACTCCCTGTTCCTGGCCCTAACGCCCCAATTGGTAATGTCGGTAGCTCTCCAGGGATCAAAGTTTATGGTAAATCTGGCGGTAGTCGAACCAGTTCCCTATTTGCTACCAATCGAGCCTTAGCTACGGGCTTACGTTACCGGGTTCTAGTGGAAACCATGGATGATAACCAGCAAGCTCAGTTGCGATCTCTGGTTCCAGAAGCCTTTCCTGTCTCATTTCAGGGCAGAACGGTAATGCAGGCAGGAGCCTTTGGCGATCGCGAAAAAGCTGATCAACTGTTACAGGCTCTCTCCAGCCAGGGATTCAGGGCCTCAATCAATCCTATTCAGTAAAAGACTTACTAAAGGCAAGGCAACCTGAGTTCAGGTTGCCTTGCTTCCGACGCTCTGCCCATGGGCATCTAGTTCCTCCAGCATTGTCTCCAGCAAATCTTTGACGGTAATGGGTGACAAGCCTTAATTCGCTAGTCTGACTGTTCTGTAGGACGGCAGTTTCTTCTTGAAGACAAAACTTATATTTCCTAACACCAAACTCTAAAATTCTTAACTTGAGCAGGATAGGGAGAACTTTGAGTTAGGTAGTTGACAAGATTGGATTAAGTTGGCTATATTGGTCAAGCGGTCGAGAGGGGG
>ERZ1066136.33-NODE-33-length-209091-cov-28.681428_pt1 | contig 209091 bp, 168 predicted proteins | sample MGYA00382783_ERZ1066136 | MGnify/ENA primary metagenome ERZ1066136 (study PRJEB33369, sample SAMEA5778366) | biofilm metagenome | biome: Industrial cooling water; feature: Water cooling tower basin; material: Biofilm | place: United Arab Emirates | collected...
CCTATTTACCACCTAATGCGACTTCTGCTTCATATACATTTACAAACAGTTTCTATATTCTTGCAGCTTATATTAACCTTAATTGACGCGTTTTAGCGTAGCTAAGTGCAGGCCCCCTGACATCTATAGAAAGTATGAATTAGTAATTCGACAAGCCAAGGGTATTCCCTTCACTCCTTGCTCTGATAACTTTACCTCTAACTAAATATCTACCCAGAGAGCGTTGACAGCCTGGTAGATAACCCCCTCACTTACAGCCAGAAGAGTCCGGCCATCCAGGGTAGGGGTAGCCAGAACTTCCAACCATCTACGGGAGAAGTTATCAAATTCGGTGGGGCAGGGGCGCTCCCCGGATCATCGATCGCCGCTCTGGAATGGTGACGGTTTGCAGCAGCAGACCTCATCGGCATTTACCGCCCTTGGTGATTGAGCGGAAGGACCACCCGGAAATTTCAATTACTGGAGTCTTATACACCATCCCGGCAGGTACTATCCCGCGATCGGCTTGAGCGGGCATTGACCTTCCCCAACAGTTTAATTGCGTCCAGGTCCTCAGGTTGTCACATTACAGTCACATTTGCCTCTGACCTTAAAAACAGAACCTTAGCTGTGTTTTAGTTCTGACCGTGACTCGAACCAATATTGTTTTACAACAGACGCAGCCAGACTCTCACTCTGCGGCTCCCAAACCTTCCCTGACCCTGGTAGATGCGATCGCTCTGATTGTTGGTCTGGTCATGGGAGCAGGCATCTTTGAAACTCCGGCGCTGGTCGCTGCCAATACTGGAACGACTGGTGGAGTGATCCAGGTCTGGCTGATTGGTGGTGTAGTTTCCTTACTGGGCGCATTATGCTACGCCGAGTTGGCTACCGCCTACCCCCATGTAGGGGGCAACTATTACTATCTCAAGCAAGCCTTTGGACAACCGATCGCGGTTCTATTTGCCTGGGCCCGCATGACCGTGATCCAGACGGGATCGATCGCTCTTCTGGCCTTTGTGTTTGGTGACTACGCCTCCCAACTGTTTTCCCTGGGTAGTCATTCGGCTTCCATCTATGCCACCGTGGCCATTGCCCTGCTGACGGGTCTCAATATTATCGGCCTGCGTCAGAGCAAATTGTTTCAGAATTGGCTGGCGGTGGCGCTAGTTCTCGGGTTAATGCTAGTGATTCTGGTTGGACTCAGTTTCGCCCCAACCGGCACTGCCCCGGTTACCCCCTCCACCTCACCGCCCTCCTGGGGTTTGGCCCTGGTGTTCGTGCTCCTGTCCTACGGTGGTTGGAATGAAGCAGCTTACATTTCCGCTGAAATTCATAACCCACAGCGCAATATCTTGCGCGCTCTATTGTGGAGCCTTGGCATTATTACGGGTATTTACCTGTTGCTCAATCTGGCTTACCTGCGGGGCTTAGGAGTAGAAGGAATGGCTACTTCCCAGGCTGTTGCGGCAGATTTACTGCGGCAGAGCCTGGGGGAAGTGGGTGCTGCCATGGTCAGTCTGCTGGTGGTAATTGCGACCCTGAGTTCAATTAACGCCACAATCTTTACCGGGGCCCGTACCAGCTTTGCCCTCGGGCAGGATTTGTCACCCTTTCGCTGGTTAGGACTGTGGCAATCCCATCCCAGTTCACCAACAATGGCGTATTTGCTGCAGGGGGCAATCGCCCTGCTTCTGGTGGGTCTGGGAACCTTCACCCGTAAGGGGTTTGAAACAATGGTGGATTATACAGCTCCGATTTTCTGGTTTTTCTTTCTGCTGAGTACCCTGTCTCTGATTGTGTTGCGAATTCAGCAACCCTCCCGGCAACGGCCATTTCGAGTACCGCTCTACCCGATCGTTCCCATTCTGTTTTGTGCCATTTGTGGCTACTTACTTTACTCCAGCCTGGTCTACACCGGCATTGGAGCCCTTCTGGGAGTCATCGTTGTTTTGCTTGGTATTCCGTTTATCCGTCGTTCAGCGAACTAACAACTATTTACGCAGTATTTTGCAGGAGATTTAACAATGAAGCGTCTGTTAATTGGCAAGTCAGTGATTGCTGGAATTAGCCTGCTCGGTCTGACAATGGCAGCCTGCACCCAACCCCGTGACTTTGAAGCACAGGCCCAGGAACAAACCGCCACCACTCAGTCTGCCCCATCGCCTCAGGCCCAGGCCACTCCTGGGACTACCACCGATGCTCCTACCCGGGTTCCCGATGTGGTTTACGTACCAACTCCTCCCCAGGTAGTTGATGAAATGTTGCGGCTGGCCAATGTCCAGGCCAACGATGTTGTTTATGATCTGGGCAGTGGGGATGGACGCATTGTGATTACAGCGGCGCAAAAACGGGGTGCCCGGGGGATTGGAATTGATATCAATCCCGAGCGGATTCGAGAAGCCAACGCCAATGCCGAAAAAGCTGGAGTCAGCGATCGGGTAGAGTTTCGCCAGCAAGACCTATTCCAGACGGACTTTAGCGACGCGACCGTCGTTACCCTCTATCTGCTACCAGAGTTGAATGTCAAACTGCGTCCCCGCCTCCTGAGCCAGTTAAAACCGGGCACTCGTATCGTCTCCCACGCCTTTGATATGGGGGAATGGAAACCAGAACAGGTTGTGGAAATCGATGGCAGAACGGTTTATTACTGGGTTGTGCCAGAAAATCCTCCGGCTAATTTGCGTTAAACGGGGGGCAGTTCAGCCGAATTGGGGCAAGACTCTTACTGAAAGTCCTGCCCCAATTCGGCTGTAAAATTTCAGCAAACCTGGAAAAAGTAGATCCCGGCCTGGATAGGCAGCCGAGTTTCAATTTCTGTTACAGCCTCTGCAACCGGCTAATTTCCGCCTTCAATGGAGGAAATCTCGATTCTTTTGTGCCTGAGGCAAGAGCAGATGAAACGATCGCCCTGGAATGTGCTTGTGATTGGATTAACGCTCTCTACTTCTGTCCTGGCCTGGCCCAGGGTGGTTGATGGGCAACCGGTTCGATCTGGCTCTGCTGCTCCATTGCTCACCGCCTGCTTACCAAAAGGGATCGGGATGACCACAGTGGTATCTGCCACGGTTTTACCGGGAACTGCTAACACGGTCAAAACCGTGACCGTTGCAGACAGGTTGGGCCAATTAAAAGCCACCTGTCGCCATCGAACCCTCGTTGATCGATCGGGTCGGGCCATTCGATTTTACCGATTGGAAGGGTGCTGGGGGAACCCGCCGATGAATTATCGTGAAATCCTTCAGAAACAGGCAGCAACCATTCGCCAATTGCAAAAAACCTTCACCGTCCTAGAGATGACTTGCAATCCCTCCGGTATTCCTTATCCCTGATCCTCGTCATATCGGTGTGACGAGCAACTCCGGTCAGGCAGCCAGGGAGGAGAACCTGAATTGGTGGGTGAGTTCTGCGATCCGCTGGCCATACTGCTCCGCAGAACGATGATCTCCCTGGTCTAATGAAGCAGGCTCTCCATTTTGCTTCATCGGGCTTTGCCCCATCAAACCCAAAAAAGAACCTAAGCGATTCACCCCATCGGATTTGCCAAAGTAATGGCTGGGTAAATCTCCGGTGCCAACCCAGATCATGCCCTGTTGGGCGGCATAGATAGACAGGTAAATGAGCGTTCCTTGCTTATCTCCACTCAGGGAGCCAGAGTGGGTAAATCCGCCTGCCAGTTTGTTTTTCCAGCCCTGCTGAAACCAGATCCCGCTGGCTGCATCGAGAAAGGTTTTGAACTGACCCGCCACACCTCCCATGTAGGTAGGGGTACCAAAAATAATTGCATCTGCATGATTCAGGATTTCTAAAATCCGATCGTCCTGCCAGCGGCCTTCGACAATTTGTGCCCCCGTAATCTGGAGCAATGTAGCCTGCGTTCCTGAAACCTGCTGCACCCCCTGGGCAATGGCTTCTGCCATCAAATGGGTATGCCCCGATCCAGAAAAATAGACAATTGCAACGCTTGCCATAAATCCTCGCTGCCTGGTTAGAATAGGCGGTACAAGGTAGATACTAAAAGTAACTACTGACTCAAGTAAAGTAGGTACTTTTAAGTAACTATCAGGCACTTTCTGGTAACTACTATGGCCCACTCGAAGGAAGTTTTTCGTTGTCCTGTGAGTCAACTGATGAATGTGTTATCTGGCCCCTGGACTATGTATATTCTGTGGGTGCTTTCAACCGACGGGCCAACTCGCTTTGGAGCCCTCAAACGCCGAATTGAAGGAATTTCCACAAAAGTACTGACAGAACGGTTGCGACTTCTAGAACAGGAGGGAATTCTCTTCCGCCACTACGAACCAACGGTGCCACCCCAGGTCACCTATGGTCTGACCGATCGCGGACAGGAACTGGTCGGTATTCTGGATCAACTCAATCTTTTGGCCCAACGCTGGTACGGACAAACGGCAGAATGTGTGGGTGTATAGTAGCCCGCTTCAAACCTGTGATGTTCTTATGAATATATTTCGCATTCAACTACTCTATTTGCAACCAATGTCTCAGTCAACATTGTCGATCATACTTACTACTTTGTTGGGTACAGCACCATTCTGGTGGTACATCCCTTATGGGAGCCGTGTTGCCGCAAATGAAACCACTCTTGATGAGACTCTTCCTAAGGATGTGAGGGAACTCCAAGATCAGGCAGTCCGCGTCGATGATCCAAATGCATTTTATGATGTTAAAGCAACACTTAAGCTAGCAGATGGTGGCACTCTAGAATTTCATTATGATTCTATCAGTGATAGTGGGGTTCATCTCCAAAGATTGAATCATCAAGGCGAGACTATCTGGAAACAGGACTGCGTCGGATTAGGAGTACTCCATTCAGAGTATTACCACAAAGCATTTGTGTATATTGAGAGCAATACCGTTAGAGTCATCAGCATAGGTTCCCGTGGTACCTTTGTTGAAAGGTTAGATTTGAGTTCTGGTAAAAGGATTTCACGCTCTATTAGCTGTGATTCCTACGGAAATCCACCACGATGTATTCCTGCGTACCCTGTGAATTCTTCTAGAACCCACTAATACTTGCTCCAGCATATTAATTGCCAGAAATTAGGTTATCAAATTTAAATTCTCAGAGAGTAGGTTGAAACGTCAGTGGATCAGTATGCAACTGGAAGCTTATAGAGTAGAACCGGTATGATTGTGACAGCGATCGAATTACCAATGGAAAAAATTGCTGAATTTTGTCACTGATGGCAAGTGATAGAATTCGCTTTATTTGGTTCTGTCTTGAGGCAAGTATTTGAGGTGATCTGTGGCAGGTGAAGCGAAATGTTAGACAACTCTTTCTCCCGCCAGAAAATTCTTGAGTTTTTACTGTTATGAGCAGTTCTGCTCCTTTGGCACAAATGACCCAGTATCAAATTGCCCAGATCAATGATTTGCCTGTTCTATTAGAACTGGTTCGAGAATTCCATGAGATTGAACGGTTAGACTTTGATAAAACCCTCGATCGCCAGGTTCTCTACGACTTTGTCACCCATCCGTCCTGGGGTCAAGTATGGCTGATCCACCAGGAGGATGAGGTGATTGGCTATATTGTTTTGACCCTGAGTTATAGCCTGGAATATCGGGGGCGAGATGCCTTCATTGATGAGTTTTATATTCGGGCTAACTACCGGGGTCAGGGTATTGGCACTCAAACCTTAGAATTTATAGAGCAAGCCTGTCGATCGCTGGGAGTTAAAGCCTTACATCTGGAAGTAGATTTCAAAAATCCTGAGGCTCAACGGCTTTATCATCGTACTGGCTATCAACGCCATGAACGCTTTCTGATGACTAAATTATTGGAAAACCAATCAGATTAAGGCATTAATAGCTGTGGTTCACTTACAACTACTTAATCTAACGTCAATTCCCTTAATATGGCTGACAAACCAGTTCAACAAATCATTAGAAACCTGTTGAGCAAGAAGATCCGTCGATTGTTGGCGGTTCAGTTGTTCCTTAATCAAACCCAACTTGGCGATAAAGTATTCGTGGGCTGACTTATTTTGACCAGCCACCGGACATTGCTTGATATGCATGCACTGTTCTTCGTAACCAAAGTGGTTATTCACATACATGGTCAAAAATGATAACAAGTTGTGAATTTGCTTTGGGTCTTTTTTACTTTTGAGTGCGTCTACTAATGCATCCATCTGTTCCAGCAATTGTTGATGTTGCATATCAATCAGAGGGATACCAATGGCCAGGGATGCGTTCCAGGTTGATGTCATTGTAGTTTCTTCCGGTTATGGTTTCGTCAGTATGCCCGGATTGGCATTAACATACAACAGACTTGAGATTTTGAGCCGCATCATTGAGTTGGTGAGTACTGACCCGCGTTTGGCTAATACCACTGGCTGTATCTTGAGCCACTCCATTAAGGGATGACATCGCCGTAACGACCTGTTGAATTCCCAGGGACTGTTGCTGGGCGCTGAGAGAGATCTGTTCGACCGTAGCGACGATATGGGTGATAGCTTCTGTCACCTGGTTAAACACTTCCGCCGTCCGCTGAGTAACCTGGCTACCCTGTTCCACTGCCCTGGTGCTTTCATCAGTAACCTGTACGGTAGAGTTAACGGCCCCCTGAATATCCTGTACCAGGATATTAATCTTCTCGGCGGATAGCTTACTTTGATCTGCAAGTTTGCGAATTTCTGTTGCAACCACAGCAAATCCTTTACCCTGCTCCCCGGCTCGTACCGCTTCTACGGCTGCGTTCAATGCCAGCATATTGGTCTGATTTGCCAGGTTAGCAACCAATCCTGAAATATTACCGATCTGGCCGGCTTGCTCACTCAAATGTAAAATTTGATTGGCCACTGCCTCAACCCGTTCTGTCAGGGTTGCCATATTTTCTAACGTCTGCTTAACAGCTACATTCCCTTCTTCTGCCAGACTCTCAACTTGTTGAGCAGTATTTGTAGCTGTTTGAGCCTGTTGAGCGGACTGTTGAGCCGCGGTTTTCAGCTGATCCATGGTTGTGGTAGTCTCATTCACTGCGGCAGATTGTTGTACTGCTGTTCGTTCTTGTTGTTCAACCGTGGCAGCGATTTCGGCAGATGAAGCAGCAATATTGCTGGCAATCTCATTGATTTGTTGCGTGATGCGGGAAGCCAACCAGAATGCAACAATAACGGCAAGAACGATCGCCGCCAGGGTACCGACGATCGTCGAGGTGATTAAAACCTGTAATGCCGCCTTTCCTTCTTTTTCTCGTACTATCTGCAACTGATCTTCTTTTTCATTCAGCAAACGAAAAATATCTACGGCCTGCTCTACCAGAGACAGTACTTTGCCTTGCTTAAAGCTGGTAATAGCTGCATCCGTTTTACCCGCCTCAACTAACGACACCAACTGCATATTGTCAGCATAAATCCTCTCGCCCAGTTGCTTGAGGGTTTCAATTCTCTGAACTTGCTCTGTTGTAGAAAATTGGCTTATTTTCTCTAAAGCCTGGATTAGTTGATTATAGGTACCAACAGTATCTTCATACTGTTGTAAGAAGCGTTCATCTGTCGTTAAGAGGTACGAACGAATTAGAGCTTGTCTCTTATACAGTAACGTTTCTAAGCGATCCGTATCTTGAACCATTACCGAGCCTTGATTGACAGCTACCATTTGCTGTTCTACCCGTTTAGCATTAACAATGACTAAAGTGCTTGCAGCAATAGTTAAGAGTAGCGGAACCCCGTATCCTAGGAGAATACGTTCTCTGAGTTTCAGGGTATTTGCTTGTAACATCTTCTTTCGGGGCTTTTCAGCCGTGTTGGGTATTATAAATAGCAAGCCCCGAAAGTAGAGATAACTAGAATTTGGCAAAAATAGTACAAAAAACTTCTTACTCTTTGATATATCCCTGTCGCTTTTCTCTGGCGGATGGGATACGTAGGATTAAACCTGCCCTACCCCCATTCAGATGGGAACGGGGTGCAGAGGGGAACCTCTGCACCTAGCTTAGGATTACAAATTAATTAAAACCAAATTTTTAATTTTTGAAAGCGCGGCAGAGCCACGATTTCAAAAATTAAGTTCCGGGTTTTATTAAATTCACGATCCTTAGATGCTAACGGTTAAGCACCCCTTTCTGAACCGCATCCCGGAATTGACGGATATAGTTACCACACCTGGTGCGATCGATATTGCCTGTTGCCCCCCGATCGTAGGCATTGGCATACAGGGTTGCGCGATTTTCTCCAAATAACTGGTTAACGCTACTAAAGATTTGGATCGCTTCTTGCTCATACTGGGGAGACTTACCTGAACATTGGTACGCCGCACCGGATACATACCCAAACTCCTGGATCGCCTCCTCCAATTTAGTATCATTCGTCGTCCCATTAGATTGGGTAATGGCACTGCCAATAAAGCTGCCCAAAATGCCCACGAATAGACCAATCGTTCGCGCATTCCGAATGTCTCGCCGCACCTCGCGGTAGCGATCCCAGCGATCGATGCGATTGTTCCACCAAATGTCCCGCCGGATTTCTCGCCGTACCTCTCGCCGCAGTTCCCGTCTTTCTCGCCGGACTTCTCGCCGTCCCTCCCGAATTTCCCGGCGAATCTCGGAGGGGCTATCGGCTCTTCTAATTTCCCGAATTGCTTCCCGCCGTTCCCGGCGAATTTCTCGCATGCCTTCTCGGATCTCTCGACGGATTTCTCTGGGGCCTGCTACGGCACTCAAGGATCCGCCCAGATTGAAGAACAGGATGGTGGCCAGACCCGCCGTAATCCAGGTACGATACCTTCTCATACTTACTTCTCTCCCTTCGGCAAGGTACTCTGTTTCATGAGTTCCTGAAATCGCCGAGTCTCTTCAGCACATTTGCTGCGATCGATGGTACTCGTAGCTCCTACCCCATAGGCCGCCGCATAATAAAAAGCCCGGTCTGATCCAAACAATCGGGTAATGCCCGTAAAGGCTTTCATCACCTCTTTCTCAATTGATTTGGCATCAGCCTGCTGCCCCGATGCACACTGAAAGGCGACACCAGATAGATAGCCAAATTGCTGAATTGCTTCATCCAACTGCTCCTCTTCATCTACCGATTGGGCGATCGCACTACTAGCCCCCATACTCAGTAGAAGCATCGTCAAAATCAATATTTTTTTCATGGTTATTCCATCCAACATCATTGCAAAAAATGGGCGAAGCCCGCACCCTCTCAATGCCAAAGCCCTAACTTATTTGCGTCAAGCAATCCCAGGTGATTGAGTTGGCCCTCCGCAATTACCCGCTACTTGAACTACGAAGGAATCTTCAAGAACTACCAGAGTTGCTTTTCATAACGCTGGAGTCTGCAGGAAGCACGTTAGAGTCTGGAGTATAGGCAGAAAAAGTGCAAAACTGGTGCAGCATTTTTAAACTGATCTGTAATTGCACCTTTTTTTTACTTTTTCTCGGTAGATTCTTAAGCAATTGATTTTCAAAGGGATAAATGGAGACACAGAGAGTCAAACGACTTCTGCTAATTGATGATGATGAGGACCTGCGAGAAATCTTTTCTGCCACCCTGAGCCTGATCGAAGGATTGGAGGTAGTGCTGGCCGACTCCGGGCCAACAGGATTAGCGATCGCCCATCAGGAATCCCTGGACGCAATCCTATTAGATGTTCTGATGCCTCAGATGGACGGGACAGAGGTGTTGCTTCAGCTTCGATCTAGCCCTGTAACCCAGACCATTCCCGTGATTTTTATGACAGCCAGAACCCATGCAGCGGATCACCAACAGTTGCTAAACCACGGCGCTAAAGCAGTGATTTCCAAAGCCTGCAAACCCTCTCAACTTGCGACTCAGGTGATGGAAGTCTTAAATAGGATATAGCCTGTTGCCCATTCAATAGCGATGCCTTTTCTTCGATCCCGTTTCCGACCTGCTGCCTGGCTCCTATCGTTGCCGGGGCTCCTGGTATTGATGGCAATTTTACAGGTTGGCACCGCCTTGCTGATTTACGGGGTGAGCAGGGATCAGACGGTCAGGCTCGAAGTCTGGATACTGACAATCGTTAGTTCAACCCTGCTGACTCTTTTATCCATTCTGCCAGGAATGAGGCGGGAGCAACGCATCTTAGAAACCCTGATTACCGAACGAACGGCGGCATTAATCAGTACCAATGTCCAATTAGAACAGGAAATTGAGGAACGGAAGCAAGTTGAGGAAGCCTTACGGCAACGGGAGGCGACCTTAAGAAAGGTGCAGGAGATTGCCCATATTGGGAGTTGGGAAGTAGATGTTCTGGCTCGAAGCGTAACCTGGTCGGAGGAAATGTACCGAATTCATGGCCGTGACCCGAATCTTCCTGCCCCAGATCCAAATGAAACCATCACAATGATTCATCCAGAGGATCGGGAAATCCATGAACAACAGGTTCGTCAGAAAGTCTTTAGCCAAACCAGCTTTGCAACGGATCTGCGGATTGTTCGTCCAGACGGCACCATTCGTTACCTGGAGGCACGGGGGGAACCGATCTTTGATGAAAATCAGCGGATGGTTCGTTATATTGGCATGTCCCGGGATTTGACAGAACGGAAGCTGACGGAAGAAAAACTGCGAAAAAGTGAAGCATTACTGCGAGAAGCCCAGACTGCCGCCCGGCTAGGCTGCTGGGAACATGATTTTTTGACCAACCAGACGACCTGGACGGAGGGGTTATACCACATTCATGGTCGAGAACCAGGAACTCCTACCCCCTCAAGCGCCGAATTTATGGCATCGATCGTCTACCCTGAAGATTTGCCCATCTACCGGGAGCAGGTGTTTCCATCGATTAGAACGATCGAGCCCTTTACCTGTGATCTGCGAATTATCCGACTAGATGGGGATATTCGGTGGGTGACGATTAAAGGTGAACCAATCCTCAATTCTCAAGGGGAACTGATTCGCTACGTAGGCATTGTCATGGATATCACCGATCGCAAACAGGCAGAACTGGAACTGCACCGGGCGAAGGAGACTGCTGAAACCGCAAACCGCTCCAAGAGTATCTTTCTCTCTACTATGAGTCACGAACTGCGAACCCCTTTGAATGCAATTCTTGGGTTTGCTCAACTGCTCAACCGTGACACGACCCTCACCAATGAACAACAACATTATATTGACACAATTAATCGCAATGGCCAGCACCTTCTAGAACTGATCAACGATGTGCTGGAAGTCTCTAAAATCGAGTCTGGCCAGGTGACGCTGCATCCCAGTCAGATTGATTTGTACCGGTTGTTAGACAATCTGGATGAACTATTTCAGCTCAGGGCAATTGCCAAAAATCTTACCCTGACCTTTGAGAAAGCTGCTACCTTACCGCAATTTATCTCGATCGATGAAAGCAAACTGCGCCAAATTTTGATCAATCTCCTGAGTAATGCCATCAAATTTACATCCCAGGGTAACGTTACCCTCCGGGTGAACGCTCTACCTTCCCTATCAGAAACGCCTGCAGAAACAAGGTTATGCTCTCCAACGGCATCCCGGGATGGAGCAATAGATTGGGCCCAGTCGCTTGAAGCAGGCTGCAGTACGCTCTATTTTGAAGTGCAAGACACAGGTTCAGGAATTGCTCCCACTGAGTTTGACAAACTGTTCAAACCCTTTTCTCAAACTTCAACGGGGCTCCAGGCCAGTGAAGGAACCGGTTTAGGGTTAGCCATCAGTCGGAGTTTCGTAGAATTGATGCAGGGGGAGATTGGGGTCAACAGCAACCCGGGAGAAGGCAGCCTGTTCTGGGTTAAGATCCCGGTCAAATTTGTGAAGGACGATCCAGTTGCCACCCAGCTTTCTAACCGTAAAGTCCTGAGTCTGGAACCCGATCAACCCAGTTATCGGATTTTGATCGTAGAGGACCACGCAGAGAATGCCCAGTTTCTCAACAAAATATTATCCCTGGTTGGCTTTGAGGTGAAACAGGCCAGGGATGGTGAGGCAGGACTGCTCCTCTGGGAAACCTGGAAGCCCCACTTAATTCTCATGGATATGCGAATGCCCAGGCTGGATGGATACGAAACCAGTCGGAGAATTCGGGCCTTAGAATCACAAGCAGACGATAGACAGAACACCATCATTATTGCGGTTACAGGCAGTGCCTTTGAAGAAAACCGAACCCAAATCCTGGCGATCGGGTGTGATGATTTCATTCGTAAACCCTTTCAGGAAAACCTGCTCTTTGCCCGTCTGGCCCATCATCTGAAAGTTCGCTTTCGCTACGAAAGCGGCGACTCTGAGAAGACTGGCTTTCCGACGGCGGCTAACGTGGTGCTTGCACCGGAGGCTCTGAATGTCATGCCAACTGACTGGATTGCCCAATTGAATGGGGCGGCTAGAGAGTGCGATCAAGCATCTGTATTGCTCAATTTGGATCAGATTCCCCAACAGTACGAAGGGTTATCCCGATCGCTCAGACTGTTAGCAACTAACTTTCGCTTTGAAGACATCGCGGCCCTTTCCGATCGGGAGTAAATGATGGATTCCAGTGCTACCAGAGCAAAAGGAAAAATTTTGATTGTCGATGACACTCCCGACAATTTAAGGCTGTTATCGGAAATGTTATCAAATCAGGGGTATAGCGTTCGGAGTGCGATCAGTGGTACGGCCGCCTTCATGGCAATTAATACGAAATGTCCCGACTTAATTTTGCTGGACATTAACATGCCCCAGTTAGATGGCTACCAGGTCTGTCAGCGGATCAAGAGCCAGGAGAGTACCCGTGATATTCCGATTCTCTTTTTAAGTGCCAATCATGAGGCGATCGACAAGGTCAAAGCGTTTCAGGTAGGGGGGTTAGATTACATCACCAAACCCTTTCAGGTAGAAGAGGTGCTGGCTCGGATTGATACCCATTTAACCCTCAGTCGCGTCCAGAAAGAGTTGAGTCAGGCAAGGATCGATGCCCTGCGGGCCCTGGAACAGGAGAAAGAACTGAATCGCTTAAAGTCAGAATTTATTGCATTAGTGACCCACGATTTCCATACCCCACTGGTCAGCATTCAGGGATTTGTCTCCCTTCTGCGTCAGAACTGCCCCAACCTGCCCATTACAACCCAGGAACGGTATTTCAATAAAATCGATGCCTCGGTTGAGCATCTGATGTATCTCCTGGAACAGGTGTTATTGATTGGTAAATCTGAGTCGGGCAAGTTGCAGAGCTACCCAACCCGGTTCAACTTAAAAACCCTGTGCCAGGAAATGATTGAGTCGCTTCAACTCCAGAATACTCATCGTTTGATTGATTTTTCTTACCTGGGAGCTGACGACACCATTGAACTGGATCCGGCTCTGATCCGACAAATTTTGCTGAATCTGCTGACTAATGCCGTTAAATATTCCCCCAACGATCGCCCGATTCAGCTCAGGGTACAACAGGAACATAGTGCAATAACGTTAGAGGTGGAAGACCAGGGGATTGGCATTCCTCTAGATGAGCAAGCCCATCTCTTTGAGCTGTTTCATCGGTGTAGCAATGCTCAATCTATCCGGGGCAGTGGCCTGGGGTTAGCGGTTGTTAAAACCTGCCTCAAAGCTTTGAATGGGCAGATTCAAATTAACAGTCAGCTTGGTCAGGGCACGATCGTCACAACCAAAATTCCCTTAGAATTGCCGATATTTTAAGTCACTTTACGGCCATCCGGCTCAGACATAGTTGGCCGACAAGTCCTGGTATCTATTGTCCAGCAAGCGCTGGATCAAAATTTTCATAAAGATTCATGGTATATACGCCAGACACTCCAGGGTACAGACCATAGAATTAGAAGAGTCTGGTGCAGCTCTGGTTGATTGTTGGGTAAATGGCTCTTTGCAAACGGTTATTGTATGAGAATTTTACTGGTTGAGGACGATCGGTATACCCAGGAAATGTTGCAGGCCATCCTGGCAGGGCAAAACTTCCTTATAGACGGCGTGACCGATGGTGAAACCGCCTGGGAGTTATTGCAACAGTTTTCCTACGATCTGGTGTTGTTAGATGTACTCCTGCCTAAATTAGATGGCATTACACTCTGTCGGCGATTGCGGCAGGCAGCGAACTCCGTTTTGATCATGCTATTGACTACCCGAGATAGCCTGCCAGATAAGCTTTTAGGTCTGGATAGTGGAGCCGATGACTATCTCACAAAACCCTTTGAAGTTCCAGAATTAATAGCCCGGATTCGCACCCTGGCAAGACGCAATCCCACCGTCGCCAGTTCGATGTTGACCTACGATCGCCTCTGTCTTGATCCGGTGTCGCGGGAGGTGACCTACGATGGGCAGATTCTCAAAATCGGGCGCAAAGAATACCTGATTTTAGAATTGCTCCTGCGCCATCCCCATCAGGTGTTCAACCGCCATGACATGATCGATCGGCTCTGGAGTCTGGATGAGGAAATCCCCACGGAAGCAACGATCAAATCCCATATTCGCAGTATTCGTCGCAAGCTAGAACAGGTTGGAGCCGAAGACCTGATTGAAACTCTCTATGGTCAGGGCTATCGTCTCAATCCTGCCTTTTCCAATGCAACAGTTCCCCCTCCCTTATCTGACCCCGATCTGGAGCAGGTCAATGTCCTCACGGCTCAGATCTGGCAACGGGCTTACATCAAAAGTCTGAGCAAGCTGGATGAGTTGACTCAAGCGATCGACCTGTTACAAGCTGGAAGACTCGACGGCTCTCAATGGCAACAGGCAGTTTTTACGGCCCACAAACTGGCTGGTTCCCTGCATGTTTTTGGGTTTGAAGTGGCTGGCCAATTATTACAGCAGGTTGAAGATGGGTTACGCCAGCCCGGTATGTCCCTGGCGATCGCTCCCGATCTTTTACGGTGGCTGCAAATGGTTCGGTTAGAACTGACCGGGCAGCAAAGCTCGATCGCCCAAATTCAAACGGCTCTACCAGAGATCCCATTCACCGCATCACGGCCCCTATCCAACCGGGGATAACCCTGCAGAACCTAAACCAGAGAAGATTTTGGGGGTGGAGGGGGCTATGCCCCCAATCTCCCTTTCACCCAGATACAAAACGGCTGACTCTACCGAGTTCTACCGTAGAGTTGAACGATCGCCCGTTCCGTAGAGCCGGGGCGGGATTTGTAAATGAGCGTGACGGAGGTAATTCTCCGGTCTTTGCCCGGCAGATCAATCACCCGGGACTCACGGTTTTTGGCAATAAATTGCCGCAGGGGAGGGTTAAGAACCTGACCGGTAGCTAACCGGACATTCATACTCAGGATTTCAATGCCTGTTTGTTTGACTTTCAGCTTCAGGTAGGCGTATTGCTTGCTACCTCCCACGGGAATAATGTCTCGATCGGTGACTAACCGCACCGATCGCTCGGCGATTAACTCCCATTTATCGGCCCGGGCAGGAGCCATACCACTGAACAGGGCTACCTGAAAGGCCAGCAAACCCAAAATCAAAGTTCTACGCTTCATCAGACAAACTCCACCAAATAATCACAGCCTGGAAGGCTCTAACGAGATACAGCTAAGCAGCAATTTTTATGGCTCCAAGCATAGGGAAATAAGGTGCAAAAATGGTGCAGTGCAGATTCAGATGGGGAGGCATGACTTGCCAGGTGGCCCAACACTGCGATTACTTAGAACGCGATCGCGAAGATAGAATTACAAACTTTTGTGAGTTGGCACCACCGGTAGAGCAGGGTATGCAAGGGCAAAGACTGGCCGTCTAAAAGGAACTGAATTTACATCGTCAGTTGCTGGCCCCAGGGCTTAACCGAGCGCCCCGCATCTCTTTGAAGGCTAATCTTCGACCTGGGGACCATCCCCACCGTTGGGGGAAACCCCGGTTCAAATGTACCAGAGTCAAAGATTTCTATTGAAAAGCAAAGAATTTTCAATGGACCCCTTCCGGTTTCCATCGAAGGCAGGTCACAACTTTATAGTAGTTTGAGAAGTGAGTGATGCATAGCAACCCTTAGCTCTTAACACCTAAAGTTACAAAACTTAGAGAGACAAAGAGCTGTATAACGCTTTTTAGCTTCCAGGCGCTAAATTGCTGCACTGTTCTGTAACGCATCACAGAATCGTGATACGTCCAGAGTTTGCACCGAGTGGCACCGTATGCGAGTTAGGGGAATGTCTTTCTCTACCGTTACAGGTCGATCGCATAAGCAACTGTTGTACACTACTCCTTTGCTCTGCAAAACCTTAATTGCTCAGTTCGTCGCTTTGTCCTATTTCATCAGTAGTTTAATTCATTCACCCTGATGGCAATTACTAATTTGATTCGCTTTAACAATCTGCGGGGCGATATTTTTGGTGGACTCACCGCTGCCATTGTGTCCTTGCCCCTAGCCCTGGCTTTCGGAGTCGCCTCCGGGGCTGGACCCATTGCTGGCCTTTACGGGGCAGTCTGTGTGGGCTTCTTCGCCGCCTTATTTGGGGGTACACCCACGCTAATTTCAGAACCGACAGGGCCAATGACGGTTGTTATGACGGCAATTGTCGCCAGTCTTACCGCCAGTAATCCGGATAATGGCCTGGCCATGGCATTTACCGTGGTCATGCTGGCAGGGCTCTTCCAAATCATCTTCGGAATTTTTAAGCTGGGTAAATACATCACCCTGATGCCCTATAGTGTCATTTCGGGCTTCATGTCTGGGATTGGCGTAATTTTGATCATTTTACAAATTGCCCCATTCTTAGGTCATGCTGCTCCGAAAGGCGGGGTCCTGGGAACGGTGATGGCCATTCCCCAACTGGTCATTACCGCAAAGCCGCCAGAAGTCATTTTAGGTGCATTGACGCTGGCCATCATTTTCTTCATGCCCAAAAAGCTGAAGCGATTGGTGCCCCCTCAGTTGGTTGCTCTGATTGTGGGAACAATCGTTTCACTCACCTTTTTTGGCAATGTAGATATTCGTCGAATTGGTGATCTGGGCGAAATCCCGATGGGCTTGCCTCAATTTCAACTCCCAACCTTCACCGCCAGTCAATTGACTACGATGTTCGTTGATGGTGTGATGTTGGGGATGTTGGGGTGTATTGATACCCTGCTGACAGCTGTAATTGCCGATAGCCTCACCCGAACCGAACACAAGTCTGACAAGGAACTGATTGGTCAGGGGATTGGCAACATTGTGTCGGGCATTTGCGGTGGTTTACCCGGTGCCGGTGCCACGATGGGAACGGTAGTGAATATCCAGACTGGCGCGACCACTGCTGTTTCGGGAATAGCTCGGGCTTTGATTTTGTTGGTGGTGGTGCTGGGTGCTGCCCGCTACACCCAACCCATTCCGATGGCAGTGCTGGCAGGAATTGCCCTCAAGGTGGGACTTGATATTTTGGATTGGAGCTTTTTGAAGCGATCGCACAAGGTATCCCTCAAAGGCTCCCTGATCATGTATGGGGTCTTGTTGCTGACAGTCTTTGTCGATCTGATTGTGGCGGTGGGGGTTGGGGTGTTCATCGCCAATATCCTGACGATCGAACGCTTGAGCAACCTGCAATCTCAGGAAGTCAAACTGATTTCCGATACGGATGACGATGCCCGCCTGAGCGACGAAGAAAAGTATCTGTTGGATAAGGGCCAGGGTCGGGTGTTGCTGTTTTACCTGAGCGGTCCCATGATCTTTGGCTTATCAAAGGCGATCGCCCGTGAACACAATGCGATGAAAGATGCTGATACGCTGGTAATGGATCTCAGTGATGTTCCATTATTGGGAGTTACAGCTTCGCTGGCGATCGAAAACGCAATTCGAGATGCCTACGACAAAGGGCTGAAAATTTATGTAGTGGGAGCCAGTTCCAAAATTCAAAATCGCTTAGAGCGCCTGGGCTTGTTTGAACTGATCAAGGCCGAGCATGTCATGTCTGACCGGACTGAAGCCTTAAAACAAGCGGTTGAGCACGTTGAGCACAAAGAGGTGCCAGCCTAAATTGCTCTGTTTGTAGGGCGCCTGGCAGCGCCCTAACAACCGAATCAATATAAAAACCCCAAAAAATTTGCAAGCACTGCCTGCGACAACAAGCAGTTTTGTGATCTCTCGCTGATTCAATCCGTAGTTTAGTCTATGAAGCTGTTGCGGATTTTTTATCGTCGCTCGATTGCCCCTGAATCGGTTCTTCTATAGATTGGAATTAGCTAACTTTGCGCCCAGGTTCGGTAACAGTCGATCGTTCTAAGGGAAGAATCGCTATGAGTAAGGTGAAGCAGAGTATAGATGGGTTAAATCCTGGATGGGCGATTAATATTTATGGTAGTGATCGACGCTTGATCTGTACCCTGGAGCCATCCCATGCCTGGGTGTTTGTACTGGGTATCGCGCTGGGCGGATTAATGATGTTGAGTTGGGGTAGTAGTGATCGCCCCCGAAATCAACCTTCGATCGCCTCCCCTGACAGGGGGGCACCCCTAGCAGTAGATTGAACCCAACACAAGCGGCCTGACCCAAGAAGCAAGTCCTGCGGCCTCACCGGTGGTTCTTGTGGGGGTTGACTTTTCCAGCCAGAGGCTTAAATAAGCTGCATTGAGGCCCTTCTTTCAGTCAAAATAAAGATAGTGTTCACAACTCATTTCGAGTATGACTGGCTGGAATCTATCTCAAATTAGCCGCACCGCCTGGAATCTGGAACACCAGCAGTCAGAAGCAGAACGCCTGCGCCTGAATCTGCTGGCCGGCACCGACCTGGATGATGCCCAGTTGGAACTGTTCGCCCAATATGTCGAAGCCCTCCAGGGCATAGGCGTTGATCTCCAGGATGAACGGCTGCAGGAAGCGATTAATGCCTACCCGGAAAACATGGAAGCGGCGATCGATGCGGTTCTGAACTACGCAGACTACCTGCGCCAAAAACACGAAGAGTTTAGCAATCCCACCTCCTGCCTGCAACAAGCCTTTGAAGCGGGATGGGAGCGCTTCCAGCAACCTGTTTCGGAGCAGACCCCCGGATAGCTCTGGAGAACAATCCATAGAACTCTCTAAAATAGAGGGCGATTTTTCTTAGCCTATTTAAAATAGATAGCGTTTCTCACACCAGTCAGGGATAGCGAATTGAATGAACTGACTCTATATAGCAGTCGTAAATCAGCTATGAGCCTGGGATGAAGTTGTGAGAGGCTTTTCCTGCAGACAATCTCCCACAATTCAAACAGGATGGCTATATGCAACGTTATCTCGTTGAAAAAAGTTATTTCAGTGGAAAATAGCAATAGAAAAACCGCTATAAATGTCCTTGAAACATCCGTTCTCAACAAAATTATTCTCTCCAAAATCAAATATAGTTTGCTAGAAGTTCCTTTTGATAAAATTTCGTAATCAATTGCTTATCTTCAGCCCCTGGGGGAAGGATAAGAATAGTCTGAACCTGCTTGTCTGTTCAAAGATCGGCAGGTTCATAGTCTTGGATCTGAGCATTTCAGGATGACCTATGACCCTAAGTCAAAACCGGGATGAACGGTTTCAACTGGCGGCGATCGTTGAATCTTCCCGGGATGCGATCATTAGCATAACCCCCGATGGCCGGATTACCCGTTGGAATAGTGCGGCAGAGCGGTTATTTGGGTACACCGCCCAGGGGGCGATCGGCCAGTCGGTGATGCTGCTGGTATTGCCGCAGCATAGTTTAGAGGAGAGTTTAATTTTAGAGCGAATTCGCCGAGGAGAGCGGATCGAACCCTACGAGACCCAGTGGCAGCGTCAGGATGGTTGCCGGGTAGATGTGGCAATCACCGTTTCGCCGATTTGGGATGAGCAAGGGACGGTGATTGGTGCAGCCAAAATTGTCAGGGATATTAGCGCCCAACATCGGGCTCAGCAAGCCCTGCAAGAGCAAACCGCCATTTTAAGTAGTTTTTATAATTCTTCTCCCCTGATGATGGGGGTGGTGGAGCTAGCAGAGAACGACATTTTCCATATTTCTGACAATCAAGCAACCGCTAATTTTTTCCAGACTACGGTTCCAGCCTTGAAAAACCAGTGGGCCAGCCACCTGGGGGCATCGACAGAGCAAATCCAGACATGGATAAAGCACTACCGCACCAGTCAGGCTGAACAGCAACCGGTGCGCTTTGAGTATGCCCATGTCACCAATACCACTACTTACTGGCTATCCATTTCCGTATCTTTTATCGGGGTGGGAGAGAACCAGCGCCCCCGCTTTTCCTATGTTGCCGAAGATATTACCGATCGCAAAACCGTTGAACTGGATCTCCAATCAACCAAAGAACAGCTCGAACTGGTGTTGCAAGCCTCATCGGAAGGCTTCTGGGATTGGAACCTGATCACCAACGAGATTTATTTCTCCCCACAGTGGAAAGCGATGCTGGGCTACGCTGACCACGAACTCACCAATAGTTTGAGCATGTGGGAGTCTCTAATCTTTGATGAAGACCGGAGGGCAGCCCTCCAAATGGTTGAAGATTACAACAGTGGCCGGGTCGATCGGTTTGAAGCGGTTCAACGATTTCACCATCGAGATGGCTCTACGGTTTATGTCCTATCCCGGGCCCTTCATCTCAAAAACGCGACAGGCCAGGTTATTCGGATGGTGGGTAGCCACCTGGATGTGACGGAAAACAAGCGGCAGGAATTCGCTCTGCAGGAGAGTGAGGCAGCTCTATCAGAAGCCCAGCGCATGGTGCATCTGGGAAACTGGAAACTGGATGGGGCAACCCGGCAACTCACCTGGTCAGAGGAACTTTTTCGGATCTGTGGGACTCCCCCCCAGGATTCCCCCCCCGACTATAAACAGTCCTTCCATTACATTCACCCTGAGGATCGGCCCCTTTTACGGGAAAGCATCGAACGGGCCTTGGGGGATGGCACTCCCTACGAAATTGAACTGCGCCTTTTGAGGAAAGATGGCAGCCTGAGATACGTAGAAGCCCGGGGCCATGTGCGACGCAATCATCAAGGCGCGATCGAAGAACTGTTTGGCACAACCCTAGACATCACAGAGCGGAAAGTCGCTGAAATCGCCTTAGCGGCCTCTCAGAAGCGGTTCCAAAATCTGGTGGAAAATTCTCCCGATATCATTGAGCGCTTTGACCTCCAACTCCGCCATCTCTACGTTAGCCCAGCGTTAACCAAGATCACTGGCCTGCTACCTCAAATCTTTCTGGGTAAGACCTGTCGTGAGCTGGGTATGGATGAAGCTATGGTCACAGCCTGGGAGGCAGCGGCAGCACGGTTGCTGGAAACCGGACAGAAGCAGGTGATTGAATTTGAAACTCCAGCCCTGGAGGGGCTTCGTTCTTTTGAAATGGCGATCGTCCCTGAGTTGTCTGACCAGGGAGAGATTGAATCGATTCTTTGTATCTCGCGGGATATCACTGACCGGCAGCGGGTAGAGGAAGACCTGCGACGGCAAAAGGAAATGTTCCAGGCCATTGTTGATCATATTCCCGTGATGATTGGTCTGTTTAACGACCAGGCGCGAATAGACTTCCTTAACCCAGAATTTGAGCGAACCTTAGGTTGGGCCCTGGCCGATTGGCAACAGTCGGATGCTCCGTGGAAACTTAACTTTGACTCCAGCAGTCAGCAAAATGTCCTGGATCACCTTCGCTCCGCCACAGGTACCTGGAAAGATTTTACAATTCACACCCTGCACCAGCAGTCCCTCGAAACCAGTTGGGTCGGAGTTCAACTTTCCGATGGTCGATCGCTGGGAATTGGACAGGATATTAGCGATCGTAAACGCAAGGAGAGGGCCTTACAGCAAGCCATAGAAGCGGCCGAGGCAGCCAATTTAGCAAAAAGTATGTTTCTGGCAAATATGAGCCATGAACTACGGACTCCCCTGAACGTGATTCTGGGGTTTACTCAGGTGATGGCCCACGATCCCTTACTCACGGCGACCCAACTCGAAGACCTGCGAACCATCCGGCGGAGTGGAGATCATCTTTTAAGCTTGATTAACGATATTTTAGATCTCTCTAAAATTGAAGCGGGCCATTGCAATCTTGAAGAAATTGGCTTTGACCTGATGGCCCTATTACATGGGCTGGAAAACATGATGAGTGAACGCGCCGCTGCTAAGGGGCTGCAACTTGTATTTGAAATTGCCTCCGGTCTACCCCAATTCATCGTTGCAGATGAGCAAAAGTTGCGCCAGGTGTTGCTGAATTTGCTCAGCAATGCGATTAAGTTTACGCAGCAGGGCAGGGTTACTTTACGAGTAACCTGGCAACCATCGCAGGATCAGGTTCCTTCGCTTCTGAAGTCGCCTGGCAGGCCAGGGAGTCTCACGAACGGTAACTGCAATGCGGCCTATACCCTGCAATTTGAAGTCATTGACACCGGAATTGGGATTGCCCCGGAAGAGCAAAGCTCTATCTTCGACGCTTTTGTGCAGGCCGATGCCGGTAAAAAATCTACTAGCGGCACAGGTCTGGGGCTGGCAATTAGCCGCAGACTGATTGAGTTGATGCATGGAAGCATCTCCGTTCACAGTCGCCCAAAGGGGGGTAGCAAGTTTACTGTAACTTTAACCGTTCGTTCAAGCAGTGAAGGTGTGGCACCCCAGAGCCCCGGCGATCGCATCGTGATTGGGTTGGTTCCCGGTCAACCCGATTACCGCATTTTGGTGGTTGACGACCAGCGCGAAAATCGCCTGTTGATGGTGCGGTTGCTGACTCAAATCGGCTTACAGGTGCGAGAAGCCGCCAGCGGACAGGAAGCGATTCAAGTTTGGCAAGACTGGCAACCAGATTTGATCTGGATGGACATTCGCATGCCAGGCTTAAACGGATATGAAACCACAAAGCAGATCCGCAGCCTGGAACAGGAAAAAGCCAGTATCATTCTGGCCCTCAGCGCTCAAGCCTCCCAGGCAGATCAGGCCCTGGCCCTGGCCGCCGGTTTTAATGGTTACATCCATAAACCCTTCCGGGAAGAAACCGTATTCTGCAAAATGGCAGAATACCTGGGGTTAGAGTATCTCTATACAGAGCCACCCATGGCTGTCACGGAGGTATTCACCACAAAAGTTAGGGTCAAACCTGATACAACCGGTATTTTTGACCCATCAATGGCAGCCTGTCTAGCCCCCGGTTGGCTGCAAGAGTTAGAGCATAAAACCCTGTGTGGTCGTGACCAGGAAGTCATAGAGCTGAGCCAGCAACTTCCACCAGAAATGGCCCCCGTGGCAAAATATCTGGTTGAGTTGGCCGATCAGTTTGAATTTGAGCAAATTCTCGACTGGATTCGGCGTATAGCAATCCCCAAGGAGTTGTGAGAGGTGGTGCCCCAAAGGGATATCCCTCTCACAACCCATCTATCCCATGAGGGATTCAGACCTGCTATGGTAATCGACTAAAATCCGGCGACCGGATAGATGCGGGGTTTATCTGTTTCGATCGCCTGAGTCACAGCGGTTTGATAGGTGACAATCATGTGGTTGCGCGTAATATCGCCCACATTCGCCAGAAAAGACCACATCTGCCCCAGATGGGAGTAGCGATTGCCATACACCTCAAAAGGGGGCGTTAACGGAATCGTATCCCCCAGGTTTACAACTCTGTAGCTGTTGGGTAAAAGTTTACTGTGCCGGGTGGCAAACTCAGGAGTACCCACCCGGGGTGAAGCATAGGTATAAAGTTGAATGCGACTTTTGAGTTTGGGTATCGTCAAGGCCAGATCGAGGGCAGCCAGGGTAGCCAGGGCTGCTCCTAAACTATGTCCTGTAATGTAGCAGGGCAGGGCAGGATTGAAGGTCTTCGCAGCCTCCTGCACCTGAGCCGCCAGGGATTGATAGAGGTCTAAAAAGCCTGCATGGACTTTGTCGTAGCCAGAAATGGGATAGTCGTTTTGCAGGACGATCGCATCGGTAATGGCTTCTACTTGCCGATTGGTACCACGAAAGGCAATGATGTTGTGTTTGGGAGAAGTCAATACATAGCCAAAATAAACGGGAATTTTACGGGATACTTTGACCGCTTCCTTGAGCCGTTGATTCAAATTAAATCCGGCATCCCGTAACAATTGTTGGGTTGAGTCTTCCACCTCGGGGGAAGTTGCTAACGGAATCTCAACTTCCACGGTGTCGCTCACTGTATCATCTTCCGTTCCCCGTAGGGTGGCAATCTGGTTGTATCTCCCCAGGCCTTGAGAAACCGTCGGCAGGGATTTGATCTCCCCTTTATAGGTTTCATCCAGTTTGCCCAACACGTATTGATGGGTGGTGAGGGCGCAACACTCAATCAGTAATCGAGATATTTCTCGCCGATAGGGAAGGGTCGGGGGGGTCAGTTTAGCGGGTTCGGGTTGAATTTCAATGGTACCTTTCGCTCGCTGGGCATCGCCGCCAAACCACTCTTGCAATTGTTCCCGGGGATTGCGTTTGGAAAGTTCTGCTTTTGCCAGGGTTTCCAGAGCCAGTTGGCGTTTACGAGCCTGTTCCAGTTGATAGTGTTTGTAAGATCCGGTGGCGATCGCGCCAATGCTAAACCCACCCAATAGCAATTGTCGTCGTGTTAGTTTCAGCATAGGTATCGGTGGTTTCAATCAATATTCTCAGCGGATGATGAGACTTGAGTCGGATGAGAGGGGGTTCGTTTCGGAAAACCATTGGCAAAAAAGTGATGCATGGTCTGGCCCAAAGCCCAGGTCAGGGTGAACAAAACCGCCGACAGGGTAAAGGCCGACACCAGGGGAAAGAGTTGCCCCAGCAATAACATGACAAGACAAACCAGAATGCTAAAGGTAACGGAGCCAACCAGCCCAAACCCTAACCCTAAAAAGGCGAGGGGATCGTAAACCGTGGGAAACCCCCACTTTTTACCGACATCACGGCTCATCTTGACTAACACCACGATCGCAATCAACAGAGTTAACCAGAGGGTGTCAGGAAATGGATTCAAGCCAACGATCGCCAGGCCCAGGGCATAATCTAGAATGAGCCCACGGATAGCCCGGTTACGCCGGACAAATGCTGCATGGTGGGTGAAATCAAAGAAATCGTGGGAATTAGGTTTAGGCTTAGACATTCAATCCAGCAGTCAAAGGCCAACGGGATACTGCAACATAATAGGGTTATTTGGCAGCAACAGGTTTAGGAAAGATGGGTGTAGGCGGCGTATTGCCGTAGGCTTGCTCCAGTTGGCTGGCCGTCAGCGATCGGGTCAGATAAAGCTGTAACTCATTGCGCCGAATGGATGCGGCGTAGGCAGCAGTCAGCAGGGGTTGATAGTCTGCTGAATTGGTCAGATACCGCTGGAAAAATGCCGTACCCATGGCCTGCAGGTAACTGCGTCCAGTTGACAGACCAGAACCAACCAGAGCCGCTGGAAACGATCGCACATGGGCATCTTCACTGGTCGAGAAGTGAGTTCCAGGGACGATGAGGGCCAGATACTTTTCGGGGGTGTTCAGCCAGAGAAAGGGGTGAATTTGATCTTGTACCACCGGGGCGATGACATCGTTGCTGCCACCGATGATGAACGTCGGGATAGTAATCTGGCTCAGGCTTTCAGGCCCAAAGATCGTACTGGTCAGAGGATAGGCGGCTAAGACGGCCTTAATGCGCCGATCTCCCAGGTTCACAAAGGGCTGAGTGGAGGCAGTTTTGGCAATACATTGCACCAAAAAAGACATACTCAAGGCAGGGCGATCGTCATTGCAATCTACCCGCAGACGTTGCAAATTTAAGGGTGCGCCTGCTACCGATAAGGCAGTGGTTGCCCCCAGGGAGTTACCTAGCACCCCAACACGAGTTAAATCGATCGCCCCTGCTAACGGCCCTCCGGGAGACACCTGCTTTTCCAGTTCATCCAACAGGTAGGTAACATCCAGCGAGCGGCTGATCATCTCCTGGGGTTGAATTAAATCATTCACCTTACCGGCTAAAAACACCTGACGGTAATCCAGATCGCTCCCCAGATGTTCGGGTGCAGCCACCGCAAACCCGTGGGAAGCAAAATGGTTGGCCAGATAGGCGTAGGCATCACTGCGGGCCCCAAAGCCGTGGGAAAGAACAATCAGGGGGACAGGCCTGGGAGCATCTTTGGGCAAATAAAGATCAACGGGCAGGGTGTAGGAACTGACGGTTCCAGCCGGGGTCAGCCGGGGTTTAGCAATGTTGAACTTGAGCGATCGCCGTTGCACCCCATAGGTTCCAGCTTTTTGCACCTCAGGCAACTGGTCAACCTGGGGCATGGCCATTGCCGCCTGCTCAGTCTGAGCGGCCTGTTCAACGGCTTTCACCGCCGCATCTCGGTATTGGCTCAAGACTGAGAGTTGAGAGCTGAGTTGCAACAGGTAGGCCAGATCTACCCGTACCGTTTTATCTGGATACCCGCTCAGAATGCCTAAAAGGGATAAGCCATCGGGGGAGGAGGCAGCCCGCCTGAGGGCAGTCCGAATCGGAAAATAACCAGCATTGCCAGAGACGGGTTGTAGGGTTCTGCCCAGGTTCTTAATCAGGGGTTCAAATAGGGCTGTGCCACTGAGCCGATCGACATCTGCGGCTTTCAAGGGCAGCACCGGAGTGACCAAGGCCTGACGCAGTTGTTGACGCGATGAACTGTCCAGGGTCTGGGCGATCGGAGCAAACGCTGGATTCACCTGGCCGGTTTTGGCGAAGCGCTCGATTTGATTCAGAGGAACTGTGACCGGGCGATCGTCAAGGCGCACCATGATCTGTTCAGCAGTGAGGCCCGGTTGGGAACTACCCAGCCAGCTCACCGCCACACTGAAGCAATAGCCTCCCAAGCTCCTGACAAAGTTGAGCCGACTCAAGTTGTTTTGGCCAATCCGATTCTGTATGTTCATGCTGACCCTCCAATCTGGATCAAGTTTACACGAAGGTTCAGGGACTGGTTTTTCCGGGCCTCAAAGAGCAGTCGGAGATCAGAGGTGACACCCCCCGATATCCGACCTTTAAGATTGATGCATAGAGCGATTCTGGTGATGCTCCCAGCTTCAGTTATCTACTGTTACGTGATGGTGAGGGATATAGTCCTGAGTTAAACCTTGATCGATCGGGGGTTGGTGCGTCATCCGCGATCGATGGCGCTTTGAAATATATTGCTCAGGATCAATGCCATCAAAGGTAGGGGGTAACCAGACTCGGATCACCAGCAAGACTCCCAGCACCAGCAGAAACACACACATGACCAATACCTGAATCCATGGGGTTTCCAGTACTCCTCGCACGATGGTTTCCCTCAAAACCGATACGATCGACACTTCAACGGCAACCCCAATAGAAACTCGATGCTCCTGCAGATAAATAATTAACAGACGAAATAGTTCAACTAGAATCAGTAGAAACAAGATATCGGAAGTGACCTCAGGAAAGTCTAGAGGAGGAAGCAGAGACATTACCATTTCCTGCAACTGCATTACCATGAAGCTGAACAAGCCAATACATAGACAAATCACAATTAAATCTTGAACAGCTTCTAACAGGCGAATAACATGGTTATTACTGAGCCAGCGATACCATGGAAGGGAATTCTGTTGTTCTAAGGTCATAGGAAAACTCACCAGTAATCGAGAAAAATCGCATAGAAAAACCTGCAAAGAGCAGTTACCCATTCATTTGATGATGGGTAGGGCAATGGCTCCGTTTGATTCCATCCAATGCAAGCTTTACCGGAACCGGAGCCCAGGATGTCTAGCGGTGCTGGCCCTTAAGCTATATCCCCAGATTAGTAATAATTCAGGCAAATGTGAATACAGGAGAAATATAAACTTACTTTATAAGACATAACTCCAGCTTAACTGTCCCCCTTCAGTACATAAGCGTAATTGTTCGTTAAAGGAGGGAGGGGGGCGTTGCCCCAGGCAGGAGGTTTCACCCCCTCCACCCCCAAAATCATCTTTAGTTTAATTACACCCAGCTACGTACCTTCAGTTTCCACGGGTTTTAACCAGCCCGGAATACCACCACTCGCAGCAAAATTCCTCCAATCAGGAGCAGATAGGTTCCCAGAAGTGCGAGCCCGAGGGTGCGTCTCTGCACCAATTTGGAGCGCCGGGAGCCAGCCATAGCACCGGCAATGGCACCGGCAATGGCACCCACCGGAACTAAAACCACCAGCAGAGCCAGAACATAAATCCCGGCGTAGCCACCACCATTGACTAACCCGGGGATGGCAAAGAGCGGCACAAAGGCGATCGCCAGCGTCCCCAAAAACGACCCAAAAATGGCGGGAAGTAGGGTCAATTTCAGACAGTGTTTAACCATGCCGATGATTAAACCAATCACTCCACCAACCACTAATCCCACACTTAAAGACCAGATCGAAACAGATAAGACTTCCGATAAAACCTGTTCCAGAATGTTCATGAATTAAGACAAAGCTGAATTGCTGCGGTCTAAGGGTAAAGTTGTGCGGCGGCAGATAACCTCGAAAGCTCACCAATAACCTCTGTACGGCCTGCACCAACGCAATGTTAGGTGCATGTGTATAGAGTCACACAAAAGCTACAGAGCTATATCAATCGTCGCATTTGCTAATTCTTTCGGTTCTAATTTATGTAATCCATCTCCATAGACGCGACCCTCATGAACTAAGTTTTGCATAGGAATCGAATTTAAAGCTTGCCAAACTACCTTCAACTGTTCATAGTGGGATGAAATTATAGCTGCTAACTTCGGTTTAGGGTACATCATGAGATAAACATTAGAAGCAATTGCTTTTGAATGATTAAGGATGAAGCGGAAAGGTTTGCTAGACTTGGACTGGCTTCGTCCCATGTAGGTACACAAAAATGGTGCAGGATTTCTAGCTTCCTGCAAGTACCATAATGAGCGATGTTTGCATAAATAACGTTTTGGTATCCCTGCATCGATACCTTGCTGAAGATAATTCCAAACGAAAGGGTAGCTGATGCGTAACTCTTCAGGCTGTAGTTTGCAATTCAACAGAAAAAGCTTGCGGTCAAGGATAGGATTTTCCTGATCATCTGCAAATATCTCATCTTCTAACAAATATCGAGAACTGGGCAGGATGGGAGTCAAAAATTCAGATGGGATACTAAATTTATGGACTTGCTCAGGGTTAAGAATGAAAAAGTTATTAGCTCCAGTAGCAACTCCTCTCTTGATCTCAAACAAATCAGATAACCTAAACTGAGGCTCAATTCGTTTCTTTTGAGTATCTAAGATTATGGCTTTGTTCCACTTTGAGTTTTTCTTAAGAGAATCTATTGGAATTTCTTTTGAAAGAGTTGGATTGCTAACGCTTCCCCCAGCAGTAAAGTCTATACAATGCTGTTGATTTGGCTTAGTATTCTTAAACCAAATGATCGATGTAGATACAAGAGCACCATCAAACTGCAAATCACTAGGATCAAATCGATGAACTCGAACTAACGTAACTTGGTTTAATAAATAATCCTTAACTTCTTTTCCATAATTCACGTCCATAAACTCAGAAGGGATTAACCAGCAAGCCAATCCATCCTGTGACATCCATTGATGCGCTACCAAAAGGAAGTAACAGTAAAGACCAGCTAATCCACTCAACCGAATACCAGTAGCTTTGATACTCAGTTCTCTTAATGATTGTTTCTTCTTCAATGATAGGTGATGGTGTCTTACGTAGGGTGGATTACAAATTAGAAGATTGAATTTGTAATGATTTTTTTCAGGTGGAGAAACTTCTGTGAAATCCGCGATGATTATTTGCAAAGAAGTACTAGACCACAATTGAGATCCTACCTTGGCGCATTCCACGTCAATTTCATAGCCAATTGCATTTTCGATGCGGTCAAGAGAACATGATTTCAACAAGGCGGAATAAAAAGCACCAGTACCGATCGCTGGATCTAGAAAACGGATTTTTTCACCATTTGAGAGCAAAGATTTAGAGTAATTAATAATTTCAACTGCAAGAGAGCTGGGTGTTGCAAACTGCCCTAGTTTATTACGCTCAATAGCACTTTTAGAGAAGTCAAGCCGAGTTTGTTCGATTAATCGTCTAGTCTCGATTAAATCAAGGTTATAAGTTTCACTACAGCCCAAATTCTGCAAAGTCATCAATCCGATGCTCCCAAACCCAATCTATACCTTCTGCCGCTTCGTAACCCAGATAGCCACTGTCAAAGTAACCACACAAAAATAGAACAAACTCAATTGTATTACCGTAAGTAGCGTGTAGTTGCTGTACTTTCCGAGCTTCTTCTTTGCGGCGCTTATTGACATTTGTAAAGTCCCCTGCCGATTTTGCCTCTACTAGTAAGGGAAGTTCTCCACTTCGAGCAGTTTTACGCATAATAACTGCATCAACAGGAATATTAACTGTCTTGCCTCCTGCTTCTGACAAATTAACAGGGACATTTAATCGAAAACTATATGTGCCTGGTGGCATTTCATCAAACCGAACCCTTTGAGCATTGGGTAATCGGCGATAGCCGCGATCGTCAAGCCATGCTGCTATCTCCCGCAATTGCCTTACTTCTTGGGCATTACGAACAATCGGATCTGCTGATGAACCGCATAAACGATCTGCAACGATAGTAGCTGCACGATAGATTTCACTTTCTGTTGGGGTTTGATTTGTATCCAACCAAGTGAAAATGTCCCTATCAGCTAACCTCGACACAATGTTGGTAATTTTACTCAGTTCTTCGGTCAGGCGATCGCTAGAAAGGCGAACGGGGATTTTACCTTCAACCTCCATACGATCTATAACACTCTTAGATACACCTGCTAAACCAATTAACCGATCTCTAGCAATAGGTGGACAAGTACACATTCTCAATGTTGGGAGAATACCCGGATTTTGCTGGAGAATCTGTGGTTGTAGATTTTTGAGGTTATTGGTAGCTTGTAAAGTTGATGCTACGACTTCGGTAACTTTAACACGGGTTTCCCGAAAGGCTTGTGGCGCAAAATTTATGAACCAGGTGTTGTACATGTCTACAGACCGGGATACGTCTGCTTTCCATCTATCTGGTTTGTCACGATTTACAGCCATTCGATTCCCATAGGAGCGCTTGCTTCTACTTTACCCCTGTTACTTCACAAGAAGACGATGGGTGCCCCAACCGATGGCTGAGCACCTAACAAATTACCATAGAGAATGAGACTAAGCCATTCTCACAGACCAGGAAGAGTTTGGGCAAACAGCGTGGCAAAGTCCTGGGTGACCGCCGCGGAGGGGTCTTCTACGGGTTTAGAGATCAGGTCAAAGGCTTTGTTTCTGGCTGCAGGCTGGCGCAGGGCCTGTACCGCCACTTCTGCCACATCGGCCCGAGGAATGGAAGGAGGAATTCCGTTGGGAGTTTGGCTTAAAAAAACATCATGTTTACTGACCAGTAACTCCCGCAGACCTCCCGGTTGATCGAGTAACCCCCCGGCCCGAATAATCGTGTAGTCAACCCCAGAGTTAATCAGGTACTCCTCGGCGCGTCGTTTCCAGACCAGAATATTGCCCTGACCCAGTTGATTCAGGGGATGGTTGAGCTGAGTCCCTCCCATCGAACCCACCAGCACAATCTGTTCTACCCCGACGGCGATCGCGGCATCAATCTGGTGCCGTTGCCCCTCGTAGTCGATCGCCTCGGGCATGCCACCGGGTTCAAACTCAAAGCTGGGACGTTCTCCCGGCTGGGCTGGGGCGATCATGCGGGGAATCGCACTGGTGAGAATGATCAGGGCCTGGCACCCGTGGAGCGCCGGTTCCAGGGCTGCTTTGTCTGTGATATCTCCCAGGAAAAAGCCTGCCGTTGAGCCAAATAGTTCCCTGACCCTGGCCTCAGAGCGAGCAAACCCGATCGCCTCAAACTCCTGCGGGTATTGCCGCAACTTTTGCAACGTCAGAGAACCCGTTCTGCCGGTGGCACCGGTGACTAAAACCCGTTTTAATCCCATGAGTTTGCTTGAACCCTAAACGACCTTAACCGTTCTGTCCTTACCTAGTGTAGAACAGGGACGGAACCGGGTTGGCGATCGATTCCACCAGGGATTTCTGCCAGAGGCCAGGGTTGTCCCTGACCCAGTTTGAGAGGTAATTCCAGAACAAATTCTGTTCCCTGTCCGACCTGAGAATTGCAATAAAGTCGGCCACCATGGGTTTCAGTCACAATTTTATAACTGATGGCAAGCCCCAGTCCGGTTCCCTGTCCCGCTGGCTTAGTTGTAAAAAAGGGATCAAACAGGCGGGGGCGCAACTCTTCTGGAATACCAGCACCATTATCGATAAACCGCACCACTATCCGGTCTTTCAGGCATGCGGTACGAATTTCGATTTTACTGGGATTGGCCACAATTTCTTGATAACTGCGGGTTCGATTCACCTCATCCAGGGCATCAATGGCATTGTTAAGCAGATTCAAAAACACCTGGTTGAGCTGACCGGGACAACATTCAATCAGGGGTAACTGACCAAAGTTTTTAACAACTTGAATCTCTAAGTGCTCTGGTTTAGCCTTGAGTCGATGTTGCAGAATCATCAGGGTGCTGTCAATCCCTTCATGGAGGTTGGCATGCTTCACTTCCGCCTCATCCAACCGGGAGAAATTTCGCAGGGATTTTACAGTACTGCGAATTCGTTCAGTGCCAACACTCATGGAGTTCAGCCCTTTCCCTAAATCCTGGCGCAGGAACGTTAAATCAATCTCGTCGATTTTGTCTCGAATTTCCTGGGGAGGATGGGGCAAGTGTTTCTGGTACAGGGCCACCAGATTGATCAAATGCTCAGCATACTGTTGGATGTAGGTAAGATTGCCATGAATAAAATTGACAGGATTATTGATTTCATGGGCAATCCCAGCTACTAATTGACCTAAACTGGCCATTTTTTCGCTTTGAATCAGCTGGAGTTGGGTTTCGGCTAACGCGGCAACATTCCGGCGCAACTCCATTTGCGAAATGACCTGATTTCCCAGGGCCTTCAGGGCAGTCAGTTGCTCCTGAGTGAGTTGCCGTGGCTTATCATCGATCGTACAGAGGGTGCCCAGGGCATACCCTTCAGGATTAACCAGGGGAACTCCTGCATAAAAGCGCACAGGCCCATCCGTCACTAGGGGATTATCGGCAAAGCGATCGTCCTGAAACGCATCTTCGACCACCAGAGGATCGTCCTGCAGAATAGCGTGGGCACAAAAGGCCAGGGAGCGAGGCGTTTCAGACACTTCTAAGCCAACTTTCGATTTAAACCATTGGCGATCGCTGTCTACCAGACTAACGAGGGCAATCGGAGTACCACAAATATAGGAGGCGAGCCGGGTTAAATCATCAAAGGCCGTCTCGGGAGGAGTGTCAAAAATCCTGTATTGCTGCAGGGCCTGGAGCCGTTGCATTTCGTTAGAAGGTAAGGGCGCGGACTTCATAAAGAACCTGATAATTTCCTCCTTCACACCGTAACAACCAAACATGAAATTCTTGTGGAAGCAGATAAATTCAAAGGCTGGGGATTGCCAGCGCAGCCATTCCACCGGCAATCCCTCAAGTTTCCAGGAGCAATCAACGGCTACGCCGTCTTTTTCAACCGGCGCCGCACTGCTGCCAGGCCTGCCCCCGCCAGAGCTAACCCCGCCATCGTCGTTGGTTCGGGTACGGCTGCCGCCGGAGACGCCGTCAGGCCAAGCAGGGGCGTACTACCATTGCCGATCGTTCCTACTTCCGTTGCGGCCCCGGAACTCAAATCGATCGTAAACAGCCGGGTACTGTTCATCACCGTCAACGCTGCGAACCCCAAATTCGCCCCATTTGTCGTGAGGATATCAAACCCACCCACCGGGCCAACTGAGCCAATCCCCAGGGAACCAACGACGGCCTGAGTGCCATTATTCGGAGGATTTTGGATGAATAACTGGGAAGCCGCTGCCCCAATGGTATACAGGGTCGTTCCAGTGGCTGGGTCATTGTCTGCATTGGTGTAGGCAGCAGCCGTCAGATCCGGATCCCCAGGATTAACCGTTCCATCTTCGATCACGGCCCCCGTATCTACATTGATCCGGAAGTTTTGACCATTGCTTCCTACAACCCGCAGGCGATCGGGCACCGGGTTGAAATCTACCCCCGATAAAACGCCACCGGTAAAAGGTGTAGAAAGACTACTGACAAAGGTTGCGGCACCCGTCGATGGGTCGATCGTATAAATTCGATTGGTATCTGTCAGGCCATAAATTAAATTGTTCAAAGGACGGCGATCAATTCCCAAAAACGTTCCGTCGGCTCCCGTCACCTGAACCGTCGTGGTGGTGCCGGGAGTGGCCGAGTCAAACAGGAAAAGCTGATTATTCGCACCCAGGGCAGTCAATTGAAAGGCAATCGCCGGATTGGCAGAGAAGAATAACTCGATCGCACTGGCAGTTGCCCAGGTAAGAACAGCAGCACTCAGTATTTGAAATTTCATAGGAAAATCCTTTCGAGTCAATGATATTAGAGCTTGCAAGGAACCATGCAGAAATTGGCCGAGTCTTGGGAACACCAACCTCGAGGTTCAGCAGGTTTCGATTTCAAGGGCAGTACGCTGGTCGTAGATGGACGGATGCAGTTGCCAGCAATGCTTTACCTGAACTTCATAAAAAGCAGGAGGCATGAAGCTCAAAAGTTTTACTCAAACCCCTGAAAAACCTGGCGATCAGGGCAGTTTTTGCAGGCTACTTTACATCAAGAATTTGTGAAGCGGCGTTTGTAACCTCAGGACTTTTACCGATGAAGACCCACAATGCATTCCATTTTAGGGGTGGGCAGTCAGGCAACCTGGAGCTTTGTTGGGGCTCCAATTTTGCTGGGTTCTCTGGTGCTGGTTGCCTGCCCTATTATTCTGAATAAATTAATTTTCAGGCGACCCTATCCCAGAAGTTGGTTTGTCAGGAAAACCCTGGTGCAGATGGCCGCAATAGGGAACAATAAGAACAGTTGAAATCAACTTATACTCTTTAATCATTTCTGCTCTAACTTCGGCTGCTATCCCTCATCCACCAGCCAGAGTCAGACCAGTCGTTGAGGGAACCCCCCGCCCCAACCGATCGGACTGCCCCCGCTGTAAATACCCGTTTCTTGACCCGTTGGAATTGGGTCACCATTTAGGATCACCCACTTCATTAAAACCAAATTTTAATTTTTGAAAGCGCAACGAAGCCGCGCTTTCAAAAATTAAGTCCCGGGTTTTATTAAATTCACGATGCCTAATTGCCCATGCCAGGAAGCGATCGCGACCCAGGCCATCAGGTTTGTTCAATCATTTCCCCCTGGGGGTTATCAATCGATGCAAGACACCATCGCCACCATCAGACAACAGGTTGTACAGTTTGGGGGATGTTTCACCGACTGGGAAAACATCTTCTTTATCAGCTTTCCCACCCCCGACCGGGCTAAAAACTTTGCTCGGTGGTTGAAAACATCGGGCTTGAACCCTACCCCCACCGCCTTTTTCACGATCTGGACTTGCTTAGATGGGCTGATCGTCCGGTATGCAACCCGTTCGATCGACGAAACAGGCCGCATTGGCTACCCCTACGGTTCACTCAAAAAAGAGAATTAGGGAGAGGAAGATAGCTTTTGCAACCTGGGGTATGAGGTAACTCATACTCTTTGAAACAGCACGCTCTCCCAGTAGGGCTATTGACGTTGCAGGCCAGAAACCACTCCAATCAACCATCAATTCTGAGACAGCTTCTAAAGATCAGGAGATAGCAATAGAGAAAAATCCTGAACATGGTGCCCGGAATCGAGAGAGAGTTGGATGCCAGGGCTACCGCTGAGCTGCCCGTTGAAAGCGGCGGTTTACTTCCTGCCAGTTCACCACGTTCCACCAATTATTCAGGTAATCGGCCCGTCGATTCTGATAACGCAGGTAATAGGCATGTTCCCAAACATCATTGCCCATAATCGGGAAGTTGCCCTCCATAATCGGGTTGTCCTGATTCTGGGTAGTAGTGATTTGCAATTGCCCCTGGGGAGTACGCACCAGCCAGACCCAACCACTGCCAAAGCGATCGCCCCCAGCCTGATTAAACTGCTGTTTGAACTTATCAAAACTACCAAAGGTCTGATTGATCGCCTGGGCCAGTTCTCCTGTCGGTTGCCCACCGCCATCCGGACCCATAATTTGCCAGAAAATACTGTGATTCAGATGCCCACCGCCATTGTTTCGCACAGTGGTACGAATCGCCTCCGGCACTGTGTCCAGGTTACGCAACAGGGCCTCTACACTACGATTTTGTAAATCTGGCTGCTGTTCTAACGCCTGGTTCAAATTCTTTACATAGGAGGCGTGGTGACGATCGTGATGTAGCTTCATTGTTTTCCCATCGATCGCCGTTGCCAGGGCGGCATAATCGTAGGGTAAGGGCGGGAGCTGGGCCGGGTAGGCCTTCAGTTCACCCTGGGAGGAAGCTGCGCCAGGCTGAGCCCCGGAAGGAGCCGATTGGGCCTGGGATGTGGCCTGCCAGGAAAAAAGCAGCAGGAATAGTAGAGCCCCTGCCATGAGCAAACCCATGGGTTGTCGTAAAAACTTTCTCATTATTCTCATCAGGTTGATAGCTTCTCCTTGGGTTTATAGAAGTACCGCTTTAGATAAGGGCGGGCAGAGATGGCCTCCCCTGACCCGAGATCAATAGGATTTGAAGATGACCTGGCGGGTAGCAGGCAAAGACCTGGCCTCCTCCCTGGCCTCAGGCGCGTAAATTTAATAAAACCCGGAATCTACTGGTTGAAAGTACCGTTGAGCCAGACTTTCAACCATTAAAAATTTGGTTTTAATTAATCTGTGTTCCTTTGGGTTAGCCAGGGAAGGGCCACTCTGAACAGTCAGGTGGCCTCAGGCCGCTTTTCAGTATGGAAATCAAATGTGACTGAAAAGTGACAGATCGATCGCCATAGAGCGTTCAGGGATTGGGCTAAATTATTTGACTCAAGAGCCCCAGGGCCAATAAATGCAGGGGATAGAACAAATAAAACCACCGCGCTTTCTTGCCCTGCTGATGATTAGCCAGTCCCAACAGTAGAGGGGCAAAGATGGCAGCAAGCTGAAAGCTGGCAAAGCCGGGAGCAAGCAGCACCAGACCAAAATGCAACCCAATCCAACCAGCCCACCAACTCACTTCAGCCCGAAGATGCCGAATTAGCGCGATCGCCAGCACGCCGTAAGCTCCATACTCCAGATGCAGCAGTTGGGCGATCGCGGCGGCCAAAGACCAGATTACTAATCGACCTTGAGAAAACCGCCTGACCAACCGTAGACAAACTAATCCCAGCGACAGCACAAATAGAATATTACCCTGAGGCGATCTAAATACCAGCCAGAAAAGGGGCTGAGATGCAACTCCCAGCAAGAGCAGACGCAGGCAGTATTGACTAACGTTGCGCGTGTGGGCTTCACCATCCACTAACAGCAGGATAAAACAGGGAAAGCTGAACCGGCCAAGGATGCGGAAAATTGCTATCCCAGGGAAAAAGATAGCGCCAACGTGATCTAGCAGCATCAAACTGGCTGCTACCCATTTAATTTGATAGTTGTTCAACACATCGCCAGGGACGCAATTTGACGTGAGATCAGAACGGGGGCAGGGTAGAACCCGGGCCAGAGTTACCCCCACCTCTAGCCCTAAAGGACCCAAATTAATAAAACCAAATTTTTAATTTTTGAAAGTACTACTGAGCCAAGCTTCCAAAAATTACGTTGCGGCTTTTATTAAATTCACAATCCTGAGGCTGACCGGTAAGACGAGCAATCCCTAAATAAAGTATAAGAATTTGCGGAATCTGTTAGTCTATCCTGAGGCTGGGTAAACTCTGTTCAAGACAATATCTAAAGGTTTTTCAGATTCCCTTCACTATCTGAGAAACTTTACTCCCTTACCCGGAGGGCGATGAAAACACCTTATGCAAGCGTTTCAAGATATATTCATATCCTACGGACGTAGAGATAGTTTAGAGTTCGCAACCCAATTGAATCATCGATTGGTTAAGCTTGGCTTCACCGTCTGGTTTGATTATGATGACATTCCTTTGGGTGTAGATTACCAGAAGCAAATTGATGATGGAATTGAACATGCGGATAATTTCCTATTTATTATCTCACCCCATTCCATCAACTCACCCTACTGCAAATTAGAACTTGAGCTGGCGTTAAAATACCGTAAGCGGATTATTCCACTGTTACAGGTTGAGAAAATCAGTTATCAAACCTGGCAGGAGCGCAACCCAGACCAACCAGAAGCAGCCTGGATAGATTATCAGGCCAAAGGTCTGCATGATTCATTTCAGAATATGCATTCGGCTATTCAAAAGATTAACTGGGTCTATATGCGCGCTCAGGATGACTTTGAAGCAGAATTTATCAGGCTGCTTCAGATCTTCGATCTCCAGAAAGACTATGTTCATCAACACACCGTACTGCTCACAAAAGCCCTGACCTGGGAACGCCAGCAAAAACAACCCCTCTACCTGCTGATTGGAGAAGATCGGTTGGCGGCAGAAACCTGGCTCAAACAGCGGTTCAAAGGTATCCAACCTCCCTGCAACCCAACGACTTTGCACTGTGAGTTTATTACCGAGAGTCGGAAGAATGCCAACAACCTGATGACGGAGGTATTTCTGGCCTACGCCGAGGAAGACAGGACTACGGCCGGACAAATTCGTAATAGCTTACTGCGAGAAGGATTTACCGTCTGGATGAACACAACAGATATCCAGGCCGGAGCAGAATTTCAGCGAGCGATCGAGCAGGGAATTGAAGAGGCAGATAATTTAGTGTATTTGCTTTCCGCCGCAGCCCTTCGATCGCCCTGGTGCCAGCGGGAATTAGACTATGCCCTGTCGTTACACAAACGGGTCATTCCGGTGCGCGTAGAGGCGATCGCCCCAGCCCAAATCCCTCCACCGTTACAGAATTTACAGTATATCGATCTGACGGATAACAGTCTGGAGTCTGACTACCAGCAGGATGAAAGCCAGCTCATTCATAGCTTACGCCAGGACGCAGCCTACCACGAGCGCCACAAACTTTTACTCACTAAAGCCTTAAGGTGGGAACGCCAACACCGTAACCCGGCCATGTTGCTGAGAGGATACAACCTGCGCCATGCCGAAAATTGGCTGAAGGTCGCCCAGCGCAGTTCGGCCTATCCCCCCCTGCCCCTGCAAGCAGCCCTGATTGCCGCAAGCTTACGGCAACCGCCCGGTGGCTCCCTGGATGTGTTTATTTCCTATTCCAGAGCCGATTCGGGGTTTGCCCGCAAATTAAATGAAGCCCTGCAAATTCAGGGCAAACGCACCTGGTTTGACCAGGAAAGCATCGCAGCAGGAACTCCCGACTTTCAACAAGAAATTCATCGGGGGATTGAGAGTGCAGATATCTGCCTGTTTATTCTGTCTCCCCGATCGGTCAATTCTCCCTACTGTGCCGATGAGGTAGAGTACGCGGCCAGCCTCAACAAACGACTGGTGACACTGCTCCATCAGGCCGTTGATCCGGCCAGGTTACATCCCCAACTGGCTAAGGTGCAATGGCTCGACTTTAATCAGTATGAAGGTGATTTTTCTGCCAATTTTACCGAGTTACTGCACATCCTGAATACGGATGGTACCTATCTCCAGGCCCACACCCACTGGCTTTTGAAGGCGATCGAGTGGGACAAAAAAGGACGGAAAGAGAGCCTGCTGCTGCGGGATGATGAGTTAACCGAAGCCGAAGGGTGGTTAGCTCTCAGCGTTGGGAAAGACCCCCAACCAACCCAACTCCAGCAAACCTACATAGCCAACAGCCGTTTAGTAGAAAATGCCCATCGTCAGGCAACCCAAATTTTAACGAGCGCAGCGATTCAGGCCAAAAGGCAACTCTGGATGGCTGCGGGCGTTAGCACCTTGCTGCTTTTGCTGGCGGGCTTTGTGACCTGGCAGGGCTGGATCAAAAATCAGGTAGCAGAGACGAAGTTGAAAACCCTGCACTCCAGTGAACAACTTCTGTCGGGTCAGACCTTTCAGGCCCTCCTCACGGCGCTGGAGGTAGGCCAGGAGTTGAAGACCAAAATTAGAATGAATAGCCCCGCAGGGGAAACGCTACAACCGCAGGTAATGGGGGTTTTACTGCAGGCGATCGATGCCGTGCGGGAAAGAAATAGCCTGACCGGCCACCAGGCTCCAGTGATGGCGGTTAGCATCAGCCCGGATGGGAAAATCCTGGCCTCTGCCGATGAGAAAAACCTGATCAAACTCTGGGATATAAAAACGGGCCAGGAACTCCACACCCTGAATGGCCAGAAAGAAGAAATTTATACCATCAGTTTCAGCCCCGATGGCCAGATCCTGGCTACGGCGGGTAGGCAGTTCGGGGAAGCTGACAAGGCTGCCCAGGTGAAGAACTCGATTACGCTCTGGGATGTGGAAACGGGTAAAGAACTTCACACCCTACCAGGCCATTTTAATCGGATTAATAGCCTGCAATTCAGCCCGGACGGTAAATTTCTGGCCTCGGCCGGCCACGATAACCAGATCAAACTGTGGAACTTAGAAACGAAGGAAGTTGAGGAATTGACAGGTCATGGGGGAGCAGTAACCAGCCTCAGCTTCCACCCGAAAGGTCACACCTTAGCCTCGGCCAGTGATGACGAAACCATCCGATTGTGGAGTCTAGAAACGCGTGACCTTATCCAATCTATTAAGGCAGATCAGGAACAGATTTCAAGCATTGCTTTCAGTTCCGATGGCAAGACCCTGGCCTCCGCTGGCTTTGATCACACCATTAAACTGTGGGATGCCCCATCAGGAACATTGATACAGACTCTGAAGGGGCACCGGGGGGCGGTGACCAGCCTGAGTTTTAGCCGCGATGGCAAGGTACTGGCCTCCGCCAGTCTCGATCGCACCATTAAACTCTGGGATACCACTGAAAGCAACCTCCTCCTCACCCTGAGTGGGCACCAGGCGCTGATCTGGAGCGTCAGTTTCAGTCCCGATGGCAAAACCCTGGCCTCGGCCAGTGAAGATAAAACCGTCAAGCTCTGGGATACGACGATCAGTAACCCCTCCCACTGGTTGAAGCAGCATACCAAAGGGGTGATGAGTGTCAGCTTCAGCCCGGATGGCAAAACCCTGGCCTCCGCCGGGTTAGACGGCCAAATTAATCTTTGGGATGGAGTGACGGGCAACAAGCGCTATACCCTGCAGAATTTTGAAGATCCGAAGCTACCCCAGTCAAACAAAACCCGGGCAGTATATAGTGTCAGTTTTAGTTCCGATGGCAGGATTCTGGCGGCGGCAGACGAGAGTCAGACCATCCAACTTTGGGATCCTACAACGGGCCAGCCGTTATCAACCTTAGAGAGCAACCTGGGTAAGATTCATCGGGTTAGCTTTAGCCCCCAGGGTATGCTTTTAGCGGCGACAACCCAGAATGGCTCCATTCAACTCTGGGATGGAGCTACCGGTCGGGCCTTGCCTCCCCTCAAGGGAGAGCCTCCCCAGAAAGGAGCGATCGGCTTTAGCCCTGATGGTAAGCTCCTGGTAGCTGGCAACGAGAACGGCACTATCCAACTCTGGGATACAACCACCTGGCGACTTGTGCGGGAACTGAAAGGAGAGCCCAGTCAGATTCAAAGTGTCAGCTTTAGCCGCGATGGAAAACTCCTGGCAGCTGGCAACGAAAACGGCACTATCCAACTCTGGGATACAACCGCCTGGCGGTTCTTGCGGGAACTGAAAGGCCATCAAGGCACCGTCTGGAGTGTCAGCTTCAACCCAGACCCCAGCAGAAAGATCCTGGTTTCTGCCGGTGAAGATAACTCGCTCCGGTTTTGGGATTGGGAAACCGGCAAGGAATTAGTTGCCCTGTATGGCCATGGGGCTCCAGTGTTTAGTGTCAGTTTCAGCCCGGATGGTAAAACCGTAGCTTCCGGCAGCCGAGATACCTCGGTTCGCCTGTGGACCTGGGATTTCGATCGCTTAATGACAACAGGCTGCACTTGGATAAAGCCCTATCTAGACACCCAGGCCAACAAACCCAAACTTTGTCAGCCTCCGTCCAAACCAGCAATCCATCTTCCTTTCCTTAGTCCGACCCGCCAGGGTGAGGGACTGGGGAGCCAGGGATTATAACAGCAAGCAACATCCTCAGTTGGCTGAAACCACGGTTCGCTTCGGAACGGTAAATAGGTAATCTTACAGACCTCAGGCCGTTTCGCAATCAAAAATCACCGGTTTGCGGCAAAATCCGCTAAAAAACTTTACTTCGTCTCCGTAGAATTCGCATTCATCGTTTTTTATAAAAATTTTATGATTTAAGCATAGAGTTCATCTCCCCAGAGAACCTCTCTGTCATGCTTTCTCTGGCCGACCCGGTTGATTCATCAACGAGCAGGTTTTTGCATGAATTTAGCAATTCACCCTACCTCCTCTTCTCTCCCTGAACCACCCCATCTCAAGGCTATGCAAGAGCTAATTTCGGTGGTACAGGAACTCTCCCTGGCTCGCAATTTAGAAACCATCATGGCCATTGTACGAGTTGCAGCCCGCAAACTAACCCACGCCGATGGGGCCAGTTTTGTTTTACGGGACAAAGACCAGTGTTTCTATGCAGATGAAGATGCGATCGCTCCCCTCTGGAAAGGACAGCGGTTTCCCATGACGATCTGTATTGGGGGCTGGACCATGCGAAATCGGCAACCGGTGGTGATCGAAAACATTTATGGAGATGAGCGCATTCCCTTTGCCGCTTACCAACCCACCTTTGTTCAAAGTCTGGCCATGGTTCCGATACGAACCCTCAGCCCAATTGGGGCAATTGGTGTGTACTGGGCAGACCCCCACAGCCCTACGGCCCAGGAAGTAGATATCCTCCAGGCCCTCGCCGACACAACCTCGGTTGCCATGGAAAACGTTCAAGTCTATACCGAACTGGAACAACGGGTTCAGGATCGCACCCTGGAATTGGAGTTGACCAATGCCCAGTTGCGCGAAGAGATCCAGGAGCGAAAAAGGGCAGAAGCATTGATTCAACAACTGTCAATCACCGATGATTTAACAAAACTGAATAATCGCCGGGGGTTTCTCCTCCTGGCAGACCAGCAGCTTCAACTGGCCCAGCAGGCCAACTCCCCCACCTGTCTCCTGTTTATCGATCTCGATGGACTGAAGCAGGTCAATGACCAGTTAGGCCATGAAATGGGCGATCGCTTAATCGTAGATGCGGCCCAGGTATTAAAACAAACCTTTCGGGAGTCCGACATTCTGGCTCGCCTGGGTGGAGATGAATTTGCTGTCTTGGTTCCCAGATGTACCACCGGAAAACAGCCTCTGGACCGGTTGTTAGCCAATATTAACCTGTTTAACCGGGCAGGAATTCGTCCCTACCATTTGTCTATGAGTATTGGGGTAGCCCTTTGCTCTGCCAATCAGACAACATCCCTGGAACATCTGATGACCCAGGCTGATCAGGTTATGTATGACCACAAACGGTCTAAACGCAGCCCCTTAGAAGCATAGATGCATTAAAATCAAATTTTAATTTTTGAAAGCCTGCCTCCGCCGCGCTTTCAAAAATTAAGTTGCGGGTTTTATTAAATTCACAGTGCTCAGGAACGCTCTCACTTGGGCGAGGCAGGAGCAGAATCGCAGGATTTTTGCCCAAAACCAGCTTTTAAGGCTGGGGGTTAGATACTATATAACCCAGTTGGTGCGCTAAAGCTCAAGTTTTTGGGGAGTTCTCTACCATGCCGATCCTGAAGGTGGTCAAACCCACAACCCTGAAGCAAGACCCAACCAGGCAAGCCACCGCGCTTTCTCCAGCTCAGAAATATTCTGTCCCCGCCGGTACCACCCTGGCGATCAACCGCTGGGTTGCCGCCGCCAATAGTCATATCCAGGTAGAACTAAACCAGCCCCTGCATGGTTACATAACCTGGTTCGCCTACACAGACCATGTCACAATTCAACAGGAAGTTCCAGATCCCCTGGAGGCTGCCCGCGATCGCACCTCTGTATTCAACACCTTTCGCGCCATCGAGATCCAGGAAGGTTCAAACCAGAACCGGGTGTCCTTTCTCGATCGGGGGGTACAGAGTTCTCCCTATGCAGCGGCTATTGACCAGTATCCTCAACGCCTGCAACAAAAACCCGATGGGCAAACGGTTGTTTCCCTGGGGCCCCAACTTCAACTAACGGGTTCCAGACAACTTATCTCTTTTCTTCCCTACCCCCGGCGGGGCACCATTCCGGCGATCGATCCAAGCGGTCTGGCTTTTCTGAATACAGATATTAAGGAAGCCTGTGTCTGTGTCGGTAGCCTGATCAATGGTGAAATGAGGGCGCACTGGATAGGAAAGAACCCTTTGCAGGAGGCCGAGTTTTGGAGTGCTACCAAATTGATACCCATTCTCAATGTGGTCTTTCAGGCAAACCAGAAGTCTATTCAGACTCCAATTAAAGATTGCTTTTTTCGAGATCCAACCCGTGGCAAAGCAGATATAGATTTCACGAATGCTGCCATTGATATCATCAGTTATCGCAGGGACGATGTTTTCAACGATTTATTCATCTCTAATCAAATGTCTGGGATGATGAGACGGTTCAGCACCCGGACTCAATTAGAAACCTGGTGGAAGAACATCACCGGCAATCAGCAACTGGAGTTCCGGGGCTACTATGGCGACCCACCCTGGTTCGAAACTCCCCAATTGCGAACAGGGAATACCCTGCTGCTCCAGGCTCCCGCCGATGTCGGAACTGGCAGTAACTCAGTCTCTGCCTACGACCTGACTCGCATCATTTCCATGCTGGGGTGGCATCTTCACCTTCCGGCCGAATCCAGGCTACCTGGGATGCAGTGGCACAGTTTAGAAACGGTGGTGCGGGCCATGGGCTACGATTCTGCCCGCTATATTGAGGCCGCGATTCAACAGTTGGGGGTACAGTCAAGCATCCGTAACCCTGTGATTCTATCTAAACTCGGTTTTGGCCCTTCAAACCTGCGCGATCAAACGGAGCTAACCTATATGGCCTTAGTCTGGTTTATTGACGATCGGCCCAGGGTGCAAAAGAAACCAGCAGTCTTGAGAAGCGTGGCCATGACCCTGCGGGGCACAGTGCAAAAGCGTGATGCCTCTGGAGCGCGGGATCTGGATGAAGAGGCGCGCTGGCTGGATGCCCGCATGGCGGCCGAGGTCACCGAAATTCTACGGCGAATTCTCACCCAGGAACTGGCATGAGGGCTACAGCCAGACAAGCAGCGGCCAGACTATCCCTGGGAAACACAACGGCGGGTGCGGTCTGGTTGGTTCAGCAGGGCTTCTGCCCGGGTCAACCAGGCTTCCCGTAACGCCTTATCCCCCGGGTCATCGGGGTTGAGGGCCAGCCGCTGGCCATCGACGACGCGCTCCGGGTGTTGGCGGTAGAACTCGTCGTTGACTAAGGCTATAAAGCAGCCCCGATCGAGGCGCTGCTCCTGCAGACGCAGACGCAGTTGCTCTCGGCGCTGGGTTTCTGTCAACTGGGGGGAGGCAAAATCGGGCAGTTCAATCTTAGGCAAAGCAATTTTTGGTAGCTCCACTTTCGGTAACTCCACTTTTGGTAGTTGAAAGGGGGCATCCTGGCCTCCAGGAGCCTTAGCTCCCGGTTGGGGCAGCCATCCCTGCACCTGCTCTACCAGCGATCGCCAGCCCCATTGCACCAACCCGACCAGCAAGAGAAAAACGATCGTCCATTTCAGTAAATCTCGCAGTAGCGGGCCCATCCAGCGAAACAGGCCAGTAACCATCCAGCCCACCAGTTTCCCGAGGAGTTGGGCCAGGTGGATAAAACTACGACCCAAAGCACCCCCCGCCTGTTGTAGCCCTTGCAGCCAGGGGGCCGAGGCTGCCACGGGGGCAGAAGCAGTCTGGGGTGTCTGCCCGACCAGATTGATCGTGGGTTGGGCTGCAGTGGCCGGAGGTGCCGCCGACTGGAGAGACAGGGAGACAGGAGGATTGCCCAGCAGCGCCAGCATAGCATCGGCCGAGGGCCAGCGATCGCTGGGTTTTGCCTGCAACATACGATTCAGCAGATGGGCAAAGTTGTCAGACACCGTCACCCAGCGTTGCCAGTACCAGGTTTGAGTCTGAGGATCATACAGTTCTTCTGGTTGCCGCCCGGTTAACAACACAACCAGGGTGACCGCCAGGGCGTAGAGGTCACTGCTGCGATCGGGAGTTCCCCATTGCAGTTGCTCCACCGGAGCATAGAACTCCTTACCAATCCGGGTCACCGATCGACCAACAGGCCGGGTGAACTGGCTCACCAGTTCTTTAACGGCCCCAAAATCAATCAGAACGGGTAAGCCATCACTCTCCCGCTGGATGATGTTATCTGGGGTAATGTCTCGATGCAAAATATTCTGGTGATGGAGATACTGCAGCACAGGTAGCATCTGCTGCAATAGCCAGAAGCATTCTGCCTCCGAAAAGACCTGCCCCCTGGTCAGTCGCTGCTCCAGCAGTTCCCCGTAGGTTTTGCCCTGAATGTACTGCTGCACCAGAAACAACCGCCCCTGAGCCTCAAAGGTCGCGTGAAACAGAGGGATTTGAGGATGATTGATGCGATAGAGGATAGAGGCCTCTTTCTGAAACAGTTCCTTCGCCTTCTGGAGTACCTCAACCCCGGTTTGCTGGGGCATAAATTCTTTCAGCACACAGGGTTCCCGAAAACGCCCCTGATCCTCTGCCAGGTAGGTTCTGCCAAACCCACCCTGGCCAAGCACCTGAACGATTTGAAAGCGCTGTTGCAGAAGGGTTCCAGGGGATAAGGGGGCTTGCATGGCAGTCTCAGTGGGGGCAGTCCGGGTTAAGGTGCAGGAATTGAGGGACAATCTTGCTGGATCAAACCAGCTCTAAAACCCTGGGTCTATCTTGGCAAATTATCTATCAATCCTGGCAATTTCCGCCCCCGATCGGCAAAGCCCCAGTACAGATCATCAAGCGGCACCTACCCTCTAATCAGGCCAGAGGCCACCAGCGCCCGATCGCCCCCCTGATATTGTCAAATCTTTTGTCTGCCTTTCCGTCGCAAAGCCATCAGCCCCGCACCCGCCAGGCCCAGACCAGCTATTGTGGTGGGTTCAGGCACGGCGGCAACATCCCGTTGTAGAGACGATGGGGCGAAAACCTGGGAAATGAAGACCGGGGACTGGGAAAAAAAGCGGTAACTGACCTGCCCTGACCCGGGGTCTAAACCGCTCACGACCGTACTCCTGGCATCAGTATTAATCTGGGAAGGATTGGGTGTGCTGGCACCTGACCGGTTAGCAGCAAAGGACAACTCAGCTGGATAGAGGAAACTGAAGGTTGTTAAGGAGGTTTCATCCCAGGTGAGACGCGGGCCCACAACGGGGGTGAAGTTGGCCTGGAAGTTTGTTAAGTCCTGGGCCGTGATGGGGCTACCAATCAGACGGTCATCATAGCTAAAGGAGCCCGATAAACCACTGGATGACAGGACATCTTCCGCCACGGAGTAAATAAAGCCCGATTGAGAGAAGGTGACCGTTGCTGCCATACCGGGTTGAGGGGCCCCGATCGAACTCAGCGTAACCATTCCGGCAACAGCAAAGAACCATAATTTAAACGGCGATTTCATTTGTCTTTCCTAAATTTGGCTGATTTAAATTGGTTTAAGTATTAAAAAGCAGGCTGCCACGATAGCCATTTCAACCAGAGCAGAACGGGAGCAGGGTTAACTCCCTGACCCACAAATTCCACTCCCATCCCTCGTTGTTCACGTTTCAGGGATGAAGGTTATTCATATCGCTGAAATACCTGTACCTTACTTTTAGATCCTTTCAATTCCAGCCTCATCTGGCAATTGAGGGAATAAAATCGAAGAATTGATCAATGTTCTATATACAAAGAAGTCAGGGATAATCTATCTAAAGATTTGAGAAATAATAGCAATAAATTACCGATAAAATATTAATTCGTAAATTGCAATAACTTAATGGCAGTAGCAAATTCAAGTGACTGAATTATCAAGCTGATGTTTACTCTATTTCTGGAGATAACCAGACAGGTAGGCGAACGGTTCACCTATCGCCTGATCCGACCCTACAAGTTCCCTCCAGAGGTAGATCCGTGGTTTTCTCCAATCCAACACAATAGCCAGAGCGAAGCTATCTGAATTTTTCCGCGATCGCTGATTAAAGGTGGGGCACCTGCTTTAGCTGGGTGACCAATGGGTAGCAATTCGCTTTGGGGACGATGACTGTGGCCTGTGAGATGAAAGTTAAATGAACGAGCCATCAGCAACGCCCTTTTCTCGGTTGGGGGAGATGGGGCAACGAATGCAGAGCCTGGATTGGGCTGAAACCCCAGTAGGTGCTGTAGAATCCTGGTCACAGAGTTTAAAGTCAACCGTTCATACCCTGTTGGGCTCCCGTTACCCCATGATTCTGCTGTGGGAACAGGATCTGATTCAAATTTACAACGATGCCTACATTAATTTGATTGGCACCAAGCATCCCTACGCCCTGGGGCGATCGATCCGGGAAACCCAGGCCGAATCCTGGGATGTGATCGGGCCAATGATTACGCAGGTGATGACCAGCGGAATTCCCAATTGGGTAGAAGATCAGATGCTGGCGGTAAACCGTTCTGGCTACAACGAGGAAGCCCACTTCAGTCTTTCCTACAGCGCGGTTGAAGATGACCTGGGGGTAATTCGTGGCATGCTCTGCGTCTGCAGTGAGATCACCCAGCAGATCCTGGGAGAACGGCGCTTGCGCTTACAGCGGGATCTGGCAGCCCGGGCCGGTGACAGCCGCAGTGTAGAGGCCACCTGCCAGGACATTCTGGCGGCTATGGCAGAATACCCCCTGGATGTCCCCTTTGCCCTGATTTATTTACAGCATCAGGGGAACCAGAGATTGCAGTTATCTGGCAGTGTTGGCCTGAATGGCAATCAGGACATCGCCCCGACAACGGTCACCCTGGCAGACTCCACCGATCGCTGGGGTCTGGTGCAGGCCATGGCCGGACAACCCATCGTGATTAGAGACCTGGAGCGTGACCTGAAAATTTCCGGTGGGCCCTGGGGCGACCCCGTGGCTCAGGCGATCGCCTTACCAATTCCGTCAGCAACGGTAACTGCCCCCCTGGGAGTTCTTATCTGTGGCATCAGCCCGAATCGGGGGTTGGATGAAGGCTACCAGTCCTTCTACGAACTGCTGGCCGGCCAGGTTTCCGTATCTATCCGCAATGCCCGGGCCTACGAAGAGGAACGCCATCGAGCCGAGATGCTGGCGGAGATCGATCGGGCCAAAACGGTTTTCTTCTCCAATATCAGCCATGAGTTTCGCACCCCCCTGACCTTAATGCTGAATCCTTTGGAGGAGGTCATCCAGAACAGCAGCCTGTCTGCCAGCGATCGGGCACAACTGGCCATTGCCCAACGCAACACGCAACGCCTGTTAAAGCTGGTCAATACCCTGCTGGACTTTTCCCGGATTGAAGCAGGCCGAATCCAGGCGACTTATGAACCCACGGATCTGGCAGGTCTGACCGCTGACCTGGCCAGTATGTTTCGATCGGCTACGGAAAAAGCAGGCTTACAACTGGTGGTAGATTGTCCTCCCCTGGCCGAACCGGTGTATGTCGATCAACAAATGTGGGAAAAGATTGTCCTGAATCTGCTCTCTAATGCCTTCAAGTTTACCTTTGAGGGCCAGATTCTGGTTTCCCTGCAGGCTACGGATGGGGCGGTGGAACTGACCGTTAAAGACACAGGAACCGGCATTCCCAACCAGGAGTTGCCCCATCTGTTTGAACGATTCCATCGCGTGGCCGGGGCCAGGGGGCGTTCTTTTGAGGGTTCGGGCATTGGCCTATCGTTAGTGCAGGAATTGGTCAACCTGCATGGGGGCAGCGTCAAGGTCACCAGTGTTTTAGGGGAAGGCAGTCGCTTTCGGGTGCGGTTGCCCCTGGGGTGCGCTCACCTCCCCCCAGAACAGATTCAGGCAGCGAAAAATCAGACCTCCCCTGCGGCCAGTACTGCCGCCTATATCCAGGAAGCCCTCGGCTGGGTCACGGCCACAGAGGAAACCCCAACCCCAGTTTTACCCACTGCCCCTGGGGCCCGCCTCCTGTTAGCCGATGACAATGCCGACATGCGACATTACCTGCAACGGCTCCTGAGCCAGCACTACGAGGTAGATGCGGTGGCCGATGGGGAAGCAGCCCTGGCCGCGCTTCGGCAGCGCCGCTATGATTTAGTCCTGAGTGATGGCATGATGCCTCGGATGGATGGGTTTGAGTTGCTGCGGCAACTCCGCAACGATCCTGAAACCCGGGTTCTGCCAATTATACTTTTGTCAGCGCGGGCTGGAGAAGAAGCGGCGATCGCCGCCCTGGAAGCAGGAGCCGATGATTATCTGGTCAAACCCTTCAAGCCCCGAGAACTGTTAGCCCGCATAGCCACCAATTTAGAGCTAGGACGATCGCGGCAGGCTGACAGTCAGCAACGCTTCCGCTTTCTGGCAGAATTGATTCCCCAAATGGTCTGGACCGCCGATGCCCGAGGCCAGGTGGATTACTACAACCCCCGCTGGTTTGACTATACCGGCTTAACCCCGACCCAAACCCAAAGCCTGGGATGGCAAAACCTGGTACATCCGGACGAGCGGCTTCCCAGCATCCAACGATGGACAGAAGCAGTCAGGCAGGGAACCACCTACGACATCGAACATCGTCTGAGGCGAGCTGATGGTACCTACCACTGGCATCTCACCCGAGCCCAGCCCCTGTGCAATGACCAGGGCCAGGTTATCCGCTGGTTTGGCACCTGCACCAACATCACCGATCGCAAACAGGCTGAAGCCAAAGTGCAAATGCTGAATCAGCAACTCACCGATCGGGTGACGGAACTGCAAACCCTGTTTGACCTCCTGCCCGTTGGGGTGACCATTGCCGACGACCCAGATTGCCGCCGGGTGCGGGCCAATTCTTATATGTCTGAGCTGCTGCGCCTTCCGATCGGGGCCAATGCCTCCCAGAATGCTCCGGCAGATGAACGTCCGGCCTACCGCCTATGCCGGGATGGAGCCGAGATTCCAATTCCAGATTTGCCGATGCAGTATGCCGCCCGTCATAACGTCGAAGTCAGGGATGAAGTGGTCGATCTGGTGCATCCCGATGGCACCCTGGTAAAGCTGCTTTGTTACGCCTCTCCCCTGGTCGATGACCAGGGCCAGGTGAGGGGCGTGCTGGGAGCTTTTGTCGATATTACCCAGCGAGTTTTGACGGAAACAGCCCTGCGGGAAAGCCAGGCTTTGTTTGCCGCTTTCATGCACCATTCTCCGACCACCGCCTACATCAAAGATGGGGAAGGGCGCTACCTGTATGTCAACCCGCTAACCGAACGGATGTTCAATCTGCCCCTGGCCGAATGGATCGGTAAAACAGATTTTGAACTATTTCCCCAGACCGCCACCGAGCAGTGGCGCAGCCATGATCTGGCCGCCTTAGCCGCAGGACAGGCGATCGAGATAGAAGAAGCCCTGACCCGAGCCGAGGGCGAGCAGCACTTTATCTCCTTTAAGTTCCCGATTCCCCATCCCTCTGGGAAACAACTCCTGGGCGGCATGTCCCTGGATGTGACCCAGCGTAAACAGGCAGAAGCGGCCTTACGAGAGAGTATGGCCATCCTCAGCACAATCAACCAGGCAACCCCCACCCTGCTCTATGTGAAAGACCGCCAGGGCCGACTATTGATGGCAAATCCGGCCACTGTCCGGTTGATTGGCAAACCAGAGACAGACCTCCTGGGCAAAACCTCCAGGGATTTTTTGCCCCCGGATGCCGCTGAACAGATTACGGAAAACGATCGCCAGGTGATGGAAACAGGCCAGGTCGAGGTGTTTGAAGAAACTCTGGAATTCCCGGAAGGCAGACGCACCTTTCTTTCCACCAAATCTCCCTACCGGGATGAGCGGGGAGAGATCATTGGGCTGGTTGGTGTCTCAACCGACATCACCGATCGCAAACAAGCCGAACTGGAAAGAGAACAACTGTTTGCCCGAGAACGCCATTATGTGAACCAACTGCAGGGCTTAACCACCGCCGCCCTGGCGATTAACTCTGCCCTCTCGGTGGAGCAAGTATTGCAACTGATCACCGACCAGGCAGCCTCTATTATTGGGGCTCACCAGTCTGCCACCCTGATGGCCACTGACCAGAACTGGAGCGGGGCAATCCACGCCGTCTATCTGTCGGAAAAGTACACCAGTGGGCAAAATTACCAGAATGCACCGGGTCGGTTGGGCATTTATCCGGGTATTCACCTCCTGGAGAGTCCTCTGCGGCTCAGCCAGGCGGAACTGGAAACCCATCTCCATTGGCGAGAGTTTGCCAGAACAGGGGTGAACGATCCGCCCCTGCGCGGCTTACTGGCGGCCCCCCTGGTAGGGCGAGATGGCAAAAATATTGGGTTGATTCAACTATCGGACAAAAATGAAGGGGAGTTTACTGCAGCTGACGAAGCAATTTTGGTGCAGTTAGCCCAAATGGCCTCTGTCTCGATTGAAAATGCCCGCCTGTATGAAGCAGAGCAACAAGCCCGCTCCATTGCCGAAGCATCCCGGGAAGCGGCCCAGTCTGCCAACCGGATCAAAGACGAATTTCTGGCCGTGTTGTCCCACGAATTGCGATCGCCCCTCAACCCGATTCTGGGCTGGTCAAAACTGCTGCAGAACGGCAAGCTGGACGCAGCCCGCACCAAACAGGCCCTGACGACTATTGAGCGCAACGCCAAACTGCAGTCAGAATTGATCGAAGACTTACTGGATGTTTCTCGAATTTTACAGGGCAAGCTCAGTCTGACCCCCAGCCCGATGAATTTGGCTACCACGATTCAGGCGGCGATCGAAACCATGCGACTGGCAGCGGAAGCCAAATCGATTCAGATCGAAACCCACCTGGCCCCGGGAGTGGGGCTGATTTCCGGCGACCCGACCCGCCTGCAGCAAGTAGTCTGGAACTTACTATCGAATGCCGTGAAATTTACCCCCGTGGGTGGGCAGGTGACGGTGCAATTGCTGAAACTTGGTCATCAAGCGCAACTCACGGTGCAGGACACCGGTCAGGGGATTGATGCCAGCTTTCTACCCTACGTGTTTGACTACTTTCGCCAACAGGATGGGGCAACGACCCGTAAATTTGGCGGATTAGGCTTAGGGCTGGCGATCGTCCGCCATCTGGTTGAACTGCATGGAGGGACCATTCAAGCGGAGAGCCCGGGAGAAGGGCTGGGAGCCACCTTCACCATTCACCTTCCGCTCCTGGCCAGCCAACCGTCGATCGCTCAAGAGCCGCCCGGATCGGAACCAACCCTGAATCTGCAGGGAGTGCAGGTATTAATTGTCGATGATGATACCGATACCCGCGACTTTATTGGGTTTCTTTTAGAACAGGCCGGGGCAAGGGTGGTTGCAGCGACCTCCGCCGGGGAAGCCCTGGCCATGCTCCGGCATTCTCAACCCGATGTGCTGGTGAGTGATATTGGGATGCCTGATATGGATGGCTATATGCTGATGCAACAGTTGAGAAAGCTGGCCCCAGAACAGGGTGGAAGGATTCCGGCCATCGCCCTGACCGCCTATACGGGGGAGTTTAACCAGCAACAGGCCCGCTCGGTCGGGTTTCAGAAGCATATTGCCAAACCCGTAGAGCCAGAGACGTTGATCGGAGCCGTCCGATCGCTGGTGGAAGAGTCTGCTCCGAGCAAATCTTGAGCACCCCGGGTTCAGGACTATAATGCCGCCTCCGTTCTGGCGATCGCCAGCAGGGTTTTCAAGACCGAATCGGGATTCAAACTGATGGAATCAATGCCCTGTTCAACAAGAAACTGGGCAAACTCTGGATAATCACTGGGAGCCTGACCACAAATACCGATTTTGCGATTAAATTGCTTGGCTACGGCAATGACTCGTTGAATCTTGCGCTGCACTGCTTCATCCCGTTCGTCAAACAACTGGGATACCAGAGCTGAATCCCGATCGAGGCCCAGGGTTAACTGAGTTAAGTCATTGGAGCCAATGGAAAAGCCATCGAAAATTTGACTGAAGCGATCGGCCAGTTCCACATTGCTGGGTAACTCGCACATGACATAGACCTGTAAGCCATTTTCTCCCCGGACCAGACCATGGCTGGCCATTTCTTCTAAGACTCTGCGCCCTTCCGCCGGGGTCCGACAAAAAGGAATCATCGGAATCACGTTGGTCAACCCCATCTCATCCCGCACCCGTTTGAAGGCCAGACATTCCAGGCCATAGGCCGCCTGATATTTTGGATCGTAGTAGCGGGAAGCCCCCCGCCAGCCAATCATCGGGTTTTCTTCCAGCGGTTCAAAGTCGCGTCCGCCAATCAGGTTGGCGTATTCGTTACTCTTCAGGTCAGACATTCGGACAATCACTGGTTTGGGGTAAAAGGCGGCCGCTAACATGCCAATTCCTGAGGCCAATTTATCGACAAAGTAATCGGGCATGTGCTCGTACTGGGTTGTCAACTGGCTGATTTCCCACTTGGCGGCTTTGTCCTTTAACTGATTGAAATGGAGCAGGGCCAGGGGATGAATTTTGATATGGTTAGCCACAATAAATTCTGTGCGGGCTAAACCCACTCCATCGTTGGGAATCATCGATAGCCGAAACGCTTCCTGGGGATTGCCCACATTCATCATGATTTTGGTTTGGGTGCGGGGCAGTTCATCCAGGTGCAGTTCTTCGATTTCAAAGGGGAGTAACCCGTTATAAACATGGCCTTCCTCCCCATCGGCACAGGATACGGTGACTTCCTGCCCCTCTTGCAGAACTTCCGTGGCATTGTCACAACCGACGATCGCCGGGATTCCCAGTTCCCTGGCAATAATCGCCGCATGGCAGGTACGACCTCCCTGATTCGTGATCACGGCCCGGGCCCGTTTCATGATGGGTTCCCAATCCGGGTCGGTGCGGCTGGTCACCAGCACATCTCCTTCCTGAAACTCATCTAAACGCCGAATATCCAGTATCTTGCGGACTTTCCCCTGGCCGATCATTTCTCCAACGGCCCGACCCGCCAGGATGGGTTGGGCTGGCTGTCCGATCGTCAGTTTGTAGGTTCTTAAAACATTAGTTCCTTTTTGAGAATGAACCGTCTCCGGTCGGGCCTGCACGATAAACAACTGGTTCGTCATACCGTCTTTGGCCCATTCAATATCCATCGGGCTGTAGCTACCGCGCACCGCAGAATAATGGTCTTCAATGATGCAGGCCCACCTGGCCAGTTGCAGAATTTCCTCATCCTCCAGGGCATACCTGCCCTGCTCGGCTCGGGAAACGGGCATATTAGTCGTTGATCTGCTGCCCCCAAGGTCATAGATCATTTTGATTTCCTTACTGCCCAGGCGTTTCTCCAGAATCGGTCGAAAGCCCTGCTGCAGGGTAGGTTTGAAGACAATATACTCATCCGGGTTGACCACTCCCTGCACCACGTTTTCCCCCAGACCGTAGGCAGCGGTCACCAGGGCTGCATTTTTGAAACCACTTTCGGTGTCGATCGAAAACATCACGCCCGCTGTCGCCAGGTCAGAGCGCACCATTTTCTGCACCCCAACGGAAAGGGCCACTTCAAAATGGTCAAACTGTTTGATCGTGCGGTAAGAGATGGCTCGATCGGTAAACAGGGAGGCAAAGCACATGTGGCAGGCTTCCAGTACCCCATTGATACCGTTGACATTCAGGTAGGTGTCCTGTTGTCCGGCAAAGCTGGCATCGGGCAGGTCTTCGGCGGTCGCACTGGAACGCACCGCCACATCAACCCCGCTATAGCGGCTGAGACAGGCTTCTCGCTCGGCCCCATTTAGCACTTCACACTGTTCAATGCTGACCCCGTAGCGTTGCGAGAGGTGGATATAGGCATTGACGATCGCCTGCTCCAGTTCCGCCGGGAAGGGGGTATCCAAAATCAAAGTACGGGCCTGTCTACCCCGTTCTCGCAGATTGTTAATATTTTCCACATCGAGGTCGGCTAACAGACTCTGCAGGCGACTTTTTAACCCGGCTTTTTCCATGAAATAACGAAAGGCGTAGGCCGTGGTAGCAAACCCGGTGGGAACATTCACTCCTTTGGGAGCTAACTGGCGAATCATCTCTCCCAGAGAAGCATTTTTTCCGCCCACCAGGGGAACATCGGTAATTCCAACCTGTTCAAACCAGAGAACAAATTCCTGTTCCTTAGCCTCTGGAGTCAAAGGAGAGAGTTCTAATTTTTGAATGGCAACCATGATATTTAAAAGAATTCAGCAATAGTGAAGCGATGGAACTCAATTGACCAGGGTGATCTTGTAACTGACAAGATTCCAATCAGTACAAGAGTGAAGAAAACCTGAAATTGGAATAGTGAAACCCAGGAAACCTGTTCTTTATAGCTAACTCATTTGCTGGTTTAAATTACTCCCAAATCAGATAGAGATCGAGAAAATCTCTGCAATTTTTCAACACAAAGAGATGTTTATAAATCGCAAAATAACTTCAAATCAAAAATAGCAAAATAGCTTTATTCATAGAGTTTTCAATCACTATACTGAGTAGTAGGCAGCAAAAGCTAATTCTTTGCGTAACAGCTCTTTACTCTAAAACATCAGCCTCTGGATAGAAATTTGAATCAAATAGCAATTTATTCAATGAATGGGTTGATCTAACTAATATTCCATGCATGGCTGGCCAGGAGCGGGTAGGCAATTTATTTGCCACCGATCGCAGGCACTCATTAATTCCCTCCCCCAACGGCCTGTCCCATCCTCCAAATTAATACTTTCCTTTGAAATGTCATGATTCATTTGAACCAGAACAGTATCAAGATCAGGGCAACAGCGGCCACTAAAGCCGATGCCATTACCCAGGCAGGTGAATTGTTAATCGCCAATGGCAATATGCAACCGGGCTATATCACCAGCATGATGGAGCGGGAAAAAGTCGCCCATACCTACCTGGGTAACGGCATAGCCATTCCCCATGGTCTGCCGAAAGATCGAGACTTGATTCTAGAAACCGGTATTTCCGTGGTGCAAATTCCTACGGGAGTCGAGTGGAACCCCGGCGAACAGGTTTATCTGGTGGTGGGGATTGCCGCAAAATCCGACGAGCATATTGAAATTCTCTCCAATCTCACCCATGTGCTGGATGATGAAGCGGCGATTCAACGCCTATCAAATACCAGCGATCCGAAGGAGATTATTGAATGCCTGACCCACCGCAGTGACAATGGCAATGGAGCCACTGCTGCTGCCCCCGATCTGGCCAAATCGATCGAGGTGACGATCGCCGGTAAAACCGGGCTCCATGCCCGTCCGGCCACCGTACTGGTCAGCCTTGCCAAGGAATTTGAGTCTGACATTCAGGTGCGAGCGGGCAACCAAATCGCCAATGCCAAAAGCTTAGTCTCCCTGCTCAAGCTGGGGGTAGCAGGGGGACAGACGATCAAGGTGATGGCCCAGGGTCGGGATGAAGATGCCGCCCTGAGCGCTCTGAAACGAGAAATTGAAGCGGGCCTGGGAGAAGAAGCCGAGGAACCTGCCGCAGTGACCCTGGGTAAAACCTTAAGCTTTGAATCCCCTGCCATCCCGGGAGTTGCCGCTTCTCCGGGGTTGGCGATCGCGCCGGTGTTTCAGATGCGCCGGGGCAAGATTGTGTTTGAAGCCACGGCCAGAGATCCAGCGGCGGAAGAAACCCGCCTGCGTCAGGCCGTAGAAACCGGGAAAGCGCAATTGCAAGAGCTATATACCGAGGTAAAGGCCCGGTCGGGAACGGGAAAAGCCGCCATCTTTCTGGCCCATCAGGAGTTTTTGAACGATCCAGAGCTATTGCAGGCTGCGATCGCCTACTTGCAGGACAATCGCAGTGCTGCCTGGGCCTGGCAACAGGGCTATGAGCAACGGGCTCAGGCCCTGGAACAACTGACCGATCCCTTGCTGGCGGGGCGGGCAACGGATCTGCGGGATGTCGGGCGACGGGTGTTACGGTTGCTAGCCGATCGAGTCGAAGAGGAGCCGGTGTTGCCCGCTTTTCCGGTCATTCTGATTGCCGAAGACCTCACCCCTTCCGATACGGCAGGGCTGGATCCCAACCTCACCCTGGGATTTTGCACCGCCTACGGGGGGCCAACCTCCCATAGCGCCATCATTGCCCGCTCCCTGGATATTCCGGCGATCGTCGGGGCGGGCCCGGCCATTCTCAACCTGGCCGATGGCACCTGTTGCATTCTGGATGGAGCAAGTGGCAACCTCTATCCCAACCCTTCTGAGGCCGATCTGGAGACTGCCAGGGCGGCTCAGGAAGATTTACGGGCCCTGCGGGAAACGGAGCAACTGGCCCGGTTTCAGCCGGCGATTTTAACCGATGGCCATCGGGTGGAAGTAGTGGCCAATATTGGGGCGGCGATCGAAGCAGAACAGGCGGTCAACGCCGGAGCTGAAGGAGTCGGGTTACTGCGTACAGAATTTTTGTTCTTACATCGCTCCCAGCCGCCTTCTGAAGACGAACAATTCGCGGCCTACAGCCAGATGACCCGAGCACTAAATGGGCTACCCCTGGTCATCCGCACCCTGGATATTGGGGGAGACAAGGCCGTTCCCTACCTGAACCTGCCCCCGGAAGAGAACCCCTTCCTGGGGGTGCGGGGAATTCGCCTCTGCCTGCAGCGGCCCGATCTCTTTCAACCCCAACTGCGGGCGATTTATCGGGCCGCCCAGACGGGAGCGGTAAAAATTATGTTTCCTATGGTTGCCACCCTGGAAGAGCTGGCAACCGCCAAACAAATGGCGGAAGTGACCCGTCGGGAAATCGGGGCTCCCCTGGTGGAAATTGGCATGATGATCGAGGTGCCAGCGGCGGTGATGATGGCCGATGCCTTTGCCCGGGAGGTCGATTTCTTTTCGATCGGCACCAATGATCTAACCCAATATGTGCTGGCTATGGATCGGGGCCATCCAGCTTTAGCCAAACAGGCCGATGGCTTGCATCCGGCGGTGTTACGCATGATCGACCAGACGGTCCGGGCGGCCCAGGCGGCCGGTAAGTGGGTCGGGGTTTGTGGCGGTATGGCCGGCGACCCGAAAGGAGCGGCGATCTTGACGGGATTGGGGGTAACGGAATTGAGCATCAGCATTCCCAGTGTGGCAGCAGTCAAAGCCAAACTACGCAGTTTGTCCCTGGCTCAAACCCAGGATTTGGCGCAGCGGGCGTTGAACTGCCGCAATGCTCAGGAAGTGCGGGCACTGGTGTAGCTTATGTATCCTAAAATTGCCACGATCACGCTCAATCCTGCCGTTGACCAGACGATCGCCATTTCTAACTTCCGGGCCGGAGAAGTCAACCGGGTGGAATGGGAACAGGCCGACCCCGGTGGCAAGGGGGTGAATGTCGCCTCCTTCTTGAGTGACTTTGGCTTTGCCGTCACCGTATCGGGCTTCCTGGGCCAGGAAAATGGGGCCTTATTCCAGACATTTTTCAGCCAGAAAAAGATCTGCGATCGGTTCATTTCCCTTCCCGGTAAAACCCGCGTCAATGTCAAAATCATTGATGCCGCCCAGCACCAGGTAACGGATATCAATTTTCCCGGCCAGGCCCCGACGGAAAGGGATGTGAGCGACCTCTATCGAGCGATCGCCGGTCTCACCCAGGACTGTGACTGGTTTGTGCTGTCAGGGAGTATTCCCGGTGGGCTGTCTACCGATATTTACGGCAATCTGGTGACTCAGTTAAAAGACCAGAACAAAACCGTGGTGCTGGATGCCAGTGGAGAAGGGTTGCGACAGGCCATTGCCGCTGCGCCCTACGCGATTAAACCCAACCTTGACGAACTGCAGGAGTTGGTCGGCCATCCCCTGGAAAGTGAAGCGGCGATCGTCGGAGCGGCCCGGGAACTTCTGGCCCGGGGGATTCATACCGTGGTTGTATCCATGGGAGCAAAGGGCGCAATTTTTGCCGAAGCCGACGCGATCGTGGTGGCCCGTCCGCCCCAAACCGGGGTGGTCAGCACCGTAGGAGCCGGGGATGCCATGGTAGCGGGGTTGATTACAGGTAAACTCCGTAACCTTTCCCTGGCCGACTGTGGGCGACTGGCAACGGCCTTTTCCTTGGGGGCTCTGAGCCAGGTCGGGCCACGACTGCCGCCAGTTGAAACCATTGAAGGCTTGATGCACCAGGTTACTGTTCAACCGATAACAAACCCTTAATAATCATGGAACCGATCAAAAAAATTGTCGCGGTCACCGCCTGTCCCACCGGCATTGCCCACACCTTCATGGCCGCCGAAGCCCTGCGTAAAACCTCTGAAGTCATGGGCTACGAGATCAAAGTAGAAACCCAGGGATCAGAAGGAGTCAAAACGCCTCTCAGTGAGCAGGACATCGCTACCGCCGATCTGGTAATTATTGCTGCCGATATCCATGTCGATCCGGCCCGCTTTGCCGGTAAACCGGTTTATGCCACCTCCACCAGTCGCACGATTCGCAGTACGGCAGCGGTGATTGACGAGGCGATCGCAGAAGCCCAAGCCGACGAGGCAGACCTGGCTGCCCCGGCTAAAGTCTCTGAAACCACAGATCCGGTTGCCCCCCTGAGCGATCGGCCCGAGACTCCCAAACAATTAGTCGGGATTACCTCCTGCCCCACCGGCATTGCCCACACCTTCATGGCCGCCGAAGCCTTACGCAAAGCAGCGAAGGAACTGGGTTACGACATCAAGGTAGAAACCCAGGGCTCCGTCGGAGCGAAAAACCAACTGACCGCCGCCGAGATCGCCCGGGCCGATGCGGTGGTGATTGCCGCCGATACCTACGTCGATCTCTCCCGCTTCCAGGGAAAACGGGTGTACGAAACCTCAACCAAACAGGCTCTCAAATCGGGTCAGACGGTGATCAACCAAGCCCTCGCCCTGCCCGAACCGGAGCCAGCGGCCCAGGGCAATGGTCAGACCCAGGGGGATTATTTGCAGTCGGTGAAGCAGGCCAAGGCAGACCAGAGTGCGCGCCGATCGGGGCCCTACCGCCACCTGCTCACGGGGGTGTCTTACATGCTACCCGTCATCGTTGCCGGTGGGTTGATCATCGCCCTGTCCTTTGTCTTCGGCCTGCAACCGGAGCCGGGCAGCATTGGGGATGCCCTGATGCAGATTGGCGGCAAGTCGGCCTTTGCCCTAATTGTACCGGTGTTATCGGGCTTCATTGCGTTTTCCATCGCCGATCGCCCCGGTTTGGCCCCCGGTCTGATTGGGGGAATGCTGGCCTCCAATCTGGGGATGGGGTTTCTTGGCGGCATTCTCTCCGGCTTTCTGGCCGGTTACATCGCTCTTCTGGTGCGCGATCGGGTGAAATTGCCGCAAAACCTGGAAGGGCTCAAACCAGTTCTGGTCATACCCCTGCTCTCAACCCTGGCCGTGGGTCTGCTGCTGGTTTATGTCTTTGGCGCGCCGGTAAAAGCCATTCTGGATGGGTTGACGGCCTTTCTACAGGGTATGGGACAGACCAACGCCGTTCTGCTGGGGTTGCTGCTGGGTGGGATGATGGCGGTGGACATGGGTGGCCCGGTCAACAAAGCAGCCTATACCTTTGCCGTCGGTCTGCTGGCCAGTAATATCTATGCCCCGATGGCCGCCGTCATGGCGGCTGGCATGACTCCACCCCTGGGCCTGGCCCTGGCCACCCTCCTGGCAAAACGGCAATTTAGCGAAGAAGAACGGGAAGCCGGACGAGTGGCTACGGTTTTGGGAATTTCCTTTATTACCGAGGGGGCGATTCCCTTTGCGGCGAAAGACCCAATTCGGGTATTGCCTGCCTGTATTGCCGGTTCTGCCGTTACCGGAGCCCTGTCTATGCTATTTGGTTGCACCCTGCGGGCTCCCCACGGTGGCATCTTTGTCCTGGCCATTCCCAATGCCGTCAGTCAGGCGGGGCTGTATGTGGTGGCGATCGCTGCCGGTACTCTGGTTACAGCCCTGGTAATCACCCAACTTAAACGCTGGCAACCTCAGCCAAAGGTGGCTCATCCCGGGTCTGTATAAAGGCTCTCTGCCCCAGAGTCCGGCCAGGGGGTTCAGGCCGCCGAACCGGGTTCTGGGATCGGTCTACCTTTAGGTTCCGGCAGCATGGGACCGGGAGAGTAAGGCATGGGAATATACTGCACCGAAGGACGACCCCCCTGGGGTTGGGGATAGAGTTCCATCAAGTCGTAGATCAGGCGAGGCAGCCCAACCGTAACGGGTAACCCCAGTTCCGTTGCTTCTTCGACGGTCACCGGGTAATCGTGGGTCACCTGGCCTGTGGTCAGGGTTTGAATAATCTGGTCAATTTTTTCGGGAGCCACTTTTTGGGTGGGTGTGTCATCCAGCAATAGGGTTCTGACAAACCGCTGTACCTGACGAATCGCTTTTCGAGACAAGTCTGCCATGATCAATGTCTGATCATCAATTTTTTCGATCGGCTTCTCTTCCACCACCTTGAGAATACTTGCCGCCGGAAATTGTCCCAACTGCGGGTCCACCGGCCCTAATACGGCATTGGCATCCATGACAATTTCATCCGCTGCTAAGGCCAGCATCGTGCCACCACTCATGGCATAGTGCGGCACAAATACGGTTACCTTGGCCGGATGGCGAATCAGGGCTCTGGCAATCTGCTCCGTCGCTAAGACCAGCCCGCCGGGGGTATGCAAAATCAGGTCGATCGGGATTTCTGGGGGGGTGAGGCGAATGGCTCGTAATACCTGCTCTGAGTCTTCGATCGTAATGTAGCGGGAGAGGGGAATGCCTAACAGGCTCAAGGACTCCTGACGATGAATCAGCAGGATCACCCGGCTTCTGCGATTTTGCTCAAATTCTTTCAGGGTCTGCACCCGGCGGGTGGCAACCTGACGGCGCTGCCAGACAGGTTGCAGGGAAGAAATAATCAGAAAGACCCAAAACAAGTCAAAAAGATTGAAATTCACTGGTGGCAGATCCTAATGTGCGAAATAATTTTTTCGCCATCATTATTTCAACTTGCCAGCCATACCGAATCTGTCCTGGGATACGCCTTGTTGCAACCCCTGGTTGCAACCGAGATGTCTGAAACCGGTAGCAAGGGTAGCAACCTGTTGGTATAGGGTGATCTGGGGAGTGGATCGATCGCCCCGTTCAAGCGGTCTTACGGCGGTGGAAAATCCAGTCTTCGCTCCAGGGATAGCTTAGTTCAGGGATAACAGGTTTGATAGCCCCAGGGGGGGCGGGGGTTGGGAGATAGCTTCAAGTCGTAGGCATCATAGCAGTCAAACCCTTTCACCTGATTGTTGACCAGCCCGTAGGTAGTATAGCCTTCGGGATGGGCTAGAAATGACACCAGACTGACCGTAGGACAACGGGTAATCATGGCTGTACTGATGGATGCCAGCAATTTTTCTGAGGCCAGGGCATCGTAACCACCCCTGCCAATCATCAAAAATTCGTAGCCCCCAGGGCGACCCGTCGGATTATCGGGATATTGTTTGGCAACCTGAATGGCCGTCATGGTGAGAGACTCCATCCGTTTGAGATTCAGGAGTTGACGATGGGCTTCGATCAGGGCATAGTTGCAATCCAGTTCTTCTTGAGACTTGGGGGCAGCCCAACCGTTGGGTAAACACATGCCCTGCGGCCCCGGTAGGGTAGACAGGCACCAGTAATGCCCTTCGCCAAATACCACACCCTCCTGCACATACTTCAAGCGGGAAATCGGTTTCCAGTTAGATTCGCCAGTTTCATCGGAATAGTAGTAACGATCGCCCTGAACCACCAGGGCCATACCGGTACCACCGATCCAGTAGCGGCCACTGCTAATTTGCCGTTGCGAGGAATGGGACGGTTGGGCACTAACAGGCTGCCACCCACCAAAGCCCTGAACAACCCAGAGTACAACTGCGAACAGAACAGATTTTGTTAGTTTGTTCATTTTCAGGAGAATAGGTGGTGATTTTCTGGTGTAAATTGGTTCACCGGACTATTGATTCATTACTTCAAAAGTATTTAATTATTCAACCTTTACCAGTTCTTTCTGGGTAGGGAAACTGGTTTGAGGAAGCGATCGCTGGCTCGGACATAACACTTTTTCTGAGTTTTCAACCAGGAACTACCATCGGGCATCTCTAGCAGATTCCGGCCATCCAGCATCTCCCGACCCAGCTTGCCCAAAATTTGCCCCGTCCGGTAGGAGTGTTTCACGGCTCCTGCGGGCCGATCGCGACAGTTCAGGTAACCATCGGTGGATACCACCTGCCATTGAGTCCAGGTATAGATGGCACCGTTATCAGATAAAAAGGTATTGCTATTGGCATTGGTAAATTCCCCCCGGTGGTCGGGTCTGGGTAACGCTTCGGGCAGGTTCAAGCGAAATTTTTGGCCCACCGGAACTTCACAGTCCTGATTGGGCGGTTTGACCGGTCTAAAATTAACCGGTTGACGGGTCACCACCCAGGTGACTTGCGCCACTATGGGCAACCCCGATTCGGGATTGGGACGACGAATGCTAATTTGTCCGGTACAGGTATCACTGAAAGTACCCGACAGATAGGTAAAGGTTTTGTCTCGCTGAATTCGATCGATGCCCAACCAGCCAGCCAGGGGCTGACCGTTCACTACCGTCTGGTATCTACTGTGATACTGGCCCTTCTCGGTATGTTCGGCTACGGCGATCGTCGTGACCCCGTTGCTGTAGGTCGTATGCACCCAGTCAGAGCTAGCAAATCCAGCCAGGGCAGACGACCAGAGCATTGCCTGGGAGCTTAGAAGCGTCACCGCGATCGAGGTGTATCTAGCCATGATTAATCTACTCCCCACCATACCAATTGTTAACGCAGGCTTCCCAGGCCCTTTGAGCGATCGCCGGCAACAGCAGGCCAGCACTCCAGAAACATCAATCGGGCCAGGCTATTTTCCTTAAGCGGCAAACAATTCTTTGAGTTTCCTGTTTAAGCATCTGCTATGGCGCTAAGGGGGGCTCTATATAAAACCAAATTTTTAATTTTTGAAAGCGTGGCTCCGCCACGCTTTCAAAAATTAAGTTCCGGGTTTTATTCAATTCACGATGCTTACTCAGGAAAAACTCATCTTTCCTGCAATTATTTTCACTAAAGTAGAAATACTTGACGATGATCCCTATCCCCTTAGCAGAGCGCTGCCCTGTTGCACCCTTCCAGTTAGTTCCCCTGGTGTTGCAAACACCCAATTTTGCACCATGGGGTTTGGGGCCAAAGCCCCCAAGAAGGGGGTTCCCCCCCTTCACCCCTTAAAAACTTTCGTTTTGCTGTACTAGCTTGACCCGAGGACAATCAGAATGGCTGCCCACATTCTTTTGGTAGAAGATGAAGTCAAACTAGCCCGGTTTATTGAATTGGAGCTAGATAGTGATGGCTATCAGGTCAGTGTGGCCCATGACGGTATGACCGGGTTGTCTTTGGCCCGGGAAGTGACACCGGACATGGCAATTCTTGATTGGATGCTACCGGGCTTAACTGGGTTAGAACTTTGCCGCCGCTTGCGGGCAACGGGCAACAAGATTCCTATCCTTCTCTTAACGGCCCGGGATGAAGTCAGCGATCGGGTTCTCGGTTTAGATGCCGGAGCAGATGACTATCTTGTTAAACCCTTTAGCATTGAAGAGCTGTTAGCTCGTATTCGGGCCCATCTACGGCGCACTGAAGAAGGAGATCCGGAGGTCTTACGGTTTGAAGACCTGAGCCTGCATCCTTTAACCCGGGAAGTTTACCGAGGCCAGCGACGGATTGAATTGACCGCTAAAGAATTTGACTTACTGGAATATTTGATCAGCCACCCACGCCAGGTCTACACCCGGGATCAAATTCTGGAAAAGGTGTGGGGCTACGATTTCATGGGCGACTCCAATATTATTGAAGTTTATATTCGCTATCTCCGATTGAAGCTAGAGGAACAGGGCGAAAAACGCCTGATCCATACGGTGCGGGGCGTGGGATATGCCCTGAGAGAGTAGTTTAATTGGCTTTTCCCCGTCGCGAACCCATTGCTCCAACCTCTGTGGCAATCAAGCCTCAAGTTGTCCTGCCAGCTTACTGCCTGGGCAAAGTAACAACAAAATCACTTCCCTCGCCGGGTTTCGATCGAACTGTGATATTTCCCCCCATCCCTTCTACCAGGGTTTTCGCGATCGCCAATCCCAGACCATAGCCCCCCGTAGAACGGGCTCGGGCCTCATCTACCCGATAGAAGCGCTCAAAAATACGATTTTGATCCTGCAGGGGAATGCCCACCCCAGAATCCTGAACATGAATGCTGGTCTGTTGCTCTGATTGCTGCAGCATCACCCGGATCGGCTCCGCAGGGCCAGAATATTTCACCGCATTATCGATTAAGTTAATCAACACCTGCTTCAATCGATCCCGATCGACCAGGGCTACGATGCTGTTTCCCGTTGTGACCTGGATGGCTCGATCGCTAAATTTTTCTGCCATCGCGGTCACTTCCTGTAGCAGATCTGGTAAATTAATCGGCTCCAGGTGGTACTGCATATAGCCACTATCGGCCCGGGCCAGATCCAGGAGATCTTGCAGCAGGCGAACAGTGCGATCGGCTTCTGCCGCCGCTGTTTCTAACGCTTCTTTTTGATAGTCATTGAAGTTGGTACTGCGGCGCAAAAGACTCTGTAAATAACCCAGAACAACCGTTAAGGGAGTGCGTAGCTCGTGGGAAATATTACTGACAAATTGGCGCTGCTGCTCCCAGGCTTCTGAGAGCCGCATCAGCATCCTGTCAAAGGTTTGAGCCAGCTCTTTCACTTCCGTCGGGGCATGGCTCAGTTGCAGTTTTGCCTCCCGCAAATCTTCAGCGGAAATGGCACCGGCCATCTGACTTAAATCCTGCAGGGGCTGTAGCGATCGCCGAATCCGATAACCGATCGCAAGCATGGTCAACCCCGTAGCCCCCAGACAAACCACTATCAAACCCCGAGTGGCTCCATTGAGCTGTTGCTGCTCCCTGGTAATGTCCTGGGCCATATACACCTTGCCCAGAACCTGGCCTTTGACCGGGACAGAACCCTGATACAAAATCAGATATCGCTCGTCAACTTTATACACCTGAGGTTTCAGGGGCATCTCTGCCAGGGACATTAACTCATCGGTTGGCTTGAAAGATGGGTAAACCTCAGTAGATTGAGCTAAGACCTGATTACCATCCAGACTTTTTACCCAAATTAACAGTCCTGGTACAGAAACATTATCAATCGTCCGTTGAAGTCCAATCTGAATGGGTAACATCTCGCTATACAGTTCCACATCCCGGGGAAACCGATTGGCAATATAGTCAACCCTTTGAGTATGGCTGGTAATTAGAAGCTGTTGCATTTTCCAGCTTGTCCAGGCAGCAATACTGCCAAAACCAAGCATAGAGAGCACCATGATTTCTATTGTAAGGCGAAACTGAAGCGAAGACGGATCGAAATGCCTTTGCCTGAAGCTACTAATTGTCCTCCAAACTTGATTGACTGATTGCATTACAAATCTATTCCGATCCTATAATCAAACCCTACATAGTTAACTCCTGATGCGTCCACCTCTACTGTAGTCGAAACCCCTTATTCAGAATGATGCAGGTCTAACGGAAAGCTTAATTTTTGCTGAGGAGCTGCCGCGAGTTAAAGCCCTATCGCTAAAAAAACCAATCAAACCCTCAAACCCGGGGATGAACAGATTATACTTTTTCAAACCAAGTACAATAAACTTTTCAATCAGCCAGTTCTTACCTATTGAGGTCGATCGGCAGCAGTGACAGCCATTCCCCCTAAGCCAGAACAGCGGACTCTAGCGATCCTGTCCTCCCTGAGTTATCGCACGGGTGAACTCAACTCCTACCTGCAAGAAGTGGCCCAGGGAGTGAGTGAACTGATTGGCCTGGACTGGTCTGTGGTCACCTATTGTCAGGATGGCAGCGAACGCATTCTGGCCAGCACGATCGACCTGGGAGAAGCTGCCAACCAGGTTTATTCTTTGCATGGCAGCCTGACCGGCACAGTAGTCAAAACCGGAACTCCCCTGGTAGTAGAAAACGCCATCAACTGCACAGATTATGGGGCAGCACCAGAGGGCTATCAAGCCTATCTGGGAGTACCCCTACGCACCTCCACAGGCGAAATTATTGGCACGATTTGCTCGTTTCAGCTCCATCCCCGCCAGTTTACAGAAGCAGAAATCCAAATGGCAGAGCTGTTTGCGGAACGGGCCGCAACGGCGATCGATAACTACCAGCTGTATCAGCAACAGCAACGGTTTAACGAGATGTTAGAAGCAGAGGTGATGAAACGCACACTAGAACTGCGGGCTGCCCAATCAAAATTACTCACGGCAAATCTTGAACTGGAACAACGGGTTGAACAACGAACCACCGAACTGAAACAGGCCGAAGCCAAGTTCCGGACGATCGTTGAAAATGCTAACGACATTATTTTCGCCATGACCCCCGATCGGAGATTTTCTTACCTCTCTCCCAACGTGGCAGATGTTCTGGGATTTCAACCGGCAGAAATGGAAGGTCAGTTGATTACCCCATTTGTCCATTCCGAGGACTGGCCTGCCTGCCTGAACACGATCGAAACCCTGCTTTCCACCGGGCAAAAACAGTCGGGAACAGAATACCGTGCCTCCCACAAACAGGGGGGTTGGCGCTGGCTCACCACCAATATTGGGCTAACCCACGATACAAATGGCCAACCCCTCATTGTTGGAGTCACCCGGGATATCAGTGAACGCAAACAAGCTGAAAAAGCCCTGGCACAGCTGGCAGAAATTGGGGAACTGGCGGCCATGATTGTGCATGAGGTACGGAATCCCCTGACCACCATTGCCATGGGATTGCATGCCTTCAAAAAGCTGCAGCTGACCGATCGGTTTCAGGAGTATCTGACCCTGGCCTTAGATGAAGCCGATCGCCTGCAACGGTTACTGAACCAAATTTTGCTGTATTCTAAGCCGCAATCTCTGCAACGATCGCCCCTGAACTTAAATCAATTCATCACTGAAACCTTAGACCCGTTAAGGGCGATTCCCGCCGCCAGCCAAAAACACCTGCAGTTAAACCTCCCCGTTGGGCCCATGGTAGTCTTAGCCGACCAGGACAAGTTAAAACAGGTGTTAATTAATCTGGTCACCAATGCTTACGAGGCCATTTCCCTCAATCAAGTGGTCACCATTGATTTGCAAGCAATCGATCATCATCAAGCCTGCATTCAAATCCAGAATGGGGGGCCCCCCATCCCGGCAGATATTCTGCCCAAACTAACCAGTCCTTTCTTTTCTACCAAGGTATCTGGAACCGGATTGGGGCTGGCGATCGTCAAACGCATTCTGGAAGCCCATGGAGGAGAGCTGACGATCTCATCCTGCACGACGACAGGAACGATCGTCCGGGCATTTTTACCTCTATCTTCAAGCCTTTAGAACCATCATCTTTCTATCGACCCTCAATCTGACTTTCAATACCGTCTCTAATTAGATAGAAACGGTCTTTTGTCCTGTTTGGCACAAATTAATTAAAACCAATTTTGAATTTTTGAAAGCGCAGCGGAACTGCGCTTTCAAAAGTTAAGTGCCGGGTTCTGCAGCATTTCCCTGGCTCTACACGTCAAAAGTAACCAGTTGCAGAGATTTTTCTAACCCCGGCTGGGTAGCTGAATTCTGGCCGTACCGATCGGGATATCTCCCTTTAAGCCAACTCGCCGCCCCGAAACTCCGTACAGCAAAATCCCATCATTGGGATTTTGCATCTGAACTCCCGTGAACTCTATTTGCAGGTAATTACCGGGAGCAACCGGCTGGTCAAAGGCGATCGTCAGTCGCTCTTTGCTGATATCAATCTTGGCTGGTACCTGTTTACCCATCTGATCAATCACCCGGACAGAGTTAAATTTATCCATCTGGCTGGGAATAGAAACCATGAGATCCTGCAAGGACATGCCAACTACTGCCACCCGAATAAAGTGGGTACTGTTCAGTACACCCGAGTTAGTAATCATGGGTGCAGTGAAATTGAAAACCATCGCAGTTTCACCCTGGGACTGCACTCTGGTAGAGGGTTCAGCCATGGCTGCTGTGGCTGTAGTCAAAAACAAAGCCGATAATCCACTATAGATTAAGCTCTTCATTGGAAAAACCTCAAAGTTAGATGAAGCCGATCGATGGGCTTGACTGGTCGAATACTTTCACAACCCATGGTCTATAGAATTAACGATGACCATGAGACAAGCCTGATCAGAAAATTAAAGTAGCCTGAGAGGTTAGAACCAGGGTTGAGCAGGTTATTTAGCCGTTAACCAGTTATTAACCCAGGTTGTTGCGTTCCTGGAATATCATATCTGCTGGGCAGGAGCAACTGACAAAACGGTGGCTGGCCTGACCTTGAGCCGAGAGGACAGAGCCGTTGGTGAAAAAGTCTGGCTGGGCAATAGGCCAATGCGTAGGAGCCAGGAATCCTGAGGTCAGAATCAGCATTTCCAGACCTAACCGTTGGGCACACAGGCCACCAATGGTGACATAGGAAAGCAGCGATCGCCGTAGTTGATAGTCTGACATATTGAGCCACCCCACCTGAACTGGCTCAATCGTAAAAATCTGGGATAGTTATTTGCTGCGAGAACCTGCGGAAAATCCCAGGCCAGCAAAATCCAAACATGGCAAAATTACGGGCTCGGGTGTTACCATCCTGTCTCCCGTCCTCTGCCCAGATATTTTTACCCTCACGAAAAATTAAGTTGGGTGGCTTTGGGCCGTTCCTGACACCCGGGACAAGCCCTACCGGGGCTGTTTTTCCTTCTCTAGAGGGTCAAAATAAGCACGGCTTAACCGCTAAAGTAAATACTTAAGAAGTGTAACGGCTACAGATGACTGCACCAGGGTGAGAAATGCAAAGAACAACTGAGCGCCGGACTGAAACGTTTGAAATTTACCGGCATAAGCATCTGACCGGGGCCCGCCTATTTGGGGTTGTCTGGGTACTGCTTCTGGGTAGTCTGATTTTCCTTTGGAATCTGGGTAACTATGGGCTGGTAGATGAGACAGAACCCCTGTTCGCAGAGGCGGCCCGTGGCATGCTGACCACAGGAGACTGGGTCACCCCCTACTTCAATGGCAATACCCGTTTTGATAAACCTCCCCTGATTTACTGGCTGATGGCCATCGCCTACCAGATCTTCGGGGTAAATGAATGGATGGTTCGGCTGCCCTCCGCCCTCTCGGCGATCGCAGTCATGGGTATGCTGTTCTACACCCTGCTGCGGTTCAGTAACACGGCCCGCCGATCGCTTCGCTGCTGGTGGCTGGCTCCCGTCCTGGGAACGGCCATATTTGCCCTGCAACCGCTGACCATAGCCTGGGGGAGAACTGGTGTCTCAGACATGCTACTGACAGCCTGTATGGGCTTGGCTCTCCTCAGCTTTTTTTGTGGTTACGCCGAAACAGAATCAACCTATCAACCAGGTAGGACAGCGATCGCAACCCAGCCAGTAACCTCTGGCCTGGGGCGAAGTTTCCTCCCCTCCGGGTGGTACCTGGCCTCCTACCTGTTTACAGCCCTGGCCGTCTTAACCAAAGGGCCGGTGGGAGTCGTACTGCCAATGTTGATCGTGGGAAGTTTTTTGATTTTTGTCGGAAAATTTCGCTCCGTCCTGCAGGAAATGCGGATTGGGTTAGGAGCGCTAATTATTCTGGCGATCACCCTCCCCTGGTACATTCTGGTCACCCTGGCGAATGGGGAGAAATTCATCAATTCTTTTATCGGCTACCACAATGTCGAGCGGTTTACCAGAGTAGTCAACAGCCATGGAGCCCCCTGGTATTTCTATTTTCTTGTCGTTTTAGCAGGCATGGCCCCCTGGTCGGTTTACTTGCCGGTGGCGTTCGCCAGGCTTAGATTTTGGCAGCGAAAACTCTGGATGCGGCAACCCCGTTCGGCGCAGTTGGGTCTATTTGCCCTGGTCTGGTTCGTTGCAGTTTTTGGCTTTTTTACGGTTGCTGTCACCAAGCTACCCAGCTATGTGCTACCCCTGGGGCCGGCTGTCGCTATTTTAGTAGCGCTGCTGTGGGAATCTGTTGTCGTAGAAGGGGAGCGTCTACCCGGTCTGAAGCTGAGCGTTATCTTCAATAGCCTCCTATTTCTGGCGATCGCCAGCGCCTTTATCTGGCTCCCGGGCCAACTCAGACTGGATACGGAACAAATCAAGTTACTGGCACAATTGCAAAATGCAGATCTGTTATTAAAGGGAACTGTTATCACCCTGGGAGCCGCCGCGCTCTGCGGCCTCCTGCCCTCAGTGCGGCAAATACGCTGGATCTGGTTGGTCAATCTCCTGGGCTTTCTGGCACTGCATGGGGCCGTGATTCTGCCTGCCATGCTGATTGTAGATGGCCAGCGGCAGCTACCCCTGCGTCAACTATCTGCGGCAGTGGTTCAGACCGTTGAACCTGGAGAATCGATCGTCATGGTAGGAAATTGTATGCCCAGCGTGGTTTTTTACACCCAGCGCCCCGTCGAGTTCATCTGTCAGCCCAAAAATTTCCCCGATTTTCTCAAAAACCGTGGGACTGAGCCAAAGAGGTTGCTAGTTCTGGGCTATGAAGACCTGTTGCTGCAGTTAGATATGCAACCCTACAGGCAGCAGACCATTCAGAAGGCTGCTCCTTACCTGCTGTTGCAGTTAACCCCTCCCCAACAGGCCAGGGCTATGCCTGACCACAGCTCAGAATCGCAGGGTTCAAGGATCACAAATGAATTACAACCAAATGCTTAATTTTTGCAAGCACGGGGGCGCACGCCTGCAAGAATTAAGTTCCAGGTTTCATTAAATTCACAATCTTGAGCCGTTAATATTCAACAGTCCCGGGAGTAAGGCCTTTCGTGTCAAGTCAAGAGTTAGAACCCCAAATCACCATTGAGAGACTGGAAAAAATGCTGGATAGATCTCTCTATGGTGCTGGCAAAGCAAAATCCTGGGATTCGTTGGTTCAAGAAATTATCGCGGGAGAATGCCGGATTGTCTGGGAACAGGGTCAACCTATCCGCCAGGTAGAATTCATGTCAATTCAGGTGAACGCCGATCGCGACTCTGAATTTGCGGGCCTGCAGTTAGTTGAAGCCTACCAGCAGTTCAGCGACGGTCGCAGGCGAGAACGGGGATTACGGCCCGTCTCAGAAAAATTTAAGCCGGGGGAAGATCGATTAACTGTCACTAAACGCGCCCTGCAGGAAGAACTCGGCTTTTCAGCCCGGGAAGTAGAGGAGATTGCCATCACCCTGGACTCGGCGATCGTACGGGAAACGAAGGAATCCCCGTCTTACCCCGGCTTGACCACTCAGTACATTTGCCATCGAGCGATCGCCTGCCTTCCCTTCCATCTCTGTAAGGCAGAATATGTTGAGGTGCAGCCCGACAAAAAGACTGTTTTTATTTGGAAGTAATAAATTAGATGTCTAAAGTGCCGACTGGAGGAATCATCTCAGCAGTATTCCTGCTATTCCTGGCTATGTTACCTGCCGCCTTAGCCAGACCTCTAAACCCTGCGCCTTCACCTAATACTTTAGAGTCGTTAGAGGATCGTTATTTCCGAATTGCTTTCACCTCTGCGACTGCTGGAGATTTTGACACAGCAATCATCAACTACCAGAGAGCAGCGGCAGTTGCTCGGAGTCAATGCGAACGTCACCATGCTGAAGCTGGGGTGCAGGCCGCAAACCAAGGAAAAGAGGTTTTGAAAAAATATGGATCACGGGCCAGACCAACCCAGGGATTTTGGAGTCAACTGAGGGAATTAACGGCATCCCTTCCCTGCGTAAAAGTGAGATAAAACAAGTCCTTGATGACCATGTCCATTAAAACAGCAAGTCCTTCCCTGATTCGCAGGGAAGGACTCACTTAAAATTAGAACCGGTGTGTAGTTGACTTCCTTAGATTTGGATGAAGCTATTTGGAGTTGCCCTGAGCTGAAATCCTTATTGGCAAGCAATTTCAGACTAAATCAGAGACAAATACTCCCAAAATCACAAGAGAAGGAAAACACTGACACACTGTTCAAATCGAACAAATTACAATCAACAAAAACAAGAGAGATAAATTCACGCAAGGACTGTTATGTACCTCCTAATAATCGTGAACTGAATGTTTAACTTGTCTTAGAAGATGATCAACTTCCTACTATCAAGAATAGCTCCGATTTTTGACTTTGCAATCTGAATGAGAACAAACTTTACCTGCTGCATCCTTCAGAAAAACAATCGGCCTTTGCCTTTGAGCGGAGGTTTTCTTGCATCAGCCCACCCCACCCTACGGGCGCTTATCTGGCGTTTCTTGAGGGACGGCGCGGGGCAGAGGCGGCATATTGGCATCAGCAGTTTGCAGCGGCACGTTCAACTGTTTCCTGGCCATATCCTCGGCCATCTGATGATCCTCTGGGGTTTCAAACTGGCTTTCATCCAGTAGATTTCCTTCCTGGGCCGCCTGATCGCGATTGGGAGGCACACCATTTTTCCAGCGGTATTTAAAGTCCATCCTTAAATCCGTAAATGACGGTTACAACTCAACCTCTTCAGGCTAGGTAAGAAAATAATTGCCAGCGTCTATCTCAGGTTACCTTATGCACCAGCCCGCTATTCAGGAGAAACCCAAGGACATGAAAGCTGGCATGGGCAATCATCGCCGCTTCCAGGGAATACTGCCAGAACAGCCAGCCAAAGGCAATACCGGCAATGCCATTGAGAACCAGGGCACGACAGATCACCCAGGGGGTCAGGGGTGCCAGGGTGGCGGTCATGGGTAAGTGCAACAGCCCAAATACAAGAGCGGCCAGAACGATCGCCCCCTGGTAAATCCCCTGGCTGGGTAAGGTCACTCCCTGACGCAACAGTTTCCAGCCCAGCCAGACAAACAGTGACATCACCCCCCAGCGAAGTAACAGTTCTTCGGTGATCCCGCCATAGAAGACGGCTGCCAATGAATTCAAGCTGCTGGGTGGTGACTGTTTAACCAGTTGTAGAGCTTCTGGCAACAGGGGATTCAACAGGTAATCTACAGCCCAAATAACTAGAGTTGTTAATAAACCAACACCCAGGCTCCATTTTAGTTCTGATACAAAGGGAACAGATTGAGATTGATGAAATACCCAATAGTCAATCAGACGGGAATGTAAATTGACAGGGCGAGTACAAAAAATTCCAATCACGATCGCGATCGCTAATAGAACGGCAGATTGTAACCCTTGCACCAGCAACAAAACCCAGAGGGGCGGTAATCCTGCCACCTGGGCTGCTGGCAATGTAGCCAGATGTTTTACCACTGCAGGGGCAGAGGTGATGACAAACAGCACAATCCCTAAACTACCGAGGGAAAACAAAATTCCAAATTGTTGTAGCATCGCCATGGTCTAGTCTCCTGGCATTAAAACACTGGATAGCAAAAATCGTTGCCGTTGACCGGCAGGTTGGTTGTTGAGAAAGGGGATTAAGGCCTGATTCAAGGCCTGACTCAGTTGAGCCAGTTCTTCTTTGTCTAAATGCAGGGCAACCTGGCGATACCCCACCCCATCCCGCAACAGATCAATTTGATCTCGCTGCAAATATTGCTCAAAGTCTGTCAGCAGCATGGCTATAAATGCTGTGAAATACCGCTGATGATCTTCCCGACTCAAGGCCGCCAAGTCCTCAGGTAACAGTTCTGTGTTGTTGTCTTGCAAACTGTAGAACTTTTCTACCGTCCCCCGTACCGGAATCTCTTCAACCACCAATACAATTCCTGCCTGGGCCAGTTTACGAAGCTGGCGATAGAGGGTTGCCTGGGGTATGGCAGGTAAAATTTCACCCAATTGGCGGGCCGAAAGCCGGCGATCGCCAGCAAAGGCTTGAATAATTCGTAAGCGTACAGGGTGGAGAATCAGGTCGGCTCGGTTCAAGGTAGTAAAATCATGCTCTCAACAATAACAATATTATCAATATTGAGAATATTCAACATCACCTAACTGGGCCAGGTAACTGCTAATTCTGCCTGCTTTTTTCCTCTGGCATCTACCTTTCCAAGGGCAGAGGGATTTATTAACCCAGTCATCACCATGGGGTAATAGCGTTGTTAGCCGTTTTACCCCATGAAAAGAATTTTTGTCGCGATCGCCTCTGTGGCCCTGGGATTATTTCTGTCCCTGAGCTACGGGGCTGTCGCCCAGACCGGAACTTCCAGTCCCAGTAGCCCCACACCTGCAACCAGCGCTCCGGCTCCTGTTAGCCGACCCGCTACGCCCACCGCTTCGCCCAGCAGTACGGCCCTCAGTGAACTCGATCGCCAGTTTGTCAGAACCGCCGCCGAAGCCGGTCTGGCTAACATTGCCATGGGTCAACTGGCCCTGCAACGCACCAATAATGCTGAAGTGCGGCAGTTTGCCCAGGCAGAAATCGCCGAGCAACAGCAGATTAAACAGAATTTGACACGGCTGGTTCCCCGTATGGGAGTAGCTTTACCGACAGCTCCTGGCCCCAAGTACCAGGCCTTAATGAGCCAGCTTTCCCAGCTTTCTGGGGAACAGTTCAACCAGGCTTACATGAATGAGGCAGGGGTGAATGCCCACCTGGAGAATGCTGCCACCTTCCAACGGGAGGCCCAGTTCGGTCGCTATCCCGACCTGGTGAATCTGGCAACCGCAGCCCTGCCCACGATTCAACAACACTTTACGATCGCCAGTCAGGCTACCAATTACCAGTTTGCCCGGGTAGCCCAGCGGTTTAATCGCATACCCGTCGGAACCCCCCAGAGTACGACGGCTCCCGTAGTGGTGCCCTCCAGCCCTCAAAACCCGCAATAAACCAGAAACCAAACCAGGCCCAGGAGTTTTTCATAGAAAACCCCGGGCCTGACTACCAGTGGCCTGCTCTCACGACCCTATTACCCAATGTCCTGAAACACTTCACTGGAAAACATTTCTGTGAAAGCCGTCAGATAGGGGAGGAAAATAGCCACATCTTCGGGAGCCATGGTACTATGCATCTCCCAACCGATCGCCTGCAACATCTCCTGAACTAAGCGCCAACTCACCCGCAACCGGGGATAGAGCATCACACAGAGGGGAAACAGCTCACGCTGCACCGACTGTAGCCCCTCTTCTAAAGCACAGAGGCAGAGGTAAACCTGGAACATCTCTGCATCCCGGATACTGGACACCCTTACCTGACTGGAATTCAGAGGCCCGCTATAGCTTTGATAGCCGGGGTATTGGCGAGCCACCTGACGGCAAACCGCCTGGGCAATCCGGCTACTGATTGGCAGCAAGTGCTGTACCGCTTGCAGCACAGGGGAAGACAGTGGGTACTCGGCGGCCGCTTCGTAGGCAGCCCGCAGCGGCATGTAAAGCTGGTCATCCATGACCTTAAAGTAAGGCTCTAACAGCCTTTTTTCTGCGATCGTCAGCCCATCCAGCAAAACCTGCCCGGTGTAGTGGAACTGCATACTGACAAACCCCAGCACCCGGGGATCGGTGGCAGTATATTTTTGCCGCACCCGACCAAATTCAGCACTCACCAGAACCGAGAGACGGTGGGGAGTGACCCGCTCACCGTAGGCGGTCAGGGTCTGTTGAAACAAATTGTGGGAATCTGCAGCAATTTGCCAGGGGTCGATCGCCTTTGAGTCAATCCCATGGCGGTAAACTTCATCGTTCAGTAGTTTTTCCGTCAGCGACCAGGCCTGGGCACTGGCTAACTTCAAATTCTGCTGCAGATAGCCAGTTGTCCGAATTCGGCCCTCTCTGGAGGTCACTTCTGCCAGATCAGTGGTCTGCCGTAACTGCAGAGCTTCATCCCTGGTGGTTAAGGAGCCAATATAATTTTTTGCCCAGAGCATTGCCAGGGAAGCAACCTTGGACTGGGATGACCGCTCGGTTTTAGCAGAATTCCTGGAAGGAAGCCCATGGAGTTTAGCTGCGGAGGATGCCACTGAATAAGCCATATCTTATCTACGAGTTGTTTTAGGAGAACTGGCCACGACTGAATTAAGAGCGACTCTCAAAAGTGTTTCAGAACAAAAATCGACCCATAAATTAAATCTCAAAGGAGAAAATGGGTCACAACCCTCACTCCAGGAAACTAGAGTCAGTGTAACTAGGGATTAAGTATGCTGTACTTATACGTCAAAACACAACTGGTTATTTATGATTATTAACTTTTAGTGAAGTATTGAGTCCTGGAGGATGGGCTCAAAAGTTACATAACTAAAAGCTTTCACCCCAGCAATAACCCTGGGATTGATTTTTTTGGGGTATCAAAAGTTTTCCGTCTTGAGGGGGCCCCCTGCAGAGCAACGGTCGGTCTGAACTATACCCTCTGTCGCAACCCGGTTCTTACTTCAGGCAGTCTCGTCCAATCAAGCCGGTTGATAACCTGAGATCATACAAAACCACAGAAATGCATTGGCAAACCATCTGCCATAGCGTAGAAGTTGCATTGCCCACGTTAGTTTTGTCTCCAATTCGGTTTTGTTAGTCGCTATGGTTTCAGAATTTGGAGACAGCAATTTACTGACGTTGTTACGAGATCGAATCCTTAGTTAATACACGGAGTTGAAAAATCATGAATATTCTAGCTTGGATTATTTTGGGTCTGATTGCTGGTGCGATCGCTAAGGCAATTTATCCCGGCAACCAGGGTGGTGGCATTCTGGGCACCATGCTGCTGGGTATCATCGGTGCTTTTGTTGGTGGCAGTCTGTACAGCTTCCTGACAACCGGAACCCTGGCCCTGACCTCCGCCGGTTTAAGCCTGGGAGGCATTCTGGTGGCGGTTCTGGGTGCGCTGGTTGCCCTGTTCCTGTACTACGCTTTCACCCGCCGCAGCAGCTCTTACTAGAGTCATTGCCAGGGTAAATGGAGTCTCGCAGATGTTTAATGTATCTGTAAATCAGTTCTTTTCATAACTCAAGCTGTTTCATATAATAATAAAACCTCCATGAATTCATGGAGGTTTTATTTTTGAAGGATTTTACAGATAGCTGATCAATTAGTTGATCAATCAGAAAGTGATACTAAAATCAGATCCAAAAACAGCTTAATTTGTATCCACGGCAATGAACCATTTAATCGATCGTTAGCATCTACTCAATTTGATAGAGCAGACGAACATTATTGTTGCCACTAAAACCGGCACCGGGGGGCTCTCCCAATTCCCGGTCTTCCTTAACAGGACTGACAACTATCTGGGAACGATCGGTCAACTGGCGAAACACAAACTGCTGCTCGGCGGAATTAGAACTACCAACGGCCTGGGGTGGAGCTGTTCCATCCGATCGAAGGTTTGGCTCGGGTGCAGTTTCTAACTGAATAGAACGAGGTTGTAAGCCATCCAGGGCCGCTGCTCTGGACTTGGGGACTGCCTGGGCCGTAGCCATGGGAGCAATTCCTAACAGTAGTGCCACGGCACCGCCGACAAGTTTAATCTTGGACATACACAAAAACTCCTGAACATCCTAATAGTTCTAAGATGCTGAAGCCGACAGTAAAATGCCTCTCCCACTGATAGGATTTTGAATTATCCCAGGGGAGAGGAGAGCGTTGAAGAGAACCTCACACCGCAAATCGGGACCTTAACTGCTCCCTCTTTTCTATCACATTTCCCTGGGATGGGCAGCCTGCGGATTGCGTTAAAGGGGTTTCCCAAAAAACCTAAAATCTATGGTCAGATTGTTGTAGCGTTCTAAAATCACCCATCTCTGACAATGACTCATCTGGTCGTTCATTTCAGCTCAGCCCTGATGCTGCTGGGAATCACCTCAGGAGAAGCATTACGGGTACGATCGCCAGCCTTTGAGGTAGGGCAAGCAATCCAGCCCTCGATCCCCGATGAATTGAAGGATGTTAAACAATTTCGTCGGGATTTTGAAACTCGCTATATCCCTGGCGGTTCGATGAAACCGACCCTGGAAATAAACGATAAATTTCTAGTTGACAAGCATTCTTACCGATCCCAGCAACCCCAACGGGGTGACATTATTCTGTTTAACCCCACCGATCGCCTGAAGCAACAGGGGTTTAACACAGTCTGGATCAAACGGATTGTTGGCCTACCGGGGGAAATAGTTGAAATTAAAGCGGGTCAGCTCTATATCAATCGCAAACCACGCCAGGAACGTTATATTTTAGAACCCATGGCCTACCGCTATGGCCCGGTCAGAGTACCTGCCAACAGCTACTTTGTTTTGGGGGACAACCGCAACAACTCCTACGATAGTCACTACTGGGGGTTTGTCCCGCGATCGCTGATTCTGGGTAAAGCGATCGGCATTTACTGCCCCGTTCAACGCCAACGGTTGCTGGCCCCCCAGGCGATCAATGGTAAAAACTATACCGTTTTCAATGTGATTCAAAAGTTGTTTCAGGAGTCTCCCGCCCTCTGTGAGGCTAAACCTGGAGATTTTTCAAAGCCGATCAGTAGAGAGAGTCTGACCGCTCCTACCCAACCGGGTTACCAGAGGGCCGGGGTGGTGGGAGACAGGGTTGGTTGAGGATCGGGAACAGGATTGGTCACACTGTTATAACCATCCTGAAACCCACGAAAGAAACCATCCCGCAGTCCGCGATCGAACTCCGCATCACCACTCTGGGCCAGTAGTTGAAAAGCCGCCTCAGGATTGTAGCCCGCATTGCTCAGGCGGGCATTGCGACCGTCCTGCACTCCCTGATTGTATCCCCGGTTATAACCGGCCTGATATTGCTGCGGGTCGGGTTGACCTGCGATGGTCACCTGGCCGGTTTCATTCACGGTAGCCGTACCCGTCGAACTGAGGACTTGAATCGTACAACCCCCCGTGGCCGGGAAGACAATTGAGGTATTGGTTTCCCCCTGCTGGTTAATCAGACTGAGGCCACCATCTGCCGCCTGAACCAGGGTCGCCGGACTGCTCAAAACCAGAGTCGAGGGGCGGCGGGTTAACTTCATGGCCGCCTGTCTACCATTCCAGGTAATCGCCGCCACATAATTTTGCGTTTCACAATTGGCAGCCTGCCCTGGTTTGGGAGCACTCCCTGCAGTCGCTGATTGAGGAGCGGCTTGAGGAGTTGCTCTGGTTGGTTGGGCGGAACTGGTAGGGGCAGGGCTGCTTTTGACCTGCAAGTTGGCCTGTCGGGCATTTTGAGCCGTACAACTGGAGAGAAACCCGACCATTACACTACCCAGGACGATCGCCCCGATTGGGATGATGCGGTTGCGGCAGTTGCTCACCGGGACAATACTCCTGACCATGCTCCATGTTGCTCACTAAAAATCACAGATTCATTAAAACCAAATTTTTAATTTTTGAAAGCATGACAGAGCCATGGTTTCCAAAAATCAAGTTTTGGGTTTGATGAAATTCACCTTCCGCAGGAATCCCCTGACCAATCCGACAGGTCATTTAATTATGCAGGCTGACGCTCCAGAAGCAACTCGGGTCGGGTAAATCCTATCTTTTTCCTATCTTTCCTGCCTATCCTGGGACTGGGGAACCGCCCTGACAAATCCATGCCGTAAAACAAACAGGTAACTTTAATGATTGCTTTTTTAATTTCCGTTGTCGTTACAGCAGTCAGTCTGCTGATTATCTCGAAGCTGCCCACCGGTGTTGAAGTAGACAACCCAATCGTCGCCCTGATTTCAGGGGCGATCATTGGCGCTTTCAGTGGTCTGTGGGCCCTGTTTCCCAACTGGTTCAAAACAACCACTACGTTGGTCAGCCTGGGTATCATTCCGCTGATTGGTAGCATTGTTGTGTTTGGCTTAGCCGCCCTAATGGTTCAGGGGTTTAGACTGCGATGGGGCTTTGCCAGTGCCATTTTAGGGGCGATCGCCCTGAGTTTGGTCAACTCGATTCTGTTTTTTATCTTGCGTCAGACTGGCCTGGTTCCTGTTTAACCAAGGCCCAGCCACAGGCTTGAGAGCAGAATGGGGCAGGAATCAGCGCCTCCCCCCTGGCCTTACCCTTAAGGTGCAGAACTATCTGCCCTGGCGGGTTGATAATAGGTAGGTAAAACCACAGTAAAGGTGGTTCCCCGCCCTAATTCACTGACCACATCAATCTGGCCAGAGTGGAACTCAACACAATTTTTGACGATCGATAAACCCAGCCCGGTTCCGGCAATCTTACCGACGTTACCAGCCCGGTTAAAAGGAGTAAACAGTTTCGGGATATCTTCCGGCGGAATCCCAATTCCGGGATCCTGCACTCGAAAGATCACCTGATCCGGCTGGCACTGCAGGCCAAACTGGATCGAGCCCCCCTGCGGTGAATATTTCACGGCATTCGACAGCAGGTTAGCCAGAATATGGTGCAACAGGGTCTTATCTAACCAGAGTTGCTCAGGACAGGTCGGGCTGGTAAATACAATTGTGTGGCTATCCCGACTGGTGCTCCCGATTTCTTCCACCAGTTGCAGGCAAAACTCCTGCAGATTTAGAGGTTCAGGGTCAAACTTGAGGGCTCCAGATTCAACCTTATTAATCAGCAACACTTCATCCAACAGGGACTGCATTCGCTTCACAGCACCACGAATTTGCTGAAAATACTTGTGTTTCTTCTCTTCAGACAGCCTACCGCCGTAGTTTTGCAACAACTCCACCGCCGACAGCACGATCGCCAGGGGGGTGCGAATATCGTGGGACACCATCGAAATAAAGTTTGATTTCAGGTCTTTTAATTCCTTCTCTTTCTGCAGAGATGCCTGAATTTCAGCTTCCGCTTGCCTGCGACCGGTGATATCGCGAAACACCATGATTGCACCCTGCAGGGCTCCATCCTTGTCGGAAATCGGGGCACAGCTATCATCTACCGGGATGATAGGACCATTACGGTGTTGCAGTCCGGTGTCTTCTGTCAGGGTTTGAATCTGACCCTGGGCTAAGGCCTGCTCAAAGGGATTGGCGATCGCTGCCCCCGTAGGAATATGAACCGTCCGAAACACCAGATCAACGGCCTGCCCCTTCGCTTCCTGCTCTGGCCATCCGGTCAGGGCTTCGGCGATCGGGTTCATAAACATCACCTTTTTGTTGCGATCGACGGCAATCACCCCATCCCCAATGCTGGATAGGGTGACCTCCAGCAGATCCCGTTGCTGCACCGTTTCCATTTCTGCCTGGCGGCGCTTTCTAGTTTCCTGACGAATCGTGAAGTAGGAGGTGACAATCAGACCCAAAACAATGCAATGGGCCAGGCTACTGAGCAACGTCGCCAGGTTGTAACTGGCTTCTGCGGCAGTCAACCGTTGCTGCAGCAGGCTTTCTTCGATCTGCCGCATTTGATTCAGGCGCTGCTGCAAGTTATTTCTAATCTGCTGTTCTTCCTGGCTATTCAGCAGGGCTACGGCAGCGGGTAAACTTTGCTGACGGGCCAGCAGCAACCGCTTCAAAAATTCTGTTTCTTGTTGTAAAACCGGCTGAATCTGATTCAGATTTTGTTGTTGCTGGGAGTTGTCTCCGGTCAACCTGCGGAGGGTTTGCAAATCAGTTTCAATTTTATCTACGGTCTGGTTGTAATCAATCAAAGACTGAGCCTGGGCCGTAATTACATACTTTTGGGTATTGGCCTGGAGTTGGGCGACACCGGCCTTGACAGTTTCAATGCCAGAAATCACCTCCAGGGTATGGGTCACCCAGCGCTGCCGGTCTACAACCTTGGTGTTACTCCAGTAAGCCGCAGCTTGAATTCCCAGGATCATGCTGATGACAAGCCCAAATCGGGTAGCCAATCGACGAAAGAAGCGGGATTGATCGACGGGAATATTTTCTCCGAGATAAGAATGACGGACGATCGCCCGCCTGCGCTGGAGTTCGACCCCGGCCTGCCGTCCCAGTTCCTGAAGGGCCTGGATTTGAGCCATAGTGAGCTTACGGGGCTGGCGATCTAAAACACAGAGCATCCCCAGGGCATGACCCTCCAGGGTTTTGAGCGGAACTCCGGCATAGAACCGCACATTGGGAGCACCGGTCACCAGGGGATTATTGGCAAACCGTTGATCTAACAGAGCGTCGGGGACAATAAAGAGTTCCGATTGTTGAATTCCGTAATGACAGAAGGAAATATTGCGGGGAGTTTCGCTGATTTCTAACCCGACCCTGGCCTTAAACCACTGGCGCTGCTCATCCACCAGGCTAACCAGAGCCACCGGTGTCTGACAGATTTCCTGGGCGGCTCGAACAATCCGATCGAAGATCGGTTCGGCGGGCGTATCGAGAATTTTATGTTCCCGGAGAACCTGGAGCCGTTCTGCTTCGTTGTCGAGATGAGATCCATTCATTACGGTTCAATCGAAATAAGTGGGGTAATCACCCGCGTTGTATCGGCTCAACTTTTGAATGCTCTTTCTGGCCAGGTTTGCAAAAACACCTCCAGGTCTGGGGCTGGAACCGGACGGCTGAAAAAATACCCCTGTAATTCATCACAATCATGGTGTTGCAGATAACCCAGTTCAGCCTCTGTTTCTACGCCTTCGGCAACGGTTTTTAAGCCCAGGTTGTGGGCCATTTGAATGATATTTTTGACAATTTCTCGATTTTGCGGATCGTTTTGCACATTACAAATAAAAGAACGATCGATCTTTAAGGTATCCAGGGGAATGCGTTTCAGGTAACTGAGGGAAGAGTAACCGGTACCAAAATCATCCAGAGCAATCCGAATGCCCTGATCTTTAAATGACCGCAGGATCGCAACCGCACTTTCCAGGTCTTCCATAATGCAGCTTTCGGTAATCTCCAACTCCAGACAGTCAGGAGCCAGACCCGTTTCTGCTAACAGGCGGGTAATCACCTGCTCCAGATTGGGTTGATTAAACTGACGAGAAGACAGGTTGACTGCGATCCGCAAGCCGGGGCCCTGTTGCCCATGCCAGACCCGGGTCTGGTGACAGGCTGTTTTAGCCACCCATTCTCCGATCGGCACGATCAGACCGGTTTCTTCGGCCAGGGGAATGAATTTGGCCGGAGACAACATACCCTTTTGCGGGTGCAAACAGCGAATTAACGCCTCTGCCCCCACTACTTCACCAGTTTGGGCATTGATCTGGGGTTGATAATACACTTGAAAGTTCGCTTCTTCCCAGGCGGTACGTAATTCACTCTCCATCAAGAGTTGTTCCAGCGATCGCTGGCTCAGGGCAGCGGAGTAAACCTGGTAGGAGTTGGTCTGCTGGCGGGGAACTGCCTGAACCGCAAATTCTGCATTACGCACCAGAACCTCAATCTGGCAACCATCCTCAGGATAGCGGCTGATCCCGATACAGGCAGACAGATAAATCCGTTGCCCTGCCACATCAAAAGGTTGCATCAACTGGTCCAGAACCGTCTGGGCCATCTGTTCTGGGGTAGCAGAACTGGCCGCATTGCCAACTATCAGCAAAAATTGGTTTTCCTTCAGACGACTGATCGTATCTCCCCTGGGAATGCAGGTCTTCAGGCGATCGACCAGCAATTGCAATAATTGGTCGTACAGAACTGGTTCCAGGGCCGTACTGAAGCGCTCAAACTGGTTCAATTGGACACAGAGAGTGGCAATGGGGGCCTCAGAATCACGGCGGTCTAGCAGTTGACGAAACTGATCTCGGAGCAAAAATTGATTGGGCAGACCGGTGGCCAGATCATAACAAAAGGACTGATTAAACCGCTCCTCTAACTGCTTTAACTCCAGTTGATACTTTTCGGCGATGGCAGATTGCTTATCTAACTGGCTGCGGATCGCTTCCAGCAATTCGGCCATTGTAAAGGGTTTGGTCAGATAATCGTTGGCTCCCGCTACCATGCCCTGGCGGAAATCGGCCTTAGCAGCCCTGGCCGTTAGGAAAATAAACGGGGTGGTGGCCGTGACGGGTTGCTGCCGCAGGAGTTTTACGACCTCATAGCCCGTCAGGTCGGGCATGGTGACATCGCAAAGGATCAGGTCAGGCTGCTCAGTCTGAGCTATTTGTACCCCGATCGTGCCATTGCTCGCTTGCAGTACCTCAAAGCCCTCCGTCACCAGGATGTCAACAATATTCTCCCGAATCGCGCTTTCGTCTTCAATTATCAAAACTTTAGTCATCATCGCATCAGTAAAGATTGCAGCCAGTTCCAATTCAACTCCCCTGACCAGGGCAGAGGTCTGGGGAAACATCAACTCTCTTAAGAAAAAATGAGAGATTTTAACAAACCCTGCAAACAATCCGTTCCTATTAGGAAAGTTAACAATGGAAAATTTTCATCATCATTTTTTAATCAATGTTCCTTCAGGATAGTAGAAAAATCCCAGTAAATCAGTAAGATTGCTTAAACAAGATCAGCATTATTACCATTGCCCAAAATTGATAAACAAAAATTATGACAACAGAATAATCCTCAGGGCTTTTCTAGGGATAGAGACCCCGATCGGGTTCGGCGATGATAACGGTGAACAGGGATGGGAGCCGCCCTGGCAGTTCCTCTGTGGCCCAGGCCGGGGGCAGGCCTTCAGGATCAAGCACCTTTTCAAAATTGCTCCTGAAACGGAGTCAAGGCTCCCTGGCAACGATAAAACCTCTAGCTGAAAGTATTTCAGCCAAACTACCAATTCAAACGAGGCTGCCTCTGCAGGTACCAGTGCAGAATGGATCAGGCTCTTTTTTAACGCCCTGGTTGCTATCTACCTTTCTTCTCAAAAGAGCACAACTTAATTAAAACCAGGTTCTTAACTGTTGAAAGCGTAGCTCTGCCCCGCTGGCAACAATTAAGCTTCGGTTTTAGTAAATTCACGCTCCAAAGATAGCAAGCAGGGATCGTTTTTCTGGCCATCGAAGACGTAGTTCTCTTTTAACACACTTGACGATTTGCTGTCCTACGTAATCACCTGCACTTATTTCAAAACTACCCGTAACTAATGACACCTTCTGAACCAACTTCAGGCCAACTGGAACGTAGCATCTCTCAACAACTCCAGGCATTTTATCGAGAGAAAATTGGCCAACGACCTACTAAAGCGATCTGTCAAATCTTTGATGACTCCCTGGTAACGGTTTTAGAAAGCACGATCGCCCCCGTCGAACAGACCTTGCTTGATGCCGGACAGGGAGAACTGGCCCAAACCCTGCGATCGGAGTTGCACAGAATTTTGAAGCCCCAACTGAAAACCCTGGTTGAAGAAATTACCCAGGTTCCCGTTCTCTCAATCCTGATGGACTCTGAGTTTGAACGGGGGAGTTCGACCGTCGTAGCCATCCTGGCGAGTATTCCACCGGTGCGTGATCTGGAGGCAATTCCAAAGGTGCGCCGACCTGCAACTCCTGAGAAGTAAGGCAGGTACGACCGAGCAACTGTCCAACAGGTGTTGGACAATTGCCTTCAGCCTCTTAACCCTGGTTTAAATCCTCTGCCTGGGATAATTCAGCAGCGACTTCTACCGTCTCCAGTTGCAGTTCTAATTCGGCGATCGTCGGCAGGTTCCCCTGCAGGGGTTCGGGTAGGGTGTCTCGCAACCGGTAGGTCGCGACACTGATCGGTTGCTGCAGGGGTTGCAGGGCATACTCGACGATCGTCTTATCTTTTGACTTACACAGGATCAGGCCGATCGTCGGTTGATCTGCCTCGGTTTTCAACAGGTTATCAACCGCCGAGACATAAAAAGCCATCTTGCCAGAAAACTCTGGCTCAAATTCACCGACCTTCAAATCGATCACAACATAGCAATGCAGACGCACATGGTAAAACAGCAGATCTAAGCGGTATTCTTTATGACTCACCTCGATCGGATATTGGCTACCCAGAAAGGCAAAGCCCACTCCCAGTTCCAGCAAAAAATCGCGAATATGCTCGACCAGAGATTTTTCCAGTTCCCGTTCCTGAATGCCCCGGGTGAAGCTGAGAAAGGAAAAATTGTAGGGGTCTTTCAATACCTGGGTGGCCAGATCGGATTGGGTTGGGGGCAAGACCCGATCGAAGTTGGTAATGGCACTGCCCCAGCGTTGATATAGCCCACTTTCGATCTGATGCACCAGAACGTTACGGCTCCAGCCATGTTCGACGGTCTGCTGGATATACCACAATCGTTCCTGGGAATCTTTTACCCGGTCTAAAATTTTGACATTGTGGCCCCAGGGAATCTGACCAATTAACGTCTGGATCAGTTGCTCCTCCGGGTAAGCCTCGGCAAAGGCCCGCATGTAGAGCAGGTTCGATCGAGAAAACCCGGTCATCTCCGGAAATTCTTGCTTGAGGTATTGGGCCAGCCGCTGGATCACCTTGGCTCCCCACCCCTGCTGCCGCTGGCGCTGTAAAATTTCCCGACCGATATGCCAGTACAGCAGACTCAGCTCTCGATTGACCGACAAAGCCGCCCGGGTTTGGGCCAACTGAATCCGCTCTTTCAAGGATTGAAAGAAACTCTCATAATCACCCAGGGATAGGTTGTCACCCATGCGTTTTCCAGGCATTCGTCGGCTCTCAAACCGGGGCTAACTGTGCTGCACCCGTGAAGTCTTTACAGTTTATAGCAGTACGCCTTGAACTCAAGATGGGAGGCAGGAATAATCTCCCAGGTAGGATCAGGGAAGGTCACCCCTCCGGCCACCTGGCCTATAAAAAATCCCCCAAAGTCGGGGGATTACAGATTATTGAGGGGTTTTGGTGATAGCCATCAATCCTGGTGCCGTCAACCCTGCAGGGTCAGGTCAGCCACCGTCACCCGGGTAGCGGCAATTAACTGAGATAGTAAATCGCTCCACAGCAGATGATCCAGATTCGGTAGTACGAGATGGGCTGACCCCACCCGTTCTTCTGGCCCCAGACCGATCGCCCACATCCCGGCTCGCAGGGCCGCTTCAACTCCGGCGGCGGCATCTTCTACCACAACACAGGTGTTGGGCGCTAAACCCAGGGCTTGGGCTCCGTAGAGAAACACATCGGGGGCCGGTTTAGAATTGACCACACTGTTACCATCGGCTATGGCATCGAAGTAAGCCGCAATTCCCAGGCGCTGCAACACTTCCGGGGCATTTTTGCTGGCGGAACCGAGGGCAATTTTAATCCCCTGAGAGCGCAGGTCAGCCAACAGAGTGGCAACTCCCGGCAGCAGATGATCGGGGGTGATGGTGCGAATCAGCTCCAGGTAGTACTGATTCTTGCGGGTCATCATCGCCTGCAGCTGCTCTTCCGTGATATCCCGACCCTGGAGCAGAAACAACAAGGAATCACGCCGGGACACCCCCCTCAGAGCCTCATTGGCCTGGCGATCGAAGGGAATTTGGGCTTCATCGGCCAGACGTTTCCAGGCCAGGTAATGAAACTCGGAGGTATCGGTCAAAACCCCATCCAGGTCAAAAATGATTCCCTGAATCGCCCGGGGAGACACAGGAGTATGGGCCAGGGCGATGGCAGCCGCATGGCTGGCCTGGTGCCGTTTCTGACCACTATCACCGGTCGGCTGGGCCGTCAGATTAAACTCGTAGAGTTTTCCCTGCCAGACCAGCTTGAACCGCAGGGCCGTCCAACCGGGGGGCAGTTGGGGTTGGGCCACCGGGCCATCGGGGGTAAAGCGAATTCCGCCAAAGCCAAACACCACAGACTGCCAGGTGCCTCCCGTAGAAGCGGCATGAATTCCCTCATGGGCATTGCCCCGCACATCCCCCAGGTCCACCAGGGCCGATCGCAGAAAATGGTCGTAGGCCAGTTCGGGCTGACCCAACTCGCAGGCCAAAATGGCATGGACCGGTGGCCCCAGGGAAGACCCATAGGTATGATCGGTGCGGGGTTCGTAGTAGTCCCAGTTGGTCTGTAGAGTCTGGCGATCGTAGTAGGGGGTAGGACGGTCGGCAAATACCGCCGATCGCAGCAGGTAAAGTAACATCAGCACATCGGCCTGCTTCAACACCTGCCGCTGGTTCGCTCCTTCAATTCCCAGAATCACCTGCATCGATTTAGAGCGCGGTTCGTAGCTATTCAGGTCAATGTCTTGCAGGGCAAAGAAGCCTTCAAACTGTTCGATCAGACCGGTGGTTGGGTCCTGGGGTAAATAAATCGATCGAATAATTTCCCGCCAGCGATGTAGCCGTTCGGGGGTCAGATCGAGTTTAACCGCCAGTTGATCGGCCCGGGCAGAATCGGTTTGACGCAACCAGTCCAGCACCTCCAGGGCCGTTTGCAGATGCCACTGCGCCATCTTATTAGTGAAGGTGTTGTTGTCGATCTGCTCATGGTATTCATCGGGCCCGATCACATTCAGGATATCGTAGCGATCGTGCTGCGGGTTCCAGGTCACACGACTGCCCCAGAAAACCGCCGTATCCAGAATCATTTCGGCCCCATAGGAGCGCATCCAGGCATCATCGGAGGTAGCCTGCCAGTACTGCCAGATGGCATAGGCCACATCCGTACTGATATGGACTTCAATTTCGCCGCACCAGATCCGCACCAGGTCTTTGCCATTGATATGGGGTACCCAGGTGGGCGTGACTTCATCCCCACTACCGGCGCTTTCCCAGACATACATGGCCCCTTCGTAACCAGCGGCCCTGGCTTTGCGGCGGGCTCCCTCCAGCATGTGATAGCGATAGGTCAGCAGGTTGCAGGCCAGGGCGGGTTGGGTCAGGGTGAGACAGGGCAGCAGAAAGATCTCCGTATCCCAGAATACATGGCCCCGGTAGGCAAACCCGGATAGGGTTTTGGCCGGAATACTGACCCGATCGTCGTGGCGGGGAGTGGCGGCTAAGAGCTGAAATAGGTTATAGCGAATCGCCAGTTGGGCAGCAAAATCGCCTTCAATTTCAATATCGTTGATGTCCCAGACGGCGGCCCAGGCCAGCTCATGGTCGGCCCGCAGAAGGTCGTAGCCGGCCAGACCGGCTAGTTTTTCTAGCGCTGTCTGCACCGGAGTAGCCGTTTCCCGGGAGGTGAAAACGGTGACTACTTTTTCGACGGCAACGGTCTGTCCCATCTCGGCCGGGTATTCCGCCGTCCAGGTCGGGTAGCCCTGGAAACCAGAGGCCGTAATAGTTGGGGTGGCTCCTGTGAGGGAAAGGCGGGTGGCCATACCCAGCTCGATCTGGGAGGCCCGGCTCTGAACCTGTAACCAGAGGGTATCATTACTGCCTGCCTGGTCGAGCAGGTTCCAGTGGAGCAATCCCTGGTTGTCGGAGTAACCATTCAGCCCCGCCTGAATCTGAATCGTGCCATTGAAGTCGATCGGGGTAATCTGACAGCGCAGGGCCAGCACATGCTGATCTGCCAGACTGACAAAGCGCTCAAAACGGAGTTCTACGGTTTGACCGGCAGGGCTGCGCCAGCGTAGTTCCCGACTTAACAGGCCCCGATCCAGGTGAAGCGATCGCTGGTAACTGAGCACCGTGCCCCGGTCGAGCCGGAATTTTTCGCCATTAACCGTAATCCCCAGGGGTAACCAGTCAGGACAGTTGGCCAGTTCCGTGGCTACGATCGGAGCATCATCGTAGACCCCATTGATCAGGGTAGCCGGGCAGGCTCCGGGATAGCCTTCCTCAAAGCTGCCCCGGGTTCCGACATAGCCGTTGCTCAGGGTAAATACCGTTTCCTTATGGTGCAACTGGGTGGGGCTAAAGGTTGCTTCCGAGGTTTCAACAACAGTCCAACAATTCATGTCACTAATGGTTACGTGAGGGCTCATCTAATTCCTTCCAAACATTCCAGAGTCGATTAACCAGGAGGGGGCTAGTCCTGGGGTTGAGGATCAAAAGCAGATAGTTTCCAGTATTCTTCCAGGCTGATCCGGTCTTCCTGCACCCATTCTTCAAATACAGTGACCAAAGCAGACAGCGCCTGTTCCCGATCGATGAAACGACAACCAGCAATCACGGCAATCTCCGGGCGATCGTAGATGATGCCATCGGTTTGTCGTCCTAAGGTGGGGTGCTGGCAACAAAAGCCAAATCCACCTTTGTGGGGAATCACAGCAATAAACCAATCACGATGGTGCAGGCCGGTAGGGGATTTTGGGAAAGACATACAAACCTCTTTGGGAGCAAGGGGAGCGATCGCAGAAGAAAGTTTAAGTCACTGGCCACTGACCTCTTTAGTTCTGCTGATTTACATAGTAAAAACCCCACTATTCCCTTGACTGCGGGGAGACGCGGAAAAATTAGGGCTCCCCCGACCCAACCTCCGTGGAATTACAGCGGTATCCTGGCAGAGACTTCGGTAGTCCTGCAAGGCCCCTGAGTAGCCGATGTCAATCGCCAGCAAAATTGAGTAATTTCCCTTAGGTTTCCCTACATTCATGAGTAGCGGGTGCAATTCAGTTAAAGATGCTCCTGGAGGTGTTGCCCCCACGCCCACCTGTTAACCCAAAATTACGCCTACCTACTTAGATCGCAGATACCCGAAGGAAATGACAGATCAAGTTGCTAAAATCCAAAATTTGATACAGGAAGCAACAATTGCTGGGATTTTGTAATAAATCGATCAGCCCCGGGGGCGATCGGGGCGGTCGAGCCTTAAGGGACGGGTCAATTCCAAGGAAATAGGGGCCGGGCGATCGAACTCCGGCGGGTTCGGGATGCTCTGGCTAAAATAAGGGGATTCTGGCTGGAGAGGTTCCTCCAGCCCAATTCAGGAAAGGACTGAAGCAATGGGCAGCACTCACCGCTGGCGGCAATCTGAACCATGAAACGCCGGAGATTCATGCAACAGGCCGGCATGACCGCCGCCACGGCTGGTCTGCTCTCAGGTAAACCAGCGGCGATCGCTGAAATTGCCCCCGATTCTCCCCTGGAAATTCGAGTTTTAGATGCCAGCGGTCAGCCAGCGGCCACCGGCGACCTGGAATCCCTTTACTTTCTCTCCCTGACAGAAGAACCCCTGCCCCAGGGTGCCCGCCAGATTGTCCCCGGTCGGGTGATTTACCAGAAACCGCCGCCTTTCCCTGTAACGATCGCCGCCCGCCTGCCCGTACCGGAGTTTGGTCAGGTCACCCTCTATGCAGACAACCAGGGCCGGGGTTATAACCCGACTGATTTTCCAATCAATCTGCCCCTGGAATCGGCCCACACCCGACTGCAGCGGGTGCAATCGGCCCTCGATCGCTGGCAGCAAGCCTCTTTTAGCTTCAGCCTGGAGGTGAAACAACCCCTGGCCAAGGCCAGGGCCTACCTGGCCGCCCTGGCTACCACACCGACGGAGGCTGCCCGTCAGCAGCTGGTGTATAAAGCGTTAGCCGCCGGGCTCTGGGCCGGGGAACGGGCCACCCTGGAACGGGCCCAACAACGGATTCAACGGCAGGGGCCGCGCCCAGATTTTTTGTTTGGTTGTAATTGTTTTGGCCATCCCGATACTGGACCTGAGTACGATCGGCGCTTGCGAGAGCTATTTAATTTCGCCACTCTGGGGCTTTACTGGCAGGGATTTGAACCCCAGGCGGGACAACCCAATTTTGCTCGCAGCGATGGCATTGTCGATTGGTTAGAGCGATCGCAGATTACCCCCAAGGGCCATCCCCTGGTCTGGTTTCACCCTGCCGGAATTCCAGATTGGTTGAGAAACCAGCCCTACGAACAGGTCAAGCCCCTGATTCAACAACGGATTCGACAGGTGGTACAGCGCTATGGCGATCGCATCCCGTACTACGACGTAATTAACGAAGCCAACCTGGTGCCCTGGGCCAACGAGCTGAACTATTCCCAGGCGCAATTGCTAGAACTCAGCCAGTTAGCAACCCGCACCGTGGGAGAAAGCCATCCCAGCGTCCGGCGAATCATCAATTTGTTTGGCCTCTGGGCCGAGTATATTCCCCAGGCAGCGGCGGATCTACCCGCCGATCGGCGGCCCCTCAGCCCCTACCAATATCTGCAAAATTGCCTCACCGCCGGAGTCTCCTTTGAAGTGATTGGAATTCAGCTCTATTACCCCAACCAGGATATGTTTGAGATCGATCGCCAGTTAGATCGGTTCAGCCAATTGGGCAAACCCATTCATATTACCGAGTTAGGCGTATCTTCGGCGGCGACGATCGACCCTCAGGCGATCATCCCCCAGCCCCGCGGGTTGTGGCATGCCCCCTGGAGTGAAGCGATTCAGGCAGACTGGATTGAGCAGTTTTATACCCTCTGCTACAGTAAGCCTTACATTCAGGCGGTCAGCTGGTGGGATCTCCACGATCGCGGCCATTTCTGGCCCCATGGTGGCCTCCTGCGGGCCGACCTGACTCCCAAGACGGCGTATTACCGTCTACAGGAACTCCTTGCTCAATTCAGGCAACTCCAGCCATGATTACCACCACCCTCACCCTGGTTGACGGAGTGCGGATCGTTGTTCCCGACTCCCTGGATTTGATTACACCCTACGTGCTGCAGGAGCAACAGGACTGGTTTGAAGACGAAATCAAATTTTTGCGCCACCTGTTACAACCGGGCCAGACCATCATTGACATTGGGGCCAACTATGGAGTTTATACCCTCAGTATGGCTCAAGCCGTTGGGGCCTCAGGCCGGGTGTGGGCCTTTGAACCGGCAACCGGCACCGCCGATCTGCTGGCCCAGGGTATAGCCGCCAATCGGTTTGAGCAGGTTACGCTGGAGCGCAGTGCTGTTTCCAGCAGCCCGGGCAATGCCCAACTCTTTTTGCATGCCAATTCAGAATTTAACTCCCTGGTGCAGGATCAAGCCACCGTGGGAGACAGCGAAACCGTAACCCTGGTGACCCTGGACGATCGGCGAGACGCTTACGGTTGGCAGCAAATTGATTTTTTAAAGATGGATGCCGAAGGAGAAGAACACAACATATTAAAGGGAGGTCAGCAGTTTTTTGCCGAACTGTCCCCCCTGGTGCAGTACGAAGTCAAAGCGGGCACAGACCTGCACCTGGAACTGGTGCAGGCCTTTGCCAACCTGGGCTACAGCTCCTACCGCCTGGTACCCGGGCTGAACCTGCTGATTCCCTTTGACCCCGCCGTTCCACCGGATGGCTACCTGTTGAACCTGTTTTGCTGTAAACCCGATCGGGCAAATCAGCTGGCCGAGCAGGGCTTTTTGCTGCCTAGCAGCGATGGACTGGCCGAACAGGAGTGGCTTGACCAGGTTGGAGAGGTGACCAGCTACCCGGCTTACGATTGGCGCTACACCCTGACCCAATGGCCCTACGGAGCAACCCTGGCCCAACTCTGGGAGGAGACCAGGGCGATCGGTCAGAACCCAGAGGTGGAGGCAGCCCTGGCCTTTTACAGGGTCAGTCAGGATGCATCGTTACCCATAGCAGAGCGGTTTTGGGCCTTGCAGGCCAGTTTCCGTCAGTTCGAGCAGCTCTGCCAGGGTGAGACTGCCTACCTGCGGTGGGCCAGTCTGGCCCGGGTAGCCCGCGACTATGGCCATCGCAGTCTGGCTGTGACGGCCCTATCCCATCTGGTGAATCAAATTCTTCGTCAGCACCTCGATCTGGGAGAACCGTTTCTCGCTCCGGGGCAACGCTTTGATCCGATCGACCCCGTAACGGCCCTGGGAAAATGGCTTTTAGCCGCGGCCTTAGAAGAGTTAGAACGGCTGAGTTTTCTCTCCTCTTTTTACGCCATTAACGAAGATACGTTACAGCGCTTGCAAGCAATTCGTGACCTGGGTTTTGCCAGCCCCGAGATGGAACGTCGCCTCAGCCTGGTGCAACAGTTTCTCTAGGAAGCACCAATTAATTAAAACCAAATTCTTAATTTTTGAAAGCATGACAGACCATGCTTTCAAAAATTAGGTTCCGGGTTTTATTAAATTTACGATCCTACGCAGGACGATCGCTGGATGGTGGTTTGCGATCGGGGCAGCAAGAACCCATCGCTTGCCCAGGGGTAGAGGTTGAGTCAGGCAACAGGCGGTATGGTGCAAGGAGTGCAGCCGATTTCTCTGCTTTCCTATGCCTGAGTCTGCCTCGGCCTTAATTCTCACCCTGGGGCTTGATCCCGTATCTTTTAGCTGTCTTAATCAGTTACGGCAGCAGCACTTTCCAGCAGAAAAAAATCTATTACCGGCTCACATTACCCTGTTCCATACCCTGCCGATCGAGCAGCAACCCAGTATTCAGCAAACCCTGCCCGTCCTCTGTGCCCATCTGCCAGTATTTGAGCTATGGTTCCCGGGGCTGCGCTTCCTGGGGCGGGGGGTGGCCCTTGAGGTTGACTCTCCCCAACTTCTGCAACTGAGACAACGGTTGGCCCAAACCTGGAAGGGGTGGTTGACCCGACAGGATCGGCAGAATTATCGCCCCCATGTGACGATTCAAAATAAAACAACTGCTGAGCAGGCCCGTCAACTCTATAACCACCTGGCTCCTCTGTGGCAACCCTTCAGTGGCTATGGCACCAGTCTATTGCTCTGGTACTACCAGGGAGGTCCCTGGGAATTAGCAGCAGAATTTCCCCTGGGAGATGCAGCCGATCGCCCCTAGAGCCTGACTACCCGACCTTCCGCCTGGCATCCATTTGACCCAGGCCAGAAACCGATGGTTTTTCTCTAACTACTTTTGGGAAACTTAGGATCATCAGCTTTGCCATAGCCATCCTGCTCATTTTTTTGACCAGGATGCAGGGGGCCTACCGTCTCACTACCAGGGTTGCCCCGATGCATCCCCACCGGGTAGAGGCTGTATCTTTTCTCAATTCTGTCACCGAAGGAGTCGATATGGAGGAGTTACCACAGCAAGGAAGACTTGCCCTGAAATGGAAGTTAAAAACCTGGCCAATCTGGTGGAAACTCCGACAAAAGTTAGGTCTAACAGCGATCGCATTGCTGTTCGGATTGTCGATCTTAGGCAGTTGTAGTCAAGAACCACCACCGCCCCTGCGCGTTGCCACCAACCTCTGGCCGGGTTACGAAACCCTCTATCTGGCGCAATACCTGGGCTACTACAACAACACATCGATTCAAATGGTTGACCTGCCCTCGGGAACAGAAGAAGTCCGGGCCTTTCGCAACAACGAGGTAGAAGCCGCTGGCATTTCTCTGGATCAGGCTTTAGTTCTGGCAGAAACCAATCCGGAGGTACGAATTGTCACCATCATGGACTTCTCAGAAGGCGGAGATGTGATTCTGGCAAAGCCGGAAATCCCTAACCTGCAAGGCTTAAAAGGCAAGCGGGTGGGTGTGGAAGCAAATGCCCTGGGGGCCTATGTCATCACCAGAGCCCTGGAGAAAGCAAAGATGTCTACAAAAGACATTCAGATCGTTTCCCTGGGTCTATCAGAACATGAACGGGCTTTCAAAGCGGGGAAGGTGGATGCCGTAGTCACCTTTGGGCCAGCCCGCAATAAGCTGCTGAGCGCAGGGGCCAGACAGGTGTTTGACAGTTCCCAGATTCCTGGGGAAATTGTCGATGTTTTAATTGTGCGAGACAGCGTCATCAAAAACCAACCAGAAGCAGTCAAGACCCTTGTCAGAGGCCGGTTTCAGGCGCTGGAATACCTCAACAACAATCCCCAGGATGCCGCTCGCCAGATTGCCCCCCGCACCGGCATCACTCCCGAGCAATTTTTAGACTCTGTAAAAGGGTTACGCAGTCCAGACTTGCAGCAAAATCAGAAACTATTAGGCAAAACAGACCCCTCCCTGCTACAGACCACCAAACAGCTGATTCAGGTGATGGTAGACAATCAGCTACTGTCAGGGCCGATCGACCCGGCTCCCCTGCTCGATGATCGCATCGTGAATCAGGTGGCGCTTTAAGGGATCGCCTGGGTCGTAAAGGATGCACTCTACCACCCCCTGATGTTCAAGTCTTTTGCCTTGCGTTATGAAGCATTTCCCCTTTCCTTTGCGGTTGACGATTCCAACAATTTTGCTGTTTTTTGGCACCATTCTGGGACTGGCCAATATCCAAAGGGAAACCTCCCAGTCCTTTGAAACCGTAGAAGCCACAGTTACAGGAAGTGCCAAGTTTTCGGGGAGCTTGCTCTCCAGCATGCTGGAATATTTTTACCGCCGGGGAGACACGGAGCAGGCAGAAATTGCCGTCAGCATGATGCGGGGCAATGACAACCTCAGCCTCAGCATGCTGTTTGATGAAAAAAATCGCGTCCTGTTGTCTACCCGCTATGCCCTGCGTAATCACAGCATCGCTGATACCACCGCGATCGACCAGGTAGCTCTATTTGCCCAGGTTCGCAGAACCATGGCAGGGCAGGTAATTGTCTCACCCGGTAAGCGGCGGATCTGGGCCATTTACCCGGTGCGCTTAGAGCCCCTATCGGGGGAACTGCGGCCCTCCAGGGTAGGCATTCTGTGGTTGGAGTATGACATCTCCAAGCCCAAACAACGGGCCTTGCAGCAGTCTCTGCAGCATTCTCTGGAGTTTAGCACCGCCCTCGGCCTGCTCTGCATTGTGGCCTGGTTGTTCTTTGATAAAACCCTGACCCAGCGGGCCGCTCGCCTGGTTCTGGCCAGCAACAGCCTGACCGCAGGAGCCCTGGACCAGCGAGCCGGGTTACAGGGCTCCGATGAGCTGGCTCAGATCGCCGCCGCCTTCAATCAAATGGCCGCGAATATTCAGGCCAACACAGAAGCCCTCCAGGCCAGTGAAGAGCAATCTCGGGAGAACGAAGCCCGGTATCGATCAGTGGTCAACCATGTCCGGGAGGTGATCTTTCAAACCAATACCCTGGGGCTATGGACGTTTCTCAACCCGGCCTGGATCGAGATCACGGGGTTTTCCCTGGAAGAAAGCCTGGGCCGCCATTTTCTGGACTACATCCATCCCGACGATCAACCCCAGAGTGCCGAACTGTTCCAGCAGTTGATGCAACAAGAGGAAAAACAGGGCCATGCAGAAGTCCGGTATTTGACCAAGGCTGGCCAGACCCGGTGGATTGAAGTGTATGTCCGGCCAACCCTGGACGCAGAAGGGCAGATTGTTGGTACCTCTGGTACCCTGAGCGATATCAGTGGCCGTAAACAGGCCGAAGCCGAATTAACCTCCAAAAACCTGGCCCTTGAGTTTGCCAGACAGGAAGCAGAATCGGCCAATCGGGCTAAAAGTGAATTTCTGGCTATGATGAGCCATGAAATTCGGACTCCGATGAATGCGATTATTGGCATGACGGGCCTTTTGTCAGAAACCAGTCTGACAGCCCATCAGTCTGATTTAGTCGAAACGGTACGGGTCAGTGGAGATGCATTGCTGACCATTATCAATGACATTCTGGATTTCTCTAAAATTGAGTCGGGCAAGTTAGAACTGGAGTCCCATCCCTTCAATCTCCGTACCTGCCTGGAAGAAACCTTAGATTTACTCACCCCCAAGGCGATCGAAAAGGGAATTGAGGTTGCCTATCTGATTGACCCCGCCACCCCTGAACTGCTTCTGGGAGATGTCACCCGCCTGCGACAAATTCTGGTGAATCTGGTCAGTAATGCGATTAAGTTTACCCATGTGGGAGAAGTCACCATCCTGGTTACAGCTCGCAAACTCGAACATTTTCCCGGTTTCAGTTGTCCAGAATTACCTCCCTACGCGATTCGCTTTGCCGTTAAGGACACCGGTACGGGGATCGCCTCCGATCGCCTGGATCGGTTGTTTCAACCCTTCAGCCAGGTAGATTCATCGATTAGCCGTACCTACGGTGGTACGGGGTTGGGGCTGGCGATCAGCCAGCGACTGTGTGAATTGATGGGTGGACGGATCTGGATTGACAGTGAACTGGGCCAGGGATCGACCTTCTACTTTGCGATCGTGGCCCAGAAAGCCCGTTTATTAACGTCAGAAGCACCGACCACAACCGAGTTTGCTGGCCGGCAGTTGTTACTGCTCGATAGCAACGCCACCAGTCGTCAGAATCTGGTGTATCAGGCCCAGTCCTGGGGAATTCAGGTGCATACGGTGCAGTCTATTTCCCAGGCCGTTGACTGGCTGCAGGCAGGCCAGTCAGTGGATGCGGTGATGCTCGATTATCGGTTGATGGGAGATCCCTCAACTCTGACTCCAAGCCTGCAAAGCTGGTTAAAAAAGCGGGCCATGCCCCTGATCGTACTGACCAATCGGCATTTAGACCGGGTCATCGGATGGCCTGAAGTATCCCTCACCTATCTGCCCAAACCCATTAAACAGTCCCAGTTTTACCAGGTTTTACAGAGCCTATTTAACCATCAGCCTTCCCCCAACCAACCGACCTCGATCCAGAGCAGTTTAGATGCCACCATGGCAAAACGGCTCCCCCTGAGAATTTTGCTGGCGGAAGACAACACGGTAAACCAGAAACTGGCCCTGATGATTTTAGAGCGTTTAGGCTACCGGGCCGATGTAGCAGGCAACGGCATGGAAGCGATCGCCGCCCTCTGCCGCCAATCCTACGATGTGATTTTAATGGATGTGCAAATGCCAGAAATGGATGGCATCACTGCCACCCGCCAGATTCGGGAACTCTCGATTTGCCGCACCCCACCCCGAATTATTGCCATGACCGCCAATGCCATGCAGGGCGATCGGGAGCAATGTCTGGCCGCAGGCATGGACGATTACATCAGCAAACCGATTCGCCCGGAGGAACTGGTCAAGGCGTTAAGTCAATGTTGCTCCAGCGCTACTATACCGGAACCTTCTCCAGCCAACCGCCCGGCCCCGATCGACCAGAACACCCTGCAATCTCTAAGAGAGATGATGGGAAGGGACGAGATTGAAGGGATGAAGGAGTTACTCGATTGTTATCTCACCGATGCTCCTACCCTGTTGCAGGAGATGAGATCGGCTCTGGCCAGCGAAAACCTGACGCTCCTGAACCGGGCTGCCCACACCCTGAAAGCCAGCAGTGCTTCCCTCGGTGCCCTCACCCTGGCGACCCTCTGCCATGACGTAGAGATAGCCTGTGAAGCTGGCCTGCTGCGGGATGGTTCGGACAAAATGCACAGGATGGAAGCAGAATATAGCCAGGTGGAAGCCGCCCTGCGCCAGGAAATACAACGACTGGTGGAAGGTTAAGCCGCCCTAAGCCTCGTCGGCGAACTCTCTATCGACAAACATCGCTTGCGAATCTGAATGCTGACCTGTTTTGAGCCGGGGTAACAACACACTCACCGTTGTTCCCATCCCCACCTCACTGGCGATCGTAATCGAACCCTGGTGGGCCTCTACCGCCCGCTTCACAATGGCCAGACCCAGACCCGTGCCGGAGATATTGCCAACATTACTGGCCCGATGGAAGGACTCAAACAGCTTTTTCTGATCGGCCGCCGGAATTCCAATGCCCTGATCCCTGATCTGAAGCACGATTTGCTGTTCTTGCAGCATCAGTTCAAAGGTAATGGGGGTGTTAGCGGGAGAATATTTGATTGCATTACCCAGTAAGTTGACAATGATATGACGCAGTAGTTTTTCGTCAATGTAAACATCATCTCTATCACCATTACTGGCAAATTGAATCTGATTGCTCTGGTGGTTGCCAATTTGAACTTCTTCTACCAGATCAGTGCAAAACTCGACCAGATTCAACAGGGTTGGTTGAAATTCTAATTTCCCAGCTTCTGCTTTGCCCACAATCAAAACATCATTGAGTAACCCATTCATGTGTTTCACGGCTACCTGCATGCGGCGCAGACAGTTAGCAATTTTGTCTTCCGTCCAGCGGCTGTGGTAACGCTCCAGGGATTCGGCAGAAACCAGAATAGTCGTCAGTGGGGTGCGAAACTCGTGGGAGGCCATCGTAATAAAGCGGGTCTTTAACTCATTCAGCTCTTTCTCTTTAGTCAGAGCCTTACGAATATTGAGTTCGACCTGTTTGCGATCGCTGATGTCGCGAGTGATGCCCCGATAGCCCTGCAAATTGCCACTGGCATCCAGCATGGGCACCCCGCTAATTTCCAGCACGATGGGCTGACCCGTCTTCCGCAAAATCGTGGTTTCCAACTGACTGAAGGCTTCCTGGCAGGCGATAAAATGGCCCACTACGGTGGTAAATCGGATGGCTTCATCCGCTGGCATCAGTTCCACAATCCGGCGGGACAAAATTTCATTGGGGCTGTAGCCAGTAATTTCTTCAACCCGGGGATTGACATAGGTAAAGGTGAGGCATTGATCGACTTCCCAGACCCAGTCATTCGTCTGTTCCACCAGGTTACGAAACTTGACTTCACTCTCCTGCAGGGATGCTTCGATCTGCTTGCGATCGCTGATGTCAATTCCGATTAAAACCGCCGCCTGATCCTGGTCGTATTTTTGAGCCGCCATCAGGTAACTGCGGGGGGTTCCTTCCAGGCCAAAGGTCACTTCCTGGGAAGTCGTCGTGGCAGAACTGGCAAAAAATCCTTGAACAAACTGTTCAAATACCGTGTTGTGGTTGAGAAACCCCAGGGGTTGACCAATAAAGTTTTCGGCAGGCAGATTAAAACTGGCGGCAATATGGCGATTGACACCGAGATAGCGCAGGTCGGCACTGACCCAGGAAACCAACCCGGGCACCGCGTCTAACACCGCCTGGAGCTGGTCTTTAGCCTGCTGCAGGGCCAGTTCTACCCGGTTGCGTTCACCAATTTCAATCAACAGTTGATCCGTCACCTGTCGCCAGGAAGCGGTGCGGGCTTCTACCTGCCGCTCCAGTTCTTCGTTCATCTCTTCCTGCCGGATCGTGGCTGCTTTCTGTTCGGTGATATCCCGGGCAATGGCATAAAACAGCCCTTTACCAGAGTCATCCGGGGCAGCGGTCCAGGCCAGCCACTTGTAAGAGCCATCCTGACAGCGGTAGCGATTCTCGAAGTAGCCGGTTAGCTCTCCGGCGGCCAGTCTTGCCAGCTCTGCCTGGGTACCGGCCCGATCGTCGGGGTAGACAAAACTCAAAAAAGACTGATCGACCAGATCGGTGGGTGTATAGCCCAGGTGTTGCGTGAAGGCCGGGTTCAGGCGCTTGAAGTAACCCTCCAGGTTGACCACACAGATCATATCCGGACAGAGGGTGAAAATTTGGGCCAGTTCCGCCTCTACCCGCCGGCGTTCGGCCAGTTCGGTCTGTACCTGCTGGTGCAAATTAGCCTGCTGAATCGCAATTCCAACCTGCTGCACCAGTTGTTCTAAAAGACTGACTTCCCAGTTGTGCCAGCGGCGGGGTTGGCTGCAGTGGTGAGCCACCAGCAGCCCCCAGAGATGGTTCCCGGAGAGAATCGGAACAATCAAGCTGGCTCGCACTTGAAATCTTGCCAGCATCTCAATGTGGCACTCACTCAGTCCCGCCTGGTATACATCATCTAACGCCTGGATGCGGCCACTGCGGTAGGCTTCAACCCAGTCCTGCTCAAACACCGCATCCTGAATCCACTCTCCCTGCATGGGAGTCAGTCCCGGTTTCACGGCCTCTACCACAACGGCCCCGCCCCCAGTCGGTTCTAGCTGATAAATAATCGTGCGATCGGTCTGCAGCAGTTGTTGCACCTCGGAAACGGTGGTAAACAGAATTTCCTGGAGATTCAGGGATTGGTGAATTCGCAGGGTCGTACTGGCTAACAATCGATCGCATTTGGCCTGTTCTTCCAGCTTTTCAGTTCTGGCCCGTACCAGGCGCTCTAACTCAGAATTCCGATTCTGCAGGATGTCAACTTTTTCGACTTCCAGTTGCTTCAGGGATTGCCGCAGGGAACGAGCCGCTTTGTAGATGGCGGCAGGGGCGAGGGCCTGCAAAACAGCAGCCTGGGTCAACAGACCGAGCAATTTCCCCGCCGGGTCGGTGACCACCAGGGCGGTTTCCTCCTGCTGTTGCATCTGTTCGTAGGCCAACCAGAGGGAATCACTGGGGCTGAGACAGAACAGCGGAATCCGCATTAACGATCGGGCCGGAAGGTGCTGCAGATCGAGACGACGGGCCAGCGATCGCAGCAGGCTGGGAATGGTGACTATACCGATCGGAGTTAACTCCTGGGGAGCCAGGTTATCTACAATGACCACCCAATTCATCTGATGTTCTGCCATCAGCTGGCTAATCTGCAAAGCAGAAGCCGTTCCCAGAGCATAGGGAATCTGAGTGGTCATTTTATCGGCAACCCGATGCAGTTTCAGCAGGTTAGCAGGCTGGAGAGCTTGCTGCACCGTAGTTGGTGTGACAATGCCTAAAGGAGATTGCTGGGCATCGACAATAATCAGGTGGTGTGCCGGTTGCTGATAAAGACGGGATAACGTGCTGAGGGGATCTCCCAAATCTGTTTCGGCGACCACCGTAGTCGGTTGACTGGGAATATCGGCAACACAGGCCTGATCCAGCCGGTTGCCAGCAGCCACAAAACTGATGATCTCCCGGGTTGAAAAGATTCCCACTGGCATTTCAGCCTCAACCATTACCACATAGGTTTCCAGGGTTGACTGGCTGTTGATCAACAAGTCGATCACCTGCATCAGGGGCATATCCCTGGCCACCAGCAGTGGTTTAGCATCTATCATCTGCTGCTTTTGCAAACCTGACTGAGAGTTATGGGGGGCAGGTGTCATACTCGTTTGCGATCTTATTGACAGACTATTAGAGATTTAATTTAAGTATCAAAACTATTTTGATAAATTTCTATTGTTTCTGATTCCTGAACCATCAATCATTCCATAGAAGCTAAAAAGTATTTAGAAGTCTAAGGAGGACAAATCAATTAAGACCCAATTTTTAATTTTTGCAAGCGCAGCGGAGCCAAACGTTCAAAAATCCAGTTTTGAGGTTTATTAAATTCATGATCCTAAGGGTGGCCAATCCCCTGATCCGAGGTCAGTTCAGCCAGGGGGCCTAGCTAAGAATGGGCATTCCAACCGCCTCAGTAACCCACCTTAACGAAACTTTAAAATTCTTCCCCGACCCGGAGTTAACTTCCAGGCCGGGGTCTTAATCGCCCCAGGGCAAGCCGATCCCTGTTCCAGGTTTCGTTGCCCCAGCTCGATCGCCGGGCTGTTTAAACCCCAGCAAAATTAGCCGGGTCCTGATCTCGCCGATGTTTCACGGGAATCTCTGGCCCCTGGTTATTTCCAACCAGCGCAGCGGTCTTTTCCAGAGCTTCCCGCAACCGTTTAGCGGCATAGATAGACATATCCCTCGGTACACTGATGCGATCGCGTAAATAGCGCAGGGCAGCATCGGTTCCGGCAGGCGGGATACAGTCTGACCCAGTCATCATGGCAGTCAGGGCACAGCGCAGAGCTTCATCAAATACCTGGTCATCGGCGGGGTTGACTCGAATAATGTTAGCCCGGTGTTTAATCACCCGATGCAGGGCTTCCTGGCGGGAATTTGGGGGTTCGGGATAGGTGACATCGGGCAAGCCAAACCAGGATCCCTGGTCTACCCGTTGCTGATTCACAGCAGTTTGGGGTTCTTTATTTTCCCAGCAACCACCCATCTGGGGAGGTAAATCATGGGCATGGGTATGGAAATCACTCTGGGTTCCCCGGTAGGTCGATCGACTTTCCATGCCGTCAAACCAGGCCGCCAGATGGGAGTTTGCTTCCCGCAGGGAGTAGCCTTTGTAGTAATACAGACTGGCATTCATCCGTTCCACGTAGGGAGTGAAAATCACATCGGCGGTGCCAAACTCTTCCAGAAAATAGGGGCCGGGGGTACTGGCCAGGGCTACCTCGACTTTGTTCACCACCTCTATAAATTGCGATCGCTGGTGCTGTTCCTGCTGGGGCAGCATCGTAGGATAGCAGAGCCAGCTACACCAGGCCCGAAATAACAGCCGTTCCAAACGGCGCAACGGAAGTACGGCTGGGCTTTCCATGCCCTGGCCCAGGGGGCCAAAGGCCTGCTCCAGAGCCAGCAGGATATCATCACTTTCGGTAATCAGATGGCCATCCAGTTCCAGGGCAGGCAACATACCAGAGGGTACCTTGCGTTTGTACCAGCGTTCTTTCTCGCCGTAGCAAAACATGGTCACCTTTTCGATCCGGTAGGGGATCTGCTTCTCTTCCAGCCAGAGCCAGACCTTCTGGCAGTAGGGACACCAGGCATGGTAATCACGATACAGGGTCACCCGCACCGCAGACTCACTCTGGCCAAACAACCGTAACCGGGCCTGAGCATTGGTTGGCCCCTGCACAGGATCCATCTGAAAGTCGGTCAGGGCAGCGAGTTCTGTCCAGTTTAGGGGAGCAATAGTCATAGATTTTTGCCATCATGGCGTAGAAAGAGGCAGGGCCGGGCGGCGGAGGCCAGGGCCCCATCCTATAAAGTTCTTAACATATTTAAGGACTATTTTAGCCAGACCTGACCCACGGCGGGCCGCAAAGCTCGCATCCGCTTTAGCCCAATAGTGCCACCAGTTGCAGTAGTTTTTCCCCTGCCTGGTGGATGGTTCGCAGAGCTGTGAGTTGCTCCGGGTCGATCGCCGGGTACTGGCTGAGACGATCGCTGTAATCGAGGATAGTAGCAATGGCCTCAGACATATCTTGCTGGATCTGGTCGGTTGGCTGGCTGGTAGGGAGTTCCGCAGCGGGAGTCAGGAGTTGGTTTAATTGTTGCTGCTGTTCTGCAACTTGCCTCTTCAAGACCTGGATGGTTAGTTGGGTGTTGACCCGTGCCAGCACCTCTTCCATTTGGAATGGCTTGGTGATGTAGTCTGCGCCCCCGGCCTGAAAAGCTCTCACCTTATCTTCAGTTTCATCCAGGGCACTCAGGAAAATGATGGGAATATCCCGCAGTTGGGGATCGGCCTTTAGTTGACGGCAGACTTCATAGCCGTCCATTTCGGGCATGCGTATATCCAGCAAGATCAGATCCGGTGGCATGGCCTTGGCCCCGATCAGGGCCATTGAGCCGTTCTTGACGGCACGGGTTCGGTAGCCATAACTCGAGAGGTTACTGGATAACAGCCGTAAATTATCAGCGAGATCATCCACGATCAGAATGTCACCTCGCTGCTCAGAAGAGTTGCTCTGCATCAGTAGACCAACCGGAGTAAACGAATCGCAACTTTCAGCACGAAAATCATCAAATTTCCACAAAGGTCTATAGGATAGACTTTGAATGTATGAAAATTATAATCTCTCCAGAATTAATAAAGTTGTATTGACTCGCTCTAGCTCGAATCAGGCCTAACCGCTGAATCAAGTAATCTACCAAATTGTGAAGCTTCTATCTATGGCAGCGGCAGAGTGACCGTAAATAGGGAGCCCTCTCCAGGTTCGCTTTTGACCGCAATGCTGCCTCCTTGAGCTTCTACGATTCGTTTGGTAATCGCCAGCCCCAGACCGGTACCACTTTCCTTAGGCGAAGAATTGGTTGTATAGAATTGTTCAAAAATTCGGGGCAAATCCTTAGAAGAAATACCCTTCCCATGATCTTGAATCTGAATCACCAAAGATTGTTTGTTTTGATAGCCAAAAATTACAATTTCAGAATCAGGGTGAGAATGTTTAATTGCATTGTCCAACAGATTCAAAAGAGCCTGGGTCAGCCGTTCTGAGTCTCCTACAAATCTGAGATCGGCAACATCCAGCCGAATTTTTAACCGTTTAGCCTGCATTCGCAGTTCCATCGCCCGGACAGCACGGCTGATCAGGCTTTTGAGAGAAATCATTTGCCGCTCTAACTGAACGACACCTGCTTCCAGACGACCCAGGTCTAGCAGATCGTGAATCAGGACAGACAATCGTTTGGTTTCATCTTTAATGGTCTGGAAGAACCGATCGCGCAGGGCTACTTCATCAACCGCCCCTCCTTCTAGGGCCTCTACCGTCACCTGGACGTTACTGACCGGAGTCCGCAATTCATGGGAAACCTTAGCCAGAAAGGCTCTGCGCTCTTCATCTAAGGAAGCCAGACGCTCACTCATACGGTTGAGTTCGCTCGCCAGCTGGTCTAACTCATTGCTCTGAGAAATGGCCAGGCGTTCGCCAAAATGCCCCCGACCCACCTGCATGGCAAAGCTCCGCATTCGCTCGATCGGTTGAGACAAACTGCGGGCAAACCGATCGCTGATCAGGGTGAAAAGTAAAATGGTCAGACCCAGCCCTCCCAGAATCGTCCAGATCACCTGGACAAACTGGCGCTGGAATTGCTCCAGGGTCATAGACAAGCGCAACACCCCCAGGAGCTGGTTGTTCCGAATGATGGGTCTGGCAATATAAAGGCGATCGTCGTTGGAAATCACGCCCTTGGCTCTACCCTCAGCAAGTTGCCCCTGCAAGGCTTCTTGCATACCGGGCACCTCCCGCCAGCCGCTCACCTGCCGGTCAAATTGTAAAGCAGAGGAAGCCAGCAGGGAACCCTGGGGATCGAAAACGCGCAGGGTGACAGTTTCGGGCTTACCATACCGTTGGGCAAGGATTTGCACCCTCTGGACATCTCGTTTTTCTAAGGAGTCTGCAACACTTTCACTCAAAGCAGAGGCCCAGTCTTGCAAGTCGGCCTGGCGGGCTCGCATGAAGTAAGCATAGAACGACCAGAGAACATAGCCTGACAGGAGGGAAGTTCCCAGGGTAACGAGCAGCAGGTAGGTGACTAATAATTTGGCATAGATGGAGTTCCATTGAATACCGGGTAACCGATGCATAATCAGGCTGCATCCCCACCATGGCGACGCAGAGCAGCTTTCATCCGAGCCAGCAATTCACGGCTATTAAAGGGTTTAGTCACATAGTCATCGGCCCCTGCTTCCAGGCCGCGAATTTTGTCAATATCCTGATCTTTAGCAGTCAGCATCAGGATCGGAACATTGGAAAAAGCCCTGATTCGCCAGCAAACTTCCATGCCATCTACTTCCGGCAACATCAGGTCGAGCAGAACAATATCGGGTACCTGTTTATGAAATTGTTTGATGGCACTATGTCCATCAACGGCTGTAGTGACCTGATAGCCTTCTTTTTGCAAGGTATAGGTAAGACTTTCCCGCAGTGGGGCTTCGTCATCTACCAGTAAAACACGAGACATTTTGGGATCAAGCAAAAACTTCCGTTACGAATCTCCCAAACAAAGCAGGCTGCGTCATCTTTCTCTCGGCCGATTTAACCTCTAATTCCTGGCAACCCGCAGTGGAGTCAAACGGAGGCGGGAGAGCAGCTTGAATTTATTAAAGAGAAATTAAGGATGGATTAAGCACAGAAGATCTCCCTTACTGTGGCTCAAGCAACCCGATCCGCAGGAACAGGGTGCCAATTCATGGAGGAAGAGTGTGTGCTTCTGATCTGCCTGTTTTTAGCGACAGTATTTCTGGCTTATTCAAATGGAGCAAATGATAACTTTAAGGGAGTAGCAACTTTATTTGGTAGTAAAACCGCAAATTATCGCATAGCCATTGCCTGGGCTACAGCAGCAACCTTTGCCGGCTCAGTGGCTTCGGCCTTTCTGGCTACTACTCTGGTGAAAAATTTTTCGGGCAAGGGGTTAGTTCCTGACGCGATCGCCAATGCCCCCGAATTTCGTCTGGCGGTAGCTCTGGCCGCCGGAGTCACCGTAATTTTGGCAACACTTACGGGGTTTCCAATCTCAACCACCCACGGCCTGACAGGGGCTCTGCTGGGAGCGGGTTTGGTGGCCCCTGGTATAGAGGTCAATTTTGCCGGATTGCAGAAGTCCTTCGTGCTACCATTGCTGCTCAGTCCACTGCTGGCTATGGTTCTGGGAGCACTGGTTTATGGATCGGCCCGTTATCTGCGGGTTGTCCTGGGCATCAACAAAGAATGGTGTGTCTGTGTAGGACAGACTCAACGGGTGTGGCCTGTTGCCCAACCAACCGCCACCCACGCCCTGCAGGTAATGCTGGTACCAGACCTGACGATCGACCAGGTGGAACATTGTAACCAGCGCTATACCGGCAGGTTTTTAGGAATCAGAAGTCAACCTCTGGTTGATACCTGCCATTTTTTGAGTGCCGGGGTAGTGAGCTTTGCCAGAGGCTTGAACGATACTCCCAAAATTGTTTCGCTACTTTTGATCATTCAGGCTTTTTCCATGCAGGGTGGCGCGATCGCGGTGGCCCTGGCGATGGCGATCGGGGGTCTGCTGAATGCCCGCAGGGTGGCAGAAACCATGAGTCAAAAGATTACTGAAATGAATCCCGGTCAGGGGTTTTCTGCCAATCTAGTCACCGGCCTGCTGGTGATTATAGCCAGTGGCTTTGGTTTGCCTGTTTCAACCACCCATGTCTCAGTTGGCTCTATCTTTGGGGTCGGTTTAATTTCTCGGAAAGCCAATACCCAGGTGTTCTCCCAGATTTTACTCTCCTGGGCATTGACTCTCCCGATCGCGGCTACTTTAAGTGCCCTGTTCTATGGGTTCCTGCAACGGTGACAACAAGAGGTTACTGAGACTAGCGAATTCTCACAAACCCGGCCTGTTGAATTAATTCCTGGCCCTGGTTAGTCAGCAATAGATTGGCGTAGGCTTCCCCCGCCCGCTCTTCAACCCGGCCGTCCTGTTTAACAATGACAAATAAACTGCGGGTCAGCGGGTAGGTTCCCTGGTGAAACGCCTGGAAATTTAACTGATTTCGTTGATTGGGGCATTGGGACAGGGGAACAAAGGGTTCCTGGTAGGGTGGCACTAATTGAGCTGCGGTTCTGCCGATCGGGATGGATTTGACCGTACATTGAGGTACCAGTTCGGGGGCAGAGGCGTAGAAAATCCCGCCGGGGGAACTGGCCAGCAGGCGAATCGCCTGGGTGGTCGTGGGAATGGGTCGGACATTCGCCCCATAGGGCTCCTCTCCCAACACCTTCTCTTCAAACGGGCTACCCGCCGTGCTGGGGTGGGAGTAGGGGATAATCGGCAAATTGGGGCCACCAACCTGCTGCCAGTTACGGATTTTACCGGTATAGATAGCTTTGAGCTGGGCCAGGGTGAGGCCAGGAATATTCAGGCTGGGGTGTACTGCGATCGCGATTCCATCAATGGCGATCGGAATTTGCTGCAAGCGAAACCCCCGTTGTTGGGCCTGGTTGTATTCCTGGTCGCGAATCGGCCGGGAGGACTGGGCAAAGGCCAGTTCGCCATTTAGCAGCATGCGAATTCCTTCGCCGGAACTGGGAGGTTTACTGCCCGGATCGAGGTAACGTAGGCGAAACTCTGGCCTTGCTCCCTGGATGGCACTATCTACCCGCAGACGAATGGGGGCCCAGACCGTACTGCCACCATAGTTAAACAGACCGGAGGGCAGGTCAGATACTTCAGTAAAGGCTCCCTTGCCCGGCCCCGGTTGATTGGCAGAGTTGTTGCCAGAGGATAACCCAAGTTGCGGCAGGGGTAGCCCGGAATGGCGGGTAAACCACCAGGCCCCGCCACCCACCAGAGCAGCGGTGGTTAAAAAAGCAAGGAGCAGGGTGGTTGTTTCGTTCTTTTGAGACATTTTGCAACGATCGCCGACCGGAGCAGTATGACCGATCACAGGAGATGATTATCTCGATCGTAATGGTATCCGGCTTATCTGTCAGGAGCGATCGAAAATCTGTTACCCACTCCCTTCAGGGTTGGGCCGGGGGCGGTGAAACCATTGCAACGTTAGCGGCCAGAGACGGCCTGGCCGGGGCTGGTCTACGATCCTGCAACAGATGGAGAGACAGGAGCAGTTCTGCCAGCACCCGCTGGAAGGCATAGTACCAGCCGGCCCGACCATCTAAAATACCGCGATGCAAAATCAGGCAGTAGAACAGAATAATCAAGGGAGCCAAAATTTTGTACTGCCGCAGGCGATCGCCCAGGCTTAACTGGTGAGTCGGAGTAGAACGGAGTTTTTCAGCTTCCAAAATGGCATAGCGGTTTTGGGCCCAGAGCCAGCGATCGAGGGACTTGCGATCGTCGTGGTAAATCCAGGCCGTCAGGTTTTCGGTAAGGCCCTGAACCTGCAAGAGTTGGGTATGGCCGTCATTGACGTAGCTGGCCTGGTGACGGCGAAACAGTACGGCCCGGGGCGGTAGCAGGGTGGCCCGCAGGGGCCGACCAAACACACAGTACTTGAAGGGAGCGTAGTAGGCATTGACCTGAGAATGGGCCGGGAGCTGGGCGATCTCCGCAATCAGCTCGTCACTTAAACAATAGTCGGCATCGAGGGAAAGTATCCATTCCGTTTGCACCTGCTGTAGGCCATAGTTCCACTGGTTACCGTGGTTGTCAAACGATCGCGGCAGCACTTCCACCTGGGGATAGCGGCTCAAAATCTCCAGGGTTTCATCCTGACTGCCACTATCGACCACAACAATCCGATCGGCCCAGGTCAACTGCTGCAGGGTGCGATCGATATTGGGTGCTTCGTTATAGGTCAAAATAACCGGGGTAATCGAGTTAAGCATAGAAGGGAAACGCTTATAGGACAGAGTCATAGTGTTGAATCAAATCGGCGGCAACCCGGGGCCAGCTGTAGGTTTCCTGGACAATTTTTTGGGCCCGGTGGCCCATGGTCTTGAGCTGGTCTGCACTGGCAAAAAACTGTTGCAGCGCAGCGCTGATAGCCGACGGTTCCAGGGGGGCCACCCAACCCAGGGAAGCCTGAGCAACCTGGGGGGCCAGGGCAACCCCGGGGGTGACCAGAACTGGTAACCCACTGGCCAGTGCTTCCAGAACTGAGATACCAAAATTTTCAGAGTGGGAAGTCAGGGCAAACAGGTCTGCTCCCTGGAGCAACAAATTTTTCACCTCGCCGGTGACAAATCCCACCCGGCGCGTCCGGGGCATCAGGCCAGTGGTCTGGAGTAACTGCTGCACCTCTAGCTCATAGTCGGCGCTGGCATTGCCGGCCAGAACCAGGGTAAACCGATGATCTTGCAGGCTACCCAGGGCGGGAATCAGGTAATCTAACCCTTTTTTGGGATGGAGCCGGGAGAGAAACAAAATGATCGGTTCATCGGGAGGAAGCTGGAGGTAGCTTCGCAGGCGGTTTCTGGCCTCGGGTAGGGGAAGCGGCAGGGCCAGCCCATGGGGCAGCACAAAACTCGATCGGCCCAGGTGCAGGGAGGCAGCTTCCTGCTGTTCCTGGTCAGAGGTAAAGTGCAGCAAGCGGGCCTGGTGCAAATTGGCCCGTTCAATCAGGCTCAGGTACAGTTGTTTTTTCCGCTGGCCCTGGCGCAACGACCAGTGGCAGAGTTGGCCCAGGGGCCGCACGATATAAGGAACCTGACGCAGGCGGGCGATCGCCATGGCAACGGTAGAAGCCCAGGAAAAAATCGCATGGATATGCACCAGGTCATACTCTTGAACATGCTGCCATAACCAGGTTGCCAGGGCGGGGGAGCAGGCAAACTCCCGCACTGCCGGAATCGCCGGGGAAAAGCGGGGAAAAAAGCGGATCGGAACGGGAGTCTCGGCAGGGTAGGCCAGCCATTGATGGCAGGGAACCTGCAGCACCCCCTCTCCGTGGTCATTGGTGGTGACAATTTCTGCCTCGATTGCCTGAAGGCGCAAGGCTTTTACCATCTGGACAACGGCTTCACTGGGGCCTCCCCGCAGGGGGGAGACGGAGGGAATCACATGCAGGACTTTCATAGGAAGTTTAGAAGCGAGGCCAGGTAGGAGTCAGGGGGGAAGCGGAAAATTCGGGGGTCGGGGCGGCAAATGTTGTCGGATCTAAGCGGGAGGAGAGCAGTTGCCCCAGGGTTTTGCGAAAGGGCTCATTGCCAAACTGGTCGATCGCCGCCTGCCGCAGTTGCTCTGGCTGGTACATCAGGGCATTGGGATAACGGCCCTGCAAGATCTGGATCAGGGTCTGGGCGATTTGATCGGTATCATCTGGATTGACCAGAGCCCCAAACCGCCCCTGGCCCAGGGGATCCACCGAACCATCCTGGTTGCTGCCAAGGACGGGTTTACCCGCCGCCATGGCTTCTAAAAACACAATGCCAAAGCCTTCCAGCTTACTGGGCATGGCAAATACATCACACAGGTTGTAGTAGTCTGCCAGCTCTTTGTCGGGAACAAACCCGGCCAGAGTGACGCAGTCTTGCAGCTGATTGGCAGCGATCAATTGTTCCAGACGGGGTCGATCGTCTCCCTTGCCGACAATCAGGTAATGCACTCTGGGAATCGCCTGCCGGATCTGGGGCAAAGCAGCCAGCACCCGATCGTAGGGATGGTAGGTCTCTCCCGCCGCCAGCCGATTCACGGTTAAAATCACCGGTTGCTCTGGGGTTAGCTGATACCGCTGCAGCAGATGGGCCGGTTTGGCGGCGATCTGAAACCGGCGGGCATCAAAGGTGTTGGGCAAAATAGAAACCCGAGCGGGGTCAAGCGGTTGCTCCTGCAGTAGCCGATCGCGGGTGTAGCTACTCACGGCCAGAATTCGATCGGCCCCGGCCAGAGCCCGGCGCAACTCTGGCCGCTGAACATCCCAGGCTTCTAAACCATGGGCAACGGCCCAGTAGGGAATACCGGCTATCTGTTTGAGCCAGTAGGCCGCGATCGTAAAGTGCAGGTGCGTACTGACTACCAGACTGGGACGCTGGCTCAGGCCTGCCGCCAGAACCTTAGCGGCAAAGGCAGAAGCCCGCAGGCGAGCGGGAACATGGCCCGTGAAATGATACTGGGCATGGGAAACCCGGGAACCCTCCCAGCCTCGATCATGCATGAGAAATATCTCGGTTTGCAGTTCGGGGGCCAGTTGCTTGATCGCCTGCAACAGGAACCCGGAGTAGGTTTGAATACCGCCCTTGAAGTCAAACAGACCGGGCATCCAGAGGTGAAGGGAAGCAGTTTGCATGGATAGAAAGATAAAAAATGAAGGGATTAGCGAGAGCGTACCAGCGCTGGAAAGCGAGCCTGCCAGAGGGGAAAGCTGGTCAAAATCAGCAGGCCCGAAGAAAGAACGAGGGCGATCGGGCCGTAGGGCAGCGCCGCCACTACCAGGACCCAGGAGCCAAACCAGGCCGAAAGACTCCAGACCAATCGCACAGCAGCCCGGACGGAAAAATGAGCCTGTAACAGTTTGTGGTGGAGATGGCGCTGGTCCGGGAAAAAGGGAGATTTTCTGTCCCACAGGCGACTGAGGATCACCCGGGTCATGTCTGCGATCGGCACCGCCAGTACCCAGAAGGGCAGCGCTGCCGACCCCTGCAGGGGAATCTGCATCAGACCCACCGCTGCGATCGCCGCCAGGGTAAAGCCCAGGAAGTAGGAACCCCCATCTCCCATAAAAATCCGGGCCGGGTTCACGTTGTAGCGCAAAAACCCAACCAGGGAACCGGCCAGAGCCAGAGCCACCAGAGCCAGGGGAGGATTTTGCCAGCAGATCAACCCAAACACCAGAGCGGCGATGGCACTGACTCCTGCGGCCAGTCCGTCCAGGCCATCCATCCAATTGATCGCGTTGGCCACCCCGGCCAGCCAGAAAAAGGTGATTGGTAAACTCAAAAGCCCCGTGGATACAGCCCCCACAAACGGTACAGGCAATACATCCACTCGAACTCCACACACCCAACTAACACAGACAACTAAACCCTGTAAAAACAAACGAATAAATGGAGAAAAGTGAAATATGTCATCCAGTAAGCCAATCAGAAAAAAACCAGTACCGCCCAGCAAAATCCCTGCGAGTTGTAAACCTGAATAAGCCGGGATATCTGGCAGAAATCCTGACAGACATCCCAGCAACACCGCTGCCATCGCTCCAGCAAAAATCGCAATTCCACCAACCCGGACAATCGGTTTCTGGTGAACTTTGCGTTTTCCGGGTTGGTCAACCCAGCCCCACTTCAAACCCAACGTTTGAACTACAGGAGTTAGCCCAAGGGTGGCCGCAGCAGCGATGACTGGAACGATCGGCAAGAGCATGGAGAACCTCTTCATAAGACTCGAACGATGTCTCCACTATCCAACCCGGATGTTTGTCATCGTGTTTGTCTAGATGTTTGAGGCAGGTATATGTTTTACGCCAACAGTTTAGAATCCTGGCATTCAAGGGGGAGTGGGGGCTTCGCCTCCAGCCAGGGGTTCCACCCCTGCACCCCGTTCTACCCTTTTTAATCCTGCATATATGTTTTGCAGTGTATTCAATCACAGACCATTGCCATCGCATGGCCCAATCCCTGAGTCATTCTGGCGTAATTGTAGTGACTGATCATGCGGCGGCTTTCCTGGCCCCAGGCGACAAGCCGATCGGGTTCGGCCAGGGCAATCTGCAGGGAGGCTTGCAGAGCCAGCACACTGCCAGCCGGAAACACCAGCCCATTCTCATGGGGGTTGACCAGATCGGCGGCACAACCAACATGGTCACTCACCAGAACAGGCTTAGATAGACACATGGCTTCATTAATCGCCAGGCCCCAGGTTTCTCCAGGGCCATAGCTGGGGAGTACCACCAGATCGGCAAGGGCATAGGTACGGGGCATCTGGCTCTGGTTCTGGAACGGAGCGAAGTAAATCTGGTCATGGGTTGCGGCCCGGGTACGCAATTCTGCCTCCAGTTCGCCATTGCCAACAAACAACAGAGAAGTATGGGCCAGATTCGCTGCCAGAAACGCCTGTAACAGATCGAGGGGCCGCTTTTTGGGAATCAGCTTACCGGCAAACAGCACGACCCGATGGTGGGCCGGAATTCCCAGTTCTCGTTTCCAGCCGATCGCCTCCTGGTGAGCGTTATCGGCCTGCCGCACAAACCGATCGTTGTCGATCGCGTGGGGCGAAAAAAACAACTGGTGATCGGCAACTCCATGGGCCCGAAAATACTGATAATTTGCCTTACCCACGTACAAACAGGCGGCAAACCGTTGAAACACCTGAGCAATCCACTGTTGTTTCAGCCAGGATTTCAGGCCCCGCCCCGGTAGGAGACGGTGGGAATCGCCCCGAAATAGAACGGGGGTTTTGCGCCAGTGCCAGAGGAAGTGATAAAGACTGGCATAGTTGTAGTTCATTAACAGCACCACATCGGGCTGGTACTGATCCACCTGCTGCATCAGAGTAGGATTGTGTAACCCCCAAAAGTGGTGGGTGCCAGGGCGATCGCTGCAATTGGCCACAAACTCATACTCATACCCACCCAGCAGGGGAATATCCCATTCAATTACCCGTTGAAACCCCGGATCTACCTGTTGTTTCACCCCAAAATCCCACAGGTAAAATACCCGAAACTCGAGGTCAGTCTGGTCGGCCAGGTAACGAAACCAGGGAGCATAGTACTGAATCGGGTGAGAGGTAATAATGGCCAGTTTCTTCATGGACGGGAGGGGAGTAGTTTTTCAGAGGGGGGACGCTGCAATTTCATAAAGATCATGCGAATCCCGAAAATTGGAACGGAAGACTGAAACAGGGTGGCGGCATAAACTCCCGCCGTCCATTCCGTGGAAGCCAGAGCCAGACTCAATACAAGCACACAGAACATAGTGCGGGCCGAAAAGGCCGGAGTGCCGATCGCCAACCGGGTGACCAGGCCGTAAAATGCCCCCAGGACTGCCCCAACTCCGGCACAGCCAATCAGGCCGAAGTTGGCGTAGGCTTCTGGAAGCAGCCCCCAGGCGATCGTCGTCTTTAAGGTGTCCTGATAGGTCTGACGACGGATGTGAATATTTAGCATGTGGGTGCCCTCATGGCTGCGGAGCTTGTTGGGCATCAGGGCTCTGGGTACAAACAGGAGGGGAATGATCGCGTAGGTGGAGCCTCCCACATAGGTGTACTGGGCCGGGATCTTTTCCTGAGCCATCATCAGCATGTGAATCACGCTGGAGCGTTCTACAAAGGATTCTTTTTTCTCTTTCTTCTCGTAGCGTTTGGGTTTGGGATTGATGTTTGCCATGGCGTAACCAGACCACTCCTGAAACCAGGCCGGATATTCCCAGGGCTGGACATAGTGGGAGTTTCCCCAATATTTATGGCGCATTTCATGCTTGCCATAATGCAGAGGTAATAGCAACACCAGACCAATCATCAAGGGAATCAAGGGTAATTTGCGACCACCAATCACAAAGGCAATCACCGACAACAAAAATAACGTTAATGCGGTCTTGAGAACCAGGGAGGCCGCAGCCGATAAAATATTTAAACTTAGAAAAATCACAAAAATTCTGGCTTTCTGGCGCGGAACCGATCCTTCTCCGCAACGGTAGGCCAGCACAAAAATCCCTAAAAAACTCAGACCTAAAATAATTCCCCGAACGATCGTAAATAACTTGTCTGGGATACCCGTCCAACCTCCTATCACATACATATTCAACAGGGCACCCGCCCCCACCACCGCAATAAAAAAGGTCTCCGCAGTTTCCGTTTTTAAGGCCCGGTAGGGTTTGGTGACCGAACTGGAAGATTTAACCAGCTGCATCCAGACCAGGGTGCCACTGATCAGAAAAATAGCGGTGGTGAGGCCAGCATAGAGGTGCTGATCGGGGGAATATTTCAAGACATTGGGATTTTCCGTCAAGAGGGGCAGGCAGAATGTCCAGAGGTAGGTGAGGGTAAAAAAGGGAAACACCGGCATTCCCCGCACCTTGCCCGCACACCAGAGGTAAACCGGATACATACAGGTCGCTCCAATGATCAGAGTCGCCAGGGAGGTTCCTGGCGCTACCTGCAACAGAGCTTTGCGATTAAAAAATAACAACAATCCAATTCCAAACCAAAAAATTTGGGTCATGGACTGGGACTTGGGGGGAGGAGCCATGGGGGGCAGCGCAGAAATAATGGTTGGAATACCAGAACAAACACCCGCGATCGCAATGGCAGCTCACCCTGAGATCACAAATTAATTAGAACCAAATTTCTATTGTTGAAAGCGCGGCTCCGCCACACTTTCAACAATAAGTTTCAGGTTTTATTCAATTCACAATCCTGAAGATTAGAATGCCCCAGACTGCGATCGAATACCTCACAGAGCTTGCGGGTCATTTCCCGGGCCGTATAGGGTTGAAAGGCCAGCCAATCGGTATCTGGCTGGTAGCCCTCAGGGTGCTGCAGCAACTCCTGTAAACAGGCGGTCAGGGATGGTTGCAGATTTGCAGGTACATCGGTATTTGTGAAGGTAACCACCCGGCCTGCCCGAGATTGCTGCAAGATATCGACCACAGAACTCTGGTGATGAAAAATCGCCAGGATAGATTTGCGGGCCAGAATACCGGGATAAAGCTTGGAGGCGGTGTAGGTCGGATCGGCGGAACCAATCAGTAAGATGGCCTGGCTGTCTCGTAACACCTGCTGCGCTTCAAAATAGGGGATGCGCTGGGGATGTTCATTCACCAGGTCAGCAACGTTACACTCTTCGGCGATCGCCTGGACGGTTTTCACCGCCCTGGCCCCGGAGGCGTAGCTGGTTCCAACAAAATGTAAGCGGACTCGCTGCCAGACCTGGGGCTGGCGCTCCCGATCGGCTTGAATCGCCAGAAACAGCGATCGCAGGGCAAAGGCCATATCCGAACCACCCCGGCCAACGTAAACCCAGTGGCGGTTGCCATCGTTGGGGTCAAAAATCGTCTGCCCCACGCCCAATGCTGGTAACTGGGCAAAGTCCTGCTCTGGTGCGCCAAAGGGCAAAACCGTGAACTGCTCTGGGCGCAACCAGGCATACCGCTGCTGTAACAGGCCCGGATAGGCCGGTGAAACGCTGATTACCTGACTCACCTGCTTTAAGGCGTGGGGTTCTAGTAATCTGGCCAATCCCTTGTCCAGGGCATAACGCCACCGGCCTCCGGGACGCTGACGGGTCGGGGCGGCCTCGACTCGCCAGGGATCTTGAAAATCTAAAATGTACGGAACAGCAAACCGTCGCCGCCAGCGATCTCCCAGCACCATGACCGGAAAAATCGTGGTCGAGAAAAACACCAGATCAAACCGGCGGGATGCTAACAGGCGATCACCAGCCCGGGCCAGAAAGGGCAGACAGCGCAGGCCCAGGTTACCCAGACCAAACTTGCGGGTGAGGGGGGCAGGTAGCGCGGCCGTGGAGGTCCTTGGCACATCCGGCAAAACCCGTTGCAGGAAGGGATCTTGAGGATGTTCCACCAGCTCTGGCTGGACGGTCAAAATCTCGGCTTCCCAGCCAAACTCTTCCAGGTAGGGCAGGGCCGTTCTGACCCGCTGGTGGTCTGGAGCATTGATTGGTGGGAAGTGAGGCGAAACAATCAAAACCCGATGATAGGGAGAGGTCACACCGGTGACAACCGGCTGCGAAACTGGAACTGGGGAAGGATGGGGCATGGGTACACCAGGAAACTGACCTGATTCCAGGGTTAACCATCACCCTTCGCGATCGCGTATTAGGAGATGTATAAGTTCAAACCACCTGGGTGGCAAAGCGCATCCCAAGCCGGTGATACAGCGCCTCATACTGATTACCGATCGCCGCTGCCGAGAAGCATTGCTCCGCCCGCTGGCGGCAGTGGGCCCGATTGATCTGGCCGAGATTTTCCACCGCCTGACAGGCTTCTTCGACCGTCTGGATCAAAAACCCTTCAACTCCAGACCGGACAATTTCGGGTAAGGCCCCCCGGGGGCAGGAAATTACCGGAGTGCCGCAGGCCAGGGCTTCGGCAAACACAATGCCAAAGGGTTCATCCCATTCGATCGGCACCACCATGGCCGCCGCCTGACCCAGGAGTTGATTTTTCTGCTGGTCGTTCACTGGCCCAACATATTCAATCCCGTTTTTACCCAGGTGGGGGGCGATCGCTTCTTCCCAGTAGCGAATTCCAGCAGGAGAATTGACCTGGTTTCCGGCAATCAGCAACCGTCGCCCACTGTCCTGGGCAATGGCGATGGCCCGATGGGCCCCTTTGATCGGCTCAATCCGACTCAAAAACACCAGGGGGGCATCGGGCGCGACCTGGGGTTGAAAGGTATAGGTCGGCAAATCTACGAAATTGTGAATTGCCTGCCACTGGCCACCCGCCGCCTGGCCCTGCTGGCAGATATGGGCACTACAGCCGGTAAAGGTCAGCGATCGTCCGGCGATCCGGCTGGCCCAGCGCACGGTGCGAAGGGTCGGGCGACGCTGGTAAGACATGATCTTGGGCAGGGTAGAGGGCAATAACGGCAAAAGATACTGCAACCGGGAAAAACTATGCAGCAGGTCAGGTTGAAACTGCTGCACCGCCGACCACAGGGTTCTGGTATTGCCCAGGGTGTCGAAGTGAGAGTGGGAAGTCGCCCCAGGCCAGGGGAAGAAGGCATCTACGGCACAGGTGGAGGCGGGGTGAGCCACCAGACCCACGGTATGGCCCTTTGACCGCAGCTGTTTGATCAACTGGTCAATAATCCGTTCAATGCCACCATAAAGGGTAGGAGGTACGGGCAGTTCGGGGTCAGCGGTTAGCAAGACTTTCATAGTGTTTTTTTGTGAGTGTGTAACGTTGATGCCGCCAGATATTGAGAGGGTTTTCAATCAGGGTGTAAAACAGGTAGCTGATACCAATCGCAACGAACCAGCCTAGCACCTGTAAAATCAGAAACCCTGGACTTTCGACAGGAATTAGACGACTACCCAAATTGATTACGCGTCCCTGGAAGGGAACATGCAACAGGTACAGAGAATAGGAAATCAGACCCATCCACCGGAGCCAATTGAGCGCCTTAAGTTGAGCTAGCTGGCGATCGACGGGGTACAGAAAATAGAGCCCCAGGGCAAACAGGGCACTGAACCAGAGCTGGCTGTGGCCAGCAGAGAAATTTTGCCAGAGACTCACTGCCCCCAGAAAGCCAAGCCCCGCCAGGGAAAGATACTGCCAGAGGGAATGGTTTTGCGATTGGGCTAATAGGGCCTGATAGACCAGGGCCCCACAGAGAAACTCACTCCAGGCCCCTAAAGGACTCATCTGGAGGGCGGTTCCCTGCAAACCAAGGGAAATTATTCCCAGGATCAGACCAATCGCCGCCGCTGGCTTTGCCCCCCAACGGTTCCAGATGACGAACAAACCAGCCGCCATCAAATAGAACCCCACTTCAACAACCAGGGACCAGTAAACTACGACATAGGAGGAAACCCCCAGGTAAGGCTGGAGTAAGAAGGCATTTCCAAGCCACCATTGCCAGGAAGATGGAAGCACCTGGTGGAGTGCCACCCGATTGAAGGGTGAGGCAATCAGATTGAGCAGGATGGTGAACAAAAACGCTAACCAGTAAGTCGGATACAGCCGCCAGAAGCGGTTTTTGAGAAAATCCCAGGTGGTTTCCTGGTGCAACTTTGCCCGATCGAGACTGGCAGTGATACAGTAACCACTAATCACAAAGAACAAATGTACCGCCAACCAACCGGGTTCAGAGATGGCTTTTAGCCCTTCAGTCAGGGGATGGAGTCGGTTCTGGTAGGTGGTACTAAAGCCGTGGAATACCATGACCCAGAGGGCGGCGATGCCACGCCAGTGATCGAGAGTGTAATAACGAGCATTCCAGGATGCCATGATTTATCTGTGACGAAGGATGATCAATTTTTCAGGGCCTGCTCAGCCGCCTGCAGCAGGCGATCGACCTGGTTCTGCCAGCCAAACTGGTCTGTTAAAGCCGATTGGGCCGATGCTTTTGCGGTTTGCAAGGCGATCGGCTGGATCAGGTCGTTAATCGCCCCGGCCAGGGCCACCGGATTCTGAGCGGGAATTAACCGACCAACCTGGGGCCGTTGCTGCAGCACTTCCCGTTGCCCGCTGGTGTCCGTGGCAATCACGGCCAGACCGGCCTGCAGGTATTGAAATAGCTTGTTGGTAATGGTCAGGTTGCGACTGGGCGGGTCAGCCTGTTCTAAGGCCAATCCAATGTCATGCTCGGCAATGCAGGCGGGTAACTGGTCATTGGCTACCGTCGGATGGATCACCAGGCGATCGCGCCACGGTTCAGGAATTTGCGGTTCTAACCAGGCCCGGGCACTGTCAGGGTAGGCTCCCCGCAAATGGATTTCCACCGGCACCAGCAGGGGCAATGCCTGAAACAGGGTTTCTAAGCCACGACCGGGGCCGATCGTCTGGGAAAACCAGTGCAGCCGCGGCAGGCGGGAAACCGGAATCTGACTGTAATCAAGCTTCACAGGCGGAAAAAGATTGTAAATCACCGTGGGTTGCGCCGCCTGGTAAACCGTGGCCAGGGTTTCGGCCATAGCCTGGGAGGTGGTGAGGCAGTAGGCACACTGGCGGATCAGGGTGGCTTCCAGGCGTTTGATCTGCTCCACCGGACGGTGGGTCAGGGCCGAGGGCAACAGGTCCTGGGAAAACCAGTCTTCAAAATCTACCCCCACCCGACGGCCCTGCTGCAGCAGTTGTTCTCCTACCCAGAGGCCAGCCTCGGAATGCACGATCGTCAGGTCGGCCTGTTCCTGCAGGGCGGCCTTCAGCATTGCCCTGGCTCCGTAACCCAGCAACTCCGGGGAAAATTTACCCGACTGTTGAAATTGCTTACGGGCCAGTTTCGCTTCCAGACGCACCCAGCCGTTGGTCAGGGGATGGTCGGGGCGAAAGTCGAGCACTGGTTCAAACCGCCAGGGCTTATGGGCCAGGAGTTGCCGATCGCGCTCGACCAGCATGGGATCAAACCAGACGCCCCGCACCACCACCTGATGACCTGCTGCGGCTAAAATATCGGCTTCCTTCTGGGGCCGGGGGGCGGTACAGAGGTGAGCCCCAATCAAAATCAAGATTTTGGACATACTAAAACCGCATCACTGGAACACTCTCGGGTTGCTTCCCTGGCCTGCTTTTCCCGGCTTCGGGCAGCGGTCTGCTGGTCCAGGAATTGCCAGAGTTCGGGGTAGGCGGCGATCGCCCGGAAAATCTGACTGGCGGCGATCGGGTGTTTCAGGCAGTAGGCCAGAAAAAACAAGCCATCGGCCAGGGAGGCATAGCGCAGACTAAACCAGCAGCCAGGACAGGCAAGGGCGGCAAAAAACAGGGTGGTGGTAGATTTGGGAGTTTTACGGCGGGCCTGTTGCCAGATCTGACGCAGTTCCGCCGGAGTCAGGCGCACCTGGCGCAGAAAACTACCCGCCAGCAGGGTTTGCAGTTGGGCCCAGATGACGCTACTCCCAGAGCGGGTAGACTGGCGGGTGACGGCGAAGTTGGCACAGACCTGGGGCACAAACAGGATCGGAAACTCAAAGGTGCGTTCCCGGATCGCTTCTGCCCCTTCAAAGGGCGTATGGTCAGGGGTCTGGTAACGGCTGGCGGTGGACGATCGCACCAGCATCGCGCCATTGGCATGGAGGGCCGTAAACAGTTGACGGGGATGGCCCCATTCCAACAGTTGGGGCTGGGTGGAGGGTTCCCAGGTCGTTTTCTGCAGGTCAACCCAGGCTCCCTCGGCGGTTTCCTGCCAGTGCCGCATATTGGCCCAGGCCACCTGAACCTCGGGAAACTGGGCCATCGCCCCAACCATGGTTTCTAAAAAGTGGGGTTCCCACCAGTTGTCATCCTCCAGCAAACTGACAAACTCTTCCGGGACTGTCTGAAACACCAGATTAAAACTACGGGTCGCCCCCAGGTTTTCGCGATGGTCGATCACCTGAATCCGCGGGTCGCCAATCTCGGCCACCATCTGGCGGGGAAAGCCATCCTCAGGGTCATCATTATGCAGTTCACAGACCCAATCCTGCAGGGTCTGGTTGAGCAGGCTATCAATTGCCCGGCGCAGGGTGGCGTGGCGGCGGTAAGTAGTGAGATAAATCCGACAAAGGGCCATTACGGGATCCTCCCCAAAATGGCCGGTGGACTCAGCTCCTGCAGCCGCGATCGGACAAAACTACCCCAGCGCTGCAATTGGCGAGCCTGCTTCCACCCCACCAGGGCAGACAACTGCTGAAACCGGGGACTGCCGATCGGTAAGGTATCGCTGCCCCCCAATTCCTGCACCCGGGCCGCCGCCTGGATCTGGAGATCGGGTACGGCGGGATAGACTTCGTAAATAAACCGTTGAAACACTGTGGCGCAGGCATGGCGGGTGCGGGCAGAATTTTCCCGGGCCAGGAGGTTCTGGGTGCCACAGGTGAGGGATAAAAAGGCCGATTCCCAGGCCGATCTAGATTTGCTGCCACTCAGACTGGTGGCATTCCCCGAGCGGTAATAGCTCCTGGCCCCCCAGCAAAACTTCACCCCCTGGCTGGCCAGCAAAATCCGGCTGAAATAATCAAAATCGTTGATCAGGGAGAGCTTTTGATTCCAGGGGCCGGCCTTTTCGATCACCCGCCGCGGGATCAACCAGGAAGCCCCATGCATCATCAGATTGGCTTCAAAGGCAGTCACCAACCAGTCTACCGGGGCCAGGTCGGCCCACAGGGGATTGGGGGTGAAGCTGGCTACCCCTGGGTTTTGGTAAAACCTGGCCCATTCCCCCGAGACTACCTGTTCTGAGTCGGGATCTCCCAGGCAAAGCACCTGGCGTTCTGTCTTGTCGGGAGCCAGCAGATCATCGGCATCCAGGTAAGCAATCAAATCTCCCTGGGCAGCAGCCAGGGCCCGGTTTTCGGCGACACTCTGGCCCTGGTTGGGCTGGCTGATCACCAGGACATTAGGGGCGGCAAAGCGCTGGGCAATGGCCAGGGAATCATCCCGGGAACCATCGTCCACCACGATGATTTCGATCGATTTCCAGGTCTGGTTCAGGGCAGATTCCAGGGTTTCGGCCAGCCAGGGAGCGGCGTTATAGCAGGGAATCAAGATGGAGACGAGGGGAGGCATAGGCAGGGGTTAGGAGTTAGGAGCGGGAATTTAATCAAACCCGGAACTTGGCTTGAATGAATTTGTCATCCTGAGCTATTCAGGTTTCCAGTCGGCGGCGGTGTAACCCGTCACCAGCCAGAGCAGAGAACGCCCGACATCCCGGACTGTCCGGGAGGAGTCTTCTCTGGCGTGGGTGGAGGGAACGGCGATCGGGGTAAAGGCTATGCCGTGGCTACCCAGGACGATCGTGGCGATGGCTTCCGCCCGGGGCATGTGATAGTCGGAGGTGACCAGATAGATATGGCGAATGTTCTGGCGCTCCAGGTCTTTGACCAGGGAGGTGAAGTTGGTCACCGTATCCAGAGCCCGGTAATCGAGGGTGACCCGATCGTCGGCCACGCCATGGCTGCGAAACAGAGGCCGGGCCTTTTCGGGCAGCAGCCCGGAGGATACCCAGACTTTCAGTTTGGGATGAACCTGGGCAAATTCCGCCGTAAACGCTTCCCGGGCTGGCCGACCACCCAGGGTCAGGATGGCCTGGGGAGTGGGAGCCTGCCAGCGGGCCAGGGTCAGGCGGGTGGGAATATAAGCGGTGGCGACGGTCAGCCCCAGACCCAGCAGCAGCACCCAGGGCTGCCATTGCTGGAGCAGTGCATACCTGCGAGAAGAACGGAGAACTGCACGGTGGGAAAACGCCATAGGTCGTTACCAGATGTCATTGCCCCCAGTATTTGATGCAGCAACCTGCGATCGCGTTTGTTTTATTGTTCAAGTTGATGTTTGTCTGGGCTGGCAGCAAAACAAATGCCATAGCAAACAGCCGGTTTTTAGGCTGGGGAGAGCACTTTAAGAGAACCTGCCATGACGATCTCCCCCAATTACTCATCGGTTCCTGAGCCGCCCCCAGCGACTTCGAGCGCAGCCAAGGCCCTGCCCCTGAATGGGCAGCAGCAGCGCACCCTGATGCTATCTCGCCGAGCCGGTTACGCCTTGCTGGCCCTGTGTTTTATCGATTTACTGTATGTTTTGCTGCCCCCAGAACTGTTGAACCCGGTCTGGGAATATCAGACGATTGGCGATCTGGTCAAACTGGTGCCCGTTCCCCTGCTGGCCCTGATGTTAATCTTCCACGGCGACACAGCGCTGCGTAGCCGTCCCGAGCGGCTGGCCCTGAAAATTTTGTCCTGGGCGACGCTGGTCGTGGGGATTGTATTTCTCCTGCTGGTGCCTCTGACCGTCAGTGATGCCGTCCACATTCACCGGTTAAACAATAACCAGATCAGTACCCAGGTGAGCCAGCAGCGCTTACAACTGGATGCCACCCGCAAACAACTGGAAAAAGTTTCTCCCGATCGGCTGCGAAATTTTGTCCCAACTCCAGATAAGAATGGCAATTTACCCGATATTCCTAACAGCCCAGAACAGGCCAAGGAACAGATTCTCAACAACCTGAACCGGGCCAAGGAACAGGCCGAGCAGCAGGCCAACCAGGCCCGCACCAACCTGCGCAAAAATCTGGTTAAAAACACGATCAAACTGGTGGGAGAAGCCTTAATTGCCGGTTGCTTTTTCATCTATATCTGGAAGATGACCAGCTGGACGCGGCGACCAGACTCCTACCAGCATGAAACAACTCGACAGTCATCTCTGACCGCCCTGCCCCAACTGTTTCGCGGGCTGGGGGGGCGCTCCCGGCGCCGGTTGTAAGCCCGAGGCGTTATGCAAAGACCTCCACTTCTGCCTGAATTCACTTTTCCGGGATGGGCCGATCGCGGCTTGCTCGGCCTGGTTGGAACCGCTGGGAGTCTGGCCTGCCTGCACCTGGTTCTCACCTGGCGGTTGTTTCACCGCACCGACCAGGTAGCCCTGAATGGCCTGTTCTGGCTCGCCATCCTGGGCCTGCTGGTGCAAATACCCCGAACCCGGCCCGATCTCAAGACTCGCTTGATTGGGCTAGCTCTCCTGGGATGGCTGGTGGGCCAGAGTGTAACCCTGCCGGGGGAAACGACCTGGTGGGTACGGCTGTTTCCCGCCCTGGCAGTCTTCAGCCTGGGGCTGCTACACTCCGGGGTGCGTCTCCGGAAGTTGAGCCGGGTCGGGCTGCTGGTTCTGCCCTTAATGGTGCCCCGGGGCCTGGTAGAGCAGGGGCTTGAACTGGTGATTGGGCCGCCAGTTCAACTCCTCACAGCCCAGGTGGCCCGGGTGATGCTGCACTATGCCGGGTTTGAAACCACCCAACAGCACACCGTTATTCGCCTGAATCAGGGGGCCGTGGAGGTGCTGTTCCATTGCACCGGGGTGCCCCTGTTGATTGTGCTGGGGCAGCTGGCCTTCCTGTTTCTGATAGTCTTTCCGGTTTCCCGCCGGGGCCAGGTGACAATTATTGCGGTGGCCGGGGCGATCGCCTTTTGCTTCAGCAGCCTGCGGGTAGCTGTCATGGCGGGGGTGGTGGCCAGCCCGACCGCCTTTGCTTACTGGCATGGGGGCCAGGGTTCTCAGATCTTTTCCACCGGGGCGATCGTCCTGTTTGGCTGGTTTTGCCAGCGCTTCCTACCGGGAATAGAGGTCCACCGAGTAGTTCTTCACCCCGTTGGCAACGACTCCCAATACCGGGATCTGGGCCAGGCGGAGACGCTCGGCAGTCTGACCAAAGGCCACCGCCCCCCGCCACTTGCCAAACCCAGTCACCAGGATGACTCCATCGGTTTCTGAGGCAATCAGGCTAACATCCGCTAACCCCATCAGGGGCAGGGTGTCGTAAATCACCAGGTCAAAGGTTTTATGCACCCGCTGCATAAACTCCTTCATTTGTTTAGAGGCCAGCAAGCGGGTCGGGTCAGGCGGAATGGTGCCCGCACTGACAATAAACAGGCCCGACTCCCAGGCCAGCCGTTGAATCACCTGCTCTGGCGTAGCTTCATCCCGCAACAAATTGCTCAGGCCGGCATTAAAGGGCAACTCAAACAGGGTATGGAGCTGTACACTGCCGGCCCGCAGGTGGGCATCTACGAGCAGCACCCGCTTCCCCAGGGCCGCCGCCGCCTGGGCCAGATGCACCGCCACCGTTGTTCTGCCTTCGACGGGCAGGGCCGAACTGATCACCAGCGATCGCACCGTCTGCTGTTTGCTAACTCCCTCGATCGAGGCATAGAGGGCACGAAACGCTTCTACAAAACCGTAGGCATCCTGCTCATCCAGGTCAAACTGGGGCTTTGAGGGAGGCTCTAACTCTAACGCGTCGTGATTTTCTGTCAGAGGGGCTGGGGTATGCAGCAGGGACTTGAGCCGCCCTTTGATGTCTTCTACATCTTTCACCACCGATCGCACCCCTTCGGGGTAGAGGTGACGTAAATCAACGATATGGACTTCGGCTCCGGCGTGATCCAGATCCGGACGAAAGGGAATCACCCCGAGAATCGGCAGCCTGGTTTTCTTTCTCAGGTCAGCCAGGGTAAAGAAAGCTCCCTGGAGTTTTTCCAGCAGAAACGCCAGAACTGCCCCCAGACCCAGACCCGCCACGGCCCCAGACATCAAACTCTTATAAACATTGCTGGCAACCTTGCTCTCCGGTTGTTTGGGGGGGGTAATGAGTTGCCAGGGCACTTCATTCTGAGCCGCCTGAATATCTAAGGATTCCCGGGTGTCGCTGAACCGTTGCAGGCTTTCTGTAGCAGACTTGAGCTGGCGCTGTAAGTCGGTGTACTGGCGGGAAATCGCAGGGGTTCGTTTAAACTGCTGACTCAGTTGTTGTTCGGCCTGAATCATTGCCTGCTCACGCATTTGCAGCATTTGCATTTCATTCAACAGACTGGCACTCTGGTTGTTGAGAGCCCGTTTGGCCTCATTTTTCAGTAACGGCACCAGATTGTCTTGCTGCTGGCGCAGCATTTTAATCGTCGGGCTTTTATCTCCGAAGCGGGCAGACTCGATCGCAATCTGTCGATCGAGGGCCTGAAATTGTTTCAAAAAGTCCTGATAAAATCCGGCGTTACTCAGGGCTGCGGTCGCGCCAATCTGCTGCTGTAGGGCGAGAAACCGGGATTTCAGGGCCGAGAGTTCTGCCTGCAGGGCCTGACGTTGTTGGGCCAGGGCCGCAATTTGCCCCGAGAGTTGCTGGGCATAGCTGGTCGGCTCGACAAAATTATATTGCTGTTGCAAGCTCTGAATCTGGGTTTGCAGGTCTTCTACCCGATTGCGCAGAGCAGGCAACTGGGCATCGATAAATTTCATGCCCTGACGCAGGGTGGCCTTCTGTTCTTCTAAACTTTGTTTGAGATAGCCCTTCGAGAGTTCTTCTAAAACATACTTGACCTGTTCTGGATCGGTGCCAGAATAACTGACTTCAATAATTTTAGTTTCACCCAATCGATTGACCCCGAGTTTACTGCTGAGGGCATCGTAGGTGACATTGGGATAGCGCCCATTGATCGCCTTGATGATAGGTTGCAGGGTTTTGGGACTGAGCATCACCTCGATCTGGGTTGAATAATCCAGTTCTTTAGTGCTTTCGGTTTGGCCATCGGTCAGTTTGGCCAGTTGTTTGCGCTGGGTCACCGGTTCTACCAGTAAGGCAAAACTGCTCTGAAAGGATGGAGTCTGACGGGAAGCCTGAAAGCCAGAGAAGGCACTGAAGCCGATCGCCACGGCCACAATGATCGGAGCCTTGCGTCGCACCATCCCCAGGAGTTGGGCCGGGTTAAACCCTTCCTCGGGGGGGGCCGCCTCTACGGTTGGCTTAACAGCCCTGGGTGGCTCATGAGGTGGGGTAGGATCGGTGGATTGAGGCTTGGTAGATGGCTCCATTACAGCGGCAGGTAGAAAGGAACAGGGCTAGGGAGTGGTTGTGGTAGCCGGGACAGGCGTGGTGCTGCTGCCCCCCACGGGAACGATGATGCTACTGCCACCGCCAGAACCGCTAGAACTGGCCGGAAACAAGGTCTTAAACAGGGTAAAGATAGAGAAGGTCTGGTTCACCGGCCCCAACACCGCCGTTAAGCTGTCGGAAATGGTCGCCAGGGCATTGCGGCCCACCAGAATCACATCCCGATTCTGTAAAATCGGGTTACTGGCCTCACTGATGCCCTGGGAAAAGTCCACCCGGAATTTACGACGGCTCACCGTTCCGTCCCGATTCAGCCGAATCAGCTCGACGGAGCCCTTACGAGCCCGCTGATTGAAGCCTCCGGCGGCTAAAATTGCCTGGTTGAGCGGGGTATTCGGAGGCACCTGCACTACCCCCGACTGGCGGGTTTCTCCCAGCACCCCGACCTGAATAAAGGCAGGAGACAGGGTGGCCGCTCCCATCAACCCGGCTTCCGCCGGATTCGCTGGAGCGGTTGCCGTGGCCAGAATAATGCTGTCCCCATCCCGCAGGGTGATGTCCTGGCGCAAATCCCCTGATTGTAAGAGTTCCCAGAGGTTGACCTGAAGCGTGGCATCCGGTTGAGATCGCCGCACCCGCACCAGCTTGACCTGCCGCAGATCCGCCCGTTCCGTGATACCCCCGGCCTTTTGAATTGCTTCCGTCAGGGTTGGCAGTTTGCCATCGGCGGAGGCCAGATTGTAGGAACCGGGCCGGTTGACTTCGCCCGAGATGGCAATCCGCAGGGGACTGACGGTGAGCAGCCCTACCGTAATCGTCGGATCTCGGAGAATTTCGGCCTGGGTATAGCGTTCGGTTAACAGCGCCGCCACCTGTCGCACCGTCAGTCCCCAGAGGGAAATCGGACCCAGCACGGGAAAGTCTACGCTGCCATCGACCTGAACCTGGTATTGCCCACTGAATTCTGGGATATTGGCGATCGTCACAGCAATCCGATCGCCCGCCGTCAGGGTGTAGGCCTCGGCCTCCAGGGGAGGGGTAGGCGGTTGGGGATTAATGCCACTGGCCGGGATAATCGGGCGGAAGGTCGGTGCCGGAGCAGCCAGGGGTTGGGAGGGTTGGGACACCTGACCAGAATTGCCGGTCTGGGGAACGACGGGAACGACGAAGGGACTGGTTCCGGGTTCTGCCGCAGACCCACTGGTATAGCTACTACCCCACAGAAAGAGGGCTGTCAAAATCGCAACTTTCTGCTGCAGACCGTTCATTACGAGAATTGGAGTCAGACTATGTATCTACATTCAGTAGTAATCCCTCCGATCAGCCCGAATTTGCGGGAAGTTGGATTTTTTTGCAAAAGTTATACATCGCAGACATCTTCAACTCAGGTCAAACATGGCCCTATACCAGATAGCAAGTCTGGGGTTTCCAGAGTAGAGGTAACAACCCCTTAACCCCTCTCTATTCATGACTCCCAGCTCAACTGAACTCATTCTGGCAGCAGGGCGGCGAGATCGCCATTACTGGCGTGACCTGTGGCATTACCGGGAACTGTTTTACTTTCTGGCCTGGCGAGATCTGCTGGTGCGCTACAAACAAACCGCGATCGGGGTGGCCTGGGCGGTGATTCGCCCCTTTGTCACCATGGTGGTCTTCAGTCTGGTATTTGGCTATCTGGCAAAACTGCCGTCTAACGGTGTGCCCTATCCGATTCTGGTATTTTCTGCCATCCTGCCCTGGCAACTGTTCGCCAATGCCCTCTCCGAATGTAGTGGCAGTCTGATTGGCAATGCCAATCTGATCTCTAAGGTTTACTTTCCCCGACTGATTATCCCGGCCAGTGCAGTGATTATCAGTATTGTTGATTTTCTGATGGCGGGGATGATCTTACTGGGATTGATGGCCTGGTACAATTTCGTTCCCAGCTGGCGAATTATTACCCTTCCTTTATTTATTTTGCTGGCTCTTTTGACTTCCACCGGATCCGGGTTATGGCTGGCAGCCTTAAGTGTAAAATATCGTGATTTTCGGACTGTTGTACCATTCATCATTCAGTTTGGATTGTATATTTCACCGGTTGGCTTCAGTAGTAGTATTGTGCCTGAGTGGTGGCGCTGGCTCTACTCCCTAAATCCGATGGTGAGCGTGATTGACGGGTTTCGCTGGGCCATTTTGGGCAACTCCGTCGAGTTATATTTACCGGGCTTTCTTCTGTCCAGTGGGCTGGCGATCGTTGTCTTCGTCAGTGGGCTGCGCTTCTTCCGCAATTACGAACGTACCTTTGCAGATCTGATTTAAAGGGTTCCAATATGTCAAACATTGTTGTGCAGGTGGAAAACCTGGGCAAACGGTATAGCCTGGGCGAACAGAGCCAGTCGTCTTCCCTGAAAGCCGCCCTGGGGGCCGGGATGCGATCGCTTAAACGGGGCCTGACGGGACGATCGCGCCGACCCAAGGCAACTTCTGCCCCGGAGGATTTTTGGGCCTTGCAAGATATCTCGTTTCAGATTCGCCAGGGCGATCGGGTGGGCATTGTCGGTCGCAATGGGGCAGGCAAATCGACGCTGTTAAAGATCCTGAGCCGGATTACGGAACCCACCCTGGGGGAAGTGCGGATTCGGGGCCGGGTAGCCAGTTTGCTGGAAGTGGGGACGGGGTTTCACCCAGAATTGACCGGCCGGGAAAACATTTTTCTGAATGGGGCGATTCTGGGCATGAGCAAAGCCGAGATCCAGCGAAAATTCGACGAAATTGTCGCCTTTGCCGAAGTCGAACGGTTCCTCGACACGCCGGTCAAACGCTATTCCTCCGGGATGTACGTACGGTTGGCCTTTGCCGTAGCCGCCCACCTGGAACCAGAAATTTTGATTGTGGATGAAGTCCTGGCCGTGGGAGATGCCCAGTTTCAGAGCAAGTGTCTGGGTAAGATGCAGGATGTGGCCCAAAATGGCCGTACCGTACTGTTTGTCAGCCACAACATGGCCGCCGTGCGCCAGCTCTGTACCTCGGCGATTTTGCTGCAAAAAGGGCAACTGGTGATGACAGGAACCGGGGAACAGGTGGTCAGTCGCTACCTCAGCAATCCCCAGGCCAATGCCAGCCAGGGTCGCCGCATTAGCCCCTACGGCATCGAGCTAGTCGAGATCACCCTGCAGGATGCCGATAACCTGCCCACGGAATCCCTGGTGTTTGATCGGGACTACAGCCTGAAAGTCAGTTTGCAGGCCCACGCACCCCTGATGAACTGCGGGGTGGTGGTGAATCTGTTTGATAGTGTGGGCACCCTGGTTTCTACCCTCTGCAGCACGGAGGAAGGCATTGCGCCCTTCGCCCTGCGCGATCGCCATGAGGTGATTTTTGACCTGCCCCGCCTGCCCCTGTTTCCCGGAGAGTACCGGGCTTCGGTGTATATCTTCCGCCCGAATGACGGGATCGCCTACCTGGAAGCGGAAGATGCCCTCTGCTTTGAAGTGCATCCGGCCATTATCAACGATTCCATGTGGGCCTACGGACGGCAGCATGGTGTATTTCGTCTATCTCAATCTGCACGAGTCATGCATTATGAAAATTGCATTTATTAGTTACGAGTATCCCCCCGATACGGCCACCGGTGGCATTGCCACCTATATCTATCAGGTGGCCCGGATGATGCAAAAACGGGGCCATCACGTTGAGGTATTCACCAGCAGCCCCCGGCGAGAAGGGGTAGAACTGGAAGATGGCGTGGTGGTGCATCGGCTGCTTTACACCAGTAATACCGATCGCCGTCAGTTTGCCGCCGTAGCCGGTCAGGTATTTGCCCAGCGCCATGCCACGATCGGGTTTGATGTGGTAGAAGGGCCAGAAAACGATGCCCATGCCAGGGGGGCGATCGCCCTGGTGCCGGATATGCCGCTGGTGGTCAAACTGCACACCCCCTATTTCATGGTGCAGGAGTTTAATTACGTCCCTCCCTCCCGGGAAATGAAACTGCGGCGCTTGCTGGGGGCCTTACGCCGGGGCCAGTTCCCCAAACCCTTTGGCCAATTGCCACCCTACAATCCGGAATCTGACCTGGAACGGCTGCACACCCTGGATGCGGATGAAATTACCACGCCTTCCCAGGGCCTGGGCGATCGCCTGATCCAGACCTGGGGCCTGCCTGCCGAGAAGGTCGTCCATCTGCCCAACCCCTATATTCCCAGCGCCAGTCTGCTACAGATTCCGGCCCAGACCCATACGAATACGGTGTCGTTTTTGGGTCGCCTGGAAATTCGCAAAGGGGTATTGAACCTGTTTCAGGCCATTCCCCTGGTGCTGCGGCACCATCCCGGGGTCAAGTTTCGCTTCGTGGGGGAAATTTGCTCCTCTCCTTCTAACCCGGAAGTGACTATGCAGCAGTATGTCCATCGCAAATTGTGGCGGTACCGCCAGAACCTGGAATTTACCGGGATTGTGCCCCTGCCAGAGATCCCGGCCCAACTGGCCCAAACGGATATCTGTGTGTTTCCCAGTCGCTGGGAAAACTTTCCCAATGTCTGCCTGGAAGCGATGGCAGCGGCCCGGGGCATTGTCGGTAGTAATGCCGGCGGCATGGTGGAAATGCTCGACTCAGGCAAGGCAGGCCATCTGGTGGCACCGAACAGCCCGGAGCAAATCGCTGCCGCGATCGTTGACCTGCTAAATCAGCCGGAGCAACGCATTGCCCTGGGAGAAACTGCCCGCAGTCGGGTGATCAGCCAGTACAACCTGGAACGGATTGGCTCCCTTCAAGAAGCCAGCTACGAACGGGCGATCGCCCGCCGCCGGGCTCTGGGTTCCCGAACTTCTGTATTGGCCCTGGCCCATCCTTAGGATCGGGAATTTAATCAAACCCGCAACTGAATTTTTACCAGCGCGGCGGAGCCGTGCTGGCAAAAATTAAAAATTTGGTTTTACCTAATTTGCGTTTCTCAGGGGGCTAACCCTCAGGTCAGCAGATAGGGCTTTTTTGATAGCAACCTATACATTGCCAACAGCTTGATTAACACGATCGCAAACAGTCCTTCTCCATGATGGGTATATCCCCGCACCCCCCTTTATCGTCATGACTATTCAGCGTGTTCTCGTCACAAGCAAACCAGAGTTTCTGCACCGGCATCGCCCCTTATTCGAGGCCCTGGCCGGACAATTTGACCAGCTTGACTATTTACCGATTATTGATTTGCCGCCCCGTCACCCCTGGCAGGAAAAACTGGGCCGCAAAGCCCAGCGACTCTGGCAAAAGCTGCGGCGGCAACCATCCCCCACCTATGTCGATCCGCTGAAGCAGGCCCGGGTGTTCATTCAGCGATCGCGCCATACAGAGCGCCAGATTTACCAGCAGCCGGTTCTGCCGGATCAGGTGTTCCATGTGTTTGGGCTGTCCAGCCCATTCTGGAACCCGTCGGCCACCCCCTATACGATGTATCTGGACTACACCATGGCCCTGGCCCGACAGAACTGGGCCGATTGGGCTCCCTTTTCCAGTACCAGAACCTACCAGCGCTGGCTGGCCTGCGAACAACGCACCTACCAGCGGGCCAACCATCTGTTTTGTATGAGCCACCTGGTCAAAACCTCCCTGGTAGAAGAGTACTCCGTACCGGCTGATAACATTACCGTCGTCGGTTCCTCCGGTAACTTCGAGCGGCTGTATGACGGCGATAAGCGATTTGGTAGCCAGCAGATTTTATTTAACGGGTCTGATTTCTTTCGCAAAGGGGGCGATCGGGTATTGGCCGCCTTTACCCGGGTGCGGGCTGCCTTACCCGATGCCAGCCTGGTCGTGATCGGGGCAAAACTGGCAGAAGTGCCCCCTGGGGTGATCAACCCCGGAGCGGTGGATGCCGATACCCTGCGCCACCTGTTTCTCTCCTCTGACCTGGTGGTGGCCCCGGGACGCTGTGACCCCTTCCCCACCTTTTTGATGGAAGCGATGAATTATGGCGTTCCCTGCATCGTATCGGCCCAGGATGGCATGCCAGAAATTGTCGATGATGGCCTGAATGGCCGGGTGCTGGCCCAGCCCAACCCCGACAATCTGGCCAGGGAACTGGTTGCTTTATTGCGCCAGCCCACTCAACTCCGGGCATTGTCCCACCAGGCTCGCCACAAAATTAACACCCAGTTGAACTGGCCCCAAATAGCCCAGACTATTGCCCAGGTGATGGGCCAGTAAGCCATGCCAGCCCCCGATACCTGGAAAAACTCCCGTTCCCTGGTTTTGCCCCCTGCTGCTCTCCCTCTAACCTGCCGTTGATCTCCCAGCCCTGAATTTATGCAACCCAAAGTCAGTGTCATTCTTTGCACCCACAATCCCCGTGAAGATTATCTTTCCAGTGTGATTGCTGGCTTACAGCAACAAACCCTGCCCCGGCAGGACTGGCAACTCCTGGTGATTGATAATGCCAGCCAGCACCCCCTGTCTGACCGGCTGGATCTGAGCTGGCATCTCGATGCCACCATCCTGCGGGAAGAGCAGTTAGGGCTGACCCATGCTCGATTGTGTGGCTACCGATCGGCCAAGGCCAGTCTGCTGGTGTTTGTCGATGATGACAATGTGCTGCAGGCAGACTACCTCACGGAGGTGGTGCAGATCTTTCAGAAGTACGGCGAGTTGGGGGCGATCGCGGGCAAATCCCTGCCCCAGTTTGAGGTATCCCCCGAACCCTGGATCAAAAACTTCTACTCTGTCCTGGCCCTGCGGGATTTTGGGGAAAGCCCTTTGATGACCTCGGGCAACTTTGGCAACCTGAGCGCCGATTCCTATCCCTACTTTGCTCCCTGTGGGGCGGGTATGGCCCTGCGCCGTCCTCTGTTTGCCGCCTACACGGCCCAGGTGGCCCACAACCCCGCCCGGCTGGCCCTGGGACGCAGCGGCCAGCAACTCACCTCAGGGGAAGACAATGACATTATTCTCAGCCTGTTAACGGCGGGCTGGGGCGTGGGTTACTTTCCCAGCCTGCAGCTGACCCACCTGATTTCGGCCCACCGCTTACAGCCCGCTTACCTGGCCCGCTTAAACTACGCCATCGCCCGATCGTGGGTTCAGGTGCTGGGGATGCATGGCATTCAACCCTGGAAAAAAATTTCGGCCTGGACAGTACTGCTGCGCCAGACCCGAGCTGCCCTGCGTTATCGGCCCTGGCGAGATAGCCATGCCTACGTGCAGTGGCGCGGGGCCTGTGGCACTTTTGCCGGCCAAAGCCTGTTGCCCTAACCTCCACCCTGCGTAGCACCCAAAAGGACTGAACCATGCTGACCTGGAAATCGCAAGCCAAGAATATGGGCCTGGGCGTAGCTCTGTACCATCTGTACCATGCCCCCAGAGGCATGATTCGTCATTACTTTCAGCGTGATCCAATCCGGCGGGCGCTGGATCACCGGGCCCAGCAGGCGATGGAAACCGCCGCCTCGCAACTGCCCCCCCTGCCTGACTACGGCACCGGAGCCCCCCTGGAGATCCACTTTTTAAGTGGCAAAAAGTTCTGGTATCAAACCTGTTTCTGTGCCTATTCCCTGGCGCAACGGAGCCGGGTCAACCTGCAACCGATTATTTATGATGACGGTAGCCTGGAACCCGAGTATCAATCGGAGGTACGGCGAATTTTCCCGAATGCTCAGATTATTTCCCGGGAAATGATCCAGGCCCGATTAGATGTCTACCTGCCAGCGCAGCACTTTCCCCACTTGCGGCAACGCCGTCTCACCTACCCCAACCTGCGGAAACTCACGGATATTCACCCCGGTTCTGCTGGCTGGAAACTGGTGCTGGACTCAGACATGCTGTTTTTTCGATCGCCCACGGTCTTACTCGACTGGTTGCGATCGCCCCAGCGGCCCTGCCACATGATCGATGTCGAAACGGCCTACGGTTATTCGCCAGCACTGATGGCATCCCTGGCGGGTACGCCCATGCCCGAGCGGATTAACGTCGGGGTCAGCGGCCTGAATAGCAGCAACCTGGACTGGGAAGAACTGGAATTCTGGTGCAAGACCATGATTCAGCAGGAAGGCACCCATTACTACCAGGAACAGGCCATAGTCGCCATGCTGATGGCCCGTCAGCCCTGCACGATCGCCCCAGCAACGGACTATATTGTGCTTCCCGATCGGGCCGAAGTGCAAACACCCCGAGCGGTTTTACACCACTATGTCGCTGACTCCAAACCCTGGTATTTTCGCTACGGCTGGCGGCATGTGGTGCAGAGTAATGGCTTCTAACTCCTTTCCCCTGAGGGTTTCTCCCATGCAACTGCAGCATTACAATCCCAGTTCCTACAGCCCCGGTGCCCCCTTCTGGAAACAACTGCTCTGGTACTTTCTCGGTTCTCCCCTGGTAGAAAGCTACTGGTTACCCTTTTCGGCTTTGAAGGTCACGACCCTGCGTCTGTTTGGAGCCAGCCTCGGCCGGGGAGTGCGGATCAAACCGGGGGTACGGGTAAAATTTCCCTGGCGGTTAAGCGTGGGCGATTGGGTCTGGATCGGGGAACAGGTCTGGATTGATAACCTGGCCTCCGTGATATTAGAGAGCAATGTTTGTTTGTCTCAAAAGGTGTACCTCTGTACGGGCAACCATGATTGGAGCGATCGGACCTTTGCCTTGAAGATTGCCCCAATTCACATCAAATCTGGCAGTTGGATCGCCGCCGGAGCCCTGGTGGGCCCCGGGGTCACCGTGGAGCCGGGAGCCGTCCTGACCCTGGGTGGGGTAGCGGTCCGATCGCTGGCCGCCATGACCATTTACGCAGGCAACCCGGCCCTACCGGTGAAGGCACGAACCCTGCACCCAGAAACCGATTCCCTGAACCACCAACCAGAACTGGATAGGCAAGCCACCTGATTTGTTGCCTGTCGGTTTGAACGACTGACCTAAAAGCTTTGCATCTATCCCGATCGTAGTTTCTCTTTCATACCCAGTAGTAACCAGGTAAGTAGCCCATGAGCGATGTAACCACCGGCCCAATTCAAACCTATAGTGGTGACACCACCCTGGCCACAACAACAAATCTAGATCCGACGCAAGAGCGTGTTTCGGTCACCCTGACAGACAGCAACCTCTGGCTGGTAGACCCCACCAAGTTGAACGGGCAAACGGTAGATTCCCAGGAACAGTACACCCTGCTGAATCTGGAAACCTCCAATCAAACCACCACCACCTTCGATAATGTCAATTTCACAGCCAGTACGGTTAATTCAACCGGCCTAACCAGCGATAGCACCTACCTGCAGAGCAGTCTGCCCGAAGGAGATGCCCTCATGCTGGCATCGGTCACGGGAGGTTCCCAGCTCAGTTCCGATGGGGTTTCTCTCACCTCAACGGGGAGCAGCGGCAGTAGCGATAGCACCTCTGGCGGGGGCACCTCCGGGAGTCTCTCCGGTTCAGACGGGGGAGCGGGGGGAGCGGGAGCCAGCGCCCCTTCTGGTTCCTCCACCGCTTCTTCAACGGACGGGCAATCTATCGACGGGCAAGCAACTCCATCCACCACCACCACTACCTCAGATCCCCAACCCCCAGGCAGCCCCCAGCCGGGGGCCAGTCCTTCCCCGGGCGGCACCCCTCAACTGCCCCAACCGGTGCCGTTTGAGATTTCACCCACGATCGGATTATTGTTGCTGCTGGTGATATTTGGCCACAGGTTACTGCTCAAACGAGCCCCCCAAGCAGCCAGGATGAACTCAGTTACCGACCTGACCTGATTGCCTGTCGTTTAGAGCCCTCCCCATCAGCCCCAGGGCAAGTAGTGGGAGGGCCTCCTCTGTCTTTATCTCAAGCTATATCGTTGCAGTAAAAATATCCAAAACATATACACAACCTATACAACAGCAAACACTAATGCAATCTCAAACAGCAACAATCAATTCCGATACTTAAAGTATTCCAATCACTTGTCAGCCTTATGATTCGTCTTCCACGCTTCAGCCTGCTAAAACCTGGCACCTCGAAATCTTCAGGCAACCATCCCACGGATGTATTTTCAGACGCGATCGACCTGTCCATCGTGACACAGTTTTATCCGCCGGATTTTGCCGCCACGGGTCAGTTTGTGGAAGAACTGGCCGTTCGTCTGGCAAGCCGGATTCAAGTTCAGGTATTTACGGGCCAACCGGGCTACGCTTACCAGACCACCGATGCTCCCCAGGAAGAAATCAAAAACGGGGTACGGGTACGGCGATCGCGGATCACCCACAGCCGCAAACGAATTGGTCGAACCCTCAGCAGTTTGTTATTTTGCCTGCGCTCTGCCTGGCACCTGATGAAGCGGGAAAACCGGGGCGACATTGTTTTATTTGTAAGTGAACCGCCCTACCTGCAAACCCTCGGCTACCTGGGCAATTGCCTGTTTAATCTGCCTTACGCCTGCCTGGTGTACGACCTTTACCCCGACGTGGCAGTGGAACTGGGAGTGGTTTCTGCCAATCACTGGCTGGTTCGCTTCTGGAATGCCGTTAACCAGCAAGTCTGGCGGCGAGCCGCTTCGATCATTGTGCCCAGCGAAACCATGGGCAAACGGATTACCGCCCGGTTCCCCGAGTTAGATAGCAAAATCACGGTGATTCATAACTGGGCCGACCCGACCTGGATTAAACCCCTGGCCAAGCAAGATAATTCCTTTGCCCATACCCATAATCTGGTTGAGAAATTTACCGTCCTGTACTCTGGCAACATGGGTCGCTGCCACGATATCCATACAATTCTGGAAGCTGCCCGGGAACTCAAAGACGAGCCCGTCCAGTTTGTCTTTATCGGCGGCGGGCCAAAACGGGAGGCGGCAATCAAACAGGTAGAAGCCTGGGAACTGGCCAATTGTCTGTTTCTCCCCTATCAGGACAAATCTGCCCTGCCCCAGTCTCTCACCGCCTGTGACCTCTCCCTGGTGAGTATTGATGTCGGGATGGAAGGACTGGTCGCGCCCAGTAAGTTTTACTCCGCCGTATCTTCGGGCAACCCGGTTGCCGTCATCTGTGAACCCCACTCCTACCTGCGTCAACTGGTGGCAGAAGCCCGCTGTGGAGCTGCCTTTAATAACGGAGACAGTAAAGGGCTGGCGGGGTTTATTCGCTATCTCATGAAAGATGGTCAGATGAAAGGCCAGATGGGAAATTCGGGGCATCGCTACATTGCTTCTAATTTCACCCCCGAACTGATCAGTCAGCAGTACTTTAAGGTGTTACAACGGGCCGTCCTGAAGGATAGCGACCTGAAACGGGCGATCGCCGAGCAGGAATTTTGTGTCTACTATCAACCCGTTGTCTCCCTGGTGACCGGAAATATTACCGGGTTTGAGGCCCTGATCCACTGGCAACACCCCCAGCGGGGTCTGGTCTACCCGGGCGAGTTTATGGATGCCGCCGAACAAAGCGGTCTGATTGTACCCATGGGCTGGTGGCTGTTGAACGAAGCCTGCCGTCAGATGCACTACTGGCAGAAGGAATTTCCCCAGGGCATTCCCTTACGGATCAGTGTCAAGCTATCTACGGAGCAGTTTTTGCAACCCGATCTGATTCCCCAGATCGATCGCATCCTGGACAGCAACGGTTTAGATGGCAGTTGCCTGTCCCTGGAGATGAGCGAAAAATCGCTCATGGCAGATCCGGCGGCCGCTACGGCGATCGTGCTGCAACTCCAGACCCGTCGGATTTCTGTCTGCTTAGATGGGTTTGGCCTCGACTCCGCTTCCTTAAAGAATTTGCATCGCTTTCCGATCAATGCCCTGGATATTGACCGGGTTCTGATCAGCCAGATCGATCAAGATCCAGAGGTGCTCAGACTGGTCAAGGCCATTGTCATGCTGGCCCATGAGTTAGAGATCCGCGTCAGTGCTGAAGGGGTAGACACGGACGAACAACTGCAACAGTTGAAAGCGATCGGAATTCAGTACGGGCAGGGTAGCCTGTTCTCTCATCCGGTAGACCCGGCCATCGCCCAAAACCTCATGGTCACCCTGAAGCACCCTGAACCCCAGGCCGTGGTTTTACCCCAGGCGGTAACCATTGCCTCCCCCCACCAGCGAGAGGTGCCCCTGGTGCTGATAGCAGATGACGAACGGATTATGCGATCGCTGTTACGGCGGGCGATCGAGAAGGAAGGTTGCCAGGTGATTGAGGCCGAAAATGGTCAGCAGGCGATCGCCCTTTACCATCGCCACCAGCCCGATCTGGTTTTACTGGATGCCATCATGCCAGAAATGGGAGGCTTTGAGTGCTGCATTCAGTTACGCCAGGCTCCCGGCCCTGGGCAAAGCCCGGTGCAACTGATGGTTGACCATGCGCCGGTTTTGATGATCACCACTTTAGAAGATGCAGAATCCGTCGATCGAGCCTTCGCCTCCGGAGCAACGGACTATATTACCAAGCCGGTCAACTGGGCCCTTTTCCGGCAACGCCTGCAACGGTTGCTGAAGCGATGACCAGAACAATTAGCGCCAGACAAAAACCGGGTGCATCCCAGTTTTACGACCCTTACCCTCAAGTCATCAAAGTAATCATTTTGTCATCCCTAGTGTTGCAAACACAAAGTTCTGCAACATAAGGGGTGAAGGGGTTCCACCCCTTTCAAAACTTATTTTTTGCTGTACTAGAGAGTTTCTCACACCAGTGAGATACAGGGGAGCCAGGAGTTCCACCCCTGCACCCCATTTCCCATACCTTACTGGCCTGGTAAAGGCTATATTTTGATTGTTGGACAATGGAAACCCAGAAACAAAACTATTTACCTGCTCTAGATGGGGTACGAGGTTTGGCAGTTTTGATGGTAATGATTTTCCATTACTGTCAGGCCAATCATTTCTTCCCCGATCATCCTGTACTCAGGGTGATATCAAAACTCTCGGTATTTGGACAAACCGGAGTCGATTTATTTTTTGTTTTATCGGGATTTTTGATTACGCGCATTCTGCTGAAGGCAAAGAAGAAACCGGAGCCATTCTTTAAAAACTTTTATGCCCGACGGATTCTGCGAATCTTTCCCCTCTACTACGGATGTCTGCTACTTATTTACTTTATCATTCCTGCTTTGACTTCAGGGGCGGCAATACCGTTTATCAAGCAGGTCTGGTTCTGGAGCTATCTACAAAATATTGTCTACACCTTCCCGGTTGTTCCCTTTGAAGGGCCCAATCACTTCTGGTCTCTGGCGGTTGAGGAGCAATTTTATTTAGTATGGCCATTTCTCGTCTACTTTTTGGGGACGGGTTGGCTGGTAGGAACCGTGGGAGCCAGTATCCTGGTTGGGTTAGCCGTTCGTAGCGTCTTTATTGCCCATGATGTGAGTGTTGTCTTTTTTACACTGTGCCGTTTGGATGGCCTGGTTCTTGGATCGGTGCTGGCTCTGCTGGAAGCCCATCAGGGTGGATTGCAGAAGTATCGGAAACCTTTTTTGACGGGGGCATTTATTTTATTAGGCCTCCTGGCTGTTATCTGGCCTTTGACCACCGGAAAAGGGTTGGATATTTTGCAAGTTGTGAAGCCTTTGTTGATGGCTATTTTTTATCTGTTTTGTGTCGGTTATGTCGCAAGTCTTTCAGACAAGGGACGGATTTATCAATGGATGACGGGACGATCGCTGACCCAAATTGGCGTAATCAGTTACGGCCTGTATGTATTCCATCCACTTTGCTTTGATTGGGTGTTACATTCGCCCTTAAACCAGAATGGGGCCATTGCGTTAGTGGCATCCTTTGCCTTGACCTTTGGGGTGGCGATCGCCAGTTTCAACTATTACGAAAGCCACTTCCTGAAACTGAAAAAGTATTTTGCCACCTGAACCCCTTGGAGCGGGGTTGGTGAACTGACAAACCGGGAGATGCACTCCTGGCTTCGGGCCTATTTGGGCAACGGCTAATCAACCGTAATACCGTGGGTCTGACACAGTTCAGTCAATTGTTTCACCCGTTGCATTTCCGAGGCCAGTTGTGCCTGCAACTGTTGTTCCCGTTGCAGGGCGGCCTGCCACTGGTTCGTCACCTGGCAGCTCTTGAGCAAACGTTGAACCCGCTGTCGCAAAACCGCCCAGTGAATTGGTTTGGTAATAAAATCTGTGGCCCCCGCGGCAAAGGCCTTATCTACAGAATCCTGGTCATACAGGGCCGTGATCATCAAGATCGGGGGGCAGCGATCGCCAAAGGTCTGGAGCAATCGATTACAACAGTCAAACCCATCCATTCCCGGCATGACTGCATCCAGCAGGATCATATCAGGAAGTTCTTTCTGGCAGAGAAAAAGACAGCGTTCTCCACTGCCCACATCGATCGCAGTATAACCTTCTCCTTCCATGGCCCGTCGTAAAACAACCCGTAAGGCTCGTTCATCATCTACGATCAGAACCGAAGCTATTTTCTCTTCAGATAGACTATCTGGCGACGTTGAATGCAGTTGAGCTGTTGACATCTTGAATCCTCAAGCAAGAGTGAAGCCACTATTTTCTTGTAGCGTACCCACATAACCTGGTCAACGCACATTCTACACTGGAGAAATTATTGGTAATTTGAGTCATTAATGCCGATGCATGCTGCAGATCATGGTCTTTAGCATCAGACTCCAGAACTTCACAGAGTTTACCAAAATTGACCGCACCAATTGTCACACTAATCGATCGCAGGGAATGGGTAGCCTGCTGTAACGCCATGGCATCACCTCGATCGATGGCTTCTGCCATTGCCCTTAGCCGCTCCGGAGCATCTTCCAGATAAACCTGAATTAATTCCTGCAACATTTCCTCCGCATTGTCTCCGGCCATACCGCGTAAACTCTCCAGCACCTCCGAATCAATCACGTCGCAGCTAGAACTACCCGTAGAATTACAGAGCCCTGTCTGATCAGCCACCATTGTTGGATCAATCGGTTGGAAAAGATCCAAAGAATCCTTCGTAGCCAGGGGATAGGCCCTGTAACAATCACTCAAAGCCTTTTGCAGCAGGGTGATATCAATCGGCTTACTGATGTAATGATTCATCCCGGCCTGCAAACAGTCCGCCTGATCCTGGGCTCTGGCATAGGCCGTCATCGCGATAATCCAGGGCTGGGTTGATGAACCCCACTCCTGTCGAATCCGGCGAGTCGCTTCCAGACCATCCATATCTGGCATCTGGACATCCATCAAAATCACATCGTAGGGCTGACGGCGCAGGGCCGCGATCGCTTCCAAGCCATTTCCTACCACATCGGCCCGGTAGCCCAGGCGCTCTAACATCAGGAGGGCAACTTTCTGGTTGATGGTGTTGTCTTCTACCAGCAAAATTCGCAGCAACCCCGGCTCCAGGGTCAGATCATCCAGCAGTTGAGACGACGATCGCTGCACCATTTCCGCTGCTTTCCTGCTTCGGATCGTGAAGTAGAAGGTAGAGCCTTTACCAACCTCACTTTTAACCCACAGGGTGCCACCCATAATTTCACTCAGGTGTTTGCTGATCACCAGGCCCAGTCCCGTTCCGCCATACTGACGGGTCGTCGAGGCATCTACCTGACTGAAGGCTTTAAACAGACGATGCCTGCGATCTTGAGGAATACCAATGCCCGTATCCCTCACAGCAAACTGAATTTCGTAGGGCAGGCTGGTGTCACCAGAGCCCTCCCTGGCAATTGCCGCTGGACATTCTAATTGACGGGCCTGAACCAGAACAGACACCCGACCAGCCTGGGTAAACTTGACCGCATTGCTCAGCAGGTTCCAGAGAATTTGCCGCAACCGGGTAATATCTCCGACGATCGCATCGGGTACTTCGCTACTGATCCGACAGGCCAGTTCAATATTTTTGGCAGCGGCCAGGGGAGACAGTAGGTCTAAAGACTCCCGCACGCAATCCCGCAGATAAAAGGGTTGTTCTTCCAGTTCCAGGTGCCCCGACTCAATCTTAGAAAAGTCCAGAATATCGTTAATGATATTGAGCAATGTGTTGCCGCTATTCCGAATCGTTTCGGCGTAGTCGGCCTGTTTCAGGTTGAGTTTGGTATCCAGCAACAGCCCCGCCATGCCAATTACGGCATTCATTGGGGTGCGAATTTCATGGCTCATCATGGCCAGAAAGTCACCCTTGGCCCGGTTAGCCGCTTCTGCGGTTTCCTTGGCCTGTTCTAGCTGACTTTGAATCTGTTTTCGTTCCGTAATGTCGCGGTATTGCCAGAGATGGCCCCGGTACTCGGTTCCGGCAAAAATCGGGATGTAATCTCGCTCCAGAATTCGCCCATCCACCAGACCGGTTTCTTCGGCTACCACCGGTTGCTGGAGACGCAAAATTTCTTCTACCCTGGCTTTAAATGCCTCCGGGTTGAGAAATAGCTGTTTCCCCTGCTCGGCAGAATCTCCACAGTGACAACCGATCAGAGCTTCTGGCGACCGGGTAATCGCCATCATATCGCAAAAAGTCTGGTTGACCAGGACAATCTCCCGCGCTTCATTTTCTACTAAAATCCCGGCCTGCAAACTGGCTATGATCGTGCCCAGGCGAAAGGTTGTATCTTGCAAGGCGGTTTCTGCCTGCTTCCGCTGGGTAACATCCCGGGCCACCCAGATTACGGTATTGGCATCAATCGGAGAGACACTGGCATTAGACCAGTATTCTCTGCCATACCAGTTCATTTTGTACTCGACATTCAAAGGCTTCTGGGTATCCAGGGCCTGCTGAATATAGCCCAGCAGGGTGGGGGCAACATCCGCCGGTAAAACTTCTGTGATCTTTTTACCCAGTCGATCGCTGGCTGGCACCATCAGTTTATCGCTATTCCCGGCCAGCACTTTGAGGTAGCGCCCTTCCCGATCGAAGACAAAGATCAGGTCATTCATGGCGGCAAAAAACGCGCGCATTTCGGCATTCGTTGTTTTTAGCTGTTCTTCTGCCTGCTTGCGTTGGGTAATTTCCTGAACCTGGGAAACAAAATATAGAGGGCGTTGCTGGCGATCGCGCACCAGGGAAGTACTGACCAGGCCCCAGATGACCTGACCATTTTTGTGGAGGTAGCGCTTTTCCAGATGGTAGTAAGAGGATTGACCGGTCAGGACTTTCTGGTAGTAGTCCAGTTCCAGGGCCAGATCTTCCGGGTGGGTCAGCTCGGCAAAGGAGATATCCTGTAATTCTTCCTGGGTGTAGCCAAACATCTGACAGAGGGCCGTATTTGCCCTTAGAAACTGCCCCTCCAGAGCCATAATACTCATGCCGATCGCCGCCGTGTCAAAGGATTGGCGAAACTGTTGTTTGCTCTCCCGCAGGGCATCTTCCGTCCGCTTCCGTTCGGTGATATCCCGCACAATACAAAGACCTCCGACAATTTCGCCGGATTCACTCATTAAGGGAGAATAACGGCCTTCAAAGTATCCCTGGTGCCCGGTGCTGGGGATGTGGTAAGGCCGATCGACGGAAATAACATTTTCCCCTTTGAGAGCCGCCTGGAAGTATCCTTCTTCCCCGATTTCCCTGAGGAAGGGAAAAACATCAAAGGCAGATCTTCCGATCACCTCTCGTTTGCTGACACCGGTCAACCGCTCCATCGCCGGGTTCCAGGACAGGTAGTGGCAGTTGTGGTCAAAGGCAAAAATGCCATCGATACTGCTCTGGGTAAGCTGTCTGGAAAACTCCACCAGTTCCGCTTTTTGAATCGCCGTTGCCACATGGTTGGCCAGTTGTTGGAGAAAGGCAATTTCGATCCGCTGCCACTGGCGCGGGGCAACGCATTGGTGGGCCATCAGCAACCCCCATAACCGGCGGGGCCGATCGGAGCAGAGATAGTCCGTTTCCTCATGCAGCAAAGAGTCATTTTGCAGGATCGGTACGACCAGATTGGCCCTGACTCCGAGGGCTTCTAACCCTTCGATCTGGCCGGGGGTAAGGTTAGAGTTAAAAATATCTGCAACCGGCTGAACCTGACCCTGCTGATAGGAGCTAATCCAGTCTGCTGACAGGCCCGGATTGACCCCGGCCCGCTCCAGCAGGGAAAAGGCTGGAGAACTCACAGACTCCACCATAATCTTGCCGCTCCAGTCGCGATTGAAGCGGTAGATGGCCACCCGATCGCAGTCGAGCAGTTGGCGAACTTCGGCCACGGTGGTACTGAGAATTTGATTTAACTCGACGGAACGATAAATTCGCAGGGCGATCGCCGGAATCTGGCTTAACAGTTCAATGGCCAGAATGGAGGAGTTGGGTAGCTCTTTGAAGAACATGGGAACCTAGGCCTGCAAAGTCAAAGCTGTAACCTTTCAGAGTTATCGGTTGTTAAACCCAGCGAAACAAAGCCCCTCAACTCAGGATTCTGAGCCAAAAAGGATAAATAAAAACTTGAAAAATTAATTCTGATCGATTTCCAGGGTGCTAAACGCCCAGGGATGATGGATGGATGAACTACTAGCTCCCTGAACTGAACCACTACAGGGGGAAGATGCCCCAATTAAGTTAGAGAGCAGGGTTGTTTCAAGTTTCAATCGTAGTGATGCTTCAATGGAACATTCACTGTGAAGACAATCTACTAAAAACTGGTTCGCTTTATAGTATTCCCACACCTGCTGTTGTTGTAACCGGTTCCAGTCCCAACCGAGGGTCATATTATAAGGTTCCAGCACTTGTTCCCGGAACTGCTGTAGCCAGCCCTGTCGGCAAGTCTTCCACCAACCTACCCATGCTCCCTGATCAGCCTGCAGCGTGGGAAACTCTGCCTTGAGTTGCAACAACGCTCGATTTAATTGGCTCTCTTGAGGAAACTGGCAGGCAAAATCCAGGGCAAACCAGAGATCAAAAATTTGTTTGTAGGTGGGCAAGTCTCCCAGTTGTTGAATTTGTTGATAGGTTCGGGCGATCGCCAGGTCACGGGCCAGGGTCGGGGCCAGGTCAAAGGCAAAGGCACTATCTAGAGCCAGGGCCAGGCTGATATCCTGGTTGTAGCAGAGGGGCAAATAAAAGGCTCTGACCGCCGCTAATTTGTAGGTAGTGGGAGCGGCTTCTGCTTTCTGGTTGACCCATTGCAACACCTGCTTCAGGGTCTGGTTTTCCCAGGCCAGGGCATCAATTTTTTGCCGCAGATATTCCAGCAGGAGGTCGGCCCTGGGGAGTAAACTGAGGGTGAGCAAAATCACCTCACTCCAACGTCGCTCTGTCAGGTGGGCGGCCAGTTGCCTTAGGGGAGTAACGGGATCCTGCAGGCTGCGGGCCACCAGCCTCCGGGCTGTTAAATATTCTTGAAAAGTTAAATGGGAAAAAGAATAGATATCCCTGGCCCGTTCGATCAGCAACCCCGATTGCAGGACGATCGCCCGTAGTACCTCCTCGCTACTCAACCAGAGCGCCTCCGGATCGGGGCAGGCCCCCGAGAGCGACAGAAGAAACTGACTGATAATTGGCAGAATTTCACCCTTTTCAAAGTAAATTTTGCCCTGCTCAAACAGAGTAAACGCAATCTGGCTCAGCAGGTTGAGGGTTTCTGGCAACGACAAATGACCGGCTCCCAGATCCCGCTGAATCCCCCGCACCCGATCCCAGCGCCCCAGAAAAATATCTAACCCGGCCTGATACAGTTTGGCCCGCCGGCTGGGAAACATCATCCGTTCGTAAAACACCAGACAGGCCAGGTGGAGCAACAGGGGAGTCGTCACCATCTCCTGAATCGCTTCATTTTCCGGGCGATCGAGGTGTTGCAAGAACTGTTCTGCTTTGGCCAGCCCGGTTGCCTCTCCATCCTGGCCCCGGCTCATAGCTACAAACCATTTCTGGGCCACCGTGGCAATCTGGCTGCCATCAAACTCTGCCAGCTCAACATAGTGAAACCCGCGAAACTGATAGTCCTGGGCGGCCAGGCGGCAGGTGAGCAGGATCACCGCCGGGGGATGGGCCTCGGCAAACTTCTGAATCTGGTAGGAAAGTTCGTTGCTGGCCTGGGGCGGAATTTCATCCAGCCCATCCAGCAGCACAAACACCTGACCGCTGTGCAGCAGGGCCGCAATCTGCTGGGGCGAAAGACCGATCGCCCTCCATTGTTCTTGAATCTGAGCTTCCAGGCTGAAATCCTGGGTTCTAGCTGCCAGGGCCAGGGCGCGCAAGGGAATGAAAACCGGCACCAGGTCTGGATAGATCGCTCCCTGCATGGATTGGAGGGCCAGATGTTGCAGCAGGGTGGTTTTGCCTGACCCCGGTCTACCCAAAACGACCAGCTTATTGTGGGTCGATAGTACCTCGGGGATAGTGAGATAGTCGCCATTATGGGCCGTCAGTCGATCGCCCCTGGCCCCTGCTACCGGAAAGTTGGCCACCTCTAGCCAGCGCTGATTATTGGGGGTTGGCAATACCTTCAGGTTGGTATAAATTTGCTCGACTCCCAGGGGGTAGGCCGTATCCAGGCTGACCTGCAGCAACCCACACTGCGACTGAATCAATTCTCTCAGCTTCGATCGGGCGGCCTGGACAGCCTGGTCAACCTCGGAGGGACTACTGACCGGGGCAACTTCAATCTCCTCTTCATCCTCTTCCGGGGGAGCCACAATCTCCTCCCATTCCAGATTAAGCTGGAAACAGATATCAATGAACAAATGGCGCTCGATCGGTCTGCCAGAAAAAAACTTCCAGATCGACTGTCGGGTTTCCAGACCAACCGCGCTGGCCAGATATTCCTGGGTCCAGCCAGTTCGCCGGAAAGCCTGTTTGGCTTTTTTTATACCGACTTCCGATGCCTTAAGCGAACGCTTTGCCATCTCTGACTCTCAACCGTTGTCAGGGCTTGAAATTAAGGGCTTGAAACTAAGGGCTTGAAACTAACTGGGGGCAAAATGAGCTGACAGGAAGGACACTCGTAGTAGAGGAATGGGCAACATCCTGTAATTCTTTATCCGAGATAAATTTCTTCGATCCGGAAGAATTTACCTCAAATCATCTTGCTATCAGTAACGTTTAATTAAGTTACATCAAGCTTTTTTTACGCAGTGTTAATAGCAGGGTTTTAGAACGTGAAATCCCCTTCCGCTGGGCTGTCATTGAAGGGAAGCAGCAGTCAGACGATGGGCCAGCAGGGTATAGCGTTGTTGATCCTTAACCTGCCCGATCGCCAGGCCGATCGCCTTTTGTGGCCCGACTAAAATGGCCAGCTTTCGAGCCCGGGTCACCCCGGTGTAGATCAGGTTGCGACTCAGCATCAGGTAATGCTGCATATAGATCGGCAAAATCACCACCGGATATTCGCTGCCCTGGGACTTATGAATCGTGGTGGCAAAGGCCAGGGCAATTTCATTTAAATCGGCGTAGTCATAATTCACCGATCGCTCGGCAAATTGCACCGTCACTTCCTGCTCTTCCGGGTCAATAGCCGTCACTACCCCGAGGTCGCCATTAAACACTTCCCGGTTATAGTCGTTGACTTTCTGGATGATCCGATCGCCAACTCGCAGGGTCATCCCCGATCGGGTCAGTTCGGCTTTGGCCGCTGCCGGGGGATTGAGGAGTTGCTGCAATACCTGGTTCAAATTCCGGGTACCCACCTCGCCCCGGGTCATGGGGCAGAGCACCTGCACATCCCGGGCCGGGTCAAAGCCCATTTGGGGAACTAGCTGAGTCACCAGGTCTTGAATCGCCTGAACTCCCTGATCGGGTTCCGCCGCCCCCAACCAGAGGCAATCGGAGCGGGGAGTATCGGAAACCGCTTCTAATTTAGGAAATTGCCCCTGATTAATCCGGTGGGCATTACTGACGATCGCCGAAGTCTGGGCCTGACGAAACACCTGGGTCAGGCGAATCACTGGAATCAATCCGGCAGCAATCAGGTCTTGCAGGATGGCTCCCGGCCCAACGCTGGGTAACTGGTCGGTGTCTCCCACCAGCAAGAGCTGGGCATCGCTGGCGATCGCCTTGATCAGGGAATTGGCCAGGAATAAATCGAGCATGGAGGCTTCATCCACCACGATCGCCGAGGCCGGAATTGGGCTTTCCTGATCCCGTTTGAATTTGAGATTTTTCGGGTCAAACTCCAGCAGACGGTGAATCGTTTTGGCCTCCTGGCCGGTCATTTCACTCAACCGCTGGGCAGCCCGCCCGGTAGGGGAAGCCAGGGCGATGGTTTTGCCCATGGCTTTCCAGAGAGCGACGATCGTCCGACAGGTGAAGGACTTGCCACAACCAGGGCCCCCGGTCAAAATCAAGACCCGGTGGGAAGCGGCCATCACCGTGGCCTGGCGCTGTTGCTCTGAGAGTTGCAGTCCGGTTTTTTCGGTAAATCGATCGATCCAGCGTTCGACCCGGGGCAGGTCTACCGGCAGGGGTTGACTCAACAACCGGCGCAGGCGATCGGCCAACCCCTGCTCGGCCCCATAAAAGGGCGGTGCATAGCAGAGAAACTGCCCCTGCCAGTCGCCGCTACCCCCCTGCATCACCAATTCGCCGTCGATTGCCATATCGGTGGTCAGGGCCAGCACATCCTCTGGGGCAATCCGGTGGTCGGGCAGGGCCAGCCGTTGCACTACCCGTTCTACCAGTTCGGTCTGGGGTAAAAAGCAATGGCCTTCTTCGGCGGCTTCGCTCAAGACATGCAAAATTCCGCTGCGGTAGCGGAACTCAGAATTGGGATGAATCCCCAGGTTACGGGCGATCGCATCGGCGGTGACAAACCCAATGCCATAGACATCTGTAGCTAACTGATAAGGGTTTTGGGTGACTTTGGCGATCGACTCATCGCCGTACTGTTTATAAATTTTCACGGCATAGGTGGTAGACACCCCATGGCCCTGCAAAAACAACATCACCTCTTTGATTGCCTTTTGTGCCGACCAGGCCGCCTGGATCAGCTTCACCCGCTTGTGGGCAATGCCGGGAACTTCCGCCAACCGTTCAATCTGGGTTTCAATAATCTCCAGGGTTTCTACCCCAAAATGGGCCACAATCCGTTTGGCCGTGACGCTGCCCACACCCTTAATCAGCCCACTCCCGAGATACTTCTCAATCCCGGTAATGGTGGCCGGTTTGGTTTCCTGATACTGCATCACCTGAAACTGGGAACCGTACTTCGGATGCTCACGCCAGATCCCCTGCAGTTGAAGGGTCTGCCCCGCCTGGATATTGGCAAAGTTACCGACGATCGTCACCAACTCACTCGTGCGGGGAGCTTTAAACCGCGCCACGGTATAGCCCGATTCTTCGGAGTGGTAGGTAATTCGCTCTACCACTCCTTGCAGCGGTTCCACGGGAGGTTGGTTGGGTCGAGAAGTAGACTCCATAGCTCTATCGCTTACGCCAGCAAGTTAGGACTTTGGCCTAAGGAGAGTCTACCCCTGCACCCCATCCTGGACTTGATCAGTACTGATATATCAGTATAGATGTTTTGGATCTGAGGGAACCCTGCAATCTGTGGAACAATAAACCTGATGATTGGCTGGATGCAGTATGGCAGAACGGATTTCTAAATTGGGATTAGCTGGAGCGGTGGCCTGTTTTTTTAGTCTGGTGATTGTGAATAACCTGACCGATTACTCGACCAACTTTGCCTTTGTGCAGCATATCCTGGCAATGGATACGATCTTTGCCGACAGCACCCTGAAATGGCGATCGATCACCAATCCTACCCTGCAGCATGCTTTTTACTGGGCGATCATTGCCATGGAGATGGGCATTGCCAGTCTGACCTGGATCGGTGTAGTACAGATGGGGCAGGCGATCAGGGGAACTGCTTCTGAGTTCAACCAGGCCAAGTTTTATACATTGCTGGGGTTAACGGCCAGTTGCCTGCTCTGGTTTTTTGTTTTTCTTGGGGTTGGGGGAGAATGGTTTGTCATGTGGCAATCGCCTATCTGGAATGGCCAGCCGATCGCCTCCCGTATGTTTACCATTACCATGCTGATTTTGCTATTCCTGCGGCAGCCCGACCTGGAGAGTGAGTGACGATATCCCGCCCCTAACCTACCTTCAATAGGGCCTCAAGGTGATTCTGCAATTCTGAGATAGAAAGCGGTTTCTGGATCAGGGCATCAGCACCGGCAGCCAGAATCGTTTTGGGCCGCACGGTCTGAGAAGTGGTAGATACCAGCAGAGTCGGGGCCGTGTCTGCCATGATTGGGGCTTTGCGGATTGCCTCACACACTTTTTGGCCTGACATATCGGGCAGTTGCCACTCGGTAATGACCAGTTCTGGCTTCAGGGAAAAACAGAGGTGCAGCCCTGTGGTCGCCGTTTTGACATGAATTGATGGATAGCCATAGGCCTGAAGCAGATTGCCGATCATGGTCGCGAAATCTGGATCTGGTTCAATGATCAACGCGATCGCCATCGTTGCCCTGACATTGGCAGGAGGGAGGATACAGTCTAAGGAGCCCGACATGGGTGTTGCTGACAAAGGTGAATGTCCCACCATCATTACAGGCGCAAATTAGATTGGCTACAGTACCGTTTTTTCAGCAATCTCGCGGCTTTCGCGGATAGTGCAGGGGCCTTCTCCGTGGATCCCCTCCCCTGTTGTACGTAGCACAGATTCCGGCGATGACCGGGGTTATCATGGCTGTTTAGCACCGCTGCTGAAGCAACTCAGAACCGGCCCTGGGTCGGGGCAGGTCAGCGGTGGGCAGTAAGGCATCAATACAGTCTCTCAGGTGGGGCAGGGAAAAGGGTTTTTGCATCAGTTCCCGGGCACCTGCCGCCAGCACCGTTTCCCGCTCTAATTCATGGTCGATCGTCAGTACCAGAATGGCTGGAACAGCCCCCTTTATCCCTGGAACCTGACCGATCGCCTGACAAAACTGCTGACCACTCCAATCGGGCAGGAGCCACTCCGTAATCACCAGGTCGGGCTTGAGAGATGCCAGAAGGTGCAGCCCTGCTTCAGCGGTGGCAGCATGAACCGATGCATGACCGTAGATTTTGAGCACGCTGCTTAACAGGTCGGCTGACCCCAGGTCTTTTTCAACGATCAGGATAAGTGCCATTGGAAACAGCGGTTGAGAGAAGTGTGGAAGTTGCCTGATGCCCCACAGAACCAGATTCGGCTCTGGTTTGTGTATAGAAAATAATATCGAATACGGATGAGAGGTAAGTATCCCCAGGGACAGATCTCTAACTGGCTACTGGGGTAATTACGGAGAAACCTCGGGCAAACCTGATGGGCGATCGAAAAATTTGGTCAAATAATCCTTGGCTTCCAGGTTCAGTCCTCATTTGCGATCAGCAATCACGCTTTTCATTGCCCCAGTATTTTGGATATATACCGACATCTTGCATAATCTTCTCAGCTTGTTTCCTGCCATAGGTGTGAACTAACAGATTAGGCAACCATTTCAGGGTCGTAGAACTAAAAGGATGTCCTTCTGACTTTCGTAATCTTTTCTCAATGAACGCATAAACCTGGTTATCTAAAGCTGGAATCGCTCTGTAAATATCTTTGATGAATGTTGTAGCTCCTCCTAACATGCCATGCCATTCGTGAGAAATCAGTACTCCCCACAAACCTTGAGGCGAATATAGAATACTCTCTGAACTTAAACTTCTACCCGTTTGATACCCTAGAGACTTGTCAGAAGCCCCAGAGCCAAAATAAACTGCGACAAACTCTGAAAATGGAATGTAGAAGTAATCCGTTTCGCCAGGTGCCCACAAATCTACCAAATAGCAACCTGTATCTCCCAAGTTAGAGGCTGCTTTAAGGATCGCGTCTGCTAAAGGTGGTTCAATATATTGAGAGCATGGATAAACGATTCTTCGTGCAGCAACATTTGGTGAGAATGGTTGAGCAAATGCATCTTCATCAACAAAAACTTGCCGTAAAGCAGGCTCTGCAACTGCTCGAAATTCAGTTTCAGTAAGTACATACATAGAAATGTACCTATACAGGCTACAAGAAATATAGGGAAAGAAAAACCTTACTGGTTTTTAAGAAAGAAACTCTATCACTACAGATTCATTTCTATCTTGAGCGCAGTGTATAACCTCCCTCACCTTTCAGATGGTAATCTCCGTCCGTGCCGTCAGACGGCCTTCATCGTAAATCTAGCTTTTTACAGAATTTCAACTTCTCGAAGAAGCTTTTCGCCAGTCTCATCACCATAAATATGTGACAAAAGACCAGGTAGCCAATCTATTGTGAGTCGCATTCCAGCTAGTTTTGATTGTTTCAAGTCTTGCAAGTATGCATAAACTTGCTTGTCCAGAGTAGGAACATTTGCCTGGAGAGCTTCAACAAATTCTGAAGTTCCTCCTAAAAGTGCCAGACCTTCTTCTACTAACATTAACCCCCATCTGCCGCTTGCTGAGAAGATAGTAATGTACATTCCATACACATCCATCTTCAATCGAACGCCAATTAAGTTTGTGCTACCTGGTTGTCCTGCATATCCTGCTTCAAATTCAGATAGCGGAATGTAGCAATGATTTGGTTCCTCAAAGCTTCTTATTGTTTTAGTAATGTAGCAAGCTGTATCTCCAATGGTTTTAGCAGCCCTAACAATCGCTTTTGAAGGAATCGCTTCTTCAAAATCAAAGAAACAAGGATACAGAATTCTGCGGGCAGAGACAGTAGATGTAAATGGTGTAACAGTAGGGTCGCTTCCTGTAAAGACTTGCCTGAACAGAGGTTCAGCTTCTGATTGAAATTCTATATCTGTTAAGATTTGCATTTCACACCGTAAATATAGCTCGTCGTATTCAGATCCAAGTCTTTGATTATCAGGGCATTTCCCATCCTGTCATAGGTGGCTGTGGTGATCTGGTTGAGCGTATCCGTGTATCCGTGACTAATGTTAGTTTAGTAACTTTGTATATCATAGTTAGTACCTCACGACAGGTTGAATTGACAACATACAATGTTGGCAGATGTCAGGTTGTAAGCGCTTGACTCAACTTGCGAGACGGTCGATCGCACCTTCGATCTACTCAACGTACCTGATAAAGTGAGCCATAAGGGGACTTTTTATTATGAGAGGAGTAATCAACAAACTCTTCACTGGAGGCTGCGACAGTTATCCTAAAACGGTTTGGAAAAAATAATCCTGCTGTTGCAAGACCTCTAGGAGAAGCATTTTCGACCGTTAATCCTTTAGGAAGCGTAAAGAGAGTTTCAATACCGTCAACAGTCATTTCTATATCTTGCGTCAGGACTCCTAACTTATACTCAGGTTCGCTCGTCCAATCAAAGATAGTTAGTATATTAAGCCCCACAGAGAAAAGCATAAGCAGAGCAAGAAAATATTTCCAGACCTTTTGTCTTAAATTCATCTTGTTTTTTCACTGGAACATAGTTTATTCAATGAGTAGTGAAACTTTCCCCTCAGACTAGAATGCCTCAACATACCTGAAACCAAAATCTGGAATAGATGAGCCGTGCTGTAGTCATTATCCAGCAATTGATTCTCCAACAGATGGAATGGAATACTACAATTAGAAGCAGGGGCAAAAAGTAAAAGGACGATATAAAGGTTCGTTTTCCATATCCTCTTTTCGAGATTCCCTTGTATCTTCATCTAAATCTTCTTCTCTAAATACCATTGCTGGAAAATCTTTTTCGGCACGACTCCCAATACAGATGTCATAAATAAATGAATAGAAATCGCGGCCTAGATTATATATATAGACAATATCTCGTTCGCACAAAGCATACATATCATAACTTTTATCTATCTCCTGATAGCTTCTCAAATCAAAGAAGAAAAGCAAATAAAATTCCACTCCCGCCCCAAATCGAAATCCAGCATCAAGTAAATCTTTAACTTCTAAAGGTAATTCACCATTGTAGATTTCATAAGTTGATTTAGCATTTGAAGTTGACGCAAGATGAACTTCCGGTGCATCCAATTTATCAATTCTGAACCAATGTGGACCAAAAATACCAGAACTAATTACCTGGCAATACTCTTTATACCCTTGAGGCAATACAAATCCTGCCCGATCTTCAAATTCTAAAAGATGTTCTTCATTTGTAGTTAGAGGATTACAACCATGATCGCCTGGGATTATTTCTAGTTGGTTAATTAGCAAACGCCATCTTTCTAAAGGATCAGGTTTCATGAAAATAGCTTTTACTTTGGTAGGTAATTGTAGTTAAAAGTTGAATCTAATCAGAACCATAGTTATAGCTATACGTACCATCTGATGACAACTGGTTTTGCTTCCCGTCTAATAACCTACATTCATGCTCTTGTCATGCACATCATAGGTATAGCTCTCATCACCGATCCCTTTGTGCCGAAACTGATTGATTCGTGCTGTTGAAAAGCTAGTTCGGCTTATTATTGATTCAGCAGTGGCACGCTAAGTCAGCGAAATAGTTACGCTGCTATCTTAGCTGAACTAGACTTGATCCATCTTTATGAATGCTGTAAAGGTGGCCTTGATTTTCAAAAACAATTTTGCCATCCTGAAACCAACCTGGGGAGCCACCATCGGCTAAAAATTTAGGAACTTCTGAACCATCAGCTTTTACCAAATAAATTTTTCTAGCACAATCTGCTTTGTTTCCAATGCAGTATGCTGCTGCCACAAGAATATATGAGCCACTGGGTTTCCAAGTCATGCTTAAGCTGCCAGGAAAACCACCAGGTATTTCTGGTAGTGTAATTATCTTTTTATCATAGATGTTCATTACTCTGATTCTGCCTCTATTATAAAAAGCAAATTGAGAGCCGCTCAAATTCCACACAGGATTAGAGCCTTCTATCAGTCTTTTCGGTTTTGTTCTCCCATCACTTTGGACTACGTAAATAAATGGTTCTGAACGGCCCGGATCCACCAGGGAGCTATCAGACGCCGAAAAAATTAGCTGTTTTCCATCTGGAGACCAACTGGGATTTTTTATATCTGATAATTTACTGGTTAACCTAAATTGACCTGAGCCATCTGTATTTATTCGATAAATATTCCAATTGCCATCTTCGTAACTATTAGAGACGAAGGCAATGATTTTCCCATCTGGAGACCAGCTAGGATCAATACCTTTTGCTAAATATATTGGTGGTTGTATTCCATCTAAATCAACTACATAAATCTGATATTCAAGACTCTCTTTTAACTCAGCCTTGGATATACTTAGAGCAAGCTGCTTACCACCATGCGACCAGGAAAGATTTCTAACTCTCCTCACATCTAACTTTGTTTCTAATTTAGTTGTTTTTGATCGTTCATTAATTAAATAAATGGTTTTGCCTGCAAAGAGAGAATCAGTAATGAAGGCTATCTGTTTTCTATCTGGAGAGAAAGTAGACTCTAGCACCTGTGCCGTACAAGAAGTTATAAAGAAAAAAGAAAGTAAAACTAAACTATGATGTAGTTTTAGTCCAACAAGAGATTTCGTTTTCATTATTTTATCTCACTTTCTATTCCAGTTTTTCATAGGATGGGTTAACTTAGCGAAGTCATGCCGAAAGCTATTAGCACAACCCATACAATTAAGGGATTCGATGCGTTATGGCTACACCTCACACATCCTAAATTTAATTAGGGTTGGAATAGATGGATCGCACTATGGTCAGTACCCGCTACTTGATTCCTATTGTCATAACTGTAGTTACTACCGTCTTGAATTGAATTACATTTGGTAAATTTGTAAGAAAAACCAACCAATCAGACAACCGGCGTAAATAATACCTGTATTGGAGGCGATTACTTGTATTGCCTCTAGAGAAAATACTTTATAAATTGCTTGATCCTCAAACTTAAAAACCATGTTTATCAATGCAGCAAGACTGCCGGTTAAGAAAAGCAGAAAAGCAGGAGTGAGAGATACTAAGGTTATATCCAGGATTGTCAATTCTTCTCTATATAAACCCTCTAACAGAATACACAGAGCGGAGAAAGCTATTTGCATGATAAATACAGCAGCATAGGGAATTAAAAGTAGAGGATTGCCAATGAAATCTTTGACGAGAGCAAACCCATAATTCGCAAAATAGAGAGTAGGGTAAAAAACACCTAATGTTAGTGTGTGGAATACAACCAAACTCACAAACAAAAAACATCCAGAAAAAACATCAAAAAGATAGTGCATTATTCTGTTAATCCCAGCTTAAACTGTCATACCAGGGAGCTACTTAAAATGTCCTTCCTCAAACACGGTCACTGATTTCGGTGGTTCATCTTTAAACAACTCGTAATCATCTGTATAAAGACCAATACCGAAACCGTAAGAAACAACACCCTGGTTCTCAATTAATTCAGTCGAGTCATCTATTAATGATAGCCAAGCTCTTAAATCTTCAATTGAAGTGTTTAATAAGTTGCGTTCCCTAAAGATTAAACTGGCTGGCTCATATAGCGTTACTGCAATACAAGGATAGGGGTAGTTGGGTTTATAAGCTACTTGAAGATTTAGAGCATCAAACGAGTCTTGAAGATTTATTTCTTCAGACGAAATACCGTCAGGCAAAAAAGGCTCTGTCAACTCATTTACAGAACCTCCAAGAATTTGCCGCACGTCTGAGCGTGTCATCCCAAAATGAATTGATCCAACTGCTTGATAGGGAGTAATTACAAAGTCCATTTCATACCTCTACACTGTAATTTATTCAAAAGTTCAGGCTTCTGTTGCATAGGTCTAAAAAGAAACGGATTACCCCGATCCCCCCTGGGCAAACTCCAGACACAACTGGATATAAGCTGGTAGCTGAGATGGCTCTTGCAGGTGAGAAATAGTAATTCCCAACAGTCTCACCTGACGTTGACCATCGAGATGGAGATGGAGCAGTTCCCGAGCCTGCTGGTAGATCACCGCCGCATCCTGCAACAGATGATTCCCAGTTCGACTGCGGGTAATTTGCTCATAATCGGCGTATTTAATTTTCAGGGTCAGGGTATAACCATAGCGCTGGTGCCGATCGAGGCGCTCTTTCACCTGGCGGGCCAGGGACTCTAACTCAACCTGCATGGTTTCCAGATCGCTTAAATCCTCAGCAAAAGATTGTTCCGCACCGATCGATTTGCGAACCCGGTTGGGGTTTACGGGTCGATCGTCCTGCCCCCGGGCCACCCGGTAGTAAAACCGCCCCACTTTACCAAACCGCTCCACCAGATCGACTTCAGACCACTGCTTCAGATCAGCTCCGGTGTGAATTCCCAGGGCCTTCATCTTGCCTGCCGTCGCCTCCCCGACTCCATAAAACTTTTCGATCGGCAGGCCGGCCACAAAGGCTTCCGCCCGTTCTGGGGAAATCAGGGTAAGGCCATCGGGCTTATTCAGCCCCGAAGCCATTTTGGCCAAAAACTTGTTCAGTGAAATGCCCGCAGAAGCGGTCAAATGGGTTTCTGTGAGAATGGCCTGCTTAATCTGGCGGGCGATCGTGATAGCTAAAGGAATTTCCAGTTTATTGTCCGTCACATCCAGGTAAGCTTCATCCAGGGAGAGGGGTTCCACCAGGTCGGTATAACGGTGAAAAATGGCGCGAATTTCCTGGGAAACCTGCTTGTAAACCTCGAAGCGTGGCTTGACGAAAATCAGCTGGGGACAGCGCTGGCGGGCGAGGCGGGAAGGCAGGGCCGAATGCACCCCATACTGGCGGGCCTCGTAACTGGCTGCGGCCACCGCTCCCCGTTGCTCAGGAAGCCCCCCCACGGCGATCGGTCTGCCCCGATACTGGGGATTATCCCGTTGTTCGACGGCTGCGAAGAACGCATCCATATCAATATGGATAATTTTGCGAAGAGCAGACATAGGCAACCGGGCCGGTTAACTGGCACAAACCAGACTGTCATCCCTGGCATTTAAGCATAGGTTTGTACTGGTCTAACAACCCCCTCAGGATCGGGAATTTCATAAATCCCAGAACTTAATTTTAAAGGCGCGGCGGAACCACGCTTTCAAAAATTAAGAACTTGGTTTTAATGAATTCGTGATCCTTAAAGACTATTTGCAAGTGGTGAGATCTGATGAAAATTGAGCGCGAGGATCTGGATTGGGCGGTTAATCAGAATTTGCTGGAAGCCGAGGTGGCTGAGCGCCTCTGGCAGGCCTGGAAAGAACGAAAAGGTAACGTTCCGCAATTTAATTTTGCCAATGTTGCTTACTACTTCGGGGCATTGATCGTCATTTTTGGTATGTTTTTCTACCTCACCCTGGCCTGGGAATCCCTGGGGGGCGGTGGAATCCTGGCCCTGGCCAGTGTCTATATGTTAATTTTTGCCCTGGCTGGACACCATTTATGGTTTAACAAAGGTCTCAAAATTCCCGGTGGCCTGCTGACCACGATCGCAGTCTGTATGACACCCCTGGCGATTTACGGCTTTCAGCGCATGACCGGCATCTGGCCAGAAGGCGATCCGGGTAATTATCGGGATTACCATATCTGGGTCAAAGCCAGCTGGTTTTACATGGAGATCGGCACAATTTTGGTGGGCTTACTGGCCCTCTGGCGCATTCGCTTTCCCTTTCTCACCCTGCCGATCGCCTACACGCTGTGGTATATGTCCATGGACCTGACACCCCTGATTTTTGGCAAACAGGACTACTCCTGGAATGAGCGGTGTCTGGTGTCTTTCTGGTTCGGAATTGCCACGATTATTGTGGCCTTCTTGATTGACCGGCGGATTCGCCGCAGCCAGGGAGACTTCGCTTTCTGGCTCTATCTATCCGGGTTGATGGCCTTTTGGGGTGGTTTAACCTTGATGAATGGTGGCGACGAGTGGGAACGTTTCCTTTACTTTTTGATTAATTTATTCTTAATCCTGTTGTCGGTTCTATTGAAACGGCGGGTATTTGTTATCTTCGGTGGTATGGGAGTGATCAGTTATTTAGGACATCTTGCCTATTCGGTATTCCGTGATTCCTTATTGTTTCCGATCGCGATTTCCTTTGTTGGGGTCTTGATGATTTTGGCCGGGATACAGTACCAGAAGCATTCTGTAGCCTGGGAAGCCTGGTTACAGCGAGTTCTGCCTGACTCTGTGCTGCAACTGTTACCCAGAGACAACTAAACTCTTATCCTGAGTAGCTACAGCGTTTCTCACGCTAGTGAGATACAGGGGGGTATGGGGGCTGCGCCCCCAGCCAGGGGTTCCACCCCTGCACCCCGTTTCCCGTACCTTATTTACATGGGAAAAGCTATATGAATTAAAACCAAGTTTTTAATGTTTGGAAGCGTAACTCTACCACGCTTCCAAACATTAAGTTTCGGGGTTTATTAAACCCACGATTCTCAGGAATTGAGCACGTAGTTATACTGCGCCTTCAACAGTTTCAACACCAGATGAGACTCATAGTGTTGAATTCCCGGGATTTGCTGAATTCGATTAAAAAAGTCGATCAGATCAGCATGATCCTTGAAATAGATATCAGCAATGATATTAAATCGACCGGCAGCCATGATGGCCAGAAATTGCACCTCATCCATCTGGGAGAGTTGTTCGGCAACTGCATCAACCTGGGTGTTTTCCACATCAAACCAGACAATTAAGAAATGAGGTTTGCCGGTTTTCTCGGGGTTTGGCCAGGCAATAATGCGAATAATTTCTTGCTGAATCAACCGCTGTACCCGGTAGCGTACCGTAGTTTCCGGCAAATTCAGGTGTTGGGCTATGCGGGTCAGGGCCATGCGGCCATCGAGTTGCAGCAGTTGAATAATTTCTCGATCGATAGAGTCAATGTCCCCGGAGTCACGCGCTTTAGAAGGAGGCTGGATCATTGGGGTTTGCCTATAATTCGCCTATAAATGCAAAATTTTAGAAGAAATTTGCGGATTCCTCAATAAATCAACCAGAAATCGCAATTGTATTCAAAGAAACAATTTGTTCCTGACGGTTTCTGCTAATTATGGCTGTTGTTAATACATCATTACTGAACCCTGGATTTCCTATTTTTTGCCAGGAAGTAGCGCTTCAGTGATGGTGCTGTTAGCGCGACTTTGTTTTACTGCCAAAACTGCGAGAACCCTTCATGCTTCAGCGCCTGTATCGGCAATGGAAACCCTGGCTGAATTATTGCCTGTTATTTCTGGTCACTGCTTCTCTGGCGATCGGCTGTACCGCCCAGCAGCCAACAGCCGAATCTAACAAAACAATTACCGTGGGCATCTCTCCCTGGCCCGGCTATTCTGCTCAATATGTGGCCACGGCAAAAGACTTATTCAAAGCCCAGGGAATTACGGTGAAGGAAGTTGCCTTTGCGTCCCAGAGCGATTCAGACACCGCTTTCCTGGCGGGCAAGGTAGATGTCAACTGGACCGGTTTACCCAATGCCGTTCCTCAATTCAGCCGTGATCCATCGATCCAGGTGATCTTTCAATGCGACTACTCCAACGGTTCCGATGGCATTCTGGGCCGGGGAATCAAGACAGCAGCAGACATCAAAGGGAAAAAGGTCGCAAGGGAAAACGTTTTGTTTGAAGAACTGCTGCTGCGCCGTTACTTAAGCAATATGGGTCTGAAGCGAGAAGATGTTACGACCGTCGATCTCTCTGCCGCCGATTCTGCAGCGGCTTTCACCGCCGGTAAGGTTGATATCGCCGTCACCTACGAACCCTGGATGACAAAGGCTGCCAAGGAAGGCAAGGGAGAAATTGTCTTTACCACCAAGGGCACCAATATCATTCCCGATGGAGTGACTGCCCGCAAGGAATTTGTCGAGAAAAACAAAGACACCGTCGTTGCCTACTTAAAAGCCCTGGATCAGGCGGTCAAGTTAATTCAAGCTGACCCGTCGGCGGTGGCGGAACCGATCGCCAAGTCCCTGGGGATTACTCCGGCAGAAGTGCCCGAGCAGGTGGGTGGGGTCAAACTTTACACCCTGCAGGATAACAAAACCATCACCTTCAATCGGGCCGATCCGATGAATCTGTTTGACAGTCTGGATTTTGCTTCTAAAACGGCGGCAGAAATTAAACTGATTCCCAGTCCGGTGGATATCAACACGGTCATGAATGACACCGTGGTGCAGGCCGCTGCCCCCTGATTCGTGAGCAGCGCAGGGTAATTGCATTTCAGATACCGTTTCAATTCTCTAAAGGGCAAGGGCACTAATGCAAGTAGATTCAGGGTTAATGACCTCGGTGAAAGAACGGCTGGTGGCTGCCGGAGTGGAATATTGCTTTGCCACCTTTGTCGATGTCCATGGCGTTCCCAAGGCAAAATCGGTACCGATCGCCTGCTTTGAAAAGATGTGTTCCGGTTCCGAACTATTTACGGTGGGAGCCATGGAAGGGATGGGCCTGGTCGGCCCCCACGAAGATGAATGCGGAGCCGTACCGGACCTCAACAGTGGCGTAATTTTTCCCTGGGATAACCGCTATGCCTGGTTTTCCAGCGATATGTATTACCATGACAGCCCCTACGAGGCCTGCAGTCGGGTCATACTCAAGCGTGTTCTGGAGCAGGCGCGGCAAATGGGCTTTGTGTTTAATCTGGGAGTAGAAACGGAGTTTTACGTTTTACGCAAGGAAGGCCAGCGTTACATTCCGGTCACTCAAGAAAGCTTTAAGGGAGTCTGTCCAGCCTACGACCTGTTTTTAACCACCGAATCCATGTCGTTTTTAGAGCCGATGGCTAAATATATGGACAAACTCGGTTGGGGCCTGTTTTCCTTTGACCAGGAAGGGGGCCACGGCCAGTACGAGTTTGACTTTGCCTACGCCGATGCTCTGACCATGGCCGATCGGGTGGTTTTCCTGCGCTATATGGCCAAAACTCTGGCCAAGTCGATCGGGGCGATCGCTACCTTCATGCCCAAGCCCTTCAGCAACGATTTTCGCAGTGCGGCCCATTTCAATATGTCCCTGGCCGATATTCAGACGGGCAAAAACCTGTTCGAGCCCAATCCCGACCAGCCCGGGGAACTGGCCAGCCGCTACGGGCTGAATATCTCAGACCTGGCCCTCCACTTCGTTGCCGGCCTGTTGCGCCATGCTCCGGCCCTGACAGCCCTCACCTGCCCGACCTTCAACTCTTACAAGGGTCTGATTTCCCAGGGTGACATGCCAGATATTTCCTGGGCCCCGATTTTACAGACCTACGGCCGCAACAATCGATCGGCGATGCTGCGTCTACCCATGAACCGCTTCTGCATCGAAAACCGGGCTCCCGATATGTCCTGTAACCCCTACCTGGCAGCGGCTTTCAGTCTGGCCGCCGGACTGGAGGGCATCGCTCAAAAGCTCGACCCCGGCGTTCCCCTTTCCGGGAATCTTTACGATATTCAGGATAGTGCCGCCGTAGCCCGCCTGCCCCGTACCCTGCTGGAGGCCCTGCAGGCTTTTGAAACCGACTCTCTGGTACCGGAAGTGTTGGGTAAAGACTTCCAGCAGATTTACCTGAAGCAAAAGATGAAAGAGTGGGACAAGGGCTTTTACCGGGTCTGCGAAGAAGAACGGGAACAGATGATGACCTTCATTTAAGTAGGTAGGCGTAACTTTTTGTTGAAAGGGGGAAGTGGGGGCATTGCCCCCAGGCAGGGAGTTTCACCCCCTCCACCCCCAAAATCATCTTTCGTTTAATTGCACAGGGCTACCCAAGACAGTAATGAAAACTGAGTTAAAACAGGATTTACTGGCCGCCAGTCCCACCACTTTTTTCGGGGCTTCCCTCTACTGCGATCCAGCCCTAATTGCGATCGAGCAGACCCGACTATTTAAGCGCACCTGGCTTTACATTGGGGATACGGCCAGTTTGTTTGCCAGCGGGAATGTTCTGGTACAGGAGGTGGCCGGTACGAGTCTGGTGTTTGTCCGAGATCCCCGGGGCAGACTACAAGCCTTCTACAATGTCTGCCCCCACCGGGCTTCCCTGCTCTGCTCTCAAGCGGGCAACCACCAGCTGGCCCATCTGGTCTGTCCCTACCATGGTTGGGTCTATAGCCTCCAGGGAGAACTGCTGGGAGCCCCCAGGGAAGAGCGTTTCCCCGAAGGTTTTCGGCCCCAGGACTTTCCCCTGGTGGCGGTGCGGGTCGAAGAATGGCAGGGGTTTGCCTTCGTCTGCTTCTGCCCAGAAGCGCCGCCCTTGCTGGACTATCTGGGCAGCATTCCGACCAATCTGGCCCAGTACCGTACCCTCAAAACCACCTTACTGGTGCAGAAGGCCTATACGGTTCATTGCAACTGGAAGGTTTACCACGATAACACCCTCTGCGACTACCATGTGGCGATCGCCCATCGCACCACCCTGAGTCCGGTACAGGGGCCGATCCGGTTCTACGAACATAGCCTGGAACCCTACGTCAACCTGCTCTATAGCCCCACCCCGGCCAGCTGGCGATCGGACCACAAGGTATTAGAGCATCTGCCAGAGCGCAACCGCCAGGGCTTTTTCACCTACGGCATTTTTCCCAATTTGCATTTGCTGGCCTTTCCCGATGGGGTGATTGCCTGGATTCGCATCGATCCCCTGACGGTAGATACCTGTTCCGTCGTTTTGGAGATCTACGGCATTCCCGGGTTTAGCCCGGAGCCTGCGACCCTGGAGGAAGAGTTTGAAGCTTTCATGGCAGAAGATATGCAAATTACGGAAGGCGTGCAGAAGGGCTACGCCAGTGGGGCCTACCGCCCCGGCCCGGTGAATAGTCTGGAAGCTCGGATTGCTCACCACCAGCAGCTTTTACACCAATTTCTCTTACCGGGTTTAGAGTCCCATGTTTAAACTTTCTGACTCCCTCCAGACCCTCCCAGTGTTTCAAACCCACAAACCCGTGATCTGGGAGTCTTTGAGCTGGTCGGCGATCGAGGCTCTGCAGCAGCAGGGAACGGATATGTGTATTTTGCCGATCGGGGCGACGGAGCAGCATGGCCCCCACCTGCCGGTCAATACCGACAGTGCGATTGCCACCGCCGTCTGTCTGTACGCCTCGGCTCTCACCGGGGTGCCCGTCCTACCCACCCTGACCTACGGCTGTTCCCTGGGTCATACCGAACGCTGGAGCGGCACTCTATCCCTCTATCCCGAAACCTTGATTACGGTGGTTCGGGAACTGGCCGAGTGGCTGGTCAGAACCGGTTGGCGGCGATTGTTAATCGTCAACTCCCACTTTGGCAACCTGTCACCGGTACGCTGCGCCATCGATCGCCTGCGGTTTGAGTATCCGGGCAAATTTCAGATTGGTGTTCGCAATACCTACGAGTTGTCTCCCGAGATTTTGCAGTATTTTCTCCATGATGGGGATGATGTCCATGCTAACCGGGCCGAAACGGCTCTAATGCTGGCGATCGACCCGGATTCCGTAGAACTGGTCGGGATGCAGGATGACCCCGATCGCACCGCCGGTAAAATTTTTACCTATGTCGTGCCCCAGACCAGTACCAATGGCGTGACCGGCCAACCCAGTCTGGCCACGGCCGCAGAAGGAAAGCAATTATTGATACAGATGGGGGATGCATTGGTCGCCATGATTAAGGATGCCATGACGGAAGAACCACCCATTCATTGGTGTCGTGAGCATTAACCCTTCGTTGGAGCACACATCGGAATGACATCAAGGGCTATCACCACAACTGCTGCCACTCCCGCCCCACAAGGTCCGGGTAAACTGCAAAGACCAAAACTCGATGTGCAAAACCTTTATAAACGGTTTGACAGTCATGGCAAAACCTTTGTAGCCCTGGAAAACATCAACCTCAAGGTTTACCCCAACGAGTTCGTTTCGATCGTCGGGTCTTCTGGTTGCGGCAAGTCCACTCTGCTAAATATTGTCGCCGGTCTGACCACCCCTTCCGACGGAGAGGTGTTGATGGACGGAGCCCCGATCTCAGGTCCGGGGCCCGATCGGGGCATGGTATTTCAGAGCTATACCCTCTTTCCCTGGCTGTCCGTAGCCGACAACATTGGCTTTGGCATGGATCTGCGTAAGGTTTCCAAAGCCGAGCGACGGGAACGGATTGCTCATTACCTGGAGGTGGTGGGTTTAAGCCAGTTTGCCCATACTTACCCCAAGCAGCTATCGGGGGGAATGCGACAACGGGTGGCGATCGCCCGCGCCCTGGCCAACGACCCGGAGGTGCTGTTGATGGACGAACCCTTCGGTGCCCTCGATGCCCAGACCCGGGAACAGATGCAGCAATTCATGCTGAACCTGTGGGAACAAACCCACATTACGATTTTAATGATCACCCATGATGTCGAAGAAGCAGTGTTTCTCTCCGAGCGAATCTATGTCATGGGAGCTGGCCCTGGTCACATTCGCGAAGAAATTTTGGTCAACCTCCCTCCCCACTGCGACGAAGATTCTCGCTTGATGCCCGAGTTTTTACAGGTCAAACGCCAGGTGATTCATGCCCTGCACCATTAGGGTTCCAGCTATTTCCCGTTCATCCCTTGAGACCGTACCATGACCCTGACGACCGAGCCACCCAGCGTTTCCTCCAAGCCCAAACCCCGCCGACCGGTATTTTGGCGGGTTCGATCTGACATTCCCCGACGACTGTACTACACCATGGTGGTGCTATCGATCGCGATTCCCCTCCTGCTCTGGGCGGTGATGACCTACGGTAAGCTGGTCAACCCCCTGTTTGTCCCAACCCCGACCCAGGTATTGAGCCATGGTCTGGAGATGCTCAAAAATGGCCAACTCCTCTCCGATACCCTGGCCAGCCTGTCCCGGATTGCCCTGGGATTTTTGTTCTCGGCGCTCCTGGGGGTACCGATCGGCCTGTTGATTGGTAGCTTCAAGTCAATGGAGGGTCTATTAGAGCCAATTCTGGGTCTGATGCGCTATATGCCGGCGGCAGCTTTTATTCCCCTGGTCATCCTCTGGGTGGGGCTGGACGAACCCTCTAAAGCGGTAATTATTTTCCTGGGCACCTTCTTTTACAACATCCTGATGGTGGCGGATGCGGTCAAGTTTGTTTCCCTTGACCTGATTAAGGTGAGCTATACCCTGGGGGCCTCGGAACGAGATATTTTTTTCCGGGTGATTTTACCCGCTACCCTACCCAACATCATCGATGTGCTGCGGATCAATATCGCGACCGCCTGGAACTTTGTGATCGTGGCCGAGCTAATTGGGGCCAGCAGCGGTCTGGGCTACCGGATTTTAATGGCCCAGCGGGTGCTGCGTACCGATGAAATTTTCCTCGGCATTATTTTGATCGGCCTGATTGGGTTGGGCATTGATCAACTATTTAAGCTCCTGTTTCGCTGGGCGGTGCCCTGGGCGATCGACAAGGCGTAGGGGTTACGGCATGGGACGATTAACCGGAAAAGTAGCCCTGATCACCGGAGTTGCTTCTGGAATCGGGCGAGCTGCCGCCTGCCTGTTTGCCGAGGAAGGAGCCCAGGTGTTTGGCGTAGATATTAACCAGGCAGAGGGGGAAGCCCTGGCAGGAAGTTTGCAGCAACGAAGGCTGGACTGCCAATTTTATCGGGCTGATCTGGCCCGGGCAGAAACGGCGATCGGCGTGGTCGAGCGGTGCTGTCAGACCTATGGGCGGGTGGATATTTTGTATAACAACGCTGGAATCTCAGAGGTCGAGCCGTTTACCGCGGTCACCCCAGAGGCCCTGGAACGGATGCTGGCGATTAACTTTAAATCGGTGTTTTACCTCTGCCAGCAGGTGATTCCCCAGATGCAGGCCCAGGGAGGCGGCGTGATTATCAATACGGCCTCCGAACTGGCGGTGGTGGCCCAACCCCTGTTTACGGCTTACTGTGCCAGTAAGGGAGCGGTGCTGGCCTTTACCCGGGCCCTGGCCCTGGAATATGCCCAACACAATATTCGGATCAATGCCCTCTGCCCCGGCCCGATCGACACCGTTATGTTAAATCGCGAGTTTGCCACAGAAGCCGATCCAAACCAGGCGAGAGCAGCCAGTATTGCCTCGATGCCGATCGGTCGCCTGGGTCAAGCCTCAGAGATCGCCCAGGTGGCGCTGTTTCTGGCCAGCGATGCCCCGGCCCTGATGCAGGGAGCCGCCCTGCTGGTAGATGGTGGCAAAACGATTTTCTAATTGACTACTGATTCAAAGGATTTACAGGATGCTGGAATATATTACCCTACCGAATACGCTGCCTCCCGTAGCGCCCTACTCCCACGCCGTAAGAGCCGGAGATTTTTTGTTTGTCACGGGGCAACTGGCGGAAGATCCAGCCACCGGGGAGATTATTCGGGGGCCGATCGCCGACCAGACCCGACAGGTAATGGAGAATTTAAAGCTGGTTTTAGATCAGGTTGGTACCGGATTTGATCGGGTGGTGATGGCCCGAATTTTTATTACTGATTTTCGTGATTATGATGTGGTGAATCAGATCTATGCCTCTTACTTTGCCAGCGATCGCCGACCGGGTCGAACCACGGTTGGCGTGATTGGGTTAGCCGGTGGTGGGGATGTCGAAATTGATTTGATTGTCTATTGCGGAGACTAGCCCGATGCAACCCCCTCTGTTACGCCCCCTGCCCCAGGAGCGGATTACGGCCAGCAATACCGCCCTGCTGGTGATCGATATGGAGCATGACTTTGTGGCCGCCGGAGCCGTACAGGAAACCCCCGGTGGCCGGGAAATTATTCCAGCGATCAACCAACTGATTGCCTGGGCCAGACCCCAACAAATTCCGATCATTTTTACCCATGAAATGCATCGTCCCGATCGCAGTGACTACGGCATTGAACTGGAATACGATCCGGTTCATTGCCTGGAAAACACCGGGGGTTGTGAGCTGGTAGCCGGGTTGCATGTCCAACCGGAAGACTATCGAATTCGCAATAAACGCCGCTACGACTGTTTTCTCGGCACCGATCTGGAGCTGCTCCTGCGTTGTCAGAAAATCGAGAACTTAATTTGCTGCGGTGTCACCACCCATGTCTGTGTCATGAGTACGGTCTACACCGCCCGTAACCTGGACTACCGCGTTTTAGTGCCCCAGGATGCGGTAGCAGCCGTGTCTCCCGACCACCAGGCAGCGGCCCTTCTCTGTATGAGCGATGTGTTTGCCTACATCACGACCGTTGCAGAAATTTGTAGCCTCAATTGTGTTGTCTCCCGGTAGCCTTTGCCCAATTAATGAGAACTACCTACTTCAGGATCGTGAATTTCATAAAATCCGAAACTTAATTTTTGGTTTTAATTAACCTGGACTCCTTAGACAAATTTATGTAAACAAAGGCCCCAGGAATCAGGGAATCTGATAACTTTAAATCAAGGCATCCAAAGCATTCGGTTCCAGGGCGATGCCTCCTCCCTGAGCCACTTACAACCACCACATTCGTAGTACCACCTAAAAGGATAGTTAGATTTTTTGACCCACTAATGCGATCGCAAGGGTGTTCGATAATAACGAGTGACAGCATTAGTTTGAGCGTCGAAAACAGAACTTAACCACTTTGTTGTTTTGGAGGAATGTACGTAGTTAGTCAATAACGGTTGTAAGCATCTGTAAACCCTATTGGATTGTTTGTTTGAATATTTTTGTTTGAAGCCTGGTAGCCCTCTACCAGGCAATTTTGGTTTAAAGGACAGAATTAAGTTCTACAGCAGGAACTCTACCCCTGGGGTGGGTGGGTTGCGGCTTCACCCGCGGGGGCCAGGAGTGTTAAGCTCGTAAAACTGATAGAAACCACGATGCAGCAACGTTCTAAGCCTCTTAAAGCAACCCGATTGACTCCTGTAGAGCAGAAACCTCTGAGCCCTGGTAAGCGAGTAGCGGTGAGGGGAATGGTCACCAGTCTGCTGGGCGGCTGGTTACTCTATCTGCTGAGTGGCTGCAGCCCGCAGCTCCCCAGTACCAGGCTGTCCAGTGGTATCCCGGGGGGCTTCTACAACCGGTTGGGCCAGCAGATTCAGACTTCGGCCCGATCGACGGTTCATTTAGAGGTCAAAAATCTCGAATCCCAGGGGTCGAAACAAAATTTGCAACGGTTGCTCGATCGCCAGGTAGACTTTGCCCTGGTGCAACTGGATGTAGCCCAGGAGGCGATGGCCCAGGGTAAAATTCAGGCGATCGCCCTCCTGTCGAATGAAAGCGTCCATGTGATTGTCCGGCAGGAACCGGGCCTGCGCTGGTTTTCTGACCTGGAGGGAAAGCGGGTGGCCATTGGCGCTCCAGGCAGCGGCATTCGGTTTACCGCCAGCCAACTGCTGCGGGCCAACAACCTGCAGATTCGGCCGGATGATGCGGGGTTAGAGGCAGCCTTCCAGAAATTAAACCGGCGGCAGGTAGATGCAATTATTTATGTCGGCAGCGTCGGAGCCAGCCAGCGGTTGCGCCAGTTGTTGATGACGAACCCCAATCTCACCCTGCTGCCCCTGCAGCCCGCTTTAGTCAATAATCTAACGGCCCAGGCCCCCGGGTCTTATCAGGCAGCCACCCTGCCCCAGGGCACCTACACCGCCCGGCCTGCCATTCCAAATCGCGATATACCGACCCTGGCTACGGCCACGGTGCTGGTCACCCGTCCCGATGTCCAGCAGCAGACGATCGAGTTAGTCACCTGGGCAATTGTGGCCAACGCCCGTACCTACTCCCAGTTCTACCCGGAACTACAAAATGGGGCAGAAACAACCCTGCTGCGCCAGGGTTTGTTTTATATGCATCCCGCTGCCACCGCCGTATTTGAGCAGGGAGATCCGAGGGCCGCCCTGATTCGCTACTGGGAAAACAATAGCGACCTGCAGGCCGGGATCGTGATTATTGGAACAACCAGTATTGTCGGTTTTTTGTTTCAACGCTGGCGGAAGGAGCGATCGAAGAAGCTGGTAGCAACCACCGTAAACCGGATTAATCAACTTAAAACCCTGTTGTCAGACGATCCCCAGCAGGCGTTACAGGGCATTGAAGATTTACACCAGGAACATCGCCTGTTGTTTATCGATGGGGCCCTGACCAGTGAGGTGTATGAACAACTGCAGCAAAAAACCCAGACCTTTTCTGACCAATGCCGCACCCTGCTGGAACAGCAGCGGAAGCAGTTTGTTTTAGACACCCTGTTACTGATCGATGAATGGCAGGCGACCCTGCAAACCGACCCAGAGGAAGCCCTGCAAAAGCTGAGTCAGATTAAACAGCAGTACCGGGATATGCTCCTGGCCAATCAGGTAGACATTGAAGCCTACGTCGAACTGGTGGAGTTGACCCTGATGTCGGTCATGACCCTGGCTCCCCGCACCCTGGCCAACGAAACGGCCTGGAATTCCCCTGCCCTCGATCGCTCTACCCCCTAATCACCATCGGGCAGGTCTTGCGAGTCGGTATTTTCGGTAACCAGGGAACTGACTAACACCTTATCGACCCTGGTACCGTCCATATCTACCACCTCAAAGCGCAGGCCACTCCAGGCAAAATGTTCTCCAGATTGGGGAATATGCCCCAAAAAATGCATGACAAACCCGCCCAGGGTATGGAAACTTTCCGTCGCTTCGTCGGGCAGGGACTCCTTCTCTACCAGATCCTTCAGGTCGTTAATGTCCAGAGAACCATCCAGCAACCAGGAGCCATCCTCCCGTTGAATTACCAGGGGTTCTTCCTGATCTTCCAGGGAAGGCAGATCTCCGACGATCGCCTCCATCAGGTCATTCAAGGTCACCAGACCTTCAATTCCACCATACTCATCCGCCACTAAGGCAATATGCACCCCGGTTTGCTTGAACTGTTCTAAGACATTCAGGGCCCGGGCACTTTCTGCCACGTAGAGGGGAGGTTGCAGCAGGGCCTCTAAGGTGACATCCTGGCCTGAGAGACGGGCCGCCAGCAAATTACTGCCGCGAATCACACCAACACAGTTATCCAGGCTACCTCGCCCCACCGGAAAGCGGGCATGGTTACTCTCGACGACCTCCTGAAGATTTTCTTCCAGGGAAGAATCCAGATCCAGCCAGTCAATTTCGGGGCGGGGGGTCATCATCGCTTTGATCGGGCGATCGCCTAAGCGAAAGACCCGCTCGACCATCTCATGCTCTGCCTCCTCAAACATCCCCGACTCGGCCCCCTGGCGAATCAAAACTTTGATTTCTTCTTCGGTAATGTCGGGTTCGTCTGAAGCTTTGATATCCAGCAGGTTGAGCAAGGCATCCGTTGACGCGCCCAAGATATTGACCAGAGGGGCGGTCAATCGGGATAGCAACCACATCGGTTGGGCCACATTACAGGCAATCTGTTCCGGGCCATTGAGAGCAATGCGTTTAGGCACCAATTCGCCAATCACCAAAGACAAATAGGTGATGACGGTGACAACAATCGCCACGCTGATCCCCTCACTGTAGGGCTTTACCGCCGGAATACCATCAAAGACTGGCTTTAAGCGCTGGGCCACGGTGGCCCCCCCCACCGCCCCACTCAAGATGCCAATCAGGGTAATCCCAATTTGTACGGTTGAGAGAAAATCGTTCGGAGCATTGGCCAATTTTAGGGCTACCCGGGCTTTACGGCTGCCACGGTCAGCCAACTGTTCTAACCGGACTTTTCGGGCAGAAACTACCGCAATCTCTGAACCTGAAAAGATCCCGTTGGCTATAGCTAACAGGAAAATTACCAAAATCTCAAGGCCGATCGCGGGCATATTGGGCTATCCGAAACAAATGATTGCTTTTAAAATAACCCTTGATTCAGACCAAACCCCATAAGTCATTCAGTCTGCTGAATCGTCGGGCAATAAGATTAGCTCATATTTTCCCTAAAACCTGGCTCCTCCAGGCAACCCAGACGTTCAATCTGTCTGGTTGCCTGCATTTGTTGAAACAACTGCTGCGCCTGGCCCAGGGTTTCCTGACACCGCTGATCCTGCCCGATCGCCCGATAGGTCAACCCCAACTGTAACTGGGCCTGGGCCAGGTCGCTAAGGGCTCCAATTTGCTCCAGCAGGGCGATCGCCTGACGGTGGTAGAGCAGGGCTCGCTCCAGGGCTCGCTGGCGGCGGTAGAGCTCTGCCAGGCCATTCAGAGTTTTGGCTTTCACCTGGGTATAGTGGCTTTTCTCGGCAAACTCTAAGGCACAGCGATATATGGCCTCGGCCCGCTCAAATTCTCCCAGGTTAGTGTAAGTCTGGCCGAGAATTTGAATGAAATAGGCAAAACGCCCGGTTTGTTCGGCCAGGGGTTGGCTGAGAATCGATTGATAGGCGGTTTCGGCCAGGGCATAGGCCGGCTCAGACAGTCCCAGGTAGGAATAGACCAGAGCCAAACAAACGGTAGCCTTTTCAGCCCAGGGATGGTGGGCAGTATTCTGGGCCAGATGGATTACCTGCTGAAACCCCTGGGCGGCGGTTTCCAGTTCCCATAGATCGACCTGGTAGAGGCCAATGCTGAGTCGAGAATCCACTTCCAGCATACGCAGGTAGTACAGGGTATGGTTACTGGCCGTGGCCGGAGATAGGGTTTGCTGGGCTGCCCCGGCCAGGGCAATGGTTTTTTCCTGACAGGCGATCGCCTCCTGGATAAAGCCAGTAATCCAGTAGAGGTCACCCAGAATGTTGTAGAGTTCACTCAGTTTGGGCGGCGATTGAATCCGGGGAATCACCTGGGTCATGGCGGCCAGCACCGGTTGCAGTAAGCCCATGCGGTAAAGCGTACTAGCCAGGGGTAAAAATTGCCGCCATTGATTGGTCCGACTTTTTAGCAGAACTCCGGCGGCGGCTTCAAAGTCCTGGATCTCCAGGTAGTGATAGTGGGCTTCCAGAGCCTGCAAGGCATCTTGAATGGTCGCGATCGTGGTGATCTGGGTTGTCCAGAATTCCGCTGCTTTGCGGTGGGTCAATTCCCAATCTGGGCTGGCCCGCAGGCGGGCGATCGCCTCGGCCTGAATCGCAGGATGTAACCAGTACTGGCCCTGGTCGTATTCCACCAGCGATCGCTGGCGCAGGGAAGCTATTACCTGGCGGCGCTGGGGCCCGGGCAGATCCCAGAGCAGGCACAGCAAGCCCTCAGAAGGCACGGCAGGGATTTCCTGGTAGCGGTAGCAGCCCAGCCGACAGAGCAGGCGATAGGCCGCCGGATCAAGGGCTTGCAGCCGATTGATCTGACTGACGACAAGATTTCTCAAGTCTGGCATGGCCAGCAAATCCTGCTGATTTTCCTGCCAGTAGGCGGTCATCTCACCGCGAAAATCTTCTCGAATCACGCCACATAAGATTCCCATGGCTTTGGCATTGCCCCCGTAGGCCCGATGCATTTCTTGCAGGGTGAGGGGATTAACGGTCAGACGACGACTGAAAAAGGTTTGCCAGGCGTTCAGGTCGAGCCGCGGCAGGCGGTAATGTTCAACCGCCAGATCGGGTTCACAGAGGCGATCGCGGCTGGTAATCAGGGTAACCGCCTGCACCCTGGGATCGGCCAGAATTCGTAACAGTTCAACGTAGGAACGATGGGGAGCGATCAACCGCCCTGCTAAGTCCAGGGCCGGTTCCAGGTTGTCGATTAAGATGCCGATTGGCCCCTGATGGAGTTGCCGTTTCAACCGTCCCAGGGAAACCCCCAGTTCGCTTCCCGGCTCCTGGTTAAAGTCCTGTTTCAGCCATTCTTCTACCACCCGTTCTACCGGAGTAATATTCTGGGTTTCCTTGGCCATCAACAGTTCTAAAACCCGGTCAAACCCCTGGTGCAGATAATGCTGGGCCAGGGTGGTTTTACCCAGGCCCCCCTCGCCCTGAATCACAATCACCTTACAGCCCTGCTGCACCAGCTCATTTAGATGGGCGATCGATCCTTCCCGGCCCAGCAGGGTTTCGGGTATGGCTGGCTGGTTCAGACCGGCCAGGGGTGGCAGGTAGCGTTCCAGGACAGCCCGACAGGTGGTTTTGGTGATGCGCTCTCCCAGCAGGCGAGACAGTACCTTCCAGAGCTGGGAACTCACATCTTTGATATGTCCCTCGGTATAACCGGAATGGGCCGCAATCTCCAGGTACTTTTGCCCCTGTAACACCTGGGCCAGAATCTCTTTTTGCAGAGCGCTGAGGGGTTCCCCTGTGTTACGCACAAATAGCTGATCAACCCACTCCAGCGCTGTTTCAGCCTCCATTGCGGAATTACCGATGAGAGTTTTTATCGATTCTAATTTCCGTTCATTCTATCTGGTCAACCCAACCCCTGTCTTCCCCAGGCGCTTTTCCGACTTTTCCGACTTTTCCGACCCAGAGCAGGCCCCCAGAGCCGACTGCCACCGACTGACAGCAAACCAGGGAGTTGCTTAAGCTATTGGCCATAGAACCCTCTAACGGGAGCAAGCCATGCCGATCGACGTGACCCAACTGCCTTTACCTGCCATTGTTTCTGACCCCAGATCCCCTGGGCCAGGGCAAAAACAATTGCAGGCGTTGCTCAACCATTACTTTTCAGCCGACCTGCTCCACGATCGCCTGCGAGACTTGCCGCAGCAGTTCCAGCAACCCCAACCCCGGCCCTGGAAGCCAATTGACTGGCAGGGTATGACCCTGGAGCAGATCGAGGGGATTCAGCCTGCTGTGTTTCTGGCGATTCTGCGGGGAGCGATCGACACCGAAGCCCCGATTCGCGACTATACCCAGACCAGTCGCCGCTACCTGGAACCGATCGATCCTCGCATGGCCCAATTTGTCGGCGGAGTGGTAGCTCCCGATGGCAGATTGCTGGAACCGGGGTTATGGGAAAAGGAAGAACGCCAGCATACCCCGGCCCTGCTTCGGGTTTACAACCAGCTCAGCCAGGAAAAAGTGCTTCCCCGGCCCCACTCCGTTCGCCCCTATCAGCCCACCCCAGACCCCAGGCCGGCCCTTTACCGCCATGGGTTACACCGGGTTGCCACCGAATACGGCGCTGCCTGCCTTTACCTCTGGTTAATGGCCCATACCCGGGGTCCCCTGCGCGCCCTGCTGGAAGAACTGGTTCTGGATGAAATCAATCACATGGCCAAGTTCTGGGGCTTTGGCACCTGGGCCTACCCCGATTCCGGCCTGCCCCAGATCGGCTGGACCTTACTCCAGACCATGCAGGGACGCCTCACCTACCGGCCCGATCGCAGCAGTCTGCTGGGCACCCTGCACCGCATGACCTCGGTTCTGAGCTGGTCTACCTGGTCGGCCAGCAACCGCTACAGTTTTACCCTGACCTGCCTGCAGGCCCTGCAATTGTTGGGGCGCTGGCACCAAACCCTCACCCCGGCATACCTGCAGGCGTTGCTGGGACGATCGTGAAATTAACTTCTGCCATACAACCCTGCCATTGAGTAAAGGACATCGTAAATCATGGTCATGACCTGTCAAGACTTCTCTACCCTGCCTGGAGATTTAGATCCCCAGCGGCTACCGGCCCATATTGCAATCATTATGGATGGCAATGGACGCTGGGCCACCCGCCGCCGCCTGCCCCGGTTTGCCGGTCATCGTCAGGGGGCGAGGGCTTTGAAAGACCTATTGCACTGCTGCAAAGATTGGGGCATTGCAACCTTAACCGTCTACGCCTTTTCCAGTGAAAACTGGCATCGGCCACTCCAGGAAGTAGAGTTTCTCATGGGCCTGTTTGAACAACTGCTGCACCAGGAACTGGCAGAAATGCAGCGAGAAGGAGTGAGAATTTCTTTTATTGGGGATAGCTCCGGCCTTTCCCCCAGGCTGCAACAAGTCATGCACCAGGCCGCAGAAGCCACTATTTACAATCATCGGGTGCACTTGAATGTGGCGATCAACTATGGCGGGCGGAATGAATTGCTCCATGCCTGTCGGCAACTGGCGGAACAGATCCAGCAGGGAACCCTGCAGCCTTCTGAGATCGATGCCACCCGCCTGGAACAGCACCTCTATACCGCCGGCAACTCTGACCCCGATTTGCTGATTCGCACCAGCGGCGAAATGCGTCTGAGTAACTATCTGCTCTGGCAAATGGCCTACACCGAACTGTATTTTACCGACGTGTTGTTCCCCGACTTCGATCGCGGAGCTCTGTATCAGGCATTAAAGCATTATCAGCAACGCGATCGGCGCTTTGGTAAAGTCTCCTACCTGGCGGCCTCGACCTCGGGCCGCCAGGGGTAACCGGGGGTTAACCGTTCAAACGCCGACTGGGATAATGACCTTTGATCTGACGGTTAAAGAATTGACCCGGTGAGTCGGTATCCTGCAGTTCTTCCCAGGTAGTATCTTCAACTCCTTCATACTGATAGACAGAACCATTCTGAAACTCAATTTGCAGCAAGCTGCGATCGGCATCGTAGCCTACGGCCCGGGCCATGGTAGATTGAACGGGCTGCATCGGCAGGGTCGCTTCCACCCCAGGCAACTGGTTAAAATCCGCCTCAAAACCAGGGGCATCCGTGGCCAGAACGGTGTCTAACAGGCGCAGCCCTTCGTAGGCCGCCACTGGAGCAGGGATTTCTAAGATTTCCAGGGTATCGCCGCGATCGAGCAGCAATCCCAGACACTCCTGATCATGGCAGATTGCAACCAGGCTACTCAGGTCAACTTTGGCAAATTTCATGGTTTAAACACCCGCTCCTTTGACTACTTCAGTTTGCTCTGGTTCTTCGCCTGTTCCAGGGCAATTTCCTTGACCGCATTAAAGGAACTGACACTGGCCGCTCCTTCGATCGCCTTCACCGCCAGATCCTGCACCTGTTTCAGGGCTCCCTCCAGTTGTTTCGACAAATTCTGGATGCGAGCATCCTGGGTTTGCATGGTTTCCAGCAGAGCTTGCATACGCAGGTCGTAGGTACGCTTTTGCCCTTCAATATCCTTGTCCAGCAGATCGGCTTTAACTTTTGCCTGCTGGTTGGCGATGCCTTTCCCTTCTTCCCTGGCCCGTTTAACCGCAGCTTCCAGTTCCTTAGGCATGGCTTCAACCTTCGCCTTTAAGTCGGCAAACTGGGTTTCTCGCTGGCCGATCGCCTTCTCCCGTTCGGTCCACTGTTTTTGCTGGGTCTGTTGTAAAGCCTCCAGTTCCTGGTAAAGGCGGTTTCGCTCCTGTTCCTCCTGTTCCCGGGTCAGCTTCCGTGCCAGGTTCAGGGCGTAATTGTACTCCTCTCCATCTCGCTGCTGGGTTTTAGCCAGAGTTTCATTCCGTTCTTTGAGAGTACGGCGGTATTCTTCCTGTTCCTTCATCCAGGCTTTTTGGGCCTGGGTAATTTCCTGGGTGAGGGTTTCCTGCTGCTGCCGCAATTCTTCGCTAAAGGTGTTGGCCCTGGCTTCATACTGCTGAATTAAGGCGGTCAAACTACAATTTTCGGGCTGTAGTTGGTGTAACGACTCTAGCTGTTGCGCTTCCGTACTGACGGCCTGTCGCACCTCCTGAAGCTTGAACACCTCCAGGGTCAACTGCTCAGATAAATCGCTGACTGCTGCCCCAAACCCCAGTTGCAGTTGATTTAACCCGGCAATAATTGACTCCATTTTTTGTTGCGGCACGATCGCTGGTGGGGGAGGCTCTGGCGGGGGTGGGGTTTTACCCTTAGGTTCAGGCGCAACCGCAGGGACTACAGGTTGGGCCAGCAGTTGGGCCTCCAATGCTTTTTTTTCTTTCAGTAGTTCCTCAAAGGCTGACAGAATCTCTGTTTTGGTGTTCTTTTCTGTCGGGCGTTTTATGGCCATTGGCAATCCTCAAATATGGGTTGAATTGTTATCTCTAATCCGTTTAAATTTCTGATTATTCCTTCTCAACTTTTGCTGTGATTCGATTAGAGGAACTATCAAAAGCTCGCATTGCAAGTTCCTGAGCCTGACGCAGGGCCGTTTGTAGTTGAGTCGAAATCTCCATGATTTGCTCAGTCTGTTTCTGAATCTTAGTCTCTAAGGATTGGATCTGGATTTCATAGCCCTGACGGGTAGAGTCCCATTCTTTTTCCAGTAGATCTGTCTTGACTTTGGCATCCTGATTAGCATCGCGAATTCCTTCTTCCCTGGCCTTTTTGATCGCCGCTTCCAATTCATTTGGGAAACTGGAAACCTTTTGCTGATACTCCTCAAATAGTCCCTGATTGGTTGCCAGGAGTTGTTCCCGATCGGCCCAGTCTTTTTCTTTGGCTGCGATCGTTTCCTGAATTTCCCGTTCAATTTGTCGTTTCGTCTGGTCATAGTCGTCACTGGCAATTTGGCGGGCGCGGGTGCTGTCGTACTGATAATCTTCTTCCTGGCGCTGGCGTAATTGACTCAGCAGTTCCCGGTTGTCGTTGGCGTTACTGTCAAACTCTTCCTGTTCCTGCTGCCAGCCTTTGCGAATTTCCGTCTTTTGCCGCTCCAGGGCTTCTCGATCGCGGTTGGCCTGCTGGTCTAACTGGCGCAGGGTTTCCTGATGTTCCTGGGTTAGCAGGTAGAGGGCATCGGCCACTACCCGCGTTCGCTGGAGTTCTTGCAGGTTTTTAGTTTCAACGGCGATCGCCCGTTTCAAGTCTTCCAGTTTGGTCGTTTCCCGGGTCAGGCCATTGGCCAGTTCGGTGACGGTTGTACCAAAATCCAGTTGCAGATCTGCCAGTCCTCGCACAATGCCATCCGCTGTGTAATGCGACACTGCTTCCAGCACACTTCGATTCCGCTCCTGTTCTGCTTCCTCGGCCCGGGTGGCAACCCTGGAAGAAAGCGATCGCTGTTCCGCAAGAATGGTTTGCAATGCATCGATAATCCTCGTCTTGCTATCCTGGGCGGCAATTTGAGTCATGGTGGGTATGGAAGGTAGAAAAAATTGGCAATTGCTAATGCTTTAGAGCATTTCAGGCTATCAGACTACTGCTATAGTAGAAGTAGAATGCAAACTACAGTTTGCAGTTCATACGTACTAATTTAGCATTTTTATTTTGCCTGTGCAATACCAAATGCAAAATCCGCAAACTACAGTTGTCATCTAGAGTGATGGATGAATTTGCTCAACGGGTTCGCGATCGGCGCACCCAGGAAGGAATGAGCCAGCAAGAACTGGCAGACAAAGCTGGTATTTCCCGGAACTATCTGTCCCAGATCGAACGGGGGCAGGCCACCAACCTCTCCTGGCAGGTGAGGCAGCGGTTAGCCTCTATCCTGGGGTTACAGGCCGAACCTGCGCCCCTTCCCAGTCCCGCACCCGCCGACCTGCCCCCCAGTCTGGCGGAATTTGCCCAGAAGGCCAATCTGCCTCCCGATGATCTGCTGATGCTGGCGCGGTTGAAATACCGGGGACAACAACCCACCACTCCCGAAAAATGGGAGCTGCTCTACAACGTGATCAAAATGACGGTCGATAAATAAGTAGCTGGGTGCAATTAAACTGAAGACGATTTTAGGGGCGAGGGGGTGCCGGGTCAGGGTGGGTATGCTAAAGAAAAACCCGAGAAATTCTGTGAGTTTGCTGCCGCCCTACTGCCACCCCGGACGAGCGTTTCTGGCCCGCTATGGCATGGTGCAGTGTGAGCAAGATGTCTTTCGCTATGTCAGGTTTTTGTGCCAGGAAGCCGGGTTAGATGACCAACCCCCGATCGCCCTGACTCGGATTTATCAGCACTTTGGTATGCCCACCCCTCTGCGGGCTCCCCTGGAGGAGCAACAGGGCATTCTGGTAGACAGCAACAGCGGGATTATCCTGATCAAAGAAGATGACCCCCTGGTGCGCCAGCGCTTTACGGAAGGGCATGAGCTGATGGAACTGCTGTTTGATGCCCAGGCTGAGGCCAGCAGCGCCAGTTTTTTGCCCACCTGGAGCGAGCCATACAAAGAACGCCTGTGCGATCGGGGAGCCGCTGCCCTGCTCATGCCAGAGTCTTCCTTTGTCCCGCAATTGCACCGGCTGGGCATTTCCCTCAAGGCGGGGCGATCGCTGGCGGATCTCTACCAGACTTCCCTCCTGGCCACCCTGGTGCGGATGGTGCAGTACGGTACGGGCAACTGCGCCCTGGTAATGTGGCACCCTGCTCTAAAACCCTCCGAAATAAAACAGTCGGGCTCTAGTCGGGCTACTAAAAAACTGCGAATCTGCTGGAAACTGCAAACGAAAGACTGGAGCGGCGGCTTTATTCCCAGGGATAAATCCATTCCTGCAGACTCTCTGATCGCCCAGGCCCATGTTACGGGTCAGGTACAAACCGGCCCAGAAACCATTCATCTTGGCTGGGGAACGATTACCTGCCGGGTTGAGGCCATACCCATGCGTATGGGCGATCGCTCCTCCGTTCTTGCACTGCTACATGGATAATCAGATGAACTAATTTAACAAATGGTTTATCAAATTAATTACATTCAGAGTTTTCCTTAATTGTTGCAAATCAAAATTCAGGAGATTAAACACATAGGCCTAACAGGATTATTACTCCGACTCACCGATCGACGAACAGATTACTGTATTAATTAATACCTGACGATTCCGATTCAATACGGATCAGGTCAGGGCGATTTTTATTCGATCGATATTTAATCAGATTAATACCAATTTTGCATTTTTATTGGTGGAGATAGATAAATCACTTCCAGATCTGGGCAAATTAAAGTCTGAACGCGAATGGTTTGTCATTTACCCCTTTCAACTTGCTCACTGCCATGGATCAGCAAGCCTTGTCCCATCAGGCCAAAAAAGTTTTACTCATTCTTGCGATCGCCATTGTCTACTATATTACGGCCAAACTTGGCCAGTATCTGGCAATTCCGCCGGGGTTTATTACCCCCGTTTACCCGCCCTCTGGCATTGCCCTGGCCGTCGTCCTATGTCTCGGTTATCGCATCTGGCAGGGCATCTGGCTAGGAGCCCTGGTTGCTTCTACCTGGCCCCTGTGGGTGAATACGGGCAATTTACCAATGGCGATCGTCGCAGGCCTTGGTATCGCCACGGGCTCGGTTTTGCAGGCGGTGGTCGGTGCATTTTTGATTAAACGTCTGATTAATGTGCGTCAGTTATTCAGTAATGCTCCTAATGTTACTAAGTTTACTGGCATTGAACTCTTAAGTTGTATGGTAAGTCCGACCTTTGGTGTGACTACCATGTACTTTTGTGGGTTCATCACTGGGGAAAACTATTTGATTAGTTGGCTCACCTTCTGGCTGGGAGATGCGATCGGAGTACTGGTGATAGCACCCCTGGTATTATTCTGGATTAAGCACTGGTTTAACTCTGACCGTCAAGCCAATCGTGTTGATTCCCCCTCCCAGTTCACCAACACTTACTCATTACGGTTGGTTCTGGAAGTCGCAATCTGGGCTGTTCTCCTACTGGCCGTAGGGATGGTGGCATTTGGCTTAAGCTACCCCGTGGAATATTTACTGATTCCCCTGCTGGTCTGGTCGGCCTTCCGTTCCAAACAACGGTTCGTCGCGATCGCGATCTTTCTCGTAGCGGCCCTGGCGATCGCTGGTGCAATTCGCGGCACCAGTTCCTTCAACCGCAGTACCCTGAATGAGTCACTGTTACTTCTCCAGGCATTTATCGGCACCGTTACCGTCACAACCCTGATCCTATCTGCGGTGATTATTGAGCGAGAACAGGTCAAAGCTCGCCTGGTACGGGCCAATGAAGAACTGGAGTCCAAGGTTGAAGAACGGACAGCTGCCCTGAAACAATCAAAAGAATTGGCGGAAGTCGCCAGTCGGGCTAAGAGCGAATTTTTAGCCAATATGAGCCATGAACTGCGGACTCCCCTGAACGGCATCCTGGGCTATGCTCAAATCTTGACCCGTTCCCAAAGTTGGGGTGAAAAAGAGCGCAAGGGAGTTGACATTATTTACCAGTGTGGTTCCCACCTGTTAACTCTGATTAATGACGTTCTGGACATCTCTAAAATCGAAGCCCGTCGTCTGGAATTAAATCCCCATACGGTTCATTTACCGGCTCTATTGCAGGGTATTTCGGAAATCGTTGGCATCCGGGCCAAACAAAAGGGAATTGATTTTGTTTACCTGCCCGATGCCAGTTTGCCAGAGGGAGTAGAAGTTGATGAAAAGCGGTTACGGCAAGTATTGATCAATTTGTTAGGCAATGCCGTTAAATTCACAGATCAGGGTAAAGTTACCTTCAGAGTCACCCGTCTGCCCCAGGCTCTGGAGGAAGTAACCAGTTCTTTAGAGTCAACTGCAAAGACTCCAGTGACTCACCTCCGATTTCAGATTGAAGACACCGGAATTGGGATCAATTCAGAAGCCTTAGGCAAAATCTTTCAGCCCTTTGAGCAGGTCAGCAACCAGAAACGCAATGCGGAAGGCACCGGGTTAGGGCTGGCAATCAGTCAAACCATTGCCCAACTGATGGGCAGTCAAATTCAGGTAGAAAGCCAGTTTGGTGCAGGTAGCCGCTTTTTCTTTGAGGTAAAACTTCCTATCTCTAACGAATGGCAACAGGCCGCTACCAATGCTCGCGGAGAACAGATCGTAGGCTATGAGGGAGAACGGCAAACTATTCTGGTGATTGATGATAAGTGGGAAAACCGATCGGTGATTGTCAACCTACTGGAACCTCTGGGCTTTAGTGTTGTTGAAGCAGAGGATGGGCAGGAGGGCCTCACCAAAGCACTTCAGCTCAGGCCCAACCTGATCATTACCGATATCTTGATGCCAGTGATGAATGGATATCAGTTTCTCCAGGAGATCCGTCAGGTTGAAGCCTTGAAATCAATTCCGGTGATTGTCTCCTCCGCTTCCGTGTCCAGTATGGATCAACAACAAAGCTTAGATGCAGGGGGCAATGATTTTCTGGTCAAACCGGTACAGGCCGATGATCTGTTTGGCATGCTGCGCCAACATCTGCACCTCACCTGGATCAATCAAACTACCATCTCAGAATTGGGCCAGGAACACCCCCCAACCCCTGAATCTGCACCTGGACTGCTTTCCGTCGCCCCCCTCGTTCTGCCTCCCCTGGAAGATCTGACCCAGTTGTTGCAATTGGCTCAGCAGGGACGTTTAAAGAAACTGACAGAAGTAGCGAACGCCCTGGGGCAAAAAGACTCCCAGTATATGCCCTTAGTACAGCATTTACTGGAGCTAAGTAAAGGATTTCAGGTCGCAAAACTGGAAACAGTGCTTCAGCAATTACTCAATGAAGTTCCCTGTGCATGAGGAGATTGGCCATGAAAGATACTTTATTGGTGCTGGTAGTGGATGATACCCCAGCCAATCTGGAAGTCGTTGAAGCGATCTTGAGCGATACCGGGTTTGAGGTGGCGATCGCCACCGATGGAGAACGGGCTATCAAACAGGCAACCATCAGCCAACCTGATCTGATTTTGCTGGATGTGATGATGCCGATCATGGATGGGTTTGAAACCTGCCGTTGCCTGAAGCGGTCTCCTGCCACCAGCGAGATTCCGGTGATTTTCATGACGGCTCTTTCAGATACAACGGATAAGGTGAAAGGGTTTAACCTGGGAGCCGTAGATTACATTACCAAACCCTTTCAGGAAGCCGAACTCCTGGCCCGCGTCACCACCCATCTGAAGTTACGCAACCTGCATCAAACCCTGGAACGTCAGGTGGAACAGCGCACTGCCGACCTGCAGACAGCCCTCCAGCAATTACAACAGTCTCAGGTACAACTGGTGCAATCAGAAAAAATGGCTGTTCTGGGTCAACTGGTCGCCGGAATTGCCCATGAGATTAATAATCCCGTCAACTTTATCCATGGCAATCTCTCCCATGTCCAGGAATACACCGACGATGTCTTGACCTTCGTCCAGTTGTATCAAAAACACCAGGCCCATTCAGCGCCAGAACTTCAGGAGGCAGCGGCCAACCTGGATTTAGAATTTATTCAGGAAGATTTACCCAAAACCCTGGCCTCCATGCGAATTGGCACCCAGCGGATTTGCGAAATTGTCCGATCGTTGCGTAATTTCTCTCGCCTGGATGAAGCAGAGTGTAAAGCCGTGGATATCCATGAAGGTCTAAACAGTACCCTGCTGATTTTGCAACATCGTTTCAAGCACAAACCCGAACATCCAGAAATCCAGGTAATTCGAGAGTATGGAGAATTACCCCCCGTAGAATGCTACGCCAGTTCCCTGAACCAGGTATTTATGAATATCCTGGTCAATGCGATCGATGCCCTGGAAGAACTCAATGCCAAACGAACCTGCGAGGAAAACCAGCTCCATCCAGGCAAGATTACCATTCGGACATCTCTGATTGATGAGCAATGGGTAGAAGTTTCAATCGCTGACAACGGTTCCGGTATTTCTAAAGAGGTTAAACAACAAATTTTCAATCCCTTTTTCACAACCAAACCCGTTGGTAAAGGAACTGGCATGGGAATGTCAATTAGTTACCAGATCATTACGGAAAAACATCAGGGCAAACTAGTTTGCATTTCCAATCCTGGCCAGGGGGCAGAGTTCATCATCCAGATTCCGGTTTACCAGAAAGTCTATGCGGCTGTCTGAGTGAGGACTGTCAGGAGAAGGGATTGGCTTCCGTCACAACCTCTGGTAAGGGAATAAACTCAGCTTCCTGCAAAACCGGGGCAAACCGGCGATCGCGCCAGTCGGCCTTGGCCTGTTCAATCCGTTCGCTGCGACTGGAAACAAAATTCCACCATTTGTAACGGGGCCCAACCGGTTCTCCACCAATCACAATACACCGGGCAGGCAGTTCAGAGGAGATGGTGACGGTTGTACCGGGGGTGAGAATTGCCATGCGGTGGGCAGGTAAGGCTTGATGATTAATCTGAAGCCCTTCCGTCACACTGTAGATCGCCCGTTCCCTATAGTCGGCGGGCAACCTAAACTCCGCCGCCTGGGTAAACACCACATCCAGATAGAGAATGGGGGAAAAGACCTTAACCGGGGAAGTATGGCCGTGGGACTGACCCGCAATCAGGGTAATAGCAACCCCATTCTCCGTCCACTGGGGCAAAGTATCCGCCGGGTAGTGGTGAAACCAGGGATCCGTTTCTTCCTCTTCCACAGGCAGGGCCACCCAGGTCTGAATCCCATGAATCGGGGCTGCGTTTTGCCGATCGCGATCAGGGGAGCGTTCAGAATGAACAATTCCCTTGCCGGCCGTCATCCAGTTCACGGCTCCCGGTTGAATTTCCTGCACTGTACCCAAACTATCCCGATGCAGCAGGGATCCTTCAAACAAGTAGGTGACCGTAGCCAGGTTAATGTGGGGATGGGGACGCACATCAATTCCCCGATCGGGCGGTAAGATTGCTGGCCCCAGGTGATCAAAAAAAATGAAAGGGCCAACCATTTGAGTCTGGGGATAGGGCAGACTGCGGCGAGCAACGAATCCGCCCAGGTCTTTGACCTCGGGTTCAATCAGTTGGTGAATGGCCATAAAAGTAAGGGAAATTACTGGAAAAGTTGGCGCTACCCGTACAGTATAGCCACCGCTCCTGACGATCATCCGCAGGTTTCAAGAGGATTACACCTAAATTTCGTCGCTGCAATTCAAGTTTGGGCGTTCCTTAATCCGACATTCTGTTTTTTTTTAGAAAAAACTTTTTCGTATCTATCCTGGGGTTGAATTTTAAGCTTTAGGGAAAATACTTACTTCAAATTCATCTTTGACAAAACTTTATATAGCTTCGACCCTTCGTAAGGATTCGGCCAAGAGCTACATGTATCTTAAATTGCTCCAGAAAAAGGTTTTAACCTGATAAAAGTTGAATCCATTTTTTCAGTATGTCAGTTAAGCAAATTTCCCAAGTTCTCGTTTGCCACCCAGAGCAGGGCAAAGATTTCAACACCAGGCCAGGGCGAATTGATCAACGTATTTGATCAATTCGCCCTGCGATTTGTCTTGTCGGATGGTTTTCAACTCCATTGGTTCAAACGCAGTTGCTGATCTGGCACTTATTTTAATAGGGGAGAAAGAATTTTGTGGGAACAATAACGTTACTTGTAGTTTTTTTATTCAAAGAAAGTTTAATTTTGAAGATTTTTTCCCGCAAGAGTTATAACAAATTTCAACCCACCACCAACTCCTCAGATCGCCGGTTGTAACCGGCAAATCTATAACTCATCAGCACTTCGCTGATCCCGAAAACTTCTCAGGTTCTTCTATCAAAAATTCGGAATTAGATTCTGGATTTCTTCCAACCTTAATCCTTCACCCTTAGTCCTTCAACGGAAGTACATCTAATGATTACAGTAGCGAGTACGAGTCAAACAGTTGATTGGGCAGGATCTTCTGCTGAACCGGGTAAGCAATTCGTAGTTTTAGGGGGAGGCATCGCGGGGCTGACGACAGCGCAGGCTCTGTTAAAGAAGGGTTGTACGGTCACCCTGATTGAGCAGGGAGCAGAAGTCGGGGGGTTGGCCCGCACCTTTGAGCAAGATGGGTTTCGCTTTGATATTGGTGGGCACCGCTTTCACAGCAACAACCCAACCGTCGTGCAATGGTTGAAGGATTTGCTCAAATCAGATTTATTGACGGTGCCCCGGATCAGTCATATCTACCTGAATGGACGGTTTGTTGACTACCCGATTCAACTGGGCAAAGCCATTTCGATCTTTTCACCTGTGAAAGCAGCCCAAATGCTGATCAGCTATCTGGCAGCCAAAGTAACAGAACGCCAGAGAGCCGAAATCTCCTTTGAGGACTGGGTTGTTAAGCGTTATGGCAGAGCCCTCTACGAAGTTTTCTTTGAACCCTACACCGAGAAAGTCTGGGGCATTCCCTGCAATCAGTTATCTGCCACCTGGGCCGCTCAGCGGATTGGAATTCCCAGCTTTCGCAAAATGATTCAACAGGCGATTCGCCCCCCTAAAGAAGCACTGGCCACAGCGATTTCAGAGTTTTACTACCCCCGGGCGGGCTTCGGCATGATCCCCCAGGCCCTGAAGCGAGAGATTCTGGATATGGGGGGCACCATCTACACCAGTACCTCCCTGCTGGCCTGCACTCCCCTGGAGAACGGGTTTACGATTACCCTGCAACATCAGGATGGAACCCAACAAACTTTAAAGGCAGACCAGGTGGTTTCCACCATTCCACTCAACTCGCTTCTGGAATCAATTCCGGCGGAGTTGGGCAGCCAGGAAGTGTTACAGCAGTACAGCCTGGAATATCGAGATATCATCTGTCTGTTTGTGGCCCTGAAAAAACCCCAGGTGAGCCAGGATAGCTGGACTTATTTCCCGCTGAAACATCTGCTGTTTGGACGTACTCACGAACCCAAAAACTGGTCGCAGGAGATGGTACCCGACGATTCCTATACCTCCCTGGCGATCGAAATTTTTGCCAGTCGGGGAGAGGCCGTCTGGCAAATGACGGACGAGGAAATCCTGGCCAAAGTTGTGGAACAAATGGATGAAATTGGCTGGATCAATAGAGCCGATGTCCATAAAAGTTGGGTGCTGCGAATTCCCTACGCCTATCCGGTCTATCGGATTGGCTACCGGGAAAAGCTGCAAGCCGTGAAGGACTATCTGGGACAGTGGCAAAATTTGCATTTAGTTGGCCGGACGGGTTCGTTCCACTATATGAATAGTGACGGAGTTGTCGAGGATGTGTTCCGGTTTATCGAAAAAACTTTTCCAGAGACAGATGTAGAAGTAAAACCCCTGGAAACCGCGACAGGACGCTGGATGTAGGAAACCCCGATGAAGTTGATTGAGCAGCAACCCACCATGCCAAACCGTCCTCCTTTCTTTTCCATTGTCATTCCTGTCTATAACGGGGGTCAGGCTTTCGTTGCCTGCCTGCAAGCCATCACTCGATCGAACTTTCGGGACTGGGAATTAATCGTAGTAGATGATGGCTCCAGCGATGATTCTGCCCTGGTTGCCCAGAGCTTTGGAGCCAAACTCCTGCAAACCCAGGGTCGTTGGGGCGCAGGAGCCGCCCGAAATCTGGGGGCCAAAGCAGCCCAGGGAGAGTATCTTTGTTTTATTGATGCCGATTGTGAAGCATACCCAGACACCCTCTCCAGGCTGGCCGAGGCTTTAAAGCAAGATCCTCACCTGGGAGCGATTTTCGGTTCCTATGACGATGCCCCCAAGGCCGAAAATTTTGTGGCGCAGTTCAAGAACCTGATGCACCACTATACCCATCAGGTTGCCCAGACAGAAGCGACCACTTTCTGGACAGGTTGTGGAGCCGTGCGTCGATCGCTATTTCTCCGACTGGGTGGGTTTGATGCCCATTACATTGAAGATATCCACCTGGGCTATCGAATTCGCCAGACTGGTAGCAAAATCCATCTGGTCAAGCAGGCCCAGGTCAAACACCACAAAGCCTGGAAACTGGCCCACCTGATTAAGGTGGATGTTTGGGAAAGGGGAGTTCCCTGGACCAGGCTATTACTGGAGCAGCCCGAGCGGTTCCGGAGCGATCTGAATTTGACCAACTCCAGCCGCATCAGTGTGGTGGCCGTCTATAGTTTATTGCCACTGCTGCCCCTGGCCCTGGGATTACCCCAGGTGGCAGGGCTGCTCCTGGTACCGATTCTGACCTTACTCTGGCTAAACCGTGAGTTTTACCAGTTTTTCTACCACAAACGCGGATTGCTCTTCACCGTTCAGGCAGTTCTCATGCACTGGCTCTACTACGGTTACAGTGGAGTTGCCTTTGGTTTAGGATTGCTCCTGCATAAGTTCCAACCGGTTACTAGCCGCAGACCTCGGGTACGGCGGGTGCTAAAGCGATTAGTAGGATTGAGCGATGTCTACTGAGATACCTCTGGTATCGGTGATTATTCCGGCGTACAATGGGGCGGCGTTCATTGCCCAAACCCTGCGATCGGTGCTGGCCCAGACCTATAGCAATCTGGAAGTGCTGGTCGTTGATGATGGCTCCACCGATGAAACTGCCGAGATTGTCACAACCTTTGGGCAGGTAGATCCGCGGGTCAGGCTCCTGCACCAGGCCAACGCCGGGGTGGCCGCCGCCCGGAACCTGGCCATTGCCCAATCTCAGGGCGAGTTCATAGCCCCGATCGATGCGGACGACCTCTGGTATCCCGAGAACCTGGAGCGCCAGGTGCATTGCATGGTAGAAGGAGGAGATGCCGTCGGGCTGGTGTATTCCTGGTCGATCGATATTGACGAAACCGCAACTCCCCTGGGCAGTTTTCGAGCCTCAGAAATTCAGGGGAATGTGTACCCAACGCTGGTTTGCCACAACTTTTTAGGGAATGCCAGTGCCTCTATGATCCGGCGCAGTTGCCTGGAGGAGGTAGGGGGATACGACCCCACGTTACGGGATCGGAAGGCCCAGGGTTGTGAAGACTGGGATCTCTACCTGCGAATTGCCGAACGCTGGGAATTTCGAGTTGTTCCGGCCTTTCTGATTGGTTACCGCAAGCTCTCTGCCAGTATGTCCTGCGATTACTCCCAGATGGCCCGCTCGCACAACCTGGTGATGCAGACAGTGCAGCAACAGCATCCCGAGTTGCCAAAAGCCGTTTTCCGGCTATCCACCAGTAATCTCTATATGTATTTTGGACACCAGAGTCATCGCTGTCAAAACCATCGCACTACCTTGTTTTGGCTGGGACAGACCCTCCGAGCAGACCCCTTCACCCCCTGGATACGGCCCGGGTTATACCGCCTACTCCTGCAAAGCCTCTGGGGAATCCTGCGATCGCCCCAGACCTCTGGACCCCAGCCCACCCCAACAAACCAACCGGCGAAGCAGATTACACTGGTTGAAATTGAACAACGACGGTCTGCGATCGGGCTGATGCTGCTGGTCGGTAACCTGTTTCACCGGGTCATTTCTTTCCTGGCCCACGGCACCCAGCCCCCCTGCCCCTCCAGTTGTTCCCCATCCCAGAGGGAGTTGGCATGAAGCAGACCGCCGCCATCAAACATCTGTTACCCCTGGTAAAACTTTATCCCTGGGCTATTCCAACGATCGTATTCCTGGGAGTGCTGTCTTCGGTATTTGAAGGGTTGGGGATCAGTCTGTTTATTCCGGTGTTGCAAACCCTGCTCCAGGAGACACCGCAATCGACTAATCAGAGCCCTTTGCTGCAGGGATTGTTTCAACTGCTCCAGGGCATTCCGGCGCAGGAACGTTTGTGGATGCTGCCTGCTGGCATTTTCGGTTGCATTCTGATCAAAAATGGGCTGAGTTACACCAATACCGTTATCTCAGCCTGGTTCAACTCTCGTATCAGCCATCGTCTGCGTTCCCAGGTATTTGAGCAATTATTGAGTGTTAGTTACAGCTATCTGGAAGTTCAAGATTCGGGCAGGTTAATGAATACCCTGGCCAGTGAAACCTGGCGTACCAGTCAGGCGATCTCGGTCATGATCAGCTTGATAACAACACTTTGCACAACTATTGTTTACACCCTACTCCTGCTGTTAATTTCCTGGCCACTCACCCTGCTGATCGGAGTGGTGATGGGAATTATTTCCCTGATTATTCAGTTTGTTACCCGGCGGATTAAAAGCATCGGTCAGCAGGCGGTTCAGGCCAATGCCGATCTGGGTGTGCGGATGTATGAAGGGCTGATTGGCATGCGAACGATCCGTTCCTTTGGTCGGGAGGGCTATGAGCAACAACAGTTCGATCGAGCGTCTCAGAAGGTACGCAAAACGCTACTGAAAGTGGATATGCTCTCCGGGACTGTGCAGCCCCTGTATGAAATACTCTCGGCACTGCTGGTTTTGAGTATTTTGGTACTGGCGGTGTTGCACGATCGCTCATCCCTGCCAACGCTGCTAACCTTTTTGTTTATGCTGTATCGCTTGCAACCTCAGATGCAGCAAATTGATGGCTACCGGGCTTCACTCCAATCTTTGTCCAGTTCTATCGACGATGTCTTGATGTTTCTGGATCGTTCCAACAAGCCCTATTTACAATCGGGGACTGTACCCTTTCAGAAATTACAAGAGCGGATTGTGTTAGATGGGGTTAGCTTTCGCTACAGTGCTCAAGATCAACCTGCCTTAAATGGGATTTCCCTCACAATTCCTGCGGGCAAAACCACCGCCCTGGTAGGGCCATCAGGAGCCGGAAAGTCTACCCTGATCAATCTCATCTGTCGCTTTCACGATCCAACCACCGGCCAAATTTGGGTCGATGACCAGCCCCTGCAAGACCTGGATCTATCAACCTGGCGAGAACGGATGGCGATCGTCAGCCAGGATATTCATGTGTTCAATGCAACGATCGCTGAAAACATTGCCTATGGCCGTCTGGATGCAACCCCCGCCGAAATTATTGCAGCCGCCAAACAGGCTAATGCCCATGAGTTTATCAGCCAGTTACCCGCAGGCTATGATACCCCGGTAGGCGATCGGGGTATCCGGCTTTCAGGAGGACAACGACAACGTCTGGCCCTGGCCCGGGCGATCGTGCGCAACCCCCATATTCTAATTTTGGATGAGGCAACCAATGCCCTTGATAGTATTTCTGAATATTTGATCCAGGAAGCTCTGGAGTTATTCAGCCAGGATCGGACGGTGATTGTGGTGGCCCACCGCTTCTCAACGATCGAGCATGCCGATCAAATTGTGGTTCTTGAGGGGGGAACGATCGTTGAACAGGGTACGTTAGACCGTTTACTCCCCCGGGGAGGGCTGTTCACCAAGATGTACCAGTTACAAAATCGAACGCTCAAACGCTAGTTCTGTTTGTTTTGCTATCAATGGTGCTGCACGGCTATGTCCTACGTGATCGTCCAACTCGAAGTTACCCAACCCCTACCCACCCTGGAAGTCCCGCCGGACAAAACTGGAGTTGCCCTGATCCTGCGCCGCCACGATCGCCCCGTAGGTCTGTTGCTCAAACCCTTACCAGAGCCGGGGCCGATCTCAGGGGCAGAACTGGCAGACTGGATAGCTCAGGAAATCGGGGCCAAATTGTTACAAGAGCAGATTCGAGCAGAACTGGGAACACCTCCTTCCCCAGATCATTTTCCGAGTTTAACCGTTGCCATCTGCACCAAAGATCGTCCCGATTATGTGGCTCGCCTGCTGCGATCTTTGTTGCCACTCCAGCAAACGCAGGGAGAACCCCGGTTTGAAATCCTCGTGGTAGATAATGCCCCCAGCGACGATCGCACCAAGCAACTGGTCACCACCTGCCCCAGCATCCGCTATACCCGGGAGCCCAGAGCGGGCCTGGATTTTGCCCGTAACCATGCCCTGCGGGAAGCTACCGGAGAACTGCTGGCATTTCTAGATGACGATGTGGTGGTCGATCGCCACTGGTTGAGCGGTCTGCAGGAAGCCTGGGCCGAAAACCCCGATGCAGCAGCCTTCACCGGGCTGGTGCTGCCCTACGAGCTGGAAACCGAAGCCCAGATTTTATTTGAACAACGGGGTGGCTTTCGGCGTGGGTTTGAAAAAATTCGCTACGGCCAGGTCTTACCCAAAAATGTCGAGTATCCCTGCGGTGCCGGAATCTTTGGGGCGGGCTGTAATATGACGTTTCGGCGTGACCTGTTACAGGCGATCGGCGGCTTTGATGAGGCCCTCGACACGGGCGCACCCCTCCCGGGCGGCGGCGATATTGATATGTTCTACCGGGTGATTCGAGCCGGCTACCCGCTGGTATACGAACCACGCTACCTGGTATTTCACCAGCATCGTCAGGAACTCGATAAGCTACGTCGCCAGTACTGGAGTTGGGGGCTGGGGGTGATGGCATTCATCACCAAGTCTTACCAGGTAGATCCAACCCAACGATCGAAATTCCTGCGGTTAGTGGTCTGGTGGTTTAAGGATAAGCTGGGGCAACTGGTGCGGAGCGTGACTGCTCCTGAGCAATTTCCCCCGACCATGATCTGGGCGGAACTATGGGGAGGCATCACAGGCTTGTTGGGAGAGTACGATCGTTCCTGTAATCGCGTTGCCGTCATTCGGAGGCAGTATGAGTGAGATCCACCCCTACCGCACCGTGATTCCGGCGATCGCTGATACTGCCCCCCGCCCCCTCTGGTCGGTGATGATTCCGACTTACAACTGCGCCCACTATTTACGCCAGACTCTGACCAGGGTACTGGCGCAGGATCCCGGAGCCGAGGTGATGCAAATTCAGGTGGTGGATGACTGCTCTACCCTGGATGACCCGGAAGCGGTGGTCAAAGAAGTCGGTCAGGGACGGGTTGAGTTTTATCGCCAACCCCAGAATGTGGGCTATATCCGCAATTTCGAGACCTGTCTGCAGCGATCGCGGGGAGAGTTGATCCATTTACTGCACGGCGATGATTATGTGCTGGATGGGTTTTACAGCCAATTACAACAGGGGTTTGAGCAACATCCCGAACTGGGAGCCGCTTACTGTCGGCATTTCTACGTTAACGAACAGGATCAGGTACAGGGTTACTCCTACCTGGAACAGCCAGAGAGCGGTTTACTGAGTGATCATCTAACTCGAATTGTCACTCGCCACCCGATTCAAACCCCCTCCATCGTGGTACGCAGAGCTGTGTATGAGCAGTTGGGAGGCTTCGACTGCCGTATGTCCTCCTGTGGTGAAGATTGGGAAATGTGGTCAAGAATTGCAGTTCACTATCCCTTCTGGTACGAAACTCAGCCCCTGGCAGCTTACCGCTCTCACATCAAATCCTTGAGTGGTAAGTCAGCCCGTACCGGACAAAATGTGCGAGATATGAGGCTGGCAACAAAGATTATCCAAGCCTACCTCCCTGCAACTGCAGCCCCAACCTTAGTTGAGCAAGCCAGCAAAATGTGGGCCTTTTGGGGGTTACATTGGGCAGAGCGGATGTTAGCCCAGCGTGATTTTATGGGAGCGATCGCCCAGGTTCGAGAGGCCCTGAGGTGTAATCATTCACCCCCCGTATTACTGGCCATCGGGCAATTGCTCCTAGATACCATCAAACATTCGCTCCAGTACCGACTTGGCTTACTTTTCAGAAAGGTTTCTACCTGAATGTTTTCTTTCCATTTTGCCCCCTGGTCTGTCTCACCTGATTGTCTTCCAGATCCCTGATCACGATGTCTCTATCTCACCGAGCTACAATTACGCCTGTTGTTAATGGCCTGCCCCGCCCCCTCTGGTCGGTGATGATTCCGACTTACAATTGTGCTAACTATCTGCGCCAAACCCTGACCAGGGTACTGGCTCAAGATCCAGGGGCAGAGGTGATGCAAATTCAGGTGGTGGATGATTGCTCTACCCTGGATGACCCGGAAGCGGTGGTCAAAGAAGTCGGTCAGGGACGGGTTGAGTTTTATCGTCAGCCCCAAAATGTGGGCCATACCGGCAATTTTGCCACCTGCCTGCAGCGATCGCGGGGAGAGTTAATCCATCTCCTGCACGGCGATGATTATGTGCTGGATGGGTTTTACAGCCGATTACAGCAGGGGTTTGAGCAACGGCCCAATCTTGGTGCCGCTTTCTGCCGCCAAATTTACATGAATCACGAGGGGCATTGGAGCGAATTTTCTCAACTGGAGCAACCGGAAAGCGGTGTTTTAGAGAATTGGTTGGAACGGATTGCCATCTATCAACGTATCCAGACCCCGGCGATCGTCGTGCGTCGCTCGGTCTACGAACAATTGGGCGGCTTTGACCAGCGGCTCTCCTGGGCAGAAGATTGGGAAATGTGGGTGAGAATTGCGGCCCACTACCCGGTCTGGTACGAACCCCAACCCCTGGCAGCCTACCGGATGCATGATGGCTCTAATACCGGACGCTATGCCCGTACCGGTGAAAACCTGCGGGATCTGGTACGGGCGATCGAAATCATCAAAGCTTACCTGCCCGCTGCCAGGGCCGAGGTCCTCAGTCGTAAATCCCGCGAGCACTGGTCGATCGTCTATGCCCGCTGGCTGGCCTATCAAATGCTGTTCCAGGGAGAACTGGATGGAGCCAGCGCCCAGGTCCGGGAAGGGCTGATCTGTGGCCAATCCACCCTTAAAGTGCGGCTGGCCATGCTGCCCCTCCAGCTCCGAATTACCCTGGCCCGCATCAAGCAGACATGGGTGGCAAAACCAACCCCCCATCAAACGATCGAGGTAAAAATGCCATGAGCAGTCAGACTGCCTCCTACCGGGCTCAGATTGATGCCGTTCCAGAGAACATCCATCGACCTCTCTGGTCGGTGATGATTCCCACCTATAACTGTGCCAGCTATCTGCGTCAGACCCTAGCCACCGTACTGGCTCAAGATCCGGGGGCAGAGGTGATGCAAATTCAGGTTGTAGACGACCATTCCACCCTGGATGACCCGGAGGCGGTTGTGGCCGAACTGGGTCAGGGACGGGTCGAGTTTTACCGTCAACCCCAAAATGTCGGTTACATCCGCAACTTTGAAACCTGCTTGCAGCGATCGCGGGGTCAGCTTATCCATTTGCTCCATGGCGATGATCTGCTTCGGCCCGGGTTTTACCGTCACCTGCAACAAGGGTTTGAGCACCATCCCGACCTGGGAGCCGCCTACTGTCGCCACATCATTGCCGATCATCACGGACACTGGCAGCGCCTATCCCCCGTGGAGCAACCAGAGAGCGGTATTCTCAGCGATGCCCTGGAGCGATTTGTCAGCCGCCATCCGATTCAAACTCCTGCGATCGTGGTAAGACGGAGGGTCTATGAGCAGTTAGGAGGGTTCGATCGCCGCATGGCAGCCTGTGGAGAAGATTGGGAAATGTGGGTACGCATTGCCGCCCACTATCCAGTTTGGTTTGAAACCGAACCATTGGCCATCTACCGCTCGCACCCAACCTCCTTGAGTGGCAAAGCAGTACGTACCGGACAGAATTTACGGGATGTGCGGCTGGCTACCCAGATTATTAAGTCCTACCTGCCCGCTGCCAAGGCCGAGTCATTGTATCAGCAAGCAAAACACCTCTGGGCCTCCAGTGGACTGTATTGTGCAAGAGACATGCTTTTGCGGGGGGATTACCATGGGGCACTGGTGCAAATTTCCGAAGCGTTACGGTGTGATGCTTCGCCTGCGGTTCTGAAGATTTTTCCACTGGTTTTGTTAGCGATGGTTCAGCGCTGGATACAACAGTTCCAACAGGGATGGAAAGACCTTCCCACTCATGATAATCACCTGTTACCTCGATCGGGAGGGCTGTAAGAGATGGTGTTGAAACAAGACCCTAACCAATCCTATCGTGCTGTCATTTCCCCGATCTCCGAGGATGTTACTCGTCCCCTCTGGTCAGTGATGATTCCGACTTATAACTGTGCGGAGTATTTGCGCCAGACCTTAGCCAGCGTGCTGGCTCAAGATCCGGGAGCCGAGGTGATGCAAATTCAGGTCGTAGACGACCATTCCACCCGGGATGACCCGGAGGCCGTGGTGCAAGAACTGGGCCAGGGCCGGGTCGAGTTTTACCGCCAACCCCAAAATATGGGTTACATCCACAACTTTGAAACCTGTTTGCAGCGATCGCGGGGTCAAATCATCCACCTGCTCCATGGGGATGACTACGTGCTGGATGGGTTTTATCAACACTTGCAGCAGGGGTTTGAGCAGCATCCGGAGATTGGAGCCGCCTTTTGTCGCCATTTGTATGTAGATGAACAGGGAACGGTAGAAGCCTCCTCCCCCCTGGAATTACCCACCCGTGGTCTTCTGCCCCAGTGGTTAGAACGCATTGCCTGTGGACAGCGGCTGGCGACTCCCTCGATCGCGGTGCGGCGTTCGGTTTATGAGCAGTTAGGTGGGTTCGATCACCGCTTTGTTTGCGCTGGAGAAGATTGGGAAATGTGGGTACGGATAGCTGCCCACTATCCGGTTTGGTTTGAACCAGAAACCCTGGCGGCCTACCGGGTGACTCGGGCCGGATCGCTCACCGCAGGAACAGCCCGGAACCATAGACTCGTGCAGGATATGCGTAAAGCAACGGAAATTATTGAGTCTTTCCTGCCCAACTATTTGCCACCCCGAAAGGCCAGACAACTGACGGGGTGGGCCAGACGCATGTACGCATCCTGGGCTCTGGGAACGGCAGAAAAGCTGCTGGCAGTTCAGGATTGGCAGGGGGCGATCGGCCCGACCCGGGAAGCCCTGCGTTGTAGCCATGCCCCCAGGGTTCTGGGAGCGGTTCTGCTGCTGTATGGTCAAATCCAACTTTCCAGTCTGCAACAACGTATGAGACAGTTTTGGAAATCCTCCTGGAGGCAAGCATCGTGAATGATTTTTTGCCCTGGAAAATCCTGCACCTGGATCTGAGCCAGGGAGTGACGGATCTGGCGATCACCCCCGACCATCAGGGAATTTATCTGGTGTTCTGGTGGAAGACCATTCCCCTGGGGCATCGAGAAATTCTGGCGGCCCAGTTGCCCATGCCTGCCTCCCAGGTGGCCAACCTTGCCGTACAGACCATTACCCCTGCGGTCGGACAGCACTGGTTAAACCAGGGCTTTATTCCCGGTTTTCTGGAAAACCCGGATAAGCCCGATCCCAAACAGGCTCCCCCCCAGCTGGCAGATTTAATTGCTGTGGAACATCCGTTGACGGAATTGCCCACCCGCCTGTCTCCCCCCGCTCAGCAGGAAACGATCTCTGTGGTCATTTGCACCCGCGATCGGCCAGAGGCTCTGGCCCGCTGCCTGGACTCACTTCAGCAATTGTCCGTTCCACCGGAGGAAGTTCTGGTGGTAGACAATGCCCCCCGTTCCGATGTCACTCGCCAACTGGTCGCTCAAAGACCCGGAGTTCGCTATGTTCTAGAACCCCAACCGGGTCTCAGCCATGCCCGTAACACCGGAATTTCCCATAGTAGAGGTGACATCGTTGCCTTCACCGATGATGATGTGACCGTCCATCCAGATTGGTTGGCCCAACTGCGCTGGGGGTTTGCCGACCCAACAGCCCTGGTGGTAACAGGGTTGGTACTGGTCTCGGAATTGGAGTCAGAATCCCAATGGCTGTTTGAAAAATACTGGTCGTTTAATCGGGGCTATCGCTGCAAAGTGTTCGATCGGGCCTTCTTCGAGCAAACTCGCTCCCAGGGTGTACCTGTAACCTGGATTGGGGCAGGAGCCAACATGGCCTGTCGCCGTACTGCTTTTGACCAGTTGGGTGGGTTTGATCAGCGGCTTGGAGCCGGGGCTTCTGGCTGTAGCGAAGATTCCGAGTTCTGGTACCGGGTGCTGGCCTCGGGGGGAAGTTGTGTTTACCAACCTACGGCGATCGTTTACCATGCCCATCGGGCCGATCTGCCTAGCCTGAACAGACAGATCAACGCCTATATGCGCGGCTATGTCACCGCTTCTTTAATTCAGGCCCGACAGCACCGACACTGGAGTAACCTCTATCCCTTGCTGGTTAACCTGCCGAAGTACTACCTGCGCCGACTGCTGGTCGGTTTGGCGATCGGATTTGGGCCTGCTGACACGACCCTGACCGCAGAAGTCAGGGGTTATCTTTCTGGTTTCGGCTTTTACCTGCGTCATTGTTTGTTCAATTCTTCCCAATCTACAACCTTCCAGTCTTCTAACTCATCCCATCCACCTACCTCTACAGAACCCTATGGTCACCCTGTCAACCTCGCTTCCAAACCGCGTCAAATATAAACAGCAGTTGGGCCGATTTCTGGCCCAAAATCCCTTTCCCCATCCCTTAACCCAGGGCTTCTTTTATCGGGAAAAGATGACTGCCATTCACACGATCGCCCCCGACCTGTCCCTGCCATCGATTCTGGAAGTAGGGGGTGGCCCGAGTGGCTTAACAGCCATGCTCTATCCCCAGTCCCAAATTACCAATCTGGATCTGAACCCAGATTATGGGACGGCCCCCTGTAATCAGCAGCCCCAGGTCAAATTTGTCTGCGGCGACGCTACCGCCCTGCCCTTTGGCGATGGCAGCTTTGACGCGGTGACCATGTTTGATGTACTGGAGCATATTCCTGACCACCACCAGGCGATCGCTGAAGTCAAACGGGTGTTACGTCCGGGCGGTGTTTTGCTGGTCAGCACTCCCAATGAACACTGGCGCTTTCCCTACTACGGGTTTATGCAACCCTTCTGCCCCAGGGATGTAGATGTGATGGCAGAGTGGGGGCATGTGCGGCGGGGATATACTTTGGATGACCTGAAACAACTGATCGGGCTGCCCTGTCAAGATTACGCTACCTTCATCAATCCGATTACGGCCATTGGCCATGATATTGCCTTCTCGCGCCTGTCCCCCTTAAAACGTCAGGTTCTTTGCACCCTGCTCAGCCCCCTCACCTGGTTTGGTTACCTGACCCACAACCCCCACGCGACTGGGACTGAAACCGTTTCGCTCTGGTGTAACCAATAGCTGCTTCTGCCAGTCATGCAAGATAGCTTGCTGTAATCCCTCCTATGCATCAAGGCCCTTCCTCCGCAAATGTCATTTCAAATCTCGATCGCATCCCCAAATCCATTCTGATTCCGCTGTATAAACTGAAGTATTATCTTTCGCCAGATGGCCGTCAGCATATTTGGGGAGCTCTGCGTAACTGCGTTGTCTATACCTATAACAACCCCTACGGCACTCCCGAACCGAGAATTAATCTGACGGTTTTGCGGTTCTGGTTCTGTCGTGCTTACTGGCGGTATGTTTTCACCCGTCCCTTACGGGCTCTTGGGTTATGGCCTGCAACACCATTGCCCACCAGCCAAAACCGCTATTTAACCGGCATACCCGATTCCCTGGCAGGCTTTGGGCACCAACTCTCTAACTGGAATGCCACCCGGATTTATGCCGAGCAGTTCCAATTAACCTTTGCCCATCAACCTTTGGCTGGTAGCCAGGGCAGCAAATGGGAGAATTTTCTGGATTTGAGCCAGGGGGAAGTACGTTACAGCCAACTATTGCAGGACTCCACCATTAAACGAGTTCAGCTGCCTCGACTACGCTGGGTCGAGGCAGACCCGGTGGGACAGCAGGTTATTCAAGGAATTATTCAGTCTGCCTATCCTGGTAGTAACGTTCTATTTGAACTGGCAAAGGATTGTACCTTCCCGAATGTCTATGACCACACTCCAACTGCACAGATTCTAAGGCAGAAGTACTGGCAGGCCAGAGCGAAACATTCCGTTCAGTGTACGTTCCCTCAAGATGGGTTGAATATAGCCTGTCACATCCGGCGGGGTGATATTCTCAGAATGGGTGAAGATAATCAAAATTTTAGAAGCCGCTGGTTAGATAATCACTTTTTCGTCACGATCGTCAAAACCATTCAAGCCTTACTTCCCGATCGGCCGATTTACACTCACATTTTTTCCCAGGGCCAGGCTGAAAATTTCTCAGAATTCCAGCAGCTTGATGCCGTGGTCTATCATCTGGATGAAGACGAGTTTCAAACATTCCATGGCATGGTAGTGGCTGACATTCTGATTGTCAGTCCCAGTTCCTTCTCATTTAAAGCTGGCATCATTTCAACGGGAATCAAAATTGCCCGCTATCCCTGGTGGCACGAAATTCCAGAGAACGATGAATGGATACGCAGTGATACCGGCGGGCATTTTAACCCTGCTGCATTACTAAAACGGTTTTTAAACGACAGTTCACCCAAGTCTTAGCCTGCCGGGACTATCCTTTTACCTGTGCTCCCACTCAACTAATGAAGCTGCAAAGTTCTCGTACTACCAACATCCTACTTCTAGCCATTCTTGTAATGGCTGCGGTTTTACGCCTTAACCATATAACCCAGCCCTTCACAGATTATGCCAGTTGGCGGCAGGCCAGCACCGCGATGATGGCCGATAACTTTTACCGGCGAAACTGGAATATTTTCTATCCCGAAGTCAGCTGGAATGGGCCAGGCCCCAGCTATCAGGGACGGGAATTTCAAACCATTACCTATATTTCTGCCCTGCTATATACGGTATTAGGGCAACACGACTGGATTGGGCGAGGAGTTGCCGTAGCTTTTGGGGTCTGGGGGGTGTTCGCCCTGTACCAGCTGGTGCGGCAGGTATGGGATGAGGAACACGCGATCGCGGCGGCTGCAATGATGGCAATTTTGCCTGGCAGTATCTTTGTTGAACGATCTTTTTTGCCCGACCCGGCAATGGTGTCCTTAGTCGTGACAGGTTTCTGGCTACTGGCCACTTACCTCAATACCAAACAATGGAAATATCTGATTCTCGCAACTGTCATTGCAACCTGGGGATTTTTAACGAAACTGCCGGGATTGATCGTTGGTATTCCAATGCTGCACGCCATCTGGACTATATCCCGGCAAAAGCAGATGCTCCAGCGGAAAAGAATCCTCGCCATTGTTGTTGCAGCCATCTGTAGTTTGATTACGGTCATTACTTACTATCTGTGGGTGCGCCATTTAGCCATGACCTACCCGCCCTACCACTTTGCAGGGAGCGACAACTGGATCTGGGATTCCGGGCTACAGGATTGGTTGAAAAAAAAGTACTTCTTGCATAAGCTTTACTGGAATTACGATCGCTGGATCTGGACCAAGCCTGGAATTGTCCTGGTACTACTGGGCCTTGTGCTGCGTCCTCCCCAACTCCCATCAGGTTCTACCTCCCATCTCGCGTCTGATCGCCCTGTCAAACTACCCTGGTTATTCCATTGGTGGATGCTGGCCGGTTGCATCTACTATTTGATTGGAGCCAAGGAACTGGTGATTAACTCCTGGAATTTTCACATTCTCAACCCGGCGGCGGCAGTCTTAAGCGGCCACACCCTCCTAACGATCGCCGCCTTAGCCCGTCGATTTGGGCGATCGCCCGCCTGCCTGGCCAGCATTACAGCTATATTGCTGATTGTTGTTGGTGTGGGACAGAAAAATCTGCAAAAGATGTACTTTCCACCAGAACCCGGTTGGAATGCCACGGAAAGCTATCGTATGGGCCTGGCTTTACGGCAGGTTAGCCAACCCGATGACCTGGTTGTGACAGTACCTAACGATATTGGAGAACCCGTTGCAGTCTACTATAGCTCCCGGCGCGGTTGGGTCTTTCCCCCACCCTGGCCGGAGGTTTCATGGACCAGTCTGGTACCGGATGAGGAGGCGATTCGCCTATTTGAAGAATTGCGACAGCAAGGTGCTGATTGGTTTGGAATTGTAAATGAGCATAGAAATCAGCTCTGGCAGAATAATCCACAATTCATGCGATACATTGAGCGAACCTGCAAACTGCAACAGATTAGCCCGGGGTGGGTGATTTATCGCATTCTTGCTCCAGAGAGTTTGAAAGCCAGTTCCTTCGACTTGTGGGAGTTGCAAGCGTCATGAGTTCTTCTACCCCCTCAACGATCGCGCTTCTGCCCTGGGGTAACCTGTGGGAAGATTTTCTCGACCCCCTTGGCATCTCTCTAGAAGCATTTTGCCAGGAAGGGCCGGGAGGCTGGATGCTTGGCTACATCGCAGCCCTGCAACAGGTGAATATCAGAACCGTATTGTTTTTGTTTTCGCGACAAGTCGATCGGCCCCAACGATATACCCATAGCCCCACCGGCACTGCCTTTTGTATTCTTCCAGCTCCCAAACTATATCGAGCGATTCACCGCCGGATGATCAATCCCTACGGTTGGACCGTTAAAGATACCTTCGGTGAAATGGGTCGGTTGCCTTCCCTACTGGCAGGATTAGGCCGTGACCTTGCCCCTTATCTGGCCACACCCTTAATCACCCTGGCTCAAGAATTGCGGCGGGAAAACTGCAGGGCCATTCTGTGCCAGGAATACGAGTATGCCCGCTTCGATCTCTGTGTGCTACTCGGTAAACTGCTCCGGCTACCTGTATTTGCGACGTTTCAGGGAGGAGATTTTCAACTCAGTCGGATTGAGCAGTTCCTTCGTCCCTATACTCTGCAATCTTGCACCGGGCTGATCGTTGCTTCCCAGGTAGAGATCAAACGTTTAAAAACCAGGTATCATCATCTACCGGACACGAAAATCACCCAAATTTTCAATCCCCTCGACTTAACGTTGTGGCAAAGCGGCACTCCAGCGGAACAGGCAGAAATCCGAACCCAGGTCCGGATGGAGCTAGGCATTCCCCTGGATGCAACAGTGGTCGTGTACCACGGACGGATGGAGCTTTATCGCAAGGGCCTTGACGTTTTAATGGATGCCTGGACACAGCTTCAGTCCGAATTCCCCCATGAAAATTGGTGGCTGCTGCTAGTTGGTACTGGTAACGATGCTCCCCAACTTCGCGATCGAATTGCCCAGTTACCTCAACAAACCTTGTGCTGGGTTGATCGATATATCCTAGAGCGTCCCACGTTAAGACGCTACTTGACTGCTGCAGACCTGTATACCCTGCCCTCACGCCACGAAGGATTTCCCGTCGCCCCCCTAGAAGCTATGGCCTGTGGATTGCCCGTAGTAGCTGCCGATGCACCCGGCGTTAGTGATATTTTTGCGGGTGGTCTTGAGGCCGGAGGTATCGTCGTCCCCCGCGAAGATCCAGGGGCATTGGCCGACGCAATTAAACAACTTCTGATCGATAAGAACTTACGGTTGAAGCTGGCTGCTAATGCTCGCCAGCGGATAGAGTCTTGCTTCTCCCTTGAAGTTGTAGGAAAACAATTACAGAATTGGCTATGTCTTAACGGAACAGATAGCATCTCTCTTGATCAGCGGCAGACCCTATGATTTATTTTATTTTTATATGGAGCATACTACTGCCTGTATGCTGGCTGATTGGAACAGCAACCCTGGTGCGTTTGGATGCAATCAACCTTTACCGCCAGGGCGATCGCCTGCTTCTCGCCCTCTGGATTGGTATTCTGCTGCTGGCACTCACGCTATTAACAACTTCCCTTGTATTTCCACTCACCCCTTTAGTAGGGGCGATTGTCGTGATTACTTTATCTGCTGCAGCCCTGAATGATCAACGGACGCGGTCAGAGGCAGTCGATCTGGGGCAAACCATCCCAATCCCTACGATTGTTATGGGATTGGTAGCTGGAATCGCTATTGCCAGCTTAACCAGTCAGGAAGTTACCTGGATTGATGCAGGTCTTTATCACTACAGTTTGATCCAATGGTTGGCAAAGTTTGGCACCATACCAGGGTTAGCTCTACTCTTTTCAAACTTAGGATTTACCTCTTCCTGGTTTGCACTAGTAGCTCCATTTAGTGGTGAAGCACTCAATTTCAGAGCCACCGCAGTCATCAATGGATTGATTTTTTTGATCACCCTATTTCATCTTCTTCTGAGTCTACAAAGAGTTAGATCAAAAACAGATCAGATAGCAGACTGGTTCATTATTTGTTCGTTGCTCTTCCTGATTCCATTTGTCGCGACCAATAACTTACTTTCTTTAATTCTTGTTTCCGCTTCACCAGATTTACCCATCATATTTTTGCCCCTGATTATTGCCTGGTCAATCATGCCCATTTCTGCTGTGGAGAAGCAAAGAAATTCCCAAAAGGGTTTGTCTTCGCCCATTGAGAAGGTCAGGCTTATCCCCCTTATCCTGGCGATCGGGGCTGTCACAATTAAGTTGACTGCCTTACCCTTACTACTAATTTGTTGGATATTTCAAGCTAAGAGCAGAAAGCCTATCTCCCAAATGCTGCTGTCAACGGCCCTAATCTTTGTGCTGTTGATGCCCTTCCTTGCTGCCAATACTTTAACTTCTGGTTGTCCTTTGTATCCATCTTCTGCCCTGTGTCTAAACCTTCCCTGGTCAGTTTCTGGGCAGGCGGTAGCAGCGATTGCAGAATCTACCCACGGATGGACACCCTGGTCTCCCATCTCCTCTGGTAGTCAAGATACTGGCTCATTCTTACTTCAATGGCTCACTGAAAATCTTTTAGATTTAGCAATGACGTTGATGACCATCATTTTGGTTGGCTGTATAGTCTATAGCCTGGCTAAGACGAGGCTAAGGTATAGTCCGGGGTATCTCTGGACAATTCTTTTGTCAGCCTGTGGGGTTGGCTTTTTCTGGCTCACTTCTCCTTTTTTCCGATTTGCCTTAGGGTTTTTGACACTACCGCCGGCCTTTTTGGTAGCCAGTTTTTTACAACAGTCCTATTCACAGAAGCAGCTAAATTTACCCTTCCATCTGGTTCACTGGAATAGATTATGGGGTAACAGACAGCCAGTTTCGCCCCAACTCTTAGCCATCAGCACTTTCATCATCGTTCTTGCACTAACTTATAGCATTCAGCATGCTCAAATTCTTCTGCCTCCTCCAGTTAAAACAGTGCAATTTACTCAAAATCAGCTGAATGGTATTCTTTATCGCTCCCCCATTCATGATCTATGCTGGACGACCGAAATTCCTTGTGTGTCCGAATTAAGAAAGGTCAAATTGCGAGAGCCACAGCATGGATTATCTAAAGGGTTCATTCGGGCTGATTAAGCAATAACTCTACTCTAGAGCTATTAGTTAGTTAATTAAAGCCGAGCATACGATCGTTTCCTGCATGTTTTCCTTCGACGGGGTTCTCGGGCATGTACCAACCTGAGAAAGCTCCAGCTGTCAAAAATGAAAAGGCCATCTTCTAAATCTAGAGAGACAGCCTTTTCAAATATTAATCCTGGCATCGTGTTATTTTTGCGGGAGGCAACCCTCCAACTATCTTCACCGCAGA